>Ga0316204_10000076_pt1 | contig 428922 bp, 425 predicted proteins | sample 6monrhotite_MG_2_FD_205661 | JGI IMG/M metagenome (GOLD analysis project Ga0316204, IMG submission 205661) | Microbial mat bacterial communities from mineral coupon in-situ incubated in ocean water Damariscotta River, Maine, United States -... | ecosystem: Environmental > Aquatic > Marine >...
ACTGTTACGACAACGCGCCCGTGGAAGCCTTCTTTAAAACGTTGAAAGCCGAACTGGTGTGGAGAACAAGATTCGAAACAAGATTGCAGGCCGAAAGATTCATCGGAAATTACATTAATACGTTCTATAACGCCCGAAGACGACATTCCGCTCTGGGCAATATCAGCCCCGTAAGGTATGAAAAAAGGGCAGCCTAACGAGCATGGTGCTGTCCACATTATTCAGACAAGTCCAGGCCACCACTGGCCGACTCTAAAGGACATGCTGGAAGGAGAGGAGCAAGAAGCGCGCCCAGCGTTTTCATTAAATTATGCGCTGAGTTGCTCAAAAAGGCGGGCGACAGCTTCCGCGCCAGGATCGATATGACCCTGCAGTTGCTCGGCGCTGATATAGGAAGCTCGGCCAGCCTTGGCATGCACAATCGTAGACGTGTGGACCGCCCCCTTACGTGCGGCTTCTGCCGCAGGGCGTAGCCCGCCGTCCAGCGCTTCAAGTGCAGGCGTGAGGGCATCCAACATCGTACGGTCACCCACTCGCGCACCACCAATTTGCTGCATCCGTTTCAAACCTGCCTGAAATGCCGCGACCATGGGCACACCACTTGAGGCCGCATCACCCGTTGCAGTGAAGAAAATTGCAAGCAAAACACCTAACGACCCACCCATGGTCTGGCTAAGTTCTTGCCCGATGGCACGATAAAGTTGGGTATGATCCGCCAACGGCATCCGGTCGAGGCCGCCAATGAAGGCCCGCGCAGCACCCGCAAGTGTCGAACCCGTGTCCCCATCACCAGATTTGGCATCGAGCGCATTCAGGTCGACTTCCGCATCTATTAGGATATGACAGCATTTCGTCAGTAATTCTGCCGTGGCTTGATGCTCGGACGGGATCGGCTGTATTGGGGTTAGACCATCGGGGACTTCAATGACAGTTATGGGATTCATCTCGACGCAACCAGGCCATGCGCTTGAAGCACAGGGGGCCTGCAGCAGAGCGATCTCTTCGGAATTGGCCGGATAGAGCGATATAGAGAACCCGTGCATATCGAGCGACGTCATCATCGCGGCCGGGCCGACAATAAACTTCAAATTTTTACCAATGCACGACTGCGCCAACTCATTGGCCAGCACGGACATTTCCAGAACCGTTGTGCCACCCAAATTGTTCAGCATCACCACATGGGGCTTGTTATCCAATAGCGGGGCCATCTTATGCGTGATCGCGGCCATTGCCTGTTTTGCGTTCTCATAATCAATCTGCTCCACGCCTGATTCGCCGTGAATGCCGAGGCCCAGTTCAGCTTTGCTTGGGGCAATACGGTTTTCTTTAGGCGAGCCTGGTACGGTGCACGTATCCAGTGACATGCCCAGAGACTTTGTCGCCGCGATCACACGTTCCGCCGCAGCGGTTACATCCGCGAGGGATGCGCCCGCCTCTGCCATGGCCCCTGTAATTTTATGAACAAAGAGAGTACCCGCGACACCGCGCGGCTGGGGAAGGTCGGGCAAGGCAACGTCATCGTTAACGATAACCATATTGACCTTAAGACCGAAGGCGCGGGCTCGTTCTGCGGCGAGACCGAAGTTAAGCCTGTCGCCGGTATAGTTTTTAACGATCAACAGACAGCCTGCAGGTCCGGTCACAGCCAAAATGCCCGCGAGAACCGCATCAATCGAAGGTGAGGCAAATACGTCGCCGCAAACAGCCGCAGTCAAAAGTCCTTCGCCAACAAAACCTGCATGGGCCGGTTCATGCCCAGATCCGCCGCCAGAAACCAAAGCAACCTTGGATTTGTCCCAACCATTGCGCACCACAACCCGGATATGAGGGTAACCGTCAAGACGCGCGATGGTGCCACCTGATGACTGGACGAGGCCGTCAATCGCTTCGGTGACGATATCTTCTTTTTTATTAATAAATTGCGTCATCGTGTTCTCCTTCAGATTAGGCGTGCGCCTGCAGCGTCAAAATAGAATGGATTGTTGGGGCGAATTTTTACGATGTCCCCATTACTCAGTTTGGTGTGAGTGTTGGTCACTGTGATCAAATCATAATCCTTGAATGACAAGTGCAAACGCGTTTGATCACCCAGGCGCTCAACTCTTTGCACCAAACTGTCTTCACCTTCACCCTGCACAATTTGCTCAGGCCTGAGACCAATTGTATCCGCCCCGGCAGGTGCCCCAGCAAAGAGGCCTGCGGGAAGAAAATTAATGCGTGGCTGGCCAAGGCGGCTAGCTGCGTAGACGCTGATTGGGTTCTCATAGATTTCACGGGGTGAGCCGAACTGAACCAGTTTACCTTTATCAAGAACACCCACATGGGTGGCCATGGTCATCGCTTCAATCTGGTCGTGGGTCACATAAAGCAGTGTTGCGCCAGAGCTGGCTTGGATTCTCTTAAGCTCTATCCTTAAGTCCGCACGCAACTTGGCATCGAGTGAGCTAAGCGGCTCATCCATCAAATAGACAGATGGGTTGCGGACCAGCGCCCGGCCGATAGCAACACGCTGCATCTCGCCACCCGAAAGAGCCGTGGCCTTGTTGTCGAGCTTATGCGAGATCTGCAAGACCTCGGCAACTTCGCCGACCTTGCCGGCAATCTCTGCCAGCGGAGTATTGAGCCGCGGAGATTTTAGGGGAAATTCAAGGTTCTGGCGCACAGTTAGGTGCGGGTAGAGCGAGTACTGCTGGAATACCATCGCCACGTCCCGTTGTGCGGGCGTCACCCCGGCCATAGACTCGCCGCCAATCATGACATCTCCGGCATCCGGCACATCAAGGCCTGAAACCATCCGCAGCGTCGTGGTCTTGCCCGCCCCTGTTGGACCAAGCAACACAACGAACGATCCGTCAGGGATCGACATCGTGACATCATCCAGCGCGACATCTGTGCCGAAAGATTTTGAAACGCCAGTTAAGATAACTTCAGCCATGAGCCAGCACTCCTTCATTGGCCGCAGAAAGTAAGGCGTGCCCGGTATCAGCCTTAAAGAGGGTAATCGTACGTTGGTCGAAGGTGAGGCCCGTCAGCGCATCAACCTTTATGGTCTCGTTACTCGCGATGCGCGCCTTGAGCAAACCGTTGGGTGTTTCAAATGTGACGATCTGGGTGGTACCAAGGTATTCTGTGGCGATGACACGTCCTTTATAAGGAGCCGAATCATCCAGGTGGACGTGCTCAGGTCGGACACCGAAGATCAAATCTCCATTGGCCCCTTCGCGCATCTCAGGAACCTCAAACGCAACCTCCGACAGGGAAACCGAAGTCATACCCTTGCCGACCATCCCATGAAAATCGAGAAAATTCATAGGTGGAGAGCCAATGAACTGAGCTACGAATTTGGTCGCCGGCCAGTCATAAATCGCTTGAGGTGGACCAAACTGCTCCACGACACCATGGTTCATCACCACGATCTTGTCCCCCATTTGCATGGCTTCGAGTTGATCGTGGGTTACGTAGACCGTGGTTGCCCCCATTCGGTCATGCAGTGCACGTAGTTCATGGGACATATGCTCGCGAAATTCTGCATCGAGCGCACCCAACGGTTCGTCCATAAAGAATGCCTTGGGTTCGCGAACAATAGCGCGCCCCAAAGCGACACGCTGCCGGTCGCCGCCAGAAAGGCCTCCCACGGGACGATCAAGGATTTCCTCGATCTTCAAAACCCGTGCGACTTCGGCGACACGTTTTCGCGTCTCAGCCCTGGATATACCTTGGCTCCGCAAGGGATAGCTGATGTTTTTTCTCACATTCATATGTGGATACAGGGCGAACATTTGGAACACAAAGGCAATATCGCGCTGGCTGGCTGGCTTTTGACTGACCTCTTCACCATCGATATATATTTGCCCCGATGTGGGAAGCTCCAACCCCGCCATCATGCGCAGCGTGGTGGTCTTGCCGCAGCCCGAAGGCCCGAGCAACATGAAGAATTCACCATCTTCGATTGTAAAGGAGGATGCCTGCACCGCAGTGAAGTCCCCAAAGTCTTTACGTACGTTTTCAATACGGATTTGGGCCATGGTTACTCCGGAAAATGGCTGACGATAATGAACATTACCGTGCCGATAAGGGTGACAATGAAGGAGTAGGAAAAGACCCAAAGTGCGAAAGGCTGCATCAGCATGACAACGCCCACGGCGATCAAGATGGAGGCCACCATCTCCCATGGACCGCGTCGTAGCCGCATCAGTTCATTCAGAAAACTACTCATTTGCGAACGGCTCCAAATGTGATTCCCCGCAGTAAGTGTTTGCGCAGAACAATTGTGAAGACCATCACCGGCACAAGGAAGATCGTGGCGCCTGCGGCAACAGCAGGCCAGTCCTTACCGCCGACGCCGATTATGGTGGGGATAAAGGGTGGCGCTGTTTGTGCCGTTCCCGATGTCAGCAGGACCGCAAAGGCATATTCATTCCAGGCAAAAATTAGACAGAAGATAGCGGTTGATGCGATCCCGGTGGCCGCCTGGGGCAGCACGATTTTATAAAATGCCTGGAACCGTGTGTAGCCGTCGATGAGTGCCGCCTCTTCATACTCAATCGGAATTTCATCTATGAAGCCCTTGAGAAGCCAGACTGACAGCGACAAGTTCACGGCTGTATAGAGCAAGATCATACCCAGATGCGTATCATTTAACCCCAGTTGCCGAAACATCAGGAAAATCGGGATCGCCACGGCAATGGGGGGCATCATCCGTGTCGAAAGGATGAAGAAAAGCAGGTCATCCTTCAGTGGCACACGAAAGCGTGAGAAGGCATAGGCCGCCGCTGTGCCTAACAACATGCATAAAATCGTTGAGCCAAAGCCAATGACGACCGAATTTATGAAACGCTCACCGTAACGGGAGGGACCAGAGATCATCATGCCTTGCTCGCGCACAATTCGGTCATACCAGGTTGTCGGCTCGCCCTGTGTTGAGAGCGTTTCTGCGTTCACGCGCGTGCGGGTGGTGAAGAGGTTCACGTACCCTTCCAGCGTCGGTTCAAAGACCACTTTAGGCGGGTAGGAAATGGCATCTGCAGGCGATTTGAAGCCCGTGGCGACGATCCATGCGAGCGGCATCAGGGTTATGACCGCGTAGGCCACCACCAAAATGCCCGCGAACCACTTCGTGCGGCTGGATGGACTTGTCACAGAGTAGCTCATCTTTCTTTAACCTTATTCAATGCTTTCACGTAGACCGAGGCGAGGCCGAAGACCGTGACAAAAAGAATCACGGCATAAGCAGATGAATAGCCCGTTCGCCACTTTTCGAATGCTTCGCGTTTAAGGTTGATTGAGGTCAGCTCTGTAATGGATCCTGGACCGCCACCCGTGAGTTGCACAACAAGATCGAACATCTTGAAATTTTCAATGCCACGAAAGAGCACCGCAAGCATCAGAAAGGGCAAAACCATTGGAATTGTGATCGTCCAAAATTGACGCCACTTACTGGCGCGATCACATTCAGCGGCCTCGTAAATGCTGTCCGGAATCGAACGCAGACCCGCAAGGCAGATCAGCATGACAAATGGCGTCCACATCCATGTATCGGCAATCACAATCGACCAAGGCGCAAGGTGCACGTCCCCGATCATCGAAAAGCTGGCGGGATCGACGCCGGAAAAAAAGGCCACCACATAATTGAAGAGCCCAATCTGCGGCTGGTAGAGGAAGGTCCAGAAATTCCCAACAACCGCAGGGCTCAGCATCATCGGCAGAACGATGATGGTCGTCCACATGTCATTGCCCTTGAATTTCTTATTAATCAGGAATGCCAGCGTAAAACCGATCAACACTTGCAGTAAAATTGTCCACAGGAGGAAATGTGCGGTGGCCTGCATTGTCAGCCAGATATCGCTGTCCGTGAGGATGCGCTCGTAGTTCCGCAAGCCTAACCATTTCACATCCGCATTGGGGCGGTTTACGCGAAAGTTGGTGAAACTGAGAAGGATGGTCCAGATCAGCGGAAAGATATTCACCGCTAAGAGTAAAAAGACTGACGGAGCCACAAACAACCACGCGATGGAGCGATCAGACAGCCCGCGGATGCGCTTGGCGACTGGCTCTGGCGTTGCTTTGGCCACTTTGTCGATGGGGGAGTGTATCATTTCGTCTTCCTACCCTGCAGAAACAGAGCCAATTCAGCTTTGGAGTTTATATGCAAATGCGTGATGGGGTGACACCTCCCCCGGCATGGTGAAGAATTAATAATGCCGGGGGATAAATGCCGTACCAAGCTGAGAGGTACTTTAGAGTTTGCCCTCTTCTTCGAAGACCTCACGCCAGTCTTTCACAAGACCATCCAACGCTTCTTTTGCGGTGCCGTTGCCTGCGATCACGTAGTTATGCACGCGTGCCTGCATCGCCAGCAGCAGTTCTGCATAGGATGGTTCTGCCCAGAAGTCTTTCACGATGGCCATCGAGTCCAAGAAAGTCTGTGCATAGGGCTGGCTGGAAGCAAAGCCGGGGTCTTCAACCACAGCCTTAAGTGCGGAATAGCCGCCCAGTTTCCACCATTTGGCCTGGACCTCGGGCTGTGCAAACCATTTGATGTATTCCAGTGCCGCAGCCTGCTTTTTGGAGTAGGCCACAACGGAGATTCCCTGTCCGCCCAACTGTGCGAATTGACCCGCAGGGCCAGCCGGATTGGGGAAGTAACCAGATTTGTCGCCGCCAACATTGGGGTCGGCGTTAACACCAGGCCAAATGAATGCAAAATTCATTTGCATGGCAACCTGGCCTGATTTGTAAGCATCGATGTTTTCACCCATGTACCAGTTGGACGAACCGGGAGGGGTACCCACATCATAGAGTTCTTTGTAGAATTCAAGACCTTCAACGGCACCCTTGGAGTTCACAAATCCTTCAAGGTCATAGGGCTTGTCCGGGTTGCTATATTGGAACCCGTAGTTATAGAGCGCGTTGGTCACACCCATGGTGATGCCTTCCGAACCACGCTCGGTATAGATCGCAGCACCGTAGACTTTGTTGCCATCGATTTCGCGACCCTGGAAGAATTCAGCAATGTCTTTCAGCTCTGCCAAGGTGGCCGGTACGCCCAAATCACGGCCGTATTTTTTCTTGTATTCCGCCTTAAGCTCGGGGCGATTGAACCAGTCTTTTCGATAGGTCCAGCCAACGACGTCACCAAATGCCGGCAGGGCCCAGTAGTTCGGCGTGCCTTTAGGCCATTCCGAGTAACCGGTCACCGTAGCTGGGATGAAGTCATCCATGGTGATGCCTTCGGCTTTGAAGAAGTCGTTCAGTTTTACGTAATGGCCATTTTCAGCGCTGCCGCCAATCCACTGGCTATCCCCGATCATCAGGTCGCAAAGCTTGCCGCCTGAGTTCAGTTCGTTGAGCATACGGTCAGCAAAATTTGGCCAGGGCACAAACTCAAAGCTCATATTGTGGCCCGATTTGGCCTCAAAATCCTTGCTGAGTTCGACCAAAGCGTTGGCCGGGTCCCACGCGGCCCAGCATAGCGTCAAGTCATCAGCCTGAGCCGTGCTTGCGGCAGCTGCCAGCGTCATCGCGGCCATAGTTGTCGTAATTATTTTCTTCATGACTAAGAGCCTCCCAAGTGTTGATCATCGCAGCATCTCCACCACGAAAGATATTTTTAGAGTGACTTTATCTTGATGAGGTGCGTACCTCAAGTCAAGTGCTTTATGAGGTGCGTACCTCATATTTCTTGCGCCGCTTAACCAAACAGGTGAAAATAGGGCAAATGAACCCTCTTTTTGAAAAGCTATAGGTCACCATGCGTCCAACGACAAAAGATCTTGCTAAAGCCGCCGGCGTCAGCCTTGCGACTGTTGATCGCGTTTTGAATGGGCGGCCCGGTGTGCGCAAAACAACCGTAGCTGCTGTCAACGAAGCGATTAAGGAAATAGGTTTTGAACGCAATCAGTTAGCGGCGACCCTTGCCCGTAAGCGCGGCTACCGTTTTGGCTTTGTCTTGCCAAAGGAAGGGGATGAGTTTCTCAAAGAGATCCTTCTGCGGGTTCGCGAAGCTAATGACACCGGACGCGCAGAAATGATCGCGGTCAAGGCGATTAGAATCGAAGATCATGACCCTCACAGAGCAGCCCGTGCACTCTCCAAAGTCAGCCCCGAAGACTTTGATGGGGTTGCCGTTATGGCGCCCGAAACACCGCAAATTCGTGATGCCATCAAACGAATGAGGGAGCGCGGCATCATTACCATCCCCTTCATTGCCAACCAACAGGACATCGGAAAAGACAACTTTGTGGGGATTAACAATCGCGCGGCAGGCTCAACGGCAGGGCGATTGATGGGGCGGTTTTCATGCGGCAAAACAGGCACCGTTGCCGTGATAAACGATACGATGCAATCGCGTGATAGCCTCGAGCGCCGCTTGGGGTTCGATGCGGTCTCAAACGAGAGCTTCCCGAACCTCACGGTTTTGCCATCCCTTGAAACGTTTGGCGATCCAGAACGTACTCACAAAATTGTAGAAACGATGCTGAATGCGAACGCCGACCTTCTTGGTGTTTATATAATTGGCTCAGAAGCACGGGTGCCTTTGGAAGCTATGGAACAGCTTGGTCATGACAGAGACCTGATCGTGCTTGCCCATGAACGAACCCCAACAACAACAAGTGCTCTTAAAGAAGGCAAACTGGCCGCTGTAATCACCCAAGATACGGGGCACTTGGTGCGCAGTGCCGTGCGTATTCTCCGTGCGAAATGCGAGAACCGCTCGGCGGTCACGTCTCAGGAAAGAATTAGAACCGAGATATTAATAGCAGAGAACCTGTGACTGGACAAAGCTACGGCTTTGACAGCACCCTCCACACTGCGATTTTGCCCATGCCAGTTATGAAAGTTATGGTTCGCCCCACTTACTCGTATGAGGAGGAATGGTGGGCCCGGCAGGACTCGAACCTGCAACCAGACCGTTATGAGCGGTCGGCTCTAACCAATTGAGCTACAGGCCCCCATGGCGCATCGTGACTTGATGCGTTGTGCATCATGCTTATAGCAAGCACGCGCCGCTCGCGATAGTGATTGTGTTGCAGGTTTTTGTAACTTTTATTGTTTCTTTGCAAGAAACAGTTTTTTCATATTTTAATCCCTAGTGTCGCTTGCAAACTCCAATTAAGGTTTCTGCATCTTCAACCTAAGAGATGGCAGAGCGTGAGCAAGACAACCTCAATTTCACCAACGCGCTTTCGCAATGATGCTACCCGCTGGGGGAGCATTGCCGTGGCGCTACACTGGACCAGCGCATTGGCTGTTGTCGGGCTTTTCGCCCTGGGACTGTGGATGAGGGGGCTGACGTATTACGACGTCTGGTACACCCGCGGCCCCAGTCTTCACAAGTCGGTCGGCATCATTGTGTTTGCCGTCATCACCGTCCGCCTTATCTGGCGCCTGACGAACCGGACACCGGATAGCCTAGGAAGCCACCAAGCCTGGGAGACGAAGGTCGCCCGTATTGCTCACTGGATTTTATATGCCGGGTTGTTCGTAGTGTTGATCAGCGGCTATCTGATGTCCACCGCAGATGGTCGAAGTATTTCTGTCTTTGGGCTGACTGACGTTCCCGCCATGTTTTTTGGCATTGAAAAGCAAGCCGACAAGGCCGGAGCGGTTCATCTGTGGGTATCCACCGTACTGATGGGCATTGTCGCCGTGCACGCGCTTGGCGCGCTGAAACACCATTTTCTTAATCGAGACGCCACGCTCAAACGCATGCTTGGGCGCACGTAAGGCCTCCTCCTCCTCACACATCTTCCTCGCCTACACTCAACGCAAAAGGAACCTTCACCATGAAACGTCTGTCCCTGACCACCGCCGCCATGGCATTCGCAATCGGCCTCTCCACCACCGTCCTGCCGTTCAAGGCAGCACAGGCCGCAAACTATGTCATCGATACCGCCCGTGCCCACGCCTTTGTCCAATTTCGCGTTCAGCATCTTGGGTTCAGCTGGCTGTATGGGCGCTTCAACACGTTCAGCGGCGGCTTCAGCTATGACGCTGCAAGCCCCGAGACATCCAAGGTCAACGTCACCATCGACACGTCGAGCCTCGACACCAATCATGGCGAGCGCGACAAGCACCTGCGCAGCGCCGACTTTCTAGATACCGCAAACTTCCCCAAAGCCACGTTCATCAGCACCGGCCTGACCCAGAACGGTGACGGCAGCGCCAAACTCAGAGGTGATTTCACATTGCACGGCATCACCAAGCCCATCACCATCGATGTGAAAAAAATGGGCGAAGGCAAAGATCCATGGGGCGGGTATCGCGCCGGGTTTGAGGGAACCACCACCATCACCATGGCGGATTACGGCATCACCTATAACCTTGGGCCTGCCTCGACCAAGGCTGAGATCAGCCTGACATTTGAAGGCGTGCGTAAGTAAGCGCAATAACGCAATGCGACACCATACGAAAAAGGCCGGAGCATCCCGCTCCGGCCTTTTTCGTATTTATCCAACCGTCTCGCTTAGTAATCGAGAAAGCTACGCAGTTTTCGCGAACGGCTCGGGTGCTTGAGCTTGCGCAACGCTTTCGCTTCGATCTGACGAATGCGTTCGCGGGTGACGGAGAACTGCTGGCCGACTTCTTCCAGCGTGTGATCGGTGTTCATGCCGATGCCGAAACGCATACGCAAGACGCGTTCTTCGCGCGGCGTCAACGATGCCAGAACCCGCGTGGTGGTTTCGCGCAGGTTGCCGTTGATGGCGGCATCCAGCGGCTGCACCGCATTTTTGTCTTCGATGAAATCGCCAAGATGCGAATCTTCCTCGTCGCCGATCGGCGTTTCGAGTGAGATCGGCTCTTTGGCAATTTTCAACACCTTGCGCACTTTTTCCAGCGGCATGGACAGGCGCACAGCCAGTTCTTCCGGCGTCGGCTCGCGGCCAATTTCATGCAGCATCTGACGCGACGTGCGCACCAGTTTGTTGATCGTTTCGATCATGTGCACCGGAATACGGATGGTGCGGGCCTGATCGGCAATGGAACGGGTGATCGCTTGGCGGATCCACCACGTCGCATAGGTCGAGAACTTGTAACCACGACGGTATTCAAACTTATCAACGGCCTTCATCAGGCCGATGTTGCCTTCCTGAATGAGGTCGAGGAACTGCAAGCCGCGATTGGTGTATTTTTTGGCGATAGAAATGACAAGACGCAAATTGGCCTCGATCATTTCTTTCTTCGCCTTGGCGGCTTCGCGTTCGCCTTTTTGCACGGTCGAAACGATGCGCTTGAATTCAACGACGGGCAGGCCCGCTTCTTCAGCCAGTTCCGAAATAGAACCGCGAATGGTCGTGATGTCGTCAGCGTGCTTGGAAGTGAACTTTTCCCAACCCTTGCCTGGCAATTTAGTAATCTTGGCCAACCAACGGGGATCAAGTTCGTGACCGTGGTAATGTTCGATGAAGTCTTCGCGCTTAACGCGGCACTTGGTCGCCAAACGCAACAGCTTGCCTTCCAGGCTGACCATAGCGCGGTTCAGGTCGTACAGTTGATCGACCAGCTGTTCGATGCGCGCATTGTTGAGGTGCACATTGTCCATCAGTTCGATCAGCTCTTTGCGCAACTTTTCGTAGCGCTTTTCCTGGGCTGCTTTGAATTCTTCGCCACCCTGCATCGCGTCCATACGCTTAATTTGCAGGCGGTTCATTTTTTTATACGTCTTGGCAATCTCTTCGAAGGTTTCGACCACAATCGGGGTCAGCTTCGCCTCCATGGCGGCTAACGAAAGATTGTTTTCGGGATCGTCTTCATCGTCGTCGTCGGTGGACTCGCGAGGCTTACCCTCTTCACCGCCGTCTTCTTCGGATTTCGCTTCTTCGGTAGACGGTTCGGGAGTTTTCTCTTCTTCTACGACCGGAGCCTTAACTTCACCGGTCTCACCTTCGTCCGTTGCGTTTTCACCCTGTGCGTTTTCACCCGTTGCATTTCCGCCCTGTGCATTTTCACCCGTCGCGGCGGCCGCGCTGTTGGGTCCGCCGCCGTAGGTGGCATCGAGATCGATGATATCGCGCAGCAAAATCTGTTCCGCAACCAGGGCATCATGCCAAGCCACGATGGCGCGGATCGTCAACGGGCTTTCGCAAATGCCGCCGATCATCATTTCCCGGCCGGCTTCGATGCGCTTGGCGATGGCGATTTCACCCTCGCGCGACAGCAGCTCGACAGAGCCCATTTCGCGCAGGTACATGCGCACCGGATCATCGGTGCGTCCTACGTCGCTTTCCGAAACATTGCCGCTGGCTTTTTTCTCATCACCATCGCTGTCTTCATCATCGCTACTGGTGTTTGAAGAGGCCTCGCCGTCGGATGCGTCGTCGCCTTCTTCGCCTTCGATCACGTTAATGCCCATCTCCGACAGCTGACTCATGGTGTCTTCGATCTGTTCGGAAGAGACCTGTTCAGGCGGCAAGGCTTTGTTCAGCTCGTCGTATGTGACGAAACCGCGTTCCTTGCCGAGCTTGACCATTTTTTTGACATTGGCGCCAAGCGTGTCCAGCAATGGACCATCTTGGTTTTCGCCGTCAGCGGGCTGGGTCTTTTGAGCGTTTTTGTTCGATGCCATGTGACGCGTTCGTTCTTTCCCATGTTCACACACTACCACCAGGCCCCAGCCGGGACGTGCGTGAAAAATTTCATCCAGATGCACTGGGCCTAACCAGCACCTAAAGCCCCATCTGTGAGGGGCTACTTGGCGTTCCGTTCTGCGGCCGACTGCTCTTGCAATTTCAAGACTCGAAACCTTTCATAGGCTTCCGGCGTCATATCTACGGCTAACTGCCGTTGGGCATCTTCGAGCTCGGCCTGCAGGTCACGCCTGCAATACAATTCATACGTCTCTATCCAGCCTTCCAACGCGGTTAACGTATCCTCATCAGGGCGGGCAAAGTAGGCATGTCCGAAAACCCGTGGGCTCAAAAGCGAGTCCAGAATTGTCGAAAATCCACTGTCCCTGAGGTGGCGCTGAAAGTTGGTCCTGTCAAGACGAGTTTCCCCTGCCAGTGTCTTTAGAGCTTCCTGACGAAGGTTGTCAAGCGCAAGCGTCGTAAATGCAAGGCTTCCGAGCTGTTCACCAACCTCGTCAAATAGGTCGGGATGGTTGATTAGGGTGACCAAAAGTATCTCTTCGCGAGAGTGCGTCATATCCACACGGGCCGATTTAACCGCCAGTTGCTTGGCCTCACCCTCAAATACCTCAGCCCGCTGAGGCTTGTAACCAAAGCCCCTGCCCTTGCCCCAGTTTGAGGATTTGGCCGATGCTTTGCCGGAAAACTGGCTGGAACGGTTTTCTCGCCCCAGCTGCCACACGCGGTCCTTGAAACTGGACTGAAAGTGGGTGCGTACCATGGGGTCCTCGATCCGGCGCACATGGTCGTCGAGGCGTTTTTGCAAAGCCGCGCGCCCTTCCGGGGTATCCGTAGCCCCGGCTGCCCGTTCTTGCTCCCACACCACCTGGCTGAGGGGCTTAGCGGCGCCGATCACCTCTTGGAACGCCGCAGCCCCCTGGCCTTGAACCAAGGAATCCGGGTCTTCGCCTGCGGGTAGTGAAGCAAAACGCAGCCCCACACCAGCTTTCAACAAGGACAAGGCACGCCCTGCAGCGCGCACGGATGCCCGCTGCCCGGCGTTGTCGCCATCGAAGCACAGCACCGGTTCGGGGGTGATTTTCCACAATTCCAGAATTTGCTCCTCCGTCAACGCTGTGCCGAGTGGCGCAACCGCGCCTTCAAAACCGGCCTGATACAGCGCAATCACATCCATGTAGCCTTCGGTCACGATCAAAGCCTGACCCGCGCGGGCCGCAACCTGCGCACTATCCATGGCGTATAAGAGGCGGCCTTTGTGAAACAAATCGGTCTCGGGGCTGTTGAGATACTTGGCGACGTCCTTGTCGGGCCCGAGAATTCGACCGCCAAACGCCACCACGCGTGCGCGCCGGTCCAAGATCGGAAACATCACCCGACCCCGAAAGCGATCGTACGTGGAGCCATCATCGCGTTTGATGACCATGCCCGAAGCGACCAATTGCTCGTCCTTGATCCCCTCGCCGCCCAACGCCACCTTGATGCCGTCGCGGCGGTCCGGGGCAAAACCCAGGCGAAACTTGGAAATGATCTGTTCCGTCAGGCCGCGCCCACGCAAATAAGCCAGCGCCGCGGCACCTTCTGGCTGGCGCAGGGCGCGCTCATAGTGCTGACAAGCCGCCTCAACCACATCGTAGAGGCTTTTTTTGCGCTCAGCGCGCTCACGTTGTTCAGGGGTGTCCTGAGGCACCAGCATGCCCGCCTCAGCAGACAGCTTTTCCACCGCCTCGCGGAAATTCAGGCCTTCCGTTTCCATCACGAAATCAAATGCCGAACCGTGAGCACCACAGCCGAAACAGTGATAAAAACCCTTGTCCTCATTGACCGTGAAAGACGGGGTCTTTTCCTTGTGAAAGGGGCACAACCCCTGGTGCTCATGACCCTTTTTGGTCAGGCGCGTACGTCGGCCCACCACATCGGCCAAGCCGATGCGTTCGCGCAGTTGATCCAGAAATTGGGATGGAATTGCCATATAAACCCTAAGCCGCGCTCACATCTCGAAACGATTTCGAATCCACGTTCGACCGGGGCATAATACGCCCATCGAGCCGAAATGCGGGCTCGATTCTTATTATATAGGGTGCACAGAGTTTCCACACCATGCACACAGCTTATCCACAGAGTTATACACAGGACAACCGGCGCAGCCCCCTTTAAGACGCCATTTGGCCGAAAACGCCCCAATCTATCAGCAAGCCGCTGAGGCTCTTCGCATAATCCTGACGCTTTTCCACCACCGACACGTTGACGGGCAGGTTTGCCAAACGCTCATCGTCAAGTTCATAGCTGGTGAACAAAACGAAATGAATGCCGTGTAACCGCTCAACACTGCTGAAAACTCCCGCTAATTCACAGCCGTTGAACGGCTGCATATCGTAGTTTGCAAACACAATGTCGGGGGCGATATCCAAGGCGTAGGCCAAGGCTTCCATGCTGTCATGGGCGCGGTTGACGTGGAATCCGCACGATAATAACTCACCTGAGACGATTTTACGCTGTAGCCCCGCAGGCATCACCAACAATACGTCCACATCGTGGGTTTCTTGACGTGAAAACCCTTCCGCCCGCCCAGAGGGCAACGTACGAAGCATTTCTTCAATTTGCTCGGAGGTGTGGTTTTCTCCCGTGCTCAACAAGGTCATCATCATATCGATGTAGATACGGGATTCCTTAACATTGTCCGCTTTTACCCCACCGGTATTTTCCAGATAATCTTCAAATAAATGTGCCACCCGACCGACCAGGGGGTGTCCGAACGTAGCGCCCTGGCCCTTGATGTTGTGAATGTTTCTTTGCACGTCATAAAGATCGTCCGCACTCACTTCACGCCCAGCCTCAAACCAATCGAGGCGAGCTTCGATGTCTTCTAACTGGTCGTGCGCGCTCTCGACAAATTCTTGTGTTAAGCGCTGCAAAATAGCGTTGATCTCAGTGTTGCCTGGCATTCAGGACCTCCATATCCCCCTGGACAGTGTCAGCGCGTGGGCCAGCGTGTCGGGCCAGGACATGGGCGGAATGTGCGCCCTTCCTCCTGTTGTGCTGCTGCTCTCACCCTCCGTAGCGGGTGGGAGCCGTGTCCACTCTTAAATGTAGGATGAATTGTGCCGCACACAAGAATTTTCACACGCCAGAACGGGCGAAATTAAGAGATATATACGCGCCAGAAAACGCAGCCCGGTGCCCCAAAAGACCGCCGCGAGCCAAAATATAGCCTAGACTATTGAATAATCAGGAGGCCAGACGTGCCTTGACCTGGCCGCTGGCCTTGCCGAAATCCATAGACCCGGCGTGGCGTTCTTTCAACGCCGCCATCACCCGCCCCATATCTTTCATGGACGACGCCGCCAACTCACTCACCACGGCGTCGATCGCGGCAGCTGCGGCCTCGTCGCTCATTTGTTCGGGCAAAAAGCCTTGAATCACGACGATTTCAAGGGCTTCACGTTCCGCCAATTCGGGACGGCCGCCCTTTTCGTACATTTCAATGCTGTCTCGACGCTGCTTGATCATCGATTGCAGCAAGCCGAGAATCTCATCATTGCCGATGCCATCCATGTTGCCTTGAGAGCGCGCGGCAATGTCGCGGTCCTTCAATGCAGCCTGAATGAGACGCACGGTGGCCAAGCCAATTTCGTCTTTCGACTTCATGGCGGTTTTCATGAATTCGCGTAATCGATCTCTAAGCATAGAACCCTCTTCGCTTGAATCATCACCCCCCAATGGGACGATTCTGCGGAAAGGCGAGACATTAGCGTAAATCGCACGCAAAGGCAATCTTTCAAAGGTTTGTAACGTATTGAAATTACACGTAATTTTTCTGCGACAGAGTCTTGACGCGGGCGGCACTTTCCCTTAAACACACCCAAATCGTCGTTTTGCGGTGCACCGTGCCCGGTACAAGCCATCATCCGGCTTGTATTATCGTGCCTACCGCTTCGCAAATCGGCCTTATGCCTCCCGATCTTGAGGCCCTCCAGTCTTATAGGAATGTCGCCCATGGCCGACCCCAACCTAACCGCCCCCGCCGAGACGGAGGGGACGATTCTTTCTGCGCAATCCGATGACCACCTCAACCCTTCCCGCCCCGCAGGCTGCAATGCCGCCCTGGTGCTGGCGGACGGTTCGATCTTTTGGGGGCGCGGTGCGGGCGCATATGGGGTTGCGATGGGCGAGGTGTGTTTCAACACAGCCCTGACCGGTTATCAGGAAACCTTGACCGATCCGTCCTATGCAGGCCAGATCATCACCTTCACCTTTCCTCACATCGGCAACGTCGGCACCAATTTCGAAGACATTGAAACGGACAAGCCTGCTGTGCGCGGCTGCATCCTGCGCGCCGACATTACCGAGCCCGCCAATTACCGCGCAGCATCGGGCCTGAACGAATGGCTGGTCGCCAATGAACTGGTCGCAATTTCCGGTGTGGATACCCGCCGCCTGACCCGGCGCATCCGCGACGGCGGCGCGCCCAATGGCGTGATTATCCACTTGCCCGCCGACGAAGTCGAAGACAGCGGCGTCGACACCGATGCGCTCAAGACCATGGCCGCAAACTGGCCGTCGCTGGAAGGTGCCGATCTGGCCAAGGAAGTGTCGTGTCAGGAAATTTACGAATGGCATGAAACCGAATGGGCGCTCGGCACGGGCCACGGCCTTCAGGACGATGCCAAACATCATGTTGTCGCGGTCGATTTTGGCGCGAAGAAAAACATTCTGCGCTGCCTGGCGAACACCGGCTGCCGCGTCACCGTGGTCCCTGCCGTGACCTCAGCCGAAGACATTTTGGACATGAAACCCGACGGCGTGTTCTTGAGCAACGGACCGGGCGACCCCGCCGCGACGGGTGAATACGCGGTGCCAATGATCCAGGGCATCATCGCCAGCGCCACCCCGCTGTTTGGCATCTGTTTGGGCCATCAGCTGCTGTCAATTGCACTGGGTGCCAAAACCCACAAAATGCACATGGGCCACCGCGGCGCCAACCACCCGGTCAAAGACCTGGAAACCGGCAAGGTGGAAATCACCAGCCAGAACCACGGCTTCGTGGTGGACAGCGACAGCCTGCCGGACGGCGTGGTCCAAACCCACACCTCCCTGTTTGACGGCTCGCTCGAAGGCATCCGTGTTGAGGGCAAACCGGTGTTCTCGGTCCAACACCACCCCGAAGCCAGCCCCGGCCCGATGGACAGCCACTACCTGTTCGACCGTTTTGTAGCCTTGATTGAGGATGCCAAATAATGCCTAAACGTACAGACATCAAAAGCATTCTCATTGTGGGCGCGGGGCCGATTGTGATCGGTCAGGCGTGCGAGTTCGATTACTCCGGCGCGCAGGCGTGTAAGGCGCTCAGGGAAGAGGGCTACCGGGTCATTTTGGTGAACTCCAACCCCGCCACCATCATGACCGACCCGAATATGGCCGACGCGACGTACATCGAGCCGATCACGCCCGAATTTCTGGAAATGGTCATCACCAAGGAAAAGCCCGACGCCATCCTGCCCACCATGGGCGGTCAGACGGCGTTGAACGCCGCGATGGCGCTGAGTGAAAACGGCGCCCTGAAACGCCACAATGTGGAACTGATCGGCGCGAACGAGAAATCCATCACCAAGGCCGAAGACCGCCAGTTGTTCCGCGACGCCATGGACAAGATCGGTCTGGGCACGCCGCGCTCGGCCGTGGTCAAGTCATTGGAAGAAGGCCGCAAGGAGATGGAGCACATCGGCCTGCCCATCATCATCCGCCCGTCCTTCACCATGGGCGGCATCGGCGGCGGCATCGCTTACAACATGCAGGAATTCGACGAAATCGTGTCCGGCGGTTTGGCCGCCAGCCCGATGCATGAAGTGCTGATCGAACAATCGGTGCTCGGCTGGAAAGAATTCGAGATGGAAGTGGTGCGCGACAAAGCGGACAACTGCATCATCATTTGCTCCATCGAAAACGTCGACCCCATGGGCGTGCACACCGGCGATTCCATCACCGTCGCGCCCGCGTTGACGCTGACCGACAAAGAATACCAAATCATGCGCAATGCATCGATCGCGGTGCTGCGCGAAATCGGTGTCGACACCGGCGGGTCCAACGTGCAGTTTGCGGTAAACCCGGAAGATGGCGAGCTGATCGTCATCGAAATGAACCCACGCGTGTCGCGCTCTTCGGCGCTGGCGTCGAAAGCCACCGGCTTCCCCATCGCCAAGATCGCGGCTAAGTTGGCGGTCGGCTATACGCTGGACGAATTGAAAAATGACATCACCGGCGGCATCACCCCGGCATCGTTTGAACCAACCATCGATTACGTTGTCACCAAGATCCCGCGTTTCACGTTTGAAAAATTCCCCGGTGCCGACCCGTATCTGACCACCGCCATGAAGTCGGTGGGCGAAGCCATGTCCATCGGACGCACCTTTGCAGAAAGTCTGCAAAAAGGTCTGCGGTCCATGGAGACGGGCCTGACGGGTTTAAACGAAATCGAAATTCCCGGCGTCGATCCACAAAACCCCGACGTCGATGCCATCATCGCTGCGCTGTCTAAGGCCACACCGGATCGTTTGCTGGTCATCGCCCAGGCGTTCCGCCATGGCCTCAGCGCTGAAAAAATACATCAGGCGTGCAAGTACGAACCATGGTTCTTGCGCCAGATCCAAGACATCGTCGCGGTTGAAGAAGAATTGCGGGCGAACGGCCTGCCCAGCGATGCGGTTGCGATGCTGCGGGTCAAGAAAATGGGCTTCAGCGATGAACGGTTGGCGGAAATCACTACCACCAATTTGGGCAAAGTCACGACCCGTCGCGTCAGCCTTGGTGTGCGCCCCGTATTCAAACGCGTCGATACCTGCGCAGGCGAGTTCCCGTCCAAGACGCCTTATATGTATTCCTGCTACGAAGGCGACGGCATCAACCCGCCGGAATGCGAAGCCGACGTTACGGACCGTAAAAAGGTCATCATCCTGGGCGGCGGTCCCAACCGCATCGGCCAGGGTATCGAATTCGATTACTGCTGCGTTCATGCCGCCTACGCCATGAAAGACATCGGCCATGAGGCCATCATGGTGAACTGCAACCCCGAAACCGTGTCGACCGATTACGACACCTCGGACCGCTTGTATTTCGAACCGCTGACGGCAGAAACCGTGATCGAATTGATCCAACGCGAACAGATGGCTGGCGAAGTGCTGGGCGTGATCGTGCAGTTCGGCGGGCAGACGCCATTGAAGCTGGCGCACGCGCTGGAAGCGGCGAACATTCCCATCCTCGGCACCTCGCCCGACGCCATCGATCTGGCCGAAGACCGCGAGCGTTTCCAGACCTTGCTCAATGATCTCAACCTCAAACAGCCCGCCAACGGCATCGCGCGGTCTATTGCCGAGGCCGAAGCCGTAGCACTCGACATTGGCTACCCGCTGGTGGTGCGCCCATCTTATGTGTTGGGCGGTCGGGCGATGGAAATCGTCCACGACCACACCAACCTGATGCGCTACATGACCACCGCGGTGAAAGTCTCCGGCGACAGCCCGGTGTTGCTCGACAGCTACCTTAAAAATGCCGTCGAAGTCGACGTCGACGCCCTGGCCGACAGTGACGGCGACGTCTACATCGCGGGCATCATGGAACACATCGAAGAAGCGGGCATCCATTCCGGCGACTCGGCCTGTTCGCTGCCACCCTATTCGCTGTCTCAGTCGATCATCGACGATATTCGGGTGCAGACCAAAGCTCTCGCGGTTGCGCTGAAAGTCGTCGGCCTGATGAACATCCAGTTCGCGGTTCAGGGCGAAACGGTGTACCTGCTGGAAGTCAACCCACGGGCATCGCGCACAGTACCGTTCGTCGCTAAAGCCACCGGCGTGCCCATCGCAAAAATTGCCGCGCGGGTTATGGCGGGTGAAAAAATCGCCTCGTTCGATTTGGGCGACACACCGAAAATCAAGCATGTAGCCGTCAAGGAAGCCGTGTTCCCGTTTTCACGCTTCCCCGGCGTCGACATCATCCTCGGCCCGGAAATGAAATCCACCGGCGAGGTTATGGGCATCGATGACAGCTTTGAAAAAGCCTTTGCCAAGGCGCAATTGGGGGCAGGCGTCAAACTGCCGACCACCGGAACGGCGTTCATTTCGGTGAAAGAATCCGACAAAGCCGCGATCACAGATGTGGCCCGTCGCCTAACCGAACAGGGCTTCAAGGTTATCGCCACCAGCGGTACCGCCGATTATATGGCGGCGCATGGCATCACCGTGACCAAGGTCAACAAGGTTCTGGAAGGTCGCCCACACTGCGTCGATTCGATCCTGTCCGGCGAGGTTCAGTTGGTGGTCAACACGACTGAGGGTTCGCAGGCCGTCTCCGATAGCTTTTCGATCCGTCGTTCGGCCCTAACCAACAATGTGCCCCATTACACCACGATCGCGGGCGCATCAGCGGCAGCAGCCGCTATTCGGTCCCTGCAAACAGGGGCACTTGAAGTCAAACCGTTGCAGGATTATCCTTACCGCACGTTGTAATTAACGTTGACGGATAGTCCCGGTGAACCCGGCGTACGGCCCCGCTCTTTCATGTGGGGGGCCGTTGTCCTGTTTAAGACTTCCGTCGACACCTGAATTTTCACCATCGAGCAAGGAAAAACCGTCCGATGGACAAGATCCCGATGACCGCTGGCGGTCTAAAACAATTGGAAGATGAACTGCGTTTGTTGAAAGACATCGAGCGCCCGGCCGTGACCAAAGCCATTGGCATTGCGCGTGAACACGGCGACCTCAAAGAAAACGCCGAATACCACGCCGCGCGCGAACGCCAGAGCTTCATCGAAGGCCGCGTGCTGGAGCTCGAAGCTATCGTCAGCCACGCCGAAATCATCGATCCGTCAAAACTGTCTGGCGACATGGTCCGCTTTGGCGCGAAGGTTTTGTTGGTCGATGAAGAAACCGAGGAAGAAAAAAACTACCAAATCCTCGGCGAGCACGAGAGCGACATTAAGCACGGAACCATCTCGGTATCCTCGCCACTGGCACGCATGCTAATCGGGCGCACCCTCGGCGAAAGCGTCGAAGTCAAAGCACCCGGTGGGTCCAAGTTTTATGAAATCGTCAAGGTGGATTACGTTTAAGCCCACCCGACCTTGCACAATATAAAAGGCCGCCAAATTACCCGGCGGCCTTTTTTTTGGCTCTGCCTCTTTCTTTATTATTAATGCCTGAGCATACTTTTCGGCACGGCCATCGCCGATGAATTGTGTTTATTTCGTATCTTGACCAAAATTGTACCTACTGGTATGTTTGTCGATAGAGGAGACTTGTCATGTCCGGTAAACGCGAAGCCTTAATCGATGCAGCCAAAGACCTTTTGTGGGAGCGAGGTTATGAAGCCATGAGCCCTAAGGCGGTGCTGCGTGCCAGCGGTGCGGGACAGGGGAGCCTTTATCATCACTTCGAAGGCAAACGCGACCTCGCGGCAACGGCGCTTGAAGAGATCGAGGCCCAGATGCACGAAAACTATGCCAAGCTGTTCACGCCGGGGGTTTCCGCATTCAAACGCTTAGAGGCCTTTTTCGATGCACCGCGCGACATCCTCAAAGGCTGCCGCTTTGGCCGCCTGGCCAACGAGCAAGCGATCTCTGATCCGGTGCTCAACCCTATTGTTCAGAAATTTTTCATCTATCTTGAAGGACAGCTGTCTGCCATCGTTCGCGAAGCACAAAAGGCCGGTGACCTGCCCTCAACGCTTAAGCCCAAAGACACTGCTATTATGCTCGTCACCATTGTCCAGGGTGGTTATGTTCTCAGCCGGATCCATCAGGATACGGCCCCTTTCAAGCAAGCCATCCGTGGTGCAAAAGCGGCGCTGCGAGCGCTATCTGCCAATTATCCCTAGCTCCACACGTCACTAACAATCGACACCGCACCATTTTCAGAATCTGCTTTTATTGCGTATATATTGTACCTACTAGTATGCACATAGTAATTTTAGAGGAACCTCCTATGAAATTGTTTTACGCCCTGGCATCGCCATTTGCCCGCAAGACCCGCATCGTTGCACGAGAGCTTGAGTTGATCGACGGCATCGAAGAAATAACTGCGCTCCCCTATCTCGACGATCCGGCCTTACTGGCTGTAAGCCCGACCGGCCTCGTCCCGACCATGATCCTGGATGATGGGACGACGCTAATCGACAGCCCGTTGATTTGTCAGTACATGTATGGTCTTTCGAAGACATCCATGCTTGTTGGAACGAGCGATACAGATCGCACGCAGGTTCTGCAACACGAAGCCCTGGCCGATGCCATCATGGACTTTTCCCTTTCCGTTGTCGTAGAGCAGCGCCGTGCTGATGGGCAACCATCTGCGGTCTTCATCGAACGCAAACTGAACAAGATCGACCGCGCCATAGCCAACTTGCCTGCCGCACCGACAATGGATGCGACCGCCATGACCATTGGCGAGATCGCCACGGCCTGCGCGCTTGGATATTTGGACTTTCGTTTGGCTGATATGAACTGGCGCGCCTCCCGTCCAGACCTTGCCACTTGGTATGCGATCATTGAGACACGCAACGCCCTTGCCGACACCTGCCCCACCGATCAACCAGCTTAATACGGAGATTTATCATGCCTCATTTCGCCAATATTGCCTTTAGCGATGCTGTTAAAAGAATTCAAAGCCTGGCCGGCACTCGATCGGCCATGCAGCGTTTGTCCGACCACCCCAACAAGCGTGAAAGCCTGAGCGATGAACAGGTGGCGTTCGTGCGCACCCGAACCTCGATCTACATCGCCACCGCCAGTGCCGACGGTCAGCCGTATGTCCAGCATCGCGGTGGCGACGCAGGCTTCATTCGCGTCGTGAACAGCACCACGTTGATGATTTCAGATTATCCAGGAAATGGTCAATTCATCACGCAGGGCAACCTCAGTGAAAACCCCAACGCCATGTTGTTTATGATGGATTACACCAACCGCAGGCGATTGAAAGTTTGGGGCGAAACGTTCATCAGTTTCGACGAAAATCTCAAGATCATCATGACTGGTGCGAACAGTCCTGAGCCACACCCTCTTATCGTGTTCAAGCTCAAAGCTTGGGATGAAAATTGCCCGCGGTACATTCCACGCTTAATCGGCGATACGTGATTGACGCTGTAGTGGTGCGCCTGTAATTATTTTCCACCACAACGCATTCTGGATTGCACCTGCTATGTCCGATGTTCTGTTTCGCTTTGCCGAACAAGAAGACCTGAGCGCCATTATTCGCATGCTCGCCGACGACCCTCTGGGCGCGGAGCGGGAGGATGCCAGCGAGCCACCAGCAACAGCTTACGTTCAAGCCTTTCACGACATTCATAACGACCCCCGCAATGAACTCGTCGTCGCGGACATCGACGGCCAAGTCGTCGGCTGCATACAGCTGACCTTTATCCCCGGCCTATCGCACAAAGGGGCATTGCGCTGCCAAATCGAAGGGGTTCGTATTGCTCAGGATTTTAGGGGTAAGAAGCTGGGACAGCAGATGTTTCAATGGGCCATTGCCCGGGCGCGTAGCCATAACTGTGCCTTGGTGCAGCTGACCAGCACAGCCTCTCGGGTTGAGGCGCTCAAGTTTTACGAACGACTTGGCTTCACGCCGAGCCATGTCGGCATGAAGCTGTCGTTAAACACCTAAGTCTTAAACTGATTTAAGCTTATTCGTATTCGATCGGCACGCCCGGCAACAGCTTGGTCGTGCGCACGCTAAGTGCCGACTTCACATGGCTGACGTTGACGGCCGCGGTAAGCTTAGAGGTGAGGAAGTGTTGGTATTCTTCCCAATCGGGCGCGACGACTTTCAACAAAAAGTCCGTTTCACCCGCAAGCATGTGACACTCGCGTACTTCCGGCCAGGATTTCACCAACTCTTCGAACGCATCCAGATCCGACTCGGCCTGACTATTCAGTCCAACATGGGCAAACACGGTCACATTGAAGCCCAATTGGCGGGAGGTCAGGTCAGCGTGATAGCCTTGGATGAAGCCCGCTTCTTCCAGTGCGCGTACACGGCGCAGGCAGGGGGGGGCCGAAATTCCGGCACGCCGGGCCAATTCAACGTTGGTTATGCGGCCATCTTCCTGTAGGTCGTGGAGAATTCGACGATCAATTTGATCGAGTTTTACGCGAGAATCGTTCATTTCGGGTTAGGCTCCTTCTTACCGTTGTAATTATATTACTCACGGCCGCGGAGCAAGTGGAAACGCGTGAGGCCAAATAATATTCATGCCCTGTCTTTTGCTCAGATAATGGCTATTTCCCTCGTATTTTTCAAATTCACCGTAGAACCAGCCACTATTATCCACAGCTTCATTTCTTCATCAAATGCATATTGGTCTCAGTTTTACTGCCAATAACGGCGCTCAGTGCTTGCTTCATGGTGCGTGCGTTTCTATCTTAGAGGCCAAATTATTATGTGCGGTCTTGTCCGCCCAGAGCCATATCATCGGAGACCTTTCCATCATGTCCACCACCCATCACACCAAAACCCTCATCGTCGGCTCCGGGCCTGCAGGGTGCACGGCCGCCATATATGCAGCACGTGCCAGCCTTGAGCCGATCATGGTGCGCGGCTTGCAGCCGGGTGGTCAGTTGACGATCACCACCGATGTGGAAAACTATCCTGGCTTTGCCGAAACCATCCAAGGACCATGGTTAATGGAACAGATGGAAGCCCAAGCCACCCACGTCGGCACCACGATCATCGCCGACACCATTACAGATGCCGATCTGTCGGTACGTCCATTTAAACTGGTTGGTGATTCGGGCGACATTTATACCTGTGACGCGCTGATTATCGCCACCGGCGCTTCCGCTCGATGGTTGGGTTTGCCGTCGGAAGAAGCCTTTATGGGCATGGGCGTTTCGGCATGTGCAACGTGCGACGGATTTTTTTATCGCGGTAAGGAGGTCGCTGTCATCGGCGGTGGCAACACCGCCGTTGAAGAAGCCCTGTATCTGACCAATCACGCGTCCAAAGTAACCTTGATTCATCGTCGCGATTCTTTGCGCTCCGAAAAAATTCTCCAAACCCGGATTCTGAACAATCCAAAAGTCGAAGTGATTTGGGACACCGTATTGGAAGAGGTTCTCGGCAACGCAGGCGGTCCGGCGTTACCTCTTGGCGGCGCTGTCAGCCCACCAGGCGTAACTGGCTTGCGCCTTAAAAATGTCAAGTCCGGCGAAGAAAGTACAATCAACGTTGACGGTGTGTTCATCGCCATCGGTCACAGCCCTAACACCGAGATCTTCAAAGGTCAGTTGGATATGGATGGCTCCGGCTATATTCTAACCAAGCCCGGTACGCCCATGACGTCTATCCCCGGCGTATTTGCCTCTGGCGATGTCCAGGACCATACCTACCAGCAGGCGGTGACCGCTGCGGGCACTGGGTGTATGGCCGCGCTCGATGCGGAGCGCTACATTGCAGAATTAGAAGCCGACACAGTCGCAACCCAATAACCAGCCCGGCCCACCGGGTGCAGGTAACCATTACGCCGAGGATATGACATGGACCGTCTTCGTGACCCCGAAACCGGCGTTCTGGATTGGGACAAACTGCGCATTTTTCACGCTGTTGCAGAAGCCGGGAGCTTTACGCACGCAGGCGATTTGCTGAACCTCAGCCAATCGGCCGTGTCGCGTCAAATCGGGGCTCTGGAAGAGAATCTTGGTGTCGCGCTGTTTCACCGACATGCCCGCGGATTGATTTTGACTGAGCAGGGTGAACTGCTGGACAGAGCCACTCGTGAAATGGTCTCAAAGCTGGCTTTCACCACCGCGCAAATTCGCGATTCCCGCGAACGCCCGCAAGGGGAGCTGCGCATCACCACCACCACCGGGCTTGGCTCCATCTGGCTGACACCGCGCATTAAGGATTTCCTGGAAAGCTATCCCGATATCGATGTCTCACTGGTGCTGTCCGATGATGAGCTGGATATTTCCATGCGTCAGGCCGATGTGGCTATCCGCCTGCGTCCCCCAACCCAGCCCGATCTGGTGCAGCGCCAATTGATGGAGGTTCATTACCTCGTTTACGCTTCGCCCGGTTATATTAAACACTACGGCCTCCCCCGTTCGCCCGAGGATCTGGATAATCACCGTCTGATCATTTACGGCAAGGATGCCATCACACCGGTCGATAATTTGAACTGGTTGATGGAGGCCGGACAAGGGGGCGCTAAACGTCGCCCAGCGCTGACCGTTAACAACATTTACGGCATCTATCGTGCGGTTCGTAGTGGTATCGGCATCGGCGCATTACCCGACTACATGACCAGCCACGCAGAAGATCTTGTGCAGGTGCTCCCGGAACTTGCGGGACCAAGCTTCAACACCTATTTCGTGTATCCGGAAGAGCTGCGGAACTCAAAACGCGTCGGTGTTTTTCGTGATTTCCTGCTCAACCGCATTCGTGCAGACCGCCTACCCAAAAATTAGTGTCATCACAGAACCGTCACAATTCTGCCGTTTTTAGAGCCACTCAAAACTTTAGTTGCCTAAAAAATCCCAGAATTCTGCGCTTTACTTTCTGGTCTCTCCCCGTCCCGCACATATGTGCCACTGCGGTTGCCATGCGCCTGGCGCATGGCTGATTTACCAAACTGTAGGTGGTACCCAGCACCATGCATCCGTATATTCACCTCAGTTCATTGCTGCATCGCAGCATGAACGTTCGAACCTCGGTTCGAACGGGCTCCCGGCCCCACTCTCCCAATACCCTCCCCCGGGAATTTTGGGGCCGGTCGAGTCCCACGTCTCCCAGACGTGAAGCCTCCCTGTTAGACTCGCCCCGGATCCTTGTGATCCGGGGCTTTTTTTTACCTTCGTCATTGCCTATGGTTACGCACTGCAGCCACCTGCTTTTGCCATCCGTCTTTTGACTGGACCACCCATGACACCCCGCGCCACCGATGCTGATACTGCCACAGCCCAGAACTGGGTCAGCCTGTTTCCCGCTCTCAGCCAATTGGAAGCGGAAACCGTGAAGCATCTTGTACGCACCTCGCAGATTGTAGACTTGCCCGCTGGACAGCAAGTGTTTCACACCGGCGATGCCTGCCAGAATTTCCTTCTGGTTTTGAACGGCGTTGTGCGGGTTCAAATGACGTCTGAAACAGGACGTGAGATTGTGCTTTACCGTGTCGATGCGGGCGAGACTTGCGTGCTCACCACGGCCTGTCTTTTGGGCCATGATCCCTATAGCGCAGAAGGCATAACGGAAACCCCAGTACGCGCCGTGGCCGTCCCCGCTCGGGTGTTTCAAGATCTCATGGGGCGGTCGACTGCGTTGCGTGACTTTGTCTTTCAGTCTTACGGCACGCGACTGGCGAATTTAATGATGCTGGTTGAAGAAGTCGCGTTCGGGCGCCTCGACATCCGCTTGGCAAAGTTCCTCTGCGAAAACTCAGACGCCCACAATCACTTGACCCTGACCCATCAAAAGCTGGCCGTTGAGTTGGGCAGCGCACGCGAAGTCATCAGTCGCCAACTTAAGGAGTTCGAGCGCCGCGGCCTGCTTTCTCTCAGCCGCGGTCAAATTACCATCCTCCAGCTCGACCAACTGCGCACCATCGCCGGAACCTGATATCTTCTATGTGACTTGGTTACAGACGGCCCTATACATTCGTGCTTTTGTGATACCTTGAATTGACCGTTCGCATTTTTTTTCGTAACCCAGGAGAGACCTATGAGCACAAACGTCGGCAGCATTGACCGCATCATCCGCATCATCATCGGCGTTGCAGCTGTGACCTTCGCGATGTTGAGCGACCACGAACTGGCCGTGTGGGGCTTCATCGGCATTGTGCCGCTGTTTACCGCCGTTATTGGCTGGTGCCCGGCATATCTGCCCTTCGGCATCAAAACCTGCAAATCCAAATAATTTTGGGCGTTACGGAACGTTGCAGCAGCGCATTTTCGACTGATGCGGCGTTCCGCCCCTTATTATTTTTGCTCAAATCGCGAATCCAGTTGGAAATTCCGGCTGGATTTTCGGTTCTAAATGGGCTTTGTCTCCATTTACGCTCCATTTTTTGAATTATTTTTCAGGCTTGATTCTCTCAAGTTATTTTATATGTCAATCGATTAGGCCGGACCTTATTTGATCCAGCGATAAATAATGAAAAAAAATGCATCTTACCTCTAGACACTCCATTAGTTCTTTCTTATATAAGGAACATACGATGTACCTGACAAAGTCAGCGACATCGGGAGACCGCAGGGGCCCCTCCCTCCCCCTCAGAAACTCTGCGGATTCTCCTTAAAGAGACTCTCCGTCTCCCCCAGGACGTGAGAACTCCCTTTCGAACTGGCCGGGCTTTCAGAGCCCGGCCATTTTTTTTACGCCAAGTGCGGGGTTTTGCACCAAGCGTGAGGCTCCCGACCAATCACCCAGCGCCGACCGCCGCCACCACTTGATCCGCCTGTTTACCGGTCAATTCCTGCAGGTGGTCATACTGGAAATCGAAGGTGCCGACCCCCATCGTCTGTGAGCGCAGATCGATAACCAGGTCGTGCATTTCAGCCGCCGGCAGTTGGGCGGTGACCTCGTCCCAGCCGTGCCAGTTGTCACGCGCCTGAAAACCCAAAATCTGCCCCCGCCGCGAAGCAAGAATGCGCTGAGCATTGGACGTAAAGCTGTTGGGCACGGATAGCCTGACCTTATAGATCGGCTCCAGAAGAACCGGCTGGCACCCTGGCATCGCTTCGCGCATAGCCAGTTGCGCGGCTTTTTTGAACGCATAATCGGAACTGTCGACATTGTGATGCTGACCGTCGATCAAGGTCACCTGAATGTCTTCGACCGGAAAGCCCAAAGGGCCGCTCATAAGGTACTCTTTGACCCCCTCTTCGACCGCAGAAATATATTGGCGCGGTACGGCCCCGCCGTGGACGGCATCCTCAAACACAAAACCCGCCCCCCGGTCTAGAGGCTTGATCGTGATCTCCACATCACCAAATTCGCCATGCCCACCCGATTGTTTTTTGTGGCGTGCGCGGTGTGTCACCGGTTTACGTATGGTTTCTCTGTACGCCACCTGCGGTCGCTTGGCAGACACATCCAAGCCATAACGCCCCGTCAGCTTGTCCATGGCGATGCGCAGGTGCATTTCGCCCCGCCCCCACAAAACCAACTCATTCGTTGCCTGTTCATGCTCGAGACTTAAGGACCCATCCTCCTCACACAATTTCTGCACCGCACCGGTCAATTTAACCTCATCGGCATGCCCGTTCATGGTGATGGCATTTGAATAAAGCGGAGACAATACGCTTGGCCATACAACGCCCGCGCCCCCCAGCGCATCGCCCGTCTTGATCCCATCCAACCGCCCCAACGCAACCACATCCCCAGCCGTGGCAAAAGCTACCTTGTCGAACTTCTGTCCCGAAACTCGGTACAGCCCGGAAACCCGGCCTTGGGGAAAGCTATGCCCGTCCTTGACCTGGCCAGCCCATACGCGGGCCAGGGACACCTTTCCCATGTGACCCGCATATAAGGTTTTAAACACCTGAGCCATAGGAGCTTGCTCATTTCCGCTCACCCCTTGCCGTTGCGCCGTCGCACAAACGTCGGGCGTTTCATGGCGTAATGCTTTCCAAAAACGCTGGATGCCATTGTCATGTTCGGCGGAGCCGAAAAACACCGGAACGATGTCATCATGGGCAAGATCGCGCGATAAATTTTCATAGACCTCTTCGGTCGACGGGGTGACATTTTCCAGTAATGCCTCCAACAGGCCATCATCAAAATCAGCCAGCGCCTCGACCATTTCTTCGCGGGCCACCAGTTCCGTTTCCAACACCTTTTCGGGTAACTCAATCAGCTCCGATGGGCCGTGGTCCTGCCACTTGAACGCCCGTTGAGAAACGAGGTCCACATGCCCCGTGATGTGAGCCCCATCGCGAATGGGGATTTCGCGCAACACTAACGGATGACGAGAATGCTCTTGCAGAGCTTCCAGGGTTGCTTTCACGCTGCCGCCGTCCTGGTCCATCTTGTTGATGAACACCATATGCGGAACATCGTGCTCATCCAAAATACGCAATGCCGGGCCGACGGTCAGCGCCTTGGCCGGGTCGGCTTCACACACCACCACCGCAGAATCGGCGATCATCAATACGTCCAGACTTTCCTGCAGCAATTCGACCGAGCCGGGGCAGTCGATGATCGTCCAGGGGTCGCCGAGATATTCGCAATGTGCTGCATTGAGTTCGGTCGACATCCCCAAACTACGGGCTTCAGGGCTGCCGTCGCCGACGGCATTGGCTTCACGCACACTGCCCTTGCGATTGATCGCGCCCGCCGCAGCCAGCATACTTTCAAGCAACGTGGTTTTCCCGCAAAGGTATGGACCTATAAGCGCAACGCACCGCGGGGTGGATTTGGATTTCGTCATGGATAGCCTCCCTGTTCCCTCATGGGGTCAGGCGGCAAATACAGCGACGACTAAAACAGCGAAAGCTGAAACAGCTGGGGCCGAAACAGGCCGCACGGACCTTATTCCCACTTTTTTTCACAGGTAAAATGGTACGACTCTTAGGCGCTGAATCCAAGGAAAACAGAAGTCCTAATCGCGATAAACCCTCATAGCATTGCGCTATCTCATTCCCGTTCAAAGTATCAACCGCAATGGACCATTAGCCACCGGACGAGGTCCCGTTGTACGCGGCAAGCAGGGCCGTAACCAAGGTCTGGATTTGTTTGGGCGCACTCTTGTTCACCGCCGCAGTAATGTCTGTTTCGGTTTTCGACCAATCGCCAGCCGCCAAATCCGTATAGATGGTGTCGGCGTCGGCCTCAGCGACCGGAACCACAACCTGAAAGCGGATCGTGTTGGTGAATGCCGTGTAGTCGGTGACGACCTTGATATCGACGTTGTTGACAATCATGCGTTTTCTCTCTCGGTCATTGGGTCACAACGGGCGTTAGCGCGCAGATTTCAGGGAGTAGGGGGTTTAGGTGCAGGCTTATTTTTTTGCGGTGCCACGCTGACCAGATAGTCCAGCGCCCCCGAAACCGCGAGCGGCGCAAACAGCTTGGCTTCGGCCTTGAATGTGGCCCAGTCGCCCTTATCCATCGCAGCTTTGAGTGTTACGGCTTTATCCGGCGGCACGGGAATATCCAATTCAAAATGGATGCGCGTCGCCTGCATGGTGCAGTCGGTCTCATACGCAACGGTTACGACATCCATCGCCATAGGTGCTCTCCCCAGGTTTGCGGTTGGAAAAATCCTCGTCACAAGCTAGACGCCCCGGGTCCATATTTGTGAACCGATAACGATAAATTTCAGTGTGCCCTCAGGGGCATGCCATACGATGGCTTCACCCAGGAACCCCCCGCACAGAACGTGACCGGTGTGTTGACGAAAGACGTCGGCATCTTCTCCGACTGACCCAAAACTCAATTAGATGATGTGTCCGAAACTGCGTTATACTAAATGGATCCTGACGTATAGGTTGAGGATTTTCCGCATGTTGTATTGTCAGAAAAGCGTGAAGGGAAAGACACTTTGGAAGACCGTGGTCTACGGCGGGTTACTGGCATTTCTTTTACCGATTGTAAGCGGATGCAGCCCGTCGGATCCCCATGCCGAAGGCACCCCTTATCACCATGTCGAAGGGGGATTTCGCAATTCTTTGGGAAGCCCGGAATACGCGGGCACTTGGAAGGATACCCTCACGGCTTTTACTGACCGAATGATGGAAGGCATTACCGGCTACGCGCCAACGTTGTCGCCTGAGTTTATCCTTACGTCTGAAAACGTCCAAAAAGGTGTAGCGCAAATCAAAGGAAAGGATGCGTTGACGTGGCTAGGTCATGCGACCTTTCTCATAAACCTTGATGGCAAGACCATCTTAACGGATCCTTTCCTAACTGAGTACGCAACCGGGATACCGCCATTCGGGCCGAAACGCGCAACGCCCCCGGCACTTAATATCGGGGAATTGCCGCAAATTGATATTCTCGTCGTATCCCACAATCATTATGACCACCTCGATGCCGAAACAGTAGACGCGTTGCCAGGAAAGGATCGAATTCATGTCATAGTCCCCCTTGGCCTAGGGGCGTTCTTCACTGAACGAGGCTATCCTTTAGTGACGAAACTCGACTGGTATGACACGACAGAGGTTGGGGGCGTTGTCGTCACCGCAACCCCATCCATTCATCATTCGGGCCGCAACCTCTTCGACCGTAACGCGACACTCTGGGCTGGTTACGCTTTTAAAACCAATCGCAAGCAAGTCTTTTTCTGCAGTGACTCGGCCTATGGACCCGTCTATGCAGAAATTGCACGGATGATCGGTCCTGTGGACTATGCTCTCCTGCCAATCGGTGTCTATGAACCCCGTCGGCGCATGAAATCCCATCATATGAATCCTGCCGATACCCTCATGGTGGCACAGGACCTCCACGCGAATACGGTCGTTGCCATGCATTGGGGAACGATACGGCTCAGCGACGAACCATTCGAAGAGCCACCTCGACGTTTTCGGGAGATTGCCGATGAAAATGGGTATACCGAGGGAACGGCATGGATCCTGAAAATTGGAGAAAGCCGCCTACTTGACTGATGACATATCGTCGCGGTGTATCTAAGGGATTGAAGGTCCGCTTAATGCTTTACAGACTTTATATGAGTTATTGGGCAGCAAAGCAAAACGGCCCCCATTTCTGGGAGCCGCTTTGCTTTTCCGGTGAACCGCGTGCTTACTTCAGCGCAGCGCAGGCCCGCTGGATGCGGGTGCAGGCCTCGGTGAGCAGCTCGTTCGAGGTCGCGTAGGATACGCGGAAGTATGGGCTGAGACCGAATGCCGTGCCCTGAACCGCCGCGACGCCTTCAGCTTCCAGCAAGTAAGTCACGAAATCACCATCGGTTTCGATCACTTTGCCATCCGGCGTGGTCTTGCCGATGCAGCCCGCGCACGATGGGTAAACGTAGAACGCGCCTTCGGGGGTTGGACAGACCAGGCCCTCGGCTTCGTTGAGCATTTTGACGACCAGGTCGCGGCGACCTTTGAAGACGTCATTATTGCCCTTGATGAAGGTATGATCGCCATTGAGCGCCGCCACCGCAGCCGCTTGACTGATGGACGAGGTGTGGGTGGTGGACTGGGACTGAACCTTGTTCATCGCCTTGATCACGTCTTCGGGACCCGCGGCGTAACCGACGCGCCAGCCAGTCATGGCGTAGGCTTTGGATACGCCGTTCAGGGTCAGGGTGCGATCATACAGGCGCGGCTCGACCTGAGCGGGGGTGACAAATTCGAAATCGTCGTAAACGATCAATTCGTACATATCATCGGTCATCACCCAGACCTGTTCATGCTTCAGCAGAACGTCGGTCAGGGCCTTCATTTCCGCGCGAGTGTAGGCGGCACCGGTCGGGTTGGACGGCGAGTTCAGGATCAACCACTTGGTCTTGGGCGTGATCGCCGCTTCCAAAGCTTCGGGGGTCATCTTGAAATTGGTTTCCGCCGTGCAGTCAACCATCACCGGCGTGCCTTCGGCCAGCAGGGTGATGTCTGGGTACGACACCCAATACGGCGCAGGAATGATCACCTCGTCGCCCGGGTTCACGGTCGCGATCATGGCGTTGTAGATGTTTTGCTTGCCGCCGCACGCCACCTGGATTTGGTTGGGCGTGTAGTCCAGACCATTGTCGCGTTTGAGCTTGGCGCAAATCGCTTGGCGCAGTTCCAGCGTACCCGCCACGGCGGTGTACTTGGTTGCACCCGCGTCAATGGCGGCCTTGGCGGCAGCCTTGATGTGGTCGGGAGTATCGAAATCCGGCTCACCTGCGCCAAGACCGATCACATCTAAGCCGGCAGCTTTCAGCTCGGCGGCTTTGGTGGAAACGGCGATGGTGGGGGACGGTTTGATGCGGCTCAGACGGTCGGCAATAAAGGCCATGATGCATATCCTGTTATGAGAAGATGTAATGACCGGAAAGCTAGCGCCGTGGAGCCGATGCTGCAACGAACAAAACGCCTTGTCCGCCGCTTTTTTCCGGTTTTTTCGTCTTTTTAAGACACCTTCGGTTTGTCGAAGAGAATTCCGTAATGATAGGGCGGCAACTCGACCACGCCATGAAGACGAAAGCCAATCGGCAAAACCTCATCCATGACTTGTTCGGGCGACACCCGCAGGCTTGTTTTAGGACCGCGCGGCAGACCCAGAACTGTGGTTTCTTCCTGAGGGCGAGTGTGCCAGTTGACGACCGCGAATTGTCCACCCGGTTTCAAGGCATTGAACACTTCACGCGCCAGCTGTGGCTTGTCCGGTACACCGTGAAAGGTGTTGGCGATCAACACATAATCGGGTGTCTGCGGCAAAACGGTCTTCAACGAGCACGCATCGCATTCAATCCAGCGGATGGTGCCGTTCGAAATTCCGGCTCGACTGGCGCGATGTTTGGCCTTTTCCAGCAGGTCAGCATCGAGGTCGATGGCCATCACCCGACCAAGTCCACCCACAATATGAGCCAACGGCACGGTGAAATGACCATCACCACAGCACAAATCCAAGACTTTCGTCCCAAAATCAATGCCAAGACGCCTCATAACGCCTTCCGGGTCGGGCCACAGTGCCTTCCACCAGTCCTGATCCGGCATCCCCGTCGCCGGGAATTTCACGGGATGATTCATACTCACCTCGCCTCCCCTCTGTTTCGCCCAGTATGGTTAAAAATGTATAACCGGATTCTACATCCAACGCGAGTCGATCATCACCCTTGCGCACGCCGGGGATCGCCGTATAAATCAAAGCTATGAGCGATCTTGTGAAACCCGGATTCCACGCCGATGCCCAGCCCGCCCCGACGATCAAGCCCGGGGTCAAGCCAGGCGAGGGTCAGCCGTTCCAACTGGTGTCTGATTTCGAACCCGCCGGCGACCAACCCCAAGCCATCACCGAATTGGTGAAAGGACTGAACGACGGCGAAAAAAATCAGGTTTTGCTTGGGGTTACAGGATCGGGAAAAACCTTTACCATCGCCCATGCCATCGCCCAGGTCGAACGCCCGGCGCTGATCTTGGCCCCCAACAAGACCTTGGCAGCGCAGCTTTATGCGGAAATGAAGGACTTCTTTCCCCACAACGCGGTCGAATATTTTGTTTCGTACTATGATTATTACCAGCCCGAAGCCTACGTCGCGCGGACCGACACCTACATCGAAAAAGACGCTTCCATCAACGAACAGATCGATCGCATGCGCCACAGCGCCACCCGCGCACTGTTTGAGCGCCGTGATGTGATCTTGGTCGCCTCTGTGTCGTGCATATACGGCATCGGCTCGGCGGAAACCTACGCCGATATGGTGGTCAAACTGATCACTGGCGAAAACTATACTCAAGATGACCTGCTGCGATCCCTGGTGACGCTGCAATACCGCCGCAACGACACAGCCTTTGGGCGCGGAACGTTCCGCGTGCGTGGCGACGTGGTGGAAATTTTCCCCAGCCACTACGAAGACCGGGCCTGGAAGTTGAGCTTTTTCGGCGACGAGCTGGAAAGCATCTATGAAGTCGATTCCCTAACCGGCGAAAAGAATGCCGAGTTGGAACAAATCACCGTTTACCCCAACAGTCACTATGTCACGCCGCGCCCGACCCTGTTGCAGGCTATCCCGCAAATCAAAGCCGAAATGAAAGCTCAAATTGAACGGTTTCACGCAGAGGGCAAGTTGCTGGAAGCTCAACGCATTGAAGAGCGCACCACCTTTGATCTGGAGATGATGGAAAGCACCGGACATTGCAGCGGCATCGAAAATTATTCGCGCTATCTGACCGGGCGTGCGCCGGGCGCGCCACCACCGACTTTGTTTGAATACCTGCCGGAAGACGCGATACTTGTGGCTGATGAAAGCCACGTTTCGGTGCCCCAGATCGGTGGTATGTACAAGGGCGACTTTAGCCGCAAATCGACCCTGGCGAGTTTCGGATTCCGTTTACCCAGTTGCATTGACAACCGGCCGCTTAAATTCGAAGAGTGGGACGCCATGCGCCCGCAGACCATTTTCGTCAGTGCCACCCCAGCACCTTGGGAACTGGAACAGACCGGTGGTGTGTTCACCGAACAAGTGGTGCGCCCGACGGGTTTGATCGATCCCGAATGCATCGTGCGCCCGGTAACCACCCAGGTCGATGACCTGTTGGGCGAATGCAAAACCGCCGCCGCCAAGGCCCAGCGCGTTCTGGTCACCGTGCTGACCAAGAAAATGGCTGAGGAATTGACCGAATACATGCACGAGCACGGTATTCGGGTACGCTATATGCACTCCGACATCGAAACGCTTGAACGCATCGAGATCATCCGTGACCTGCGCCTGGGTGCGTTTGATGTGCTGATCGGCATCAACCTACTGCGCGAAGGCCTCGACATTCCCGAATGCGCCTTGGTGGCCATTTTGGATGCCGACAAAGAGGGCTTCCTGCGCTCCAAGACATCATTGGTGCAGACCATCGGACGCGCCGCGCGAAACCTTGAGGGCCGCGTCATTCTGTACGCTGACAAAATGACCAATAGCCTGGACTACGCTATTTCCGAAACCAACCGCCGCCGCACTAAGCAAGAGGCCTACAACAAAGAGAACGGCATCACACCCGCCAGCATCAAAAAGCACATCGGCGATGTGCTCGGCTCGGTCTATGAACAGGACTATGTCACCGTCGATACTGGCGACAGCGGTGATTCTCAATTGGTCGGCAAATCACTCAAACAACATATGCAGGACCTTGACGTGCGGATGAAAAAGGCCGCTGCCGACCTGGAATTCGAAGAAGCTGCAAGACTGCGTGACGAAATTCGCCGACTGGAAGCCCATGAACTGGGCCTAGACCGTGCCGGTGTATCCAAATCAGCGGCAACCAAAGCCGGGGCCGGGTCACGTAGCAAGGGCAAGTCGCGACGCTAAAGCCGTTAGCTCTGCCAGCGCCCTAAACGTCCGCTAACATGCCCGGGCGCTGCATCCAACTGAGCGCCCAGCCGTCTTCGGTGCGTTGCAGGCACATCACTGTGCCAGGTTCAAACGCGATGTCGAGGCCACTCTCATCCCCCGTCAAACAACGCGCCGCCATCCGCGACATATAAGGCATGTGCCCCACAACCATAAGATTTCCACCCGCCGTTTGGGCGGAGTGAAGAAGATGATCTGTGCTGTCGTTCGGGCCAAGGCCGCTCATTTCAACCGTAGCCTTTCCGAACCATACGGTCTTGGACAGCACATTGGCCGTTTCTTCCGCACGAATTTTTCCCGAATGCACAATTTCATCGACGATCACATCGGCGTTGAACAAAAACGCCGCCATTTTCACGGCATCGGCGAGGCCCCGTTCACTCAGGGGACGCTTGGGATGTTGCTGTGCAGACACGGCCTCGGCATGCTGTACCAAATAAAGATTCATACGCTCAATCCTCTCCGCGTTTCGGTCCGCGGACGATGCGTGGCAAGACCATCCAGCGCATCTGCCAACTTGGATTGTGTATGTTTCGGGCCAACGCCATAACAGAGCCCGTTTTGACGTCAACCAGTTCCGCATGGGGGTTGCCCGTGACCAGATACGACAACGCTTGTCCCATAAATGGCTCGTGGCCGCAGACCACTGTGTCTTCAGTCCATTTTTCGGTCAGGCTTGCGAACGCCTTAACATTGCCCCAAGGCTCAATCCCGTCCAGTTCCTTCGCCATGGTACCCGGTGCCAGCTTTGCCGCCAATATTTCAGCTGTTTCCCGCGCGCGCGCCAAGGTACTGTGAACGACCCGACTGACCGATATTTCTTGTGCGGCAAGGTATGAGGCCATCGCCTCAACATCTGCGCGCCCCCGCGGGCTGAGATGACGGTCGGCGTCTTCGGAACCGAACTCGGCCTTACCGTGTCGGACAAGATATAACCGCATAGAAACGCCCCTCCCTCAGAACTATGTTTTAAATACTAGCCTCACTCTTTAGATTGCACCATCCGCATTACGCACACGCCTTTACAGTGTCATTAAAATTAAACATTGACCCCATTGCCGCACGGGTACTATTTTTCCGCATAGTCCAAACAGATGGTGTATCCTCGTGACCTTTATTCAGTGGAATGATAGCTACAAAGTCGGCCACAAAATCGTCGATTTCGACCACATGACGTTGGTGAACATCACCAACGAGTTGTTCATGCGCGTCGATCAGGGATTTTCCGATGAAGAGATCGCGCAAACCATTTCCCTGTTGATCGAATATGTCGAACGCCATTTCGACAGAGAGGAAGATTTGTTCCGGGATTCCGATTATCCCGACATCAGCAAACATCAGGCGATGCACGATGATATCCGAAAAACGGTCAGAGATATTGCAGCCGTCTACAAGACCCAACCCGACGCCATCAACATCAATGAAGTTTTGCAATTTCTAAAAAAATGGCTACTGAACCACATCATGAAGGCTGATCAGGGTTATATCCAATACCTGAAGTGATCAGCCCTACACGGCGGCGTGCAACTTCCGTGATGGCCTTGCCGAGAATCGTCGCCGGGACCACCGCAGTACATCCCTCAATGGCCAATATCTGCGTCACCCTGTTGTAGACATCCATAATCAATGCCGGCAGATCTATACTCTGTCCCTTGGGCAGTTTGCCGAACAGACAATCGATGCTTGTCACAAGACGCTCAATGCCCCGACGCAGGTCTTCATCATCTTGCGCCACTTTCGATAGATCTGCGACTTTTCGGGCCAGCACCCAAACAAAGCCTTTGCTCCAACACATCACATGTGCCGTTTCGCCCTGAACCGTAAGCGATTTCATATCTTCGCGGCTCAAAGCTTTGCTGATGGTGTCGACATCGCGCCCCGTCGAGGCATGCTCCACGGCGTCAAAAAGTTTAAGTACCAGGTCACTGATGACTTGCCCCCGACAACTGTGGTTCTTGGGACAAAGTAGGCAATCTTCCATAACCGTCACACTTCAAAGCACTGAGCGCCATAGCGCCGCATGAAACACTCGATACACCATACGCATATTGATTTTCGTTATATTTGAAGGTTTAATTTCACATGTCTAGAAACATTAAAACGTTTACGCTTCAATCACCAAGCCGGAAATGCCGACATCCCTTATCATATTAGGCATAAAAAGCGGCCCTCCGTTCCCGGGGGCCGCTTTTTGAATGAACGTATAATGAGATCAATGAGAAGCCAGTGTGGCACCCATTACGCTGAGCATCGCTTCTGCGGTACCGATTTCCGCTTCAGCATTGCCTTTTTCGATCTCACCTGTTGCCTTCTCCAAAGCTGCTTTAGCAGCTTCAAGGCGCGTCCGAGCAGCATCGACCTTCAAATCACCAACTGCGATGGCTTCTTCTGCCAACACCGTGCAGCGTTCTGCCGTGACCTCAACGAAGCCTCCAGAAACAAAGATGCTTTCCGACACTTTTCCGTCTGCATGGATATCAACAACGCCAGGGCGCACGGTGCCGATCAACGGCGTGTGGCCCGGCAGCACACCAATGTCGCCTTCGGAACACGGCACAACGACCATGCTCACGGATTGCGACTTAACGAGCCGCTCAGGCGAGACCAGTTCAAATTGGACCATATCGGCCATGTGCTTTTACTCCAAACACCCCAAAATCATTTGGGTGATTTTGTTAGGCAGCCTCTGCGGCCATTGCTTTGGCCTTTTCAACGGCCTCGTCAATGGTGCCGACCATGTAGAAGGACGCTTCCGGCAGGTGATCGTACTCACCGTTCACAATGCCCTTGAAGCCCTTGATAGTGTCTTCGAGCGACACCAACTTGCCCGGCGAGCCGGTGAAGACTTCGGCAACGTGGAAAGGCTGAGACAAGAAGCGTTGGATTTTACGGGCACGCGCCACGGTCATCTTGTCTTCTTCCGACAGCTCATCCATGCCGAGAATGGCGATGATGTCTTGGAGGCCTTTGTAGGTCTGCAAAATCTGCTGGACCTTGGTCGCAACACCGTAGTGCTCTTCACCAACGATGCGCGGGTCGAGAACGCGCGACGTGGAGTCCAGCGGATCCACAGCCGGGTAGATGCCAAGCTCGGCAATCTGACGGCTGAGCACTGTGGTAGCGTCTAGGTGAGCAAACGACGTCGCAGGCGCCGGATCGGTCAAATCATCCGCAGGCACGTAAATAGCCTGAACCGAGGTTACCGAACCCTTTTTAGTCGATGTAATGCGTTCTTGCAGTGCCCCCATGTCGGTGGCCAGCGTTGGCTGGTAACCCACAGCGGACGGGATACGACCGAGCAGCGCGGACACTTCGGAACCGGCCTGGGTGAAGCGGAAGATGTTATCGACGAAGAACAACACGTCCTGGCCTTCCTGATCGCGGAAGTACTCAGCCAGCGTCAAGCCGGTCAAAGCAACGCGAGCACGGGCTCCGGGAGGTTCGTTCATCTGACCGTAGACCAAGGCCGCTTTAGACTCGTTGCCTTCCAGGTCGATAACGCCCGATTCGATCATTTCGTGGTAGAGATCGTTACCTTCACGGGTACGTTCACCAACACCGGCAAACACGGAATAACCGCCGTGGCCTTTTGCAATGTTGTTGATCAATTCCATGATGAGAACGGTCTTGCCCACACCAGCGCCGCCGAACAGGCCGATCTTGCCGCCCTTTGCGTAAGGCGCGATCAAATCGACAACCTTAATGCCAGTTTGCAGAACTTCCGATTCCGTGGACTGCTCGGAGAATGCCGGAGCCTCGTTGTGAATCGGTGCCGTTGCCTTGGTCGTGACAGGGCCACGTTCGTCGATCGGCTCGCCGATGACGTTCATGATGCGACCGAGCGTTTCCGGACCGACGGGAACCATGATGGGTTCGCCGGTATCGGTGACGTCCTGGCCGCGCTGCAGACCGTCGGTGGAGTCCATGGCGATGGTACGCACCATGTTCTCACCCAAGTGCTGGGCCACTTCGAGAACAAGACGCTTGCCGTCATGTTGCAATTCCAGAGCATTCAAAATATTGGGCAGGTTGCCGGACGTGAAACGCACGTCGATAACTGCGCCCGTGATCTGGGTAATTTGTCCGATGTTATCTTTTGCCATCGCTGGAGCTCCTTAAGCGTAATCAGCGTTTCTCTACAGTGCTTCCGCACCGGAGATAATTTCAATCAATTCACTGGTAATCGCAGCCTGACGCGAACGGTTATACGTCAGCGTCAACTTGTCGATCATATCACCAGCGTTGCGGGTAGCATTGTCCATAGCGGTCATGCGTGAACCGTGCTCGGAAGCCGAACTTTCCAGCATTGCCTGAAAAATTTGTACGCCGAGATTTTTCGGCAACAGAACTTCCAGGATTTCGCCTTCTTCCGGCTCAAATTCATACGCGGCTTTCAATTCGCCACTGCTTGCACTTTCCCCGCCTTCGACTTCATCCGAAGCAAAGGGGATCAGTTGTTGGGCGGTGACAATCTGCGTCATGGCCGACTGGAACTTGTTGAACACGATCGTGCAGACATCAAACTCGCCTGCCTCAAACATTTCCGTGATCCGGTCGGACACCGCAGTGGCCTCAGAGTAACCGATACCCTTCTTGCCGCCGATTCCGATGATGCTATCAGCCATATCACTGCGGTATTCAGACTTCAGAAGGTCAGCACCCTTGCGACCGACACACAACAGTTTGATCGTTTTGCCTTCGCCCTTCAGCTTTTGCGCAAGCCGACGGGTTTCGCGAACGATCGTGCCGTTGAAACCGCCACACAGGCCACGATCCGACGTAAACACCACCAATAGGTGGGTCGTGTCGTCACCGTTACCGGCAAGAAGTTTCGGTCCCCCCTCCATTCCGGCAAACGAGCCGGAGAGGGAACGCAGAACCGTGTCCATACGCTCAGAATATGCGCGTGCGGACTCGGCAGCCTCCTGGGCGCGGCGCAATTTAGCGGCCGCAACCATTTTCATAGCCGATGTGATCTTACGCGTCGACTTGACGCTATCGATCCGGCTTTTTAGGTCCTTTAGGTTAGGCATGAGACGTTGTCCCGCTCCGCTCCTTGAGGGCTACACTTAGGCGAAAGACTTGGTGAAGTCTTCGATGAACTTCGCCAGCTTGCCTTCGGTTTCCTCAGATAGGGCCTTTTCATCACGAATAGTGGCCAGGATGTCCGCACCTTTCGAACGCAGCTCGCCGAGCAATGCATGCTCATAGCGGGTCACGTCGCTGGTGTTGACATTGTCGAGGTAGCCTTTGACGCCGGCATAAATCACAGCGACCTGCTCTTGAACGGCGAGCGGGCTGTACTGCGGCTGCTTGAGCAATTCGGTCAAGCGCGCACCGCGGGCCAGCAAACGCTGCGTCGCCGGATCGAGATCCGAAGCGAACTGCGCGAACGCCGCCATTTCACGGTACTGGGCCAATTCCAGCTTGATCGAGCCAGCAACCTGCTTCATGGCTTTGATCTGCGCGGCGGAACCCACACGAGACACCGACAGACCGACGTTCACAGCCGGGCGGATGCCTTTATAGAAGAGTTCCGATTCCAGGAAGATCTGACCATCGGTGATGGAAATAACGTTGGTCGGAATGTATGCCGACACGTCACCAGCCTGGGTTTCGATTACCGGCAGAGCGGTCAAGGAACCATTGCCAGCTGCATCGCCCAATTTACAGGAGCGTTCCAACAGACGGGAGTGAAGATAGAAAACGTCACCCGGATAAGCTTCACGGCCCGGCGGGCGGCGCAGCAACAGCGACATCTGACGATACGCAACAGCCTGCTTGGTCAAATCATCGTAGAAGATGACCGCGTGCTGGCCGTTATCGCGGAAGAATTCACCAATCGTCGCGCCGGTGTACGGTGCGAGGAACTGCATCGGTGCCGGGTCGGACGCGGTAGCCGCGACAACAACGGAATATTCCAGCGCGCCGTTGTCTTCCAACGTCTTCACCAACTGAGCAACCGTGGAGCGCTTCTGGCCAACGGCGACGTAGATGCAGAAGAGCTTCTCGCTTTCGTTGGCGGCAGCAGCGTTGCTGTTTTTCTGGTTGAGGATGGTGTCGATGATCACCGCAGTTTTACCGGTCTGACGGTCACCAATGATCAATTCGCGCTGACCACGGCCGACAGGGATCAGACTATCGATCGCCTTGAGGCCGGTCTGCATCGGTTCGTGAACCGATTTACGCGGGATGATGCCCGGTGCCTTGACTTCCACACGACTGCGCTTGGCGTCCTTAATCGGACCCTTACCATCGATGGGGTTGCCGAGACCATCGACAACGCGGCCCAAAAGGCCCTTGCCGGTCGGGACGTCCACGATGGAACCGGTCCGTTTGACGGTGTCGCCTTCTTTGATGCCACGGTCACTGCCGAAGATAACAACACCGACGTTGTCTTCTTCAAGGTTCAAGGCCATGCCTTTAATAGCGCCCGGGAATTCGACCATTTCACCGGCCTGGACGTTATCGAGGCCATGGACACGGGCAATACCGTCACCGACGGATAGCACTTGACCAACCTCGGCGACTTCCGCCTCGGTACCAAAATTAGCGATCTGATCTTTTAGAATTGCGGAAATTTCCGCGGCACGGATATCCATTATCCAATCCCCTTCATGGAGAGGTGTAATTGCTGCAACTGCGTCTTAAGCGATGAGTCGATCATGCGCGAACCAACCTTAACGATCATCCCGCCAAGCAGGCTCTCGTCCACGTCGGCTTCAACGCTGACCTTCGTCCCAACGACTTTCTTCAACACATCGGAAACGGCCTTAAGCTGAGCATCGCTAAGCTTTTGGGCCGTAATAACCTGCGCCGCGGCTTCGCCACGGCGACGTGATAATTCATTGATATACGCTTTGATCATGCCTTCCAGCGCGAACAAACGACGGTTTTGAGCGACCGTGCCGACGAAATTAATCGTCAACTGATCCATTCCGGCTTTGGCGGCAACAGCCGTCATCACCTTAACCTGTTCGTTGCGGGTCAGGACCGGTGAGGAAATCACGCGGCCCAAATCGGCACTGTCCTGAATCATGGACTTCAAAGACTTGAGGTCTTCGGCAACCTTGTCCAGACTCGACGCGGACTCTGCCAAACCGAGCAGTGCTGTGGCATAACGGCCCGCGAGGCCGGTGGTAGCTGTGGTCTCGGATGACACTGGGAGAATCCCTGACCTGAGTGTTTTACCTGGAAGGCTTTCGCCCTCTCTAAAGCGCCCTTACGACAAGCACCATCAAGGTGCCGCCATTGCGGAACGCGGCAGTTATCTAACACAGGGGTCTGGGGGTTGCAAGGCGACTCTTCGCATATTTATTCCCCTAGAATTCCGGGGGTTTAAGCGCCCTCCACTAGATATGGTCATATCTCTTTTTCCATATATTAGAGCGAATGCATAAAAACATTTCTTAATGTTTCGCAAGTGGCTGATTCCGGCCCTCAAAATCCAAAAAAAACGTACCGATCCCCCCCTATGGAAGTTCTCGTTAGTATGCCGCCATACAAGGGCGGCGAAATTCAGCTCACAAAAAACTTTGCGGATCGACGTCAATTTGGATTCGCACCCCTTTTTGCCGGGCCTGAGATTTGGTGACGCGTTCAAGCCATTCGCGCACCACCGGCTGGGGGGCAATGCCGGGTTTGAGCTTCATCAGCAGCCGCCGGCGATGACGCCCGCGCAACAAGGCCAGCGGCGCGGGCGCTGGGCCCAGCACCTCAACCCCATCATAACGCGGTGCCAGGCGGCTCAGGCTCACGGCCTGGGCGTCGACGGCGTGCTCATGCGCGCCCGACACGATCAACGCGACCAGACGACCAAACGGCGGCATGTGCAAATCTTCGCGCGCCCTGACTTCTTCGGCGATAAATCGCTCGCGCACGCCTGATTTCATGGCCTGCATCACCGCATGATCCGGCTGATAGGTCTGCACCAACACCCGGCCGACGCGTGCGCCACGCCCGGCGCGCCCCGCCACTTGGTACAAAAGCTGATAGGTGCGCTCTGCCGCACGCAGATCGCCACCCGCCAACCCCAAGTCCCCGTCTACCACGCCAACCAGCGTCAACATGGGGAAATGATAGCCCTTAGCGACGATTTGGGTGCCGATGATCAAATCGACCTGATGCTTTTCGATGCGCTCAATCAGCTCAGCCGCCGCACGGGGACCGGTGAGGGTGTCGGAGCTGGCCAGCGCCACGCGGGCATCGGGGAACTTCGCCCGGGCCTCTTCGGCGACACGCTCGACACCCGGCCCACAGGCGTGAAAGCTGTGTTCGGCCTCGCAATTGGGGCAGCGTTCAGGCATCGGAATGGTGTGGCCGCAATGGTGGCATTGCAGCCGATGACGTGCGCGGTGCTCCACCAGCCACGTTGAACAATTGGGGCACGCCAGACGAAACCCACAGGTGCGACACAACGTCAACGGTGCATAGCCGCGACGGTTCAAAAACAGCATCGCCTGTTCGCCCGCCTCAAAGGTCTCTTGCAGGGCGATTTCCAAGGATGGCGACAACCAGCGCGTCGCGGGCAGTTTTTCACGGCGCATATCGATCAGGTCCAACTGCGGCAACACCGCACCACCGTGGCGCTCGGGCAGATGCAAAAAGCCGTATTTGCCGCTTTCCGCGTTCACTGCCGTTTCCAACGATGGCGTCGCCGAAGCCAGGCAAATGGGGAATTCGCCCAAATGCGCCCGCACCACCGCCATATCGCGGGCATTATAAATAACGCCCTCTTCTTGCTTGAAGGCTGGGTCGTGTTCTTCGTCGACCACGATCAGGCCAAGGTTTTGATAGGGCAAAAACAATGCTGAACGCGCACCAACCACCACCCCGACCCGACCATCCGCCACCGCCCGCCAGGTTTCACGGCGTTCTTTCGCACCCATCTCTGAATGCCATTGGGCAGGTGGGACACCGAAACGACGCTCAAACCGCGTCAGCCACTGTGCGCCCAAGGCAATTTCCGGCAACATCACCAAGACCTGCTGACCGTGACGCAGTGCTTCGGCCACGGCCTCGAAATAGACCTCGGTCTTGCCCGAGCCGGGCACCCCGTCCAACAATACCGCCGCGAAACCGCCGGACTTGGTTTTGGCCGCCAAATCATCGGCTGCGACGCGCTGAGCATCGGAAAGTTCTGGCCCCTGACGCTCAACATCAGGCTTTGCCCAGGTCCTTTCCCGCAACTGTCGGGCTTCGACCAGCGCGCCTGCCTTGGCCAATCCCACAACCACCGCGGGGGAACAGCCGGCTTCAAACGCCGCTTCGGATGCCGTCATCGGCGGGCCGTCCTGCAGCACCGCCAGCACCCGCTCGCGGGTTTGGGTCAACTTGATATCGGGTATCGGGTCCACGACCCGATAAGCTTTGACGCCCTTGGGCGGGTCCAACGCATCCGGCACGCTCATGGCCATTTTCAGCACCGCGCCGGGATTCGATATTGTGTAGCTCGCCACCCAATCGACAAAGCGCCGCGTCACTTCGGCCATCGGCACCGCAGGCAGCTTATCGATCAGCGCTTTAAGTTTGGCATCGTCCACTTCGCCCTTGGCTGGCCCCCAGACCACACCAGTCAACTTGCGCGGACCCAAGGGCGCACGCACGAAATCGCCCGCCCGCAAGGTCAATCCATCGGGTACGCGGTAATCATAGACCTTGCCCAACGGCACGGGCAGCAACACGCCGCAACGCATGCCGGAAGCGAAAATTTGTGGGTCGGAGGGGGGCGAATCGGTTTTGTTCATAACGCTAGCTTACGGAAGGAAAGCATTAACGAAAATGCTTCATGATGCTCAGACTCGATTCGGTGCCGCGATTTGTGACAATGAGGGACGCCCATGACCACCAATACCCAAGCCACTCCCCCCCTGCTCAGCGATGGGGACATCGGTCAATACCTGCTGGACAATCCGGAATTTTTTTCCCGCAATCCAGACGTTTTGGTACAAATGAAGGGTCCTATTGCGGACCGCGGTGCCGGTGTGGTCGATTTTCAGTCCGCCATGGTGGACCGTCTGCGCGACGAAATTCAAAACCTCACCGCTTGCACCCAGGACGTAATCGAAACCAGCCGCTCCAACATGACCTACCTGACGCGCACCCACGCAGCTACGCTGGCGTTGTTGTCTGCGCAAGATGCAGACCATATGGCGCGCATCATCAGCGACGATCTGCCGTTGCTGCTGGACGTCGATGTGGTGGCCTTTGGCTTTGAGCAAGACATCCGCGCCGAAGCCGCACTGCGCCTACCCGGCGTGCGCATGCTGCCGTTCAGCTATCTGGATGCGCAAATCGGCGAAGGCGGCGACGTGGCGTTGATCCGCGATATGCTTGATGACGGCACCATTTTCGGCGACCAGCACGAAATGGTGCGCTCTGCCGCCTTGGCTCGGCTGCGCCCCGGCGCCAACTGTGCGAGCGGTGTTTTGGCGCTGGGCTCCAGCATGTCCGGCGCTTTTCACGCGGGTCAGGGCACGGATTTGCTCAATTTCCTGGCCCGGGTCTGCGAAAAACTGTTTCAGAAATGGCTGTCAAAGGCGTAACCCCACCTAAAGGCCCAACCAACGGGCTAAGCGGCGCATTGGAAAATGCGGCGATTGAGCCAGCCCTAGCCCATGCGCTCGGCGACTGGCTGGATTGGCTCAAGCACGAAAAGCGGTCCAGCCCCCACACGCTTTCCAATTACACTCGCGACGTCGCCAAATTTCTGGCGTTCCTCGCCGAACACCTGGGGTATGCGCCCGGTATACGCGACCTCGCAAACCTGAATGCCATTGATTTTCGCAGTTGGCTGGCGCGCCTCAGCGCCAATGACAAAAGCCGCGCCACCATCGCGCGGCAATTTTCCACTCTGCGTACTTTATACAAGTATCTGGAACGCCAAGGTGTGCTCTCCAACGCCGCAATCCACGCCGTGCGCACGCCCAAACTGCCCAAATCCCTGCCCAAGGCGCTGAATGTCGAAGACGCATTGGAACTGGTCGAGCTGGCCGACGCCCTCGCCGATGAGCCATGGGTCGGCAAACGCGACCGGGCCCTGTTGATGCTTTTGTATGGCTGTGGCCTACGCATCTCCGAAGCGTTGGATTTGAACGTTGAAAACGTTCCCGATGGCGATGTCATGGTGGTCACCGGCAAAGGCAACAAACAGCGCATTGTGCCCCTGCTGCCTCGGGTCGCCAAGGCCATTGGCGCCTACATAAAGGCCAGTCCCTTTCCCATGACACCGACCAGCCCTTTGTTTCTGGGGGTGCGTGGCAAGCGCCTTCAAGCGGGGGTCGCTCAGGCCATGGTGCGCAACGTGCGTAGCTATCTGGGATTGCCTGACAGCGCCACTCCTCACGCCCTGCGCCACAGCTTTGCCACCCACCTGTTGGCAGGTGGTGGTGATCTGCGCACCATCCAAGAGCTTTTGGGCCATGCATCGCTCAGCACTACCCAGCGCTACACCGATGTGGATGGCGCGCGTCTGCAGTCCGTTTATACCCACGCACACCCCCGCGCCAAACGACAAAAATAGTCTCAATTATTGCGGACAACTCACCTAACTCACCCCAGTTACTTGAGTAAACATTGGAAATAACACATTTTGCGTGTGCGCGCATTGTACTACCCACAGCGCGCTCTTTTCCCATATGACATATGGCTCATATGAAACAGGGGGATAATAAAAATGATCCGCAAGCTTACGTTCATCGCCATGGCTTTCGTGGCTCTGATGACACTTCACGCTCCGGCTTATGCCGCCAGCGAAGGAAAAATGAAGCCCTTTATTCTTGCAAGCAAGGGCGCTGGCGCACTTGATTCGATCATCGCCAGCACGACCGCAAAATTGCAAAGTGCAGGCTTTCAGATCGTGGGCAACTATATGCCGTACACAGGCGCAGCCGTAATCATCGTCACCAGCGACGCACTGAAAGCCGCCGCGTCAAAATCTGAATTTGGGGCTTATGGCATCGCCCAACGCATCGCCGTTACGCAACACGACGGCGAAATTCAGGTTGCTTACACCAACCCAAGCTATATGGCGTCCGCATACCGGATGAGTGACAGTATGGCCAGTGTATCCAAGGCGCTGGGCACAGCACTGGGCGATCAGGGCGAATTCGGTTCCGAAGAAGGCCTCGACGACGGCGACCTGCGTGATTACCACTACATGTTCATGATGCCTTATTTTGACGACCCCAACCTTTTGGGCAGTGCCAAGAGCCATCAGGAAATGGTCGAACGCATTGAAGCCAACTTGGCCAAGGGCGTTTCCGGCACCACCATGGTTTATCGCATCGACGTGCCGGGCAAGGAAGAAACAGTATTTGGCGTTGGGATCAAAGGCAACGGCGAGGCAGAGCACGAAAAAGATGATGCCTGGATCATGAGCGAAATTGACTTCAAAGACCTGCGTTCGACCGCACACCTTCCCATTGAAATCGTTGTATCAGGCAAAAAAGCCTGGGCGCTGGATTCCAAATTCCGCATCGCCATCAACTTTTCCGATCTCAGCATGAGCGGTGATAACAGCTTCATGAACATCATGGGCTCACCGGGCGCCATTCAAGAAGCCTTGACCGTTGTGTCAGGCGGTAAATTCAAAGGCGAAGGCCAATATGCCGACTAATTTTGGCCTACAAACTCTCTAGCCTATTCAAACCATTCAAAAAAGTTCCGCTCGGATTTATGCCGGGCGGAACTTTTTTTTGCGTATAGTATCAATTTATGGTTAAATGTACTCAACCATGAGGACACTCACCCAATGCGACTAGACACACCCGCTCTTGTGAAAGCTGTACGGCTGCGATCATCGAACTGCCTGGATGAAATCACGAAACGCGCCGCACGCGTTGCGCTGGCTCAGCATGATGCCGTTCGCGTTCCCTACATTTGTCAGTTGTCCGGTATCGCAAAGGAAATTCTCCTCATTAGCCGCTATGCCGCCGAACGTATGGTCGTTGCGACATCCGGTGTCATCGATACAGATGAAGCACGGGTCCTGGCGGTGGTTCATATCGCCAAGCTGTGCGAACGCGATATTGGTGACCTGCTGCACATGCCGGGCCAAAAAGCTGCGCAAATTCTCAGCGCGTTGGTGGACAGAAAGCTGGCGTTCTTGCACGAGATCGATGGCGTGCCCTGCTACATCCAAGCCGATGGCGAGGTTCACACACAGTTCACCGACTTGGCACTCGGCGCTCTCAGCGCCTAGAATTTCACGCGCGGCCCAGTGCAGAACCCGCTCATAAAAAAGGCCTGCTCGGCAATCACCGTACAGGCCTTTTATGTATCCCAATGCACGCGTTTAGACGTGAATGGCGCGCCCCAAGCAAGCCAGCGCGGCCTCCTTGACGGCTTCCGCCGTTCCGGGGTGAGCATGACTGGTGCGCGCGATATCTTCGGACGAGCCGCCAAATTCCATCGCCAGAACCACTTCCTGAATCAATTCACCGGCACCTGGACCAATGATGTGCGCACCCAAGACCCGGTCCGTTTTGGCATCAGCCAAAATTTTAACAAAGCCTTCGGTATCGCCAACGGCGCGGGCACGCGAATTGGCCATAAACGGGAACTTACCAATGGTATACGCGATGCCATCGGCTTTAAGCGCTTCTTCGGTTTTGCCGAGCGCGGCAATTTCGGGATGTGTATAAACCACACCCGGGATCGCACCGTAGTTCACATGACCCGCTTGTCCGGCAAGAATTTCGACGCAAGCAATGCCTTCTTCTTCGGCCTTGTGCGCCAACATCGCGCCGCCGATCACATCGCCAATGGCATAGATCCCCTCGACGTTGGTTTTAAAGTGGCCGTTGGTTTTGACAAAACCGCGGTCATCCATTTCAACCCCAACCTTATCCAGACCCAGTTTATCGGTGAACGGGCGACGCCCGATGGCGACCAAAACAACATCTGCATTGATGGTTTCACCGTCACCGCCCGCAGCCGGTTCCACGGTAAGTGCAACGCCGCTTTTGCTGGCCTTAGCGCCCGTCACCTTGGTGCCGGTCTTAAATTTGAGACCTTGTTTCTTGAGCGTGCGGGTCGCCTGCTTAACCACCTCGCCATCCATGCCTGGCAAAATTGCTGGCAGAAACTCAACCACAGTGACGTCCGCGCCGAGGCGTCGCCAGACCGAGCCCAATTCCAATCCGATCACACCACCACCGATGACGACCATGGTTTTGGGAACGTTCGGCAAGTCCAATGCACCGGTTGAAGTGACAATTTTCTTTTCATCGACCTCGACCCCACGAAGCGGTGCTGGCTCGGACCCCGTAGCGATAATGATGTGCTTGGCGCTGTAAGCATCCTTGCCAACTTTAACCTCGCCGGGTGCGGACACCACACCCTCACCAACAATATGCGTAACCTTATTTTTCTTAAACAAGAACGCGATGCCCTTGGTCAGGTCGCCAACGACGGCATCCTTGCGGCCCAGCATAACGCCCAGGTCCAGCTTAGGTGCAGCCACGTTGACACCGTGCGCAGACATCCCATGCGCGGCTTCTTCAAACAGGTGCGACGACTGTAACAAGGCCTTTGATGGAATGCAGCCCACGTTGAGGCACGTTCCGCCCAACGTTTCGCGCTTGTCCACACATGCCGTTTTGAATCCCAGTTGGGCAGCGCGGATGGCGGCGACGTAGCCCCCCGGACCGCCGCCGATGATGATGACGTCGAATGAATTATCAGCCATTTAAATCTTCTCCGGCTTGCTCTTAAGCGTCCAACATGATGCGGTCAGGGTCTTCGATGCACTCTTTAACGCGCACCAGGAAGGTCACGGCCTCACGGCCATCGACGACGCGGTGATCGTAACTCAGTGCCAGATACATCATCGGGCGGGCTTCGATGGATCCATCGGGCATCACCATCGGGCGCATTTGAATTTTGTGCATGCCGAGAATACCGGACTGCGGTGGGTTCAAAATAGGCGTCGATAACAATGAGCCAAAGATGCCGCCGTTGGTGATGGTGAACGTACCGCCAGACATTTCATCCATGGTCAAACGACCTTCGCGTGCGCGACGGCCAAAATCATTGATGGACTGTTCGATTTCGGCAAATCCCAAAGCGTCGCAATCGCGAACCACCGGAACCACCAAACCATTTTCCGTACCGACCGCGATGCCAATGTCGTAGTGGTTTTTAAAGATGATGTCGCCCGCGTTGATCTCAGCATTCACCGCGGGCAGTTCACGCAACGCCGTGACCACGGCCTTGGTGAAGAACGACATAAAGCCGAGTTTCACGCCATGCTTTTTCTCAAAACCACCTTTAAAGCGGCTACGCAGGTCCATGACGTTGGTCATGTCCACCTCGTTAAAGGTGGTGAGCATTGCGGCCGTGTTTTGCGCTTCTTTCAAGCGCTCGGCAATCCGCTTGCGCAAACGGGTCATGGGCACGCGTTCTTCGCGTGGTCCAATCGGACGAGGGGGATATTGCGCAGCGGCAGGTGCCGGGGATGCCGCCACTGGGACCGGGACCGGGGCAACGGCTGCTGCTGGCTGGGCAGGGGCCGCAGCAGAAGCATTCGTTTCCAGATATGCCAGCACATCGCCCTTGACGATCCGCCCGTCTTTGCCGGTGCCGGTAATTGCGCTTGGATCTATGTTGTTTTCATCAATCAGCTTTTTCACAGCAGGCGACAACACCGCGTCGTCACTTTCCGCAGAGGGTGCCGCCGGGGCAGCCGTTGCAGCAGCAGCGGGAGCAGCGCCAGCCGGGGCGGGGGTGGCAGCAGCACCTTCTGCGATAATGCCCAGAATGGCACCAACGCCTACGTCTGTGCCGTCGGCAAAGGCAATTTCCTTCAACACGCCTGCTGCGGGTGCCGGAACTTCAATCGTGACTTTATCGGTTTCCAACTCAACAATGGTTTCGTCTTGTGCAATCGCATCGCCCGGTTGCTTGAACCATTTGGAGACCGTTGCCTCAGTAACCGATTCCCCCAGAACAGGCACTTTGATTTCGGTAGCCATATTGACCTCTCTCACTTTCGTTTGGCCCACGGTGGGGCCTTAATAATTCAGTTTCTCAATATTGAGGACGTTGGTGCGGCTGCACCAGCTTGTTCAAATCGCCTTCCAGCGCTTGGTCAACAATCCACTTTTGCTCTTCGACATGGCGCTTGAACAAACCCGTTGCCGGGCTGGCGGCACCACGGCGACCGACATAGTTGACCGTCATGATTTTGTTGTTCAAGTCGCGCACAATCGTTTCGATGCGCTGAGCAACAAAAGACCACGCCCCCATGTTGGCGGGTTCTTCCTGGCTCCAGATCACCTCGGCATTCGGATAGCGCGCCAACTGTTGCATCAGCCCCTTCCATGGGAACGGATACAGTTGTTCTATGCGCACGATTGCCACATCGTCGATTTTGCGTGCGCGGCGTTCTTCCAGAAGGTCGTAGTAGATCTTGCCTGAACACAGCACAACACGGCGAACCAACTTGTCCAAAACCAAGTTGTCATGTTCGGGCAGCACACGGTGGAAACTTGTCCCCGGACCCATCTCGCCCAAGTTTGAAACCACCTGCTTATGGCGCAACAACGATTTCGGCGACATCACGATCAGCGGTTTACGCAGGTTGCGGCGTAACTGGCGGCGTAGCACATGAAAGAACTGCGCCGGTGTGGTGACGTTGACCACCTGCCAGTTGTCTTCCGCGCTCGATTGTAGGTAGCGCTCCAAACGTGCCGAAGAGTGCTCCGGTCCCTGACCTTCGAAACCGTGAGGCAACAACATCACCAATCCCGACATACGCAGCCATTTGGTTTCACCACTGGACACGAACTGATCGATGATCACCTGCGCACCGTTGGCAAAATCACCGAACTGCGCTTCCCAAATGGTCAGGCAGTGCGGGTCGGATAGGGAATGGCCGTATTCAAAGCCCAACACGCCAGCTTCCGATAGCGGGCTGTCGATCACTTCGTAATGGGCTTGATCGCCTGGGCGGATGTTGTTGAGCGGAATGTAGCGCTCTTCATTTTCCTGATCCACCAGTACTGAGTGACGGTGGGAAAACGTGCCGCGACCTGAATCCTGTCCCGACAGCCGCACGCCGTGCCCCTGCACCAACAACGTGCCGTAAGCCAACGCCTCGGCGGTCGACCAATCGACACCCTCCTGGGTCTCGATCATTGCGCGCTTGGCTTTAAGTTGGCGCAGAATTTTCGTGTTGGTATGAAACAGCGCCGGGGGTTCGGAAATCGCGTGTCCCACTTCGCGCAAAATCTCCATTTCGCACGATGTATCGTCATCACGCATTTCTTCTGCGCCTTCCAGATAGAACAACCCCGCCCACTTGCCTTCCAGCCAATCGGCTTTGTTCGGCTTGTAACCGGAAGCGGCTTCGCGTTCCTTGTCCAGATGGGCGTAAAAATTTGCCGTCATCTTTTCATTATCGGCTTCGCTCAGCACCCCTTCTTCGACCAGTTTACGCGCATAGATTTCGCGGGTGGTCGGATGGGTGGCGATGGTCTTGTACATGATCGGGTTGGTGAACATCGGTTCATCACCCTCGTTATGGCCATGGCGGCGATAACAGAACATGTCGAGGACCACGTCTTTGTGAAACTCCTGGCGAAATTCCATGGCGATACGTGCGACGTGCACCACGGCTTCGGGATCATCGCCGTTAACGTGGAATATCGGTGCCTGGATCATTTTCGCCACGTCCGACGGATACGGCGATGAACGCGAATACGACGGGTGGGTGGTGAACCCGATCTGGTTGTTGATGATGATATGGATCGTGCCGCCGGTGCGGTACCCGCGCAACTGGGACATATCCAATGTTTCCGGCACCAAGCCTTGTCCGGCGAACGCAGCATCGCCGTGCAGCAAGATGCCCATCACCTGCTCGCGGTCTGTGTCGCCCATTTGGCGTTGCTTGGCACGCACCTTGCCCAGCACCACCGGGTTGACGCACTCCAGATGCGACGGATTAGCGGTCAATGAAAGGTGTATGGATTGACCGTCAAAGAGTCGGTCGGCGGATGCGCCTAAGTGATATTTCACATCACCCGAAACTTCGACCTCTTCCGGCAATGCGGCCAGCCCCAGAAATTCAGCAAAAATTGCCATGTACGGCTTTCGCATAATCGAGGCCAGAACGTTCAATCGTCCTCGGTGCGCCATTCCCATAACAATAGACTTAACGCCCAGTTGCCCGCCGCGCTTGATGATTTGCTCAATCGCCGGCACCACGCTTTCGCCACCATCGAGACCGAAGCGTTTCGTGCCTTTAAATTTAACATCGAGGTATTTTTCAAAACCTTCCGATTCCACCAAACGCTCCAAGATGGCGCGTTTGCCTTTAATGGTGAAATCGGTCTGATTGCGGATGCCTTCGATGCGGCGCTGAATCCAGGCTTTCTGGTCCGGCTCCTGAATGTGCATGAACTCGACGCCAATGGAACCGCAATAGGTTTCCTTCAAGATACGGAGGATTTCCCGCATCGAGGCCGTTTCCAAACCCAGAACATTATCGATGAAAATCGGTCGGTCCAGGTCCGCGTCGGTGAACCCATAGGTACGGTAGTCCAACTCTGGGTGCTGGGTCTGACCTTCAAGACCAAGTGGGTCGAAGTTTGCGATCAGATGGCCGCGCACCCGGTAGGTGCGGATCAGCATCAATGCGCGGATGGTGTCTTTGGTCGCAGCGCGGATGACATCCACGTTGGGGCGCGAGGTCCCCGCCGTGACGTAGCCTAAGTTTGGGCCTTCCACCGCGACAGCATCGTGCCCTGCTTCGACTTCCATCAAGCCGCCGCTGCCAAATTGCCCGATGACAGCCGAATTGGACGGTGCCCAGGAGGCCCCGCGCAGATCGACGAGAATTTCGCGTTCCTCGTCGTCCATTGCGCCGAAATAATCGGCCCAGGAGCGATCCACCTGTGAGGGGTTTTCGCTATAACGGGCGTAAAGCTCCGCTACGTAGAGCGCATTCGCGCCCGATAAAAATGTATCCGCAGATCCTGCCATAGGTTCCTCTGAGAGATGTCGGACTCATGAGCCCGGCACGCCCGTCCTCTAATATTTAACCCCGGTTATCTCGAACCCGACCCGCGTTATGCGGGTCGGATTATTTACTGCCTTAGCTCTTGAGCTCTAGCCCTTGAGAACATCGACCATTGTCTTGCCCAGCGTCGCCGGCGAAGATGCAACAGAAATACCCGCGCTCTTCATAGCCTCGATCTTATCGCCTGCGGTGCCTTTACCGCCGGAGATAATTGCACCCGCATGCCCCATACGACGACCCGGGGGCGCGGTAACGCCCGCGATGAAGCCGACCACAGGTTTCTTAATGCTCGATGCTTTCAAAAATTCAGCAGCTTCTTCTTCGGCCGTACCGCCGATTTCACCGATCATGATGATGGACTCGGTCTCATCGTCGCCAAGGAACATCTCCAGGCAGTCGATAAAGTTGGTGCCGTTGACCGGATCACCGCCAATGCCAATGCAGGTCGATTGACCGAGACCCGCGTTGGTGGTCTGCGCCACAGCTTCGTACGTCAACGTGCCGGAGCGCGAAACGATGCCGACCTTGCCACGGGTGTGAATGTGTCCCGGCATGATACCGATCTTGCATTCGCCCGGCGTGATCACACCCGGACAGTTCGGCCCGACCAATCGGGTTTTGGAGCCAGCCAGCGCACGCTTGACGGTGACCATGTCGAGAACTGGAATGCCTTCGGTGATACACACCACCAATTCAATTTCGGCATCGATCGCTTCCAAGATTGCATCGGCGGCAAACGGTGGCGGAACATAAATAACGGATGCATTCGCGCCCGTTTTTTCCGCCGCATCCGCCACGGTGTCGAACACCGGTAGATCCAAGTGCTTGGACCCGCCCTTGCCCGGCGTCACGCCGCCGACCATTTTGGTTCCGTATGCAATGGCTTGTTCGGAGTGGAAGGTGCCCTGCGCGCCGGTGAAGCCCTGACAGATGACCTTGGTATTTTTACCTACGAGAACGGACATCTTATGCAGCCTCCTTCACGGCCTGGACAATTTTTTCAGCGGCATCACCCAGATCATCTGCGGAGACAATCGGCAAACCGGAGTCGGCCAATATTTTCTTGCCCAATTCAACGTTGGTGCCTTCAAGGCGCACAACGAGCGGAACATTGAGGCTCACTTCCCGTGCGGCGGCAACCACGCCTTCGGCAATCACATCACAACGCATGATGCCACCGAAGATGTTGACCAGGATGCCTTCGACATTGGCGTCCGACAAAATCAATTTAAACGCCGTGGTAACGCGTTCCTTGGTCGCCCCGCCCCCAACATCCAGGAAGTTTGCAGGATCGCCACCGAACAGCTTGATGATGTCCATGGTCGCCATAGCCAAACCAGCGCCATTGACCATGCAGCCGATGTTACCGTCCAACTTGATGTAGTTGAGATCATGGCGTGCGGCTTCCAATTCAGCCGGGTCTTCTTCATCTTCATCGCGCAGCTCGGCAACATCTTTTTGACGGAACAGGGCGTTGTCGTCGAAGTTCATCTTCGCATCCAACGCCATCACCGCTCCCTCACCGGTCACCACCAGCGGGTTGATTTCGATCATCGACGCATCAAGCGCATTGAACGCCTTATACATGCCGAGCATCAGCTTCACCGCCGAACCGACTTGCTTGCCTTCAAGGCCAAGACCGAATGCCAGTTGCCGAGCGTGGAACGCGTGCATCCCGATGGCCGGATCGATGGTCACATGGATAATTTTTTCCGGCGTTTTTTCGGCAACTTCTTCAATGTCCATCCCGCCTTCGGTCGACGCCATCACCGTGATGCACGACGTCGCACGATCGATCAAAAAGCTGAGGTACAATTCACGAGCAATATCGCACCCCTCTTCGATGTAGACGCGCTTGACCTCTTTGCCCGCCGGACCGGTCTGGTGGGTTACCAACTGCATGCCGAGCATATCGTTGGCTGTGTCGCGTGCGTCTTCGACGGATTTGACAACCTTGACACCACCGCCCTTACCACGGCCGCCCGCATGGATCTGGGACTTGACGACCCACACCGGGCCGCCAAGTTCTTTGGCCACGGCTTCAGCCTCGGGCGCGGTATAAGCCACTTTGCCCTTAGGCACCGCAACGCCGTATTTGGCGAGCAGTTGTTTGGCTTGATACTCGTGAATGTTCATCTGACTCTCATCCTCTCAGGGCCGATTTAAAAAGAGGCCCGACCCTCATTTATTTGCTTTTGGCTGCAGCGGGCGTCGTCACCGGTGCGGTTGGCTTGCGAACTGGGGCTTTTTTCGCCACAACTTTTTTTACCGCAGCTTTTTTCACGGGTGCCTTCTTCGCAGGTGCCTTTTTCATGGGCGCCTTCTTTACTGGAGCTTTCTTTGCAGGCGTTTTCTTAGCAGGCGCAGCAGCACGGGCTTGCAGTTTCTTGATGGTATTGACCAAACCGAACACGGCCTTCACAGACTTGTTGAAGAGGGCTTTTTCTTCGCGATCGAGTTTGATTTCGACAATGCGTTCCACACCCTTTGCGCCGATCACAACCGGAACGCCGACGTACATATTTTTCACGCCGTATTCGCCCTTCAAGTATGCAGCGCAGGGCAGCACGGCTTTCTTGTCTTTCAAGTAGGCTTCGGCCATCAAGATGCCCGCAGCAGCCGGTGCATAGTAGGCGGAACCCGTTTTCAGCAAGCCGACGATTTCCGCGCCACCGTCACGGGTGCGCTGAACGATTTCGTCGATCTTGGCCTGGGTGGTCCACTTCATGTCGATCAGGTCAGGCACCGGAATGCCGCCGACGGTGGAATAACGGGGCAGCGGCACCATGGTGTCGCCGTGGCCGCCCAGCACAAATGCCGTGACGTCTTCGACCGAGACCTTGAATTCTTCTGCCAGGAACAAACGCATCCGCGCACTGTCGAGAACGCCCGCCATGCCGACAACCATGTGCGGCGGCAGACCGGATGCTTCACGCAACGCCCAAACCATCGCATCGAGCGGGTTGGTGATGCAGACCACAAATGCTTTCGGGGCGTACTTTTTAATGCCTTCGCCGACTTGCTTCATGACACCCACGTTGATCGCCAAAAGATCATCGCGGCTCATGCCCGGCTTGCGCGCGATTCCGGCGGTGACGATCACGACGTCAGCGCCGCGGATACCGGCGTAGCTTTTGGTGCCTTTAAGCGAAGCGTTGAACCCTTCGATGGGGCCTGACTGAGCGATGTCCAAGGATTTGCCCTGGGGCACACCGTCCATGATGTCGAACATGACGATGTCGCCGAGTTCCTTGACTGCTGCCAGATGTGCGAGCGTGCCACCGATGTTGCCTGCGCCGATCAATGCGATTTTGCTACGTGCCATTTGAATATCCCTATTCTCTGTCGTCTGACGTCTCCGCATTGTAGTCGAAAACGTCTGGTTCGTGTTGATTTGGCCTACACTTGCGGCCAGAGCGCCTTATGTTGCGCTGCACAAAATTTGCTGTTTTGGTAGCGTGATTTCCACCATGTGGCAAGGTTAAACTGCCCAAAAGGGTGGGATTCTCGTTAAATCACGTCCACGCGATTCTCACCGCCTTTTAATCTCCTCGTTTGGCATGCGTTAATTCCATGTAAGACTCTGATTGCATTTCGACAAGGCGTGATGCTGTGCGTTCGAATTCAAACGCCCCCTCACCCGCCACGTAAAGTTCCATAGGTCCGACCTCGGCCGAACAAATCAATTTCACATGGCCTTCGTACATAGCGTCGATCAACGTCACAAAGCGCCGCGCCACGTCTTTGTTGTCTGAACTCATTTGCGTGATGCCGGAAATGATCAAGGTGTGAAAACGTCGGCCCAATTCCAGGTAATCCGCCGGACCCAAAGGGCGTCCGCAAATATCCGCAAACTGCAACATCGCCACGCCTTGGGCCGCCTTGGGCACAGCCACATCGCGGCCTTGCACAGGGATCGTGGCAGCATGCGGGCGGGTTCCGTGGGTCAGGGTAACGAACGCATGTTCCAGTTTGGCGCGAGCCTCCAGGGTGTCGGGGTATAGGTAAACGTCCAACTGACGCATATGCTCGAGCCGGTAATCGGTTTTACCGTCGAGTTGCAGCATATCCATTTTTTCTTCGATCAAGTCGATGAAGGGTAAAAAGGCTTCGCGCTGCAAACCATCCTTGTACAGATCGCATGGCGGGCGGTTCGATGTGGTCACAACCACCACGCCCTTCTCAAACAGAATGCCAAACAGGCGGCTCAAGATCATCGCGTCAGCAATGTCGGTGACTTGAAATTCGTCGAAGCACAGCAGTGTCGCTTCCGCGGCGACCTGTTCGGCGACGGGGGGGATCGGGTCGGCTTCACGGCCCTTGAATTTGCGGTATTCGTTCAGGCGGATATGAACCTGCTGCATGAAGGCATGAAAGTGTACACGGCGCTTGCGCCTGACGGGGGCGTCTTCGAAGAACATATCCATCAACATGGATTTGCCACGCCCGACACCGCCATAGAAATAAATGCCCTGAGGCGGAATTTCGCGGCGCCGTTCCAGACCGAAACGTTCCTTCCAGCCTACGGGGCCGGAACGGGGTTCGTATTCAAGTAGGGCTTTGTGGAGGCTTTGCAGTTTTTCCACGGCAAGCGCTTGTGCCGGATCGTGTTTCAGTTCGCCCGAGAAGATACGTTCGCGATACTCTGCGAGCGGTCCTAGCGGCGCTGGTCCATCTTGAACGGACATGGAAAGTCTTTATTCAATTTTGTAACGGCACTGGGGCAAACCTATGTACTTAGGCTGGTTAAGTAAATAGCTGTTTTTTCTGTACATTAATATTAGCACCTTGCACGACGTGACGGCCTGTATATTTAGAAAAATCCTCCGCTTCAACACCCCTAAAAAGTTGCGGAGGGGCTCTTGCTAGCCCGCTCGTGTCGGGGCACACTGAGCCCCATCAATGAGGGTGTGCCGCGAAAGCTCCTTTTCCATTGCTCCTCAAAAAACGGGACACGTACATGATCGGTGAAAGCCTTCTCAATAACGAACCAGTGACCCGCCTTGTGGCGTTTATTGGTATCTTCACGGTTATGGCGCTTTTGGAACTGGCAGCCCCTAGGCGGCCTCTTTCTGTTTCCAAAAAATTGCGCTGGTTTTCCAACCTCGGTATCGTGGTGCTGAACACCGCGCTTGCCCGCATCGTGTTACCTATGGCTCCGGTGGCCTTCGCCTATGTTGCGATGGACCGGGGGTGGGGCGTGTTCAATATTTTGCAATGGAACGGCTGGGTCGAGCTGCTGGTGGCCGTTGTATTGATGGACTTTTTCATCTGGCTTCAGCATGTCATGGTCCACGCCATCCCCTTGTTGTGGCGGTTGCACCGCATGCACCACGCCGATATCGATTACGATGTCACCACTGGGGCGCGTTTTCATCCCATCGAAATTTTGCTATCGTTCGCCATCAAGTTCGCGGTGATCGCGCTGACCGGCGCCAGCCCGGTGGCGGTTTTGGTGTTCGAGGTTTTGCTCAACGCCACCGCCATGTTCAACCATTCGAATGTGCGTTTGCCGTTAGGGCTCGATGCGGTTTTGCGCTTGGTCGTCGTCACGCCGGACATGCACCGCGTTCACCACTCTGCGGTACCGCGCGAATGCAATTCGAATTTCGGCTTTAACCTGCCGTGGTGGGACCGCCTGTTCGGCATGTACACCGCCCAGCCCGAAGCGGGACACGAAGCCATGACCATCGGGCTGGATATGTTTCGCGATGTCCGTGACGAGCGGCTCGACCAGATGCTGGTTCAACCGTTCAAAGCCGTACGGGGAGAATATGCCCTCAATCGCCGCGACTGGGATTAAAGATGAAAGCCGGACGCGAAACCGACGAATTTGTATTCGAGGTCGAACACATTGGCCTCGACATGACATTTTATCACCCCAAAGAACGCAACCTGAGACTTTCTGACCTCGTGATCGATGCTTTCGAAACTGAACGCGAAAATGCAGATATTTTCATCCACAACGCATCCGACACAGCCTATTCCACCGAAGAATTGCTCAGCTGGTTCCTGCTACAAAGTGGCACATCATTGGCTGACCAGTTGCCTAAATCGGCGCTGGAAAAGGGCGAAGGCCATGTATTCGTGACTTTTCCCATTCGCTTTGAGAAGGGCACCTTTCATATGTTGACCGAAGACGGGCCGCAAGACCTGTCGGCGCTCAAGCTGATGTCAAAAATCACCATCCACAAGCGCTCTGCGTTCAAGGCGGGTTGACGCTGCTCCCTCAGACGGGAATAGTCGCCCTCCCCCACTCATGAGGACACGCCATCCATGCCAGACCGCCCCGACGACCGCAGCCAGGACGATCGCAGCCCCAAAGACATCCTCAAAGCCCAGCGCATGCTGGTGATCATTTTCGCCGTTGCGACATTGATGCCTACATTGTGGATGCTGTTAATGGCGTACGGAGGCATCACTGCTGGCCAAGGCACCACGACACCCTTCGACGGATTTTCCACGGTCCTGATCTATTGGGGTTACGCCGCACCGGTGGTATGGCTCACTGCAAATGGCTTTGCCCTGCAACGCATCCAAGCCGGCAAAGGGGACAGCGCAAGGTATTTCCCGTTGATCCCAGCCTTTTGGGCCATCTTTTGGTTCGCCAGTCAGGTCACCGTCTGAGCCGTCCAGTCTTGATCTCTGGACATCAATCATTTACGTTTCCTGATAAGGCGTTCAGGGATGCCTCACCGCCGAAAGCCACACGCACCCTGAAGCATTCGACACAATCAACCAAATCGTTTTCTTGGATCATTCGGAGCGGGCCGATCCAGACATAAGGAAACAGCTATGACTGATAGTGTTGATACGCTCAAATTACATGCCCGCATTCTGCATCGCGACACCTTGAACGCCCAACCCAGCGCACTTTCGCGCATGCGCCGTTTGCCCGAGCTACGCAAGCTGGGTGACGCCGACTTGCCCTTTCAGGTCAAACGCCGCCATTGCCTAAGCGTAATCGCCCGCGAGCTTGGTTTCCAGGGATGGGGTCACGCCGTACATAGCCTGCGCGACGCCACCACATTCGGACGCCTTCTATATCCCCCAAGGTGCGGTGGACACACGAACATTTGGTGCGCAACCTATGAAGACGCGCAAATGATCCATGCCCAACGAGGGGGATACCTTCTGGCCTATCAGACCCAATTCTTCGTGGTCGAAGACAATTATATCAGGACCCTCGGCCTTGATCCCGAAGACCCCGATTGGGGCCACATTGGGCGCAATTGGGTAGAACCCGTTGACCCCAATGCGCGGAACCGTTTGTGCCAAAAAGTGATTGAAGCATCGCTCTGCCACTGAACCCCACTCAACGCGAAAGGCCCGCTGTTGCCAGCGGGCCTTTCCGGATTTGTCGCAAAAATTTGAGCCACGGCTAGAACGTGTAGCGCAGCCCCAAGGACACCCCGACGCTATAGATACCATCAGCAGTCCATGCGCCGATCCGAGTGGGGCTTGCGCCGACGCGTGTGTCGCCGGTCTGAAATTCGCCAAGCCAATACGCGTCGAGAGCAGGGGTAAAGGTCAATGCAGGGGTGATCTGGGTATCCACGCCAACGCCCACGCGGATCGCCGGGTGGAGTTCTCTGCCATCCGCTGGGTAGGAGACAAACGCTCCAGTGTTGCTTGTCTCAACAACATTCGTCACCCGATTGCGCACGAACCCGATGCCTGCGCCGATGAAGGGGTCGAAGGTATTGAACGTGTCTTCATTCAGACCCTTGGCGTGGAGGTAGCCGTTCAACAGCAACACATGCGAGGTCGTGTCGGAGGTGAAGTGGGTTGGCGTGGCGAGCCCCTTAAAATCACCTTTCCAGTTCAGTATATTTTTTAAACGCGTGTAGGAAACGTCCGTGCGCCACAAATCGGAAAATTTGTACCCGATGGCACCGCCAACCAGCCCCCCACTTTTAGCGTTAATGTCATAAAGCGAAGCGTTGAGCAGCCCACCCGCAACATCAGTGGAGCCATTCCCGCCGCTGGCCCAATTTTTGCCCGCATTGACCCCGACATAGAACCCATCCGCCGCATGGGTGGAACGGGGTGTCGTTCCAACACCAACAAAGGCGACACATACGAATATTGAAAACAAACCAATTCTATTATACTTAACCATTAGCCTGCATAACCCTCCGCCCATTACGCGCAATTAATATATATATTTTGGACTCGATTCGTCCATAAAATAAAGCCATACCCGCCAAATGAAATGGCCTCATCCTATTCGACATGCCATCGCATAAATACAAAAGGCCGCCCAGTTAATGCGGCTTTTTGTTTATGGTCCGTTTACGATGAACGTATTGGGAATTAGCGACGCTTCAACAGCAGATGCTTGACTTCCGCAATCGCTTTGCCCGGGTTGAGATGTTTCGGGCAAGTGTTGGTGCAGTTCATAATGGTGTGGCAGCGGTACAATCGGAACGGGTCGTCGACGTTGTCGAGGCGTTCGCCTTTGGCTTCGTCGCGGCTGTCCGCAATCCAACGGTAAGCCTGCAACAAGATTGCCGGGCCGAGGTAACGGTCGCCGTTCCACCAATAGCTGGGGCAGCTGGTCTGGCAACAGAAACACAAGATGCATTCCCACATGCCGTCGAGCTCTTTGCGCTCTTCCGGGCTTTGCAGACGTTCCGCCGTCGGCGCCGGGGTGTCGGATTTGATCCACGGTTCGATGGAGGCGTACTGCGCGTACGGCACACTTAGGTCCGGAACCAGATCCTTAATCACCGGCATGTGCGGCAGTGGATAGATTTTAACATCGCCGCGAATGTCTTTGATTGGTTTGGTGCATGCCAGCGTGTTGGTGCCGTCGATGTTGAACGAACACGAACCGCACACACCCTCGCGGCACGAACGGCGAAAGGTCAGCGTGCTGTCGATCTCGTTCTTGATCTTGATCATCGCATCCAGGACCATAGGCCCGCACGTACCCAAATCGATCTCATAGGTATCAACGCGCGGGTTTTCGCCGCTATCGGGATCAAAGCGATAGACTTTGAACCGTTTAATGTCTTTGGCGCCTTCGGGTGCCGTGTGCAATTTTCCGCGCATCACTTTTGAATTGGCGGGAAGATTAAATTCAACCATGTCTCTCTCCTCCCCCTTAATAAACGCGAGTTTTGGGTTCGATGTATTCAACCTCGTCGGTCAAGGTCCAGGTGTGCACCGGGCGGTCGCCCAGCTTGACCTGGTTGCCCTCGTCCAGCCACGCGATGGTGTGCTTCATCCAGGTCTCGTCATTGCGATCCGGGAAGTCGTCGCGGGCATGTGCGCCACGGCTTTCTTCACGGTTGTGCGCCGAGTGCACGGTGGCCTGAGCACAGGCCAGAAGATTTTCCAGTTCCATCGCTTCAACCAGGTCCGAATTCCAAATCAAGGAACGATCGGCAATGGCGACCTCGCCGAAACCACCAACAATGTCGTCGATCTTTTTCTTACCGTCGGCCAACACCGTCGCATCGCGGAACACCGCAGCGTCACGCTGCATGGTCCGCTGCATGTCATCGCGAATTTGTGCCGTCGGCAACGCACCGCTGGCATGACGCAGACGGTCAAAGCGTTCCAGTGCCTTATCGGCACTGTCTTTGGCCAGGCCTTTTTGTTCGGCCCCGGCCTTCAAAATATCCGCCGCGCGCAACGCCGCCGCGCGCCCAAATACCACGATGTCCAACAGCGAGTTGGTGCCGAGACGGTTCGCGCCGTGCACCGAAACGCAGGCTGCTTCGCCGATCGCCATCAAGCCCGGACACACCGCATCGGGATCGTCCGCGGTCGGGCGCAAAACCTCGCCGTGGATGTTGGTCGGGATGCCGCCCATATTGTAATGAACGGTCGGGATCACCGGGATCGGGTCGCGGGTGACGTCGACGCCCGCGAACACCTTGGCGCTTTCTGAGATGCCCGGCAATCGTTCCGCTAGCATGTCTGCACCCAGATGTTCCAGATGCAACATGATGTGATCTTGCTCTTCGCCGACGCCGCGACCTTCGAGAATTTCCACCGTCATGGCGCGTGACACAACGTCGCGCGACGCCAGATCTTTAGCTGTCGGGGCGTAGCGTTCCATGAACCGTTCGCCATTGGCGTTGGTCAGGTAGCCGCCTTCACCGCGAGCGCCTTCGGTGATCAGCACACCCGCGCCGTAAATTCCAGTGGGATGAAACTGCACGAACTCCATGTCCTGAAGCGGCAGGCCTGCACGCGCCACCATGCCGTGACCGTCGCCGGTGCAGGTGTGGGCCGAGGTGCATGAGAACCATGCACGGCCATAACCGCCCGACGCCAGCACCGTGGTCTGAGCGCGGAAGCGGTGGATGGTACCATCTTCAAGATTCCACGCAATCACACCGCGGCACTCGCCATCTTCGTCCATGATCAGGTCAAGGGCGATGAATTCGACAAAGAATTCCGCGTCATGTTTGAGGCTTTGCTGATAGAGCGTGTGCAAAATAGCATGGCCGGTACGATCGGCCGCAGCGCACGCGCGCGGCACCGGGGCCTCACCAAAGTTTTTCATGTGCCCGCCAAAGGGACGCTGATAAATCTTGCCCTCGTCATTGCGCGAGAACGGCACGCCGAAGTGTTCCAGTTCGTAAACGGCCTGCGGCGCATTGCGGCACATATATTCAATGGCATCCTGATCGCCGAGCCAGTCCGAGCCCTTGACCGTGTCGTACATGTGCCACTGCCAGCTGTCTTCATCCATGTTGCCGAGTGCGGCGCCAATGCCGCCCTGAGCCGCCACGGTGTGGCTACGTGTTGGAAACACTTTGGTGATGCAAGCCGTCTTGAGACCGGCTTTGGTCATGCCGAACGTGGCACGCAAACCTGCGCCGCCTGCGCCGATAACCACGCAGTCATAAGTGTGATCGGTAATTGGATAGGCTTCAGTCATAATTGGGTCACCCAGCGAGCGAGATTTTTAAAACGGCGAAAATAGCGGATGCAGAAAACAACACCGCGCCATACTTCACGAACAGCAGCATTCCCATTTTCCACATTTCGGAATGCACATAGTCCTCAATCACGACCTGCAGGCCGAGTTGCGCATGGTGGAACATGGTCACCACCAGCAGAACCAGAAAGACTGAGTTACCGAATTCGCCGGCCCAGGCCTGAAACGCGGAGTAATCGGACCCTGCAAGGTTGATCAGGGAATAGATAAACCACAGCGACAGTGGCAACAAAGCCACCGCGCTCATGCGCTGCGCCCACCAGTGATGCACGCCTTCACGCGTCGACCCGAGACCGCGCACGCGGCCCAGCTTGGATTGCAAACTGCGCTTTTGTTGAGGTGTATTAGTCATATTCCGTCCCTCACAACTTGCCGACATGGCCGTAAGCCATGAGCCAGCTGAGTACCGTCAGCGCCAACGAAGTGACCACCACGATTCCCCCGGTGATGCGCAACGTCGGCATCTCAAAGCCCCACAGCATGTCCCAGCCCAGATGCCGAATGCCGTTGCACATGTGATAGAACAACGAAAAGGTGAAGCCGAACAAAACCAGTCGGCCAAACCACGATTCCATCACCCCCTGGGCGCGTGCAAATGCCTCCGGCCCATACGCGGCTGAGGCCAGCCAATAGGCCAGCAACAAAGCCGCAAACGCCAACACCACGCCGGTGCCGCGATGGGTAACGGACAGAATGGATGTAATTTGCGGGCGGTACACCTGTAAATGTGGTGATAGCGGTCTTGAGTTCTCAGGCATTGCCATGCTCCCCTCTTTGTTCAGAGGCTTGAATTATCCCGTCACCTGACGGGTGTGTTAACCGGATCCCTTTGACTTGATGTGGTTACCTTACCGGTATCCACCACCAAAACTTGAGCCCGAACCTACACCCTGGTGCTCAGGGTGTGTTCTTAAATACGCGGTATCAAAACAGTATAGTCGAAATCCAGCACCACCGCCGGGTCGTATTTTCCTTCTGCCGTCTTATACGGGAAACCCGCTGCAGTTTGGTCTTTAAGCCCAACCGTGCGCAGGCGCAAAACGCCAACGCCTGGATGGTGCGGCAGTTCGCTCTTGTCCAGAACTTCGCTCCAAGCATAGACCGTGTCACCCGCAAAAATCGGAGCTACATGCTGGCCTGCATTGATGGCGGCAATCTTAAACGCATTGCCCAGACCGTTAAACGTGATGGAACGACAAATTGAAATGACGTGACCACCATAAACGATACGTTTGCCAAAACGGCCGTCTTTTTCACTGTGCTGATTAAAATGCACCCGCGCAGTGTTTTGGTACAGGCGCGTAGCCAGCTGGTGTTCGGCCTCTTCAACGGTGAAGCCGTCTACGTGGTCAATTTTTTCCCCAACCGCATAATCATCCCAACTGTAGGGGCTTCCCGCCAAGGTCAAATTGTATTCGGCCATATTCAGGTCGCTAGGCGCGGCCAAATGCTCCGTGGTGACGCTACCCGGCAATTCCGGCACCGCCGCCTCGCCGTTCGGCAGGTTGGGGGCAGGAGTCGACGGGTCATTTTTGTTGACCAACACCCAGCGCACGAAATCCGCGACCAGCTCACCGCGTTGGTTTTCACCGACCGTGTGCACGTATACGATGCCCGTTTTGCCGTTCGACGTTTCTTTAAGGCCAATTATCTTTGAGCGTGCGCTCAGCGTGTCCCCCGCATAAACAGGCGTAACCATACGCCCGGCCGCATAACCCAGATTGGCCACCGCGTTCAGGGAAATGTCCGCCACCGACTTGCCGAACACAACGTGAAACACCAACAAGTCGTCAATTGGGGCAGCCTCAAAGCCGATATCCATGGCAAAGCTGTCCGCAGACTGGACGGCGAAACGAGCCCCATACAGCGCACAATACAAGGCCGCATCGCCTTCTGTGACGGTGCGGGGCGTAGCGTGTTCAATGACCTGATCCAGCTGGAAATCTTCGAAAAAATTTCCGCCATCTGTCTTAGTGCTCATGCGTTTCTCACTTCACTCATATTAGACAGCCACATCGGCCTCAAGATTGGCAATCCTGTCGGACAATTGAACCAGGCGCCGGGCCTCGGCGACATGCAGGTTTTCCACCAGCTTACCATCGACCACAACCACGCCCTTGCCCTCAGCCTGCGCGGCCTCAAACGCAGTAATGATTTTTTGCGACCATACGACATCGGCCGCAGACGGGCCAAATACGCCATTGGCCGTATCGATGGTCTTGGGGTGGATAAGCGTTTTACCGTCAAAGCCCATTTCCAAACCTTGCTGGCAGGATAACGCAAAGCCCTCATCATCGCCCAAATCCAGATGAACGCCATCAACGATCCCCAAGCCGTAGGCACGCGCCACCAAAAGACAATGCGCCAATGACGCCTGCAATGGCACCCGGTCCGGGGTATGCGCAGCGTGCAGGTCCTTGGCCAGATCCGATGTGCCCATTACAAAACAGCCGACCCGTGGGCTGGCGGAACCGATATCCTGGGCGTTAAGAATGCCCAGCGGCGTTTCCATCATACACCAAATGCTTTGGCTGGCGGGGGCACCCGCATTTTCCATGATCCGCTCGACATGGTGGATGGTGGCCCGACCTTCGACTTTGGGCAGTAAAATGGCGTCGGCACCGGACGTCGCGGCAGTCACAATATCTTGATAGCCCCATGGTGTATCAAGCCCGTTCACACGTACGGCGATCTCGCGCTGGCCGTACCCGCCTACAGCCAAGGCCGCGATGACCTGTTCGCGAGCAAGATCCTTGGCATCCGGGGCAACCGCGTCTTCCAGATCCAAAATCAGTGCATCACAGGCCAGCGTGCGGCCCTTTTCCAAGGCGCGCGCGTTGGAACCGGGCATATAAAGGATACTGCGCCGGGGACGTTGATTTGGGAGGGGCTGGGTGGTCGACATGGGGAGGCCTCCGCTCGAATTTTCTTTTCGCACCTGCAAAAAAACAATATGCCCCCGTTCCCAATTCATGGCAAGCCCTCACAACAGGGCTTGCCGATCTCGTTGAAATTCAACACAATGGTACGGCCGGGCGGCAGACTTTCGAGTAGGGAATACATTCAGCTATGTCAGGACACGGTTATCTGGATCAGATCCGTTTTTTGCTCGTTGACGATAATGCTTTCAGCCGCCAATTGACGCGACGGATCATTGCTCAATTCGGGGCGCGTGAAATTCATGAAGCCTCAGACGGTGAAAGTGCCAAGGAAGCGGTCAAATCCTTCAAGCCGGACATCATCATCGTAGACTGGGTGATGAGTCCCGTAAACGGCATGGAATTCGTGCAGTGGCTGCGTGAATCCGACGACAGCCCCGTGCCATTTACCCCGGTGATCATGGTTACGGCCTATTCCCATCTCCATAACATCATGCAGGCCCGAGACGCAGGCATTAATGAATTTCTCGCCAAGCCGATTTCTGCCAACTCGTTGTTTAAGCGTATTCAGTCCGTGATCGAAAAGCCGCGCCAGTTTGTCCGTGCCGAGGAATACTTCGGCCCCGATCGCCGCCGCCGAGCCTTGCCCCACCGCAACGAAGAACGCCGTGAAGACCAAGAAGAAGACGTCATAGATTTAGGCCCCCAATCCGTTTAAAGGCACACGACCAAACAAGTAGCAAAACAGCTTATGCTTGATATTTGAGTTGCCGTTCCCCAAGTCTCACTGCACCAGACAATTGAAACCTCAACAACACTGACATTAAATGAACGCGAGCACTTCTACAGAACTCGCCGTTATTCAGTCCAGCATGCGTGAACCGCGGGGCACCCATGGAAGAACATGGTTATCTACATGATCTCAAGTTCCTCGTCGTAGACGACAGCCCCTTCATGCGCGAATTGCTCCGCGATGTCCTGCGTCATTTTGATGTACGCAATATTCGTGAGGCGACTGATGGTTCAGAGGCGATTTCGGTCATGCTCGCCTGGACGCCCGACATCATCCTTTTGGATTGGGAAATGACGCCGTTCGACGGCATTGAGTTTACCCGTCTCGTTCGCTCATCGGAACAAGGCAATGAAAAGTTCGTCCCGATCATCATGGTCTCAGCGCATTCTGAATACTGGCGCATACAACACGCGCGCAACGCGGGCGTAAACGAGTTTCTCGTCAAGCCGCTTTCCCCCAAGGCGCTGTTCTCGCGCATTCGTGCCGTCATTGAACGCCCCCGTCCCTTTATCAAGGCACCGGGTTATTTTGGGCCGGATCGTCGCCGCCATGACATGGTGCACGCTGATGAGCGCCGCAAAGACGGTGCCCAGGCCGTCGAGGTCCCCAAAGCTCAACCGGACAAACCATCAATCCCTGCCGATCAATCGATGAAACAAGACCAGGTCAACGCCATCTTCAATCCCGGATCTGAACACCCCGACGATCAGGTGAATGAGCACGATGAACCTGTTGCATAAATAACAAAACCGCCCCGGCATCACACCGGGGCGGTTTTGTCATTAAGCACTTTGGGTTTTGTTACTTACCCAAATGATCGCTGGCCAGAATTTCTGCGATCTGCACGGTGTTGAGCGCCGCACCCTTACGCAGGTTGTCCGATACACACCAGAAATTCAGGCCATTCTTGACCGAACGGTCTTCGCGGATACGCGATACAAACACCGCATCTTCGCCCGCACATTCCGCCGGGGTGACATAACCTTCGTCTTGGCGGTGGTCGATAACCGTAACGCCCGGGGCCTCACGTAGAACTTCACGGGCGGCATCTTCGTCAATCGGGTTTTTGAATTCCAGATTGATCATTTCAGCGTGACCAATAAACACCGGCACGCGCACGCACGACGCGCAGACTTCGATTTTGGAATCGAGAATTTTCTTGGTCTCGACCACCATCTTCCATTCTTCCTTGGTCATACCGTCGTCCATGAACTTGTCGATGTGCGGAATGACGTTGAAAGCAATCTGCTTGGTGAAAATTTCACGGTGCTGTTCGGCGGGCTGGTTCATGTAAACGCCGCGGGTCTGGTTGAACAGTTCATCCATCGCCGCTTTGCCGCCACCGGACACCGACTGATACGTCGCCACCACCACGCGTTTGATCGTCGCCAGTTCGTGAAGAGGCTTCAACGCCACCAGCATCTGAATGGTCGAACAATTGGGGTTCGCGATGATGCCTTTTTTTGTGTAGCCCGCGATGGCTTCGGGGTTCACTTCGGGAATCACCAGCGGCACGTCCGGGTCCATACGAAAATGCGAGGTGTTGTCCACCACCACCGCGCCCGCAGCCGCCGCGATAGGTGCGAACTTGGCCGACACGGATGCTCCGGGGCTCGACAACACGATGTCGGTACCCTTGAAGTCATACTGTTCGAGATCCTGGCAGGTCAGGACCTTATCGTCGCCGTAAGAGACTTCCTGTCCGACCGAGCGATGACTTGCCAGCGCGACGATTTCATCGGCCGGGAAATTGCGTTCCACCATCGTCTGCAGCATTTCACGGCCCACGTTGCCCGTGGCGCCAACAACCGCAACTTTGTAACCCATTGTCTTCATTCTCCTCTGATTGAGCCCGCTTCCCCGGGGCCCATAAACCAAGACCCGCGGAGCTGTCCGCGGGCCTGGTTGCTTAAATCTTGCAAAACCATAAGCCCGCTAACAGCGAGTGGTGGTTTTGGTAATCGTGGTTTTGACAGAGGCATGCGCGCCGCAAGGCTTGAAGCCAGCGGCGGAGGTCAAATCACATTTTGCCAAGTCGTGGCTCATGTCGCGTCCTCATGAAAATCTGCACGTTTCATAGCGTTTGAAGGCCAAAAACACAAGAACAATCCCCATTCACACACCGATTTCAGCCCTTTTGACATTTTTTTTCAATGTCTGGGGAATAACTTGGGGGCTGGCGGTGTTTACCTCTCTGACAGGCTGATTGTTTTTCCATTCTCAATTTCACCCTCAAAAGGAAATACCAAATGTTCAAAATCTCTGTTCTTCCTCTTTCCGTACTGCTTGCGGCCACCATCGGCGCGACCCAAGCCTTTGCCGGCATGGGCTCCGACATGGCTGAAAAGCATTTCAACGCCATCGGTTCCGGCGATGTCAGCGCCTTGGGTGCCGAGTACGACAGCAACGCCGTGTTCCAGTGGATCGGTGGCCCGTTGGACGGTGTTTACACCGGTGCCGGGGCAATTACCGGCCTGTGGACCAAGTTCGCCAAAGCCCAGGGCAAGCTGGACGTCGACGTGATGAGCATCGAAGAAAGCGCCAACCCCAAGGGCACAACCATCACCGCCGCCGTTAAGTTCACCGGCAAGAAGCCCATTCCGGTGCGTTACGTTCTCGTATACCGTGGCGATAAGCTGGTCAGCGAAGTCTGGCAGATCGACCCCAAGCTCAAAGTAGCTTACGGCAACTAACGCCAGCTCCCGGTGGTGCGCCCGCAGGCTTACCTAGCCCCTGCGGGCGCACCGATCCGCAAACGTTTTAACTTCACAAGGCCACACGCCTATGGATGTCCGCCATCTGATTGCTTCTGAATTGCCCCGCGTGCGCCGTTATGCCCGGGCGCTGATGGTCGGCGATCCCCATGGGGCGGACGATCTGGTTCAACAGACTTTGGAACGTGCCCTGGAACGCACACATTTATTCCAACCCGGCACCAACATGCGCGCCTGGCTGTTCACCATTTTGCACAACGTCAATGCCAACAACCGCCGCAAACTGGCGGCCCGCCCACGCGAAGTTTGGGATGAAGACGTGCCCGAAGCTGCGTTCGCTATTGCCCCCGACGCCCACGGGAAACTGGAACTGCGCGACATGGCCCGTGCCCTGGACCAATTACCCCGTGAACAGCGCGAAACCGTTTTGCTGGTGAGCTTAGAGGGTCTGAGCTACAAAGAAATTTCTGAAGTGCTGAACGTGCCCATCGGCACCGTCATGTCCCGCTTGGCACGGGGGCGCGACCGGCTGCGCGACCTGATGCAGAGCAACCCAATCACACCCACGTTGAGGAGGGTAAAATGAACGCCAAAACCGATCCCGATCTCGACGCGATGATCCATGCCTTTGTCGATGGCGAATTGGATGCCCAAGGCGAAGACGCGGTGCAGGCGCATCTGGAATCCGATCCCAACGCGGCCCAGCGCGCCGCCGATTACCGCCGCCAACGCGATGGCTTGCATGAGCTTTACGATGATGTTTTAAGCGAACCGCTGACCGCCGAAATGCGTGCTACGCTGAATACGCCTGTCGGCCACCGCCGCAACAGCATCCTCAATGCTCCCGTTTGGCGCATGGCCGCCGCCATCGCGTTGTTTGTCGCCGGGGGTGTTGGTGGTTGGTGGGGGCATGACGTCACCACACCGGATGCGTCGAACATGACGGCCCAATCTTCACCCTACGTCAGCCGCGCCATCGGTGCGCATGTGGTCTTCGCTGCCGAAGTGCGCCATCCGGTTGAGGTCGCCGCCAGCGAAGAACAGCATTTGATCAAGTGGCTGTCCACCCGCCTGGGCCGCAATGTGCGCGCCCCCAAATTGGCTGAGGCCGGGTTTGAGTTGGTGGGTGGACGGTTGCTGCCCGACGACGCCAAACCCGCTGCCCAGTTCATGTATGAGAACCAAACCGGGCAACGGGTGACGTTATATGTAAGCCTGGACGGGGCACCCGCGGACACATCGTTCCGCATCATCGAACAAGACGACACCTCGGCCATCTATTGGCTGGAAGACGGCCTGGGCTACGCGCTGGCCGGAGACCTGCCGCGCAAAGACATGCTCAAAATCGCACGGCTGGTTTACGACGCACTGATCGCCTAACGCCCGGGCGCAAAAAAATAAAACGCCGGGTCATAAAACCCGGCGTTATTTTCTGTTTCAGGAGCGTGAAAAACTTAACCCAGTTTTTCCAACTCTTCGATCAGCGCGTCGCCCATGCCCGCCGTGGACACCAAGGACATACCGTCGGTCATGATGTCGGCTGTGCGCAGGCCGCGGGCCAGAACGCTTTGCACGGCGCCATCCAAACGGTCGGCGTCTTCGATCATGTCGAAGCTGTAGCGCAGCATCATCGAATACGACAGCAGCGTCGCCAACGGGTTGGCTTTGCCTTCGCCCGCAATGTCGGGGGCGGAACCGTGGACCGGTTCGTACATAGCGGGGATTTTTCCCGTTTCCAGATCTTTCGAACCCAGGCTTGCAGATGGCAACATGCCCAACGAGCCGGTCAGCATTGCTGCACAATCGGACAACAGATCGCCAAACAGATTGTCGGTGACGATGACATCGAACTGACCCGGCCAGCGCACCAGCTGCATGGCGCAGTTGTCGGCGTACATGTGACCCAGTTCCACGTCGGCGTAATCGGCCGCATGCACCTTGCTGACGATCTTGCGCCAGAACACGCCCGATTCCATGACGTTGGCTTTTTCAACGCTGGTGACTTTGTTGTTGCGCTTTTTCGCCAACTCGAACGCAACACGCGCCACTCGGTCGATTTCCGGTTCGGAATAAACCTGGGTGTCGAAACCGTAAGCCACACCGTCGCGAACTTCTTCGCCGCGCGGCTCGCCAAAGTACACGCCAGCGGTCAATTCACGTACGATCATGATGTCCAGACCGCGCACCACGTCAGGCTTCAGGGTCGAGCTGTCGATCAGTGCATCGAACACCAACGCCGGGCGCAGATTGGCGAACAAGTCCATGTCTTTGCGCAAGCGCAGTAGACCAGCCTCAGGGCGGTGTTCGCGGGCCACGTTGTCCCACTGCGGGCCACCCACGGCACCCAACATCACGGCATCGGCCGCCAAAGCCTTTTCCATGGTTTCATCCGTCACCGCACAGCCGTGCGCATCGAAGCATGCGCCGCCGACCAGATCTTCTTCGACCTTAAAACCAGTGTCGCGTTTGTCGTTGGACCAGTCGATGACTTTTTTGACTTCGGCCATGACTTCGGGGCCAATGCCGTCGCCCGGCAACATGAGGATGTTTTTGGTATTGGACACGATGTCTATTCCCTTAAAGCAAGGGGTGGCCCGATAAGGCCGCCCAAATGGTCGGTGTTGAGACGCGTTAGGCAAACAACCACGGTTGGCTGTGCTTGCGCTTTTCTTCGTAGTCTTCGATTTTGGCGGCCTTTTTCTGGGTCAGGCCGATGTCGTCGAGGCCTTCCAGCAAGCAATGTTTGCGGAACGGGTCGATGTCGAATTTCACGACGCCGCCGTCGGGGCCGGAAATGGTTTGGGACTCCAGATCGATGGTCAAGGTGGCATTCGCGCCGCGCTCGGCATCGTCCATCAATTTGGCCAGGGTTTCTTCATCAACGCGGATCGGCAGCATGCCGTTCTTGAAGCTATTGTTGTAGAAAATATCGGCGAAGCTGGTGGAGATGATGACCTTGATGCCAAAATCATTCAACGCCCACGGGGCATGTTCGCGCGATGAGCCACACCCGAAGTTGTCGCCCGCGACGATGACCGAGGCGTTGCGGTAGGCGTCTTTATTGAGCACAAATTCAGGGTTTTCCGAACCGTCATCCAGATAACGCATTTCATCGAACAGATGCACACCCAGACCTTCGCGCTTGATGGTCTTCAAGAACTGCTTGGGGATGATCATATCGGTGTCGATGTTGCGGATCGGCATGGGTGCCGCGACGCCGGTAATTTTGGTGAATTTTTCCATAGTCCCGGTCCCTATTAAGCCAGTTTTCGCACATCGGTGAGGCACCCGGCAATCGCAGCGGCGGCGGCCATCGCAGGGCTGACCAGATGAGTACGTCCACCTTTGCCTTGACGGCCTTCGAAGTTGCGGTTGGATGTCGACGCGCAGCGATCACCCGGCGCCAGACGATCGTCGTTCATTGCCAGACACATTGAGCACCCCGGCTCGCGCCATTCGAAGCCCGCTTCAACGAAAATCTTGTCCAGGCCTTCTTCTTCGGCCTGTTCCTTGACCAGACCGGACCCCGGCACGACCAATGCCCGCACGCCATCGGCGACCTTGCGGCCCTTGGCCACGGCAGCGGCAGCGCGGAAATCTTCGATGCGGCCATTGGTGCACGAACCGATAAACACGGTATTGATCTTCACGCCTTCGATTGCCTGACCGGGTTTGAAATCCATATAGGCGATGGCGCGTTCGATGGCGGTTTTCTTTTCGACGTTCTGCTCGTTCGCAGGGTCAGGCACGTTTTCTTCGATCGACAGCACGTTTTCCGGGCTGGTACCCCAGGTGATCTGTGGTGCCAGATTGGTGACATCGAGTTCAACCACGGCATCATAGTGCGCGTCCACGTCGGACTTCAGGGTCTTCCAATATTCAACGGCCTGTTCCCATGCCGCACCCTTGGGCGCCATGGCGCGGCCTTGAACATAATCGAAGGTCTTTTGGTCCGGCGCGATTAAGCCGGCACGCGCGCCGCCTTCGATGGTCATGTTGCAGACCGTCATGCGGCCTTCCATCGAAAGTGCTTCAATGGCTTCGCCCGCGTATTCGACCACGTATCCGGTACCGCCCGCGGTGCCGATCTTGCCGATGATGGCAAGCACGATGTCTTTGGCGGTGCAGTAATCGGGCAACGTGCCGATCACTTTGATCAGCATATTTTTGGCGGGTTTTTGCAACAACGTCTGGGTGGCCAAAACGTGTTCGACCTCGGACGTGCCGATGCCAAACGCCAGGGAGCCGAACGCACCGTGGGTCGCGGTATGGCTATCGCCGCACACAATCGTGGTGCCTGGCAAAGTGAAGCCCTGTTCCGGCCCGACGATGTGCACCACGCCTTGGCGGATGTCATCCATTTCAAAGTACGGCACATGGAAATCGGCAACGTTCTTTTCCAACGTTTCGACCTGAACGCGCGATTCCGGATTGCTGATACCTTTGGAGCGGTCGGTGGTGGGAACGTTGTGATCAGCCACCGCCAAGGTTGCATCGGTGCGGTGCACTTGGCGGCCCGCCATGCGCAAACCCTCAAAGGCCTGGGGACTGGTTACTTCGTGAACCAAATGGCGGTCGATATAGATGAGGCATGTACCGTCATCTTGCACGTCCACCAGGTGAGCATCCCAGATTTTATCAAAGAGGGTTTTTGGCATAATGGGGCCCTGTTTCGTCGTTGAACTCAATCGTCGCAAAAGACTTTAGGTGAACCCGGGCCTGGGCCATGGTTAACACCAAAAGCATATATAAACGGTGCGCCGTTCATCGTCGTACACGAAAGGCACAGCCGAGGCCGCCGGGCGGTCACCCTGAGGTGCTCATCCGACAGCCCGGCCTTGAACGGTGCCAACAGAGGAAAGGCTTATTCGCCTTTGGCCTCGGCTGCTGCAGCCTTTTTCGCCTTGGCGGCGACGTCGCGGTCAGATTTGATCTGAGCGGCGACAGCTTTATCAGCGGCGTTCAATTTCGCTTTGTGACCATCCGTCTGTTCGCGAATACGAGCAGACTTACCGGTACGACCACGCAAGTAGTAAAGTTTCGCGCGGCGAACGTCACCACGACGGACCACTTCAACAGCGGCCACGTTCGGCGAGTACAACGGGAACACACGTTCCACGCCTTCGCCGCTGGAAATTTTACGCACGGTGAACGCGGAGTTCAAACCAGCGTTTTTGCGGGCAATGCACACACCTTCAAACGCCTGTAGGCGTTCGCGTGTACCTTCAACCACTTTCACCTGGACGCGCACGGTGTCGCCCGGACCAAAATCCGGTACGTTCTTGTCAGCCGTGAGCTTGCCAAGCTGCTCAAGTTCGAGCTCTTCGATGATGTTCATGGCACTCAGTCCTTCTTTTTCCAAAATTCCTGCCGGGGCACCCCGGCTAAACCGTAATTCAAAACTCAATTCTCATCGCGCTCTGGTTTCCCAGAGCTGGCGGCATAGGCCTTCCATAAATCCGGGCGTCGTTCCCGGGTGATGGCTTCGGCCTCAGCGCGCCGCCAAGCGCGGATATTCGCGTGGTGACCGGATAACAAAACCTCCGGCACCGTGCGCCCCTCCCAATTTTGGGGGCGCGTATAGAGGGGGTATTCCAACAGTCCCTCTTCAAAACTCTCTTCGGCGTGCGAATTTCCTGATCCCATCACACCGGGGATCAGACGCACGCACGCGTCCATCAAAACCAAAGCCGCCACCTCACCGCCCGACAACACGTAGTCGCCGATCGAGATTTCCTCGGCCTCTTGAGCGTCCAGCACGCGCTGGTCCACCCCTTCGTAGCGGCCACACAAGACCGCGACACCCGGGCCCTCCGCCAGCGCTCGAACCCGATCCTGGGTCAACGGCCGCCCCCGAGGGGTCATATAGATCAGTGGCAAATCGCCACTGGGGCCAGCTTTCACATCGCGCACCGCGAGGTCCACAATGTCAGGCCGCATCACCATTCCGGCGCCGCCACCCGTTGAGGTGTCGTCCACGGTGCGGTGTTTATCGCGTGCGAACCCACGGATGTCCACCGTTTCCAACGCCCAGCGCCCGTCTTCAAGCGCCTGTCCCGCCAGCGATTGGCCCAACGACCCCGGAAACATATCCGGGAAGAGCGTCAACGCAACGGCCCGCCAAGGAGGCCTGAGTGTTGCGTCCGCACTCATCGCCTAAGCCTCACTACCATCTTGCGGCTCCGGGTCACCCGGCTCCAACAAACCTTCGGGTGGATCAATCACCACCCGTCGAGCTGCTATATCCACGTTCGGCACAGCGGCCTTGGTGAACGGAACCAGCACGTTGCCATGCTCGGAGGTTTTCACCTCCAAAAACGGTCCGCCGCCGAAATCTTCAACCAAGACCACCTGACCGAACGGGGTGCCGTCCGGAAGTTCCGCATCAAGACCGTGGAGATCGGAAAAGTAAAACTCATCCTCTTCCGTCTCCGGCAACCGGCTTCGCTCAATGTAGAGCTCCTGCCCGTTGAGGGCTTCAGCCGCATTGCGGTCGTCGACCCCCTTGATGTGAACCACCATTTGGTCTTTGTGCTGACCCACGGGCTTCAACTCAAAGGCACGCCCACCGGTTTTGTCGGTAAGTTGCCCATAAGAGACGAGAGCCTTTGCGTCTGCCGTAAAGCTTTTGACGCGAAGATCGCCTTTCAGCCCGCGTGCCGAACCGATCAGTCCGACACAAATGAGCCCGTCTTTCGGACGTTGAGCGTGCAAATCAGCCATAAGCAACCTCAGCCAGTACTGACCCTAGCGAAAGACCCAAGGCGTTAACCTTCGGCAGCTTCCTCAGCAGGTGCTTCAGCAGCAGCTTCTTCAGCCGGAGCTTCTTCTGCAGGTGCTTCTTCAGCCGGAGCAGCGGCAGCAGCAGCGGCTTCGGCAGCAGCGGCTTCGGCAGCGGCAGCAGCGTCTTTAACCTTGGCTTCTTTCTCAGCGATACGCTCGAGAGCTTTGGCCTTCGGCTTGTTTTTCTTTGTCTGTTCAGGAACAGCAGGTTTTTCAGCCAAGCCCGCAGCACCCAAGAAACGAGCAACGCGGTCAGACGCCTGAGCGCCTTGTTCCATCCAATGCTTGATGCGGTCTTCCTTGAGCACCACACGAAGGTCGCTGTCTTTGGCGAGCATCGGGTTGTAGGTGCCGACACGTTCAATGAAGCGGCCATCACGCGGGCTGCGGGAATCCGCAACCACGATACGGTAGTAGGGACGCTTTTTTGCGCCACCACGGGAAAGTCGAATACGCAGAGACATTGTTCTCGCTATCCTTTTCTGTGTTCGTTCGTTAATCCAAAAATTCGAAGTCGTTATCGTTACTTGAAGGGTGGCATCATGCCCGGTGGAAGGCTGGGCATGCCGCCCGTTCCCATACCAGCGCCAGGCATTCCCGGCGGCATCTTGCCCTTACCGAGTTTGCCCATGTTCTTCATCATCTTGCTCATCATGGTGAATTGCTTGAGCAAGCGGTTTACTTCCGGCACCGTGGTGCCGGACCCGGTTGCGATGCGTTTGCGCCGCGAACCGTTAATCAATTTCGGGTTACGCCGTTCTTTCGGCGTCATCGAGCGAATGATTGCTTCTTGATGGGCGATCTTCTTTTCATCCACATCGGCGTTGGCGAGCTGTTTTTTCATCTTGCCCATGCCTGGAATCATGCCCATCAACCCCTTAAGGTCGCCCATCTTGCGCAACTGGCCAATTTGATTGGCCATGTCTTCCAGGGTAAATTGCCCCTTCATCATGCGCTCGGCAGTTTTTTCGGCTTCTTCCTGATCGATCACCTGGGCGGCACGTTCCACCAGGCCGACGACATCGCCCTGGCCGAGAATCGATCCCGCCACACGGCGTGCGTCAAAGGCATCCAGTTCGTCGATTTTTTCACCGACGCCCAAGAATTTAATCGGGGTATTGGTGACCGCCTTCATCGACAATGCCGCGCCACCGCGGGCATCGCCGTCAACGCGGGTCAGGACAATGCCGGAGATACCAACCTTGTCATGAAATTCTTTAGCTACATTGACCGAGTCCTGACCGGTCATCGCATCGGTCACCAGCAGCGTTTCACCGGGACTGACCGCATCACGCACCTGCTGGACTTCGCTCATCAAAGCTTCGTCGATGTGCAAACGACCGGCGGTATCAAGCATCACAACGTCGAAACCTTCGTTGCGGCCCATCTGCATCGCACGTTTGGCAATCGCCACCGGCTGCTCGCCAAACACGATCGGCAGCACGGCCAAACCGTTTTGGTCACCCAGCTGTTGCAGCTGTTGCTGGGCGGCGGGACGATAAATGTCCAGCGACGCCATCAAAACTTTTTTCTTTTCCAGACGCGTTAGGCGCGCGGCGATCTTGGCGGTTGTCGTCGTTTTACCGGAACCTTGCAGGCCGACCATCAACACCGCATTGGGTGGATTTCCGTGGACACGCAGAGGTTCGGGTTCAGCACCCAGCATATCGACCAGATGGTCGTGCACCACCTTGACCACCATCTGACCCGGCGTGACAGAGCGCAGCACCTGTTCGCCAGCGGCTTCTTCAGTCACCTTGGCGATGAAGTCTTTGACAACCGGCAGTGCGACATCCGCTTCGAGCAAGGCAACGCGCACTTCGCGCATGGCTTCGGAAATATCCGAGGCCTTCAGCGCGCCGCGTCGTGTCAGCTTGTCGAAAACACCGCCAAGCTTGTTGCTCAAACCTTCAAACATACGTTCACTACCGTTGTTACGACGACCCATACGAATCGTCAAAATCACTGCCCATCATTCCTTGCCGCGCAATCGCTTAGGCAAAACGCAAAACACGCCAGTGCGCGAAACTCGCGGACTGGCGGTGCCCCCTTGGGAGCGAATAGATTCAGCGCGTGTGGCTGATGAACGCGGTTATCTACTCTGCATCGCGAACAGGAGTCAACACCTTTCGCCATTTCATCACATAAATGCAAGGCTCTATCAGTTGACTTATCAGTGTCTGCGCATGATTGTAGCACACTTCAAAAGAGTTGATATTTATGTACGTTTGGTTGTTTTATGCGCACACCAAACAATATTTTGTATATGGAGCTTATTGATGAGCAGACGACCCCCTAAGGAAACTCCTGATCCTATAGATACTCATGTAGGGCAGCGTCTTAAGGCACGACGCGTGGGCTTACGGATCAGTCAGTCCGAAATTGGCAAAGCACTTGAGGTTACATTTCAGCAAATTCAGAAATACGAAAACGGCGCAAACCGCATTGGCGCCAGTAATCTTTATAAACTGGCCCAGGCGCTGAATGTTCCGGTTTCCTATTTTTTCGAAGATATGCCGTCTCCCACCAAGATCAAATCCCTTTCCGACCAACCTGCGGCGAGTTTTGATCACGACCCGATGACCCAGCCGGAATCCATCAAGTTGGTGCACAATTACTTTCGCATCATCAATCCCAGTGTTCGTGGGCGCGTGTTTCAGTTGGTAAAATCAATCGCTGATGCGGAATCGTTGGCTGACGCAGAGGGTGCGGTGGGCTGACGTCTCTTCCGAACCTGATCTCCTACAGTAAAGCGACAGCGTCGCTTTACTGATTGCCCCAAACCGCAACTTATTAGTGCATTTAAAATATTTATTTATAAATGAGTGTGCAACCACTATAATATACTTTTTCTGCATTGCGACCTTTTAGGTTATGCGGCGGATGATAGTGGAGGAACTCTCTCTATGAACACCCCCCCTGGGCGCATGCGGGCTGGCCTGGAATTTACTGCCTGCGATTATGAGCACTCCATCCCTATCCGTTTACGCGCCTTACGCCAATCTCTGAACCTCAGCGCGGCGATGGTCGACCGCCATGCCGGATTTGCCATAGGCACGACTGGACGACTGGAGCGCGGTGATTTGCGCATTTACGCCACACATCTTTACCGCATCGCTGAGGCCGTGGGCATGAGCATCGGTTATTTTTATGATCAACTTGATGGCCTCGATGCAGACAAAAACAGCCCTGATCATGAGCTCGAAAAACAAAGCCTTTTGCTGGCCTATATGAAAATTAAGGACCCCGCCTTAATGCGCGACATCTTTGAACTGATCGAAGCACTGGCGGCACAATCCCAAAACAACGTCCGCTAATCGCTGCCATGCCGCTTCTGGCTAACCCAGCCTGCACGCAAACCCCTGGACTTCAGCCCCCTTCGCCCCATATAAAGTGCCCATGACAGCGCTTGATTTCATAAAGATGCACGGGCTTGGCAACGACTTCGTCATCATCGACGGTCGCGACGGCGGATTTTCCCTGTCGCGCGATGGCGTGCGCGCCATTTCCGACCGCCGTCGGGGGGTGGGCTGCGACCAGATCATCATCATGGAGCAAGCCCCCACGGCGCTCGCCGATGTGTTCATGCGTATTTACAATCCCGACGGTTCCGAAAGCGGCGCATGTGGCAATGCGACACGCTGTGTCGCCAGCCTGCTGATGTCTGAAAAAGCCACCAGCCATGCGATCGTGGAAACCATCTCCGGGCTGCTGGATTGCGAAAATGTCGGCGGCGGATTGTACAGTGTCGATATGGGCCCGGCTCGTCTGGACTGGCGTGATCTGCCCTTGTCCCAAGCCATCGATACCGCAAATTTGAAAATCGAAGCCGGACCGCTGAAAAATCCAGTCGGCGTCAATGTCGGCAACCCGCACGCAGTGTTCATCGTCGACAATGCCGAAGGTATCGACCTCAACGTATTCGGCCCTATGGTCGAGCACGACAAACTGTTCCCCGAACGCACCAATGTCGAGGCCGCTCAGGTTCTCGCCCGCGATCGCATCCGCATGCGGGTGTGGGAACGCGGCGCGGGCATCACCCATGCCTGTGGGTCGGGAGCATGCGCCGCGCTGGTGGCCACGGCCCGGCGCGGTCTCACCGACCGTAAGGCCGATGTCGTTTTAGATGGCGGCACCTTGCGCATCGAATGGATGCCTGACAACAACGTGCTGATGACCGGTCCGGTTTCCACCAGCTTTGTCGGTAATATCGACCCGTCCTTGTTGGTATCCGAACGATGACTGACAACGCCATCATCACCCCGGACATCATCACCTTGGGCTGTCGCCTCAACACGCTTGAATCCGAAGTTATGCGCGACGAGATGACCAAGGCCGGCATTGATGACGCGGTGATCATCAATACCTGCGCCGTGACCGCCGAAGCCGAACGCCAAGCGCGCCAAACCATCCGCCGCATCAAACGCGACCGCCCCGGCGCACGGATCATCGTCACCGGCTGCGCGGCGCAACTGGACCCGGCCAAATTCGCCGCCATGGATGAAGTCGACCGCGTGGTTGGCAACGCCGATAAACTGGATGGTGCAAAGCTGTTCGGCCCGAATGCGGGCCAAGGTCAGAACGACCCGACCTCCATCGTCGTTTCCGACATCAACGAAGTCAAAGAAACGGCGGGCCATTTGGTGTCCGGCCTAGACGGGCGCACCCGCGCATTCGTCATGGTTCAACAAGGCTGCGACAACGATTGCACGTTCTGCATCATTCCCGCCGCCCGCGGCCCCAATCGTTCGGTGCCCTTGGACCAGATCGTCACCCAGGTCAAAAAGCTGGTGGCCGCCGGCCATCTTGAAGTGGTTCTGACTGGTGTGGATATAGCCGCCTATGGATCTGACACTGGGTTGACCGATGCACATGGCACCGGGCTCACCACCGTGATCCAGGAAACTTTGAATGCGGTGCCCGACCTGGCGCGCTTGCGTCTTAGCTCGCTCGACCCCGCACGGCTCGACGATGCGTTCTTCGATGTATTGGCGAACGCGCCGCGTCTGATGCCACATTTGCATCTCAGCCTGCAAGCCGCCGACGACATGGTGCTCAAGCGCATGAAGCGCCGCCACTCTGTCAACGATGTGCACGGCGTCATCGAACGCGCACGCACCGCACGCACCGGCACGGTATTCGGTGCCGATCTAATCGCGGGCTTTCCCACCGAAACGGACACTATGTTTGCAACGACATTGAGCAACGCGCAAAACCTTGAGCTACAATATCTGCATGTGTTCCCGTATTCCACCCGCCCCGGCACCCCGGCGGCGCGGATGCCCCAGGTACCCGGCGATGTCGCCAAGGCCCGGGCGAAACAATTGCGCGAGGCTGGTGAAGTCACGCTCACCCGACACCTGCAAAGTTTGGTCGGCACGCGCCAAGCCGTGCTGGTGGAAAAGCCCGACTTCGCACGCACAGAGACCTTCGCCCCGGTCCACATGGACGGCACGCATAGTCCCGGCACCATCGTGGACGTCGATATCGTCGGCCATCAATACGGTGAATTGCTCACCGCGCACACCTCAACACAGGCTGCTGAATAAATGGGCTGGTTCGACAAACTCAAGGCGGGTCTGGGTAAAACCTCCGAGCGCATCACTGGCGGCATCGGAAATCTGTTCACCGGCAAGCGCCGTCTCGACGCCGCCACACTGGAAGAGCTGGAAGAGGTTCTGATCACCGCCGACATGGGGGTCAGCACGGCGGCTAAAGTTGCCTCAGGCCTCGCCAAGGCCCGTTTCGATCAGGATGTCAGCGAACAAGACGTTCGCGAGACCTTTGCCGCCGACATCACCACGCTGCTCGAGCCCGTGGCACGACCGTTGGACATTCGCCCCGAACTCAAGCCCCACGTTATCTTGGTGTGCGGCGTCAACGGGTCGGGCAAAACCACCACCATCGGCAAGCTCGCCAAACAGTTCACCGATGACGGCAAGAGCGTCGTACTGGCCGCTGGCGATACCTTTCGTGCCGCAGCTATTGAGCAGTTGCAAGTCTGGGGCGATCGCACTGGCGCACCCGTGATCGCGCGCGACATTGGCGCGGACGCTGCAGGCTTGGCCTATGACGCAATGGAACAGGCGCGCGACCAAGGTGCCGATATTTTGCTGATCGATACCGCCGGCCGACTGCAAAACAAAGCCCACCTGATGGAAGAACTGGAAAAAATCGTGCGGGTGATCAAAAAGGTCACCCCCGAAGCCCCACACGATGTGATTTTGGTACTTGACGCCACAGTGGGCCAAAACGCTCATTCCCAAGTCGAAACCTTCATGAACGCCGTCAACGTCACTGGTCTGGTGATGACCAAGTTGGATGGAACGGCCAAGGGTGGCGTGGTGGTGGCGCTGGCGGACAAATTTCACCTGCCCGTTCACGCCATTGGCGTCGGTGAAGGTGCGGATGACTTGCGCCCGTTCCGGGCACGCGATTTTGCTTGCAACCTGATGGGACTGGACGCTTAATCGCCCAGCTGCTTAACACCAAGACGAATTGAGCGCCCTTGGCGCTGCACTCGATTGGCCCGCTCCAAACGTTTTAAAGCACGGTACAGGGCTTCGTGGCTAAGGCCGATTTCCTGTGCGAACCCCTTCCATGTCCCTGCCAGATCATAGTTTGCTTCGCCTGTGCCGACCCGCAAAGATAAGGCCGCGATAATTCTGTCATCGGCAGAGCGAATGGCGCGCAATTCGATGTTGGAACGAAGCCGCTGCACTTGCCCTGCCAATCGCTGGCAGAACGCTGACGCGAACGCTCCATCATCTTGCATCAAGCTATGAACCCCCAATTTTGAAAGAAATGCAACACGCGAACCCGCCAATGCCTGCCCATCGCAATGATAGGCATCAGAAAATAAGGCAGCTTCGGCAAACAGATCGCCCTCATGGGCACGATGTATGATCAACTCTGTGCCTTCGAACGTGGTTCGCCGCAAGCAGGCTTGCCCTTGTATAATGCCAAACATATGCCGCGTGGGATCGCCGCGGCGAAACAACACTGTATCGTTTGTGTACGTTTCCACCCGTGCTGCACGGCCAAGCCGTTCGACAAGTTCTATCACCTGCATTGCCCCAAGTCTCCGTCGTATGATTACAATCATACACGGCACACACCCTCTCGCCTATGCTGTTCAGCGCAACCCATCCCACCCAACACCGAAAAGGACACCATGATGACTGCCCGCAAGACCCTCTCAACTCTCACGACTATTTTGATAATTGCAGGGCTTAGCACGCGGGCGCTTGCTGATGAGCGTGCTCTGGTGGACATGGCGCCGCCTATGCAAGAACACCTGCTTGGCAATATGCGCGATCATCTGCATGCCTTGGATGATATTTTGGCCGCCCTCGCGGATGACGACGCCGGGCGCGCAGGCGAGATCGCCGAAGCGCGTTTGGGTTTATCGTCACTGGACAATCACGGCGCGGCGCATATGGCACCGTTCATGCCCGAAGGCATGCGCGCCATTGGCACCGAACTCCATCATGCCGCCAGCCGGTTTTCACAAGCCGCGACAAACGCTGACGTTGAACAGACCGTCAAAGCACAGCGTAGTGTCTTCGCCGCCTTACAAAACATCACCGCGACCTGCAATGCCTGCCACGATGGTTATCGTATCCGCTGAAATCAGGTCGAAGGGGGGGCTTCGTCGGGCACCGACATTTCACCGTTCGGGTCTTTTTCCATCATATCCGCTACCGCATCATAGGTGCGGGCGTTCACGTCCATCTGTTCTTTCAGTTCGGAGTTTTGCGCCCCAATGTCGCGAAAAAACACCGCCGCGTTGCGCAGAAGATTGATGGCGAGTTCGGCATGCGTGGCCATGGAGAATCCTTTCGTGCACTGCAAGTCATCTCACCCATGTCTTCTTATGGTGAGGTCGTGAAAAGCCTAATCTGGGATTGAGGCATAACGGGCGAACGCTGGCGGGACCGTTTAGACCTTGAGATCAAGGTAGAACCCCCGCGGCACATCACCGCGCAAAGGTTGGCCCGACGACATAATTCGGTCTAAGCGATTGAGTGAGGCTTGATTTTGAGGCGTTTCACCGCTGTTCAGCACATTAGCGCGGCGGGTCACATCACCTGCGTCGTCATAGCCTTTTTTCGCTGCCGGACGCGCACCGACGGCCACCCCAGTGCCTTGAACGGCAGGGCGTACGATAGGTGTGGAAACGTCGGTAATATCAGCCATAACCGCCAACTTGCCTCAAAAACCTTAAAAGTTCGTCAAATACCATAGTACTTTAACAGGTCTGTCCCGACCTGAAAAGCCAAGCACACCATCATAAATGTGCCCGCAAACAGAGACCCATTCCATCCGAAAGGACGAAATGGGTCTGCGTTGGTTGGTCTATCCTGGTGTCCCCTCTACGCGCGATCACTCACGAGCAGAAATGGAACATATACTCAGGCCTCAATATCAACCACTTCACCACGCCCTTCCGGTGCAGATGCACCTTCTTTATGGGCATCCTGCGCCACAGCACCTTGTTGTGCGCCCTGGGCTGCCTGAGTGGCAGCTTCGGTCACCACAACCGCTGCGACCTGCTCCGCCTGTACAGTTTGGCGGAGAGTGACAAGTGCTTGCTGAACGCTTGAAGCTGAGCCTGCTGCATTAACAGACATTTTGGCTCTCCTTTCTCGGAACCCGCGCCCTTGTCCGAAAACAAGACCGTGATTCAAAGCAACGTTTCTGTCGCTACACCGAGTTCTTCACGCACAAAGGCCACAACGAGTATGAACCTAACGCGCAAAACAACCCGACACTTGTGTCTGTCGTTTGTGTTTTCAGCAACAGGTAGACGCATCAAACACAGACGCTGACGTCTTTCTTATACCACAGTTCCCCAAAAAAGGGAACATCATGCCGCAACCACCCTCCACCAAACGAAAAAACGCCTCAAACCCTAGACTTGAGGCGTTTTTCAATACGAATTGTGACCGCAGTCTTAGCCTTCTAGTGCCGCGACTCCTGGAAGGGTTTTACCTTCGATCCATTCCAGAAAAGCCCCGCCCGCCGTGGAAATATAGGTAAAATCATCGGCAGCGCCCGCATGGGCCAAAGCTGCGACGGTATCACCACCACCGGCGACCGACAGCAAAGAACCAGCTTTGGTCAGACGCGCCGCCGCCTGCGCTGCGGCGTTAGTGCCTTTGTCGAACGGCTCGATCTCAAATGCGCCAAACGGTCCGTTCCACACCAGGGTTTTGCATCCTTCGAGGCGTTTTTCAACGTCTGCGATGGTGGCCGGACCAACGTCCAGCGCCATCATATCGGCAGGGATATCATCCAGGCCAACGACTTTGTTCGCAGCACCCGCGGCGAATTCAGCGGCAACCACCAAATCCAGCGGCAGAACGATTTCGCAACCGCTGGCCGCGGCTTCTGCAACAATTTTGCGGGCTTCATCGGCCATATCTTTTTCGCATAAAGATTTTCCAACGTCGTGACCGTTGGCAAACAGGAAGGTGTTGGCCATGCCGCCACCGATGATGATCATGTCGACTTTCTTGGAGAGGTTGCCCAGAACTTCCATCTTGGTCGAAACTTTAGCGCCACCGACAACAGCCGCCACCGGTTTTTGCGGGGTGCCGAGCGCACCGCCCAAGGCCTCCAGTTCGGCCTGCATCAAACGACCGGCAGCCGCGGGCAGCTTACGGGCCAGCGCTTCGGTCGAAGCATGGGCGCGGTGCGCGGTGGAAAACGCATCGTTAACATAAATGTCACCTAGCCCCGCCAATGCACTGGCGAAGCCATCGTCATTGTCGGTTTCTTCGGCATGGAAGCGAACGTTCTCAAGCATTGCCACATCGCCGTCATTCATCGCAGCGATCACAGCCTTAGCATTGTCGCCAATGGTGTCGGTGGCGAACGCCACATCGCGGCCCAGCGCGGAGGCCATGGCGGCAGCGACAGGCTTGAGGCTCATTTCGGGAACAACTTGACCTTTGGGTCGGCCGAAGTGCGTCAGGATGATAACCTTGGCGCCCCGGGCGGCCAAGTCTTTGATGGTCTGCGCGGAACGATCGATACGCGTGGTATCGGACGGCTTGCCATCCGCCATCGGTACGTTCAAGTCAGCACGCACCAAAACGCGTTTTCCGGCGACATCCAGATCATCAATGGTTTTGAAAGTACTCATGGTCGTTTCCTCTTCGCAGGTTCGAGCCTGCTTCCCTGTTTAGCTCTGATCTCGGTTAAGAACCAACGGCTGGGGAGGAAGGCCGACGGCATCTATCTGCCCGTTTTATGAGGATTCTCTCATAAAAAGGCAAGTGAAGAGTCGAATGTGCCCATTTTCGATATTCGGTCAGGCAGCAGGCAGGGTCAGGCTCACTCGCAACCCGCCCAAATCAGAAGCCCCAAGGCTTAAGTTGCCGTGATACAGCTCCGCCAGTTCATGAACAATGCTCAACCCCAAGCCGCTACCTGGTGTCGCCTCATCCAGACGCTTGCCGCGCTGGAGCACGTCATCGCGCTGAGCTTCAGGAATGCCGGGGCCGTCATCATCGATATGCAGCACCACGTCGCGGCCATCCCTTTCGGCCGTCACGCGCACGCGGCTTGTGGCCCATTTGCACGCGTTGTCCATTAAATTGCCGAGCATTTCCTCGATATCTTGACGATCTCCCACGGCATTTTGGCCGCGTATGTTAACCAATGAAATGCTCACCCCTTGGCCGTTATTCTTACGCTGATGAATGCGCTGAAGAGTACGCTTAAGTCCCGAGGTGATTTCCCCAATGTCGGCCTTAAGCCCTGGGACCCCTAAGCCACCCGCAGCCCGCGCCCGGGCCAGATGACGGGTAACCAGATCGTTCATCGTTTTCACTTGCTCGCGCAGCATTGTCGCGCTGGGGCCATCCATACCATCAGCTTCATTACCCAGCACTGCCAAGGGTGTTTTCAGGGCATGAGCCAAATTTCCCGCATGGGTCCGGGCGCGCTCAATCACATGTGCGTTGTGGTCGAGCAATTTGTTGAGATCGTTGACCAGTGGCTCGACTTCGCGGGGGAATGCGCCGCTCATGCGTTCGACTTCGCCGCTATGGATGGCTGCTAATTTTTGCCGCACAAGGTTCAGGGGGCGCAAACCCAAAATGACTTGCACCATCACCGCCGCCACCAAGCCCAACCCTAACAGCACCAGTGAACCAACCAGCGTTTCCGTAAATTCTTCCGTGGCCCGATCAATAACGTAGGCCGGTCCCGTAAAATAGATCGCGATGTCCTGATCAAATCCAGGCAGGGTAAAAGCCTCCGCCACGACGCGTAATTTTTCCTCTCGCGGACCATTCAGAAAAAAGCTTACGGCTTCGCCGCGGATCGGCACCGGCTTAAGTGCCAGAAGTTGGTCCCATAATGACCGTGAGCGATCAATCACCACGCCACCAACGACCACCTCCCAATACCAACCCGATAGTGGCCGCAGATAGGATGGATCGGTTGGGCGCTGTCGCAAAGTCACCTTGCCGTCCACCACCTCAGCGTAGGACAAAACTTCTTCCACATGGCGTTCAAGGCCAATATCGAATGAATTTTCGACGTGAGTGCGAAAGTGCTGGCTCAAAACCCAGCCGCCGACAACCAATGCCGCCACGATCCAAGTCACCGAGAGCATAATGAGACGTATACTGACGGAGCGTCCCAACATCATGGCCGCCGTCAGACAGTTTCACCGGGGGCCGACATCGAATAACCGCGTCCCCGATGGGTTTTGATCATCTCCGGCGCGAGTTTTTTGCGCAGACGCGCAATAAACACCTCGATGGTGTTCGAATCTCGATCAAAATCTTGATCGTAAATATGCTCAATTAATTCAGTCTGTGACAGAACCCGTCCTTGATGATGAATGAAATAGGATAAAACTTTGAGCTCATGCGCAGTCAAGGACACCGTAGCCCCGCTCATCGTCACCTTGCCACTGCGGGTATCAAACTCGACCGGGCCACATTCCAAAATGGGCGTCGCATGACCGGCGGTACGGCGGATCAGCGCGCGCACCCGCGCCAGCAATTCTTCCATATGAAAGGGTTTCGTCAGGTAATCGTCAGCCCCGGCATCGAAGCCAGAAACTTTTTCATTCCAGCTGTCGCGCGCGGTGAGAATCAACACCGGCATGTCTCGCCCAGCCTGACGCCAGTGGTTCAAGACGGTTATACCATCAACCTTGGGCAAGCCCAGGTCCAAGACCACAGCATCATAAGGTTCCGTATCCCCCAGAAATTCGCCTTCTTCACCGTCCGGCGCTTCATCGACGCTATAACCAGCTTCGGACAGTGCTTGACTGACCTGGCGGCGCAGATCCGGTTCATCTTCAACGACCAATACTCTCATGACTTTATCATCCCCGAACCCGAACATTTAGCGCAATGATCGATTTGATCTCAATCGTCGCGCGAGGGGTCATCCGCATCGTTACCGTGCACGGTCAAAATCTCAAGCGTTTTTGCATGAACCTTCAGCTTCACGACCTGCCCCTCAGCCGTCAGAACCTTAATTTCATAGATCAAGGTCGGGCCTGAGGCAAAGACGTTCTCTTCTTCCAGTTCGACCTCGATCACATCACCCTTAACACGCTTTTCGACCGCGTTTAGGGCCTCATGCAAGGGCTCGATTTCGCCACGCGACAAAGCCGCACGGGCGCGGTCCTGATCGCCATCGTCTGCCATTGACGAAACGCCAAAGCCCCCCATCAACACTACAGCTGTGAGAACACCTAGTCCTGACTTGCGACGAACGTAAATCATAAAACACCTTCCCTAGCGCAAGAAGTAAAACACCACAGCCACAGCCATGGCGAGGGCGATCAAGGGCCTGATCAAACCGACAGGTTTAATGTCTTCGCCAGGCTCATTGCCAGGCACATGTTTTTCGCCCGTAACCATGGCACGAGGCAGGTTTTCACGGGAAATGAAGCCATGCACAAGAACACCCGCCACATGGGCAACAATCAAAGTGATCAACAAATTGGCGAAGACTTCATGTGTTTTACCAAACAGACCACCACCTATGTGCGCCAACGGCCCGACGTATCCATCTTCCGACGACATCATGCCCGTAAGGACCACCATTAAGATGGTAGCGATCAGGGCCAGGATCATCCACCCACCCAGTGGGTTGTGTCCAACTTTGTACGGCGGGCGAAACGCGAACAGGCGTTTGGCATAATCCTTGACCACTGCAGGACCGCGAACGAAATCGCCAAACCGGGCATGACGACTGCCAATCACTCCCCAAATCACCCGAAATACGACAAACCCGATCAGCAACGTGCCGCTATACACATGAACCTTAAACAAGTTGCCGTCTGCTTCCGACGAGATCCAGGCCGCCGCCATTACCGCCACCAGGGTCCAATGGAAGATGCGGGTCGGAAAATCCCATACTTTAACGGTGCGGTTCTGATTTTCGACTTTGGTCATGGGTGTCTTCGCTTCGTTCAGGTCGACTTCATCTACAGGGCTGAGTTAAGAGCCGTCGCGCCAGCGCACGGCAATTTGCTTTGCCACCATGCCCCACACAAGATGAATAGCTGCTGAACAATCAACTAAGCGTAAATTCAGTTTGCGTTGGCTATAAACATACACATTAAATGATTATGGGATAAATAAAGCGCCAGCGTCTGCATCACCGCATCGCACAGAGACGAATACTGGAACACTCTTCATGACAAGCGATACCCACGCGTCCGCAGCACGTTCAACAAAATCCGCGGCTCGGCCTGTAAAGGTCTGGGACCTGCCCACACGAATTTTCCACTGGACCTTGGTGGCGATGGTGTCCATCGGCTACCTGACGGGTTGGGTCTTTGCCGAAAACACCATGGGCCTGCATTTATGGGCGGGCTACATTACCGTCAGCCTTTTGGTGTTTCGCCTCACCTGGGGTGTGTTCGGCAGCGAATATTCACGTTTGGAAACGTTCTCCTTCAGCCCCGTGCATATCCTTTCGCACATGAAGGAATTGGCGACCTTGCGCCCGGTCAGGCACTACATCGGACACAATCCCACTGGGTCACTGATGGTCTTTGGATTGCTGATTGTGCTGAGCACTATCACCTTATCCGGCTTGGTGGTTCTGGGTGGTGAAGAAAACCAAGGTCCTTTGGCCGGGATCGCCAGCTATGCGGCCGGCGACATGGCAGACGTCGTGCACACCAGCCTCGTCATTTTGCTTTTAACCATGATTGTTCTGCATGTCGGCGGCGTCTATATGGAAATAAAGCTCACAGGTGAGAAACTGGTACGCGCCATGATCACGGGGCTCAAAACCGTGCCCGCAGGAACGCCCGCGTTAAAACACCGCAAGGCTCGCCCTTTCGCCGCCACCATCGTCATCACCCTGTTTGTCAGCTTTGCTGGCACCTTGTTATGGGATTTTTCAACGATGGCGCCCTCTGGTCTTGCGACGTTGCCGCCCAGTGGAACCTACGAATCAGAATGTGGCGATTGTCATATGCCCTATCATCCCAGCCTGCTGCCCATTGCCAGTTGGCAAAAGATGATGGCCTCGTTGGGTGACCATTTCGGTGAAGATGCATCGCTTGACGAGCAAACCGTTGCCGAAATCACCACATATTTGACTCAATACGGCAGTGAAAGCTGGGACACCGAAGCCGCCAACCGCTTTCGCACCGTCAATCCACAAAAACCGCTACAAATCACCGAGACGCCTTACTGGATCAGCAAGCATGAAGACATCAGTCCCGACACCTTCAAGCGCAAAAAAGTCGGCGTAAAATCCAATTGCGGAGCCTGCCACACGGATCACTACACCGGGCGCTTCGACGATCAGAAAATTAAAATTCCCCCACAAGAATAATGCCTCTAAGGAGAACTGAGAGATGAAATCCATCACAACACTGGTTTGCACCTTCACATTGGTCGCCGCATTCGGTGCCGCGCTGGCCAGCCCAGCCCTTGCCGGCCCGCGCGAAGACATCATCGCTGGCTTCATGGCCCAGGGCGCTGGCCCAGCAAACCCCGCCAACGGTCAAAAAATGTATGAAGGTACTTATGGAACCGGCAAGCCAGGCACCCCGAAGTGCACCACCTGCCACGACATCTCACCGCAAAAGGGCGGTCAGACCCGCACCGGAAAAGCCATCGAACCGATGGCCGTGTCGCGTACACCGGCACGCTTCACCGACAAGAAAAAAGTCGACAAGTGGTTCCGGCGCAACTGTTCCAGCGTCATCGGTCGTGAGTGCACGGCTCAAGAAAAAGTCGACTTCATTTCCTTCTTAATGACCCAGTGATCAAAAGAGACACGATAAAAAAGGCCCGGTAAATAAACCGGGCCTTTTTTTAAGCGGTGCTATTGCCCTTGCAGGCGCTTGATCTGGGCTTCGGCTTCGGCAACCTTAGCTGGATCGCCCATCACCTGGTAGGCTTGGGCGAGACGCTTCCAGCCAGCCAGATCGTCTGGGTTTTCTTTCAAACGATCCGCCAAGCGTTGCACCATGGATTTGATCATCGCCTGACGATCCGCATCCGACATCTTCTGGGCGTCCTGCATTTGCTGGGCGTTCGGACCCGGCGCAGAAGATACCGCCGGAGCGGCGCCCTGCAGGCGTTTAATCTGGGCCTCAGCCTCGGCCAGCTTGGCCTTGTCACCCATCACCTGGTAAGCCTTAGCAAGACGCTGCCAGCCCGCCAAGTCGTCGGGGTTTCCCTTCAGGCGATCTGCCAGACGCTGCACCATGGATCGGACCATCGCCTGACGGTCTTCGGGTGACATTTGTTGAGCGTCTTGCATCTGCTGGGCGTCGGGTCCCGGTGCATCGCCAGCCCCCGCCATACCCACAGGCGGACCTGCGGGCGGCAACATTTTGACCACCGGCACATCGATGTTCATTTCGCCCGCCAGCGTTTTGATGCGGTCCTGAATTTGCCCGACCCATTCGGCGTCGGATGGGGTGACCTTCAACAGGTCCACGTACTGCGCCATCGCGCCGCTAAGGTCGTCATGTTGTTGGCGTTCCAACGCCAGATAAAAATACGAGCGCGGTTCCGTCGGGTCCTTGGTTTTGACTTCCTTAAGCAGTTCGACCACTTGTGGAATCACCACGGTGTCTTCCGCCAAGACCAGGGTTTCGGCCCATGCGATCAGAGAGTCCGGATGACGATTGGTGAGGTTGACCACCTTTTCATATGCCGCTGCTGCCTCGGTGTAGCGTTTCATTGCGGTATAGACTTGGGCCTGAATTGCCCAACCCTCGACATCATCCGGATTGGCCTTAAGACGTTCCGCCAACTGCGTCAGCAAGGCCTTGACCCGCGCTTGGGTATCGCCAGCTTGCTGCTGCTGTTCCACTTGACGCTGAGCCAACGGCATATCGCCCATTTGGGGCTGGCCGAGATAGAGATAGAAGCTCACCGCTCCCAACGGGACCACAACCGCGACCGCAACAATCATCGCGATGGAGGTTGGCGACTTGGCAACCGGGCCAGCGTCGTGATCGCCTTGACCGGGCTCATTGTCTCCGCTGATGTCAAGCATACGGCGCTCGATCTCGGTGCGTGCGGCGAGGGCTTGATCTGCACTCAAAACGCCACGGTCCAGATCGCGCTCGATCTCGTTCAATTGATCCTTATAGACGGTAAGGTCGTATTCGCCCCGTGCAGGTACAGCACTACCGGATTTGGATTTACGCAACAAAGGTACAATCATGAACGCCAGCGCGACAACAGTCAGCGCGGCGGCAGCACTCCAAAACGCGATCATGCGTTATCTTCCTTCAAAAGTTCGTCAAGACGGCGGCGCTCGGCATCGCTCAAGGGAGCGGCTTGCTGCCCCGATGACACCAGCTCGCTTTTGCCATTGATCGTTTTGCGGCGACGGAACATCAACACCAGACCCAACAGCCCCAAACCCGCGATCACCTCAGGGCCAACCCACAACACCAGGGTCGCCGCGTTGAATGGTGGGTCCAGCAAAACGTAGTCGCCGTAGCGGTCCACCATGTAGTCGATAACCTGAGTATTGCTGTCACCCGCCGTGATGCGGTCGCGCACCAGCACGCGCATATCGCCCGCCAGTTCAGCATTGGAATCATCAATGGATTGGTTCTGGCAAACCACACAGCGCAATTGCTTACCCACATCTCGGGCGCGCGCTTCCAGTGCGGGGTCTTTAAGAATTTCATTAGGCTCCACGGCGTGTGCGCCAAGGGGCACGAACACCGCCAGCATCAAGGCCACGAGAAGGGGACGGGTCATGATTTACGAAGCTCCTGTATCAGCGGCCACAGGGTCTTTTCCCAAACGTCCGACGTTATCGGCCCGATCTGCTTGTAGCGGATCACACCTTTCTGATCGACGATGAAACTTTCTGGTGCTCCCGTCACGCCAAAGGCAATCGCTGCCTTTGAGTGGGGGTCGTCGCCGATCAACGTGTAGGGATTGCCATACTTAGCCAGCCATTTTGGCCCGGCTTCGGGGCTTTTTTCCCGCCAATCGATGCCGTAAATCGGCACCAGACCCTGTTCCTTGATGCGCACCAAGAACGGGTGCTCCACCTGACATGCCACGCACCATGAACCGAACAAGTTGACGATGGTGACCTGACCCAGCAGATCCTTGGAGCCAAAGCCACGCTCATGGCCCTGAATGGGCGCAAGGTCAAATGGCGGCACCTCGCGGTTGATCAAAACCGACGGCAAGATGTTGACCGACTTCCCATCGCTGACCTGCTTAAGCTGCAAGGTCGCAAAACCGCCGACCACCAGCAGCACCACCAACGGAATGACATACAATAAGCGATTCATGATCCGTCCTATTCTGCAGGAGCTGCTTGCGCCATTTGAGACGCGCGCCCCTTGGTCTTCGTCGGCGCACCGATGCGGTGACGTCGATCGGACAAGCTGATGATCGAACCGAACACCATGAACGCGGCCCCCATCCACAACCACAGAACCAGCGGGTTGTGGAAAATGCGCACCACGTAGCCGGAGCCGTTTTGCTCTTTACTGCCAAGCGCAACATAGAGATCGGCCCAGAATGTGGTTTCGATCGCAGCTTCTGTGGTCGGCCGCCCTTGAACCGGGTAAACCCGGTTTTCGGGGTACAGCATGGTGTAGACCTTGCCGGACTTGGTGACCTCAACCGCGCCGACCTGGGCTGTGTAGTTCGGCCCTTGCACGTCGCGCACATCCTTCAGTGTGTAGGTGTAACCCGCCAGCGTTATCGACTGGTCGATGCTCATCACCTGAATGCTTTCTTGTTTCCACACCGTGGACCCGATCATCCCCGCAATGGCGATGCCAAGACCGCCGTGGGCAAGCGTCATACCCCAGCTTGAGCGCGGAATGTTGACCAAACGACGCATCGAAGACCCCAGATCGGTCTTAAATAGTTTGATGCGCACCGCAACCTCGGTCAGCGTGCCGACCACCAACCAGGCCGACATACCGGTGCCCAGCACCGACAGAAAGCTGGCCTTTTCGATCAACACCGAATTGATGATCACCGTCACCACAGCCGCCACGCCCGCGACAAACAATTGTTTGATCGCACGCATTGCATCGCCGCGTTTCCACGACAACAGCGGGCCGATGGCCATGACCACAATGGCCGGTGCCATCAACGGAATAAACACAGAATTGAAGAACGGTGGGCCGACAGAAACCTTGCCGCCGCCCAGCGCATCCAAGAACAATGGATAAAGTGTGCCCAGCAGCACCGCTGCCGCCGCCACCGTCATCAACAAATTATTGAGCAGCAACGAGCCTTCACGCGAAACCGGCTGAAACAAGCCACCCACTTTCAACTGAGGGCCGCGCACCGCGAACAATGCAAACGAACCGCCGACCACGGCCAGCAACAAACCCAAGATGAACACACCGCGGGCCGGATCGGAAGCAAACGAGTGCACCGATGACAGTACGCCCGAACGCACGATAAAGGTGCCGAGTAGCGAGAACGAGAATGCCACAATGGACAAGAAAATCGTCCAGCCCTTCAGGGTGTTGCGCTTTTCCACCACGATGGAGCTGTGCAGCAATGCTGTGCCCACCAACCATGGCATGAACGAAGCGTTTTCCACCGGGTCCCAGAACCACCAGCCGCCCCAACCCAGCTCATAGTATGCCCACCACGAACCCAGAACGATACCGGCGGTCAGAAAACCCCATGCCGCCAACGTCCAGGGGCGAACCCAGCGCGCCCACGCGGCGTCCACGCGGCCTTCGATCAGGGCTGCAATGGCAAACGAAAAGGCAATCGAGAACCCGACGTAACCGAGATACAGCAACGGCGGATGGAATGCGAGACCGGGGTCTTGCAACAACGGGTTCAATCCGCGCCCATCCATGGGGGCGGGAACCAGCCGTTCAAACGGGTTCGAAGTCAGCAAGATAAACAGGTAAAAACCCAGGGCAATCAGCGCCTGAATGCCCAACACCCGCGCCCTGAGGCTGGGCGGCAAATTGCGCCCAAAGACCGCCACCGCCAGTCCATAGATAGCTAGGATCAAGACCCACAGCATCATCGAACCTTCGTGGTTGCCCCACACGCCGGAAATTTTGTAGAGCATCGGCTTGAGAGAATGGGAGTTCGAGGCCACGTTCAGCACCGAAAAATCTGACACCACATACGCATGCGTCAGCGCGGAAAACGAAAGGATCGCAAACAACGCCTGGGCGACCGCAGCGGGGCCGGCAAACCGCATCCACTGCACATTGCCGCGCGCGGCACCGACCAAGGGTACCGTGGCTTGAAAAAGAGCCACCATCAAACCCAAAACCAGCGCAAAATGGCCAAGTTCTACAATCATTTGCTCATGCCTCCCTGAGACACCTTGCCAGAAGCGTCCTCCGCTTTGCTGATCGGTCCACCTTCGCCTTGCCATTGTCCGGCCTTTTTCAAGGCATCGACGGCTTCGGGCGGCATGTAATTTTCATCGTGCTTGGCGAGAACCTCTTCGGCAATGAATTTGCCGCCAACGACCTTACCTGTGGTGACAATGCCTTGACCTTCGCGGAACAAATCCGGCAAAAGGCCTTCGTAAACCACATCAACGGTGTTCTCTAAATCGGTGACGCGAAAACGCACCACGGCGGAGCCTTCGCTGCGCTGGACCGAGCCTTCTTCGACCAAGCCGCCCAAACGGATACTTTGATTGGGACCAGGGGCCTTGGTCACGATGTCGGTGGGGCTGTGAAACAGCGACACCCCGTCGCCCAGGGCATACAGCACCAAACCGGTGGCGGCGCCCACCAAAGCCATCGCAACCACGATGAACGTGAGACGTTTGTGTTTACGCTTCATCGCCATCTGGGGTCTCCTTGTTATTGTTTTTATTTTTGTTAGGGGCTACTTGAGCCTTCAGGCGTTCAAACATCGCTTCGGTGGATTTCAGTTCGCGGATGCTGGCGAGCAGCAACGCCGCCAGAATGATCGCCGTCATCGCGTAGGACGGCCATATGTATGCACCGTATCCACCCATGGAAAAAAACTCAGCCATGCCTGGGTCTCCCTTAACCGCCGTGAATCTGCTTGAGACGCAGAATCCGGACTTTGTTGGCGGTCAGTTCTTGGCGAATGCGCACCAACAGAACCCACACGTAATATGTCTTAAACGCCACCGCCATGACCAACAGCGGCCACAGCATGTCAGGGTGAATACTCGGCCCACCCATTTTTATGACGCTTGCGGGCTGATGCAGCGTGTTCCACCAGTCGACCGAAAACTTGATGATCGGCAGGTTCACTGCACCCACCAGCGCCAACACGGCTGAGGCTTTGGCCCCGCGAGCACGGTCGTCGAACGCGCCCTGCAACGCCATGTAGCCAATGTACAAAAAGAACAAGATCAGCATCGAGGTCAGGCGTGCATCCCATACCCACCATGTGCCCCACATGGGTTTGCCCCACAGCGAGCCCGTCGCCAGCGATAAGAATGTAAACGCCGCGCCCACCGGGGCGGTGGCCTTGGCGGCGACATCGGCCAGCGGATGCTTCCAAATCAGCGCCACTGCCGACGCTAAAGCCATCGCGGCATAGCAAAACATCCCCATCCACGCAGCCGGCACATGCACATACATAATGCGGACGCTTTCACCCTGCTGATAATCGGGCGGTGCGGTGAAAAAGGACATGTAAAGGCCCACGGCGAACAACAAGACGGTCAGCCCAGCCATCCACGGTTGGATGAAGGCGGCAATCTTCAAAAATCGAGTTGGATTGGCGAAACGATGCATGAGTCCCCTGAAGTCAATCGTGCGTAAAATGCATTTTTATATTTAGGCGCATATTTGCGGACACTGGTTTTAACCGTTTCACTAAGAATTAGCCAGACTTTGCCCCGGAGACATGGCTAAATTGAGGCAAATATGACAATTTTAATCACCTGTTCCGGTGCATGGCGCACCTATTCCAGTGCCTGGCGTACCTATTCCAGTGCCTGGCGTACCTATTCCAGTGCCTGGCGCAGGCCTGCGGCCGCTGCCCACGGCGTCATGGCCAGCGATCCCACCAAAAGCGCACCCAAAATCAACAGATGCGGACGCACCGCCTGGTCGAAAATCGCCGCGTCAACCGCCGAAACCCCAAAAATCAAAATCGGGATGTACAGCGGCAAGATCAACAATGACAGCAACACCCCGCCCCGCCGAGAGCCCAAAACCAAAGCGGCCCCAACCGCGCCGATCAGGCTCAAAGTCGGTGTACCCAGCAACAGAGCCATCATCAGTGTCCCGAAGCCTTCCTCCGGTAACTGCATCAGCACCGCCAGTACCGGCGCCGTGACGATCAACGGTAACCCCGTGGTCAGCCAATGCGCCACAACCTTGGCCAAAACGGTGACTTCCATCGGCACCGGTGCCAGCGCCAACAGCTCCAAGGAGCCATCGTCGTAATCGGTTTGAAACAGGCGTTCCAGCGACAGCATGGAAGACAGCAACGCCGCCACCCAGATGGTACCCGCAGCGATTTTCGCCAACGTGTTCACTTCCGGCCCAACGCCGAAAGGAAACAACACCACCGCAATGACGAAGAACGCCACCACCATAAGACTGTCCATACCTTGGCGAAAGGCCAGCGCCAGATCGCGTTTGACGAGTTCGATGAAATTGCTCATACGTGTCGTCCTACACCATCACATGTTCATCAAGCAGCGCTTTGCTGGCAAAGTCGGCCAAATCCAAAATTTCGGCACCCGGTGTATTCACATCAGCGTGGGTCGACAGAACCACCATGCCGCCCGCATCGCGGTGGCGCTGGATCGCATCTTCAAGGCGCTTGATGGTGGCCTTGTCGAGGGCCGTAGTCGGCTCGTCAAGCAGCCACAAAGGGGCCGGCGCGGCGATGATTCGGGCCAAGTTTACCCGGCGTTTTTGTCCAGCCGACAAAAATCGCCCCGGCACGTCGTAAAGGTGATTGATATCAAACACGCCCAGCGCGTCCAGAATGGTGTCTTCGCCACCACCGCGCAATCGCGCCCAAAATCCAATATTTTCCGCCGCCGTCAAAACGGGCTTCACCGCATCGTGATGACCGACGTAGTGCAACCGCCCACCGTGCAGGTCGACATCGTCCCAGACATCGTCTTCACCCCCGTTTGCACGCCATACCATGCGCCCCTCGGCCGGGCGTAACAAACTTGCCATCATGCGCAACAGCGACGACTTGCCCGCACCGTTGGGGCCAATCAAAACCAGCGCCCCACCCGCATTTAAACTAAAGTCGAGAGCGTGAAAAACAGTGCGTTCGCCACGCACGCACATCAGGTTTTCACCCCGAAACTGGGTCTTATCCAAACTGGTCATAATTGAAAATCGTGTTCCCCATATGAGATTTTGGACCTTAAACGATCCCCCACTAATTACAAGTTGACTCAGCCCCCCGCCAACCTGGCTTCACGCATAGAGAAAAGGCCGGGTTCTTATAGAACCCGGCCAGTTGGTCAGCACTGCAAGTAAAATTGTGTTCCTCAGGACAAGGGCAGTTGGGAGGGGATCCTTATAAAGAAGAACACATTATTCAGAGCTTCGTTTCACCTATGTATTCGTAGGAGCTGTAATCCCGAACGGCAGCTTCAGGGGGAGGAGAACGCCGTTCGATGAAGATGATTAGAGCCCCAGAATGTGGTCGGAATATGTCACAAAGGAGGAAATGTGATGGTTTCCAACTGCACCGAAAGTCGCTATACCCAATCCACCCCCCCGCATAGTCTGAAATAGGTAGGCCGCAAAAACCTACCCGAAAGTGTTATATGATTGTCGCACCCCGTGAAAATCGAGTATAAGGGCGATTATGCTGCACTGCGATATAATCGCCCACGATTCAAACGCCCGCGACACCGCCACGGATAAAACAATTACGATAAGGTGAGGAACCCGCAATGGCCGGACACGATACGCTCAAAACCCGCCGTACCCTTGAGGTTAACGGAAAATATTATGATTATTTCAGCCTTCAGGCCGCCGCCGAGGCCGGCCTGGGCGATATGTCCAAACTCCCCTATTCCATCAAAGTTTTGGTCGAAAATTTGCTGCGCTTTGAAGATGGGCGCACGGTTTCCACAGACGACGTCAAAGCCGCCGCAACCTGGGCCAATGACGCCAAAGGCGGTCATGAAATCGCTTATCGTCCGGCGCGCGTTTTGATGCAGGATTTCACCGGCGTTCCGGCGGTGGTCGATTTGGCGGCGATGCGCGATGCAATCATCTCCGTCGGCGGCGATCCAAAAAAAATCAATCCGCTCAGCCCCGTGGACTTGGTCATCGATCACTCGGTGATGATCGACTATTCCGGCACCGGCGATGCACTTTCTAAAAACGAATCCCTTGAATTTGAACGCAACAAGGAACGCTATGAGTTCCTGCGCTGGGGTCAGCAAGCGTTCGATAATTTCCGTGTCGTCCCACCCAGCACCGGCATCTGCCATCAGGTCAATCTTGAGCATTTGGCCCAAGTGGTCTGGACCAAAGACGAAGACGGCAAAACCGTGGCCTTCCCCGACACCCTGGTGGGTACCGACAGCCACACCACCATGGTCAACGGCCTGGGCGTTCTGGGCTGGGGCGTGGGCGGCATCGAGGCCGAAGCCGCCATGCTGGGCCAACCTGTATCTATGCTGATCCCCGAAGTGATCGGCTTCAAACTGACCGGACGCATGCGTGAAGGCAACACCGCCACCGATCTGGTATTGCGCATCGTCCAAATGCTGCGCGAAAAAGGCGTGGTCGGCAAATTTGTCGAATTCTACGGCCCGGCGCTGGATCACATGAGCCTGCCCAACCGCGCCACCATCGCCAACATGGCCCCCGAATACGGCGCCACCTGCGGCATTTTCCCGGTGGACGGTGAAACCATCAACTACCTGAAACTCACCGCCCGTGACCAGGACCGCATCGCGCTGGTCGAAGCCTACGCCAAGGCCCAGGGCATGTGGCGTGACAGCTCCACCCCCGATCCGGTGTTCTCGTCAACGCTGGAACTTAATCTTGCCACCGTCGAGCCGGCTATTTCCGGGCCGAAGCGTCCCCAGGACCGCATCGATCTGAAAGCTTCCGCACCTGCCTTTGTCAAAACGTTGAAAGACATGGCCGGTGTCGACGCACCGCGCGAAGCCGCTGTCGAAGGTACGGATTACAAGTTGCGCGATGGCGACGTCGTCATCGCTGCCATCACCAGCTGCACCAATACGTCGAACCCCGACGTGCTCATTGCCGCGGGCTTGGTGGCGCAAAAGGCCCAGGCCTTAGGTCTGAAGTCCAAGCCGTGGGTGAAGACGTCGCTGGCGCCGGGTTCCCAAGTGGTCGGTGATTATTTGCAAGCGGCTGGGCTGCAGGCTCCTCTGGATGATCTTGGCTTCAACATTGCGGGCTTTGGCTGCACCACATGTATCGGTAATTCCGGCCCGCTGGCGGCACCCATCGCCAAGGCCATTGGTTCGGGCGATCTTGTCGCCACGGCGGTGTTGTCGGGTAACCGGAACTTCGAAGGCCGCATCAGCCCGCATGTTAAAGCCAATTATCTGGCGTCCCCGCCGTTGGTGGTGGCCTATGCCATCGCCGGTTCCATGACCCGCGACATCACCAACGAACCACTGGCCAAGGACAAGGACGGCAACCCGGTGTACCTCAAGGACATCTGGCCAACCGACGCCGAGGTTGCCGACGCCGTGGCCCGCGTGGTCACCGCCGACCTGTTCGCCAAGCGCTACGCCGACGTATTCAAGGGCACCCCGGCATGGCAAAACGTCCAGTCCGCAACCGGCGAAACCTTCACCTGGAAAGCAGGTTCGACCTACATCCAGAACCCGCCGTTCTTCACCGGTTTGGCGCCAGAACCCGCCGCCATCACCGATATCCACGGGGCGAAGCTGCTCGCGGTTCTGGGCGATTCCGTCACCACCGATCACATTTCACCGGCTGGCGGCTTTAAACCCGAAACCCCCGCTGGTCAGTATTTGAGCGAGCATCAAGTGCGCCCAGAAGACTTCAATTCCTATGGTTCCAGACGCGGCAACCACGAAGTGATGATGCGCGGCACCTTTGCCAACATCCGCATCAAAAACGAGCTGGCACCCGGCACCGAAGGCGGCTTCTCCATCTATGGCGGGGAACAGACATCCATGTATGACGCCGCCATGCGCCACATGGACGACGCTACCCCATTGATGATCGTTGCCGGCAAAGAATACGGCACCGGGTCCAGCCGCGATTGGGCCGCCAAAGGCACCAAACTATTGGGCGTCAAAACGGTGCTGGTGGAAAGTTATGAACGCATCCACCGTTCCAACCTGGTGGGTATGGGCGTTTTGCCGCTGGAATTCAAAGACGGCATGACACGCGCCGATTTGAACCTCGTCGGCACTGAGACGTTCGACATCACCGGCATCGAAGGTGATGTCAAACCGGGCCAGGACGTAAACGTGTCCATCACCCGCGCCGACGGTTCAACCCAAAACGTCACGTCCAAGTGCCGCATCGACACCTTGGACGAGGTCGAATACTACCGCCATGGCGGTATCCTCAGTTACGTGCTGCGAAACTTGAACACGTCTTAAGCCCGCACGACAAAATAACGAAAGTTGAACCCCCGGCCTTTCTAAAGGGCCGGGGGTTTTGCTATGATGTCGCCATGATGCAACTTAGTCGCCTCTCCAAACATATTTTTCCGATAGCCATGAGCTTGGCCGTAAGCTTGAGTGCTTCGTTCTCACACGCTGGATACAAGGATGGCCTGACCTTGGTGCGTCAGGGCAAATGGGATCAGGCGACCAAAGAATTCGACGACATGGCGGCGCTGGGCCATGCCCCATCACAGTTCAGCCTAGCTCTCATCAATCATTTGGGCCGCGGTGTGCCCCGGAACCTCAAAAAAGCGTACGACCTGTACAAACAGTCGGCGGTGCAAAACCATCCACCCGCCCTGAACAATCTCGGCATGATGTATTTGAACGGCGAATACGTCTCAAGAAACCGGAAAATCGCCTTCAAGCTCTTTTCCAAAGCGGGTGCGGACCATGCTCAGGCCAAGGACAATTTGGGCCAGTGCTATGAAAACGGCTGGGGGGTCGAAGCCGATATTAAGCAAGCGGTAAACTTCTTTGAGCTAGCTGGCGATGAAGGATACAGGCTTGGTTATTACCACCTCGGCCAACTCCACGAAGAAGGCCGGGGCGGCGCGCCCGTTAACATCCCGGAGGCCATGAAATGGTACCAAATCGCCGGTGAGGCCACTTTTGCAAAGGGCTACCATCGTCTCGGTGAAATGTATGAACAAGGCATTGGCGTCCCGCGCGATGTCAAACAGGCCATTTCATGGTATGAACAGGCAGGGGCTCTGGGATACGAACCTGCCATCACCAAGGTGCGCAAGATGAAATTGGGCGAAGGCGGCTAGCCAACACCCATAAAAAAGCGCGGCCACCGATAAACGGCAGACCGCGCTTTTCATAAGTTCCAAAGCAAACCAGCTTACATAATGCAGTTCTTGGTGAAATCTGCGGCTTCGTTGGTGCTCCACTCGCCTTTGGGTTTTTCCTTCATCTGCGTGCACCATTCAGGCGAGCCGACTTCCGGCGAACATGCCGCCACGCCCAACGCAAACAGAGCCACAAAACCCAAGGTCACAATTTTCTTCACGTCTTGCATATTGGTCTCCCTTTCTCTCATACCCCAGTGCTGTACTGGCTTCATGCCTTAATCATACGACCTATTAAAGAGCACGTTCCAACACCGATGCAAGTCGTTTGGCAAACGCCGCCGCGTCCGCAGGCACCTCGCCTTCGGCAATGCGGGCCTGATCAAGCAACAAATGCGCGGCATCTTTCAGCAAGCCGTCCTCTGCGTTGCTGTCGGCGCGCGTCGCCAGTTTTTGGACGATGGCGTGGGTCGGGTTCAGCTCCAACACACGCGCCATGCCGCCCTGCATTTGGCCGTGACGACGCAACAGGCGCTCCATATTGACGTCCATATCGCCTTCATCCGCCACCAGACACACCGGGCTTTCGGTCAGACGCTTGGACGGGCGGACGTCCTTCACACTATCGCCAAGTTCCAGCTTGATAGCCGCAATCAGCATATCGAGCTGCGGCAAATCGTCGCTCTTGTCCTCATTGGTCTTGTCTTCGCCGTCGCTGGACTTCACGCCGTCCAGATCAGCGGTACCGCGGGTGATGGATTTAAAGGATTTTTCCGCAAATTGGGTGATGTGCTGCAACCAGAACTCATCGACTGGATCGGTGAGCAGCAACACCTCGACGCCTTTGGCCTTGAAGCCTTCCAGGTGTGGTGAGTGCGCAATCTGGCCTTCTTCTTCGCCGGTGATGTAATAGATCGCGTCCTGACCCTCTTTCATGCGCTCCACATATCCAGCCAGCGACGTCAGGGCGCTCGCATCGGTGGATTTAAAGCGGCACAGTTCCAACAACTTGTCGCGCACGGCGAAATCATCGACCAAGCCTTCTTTGAGCACCACGCCGAAGTTATCCCAGAACGAGGCGTAATCTTCAGGAGCCTTGTCTGCTTTCTTTTTCAGCTCGCCCAGAACCTTTTTCACCAGACCGGAGCGGATTTTCGCCAGCTTCGGGTCCGTTTGCAGCATTTCGCGTGAAATGTTCAGCGACAGGTCTTCGCTGTCGACCACGCCGCGCAGGAAACGCAGATAAGGCGGCAACAGGCCATCCGCTTGCTCTGTGATGAACACCCGGTTGACGAACAGTTTCACATGGCTCTTGCGTTCGGGATCGAAAATATCGAATGGACGCACGGACGGAATGAACAGCAAGTTGGTATAGCTGATCATGCCTTCGACACGATTGTGGAGCGTGACCCAGGGCTCGTCGAACGCATGAGCGGTGTGGTGGTAGAACTCTTTGTATTGCTCTGCCGTCACGTCTTTGGGCGCGCGGGTCCAAATGGCCGACGCGGCGTTGAGAACCTCGTCGCCGTCTTTGCCCGCCAGCGCCACCGGGAAACCGATGTGATCGGAATACATTTTGACGATGTGCGTGATGCGTGACGGCTCAAGAAATTCCTTGGCGTCTTTCTTCAGGTGCAGAACGACCGTGGTGCCGCGCTCGGCGCGCTCGGCCTGCTCAATGCTGAATTCACCCTTGCCGTCCGAGACCCAGAGCCAGCCTTCTTTTTCACCCGCCTTGCGGGTCGTGACTTCGACCTTGTCCGAAACCATGAACGCCGAATAAAAGCCGACGCCGAACTGACCGATAAGGCCGAGATCCTTTTTGTCGTCCTTGCCCAGCTGTTCGATGAACGCCCCAGTGCCGGAGCTGGCGATGGTGCCCAGCGTCGCCAACAGATCGTCGTGGTTCATCCCCACGCCGTTGTCTGTGACGGTGATGGTCTTGGCCTTCTCATCGACGCTCAGCGCAATTTTGAAATCGTGATCGCCTTCGATCAATGACGGCGACGTCAGGGCCTGATGGCGCAACTTGTCGCACGCGTCGGAGGCGTTGGAGATCAGTTCACGCAAGAAAATTTCGCGATTGGAATAAAGCGAGCCCGCGACGATGTCCAGCAGGCGGCTGACTTCGGTTTGGAACGTAAAAGTTTCCTTACTCATGACGACGATCTGTTCCCTATATGTTGTTCACTTCAAGACATGTCTTAAGACCCGCGAGATATGGGCGAAAATGTGCCCTCATGCAAGCCTACACATAATCATAATTTTATTGTTTTTCACGGCAACAGACTCGCGCAGGCTTGTCAGCAGGGGTATAATACAGGTCTGAAAACAGTGGATTGGCGGACTTTTCGACCCGCCCTGTTTCTCAGCCAAGGCCGTCTCTCACGACCGCCTTTTCGGACCGCTCGGTCCTTCGCGCCGTCTCCTGGCGCACAGTCTAAGGGAGAGCAAGCATGCAAGTTCCCGTCCAAATCAGTTTCCACGGATGCGATCATTCCGATGCCGTACATGGCGAAATCCAGGGTCGTATCGACAAAATCGAAGACTTTTACGGCCGCATTACCAGTTGTCGTGTCGTGGTCGAATTGCCCCACAAGTCTCATACCCAGGGCAAGCTGTTCCACTTCAACATCGACATGACCCTGCCGGGTGTCGGTCATATCGTGCACAACGACAAGGGCCAGAACCCCGCACACGAAGACGTTCATGTGGCCTTGCGCGATGCATTCAGTGCCGTTGACCATCAGCTAAAGAGAAACATCGGCAAGCGCCGCGACGAAGGCCGCAAGCCCACCGACTGATGCGCCGCGGGGCGCACCATGTGATCTAAGGGCCGGAGGAGACAAGCCGTGACCCAGAGCGATCCGCCCGCGTTTAGCGGTGTTCAAGATAGCCATGAGGCCCGCTTCCTCCGCGAAGCCTTGGCGCAAGCTATCCAGCGCGAAGCTGCCGAAACTGCCTTTTGGACGGGGCGCGCGCGCTTTTCGGGCGCAGTCATCGACGCCATCGGGCGGGTGGAACGTCATGTCTTTATCCCGGAAAACCTGCCCCTACGCCTTGCCTATGCCAATCACCCCCAGCCAATCGGTTTGGGCCAAACCATTTCGCAACCCTATATCGTCGCCTTGATGACCGACCTGTTGGACCTGACAGGCGGTGAGCGGGTGTTGGAGGTCGGTACCGGGTCGGGCTATCAGGCGGCGGTGCTGGCGGAACTGGATGTCGAGGTCTATTCGGTTGAACGTCTGCATATCCTAGCCGATCATGCCCGCGCTGTGCTGGCCCGCCAAGGCTATGGAAACGTACACGTTCGTTGCGCCGACGGGACCGAGGGTTGGACAGAATACGCCCCATTTGCGGGTATTTTGGTTGCCGCCGCGGCCCAAAACTCGATCCCCCAAGCCCTAATTGAGCAACTGTCCCCCGGCGGGCGGATGATCATTCCCATCGGTGCACAACTCGGTCCGCAGATGCTGACATTGGGCGTAAAAGACGCCCGCGGGCACTTCGTCAGTCACCCGGTTTTACCGGTGGCGTTCGTGCCGCTACTTTCCTCGCTGGAAAATAAAGAAAAAGCACGCTAATACTCGCTGCATGCAAATAGACACATCGCGTGAGCGCAAAGCCATCAGCGCCGTATTGGGCCCGACCAATACAGGCAAGACCCACCTCGCCATGGAGCGCATGCTCGCTCATGGCTCAGGCGTGATCGGTTTTCCGTTGCGCCTGCTGGCGCGTGAAAACTACGAACGCGCCGTGCAGCAAAAAGGCGTCGGTCAAGTTGCGCTGGTCACCGGCGAAGAAAAGATCGTCCCCCCTGGGGCGCGCTATTTCCTCACCACCGTGGAAAGTATGCCCACCGACCAGATTTTTGAATTCGCCGCCATCGATGAAATTCAGATGTGCGTCGATGCCGATCGCGGCCATGTGTTCACCGATCGCCTGCTGAACTATCGCGGCAGCCAAGAAACCATGTTTTTGGGCGCGGAAACCATCAAGGGCCTCATAGGGGCCTTGGTGCCGGATGTCGATTTTCAATCCCGCCCGCGCCTGTCCACGTTGCGCTACACCGGGTACAAGAAACTCACGCGTCTTAAACCGCGCAGTTGCATTGTCGCGTTTTCGGCTAACGACGTTTATTCCATCGCCGAGCTGATCCGTCGCCAATCCGGCGGAGCCGCGATTGTCATGGGCGCGCTCAGCCCGCGCACCCGCAACGCTCAGGTGGATATGTTCCAATCAGGCGACGTTGATTACCTGGTCGCCACCGACGCGGTGGGCATGGGCCTGAATCTGGACGTGGATCACGTCGCGCTGGCTGCAACCCGAAAATTCGACGGTCGCATCATGCGCGACTTGCTGCCTGCCGAACTGGCACAGATCGCCGGACGCGCCGGACGGCACATGAACGACGGCACCTTTGGCACCACCGGCGACGTCACCGGGTTGGGGGCCAGTACGGTCGAAGCCGTCGAGCACCACACTTTCGCACCAGTTCCATTTGTGTTTTGGCGCAACGCCAAGCTTGATTTCGGATCGCTCAAAAAGCTCAAAATCTCCCTGGCCGAACGGCCCGAGCACGGCATGCTGCGCCGTGCACGCGAAGCCGATGACGAACGCGTGCTCGACAACCTGATCGGCGATGATGCCGTCCTGACGCTGGCCACCAGCGCCGACGCCGTACAGCGGCTGTGGGATGTGGCACGCATTCCCGATTTCCGCAATATTCAGACTGACGAACATCCACAGTTGCTGGGACATATTTACCAACACCTAATGAGCACCGAGGGCACGATCCCCAGTGACTGGCTGAATACGCGCATCAAGCGGATTGATAACATCGAAGGCGACATTGATACTTTGATGGCGCGCATCGCTGCTGTGCGCACCTGGACCTTTGTCGCCCACCAAGGTGGCTGGCTGGAAGAACCCCAGCATTGGCAGGACCGCACCCGCGCTATCGAAGATAAACTATCCGACGCGTTGCACGAACGGCTCACACAACGGTTCGTTGACAAGCGCACCAGCCAATTGGTGAAAACGCTCAAAGACGACACCCCGCTGGCCGCCGCACTTCACGATGACGGCACGCTTGAGGTCGAAGGCCATCACCTTGGGCACCTGAGCGGCTTTCGCTTTGTGCCCACGCAAAGCGAAACCTCGTTGGCCGCCAAAATTCTCGGCTCTGCCGCGGGCAAAGCCCTGCGTGCCAAGATCACCGACCGCGTCACCATGTTGGAGGCCGACGCCGATGGAGCCTTTACCTTTGAAGCCGAGGGCCGGATCAATTGGCGCGGCGAACCGGTGGCACGTTTCGCCAAGGGTGGCGATATGCTCACCCCCCGCGTCACCGTCCTGCCCAGCGACCTTTTGGAACATGAGCAAAAAGAACACATTGAAACGCGCCTGCAAGCGTGGGCTGGCGATCTGGTGCGCGACCGTTTGGGCTTGTTGCTGGCGGCGCGTGAAGCCCCATTACAGGGCGTCGCACGGGGATTGGTCTTTCAGTTGACCGAAAGCCTGGGCGCACTGCCTCGTCATGAGGCCGAAGCCGAAATCAAAGGCCTGAGCCGCGAAGACCGCCATGAACTACGCCGTCTAGGCGTTCGCATCGGACGTCAGTTGATTTACATCCCGGCCCTTTTACGCCCGGCCGCGGCGGAACTCTCTGTTCTGCTGTGGGGTGTTTTCGAAGAGAGCGATCCCCTGTTGGCCCCACCGCCTGCGGGCCGGGTATCGCTGAAACGCGAAAGGCACGAACCCGAAGGCTGGCTGCGTGCGGCGGGTTTCCGCCCCGCAGGGGCATTGTTCGTGCGTGCGGATATGCTGGAACGCATCGCCGAGCTGGGTTGGAAACGACTTGAAGCCTCCAAAGGTCCGTTTGAAGCCGATGTCGACTTCTTATCCCTGGCAGGCTGCGCCGTTGACGAACTGCCGGGGATCCTCGCCAGCCTGGGCTTTCAGGCCGATAAGGACGGCAAGTGGTCGCCGAAATCATGGCGTCCTCGCACCGCGCACAAACACAAGCCCCGCCCAAAACCCAACAGCGTCACAAAAGCTGACGCAAATGCAAGAGCCACACCCAAAAATGAACAGGGAACGGGTGAACAGGGAACGGGCGAACAAAAACCGAGCGAGCAAAAGCGAGCAAAAGCGCACAAGGGGCGTCGCCCACAATCTGGCAAGAATGGCAAAGGCGGTCCTCAGGGGTCACAGCGCAATTCCCCTGCCCCCGCGCCACGCTTCGACCCCGACAGCCCGTTCGCCAAACTGAAAGACCTCAAGCTGAAGTCATGAGCGACGCACGCATTCGGATCGACAAATGGCTGTGGCATGCCCGTTTTTTCAAAAGCCGAACGTTGGCGGGTAAGTTTTGCACGGCGGGCAAAGTGCGCTTCAATGACCAACTGGTCACCAAAGCCCATGTGATGGTCGGAACCGGCGACGTGTTGACGTTCGCCATCGGTGATCGGGTGCGCGTGGTAAAAGTTCTCCATGCCGGAACGCGCCGCGGCCCTGCGCCCGAAGCCCTGGGGCTATATGACGACCTTAGCCCCCCGCCACCACCTAAAACCGACCGCCCCTTTATCCCCGCGAAAACCGGCGAGCGCGAGGCCGGGGCCGGGCGCCCCACCAAGGCCGAACGGCGCGCCACCGACAAGCTGCGCGAATTCGACTGACCGTCCTGAACGGTAGGGTAATTTTCGATAGAATCCCCTTTCCACCATCGACAGGTCGGAATGTCTAAGATATCAATCCTTGCGGCACACCATCGTGCCTTTGCGCCCCGCCCCCTGTGATGCGTCTTGCGCACCTGAAGATAAGGAACCTCACAATGGATCTGATCCTCAACGCTGAAGCCTGGATCAGCTTGTTGACGTTGGTGGCGCTCGAAGCCGTTCTCGGCATTGATAATCTGGTGTTCATCGCCATTTTGACCGATCGGGTCACAGAAAAAAAGCGCGCCATGGCGCGACGTCTCGGCATCGGCATGGCCCTGGTCACGCGGCTGATGCTGCTGTTCACATTGGCGTGGATCGTCGGCCTGACCGCTCCCTTGTTCACGGCGTTCGGCGAAGATATTTCCTGGCGCGATATGATTCTCATCGGTGGCGGGCTGTTCTTGCTGACCAAGGCAACCCGTGAAATTCACCACAATATCGAAGAAGCGAATGAAACTGCGCCCGCCCCCCACCCCATGAACACCCTCGTCGCGGTGGTGGCGCAAATTGCCGTGATCGACCTGATTTTTTCCATCGACAGCGTGATCACCGCCGTTGGTATGGTCAATGATCTCCGGATTATGACCACAGCCATTGTGATTACTGTATTGATCATGCTGTGGGCATCCGGCCCACTTTCTGCTTTCGTCTCCGCTCACCCAACCGTAAAAATGCTCGCGATGAGTTTTTTGCTATTGGTCGGTATGGCGCTGATCGCTGATGGGCTTGGTCTGCACATACCCAAAGGCTATCTCTATTTCGCCATGGGCTTCTCTGTCTTGGTGGAGGCACTTAACCTCACCGTCTCCAAACGACGCAAGCGCGCAAAGGAATTTGTTCAATGATCAGCCGTCTGAAGAAACTGTTCGCCGGAACAGGAACACCGCAACCCCGCAAACAAGATGACTTAAAACTGGCTGCGGCAGCGCTGTTGGTCGAAGCCGCTGTCATGGACGGCACCTTTGCCGATGCGGAGCGCACCGTGGTCACGCGCTTGCTGCAAGAACGCTTCGATCTCAATACGGCGGAGGTCAACGATCTGCTTGCCGAGGCCGAGGCTGCCATCGAGCAATCCAGCGAACTCTACACACTGACCCGTACCATCAAGGATCAATTTGAGCACGACGAGCGCATCGGACTGATTGAGATGCTATGGGAAGTTGCCTACGCCGATGGCAAGCTACATGATTACGAATCCAATTTGGTGCGCAGACTTGCGGGATTGCTGTATATTTCCGATCGTGAAAGCGGCGAGGCCCGCAAAAGAGTTCTGAAACGCAACCCCATATAGACATTAAGTGAAGGCATAGCTGGCGTACAGCGGGATATTACCCCTTGAGCGCTTTTGTCAAATCGCGTAAACCAATCGCAAAATATTTACTCACAGTCGGAGTTACGAATGACCTACCTCGTCGTCGAAAACTGCATCAAGTGTAAATTTCAAGATTGCGTCGAAGTGTGCCCGGTAGATTGCTTCTACGAAGGTGAAAACTTCCTCGTCATCAACCCCGATGAATGCATTGACTGTGGCGTGTGCGAACCAGAATGCCCTGCCGAAGCAATCTTGCCAGACACCGAGCCAAACACCGACAAGTGGCTGGAAATAAACACTAAATTTTCCGCCGAATGGCCGAATATCACGCGCAAGGGCGAAACCCCCGCGGATGCCGAAGAGTGGAACGGCAAGCCCGACAAAGAAGCCCTGTTGAGCACGAAGCCCGGCGCTGGCAACTGATGCATTAAGGGTCGGCGGGGCTGTCCGTTGACCCTTTTTCAACCGACAAATCTGTCCGTTGCGACACGTAATGACTCTCTTATCGGTGGAAACAGGCCGAAAAGGGTGTGTTTTGTGTTATTTTTGTGATACACTTCCGTGAAGCTGGCCTTTTGGGTCGGCCTTTCCTTTGTCTGGCCTACGCCTTTTTGTGCCGTGGGCCTTAGTAAGGAAAATGGCTCAAGGATTTTGGATCTGATTTCGGTTCACCCCTGAATTTAGACCCCCTGATTTTGGATCAAATGCGGCACTGACATCTCACATCTCGAATAGACCATCTGCCACGCGGTCGCGGCCGTGAGGGGTATTTTTCCGGTCTATCCTTATGTTTTTTGTCATTGAACCCCGTCGTTGTGCCTCATGAGTGTGTATGAAAAAAACGCGTTAAATGTGCACAAACACGAACAAACCAGAAGGCGACAAATGGTAGATAAACTGATGTTCAACACCGGCGACTTTGTGGTGTACCCGACCCACGGCGTGGGTAAAGTTCTTGGCGTCGAAAAGCAAGAAATCGGCGGTCACGCCTTGAAGCTTTTCGTCATTTCCTTTGAGAGCGAACGCATGACCCTGCGCGTTCCCGTCGGCAAAGTCACCGATGCGGGCCTACGCAAGCTTAGCTCCAAGAAAGTCATGGACGGCGCGATGACCACGCTTAAAGGCCGCGCACGCGTCAAACGCACCATGTGGAGCCGCCGCGCCCAGGAATACGAAGCCAAGATCAATTCGGGCGACCCCATTTCCATCGCCGAAGTGGTGCGCGACTTGCACCGCCGCGCCGACCAGCCCGACCAGTCATTTTCCGAACGTCAAATCTATGAACAGGCGATCGAGCGTTTGGCCAGTGAAGTGGCTGCCGTTGAAAAAATCGATTTGGACAAAGCCCAGCAGAAGCTCGAAAAGCTGCTCACCGCGGCTTAAACCAGCATCTCAAGTCTATCAAAAGGCCGGAGCATTCGCTCCGGCCTTTTTGGTTGCCCAATGGACATTGATTTATTTAACGACCTTAACCCGCATTCCGGGGACAAGAGGATCATCCGGGCCGATCCCGTTCAGGGCTTCGAACCATTCCTTTTGGTATTCATTTACCGCCATAGAGGCCACCAGATCGTTGAACGTCACGCCTTTTCCCACCGTGACCACGCGCACGCGCCACGGCTGTACGCGTCGTGCCTCTGCCCGGGTGAGCGTCCGAAAGCTGTACGTGGTGCGCCGATACTGTTCATTCAGGCGCGCGGTATCATCCGTCCCGGAAACGAACTGAAACCGCCAGTACTGATCCTTGTTTTGTTCGATCACGATGCGCCGCACATCCACATTGCGTTTGCCTGTCCAGAGCGTTGCGGCACCGGTTACGGCTTTCATGCCGTTGACGTCGATCCATTCGACCTTGGTCAGGTTGGCATCGCCACTCCATTTCTTGGTCAGGTAGGCTTTCATCCCGCCAGCGTCTTGCACATCCTTGACCGATGCATCTGAAAACTTGATGGAATTGTCCTTGTCGTCGGTGGCCAAAACCATCGCAGGCGTATTGCGCAGGATGAAGCCTTCCGGCACATCGAAACGAAAGCGCAAATCTGGATGGGTAAACGTCGTCCCCCGCACAAGGCCCTGATCGGTATCGTCACCAAACACCAGCCCGTCAACCTTCGCCAGATAGTGCTGGGCTTCGCGGCGTGTGGCATTTACGCCGTTATGGTCAGCCAAATCAATCGCTTGAACAATCCGGTCTGCGGTGCGCGGATGGGTGGCGAGCATGCTGTGTTTTTCCGCAGCGTTCGGATCGCCTGCAATCAGGCCTTCAATACGCTGATGGGCGCTCAATTTCCTAAAGAAGCTCGCCATCGCCTGGGGGTCATAACCCGCCCGCGTCATGTAGCGAACCCCCAGAGAATCACTTTCCAGTTCCTGGTCGCGAGAATAGCTTTTCAATGCCAGTTCGGCCCCCACGGCCGCCAAATTTTCCGCGCCGGGAAGACCCGCTGCGCTGGTCAAAACACCGAGCACCTGAATACCCAAATTGGCGGCAACGGTGGAACTGTAGCGCTGCGCCGTGTGGCGAGCCGTCACATGGCCGATTTCATGGCTTAGTACTCCCGCCATTTCCGCTTCATCGCTCACCAACGCCAATAATCCGCGGGTGATGTAAACGTATCCACCCGGCAGGGCAAAGGCATTGACTTGCGTGTCGTTCAGGACTGTGAAGGTCCAGGGCAGGTCCGGCATTTCGCTATAGCTGGCAAGTTTCAAACCGATATCGCGGACGTACACGTTCCAGTCGTCGTCGGTGAATTCGCCGCCAAACTGCTTGACCATCTTGGGGTGTTCTTCGGCACCCACCTGTATTTCTTTTTCCGGCGTCATGAACGCCGTAAAGCTTTGCTTGCCGGTGGCGGGATTGGCGGAACATGCCGCCACCAACACCAAAGCCGGAAGCAGCGTGATCAAACGATATAAAGGCGTCGTGCGTGTCTGTTTCATACGCAAAAATATAAGCATGGATTACACCACTGTCACCTGATCTCGCCGATATTCGTGTCATCGTACAATTCTAGGCGCTCCGGGTGATCCAGTTCGATTAGCGGGCCATTTTTCGATTTCACCCAACCACGCACCCGCACCCGTTTACCCTTAAGCCCAAGCAAATCAATGCCCGCGTCACGAAACAGCGGCTCTTTGCGCGCCTTCACCTTAATGGTGAAATCACTGCGCCAGTCAGCGCCGAAATTGATATAGATATTTTTTTTCACCTGCGCCGTATCCCAGACCAAACCTTCGACAATTTGAAAGGTACCGATATTGCGGCCTACGTTTTCCGCCGTGCGCACATCATAATAGGATAATGCCCAAATACCGACGCCATCGCGGCGGGCCTGGCGTTCAAAGCCAAGAAGTTCTTTTGCCATTACACGGTTGTCGGGGAAGGTATAAACCCGCGCCAGCCCTTGCTTGAGCAACTCGCCTTGCAGCCACAAACCATCGTCTGAGCGCGTCAGATGCGCCAACACGCGGCCATGGCGGTCTTCAGGCGTGGGGGCAAGGTGCACGTTCACACTGCGGCCCAGCACCATGCGTTCCAACGCGACCTTTGCTTCTGGCCCCAGTGGCCAAGTGGGAAAATTAGGGCGTCCCAAAGGCAATTTGGGAGCCTGAATGCCGACCATGCGGACCTCGCGCCCGTCATCCAGCACCACCGTATCGCCGTCGATCACAACCGTAACCCGCGCATGGCCACCATCTGCCAATGTATCGAGGCCGCTTGCCCGAGCCGACAAACCCGGAACCAATCCGACCAGCAAAATAATAACAAACATTCGAGCCAAAATCATGGCGTGTCCTTCTTTGATGTCCTACGCCTTGTTATATTCCCTATAATAAGCACACAAACACGACGCGAAAGCACCCAACCTGGAAGCCTCAACCGGAAAGCCTTGCTCATGGACAGCGCCCGCGACACCGACCTTTACCCCCCTATCCCCCCTCACACAGACGCTATGCTGGACGTGGGCGATGGGCATAGCCTTTATTTCGAAGTCTCCGGTCGGCCCGTCAATGACCCCGGCGCGGTGGCCGTTGTATTCGCCCACGGTGGCCCCGGCGCGGGTGCCGTAGCGTCACAACGGCGGTATTTCGACCCTGAAAAATATACTGTCGTTCTGTTTGACCAACGCGGTGCAGGACGATCCACGCCCTATGCCAGCATCGAAAACAACACCACCGACCACCTGGTCGAAGACATGGAAAAAATACGCAGTCATCTGGGCATCGATAAATGGTTGGTGGCCGGGGGGTCGTGGGGCTCCACTTTGGCGCTGGCGTATGGCACACGCCACGCGGACCGCTGTCTTGGCTTCATTCTGCGTGGCATCTTTTTGGGCACCAAGCCTGAAGTCGATTGGTTTATGCAAGGCATGGCTGCTTTTTTTCCCGAACATCACGCTACGTTTTCCGAGCATGTTGGCGGGTTGAACGGCCGCGCCCTGTTCAATGCCTATTGCGAACGTCTGTTCAGTGCGGACCCGACCGTTCATCTTCCCGCCGCACGGGCATGGGCACGGTATGAAAGCCTCTGCTCAACCCTTTTGCCTCATAATCCACCTGAACGCGGGCACGCATTCGATCGCTACGCCCTGACACTGGCGCGCATCGAAGCGCACTTTTTCAAACACGACCTTTTTTTGCAGGAAAACGAGCTGTTAAGCAAAATCGGGGTCATGCATGCCCTACCTGGAATCATCGTTCAGGGGCGCTACGATGTAATTTGCCCCATCACAAGCGCCCATGCCCTGCACCTTGCATGGCCCAATTCCGAGTTGGTGGTGGTCGATGATGCTGGGCATTCCGGTATGGAGCCTGGCATTTCGCGAGCGCTGACACGGGCTGGCGACGTTATGGCGGAGAATTTGAAAGCAAATTAAGTTGCTTTCAGGCCACCACCAGATTCATCCGCATTGATTTTAATGCACATTTCCCTTTAAATGCCCTCACTAGGGAGCAAGGGAACCATCCACATGTGTGCCGTTAAAGCCATCACCACCAAAATTGCGGTTGCGGGTTTCGTTTTGATTGGCGCCGTCGGCACCACCGTCACCTCAACTGCACAGGCGAAAGACCCCGCATATCTGTCGTTTGGCGCCGGCCCCTATGACTGGAACCGTCAAAAGGATGAAGGCGTCGAAGTGCGGATGGAATACCGCCACGACAAAAAACTGCTTGGCCTGGTCAAACCGTTCGTCGCGGCCGCCGTTTCCAAAAATGACACCACCCAGGTATTTCTGGGTGCCGGCATTTTGATGGACATCTATCTGGGCAAACGCGTTGTCATCACCCCTAGCTTTGCGCCGCACTATTATCATGGCGGCAACGCAAAACTCGACCTCGACTATGCGCTGGAATTCCGCTCCCAGTTGGAAGCCGCGTACCGTTTCGATGACCGTTCACGCCTGGGTATTGCCGTTTCGCATTATTCCAATGCCTCTCTCGGCAAAACCAATCCGGGTACGGAATCAGCTACGATCTACTACTCAATGCCGGTCGATTTCTTCAATTAACCAAAATGTACACCAATAATTCAATGCATTAGCACATTTCGATTTTATCGAATTGACAATGAGTATGCGCTTGGCCATATTCCAACCAATTGGTTAAACCGTTTGGTTGAAAATATGAACATACCCCCATCTACCACCCCTGCACGCGCCATGCCGTCCAACGACGATATCTTGGATATCGCCGCCGCCGCCTTTGCCGACAAGGGCTATGAGGGCGCGCGCGTGGACGAGATCGCCAAAGACGCCAACGTCAACAAGGCGACGCTGTACTACCGTATCGGCGGCAAAGAGGCCCTGTATGGAGCTGTTCTGGAACGAATATTTTCCACCAAGGTTGCAGCCCTGCACAAAATGCTCGACTCCATCGATGATGCAGAACAACGGGTGCGGGCTTTCACCTCGATCCTGATTGGGGGCGACCATCCTGAATATTTTTCCGCCATCATGCTGCGCGAAATTGCCGACGGCGGGCGCAATCTGCCAGACAACGTCCTGCCCCTGATGGGCCGTACGGTTGGCGCGCTGGAAAAAACCCTGACCGAGGGCGTTGCGCAAGGCCGCTTCAAACCCGTCAACCCCTTCCTGGTGCATATGATGTTGGTGGGTGCGTGCACCCTTTACTCCACCACCGGACCGATCCGTTGCCGTGTTGGCGCCCTAGCGCCCAAGGGGTCATCCCTAAACATGCAAATGACCATAAACGATGCCGCAAACGCCATAGCCGACATGTTGCTCGGTGGTGTCGGCGCAGTCCCAACGCCAAGAGAGACGTAATATGGTGCAAACACTTCGCCTTCGCATTGAAAACGGTTTTGAAGCCTTCGCCCGACTGATCACACGGCGTGCCTGGATCGTCCTGATCTTGTCGGTCATGGTTATTGGCGCGTTGGGATCCAACGTTCCCAAGATCGTTATAGATACAGCGACTGAAAATTTCCTGCACAAAACGGACCCCGCGTTATTGGCCTACAACCAATTTCGCGAGCAATTTGGCCGAGATGAACTGGTCATTGTGGCAATCGAATCCGATGATGTGTTTGCCCCTGAGTTTCTCAAAAAGCTACGCGCTCTGCACACCGAATTGAAGAGCAACACTCCGCACCTTGACGACATCACCAGCCTGATTAACGCACGCAATACCTTTGGCAAAGAAGACGAGTTGCTGGTCGAGGACCTATTCCAGGACTGGCCCACCACCCCCGCCGAATTCGAACAAAAGCGCCAGCGCGCTTACGCCAACCCCCTGTTTGAAAACACCCTGTTGTCAGAAGACCACCACATCACCGCCATCGTGATTCGCACCAATGCCTACAGCGATGCAGGTGATGCGGGTGACGCCTTAAGTGGGTTCGACGACCTCAGTGCACCGGGCGGCGACACCCCGATCAAGCGCGAATTCCTCACCGATGCCGAAAACTCCGAACTTGTCCGCACGGTCGAAAAGATCTCTTACGCTTACGATGCACCGAACTTCAAAGTCTATGTCTCAGGCTCGCCTGTGGTCGCGGATGCTCTCAAAAAAGCCATGCAAACCAACATGAAGCGCTTCACCCTGATGGGTCTTGGCGTCATTGCCCTCGTGTTGCTGCTCATGTTCCGCCGTACGTCGGGCGTGATTCTGCCGATCATAGTGGTGGTCATGTCCGTGGTGGGCACACTCGGCATGCTGCCCTTAACCGGGACGGCCTTCACCCTGCCAATGCAGATATTGCCTTCATTCTTGTTGGCCGTCGGGGTCGGGGCATCGGTACACCTGTTGGCAATATTTTTTCGTCATGTGCAACATGGGAATACACGTCATAACAGTGTCGTCTATGCCATGGGACATTCGGGCTTGCCCATCGTCATGACGTCGCTCACAACCGCCGCCGGCCTGGCATCGTTTTCCGGGGCCGAGGTGGCGCCTATCGCCGACCTTGGCATGATCGCAGCATTGGGTATTTTACTGTCACTGTTCTTGAACCTGACCTTCTTGCCAGCCATCCTCAGCTTGTTACCGCTAAAGGCAAAATCCAGCACTCGCGCGAAAAAACGCCATGACCGTATGGACTCGGTTTTGCTGTGGGTCGCTCGCTTTACCACCAATCGCGCTTGGCTCATTCTCAGCATCTGCACCATCATTATCGGTGTGTCCATCGCGGGCATAACGCAACTGCGGTTTTCCCATCAGCCGTTCAAATGGTTGTCGATTGAAGAGCCTTCACGGCTGGCCCTCGACTTGATCGATGATCGTCTCAAGGGTGCCAGCGCCATCGAAATTGTGGTCGACACGAAAAAGCCCAACGGCCTGTACGACCCCAAAATCATGGCCGGTCTTGAACAGCTCAGCCACAGCATTGGCGCGCTGGATACCGGTTTCGTTACGGTGGGCAAGACCTTGTCGGTGGCCGACATCTTAAAGGAATCCAACCGCGCACTGCACGCCAACGACGATGCCTATTATGCCATACCCAAGGACCGCGCGTTGATCGCACAGGAACTGTTCTTGTTCGAAAACAGCGGCTCCGATGACATGGAAGATTTCGTCGACAGCCAGTTTCAAAAGGCACGCTTCACCGCCAAGATGCCCTGGGTGGATTCGATCCACCTGCAAGACCTGGATAAGATCCTCACCGCAAAGTTCCGCGCCGTTCTTGGCGATGAGGTCGACATCACGGTAACCGGCATGAACGCTTTGCTGGGCCGCACCATGGAAGCGACCATCTATTCCATGGGCGAAAGCTACATCATCGCCGCAGGTGTCATCACGCTGATGATGATCGCGTTTCTTGGCAATATCCGGATCGGGTTTATCAGCATGATCCCCAATCTCTCGCCCATTGTGGTGACTTTGGGTATCATGGGTTGGTTGGATGTCCCGCTTGATTTGTTCACCATGTTGATCGGCTCCATCGCCATCGGCTTGGCGGTGGATGACACGATCCACTTTTTGCATAACTACCGCCGCTATCATCACAACACCGGAAGCGTCGAAACCGCCATTCGCGAAAGCTTGCTTAGCACCGGGCGAGCTATGTTGGTGACGTCGGTGGTGCTGTCATTGGGCTTTTTCGTCTACACCTTCTCTACTCTGCAAAACCTGATTAATTTTGGCTGGTTGACAGGTATGACGATCATCCTGGCTCTGCTATCCGATACCTTCCTGGCCCCGGCGTTGATGAAGGTGCTCGACAAGGCACATCTGATCCCAGACGACAAAGAATTTTAAGTTTTAAGAACGGAGTTTCGGTTATGAAGACCACATTCGCCACTCTTGTTGCCCTCGCCATCGGCTTTATCGCTGTGTCTGGCCACGCGGAAAACCTGAGCGCCCGAGACATTATGGTTAAGGTCGACAATCGCGACGACGGCAACAATCGCGTTGCGGAAATGCAAATGGTGTTGACCGACAAAAACGGCGATACACGCATCCGTAAAATGAAATCGCTCGACAAGGACCTGATCACCGCCAAGGGCGAAGAAGACCGCCGCCGCATCATGTTCTTTCTCGCTCCGGCAGATGTGAAAGACACGGGCTTTCTCACCTACGATTTTGACGCTTATGACAAAGATGATGACCAGTGGCTATTTCTGCCCGCGCTCAAGAAAACCAAGCGCATCGCCAGTACCGACAAGTCCGGCAGCTTCATGGGGTCTGATTTTAATTATTCCGACATGACGCGTAAAAACCTGGATGCCTATGATTTCAAAATTCTGAAAGAAGCCGAAGTACGCGGTGCCAAAACCTGGGTCATAGAAGCTTTACCCAAAACCCAGGATGAAATCGACAGCACCGGATACAAAAAATCCGTCGTGTTTGTGCGCCAGGACAACTTTGTCATTGTGCGCGCCGTGCATTGGACCGACACCGGCGACAAGCTCAAGTATCTTGACGTCACAGGGCTTGAACAGATCGATGGCGTGTGGACCATCACGGCCATGTCCATGACCACGAAAAAAAACAAGATCACAGAACATAAAACCGATTTGACATTTTCAAACGTGCATTACGACCAAGACCTGAATGACAACCTGTTCACCTTGCGCCGTTTGGAAAAAGGTCTGTAGTTCGATATGAAAATATTTGCCGCCCTTGCGGTTATATTGACCCTCAGCCTTGGCGTAAGTTTGCCCGCGCACGCGCAGGATGCGCTAGACGATGCCTTAGGCGGTTTCGACGACACGCCCCTGGCAACGCAACCAAAGCCAGCTGAGCCCATGACCGTACAGCCGCCCTCTCCCTGGTCGAGGTCTGGCAGCGTTTCATTTTCGGCGGCTTACGACTTCACCCAAAATGCCCCAGCCGGTGGAGAGTCCGATAAACGAGGGCTAAGCCGCGCGCGGCCCAAGGCGACGTTTAAACTTAAGGGAAACCTGCCCGACCAGTTTGCCATGCCCGTCCGGATTCTCGCCGAAGCCAGCCTTGCACATGATTTAGTCTACACCGTGCGCGGGCGCGGAAACTACAACGCCACGGTCAAAAATTCGTTCGAGCGCGATGTAAACTTCGGCGAACTTTATGCCAGTGCGCGCCTCACCGATGAACTTGAGCTGACCATTGGTCGCCAAATCATCGTTTGGGGAACATCGGAAAATTTGCGTGTCGTTGACGTCATCAACCCATTGGATCGACGTGAGTTGGGTATGGTCGATATCGAAGACATCCGCTTGCCGCTAGCGATGGCGCGTCTGGACTATGTCACCGGTCCATGGACCGCAACTGCGTTGGCGATCCCGCAAATCCGATTCAATAAAAATGCCCCGTCCTATAGTCCTTACGACAGCCGCAACGGTGTGTCACCACAAGATGATTTGCCAGCAGACGAACTCAACAACATGGAACTGGCCGCCCAGCTGCGCGGCAATTTTTCCGGCTGGGACCTGTCATTTCAAGCCGCCAATATGTTTGACGATGCGGGGCACAAAGAAACCGTCAGTAGCACAAGTCGGATCCGCCATTCCCGCGTTAATATGCTCGGCATCTCAGCCGATGTTGCGCTGGGCAATTGGCTGGTGAGGGGCGAAGTCGCCAGCACTTCGGGTCTGCAAACCCAGGGCGTGCCCGGCAAGGACTTTCGGCGCAGCGACGCTTTAGCCGGAATTGAGTATTCCGGCCTTGATAACGCCAGCGTCAGCTTCGAAGCCGCCAACCGTCACCTGCATGGCTGGACCTCCGCGCTCCGTGCTGAGGGTTTTAAACCCAATTCCCAAGAATACGCCTTGCGCTTTTCCGGTGACTATATGCATGACCGCGTGCACGTCACTGCGCTAACCACGCGCATTTCCCCGCTCAATAGCGGCGGTGGTTTTTCTCGCGCCTCAGTCGAATATGATTTACAAGATGCGTTGAGCATCACCGGCGGCGTGACGATCTATCACGACGGCACCCGCAGCCCGTTCAAGGGCCTTGGCGACAATGACCGCGTGTTCGTTGAGGTCAAGCAGAGCTTTTAAGGGCGCAGCTCAATGGTGTTTTCCAAGCCGCATTTTGTGCTATAAGCCATCCCACACGGTGGCCGAAACACAGGGCCACACACCGGGGCGCCCGTAGCTCAGCAGGATAGAGCACCAGATTCCTAATCTGGGGGTCGTGAGTTCGAATCTCGCCGGGCGCACCATTACTCTCTACAGCATCGACAGTGCTTTTTTGCATATGTCCGTATTTGGGTCTGTCAGGGCTTCAAATGCCTGCAGGTGGTTACAACCGGGAATGACCATCGGCTCGACGTTAACGCCATGAGGAGCCCAGGCTTGGCGCAGGGATTCTGCCTGATCGTGAAAGCCGATACTTTCGTCGCCGCCCACCGCCGCCACAAACGCATGCTCCGACGCCGGGGTATGGTTGATGGGGCTCAACAGCTTGGCACTTTCCCAGCTCAGCCCAACCTTGTCGTTGATGCTGGTTTCAACCAAGTGCGTCAGATCAAACAGCCCTGAAACGGCTAGGCCGCCCTTAAATAACTGCGCGGGTATATTCGGGTCAATCGCCGCCCAATCCGCACACATCATCATCGCCGCCAAGTGACCCCCTGCGGAATGACCAAAGGCAAACAGGCGGCCCGGGTCTGCGCCCAGCGCGTTCGCATTGCGCCACAGCCACACCGCGGCCAGACGCATCTGTTGGGTAATATCGCCAAGGGTGACGTTGGGACAAAGCGCGTAATTAACCACCGCCACACTGACCCCGGCGTCGTTCAGGGCGCGCGCGCCAAATGCGTTGTCGGCTTTATCCATGGCTTGCCAATAGCCGCCATGGATTAGCATCACCAAGGGGGCCGGGGTGTTGTTATTCTTGGCGGGAAAAAAATCTAATGTTTCTGACGGTCCGTCACCATAGGCGAGGTCCAGACGTGCACCCGGGCACGCCACCTTGTAGGCATCTGTGGCTTCGCGCCATTTTACGAAAACATCCATGTGATCGGGGATCGCAGCGCGAACGTTGTAATACTTTTCCTGAACGGGGTCGTAAGACATGTGTGCTCCTCAAACGCCCAAGTAACGCTGTTGCATCGCTTCGTCAGCCAGCAAGTCCTCTGACGTTCCGCTCCACACCACGCGCCCCTTTTCCATGACGAAGTGACGATCGGCAATGCGTGCCATCGCCTTGGGGTGCTTATCGATGACCAAAATCGCCTGACCAGAATCTTTCAGATTATTTTCCAGTACTGACCAAATTTCTTCTCGAATGATTGGCGCTAAACCTTCGGTCGCCTCGTCCAAAATCAAAAATTGAGGATTGGTCATCAACGCCCGACCGATCGCCAACATTTGCTGCTCCCCGCCCGAAAGCGTGCGCGCGTATTGGCTTGAGCGTTCCGCCAGACGAGGGAACAGTTCCATCACCCGCGCTGCCGTCCAAGGCTCGGGCGCACCGCCATGATTACCCGCCGTCGCCACCAGATTTTCATAGACGGTCAAATTTGAAAACACCTGCCGACCTTCTGGAACATAGCCGATCCCCAACCGGGCGATGCGGTGCGACGGCAAGCCGCGCACGTCGTGACCATCAAAACGTATCGTACCGTATTTCGCCGGGGTCAGGCCCATAATGGTCCGCACCGTGGTGGTTTTGCCCATGCCGTTGCGGCCCATTAAGGTCACAACTTCACCCGCTGCAATGGACAGCTCCACACCGAACAAGGCCTGGCTGGGTCCATAAAAAGTTTCGATACCGTTCAGTTCCAGCAAAGCCATATCAGCCCTCATCGCCTAAATACGCTCGACGAACCTCGGCGTTGGTGCGGACCTCTTCAGGGGTGCCGGTCATCAAGACCGCGCCCTTGACCAAGACACTAACCGCATCGGCGAGCGCGAACACAACATCCATATCGTGTTCCACCAACAAGATGCCCACTTCACCCTTTAAGGGGCGAAGAATTTCCATCATCGCCAGACTTTCGCTTTGCCCCATGCCCGCCATCGGTTCGTCCAACAGCAGCATGGTTGGTCCCGTCGCCAGCGCCATGGCCAGTTCCAACTGGCGCTGTTCACCGTGGGCCAGAGCGGTCACCTTCAGCTCAGCCTTGTCTTCCATGCCCACGCGCTTCAACGCCAAACGGGCCGGTTGGCGCAAGGTCTGATCGCGCCGGGCGCGGGTCAGAAACTGAAAGCTGTGGCCTTGCTGGGCCTGAATGGCCATAGCGACATTGTCTTCGGCAGTGAAATCAGGAAACAGGCTGGTGATTTGATAGGACCGTTGCAGCCCCAATTGCGCACGCCGATAGGTCGGCATGTGCGTCACGTCATGACCATTGAACCGTACCCGACCGCTGTCGGGTAGGATCTCGCCGCTCAATTGACCGATGGCCGTAGACTTGCCCGCGCCGTTGGGTCCGATCAGGGCGTGAATCTCGCCGCGCTTGACCGAGAACGTCAGCCCGTCGGAGGCCGTCACCGCACCAAACGATTTGGTCAGCTCGATGACTTCGAGAACTGGATCAGTCATCGTCTTGCTCCTGCCCTACAAGCCAGCCGTAAATTCCGCCGCGCGCAAACAACACCACGATCACCAGGAACGGACCCAAGATCACCATCCAGTGTTCGGTGAATTGCGACAAGACCTCTTCCATCAACAGCAACGTCGCCGCACCCAGAACCGGGCCGATCAATGTGCCCATGCCGCCGAGGATCACCATCACCATGATCTCGCCCGAGCGGGTCCAGTGCATCATCCCCGGCCCGACGAATTCGGTGTGGTTCGCGGCCAAGGCCCCGGCCAAACCAGCGCCCATACCGGCGATCACAAAAGCCGTCAGCTTATAGCGATAGGTGGGAAATCCCAGCGATTTCATCCGCGGTTCGTTTTGCTTGCAGCCTTTGAGCACCATGCCGAAACGACTACCCACGATGCGCCGCGTCAGGGCCAAAAATGCCAGCAACAACGCCGCGGTGAGGTAGTAGAATTGCTGATCGTCATAGAGATCGAACGGCGGCAGGTTGGAGCGTTCCCACAAATTCAGACCGTCTTCCCCCCCATATGTCGGCAACGAGATCATCAAGTAATAAAGCATTTGGGCAAACGCCAAGGTGATCATAATGAAATAGACCCCTTGGGTGCGTAGGCTTAGTGCGCCGATCACTAAGGCAAAAAATCCTGCTGCCAAAATAGCCAACGGCCACTGGATCACTGCGGCGGTGCTGCCGGTCCAATCACCGGGAAGGAATGCAATGACCTCGCTGTTGAACGCATGGTGGGTGAGAATACCCACCGCGTAGGCACCGATGCCGAAAAAAGCACTGTGGCCGAAGCTCACCATTGCACCAAATCCGAGGATCAAATCCAAACTTACCGCCGCAATCGCGTAAATCAAAACCCGGCTGGCGATGGTGGTGAGAAATGGTTCCCCAACCGCATTCGCCACTACGGGCAAAGCCAACATGATCATCAGGCCAATGCCATGGACATAAGTGCGTCTGGTCAGTTTCCAGGTCATGCCTATGTACCCCCATAGGCTTGAAACAGACCACGCGGGCGCCAGATCAAAACCATCGCCATCAGAACATATATCGTCATGCTCGACATTGATGCGCCAACGCTGTCTGCGACAGATGGTTCAAAAAACGAGCGCATAATCGTCGGCAAAAAAGCCCGGCCATAAGTGTCCACCACCCCGACCAAAATTGCTCCCACCAACGCGCCGCGCACTGAACCGATACCGCCTATGATGATGACGACAAAAGTCAGAATCAGAATTTTTTCACCCATGCCCACTTCAGTGGCCAACATCGGCCCCGATATCGCCCCTGCCAATCCGGCTAACATCGCGCCAACGCCAAACACGATGGTGAATAAACGATCGATATTCACCCCCATGGCCCCGACCATTTCACGGTGCGTGGCTCCGGCACGGATCAACATACCCAAACGCGTGTTGATGATCAGGTGACGCAACACGGCGCCAACCAAAAGGCCCACCACAATGATAAACAACCGATAGGCCGGGTAGGGCGCGCCGGGAATGATTTCTACAGTGCCCGACAACCACGCAGGCGTGGACAAAAACAGGGCCTGAGGCCCCCAAATGATTTTGGTCAGTTCATTAAAGGTCAAGATCACGCCGAACGTCGCCAGAACCTGGTCCAGATGGTCGCGTGTGTACAAGCGCCTAAGCGCCAACAGCTCGACCACCATGCCCGCCACCCCAGCAGCAGCCATACCCGCCAACACGCCCACTGCAAAATTTCCGCTCGCAAGCGTGACCGTCGCGGTGACGTATGCGCCGACCATATACAATGAACCATGCGCAAGGTTGATCAGATGCATGATCCCAAACACCAACGTCAGGCCCGCCGCCATCAAAAACAGCATCACGCCTTGTTGCAGACCGTTCAGTGTTTGCTCAAGAAAAAGAACCAGCGTCATGTCCGGGGTCACTTAAAAAAAGGGGGCCGGAGGAACACATTGCCCCCGGCCCCGGTATGCATGCCCGATTACATTTTGCAGTCAGCAGCGTAGGCGTCGCCGTGATTGGCAAACACCTTGCCCACCAGCTTGTTGGTGACGCCCGCGCCATCCTTCACCACTTCACGAACATAAATGTCTTGAACCGGATGTTGGTTGGGACCGAATTTGAAGGCCCCGCGCACCGAGGTGAAGTCAGCCGCTTTTAACGCCGCGCGGAACGCATCTGCATTTTTAACATTGCCGTGCACCTTAGCGATGGCGCTGTCAAGCAGCATCGCCGCATCATAACCCTGCGATGCATACAGTGATGGCTTGCGTCCGTAGGCTGCTACAAATGCGCTTGCGAACGCTTTGTTGGCGGCATTGTCCAAATCGTGCGAATACTGAGACGTATTGAACGTCCCCACCGCAGCGGCGCCAACCGCCTTGAGGATGCCCTCATCGAACGAAAATGCCGGACCGAACAACGGCACGTCTTTGGTCAAACCCGCCTGAGCATATTGCTTGACGAAGTTGATGCCCATACCGCCCGGCAGGAAGAAGAACACTGCGTCGGGCTTCGCCGCGCGCAGGTTGGCAATTTCCGCAGCATAGTCGACTTGCCCGAGTTTCGTATAAACCTCGGCGGCGACGTTGCCTTTGAAGTAACGCTTAAAGCCTGCCAATGCATCCTTGCCTGCTGGGTAATTCGGCGCCATCAGGTAAACATTTTTGAATCCCTTGTCGGTGACGTACTGGCCCATGGCTTCGTGCAGGTTGTCGTTCTGCCATGCCACGTTGAAATAGTTCGCATTGCAATTTTTGCCCGCCAACGCAGACGGTCCGGCATTAGGGCTAATGTAAATTTTCCCCGCGCGCGTCACGCTCGGCACCACTGCCATGGCAAGGTTCGACCACACGATACCGGTGACTACATCCACATCGTCTTGTTTAATCATCCGCGTGGCGATTTGTTTGGCATTTTCAACCTTGCGGGCATCATCAACGATGTTCAATTCCGTGGTAACACCACCCAGTTTTCCGCCCTTTTGTTTTAGCGCCAGAGTGAACCCGTCGCGAATGTCGACACCCAACGATGCACCGCCGCCGGACAAGGTCGTAATCATGCCGATCTTAACGGCGTCGGCCGCGTGCAACGGCGCAGCCATCACACAGCTAAGCGTCGCTGCTGCGGCAAGGGCTTGAAAGTGTTTCATATTTTTTGTGTCTCCCCGTGTAAATGTATTTGGCCGCGCCTGCCACCCCCGCAAGCTCGTACCATGCACCAACACTAAATTATGTTTTTAGATCAGACAATGGATGTCGCCGACAAATCTGCCAAAAAGCCAACCGCCCGTTGCGATAAAAGCGCAACAGGCGGTTGATGTCCTAACTGATACCCGAAACAGGGCTTCTCAGGTGGCGTTAGCCCTTTCGTATATTTGCGAGGAACTTATCAACTTCACCACGCAGCATTTCCGACTGCTGGCTCAGTTCCGTCGCCGCTTCCAAAAGCTGTTCGGCGGACTGTCCTGTTTCGTCAGCGGCCTGGTTTACACCTGTAATGTTGGCAGAGACCTCGCCCGTTCCGGCGGCCGCTTGTTCAACGTTACGTGCGATTTCCTGTGTCGCCGCGCCCTGTTCTTCGACTGCTGCCGCAATGGTGGATGCGATTTCATTCATTTGGGCGATGGTCCCACCAATGGAGCCAATCGCGGCCACAGCATCTTCCGTTGCATTCTGGATACCGCCAATTTGCGCCGAAATCTCCTCGGTCGCCTTGGCTGTCTGATTGGCCAGATTTTTGACCTCGCTTGCAACCACCGCAAAGCCCTTACCTGCATCACCAGCACGCGCCGCCTCAATGGTGGCGTTCAGGGCCAGCAGGTTTGTCTGGTCTGCGATATCGGTGATCAATGCCACCACTTCGCCAATTTTCTGAGCGGCTGTTGCCAAACCTTGGACCTTTTCATTGGCGCCATCGACTTCCGCCACTGCAGCACTTGCGATTTGGGTTGACTGTGACACCTGTCTTGAAATTTCCGAGATCGAGCTGGACAGCTCTTCCGATGCCGATGCCACCGTTTGCACGTTGGTCGATGCTTCTTCGGATGCTGCCGCCACCGCAGCGGATTGCATGCTGGTCTGTTCTGCCGTCGCCGACAGAGCCTGCGCCGAAGACTGCATTTCTGTCGAAGCAGACGACACCGCATTGACCACGCCGCCAACCGAGGCCTGGAAATCATCAGCCATCTTCATCATCATTTGGCGTTTTTCTTCTTCAGCCTTGATTTTCTGCGCTTCAACTTCGGCTTCCATTTCCTTGGCGCGCACGGCGTTATCTTTAAACACCTGCACCGCAGTCGCCATTTGGCCCACTTCATTGCTATAATCCTGGGCAGGGATAATCGTTTCCAAATGCCCCTCAGCAAGAGTGCCCATGGCCTCAGTCATGCTTCCGATCGGCCTGGAAATACCGCGCCCAATCAACAGTGCCAACCCAAACACCACAATGGTGATTGAGATCATCGAAATTATAATGAATTCGAATGCGCTGGCGGCATTCTCTTGCATCGCATCTGTTGCGGCCTTCGCGTCTTCAGTGCCTTTTTTATCCAAGAAATCCAAGATCGGCGTAACAGTTTCGTACTGCGCGCTCATCGCCGCTTTATCGGTAATTTCTTCAAGGAAAAGTTTTGATACCTCTTTGAAGTTGGCCATGTAGACATCGAGCTTTTTCTCGATGCTCGGTTTTGCATCTTCTGGAATGTCCGACTGCGCCAAAAGGGCATCGAATTCCATCATGCGCTGATCCATTCTCTTTATGTATTTTGGGTCAACGCGCATCAAAAAATCTTTTTCGTGCCGACGCATCATCAGCATGATTACGGTTAGGTTTGGCTTGTCATAAAGCTTGAGCTCAGCCTCAACCTCCGATACAGCACTGCGCATTTTTCCCATCAGCCCGTCATTGTGTGTAAGGCCGATCCGTTGCCACATGCCCACCAGCTCTTCAAATTGTTGAGCATAGGCAACAAAGCCGTCGCGCATGTCATCAACCATTTTTTGTTCATTAGGTTCTTGGTGGATGGTCTTCAGGAGGTCAAAGTAAGGTAATATTTTCGCCACGCGCGCCTTGTGGTCTTCAGCGTATTTCATGTCCCTGGTCGTTAAAAAGTTCTTTTCGTCGCGGCGTTGCTCCAAGAACCCCTTGGTGACAGCATTAACGTAGCTGACGCCATTGCTTTCAGATAACTGAGTTGCCATGAACGCTGACTGTTTATTGCTGCTATTTATGTAAAGCACGCCGACGATAACGAAACCCACAAGGGCCAGCAGACCGATCATCATGATCTGCGTATTTATTTTTAAGCTTTTCATCGTTTATTCCTCAACTTCCCCGATGGAGAACACACCACCACCTGCGTAAGCACACTCGGCGGTTCCTCACCATCACAGAACACAGCCGCCCCAATGATTTTTATTTATTAACACAAAAATACAGGTAAATGCAGTTGTATGTAAAGTATTATTAATCATACCCCTGCATAGGGGTGCATTCATCGCAGCACGAACATTTGAGATCAATGCCTCGCTTCAAGGCTCCATCCCGATTTCACCATTTGAATGTATAGCTCTTGTCATTTGGCGTAATCGATCTTAACTATGTGTTGAATTGCTTTCGGACATCCCCCCACGCTCACCCCACATTCATAAGGCCTCGTCATGACCTCAGAGACCCCAAAGACGTCACAGGATTCCGTCGGCGTGCAGATCGCGAACCAAATCATTGATTTGGCCAACACCCGGCTCGAGGCTGGCGACACAGCCGATGACATTGCTTCGGGCTTGCGCCACGCCGCGGCAAATTTTTCGGCCTATGCTTTTTTCCGATCGGAAAAAATGCCTAAGGACCCCAATGATACGGTCGAAAACTTCGTTTCTTTTTTTGAGCACTATCTCGACGTTCACAAACCCCAGGCTGAACCAGGACAGGGCTTGTCTCAGCTGATCGAGAAAGCAAAGAACGAACTTTAATTTCATAATGGATTGCGTTATGCCCAGACGGCTCGACACGCTTGACGCCATGCCTAGCGCCGCGGATTTCTATGAGCTGTATTGGAACCGTCGGCCTTTTCTCGTGCGCGGTGCCATTCCTGCTGAGGATATCGATGCTCTGATCTCGGCGGACGAATTGGCGGGACTATCCATGGAAGATGCTCCGCAGTCTCGAATGGTCAAAAGCGCCGGCGATCACAAAAATTGGTCGTGTCGTTTCGGTCCCTTCATGCAAGACGATTTTGCAACCGTAGGCGAGACCGATTGGAGCCTTCTGGTTCAAAATGTCGAGCAATTTCATCCTGACACCGCTGAGCTTTTGCGGCACTTCACCTTTGCTCCGCGCTGGTTGATGGATGACATTATGATCAGCTACTCAGCCACCGGCGGGTCAATTGGCCCCCATATCGATAGTTATCATGTCTTTTTGGTGCAAGGCCAAGGTCGGCGGCGATGGCGTGTCGGTCGCGAACCCATCCGCGATGAGATTTACGTTGAAGGTGTTGATTTCAAATTGCTCAAGCATGGGTTTGAAGGCGATACGTTTGAGGTCAACTGTGGGGATGTTTTGTATCTACCGCCAAGATTTGGGCATGAGGGCACCACACTGGGAAACGCCATGACGTTTTCCGTTGGCTTTCTCGGCCCCAAGACTTCTGACCTCCTGATCGGTTATGGCCAGTATCTGTCCCAGTTCGAAGACCTCGATCAACGCTATGTCGGCGAAGGGCTGACGAATGATAGTGCGGGATTTACAATAGACCTAAATGCGCTGGCAAGTGTTCGCGAGCGCATGACCCGCCCCTTTGATGCCAAGGCCTTTGCGGCATGGCTGGTCGAATTTTTTACTGAATCCTCTCATGACGATTTTGGCAATTACGTTGAACGCGAAGACCCTATGGCTGTCGGTGTGTTCACAGACGCGCTTAAGGATGGCGCATACCTGATCAAGCCGCCCTTCGTTAAATTTGTCCTCACGGCGAACTCAGCAGGTGAGTTCCACCTGGGCTTTGATCGCCACAGCTTTGCCCTTGCCAATGATCTTCTACCTGTGATCCAGGCTTTCATGAAGGAAAGGCCCGTGTGCGCATCCCAACACCCGGAGCTTTTCCAAAATCCCGGCGCGTTCGCATTGCTCTATGAGCTTTTCAATCACGAGGCATTGGAATTCACGCCCTAAACATCGGCGGTGCAAACGCAAAAAAATCCGGACCCTCACAGGTCCGGATTTTTTGTTCGTTATGCCGTGCGCTTAGATAACTTTGCGCATTTCCACGATGAAGCTATCCATTTCAGAACCAAGCACTTCAGCTTGTTTGGACAACTCGCCGGCAGCACCCAAAACATCATGGGCACTGTGGCCGGTTTCATTCGCAGCTTGCGTGACATCCGTGATGTTCGTGGTCACTTCCGTCGTACCCGAAGCGGCTTGTTCAACGTTGCGGGCAATTTCTTGCGTCGCAGCACCCTGCTCCTCAACCGCGGCGGCAATAGTCGATGCGATCTCGTTCATCTGGGTGATGGTTCCACCAATGGAGCCGATGGCATGCACAGCATCCTGGGTTGCGCTCTGAATGCCGCCGATCTGGCTGGAGATTTCCTCCGTCGCTTTTGCCGTCGCGTTAGCGAGGTTTTTAACCTCCGACGCCACCACCGCAAAGCCTTTGCCAGCTTCACCGGCGCGTGCCGCTTCGATGGTTGCGTTCAGCGCCAACAGGTTGGTCTGATCGGCAATATCGGTGATCAACGCGACCACTTCCCCGATCTTGTTGGCGGCTTCCGCAAGGCCTTGAACTTTTTCATTCGCCCCATCGACCTCAGCAACCGCAGCGCCCGCAATTTGCGTAGACTGCGCCACCTGACGGGAAATCTCCGAAATGGAGCTCGACAGTTCTTCCGCGGCGCTCGCCACGGTTTGAACGTTGGCAGAGGCTTCTTCCGCAGCACCGGCAACCGTGGTTGCCTGCCTGCTGGTGGATTGGGCCGTACTTTCCATGCCCTGCGCTGTGGATTGCAGCTCTGTCGCAGCAGACGCTACCGTATCGACAACCTGCTTCATGTTGACTTCAAAGTTATCGGCTACAGCAGAAAATTTCGAGACCTTGCTGGCAATCGCCTCGGTTGCGCCATTAAACACGTTTGCGGCGTTCAAGAACGTGCCCTTCATACCACCCGGCAAAATACGGCGAAAATACTGGTTTCGCGAAACGTATTCCTGACACGCCATGGATTCGCGAACATATGCGTCGCAACGATCGATCATGGAGTTGATGGTGTTTTGCATTTTGCCTAGATCGCCACCTTCGGTGATGCCGACGATACGTGCTTCAAAATCACCGTCATCGATACGGGTGCACACATCAATGGTTCGGCGGAACTCTTTATTCGCTTTAGACAGCAAAAACAGACCCACCACGGCGCTGATCAGTACAACACCGACGATGGCTTCGTTCACAACGGTCGGCAGACCGATAATAATGGCGGCTTCAGATACCACACCACTCAACGCTGCGATGACGATCGCGATTTTAGTCTTGGAGAGAGAAGATAAACTCATCGTACGCGATCCCCTTTTCTTCCAGAATTTTAAGCAAAGTATTATACGCTTCGTTCATTCCGTCTTTACGATTTGGGTTGCTGTTCTCGATGTCCAACAGCTGCTTGTAAAGCGGCTGGATCACCGTTTCGAGAACTCTGCGGTTTGCCGTGCGTCGATTGGAATGATAACCGATCACCTGTCCGCGCGCGTCGAAGCTGGGCGTGACGTGCGCCAAGACCCAGTAGTGATCGCCATTTTTAGAACGGTTGACCACATAAGCGAACAATTCCTTGCCCGATGCAATGGTATCCCACAACAGCTTAAAGATCGCGCGCGGCATTTCCGGGTGTCGAATAACCGAGTGTGGCTGCCCAACTGTTTCCGCTTCTGTCATACCGGCTAGACGCAGAAATACGTCGTTCACGTACATTAGCCGTCCTGTGGGGTCGGTCTTGCTGACGATGATTTCATCGTCGCTGAAAGTCCGCTCCACCCCTGTAAGTGTTACGTCTCGTGCCATTGGATTTTTCCAACTTCCTATAATTCCACAAAAAAACGCTTTAACTGTTTTGTCGGCTATACCCATCCCAACAAAACCTACGTGTGCAGTTCTGCGCCTACCCAATCACTTCGGCTTACCCGAAGCGCTACGGTAGCCTATTATCCTACAAAGTATATATTTGGTTTCTTAATGCAAGATAAACAACAGGTTACACACACGCGTAGTCATATGTATGTAGTGCGCTCAAGTGCATACTCAAGGACTACCACAACACATAAGTGGTTTTTAGGTGCATTCAACCGCGAAGTTCGCCGTTCGTTATTTTTATCACACAAATAACGATTTTATCTGAAACCACGTCGATTTTTTCGTCTGTCATGGTCTGGTCGAAGGGCTGCAACGTCACTTGGATCGCAACGGATTTCTTGCCTTCAGGTACGCCTTGCCCTTGATAAACATCAAACAATTGCACGTCTGAGATCAAAGCCTTATCCGCGGAACGGGCGCCACGTATGATATCAGCCGCCGGTACATCCTCATCCACCAAAAACGCGAAATCGCGCTCAACGGATTGGAATGCTGACATCTTAAGCATCCCACGCGCATGATTTTTCTTGTCCTTAGGCGTCGGTAAACGGTCCAAAAACACCTCAAAACCGACGATGAGCCCTTTAACACCCATTTTTTTGAGTGTGCCCGGGTGCAATTCGCCGAAATTGGCGAGCACCGTTTTGGGTCCCAAACGCAAGGTGCCCGAACGTCCTGGATGGTACCAGCTGGGGCTACCATCTTCGGCGGGGAACACCTGTAACTTATCCACCGGTGCTCCCGCAGCCGCCAATGCCGCTATGGCATCGGCCTTGGCATCAAAGGCGTCGACTTTGCGCTGGGTTCCGGTCCAGTTGCGAGCAACCGCTTGGCCCGAACGTACGCCCGCGGCGATCAGGGTCTGGTCGTTGAGTGCGTCACCCGCAAATTGCGGGCCGACCTCGAACAGGGCACCATCGCTAAGACCGCGCGCATCGTTGCGGCCAATCGCCGTAATCAAATTGGGCAGCAAGTTGGGGCGCATCACGTCAAGATCCGATGAAATCGGATTGGTAAGGCGCAAGCTGTCCGGCACACCATCCGCGCCCGCGAACAATTGAGCATGGGCACTTGGCAGGAACGAGTAGGTTACCGCTTCCACCAAGCCGTGAGCCGCCAACGTACGCTGCACGCTGCGGCGACGGCGCATGACCGGGGTTACGGCTGGATGGGGTAACGCATCGGTGCGCAGCAATGAAACGTGAGGAATATTGTGATAGCCGTTCACGCGAACGATTTCTTCGACCACGCAGGCTTCGCCGACCATGTCCCCACGCCATGCAGGAACCTCGACCGCCCACACCGGGCCATCCCACTTTGGATGCTGCAGCGTTGCCAGAACGGCAGCGTCACCATTTTTGTCGACCTTGAAACCCAACACGCCCAAAATGCGTTCCATCTCGGCCTCTTCAACCTCAACGCCTGTCAGCTTTTGCACGTACAATGGCTGAAAGCCGATGGTGCGGCGCCAATCGGGCCCATCGCCAGCGACGATGGTGTTTGACGGTTCACCGCCGCACAGCTCCATCACCAAGCGGGTCGCATTTTCACAGCCGTCTACGGCCAAGTCATTGTCGATGCCGCGTTCAAAACGGTAACGCGCGTCGCTCATCAGGTTGAGCTTACGCCCGGTCGCCGCGGTGCGCACCGGATCGAAAATTGCGGATTCGATGAACACATTAACTGTGTCTTCCGTGCAGCCACTACCTTCACCGCCCATGATGCCCGCAAGCGCTTCGGGTTTTTGGTCATCGGCAATCACGCACATGTCTTCGTCGATGGTGTACTCTTTGCCATCCAGCGCCAGCAGTTTTTCACCCGCCCGGCCTAAACGTGCAGTGATGTCGCCGTGGACTTTGTCTGCGTCGAAAACGTGCAGCGGGCGGCCCAGGTCTATGGTCGAATAATTGGTGATGTCCACCAGTGCCGAGATCGGGCGCAGGCCGACTGTCAGCAAGCGGTCCTGCATCCATTTCGGCGAGGGGCCGTTTTTCACACCGCGAATATAGCGCCCGACGAATTGCGAACAGGCCTCTTCGGCACCTGCCGGGAAATCGAGTTTGACATCGATGGAGCTGTCGAATGCGCCCGCAATGGCTTTGATGCCATGGGGTTTCAAGGTGCCTAGGCCCGATGCCGCCAGATCGCGCGCGATGCCGCGCACACCCAGGCAATCGCCACGGTTGGGCGTGATGGCAATTTCGATCACCGGGTCGGCCAGACCCATGACGTCCACAGCGCGTGCGCCGACCACTGCGTCATCGTTCAACTCGACGATACCTGTGTGTTCATCGGACAAACCCATTTCGCGTTCCGACAACATCATACCGTTGGAATCCACACCGCGAATGGTCGCTGCCTTCAACGTCACGTCGAGTCCCGGCACGTACATGCCCGATGCGCCAAACACACCTTTCAGACCCTTGCGCGCATTGGGCGCGCCACAGACGACCTGCAGGTCTTCACTGCCGTTGTTGACCGTAAGGATTTGCAGCTTGTCGGCATCGGGGTGCTTTTTTGCATCCCGAACTTCACCGACCACAAAGTCTTCCAAACCCTTGGCGCGGTCTTCGATGCCTTCGACTTCCAAGCCCAACATGGTCAAGCGTTCGACCACTTCGGTGAGGGTCGCGTCGGTGTCGAGGTGATCTTTAAGCCAGCTTAAGGTGAATTTCATTGGTTGAGCCCTCCCACCATGGACGGCACATCCAAGGACTGGAAGCCGTAGTGACGCAGCCAGCGCAGGTCTGACTCATAGAACGTACGCAGGTCGGGAATGCCGTATTTCAGCATCGCAATGCGCTCGATCCCAATGCCAAAGGCAAAGCCCTGATACTTGGTGGAATCGATGCCGCAGTTTTCCAAAACCTTGGCGTTGATCATGCCGCAGCCGAGAATTTCCAGCCACTCTTCACCACCGATTTTAAACTCGCCGCCCTTACGCGAACATCCGATGTCCACTTCCGCGCTGGGTTCGGTGAACGGGAAATAGCTGGGACGAAAACGCACTGGCAGATCATCAATGTCGAAATATGTCCGACAAAAATCAATCAGACAGCCTTTCAGGTGCCCCATATGGGTCGCATCGTCTACGACCAAGCCTTCGATTTGATGGAACATCGGCGAGTGGGTGGCGTCGTAATCGCAGCGATAGGTGCGTCCCGGCGCGATGATGCGCAGCGGCGGCTTTGAATTCAGCATGGTGCGAATTTGCACCGGTGAGGTATGGGTGCGCAGAACTTTACGACCCTCGCCCTTCTCGCTCACACCTGGTAGATAAAACGTATCATGCTCTTGGCGGGCGGGGTGGTCTTCGGGAATATTCAAAGCGGTAAAATTATACCAGTCGTCTTCGATTTCGGGACCTTCGGCAACGGCGAAGCCCATTTCACCAAAGATCGCCACCACCTCTTCGATGGTTTGGCTGATGGGGTGGATATAGCCTTTCTGAGCCGGGCGCGCGGGCAAGGTCACATCAAGCTTTTCGGTCAACAATTTGGCGTTGAGCTCACGATCCGCCATGGCGGTTTTTTTCGCCTCGATCGCAGTGGCGACTTCATCTTTGATGGCGTTAAGGATTTGCCCCGCGCGTTTGCGCTGTTCGGGTTCCAATCCACCAAGTTTTTTCATCTGGGCGGTGATCGCACCCTTTTTACCCAGCGCGGCGACGCGCACGTCATCCAGCGCCTGGAGACTGTCTGCGGCTTCGACCTGGGCTAAAAGGTCGGCTTTGAGCTTATCCGTGTCTGACACGTTCGTTCCCCGAATTTCCCCCCGGGCCAATCCCCAAGGGGTCTGCACACAACAAAAGGGGCCGACGCATAGGCGCCAGCCCCTCTCGAAACAACTCTCAGATCAGATTTCAGCCGAACGCCTTGTGGCGACCCGCGTCCTGATCCGGTGTCTTACTTGGCGAGAGCGGCCTGGGCCTGTTCCACCAAGCTTTTAAACGCTTCCGGCTCGCGCACAGCAATGTCAGCCAAAACCTTGCGATCGAGTTCGATGCCAGCCTTGTTGAGGCCATTAATGAACGTCGAGTAGGTCATGCCGCTGAGGCGTGCGCCGGCGTTGATACGCTGGATCCACAATTTGCGGAAATCACGCTTCTTGTTGCGGCGGTCGCGGTATGCGTATTGCAGACCTTTTTCGACCTTTTCAATGGCAACGCTGTAAACGTTTTTGCTGCGGCCGCGGTAACCCTTGGCAGCTTTGATTACTTTTCTGTGGCGGGCGTGAGTGGTAACACCACGTTTCACACGGGACATATCTTTTCTCCGTCTTTATTTGCTTGCGATGCGGATCGCGGCGTTATTTCGCGTAAGGCATGTAGCTCAGCACGAGCTTGGCATCCTGATCGCAAAGGATCATGGTGCCACGGGCGTTGCGCTTCATTTTCTGGGAGCGGCGACGCAGCATGTGCTGGGTGCAGGCAGCACCGGAACGGACTTTACCGCTGCCGGTGAGACGGAAGCGCTTTTTGGCGCTGGATTTCGTCTTCAGCTTGGGCATTTTGCTTATCCTTAGTCTGTGGGTACACGGCCGAAGGGGGGTGCACCCGATTTTGCAGTTTCTGGGCGGTCCAGGCATGCCCTGCCATGCCGCCCGTTATCGTTTCCCGCACAAACGTGCGTGGAAGCGCGGTTTATACCCAAGGAACGCACCCAATGCAAGGGCTGAATCGCCCGTGAACATTGGGCTTCGACGCAAACGAAGGCCCCTCCACCCGGGGGGAGGGGTGGAGGGGCCGCAGGCAACCCGCTGAGGTCTGAGGAGGCCAAAGCACTCGGGTTGCCCATTTAGGTCCAGAATGGAGGATTCTAAGCTGCCAAAAGCTCCGGCATTTCCTTGGCTAACGCTTGGCGGGCCTTGGTTTCCTCGCCGATTAGGGCAAATCCCAAAGTCTCGCCGTCCGGGGCAACGAAAAGCGCCCTGCGGTCCGGCCCGATGCCTTCGATCACCCAGGCACCTTCGACACCCGGCTTGGGCGGACACACCACGGCGGGCAACGCCGGCGTTTTGACCGCGACCGGAAGAGCCGGAAGATGCACTTTGGTCGGCGTCCCCGATAAAGTCGCCGCCAGCGCGCGTGCCTCTGCCATCAAGGGCAGGATGAAGGGCAATACGCCCGCATCCGTTTCCGCGCAATCGCCCAAGGCATATATATCCGGGTCGGACGTGCTCATAAACGCGTCGACCTTGATGCCACGGTCCACGGTCAAGCCGGCCGATCTTGCCAGATCCGTGTTGGCCACCAGACCAATCGCGGTGAGCGCATGATCAAACGCGATGCGTTTACCGTCATCGAGCACCGCCGTGTTGCCATCAGCACCCTCGGAAACACCCGCCACCACGCGGTTCAAATGAAACCGAATGCCCGCACCCGTCAGCGCGTCTTGCATCACTTGGCCCAATTCATCGGGCAGCAAGCGAGAGAGAGGCTGGGGTGCGGGATCGACCACATCGACGCTATAGCCCGCAGTCGTCAGATCATTGGCGAATTCCACCCCGATCAAACCTGCACCGATGATCAACACCCGCGCACCTTCTTTCAGGTCTTCGCGCCATTGGGTGTAATCGTCCAAATTATTGATGGCCGCAAGCGCCACGGATGTGCTGCCTTCCACCGCATAAGGGCGAGGACTTGCCCCTACGGCCAAAACCAATTTGCCGTAGCCAATGACGTTGCGGCCCTCAGCTGTATTTACGATCACGGCCTTGTCGGTGCGGTTGATGGCCGTGACGGTGCTGTGATCCCAGACCTGTACATTCAGTTCGTTGCCCAGTTGAGCAGCGCTTTTTTGCACCAAAGATTGTGGCGTCTTGTTCTGTTTGAAGGCGTTGGAGATCATCGGCTTGGAATAGACCGAGCCATCATCCCCGGTCACCAGATGGATGGATGTTTCTCCGTCCAGCTTGCGCAGTTCGCGCGCCAGGGTGATCCCGGCCATTCCGGTGCCGATGATCAACGTGTCGGCGTGATAAAGCGAGGTGTTCATGGCTCTGTCCTTACAAGCTAAATGGTCTGGCGGAAAAGAGGGGCGGCTTAAGCCGCCGCCTCCATCACTTCGAAATCTTCCTTCGACACACCGCAGTCTGGGCAAGCCCAATCGTCAGGAATGTCGGCGAAGGCGGTACCGGCGGGGATGCCATCATCGGGCATGCCAACAGCAGGGTCGTAGACGTAGTTGCAAACAACGCAGATGTATTTTTGGTTAGCCATAACTTGATTTCCTTTGTCTTTTATCGTGTAGATCGGATCGATTATTCAGCGGCGGCGGTAGACTTAGCGCGAACCTTGTCGAGCGCATCTTGGTAGTGGCCGGCGTGGCGTTCTTCGACCTTGGCCAATGCAGCAAAACGCTTGGCGGCTTTTTCAAGCACGGCCTGGAACATTTCAGCGTGTTCGCGGCTTTCTTCGATCTGCTCGTCCATTTCCTTAACCGCGTCCATGCGGCCTTCTTCCAGGGCGAGGTGGCGGAATTTCGGGTACATTTCGGTGTACTCGTAGGTTTCGCCTTCGACAGCCAGTTCCAGCATGCGATCGACGCTCAGTTCCTTGGACGGGTACAGCAATTCCAGATGACCAAAGGCATGGGCGGTCTCTTGTTCGGCGGTGGCCTCGAAAACGTCTGCCACATCATTGGCACCAAGAGCGCGGCACTGGCGGGCGAAGTAGAGGTATTTGCGGTTGGCCATGGACTCGCCGGCGAACGCGGCTTCCAGGTTTTCGATGGTGACGGAATTTTGTTTAACGTTGCTCATTTTGATTTCTCCTCGGTAGATGTGTGAGTGTGTCCGTGTTCGTTGAGGAGGAATTTATCGAGATTGAATAAATCGATCCAATTGATTAATATTGTAACAGTTAGTGACAAAAACGATCAAAGAGGCCGCCCATGTACCTGCCCACATTGCGCCAGCTGGAATACCTGATTGCCGTGGTCGATCTGCGTCACTTTGGTCACGCGGCGGAACGCTGCCATGTGACGCAGTCGACCCTCAGCGCAGGCCTGCGCGAGCTTGAATCCCTGTTGCAGGCCGAGCTGGTGGAACGCACCCGGCGCAAGGTTCAGCCCACGCCGCTGGGTCTGGAAATCGCCGATAAAGCCCGCGTGGTAATCGACGGCGCGCGCGACATCGCCGAAACCGCCACCGCCGCCAGCCAACCGCTCAGCGGGCGCATGCGCCTCGGTGTTATCCCCACCATTGGTCCGTTTGTGCTGCCACGCGTGTTGGGCGGGGTGCGCGAGGCTTATCCGGACTTGAAGCTGTATCTCAAAGAAGGTCAATCGGCGGATGTGTTAGGTCAATTGAACCGCGGTGAATTGGAAGCGGCGATCATCGCCCTGCCCTATGACACTGGCAATCTGGAAACCATGACGCTGGGCAGCGATGCGTTCTGGGTCGCGCTGCCCAAGGGCCACCCGTTGGCCAAAAAGAAAAGCCTTAAGCCTTCCGATCTGCCGCCCGATGAATTGTTGATGTTGGAAGACGGCCACTGCCTGCGCGACCATGCCTTGGCAGCGTGCGAGCTTTCTGCGCTCAAAAGTGCCGGAAACATGAGCGGTGATTTTGCAGCCTCGAGCCTTTATACGCTGGCGGAGATGGTCGCCAACGGGTTGGGCATCACGTTCTTGCCGGAAATCGCACTCGGTTCGGGCATGATCAACACCGATGCGCTTGAAGTGCGGCCCCTCAAAACCAACGGTGCACCGCGCCACATCGCACTGGTGTGGCGAAAATCATTCCGTCGAGATTTGGACATTGCCGCGCTTGGTGCTTACCTGCGCGGGCGCATGGCGGGGCTTCGGGTGAAACGCTAGCCCACTGAACCGAACCCGGCTCAGTCGAACCCGGTTAGTCAAACAGGGCGTCGATGTCGGCCTGGCTGACACTTTCTTCGCCCTCCAGCGCGGGGCCGTCCATGGGCACGTCACCATCTTTGGTCTTTTCGCCGTCACGCACCGGCAGGGCGGCGATGGAATCTTTGCCGATAATCACCACCAGTGAACTGAGCGTACCTTCCAGCAAATTCATGGTTTGGACGATCTTACCAATGCGCTGACCGGTGATGTCTTGAAAGGTGCAAGCTTCGAACACACGGTTGGAATGCTCGACGATTTTGTCGAGGTCTTTCGTCACCTCGTCAATGTGGATCCGGTCCTTAAGACTTTCCGCCAGCGCGGACGTAGCCTCGGTCGATTCCATAATGGTGTTGGTGGCGTCTTCGGTTGCTTGAACAATGGCGTTCAACTGATCGGCGACCTTGTTGAAATGATCGACCGGCGCATTGGGATGCTTAACCGCTGCCACCTCAGATTTAATGCGCTCCATATACTCATAGAGCTGCACGATCTGGCGCGACAATTCATCATACTGGTTGGCGTGTGGGTCGGTCATAGCCGGAATTTAGCACCATCACGACAAAGACGCACGCCCGATTAGCCGAATGAAGGGGACACGAAAACCCCCGCTCAAATCCGGGCGGGGGTTTTGAATATTTGAGACCTGTGGAGCAGCGCCTTATTTGGGCGACAGCACCATGGTCATCATGCGGCCTTCGGACTTGGGCATCTGTTCGACCTTGGTGATCTCTTCCAGCTCATCACGCATTTTGATGAGCACCTTGAGACCAAGATTCTGATGCGCCATTTCACGTCCGCGGAAGCGGATGGTGACTTTGACCTTGTCGCCGTTATCAAGGAACTTGCGCGCAGCCTTCATCTTGACTTCATAATCATGAATGTCGATACCGGGGCGCATCTTGATCTCCTTGATCGCGATGACCTTCTGCTTCTTCTTCGCCTCGTTGCGCTTTTTCTGTTCCTCGTACTTATACTTACCGTAATCGAGGATCTTGCACACCGGCGGATCTGCGTTCGGTGAAACTTCAACCAAGTCCAAGCCGAAACCAGCTGCGATTTCGATAGCTTCCGGGGTGGATTTGACGCCGATCATTTCCCCTTCAGGTCCGACGAGGCGAACTTCCTCAACGGTGATGCGTTCATTGACGCGAGGTCCTGAAATGGTCGGCTTCTTGTTAAACGGTGGTCGGGCGATGGCCCTTCTCCTACAGTTATGCGCAGCCGGGCTGCACTTCAAAACACACAGTGCTGACGGCAATGCTTATGCAATGCTCATTTTTGGTGAAGCGGGCTTTAGCTCCCGGCGAGCGGCCCCTGTGCTTCGGCAGTGAGGATATCAATTGCCTCTCCAAGCGCAAGGATTTCTTGATCCTTGCCACCCAGTCGGCGCACCGCGACCTTGCCTTCTTCGGCTTCACGCTTGCCGACGACGAAGATCGCGGGGACCTTCTTGTGGCTATGCTCGCGGATTTTGTAGTTGATTTTTTCGTTACGCATATCGATTTCGGCGCGAATTCCCGCCGTTTTCAACGCGGTGAGGACCTCTTCGGCGTAGCCGTCGGCATCGGACGTGATGGTCGTCACCACGGCCTGAACCGGGGCCAGCCACATGGGCATACGCCCGGCATAGTTCTCAATCAAAATGCCCAAGAACCGCTCGAACGAACCAAGAATGGCCCGGTGCAGCATCACGGGGCGATGTTTTTCACCATCTTCACCGACATAAGACGCGTCTAGGCGTTCCGGCAACACGAAATCAACCTGCAAGGTGCCGCACTGCCAATCGCGCCCGATGGCGTCGCGCAGTACGAATTCCAGCTTAGGGCCGTAGAACGCGCCTTCGCCCGGATTCAGCGTCATCTCCACTCCGGCTGCCTCTGAAGCCTCCCGCAGAGCGTTTTCCGCCTTGTCCCAGGTTTCATTGGTGCCCGCGCGCACGTCGGGACGATCGGAGAATTTAACGACGAACTCTTCGAAGCCGAAATCCTTATAGACAGAAGACAGCAAGGCGATAAAAGACTTGGTTTCCGACTTGATCTGATCTTCGGTGCAGAAGATATGAGCATCATCTTGGACAAACGCCCGCACACGCATCAAGCCGTGAAGCGCACCGGATGGTTCATTGCGTGCACAAGACCCAAACTCCGCCATACGGTAAGGAAGGTCCCGATAGCTGGTCGTGCCTTGTTTAAAAATCTGCACATGGCAGGGGCAGTTCATCGGCTTAATCGCCAAGACCCGGTCTTCGGATTCGGCGATGAACATGTTCTCGCGAAATTTTTCCCAGTGCCCGGAATCTTCCCACAAGGTCCGATCAACCATCTGCGGGGTGTTCACCTCGAAGTAATTAGCCGCCTCCAGGCGGGTGCGCATGTAGTTTTGCACGGCACGGTACATGGTCCAACCGTTGGGATGCCAAAAGACCGAGCCCTGTGCCACGTCTTGCATATGAAACAATGACATTTCCCGGCCCAAGCGGCGATGGTCGCGCTTTTCGGCTTCTTCCAGCATGTGCAGATAAGCCGCCAATTGCTTCTTGTCTGTCCATGCGGTGCCATAGATGCGCTGCAGCATTTCGTTGTTGGAATCGCCGCGCCAATAGGCACCCGCCAGTTTCATCAGCTTGAAGGCTTTGCCCAGCTTACCCGTGGACGGCAAATGCGGCCCGCGGCACAGATCGATGAAGTCGCCCTGACGATACAGACGGATGTCCTGGTCTTCCGGGATCGCTTCGATGATCTGGGCTTTATAGTGCTCGCCCTTATCCTTGAAGAACTGCACCGCATCGTTCCGGCCCCACACCTCGCGGGTGATGGCCTCGTTGCGATCGACAATTTCCATCATACGCTTTTCAATCTTTTCCAGATCATCGGGCGTAAACGGTTCTTCGCGGGCGAAATCGTAATAGAACCCGTTTTCGATGGACGGGCCGATGGTCACTTGCGTATCGGGATACAGTTCCTGAACGGCTTCGGCCATCACATGCGCAGCATCGTGGCGCAAAAGCTCTAGCGCCTCTTCATCCTTGGCGGTGACAATCGCGAACGCGGCGTCTTCGGTTATGGGCAGAGACAAATCCGCCATTTCACCATTGATTTTGACCGCCAGCGCGGCTTTCGCGAGACCCGGACCGATTTCCGCAGCCACGTCGGCACCCGTCACCGGGGCGTCGTAAGAGCGGATAGAACCGTCGGGAAGTGTCAGCTGAACCATGGAATTGACCACAAATCTGGGCCTTGTTTCCAAGGCCGTTCAAAAACGTTATCGAAAGCCGGGAATGTAAGGGGATTCAAGCCCCTGTCAAGGCAGCATTCGCGGTGCCAGCGCAACCTTTTCTTACGGCAGGGCGGCGATGCGCCGCGCCGCATCCCAAACGTCGTCCACCGAAAGGTCGGCAAGGCTTTCTTTGCGCAAGATTTTCACGCTCGGCCCACGCTGTGCGCACAGGGCCGGATCGCTGTCGAACGAATACAAAACCACACTGATACACTCCGCCAAGGAAATCATATGCATCGGCCCGGTGTCATTGCCCACCGCCAGCGCCGCGCCCCGTGCCAAAACGGCGATGTCGATGAAATCGGTCTTGCCACACAAATTGACGGTTCCGGGGGCATCGCGCTCTATCAACGACAAAATTCCCTGTTCCGCCCGCGCACCCAACAGCACCGGGGTGACACCCTGGGCATACAATCGATTGGCCAGATCGGCAAAGTGGCCTGCGGGCCAACGCTTGGCCGGACGATGTGGTGCCCCGCCCGCCACCAGCAGGGCATACGGCTTTTCAATGCCGAAGGCGCTGACATCCTTGTCGGCGAAGCTGAGATCAGGCATCGGCACATCACAAACGCCGGCCTCGGCCAGTTGCTGTTTTTGACGGTCGATGGTGTGCATTGTGTTGCGTGCTGAATTGCTATGAGGATGCGAACAGCCCCGCGCAATCCCCGACCATTGTGGCCGCTTGCCTGAACCGAAAAGGGGGCTGAGTATATGAAAATAAAAGCTCGACCGGTCCGAGGTCTGCAAATCGTAAATACGCGTGAAGTTGCCCGACAGAATTTTCTGGCGCAGGTGCCGCACCCGACCGATCTGCCAGGCCTTGGGACGGTCTTCATCCACCCACACATCGTCGAACAGACCGGTGGCACGAGCAAGTTCTACATAAGGCTTTGACGTCAGCAGCACCAACGACGCACCGCCGCGGCAATCTTGGTGATGACGACGGATCGCCGCCATTGGCCCCAGCGCTTGCACAAAATCCCCCAGCGCGCCCAACTTGATGATGAGAATGCGTTCGCCCACCCCGTTCATCGTGGCCTCGCTCACCTGATTACACGTCCTGACCGCGTTCATGCAGCACTTCGCGGTAAACATTGAGGGTCTTTTCGCACATAGCTGCTTTAGAGAAATGCTCCGTCACACTTTTCACCGCCCGTTCGGCAAAGACCTGCCGCCCATCTTCGTCGAGGCTCAAGGCTTGACGCAAGGCTTTCGCCAAAGCCGCTTTGTCGCCCGGTGGAAACAGCCAACCGGTTTGCCCCTCAATGATGGTTTCACACGCACCACCGTGATCGGGGGCGACAACGGGACGGCCCAGCGCCTGAGCTTCGACCACCACGCGGCCAAAGGCTTCGGGATCGGTCGAGGCCGACACGACCACGTCGGCCAACATATAAGCCGCAGGCATATCGTCGCAGTGATCGACGATGCGCACCACTGAACTCAAACCGTTCTTTTCAATCAGGCGCTCCAATTCTTTGCGATAGCCCGAACGGCCCTGATCGGACCCCACCAGCACGCAGCGAATGTCCTTGCGCCCCAGCGCCGCGATGGCTTCGATGAACACGCCTTGGCCTTTCCACCGCGTCAAACGTCCCGGCAGCATCACCACCGGATAGCCGTCTTCCAACCGCCAGGTGTGGGCCAGCTTGACCACCCGCTCCGCGCTGACCAGGGACGCGTTAAAACTGTCCAGATCGACGCCACGGTGAATGATGCGAATTTTATCTCCAGCCGCCCCGTAGGTTTGTTTGAGGTGGCCGGCGATGAACTTGGAAATTGCAATCACCCGGTCGCCGCGGGTCATCACAGAATTGTACAGTCGCTTCAATGCTGTGCCGATAGAATAGGTGCCGTGAAAGGTGGTGACAAACGCCGTATTGGTGTTCTTGCAGGCGTAATAGGCGCTCCATGCAGGAGCACGGGAACGCACATGCACGATGTCCACGCCCTGTTCCTTGATCACTTTCATCAGCTTGGAAATGTTGGCGTAGATGGTCAGTGGGTTTTTCGAATGCAGAGGCAATTGGATGTGATCCGCACCGGCGCGCTGCAATTGATAGACCCGCTCGCCGCCGTTAGATGCCACCAGCGATCGCCAACCCTGCGCTGTGATGCAACCGGCGATTTCCACCGTGCCGCGCTCGACACCGCCGCTACCGCCCAGCGCCGGAAGCACTTGCAAGATGGTCACGGGTGCTGTTGAGGTTCCACCAGTTGGGCTCGCCCCCCCGCCAACGGCCTCGGTGTTCGGTGAACGCTTGGTCATCGACGAAATAATGGTATGATTGTGCGTAATGCTCATTGCCCCTTTTGCATTGCTTCTACTTGATATTAACCGTTCTGGCACGGCATAAGAAAGGTTACAGGTCATAACTGAGGTGTCCAGAGAAATGCAAGCCCCCCCTAACGCCCCCCTCCAGACCATTCAGCGCGAAGACGGCGCGACTATCGCCTACCACCGCACCCCTGGCAAGAGCCCGGGCAAGCTCGTTGGCGTCATGTTTCTGGGTGGTTCGCATTCTAACATGGATGGCTCAAAAGCCCTTGCCCTGGAAAAATGGTGCCAAGACGAGGGGCGTGCTTTTCTGCGGTTTGACTATTTCGGCCACGGCCAATCGTCCGGTGCGTTCACCGATGGAGTGATCGGACGCTGGGCCGAGGACGCCGTGTTTGCGCTCGATCACTTGACCGAAGGCCCGCAGGTTCTGGTCGGCAGCTCCATGGGCGGATGGATTTCCATGCTGGTGGCCCGAGAGCGGCCCGAACGTCTACGCGGCCTGATTGGTCTGGCCAGCGCGCCCGATTTCACCGAAGACCTGATGTGGCAGGAGCTGTCCGATGACCACCGTGCCGAAATGGCCCGCGACGGCCAGGTAACCTTGCCCAATGACTACGACCCTCAGCAGCCCTATATCATCACCCAGCGCCTTATCGAGGATGGGAAAAACCACCTGCTACTGCGCGATCCACTTAATCTCAAGATGCCGGTGCGCCTCATTCACGGCCTGAAGGACCCGGACGTGCCATGGCAAACTGCCTTGAAAATACAGGATGTTTTGGTTTCGGATGACGTGGAAGTGCAACTCGTCAAGAACGGCGACCATCGACTTTCTCAGGCGTCCGACTTGACCCGCATGATCCGCACACTAGCTTATCTTCTGAACGACCTTGAAAATGACGAAAGCGAGAGCGCATGAGCCCCATTTCTCCCATTCTCAATAAACTGATTTTCGGGTTTACCTTTTTTCGCGAACGTTATTTTTCCGAACGCAAAGACCTTTACCGCCGTCTGGTCCGCGATGGCCAAAAGCCTAACATCGCGATGATCGCCTGCGCCGATTCTCGTGTTGACCCCGCCATTGTTCTTCAAGCCGATCCGGGTGATATTTTTGCCATCCGCAACGTCGCCAATTTGGTGCCGCCGTTCGAAGAAGACCAGGAAGGCGAGACCTCTTATCACGGTACATCCGCCGCACTTGAATTCGCGGTGGAACAATTGGGCGTCGAACACATCGTGATCTTTGGTCACGCGCACTGTTCCGGTGTCAAAGCCATGGTCACGGGCCGCGAGGGCAACCCGGTCGCCGGTCGCTTCGTGCCCGCATGGACGTCCATCGTCGACAAGGCCTACACCCTGGCCAAAACCAAGTTCCCGACAATCGAAGGCGACGCACTGGATCGCTGCTGCGAGCGCCAAGCGGTGCTGGTATCGCTGGAAAATCTGATGACGTTCCCGTTTATCCGCGAACGGGTAGAGGCCGGGACGTTGGAAATTCATGGCTGGTATCTGGACATCGCCGAGGGCGAATTGTCGAGCTACGACGAAACCACCAAAGAATTTACGCCGCTGGTCTAGCTACATCCCTTCCACGGCCAAAACCGCCCGCAGACCCGATTTATAATCGGGGTAATCCAGTTTCACGCCCAGTTCGTCCTTAATCCGATCATTCATGACCAAACGATTGTCGGCCCAAAAGGTCTGGGCCATGGGTGACATGGTTTTGATGGCTTCTTCGAAGGGAACCTCGTCGGGAACCCCTGCATTTAACAATTCACACGCGAACTTGATCACATCACTGGGTTCGGCCGGGTCGTCGTCGCACACATTATAAACGCGCCCCGGATTGGGCTTGGCGATCGACGATTTCAAGATGTTGGCGATGTCCGCCACATGAATACGTGAAAAAAAATGCCCTGGGCTGGATATGCGCTGTGCGCGGCCCGCCCGCACCTTGTCCAACGGGCTGCGCCCCGGCCCATAAATGCCCGCCAGACGAAAAACGTGCAGTGGCAGCTGGCTACGCACTGCAAGATTTTGCCAGTGGGTTTCGGCAAGACCGCGAAAGCGCGAGCGTTCCTGCGTCGGCAGCAAGCGCGAGGTTTCGTTCACCGGCTTGCCGCCAGTGTCACCGTAAACTCCGACGGTGGACAGATAGCCAAGCCATGCGATATGCCCAGCATGACGCGCCAAGTCGCTGCCGTGCAGATCCAAGACCGGGTCGCCCGCGCTATCGGGCGGCACCGACACCAGCACATGGGTGACGTCGGCGAACACAGCATCGAAATCATCAAGCGGGTGATCGCGATCAAACGTAAACGTGCTGGCATTGCCGCCGGGTGCTTCATCACCCAACCGGTGCGTGCCGCTCACCCGCCAACCTTGAACTTGCAGGTTGCGAGCCAGCCATGTGGCGCTGTAGCCCAGGCCGAAGCAGAACAGATGCGGAGAAGTTGATGTCATAAAGATGAGCCATCTTGCTTTTTTGAAATTGCGCGGCAACTGTAGTCACCATGACACGCTCAAGACAAGTCCCTACCTTTCCCACGGCCCTGTCGGTCTTGCTGCTTTTGTCGGGCCTCATTATCGCGCGGCCCGCTGGGGCGGAAACCGTCGAGCAGGCCCAAGCTCACTACAAGACCTGTATGAGCCATGTTGCCATCAGCGCCGAGGATGCCTTCGACGATGCCACCGCATGGGAGGGACTGGGCGGCGGTTACCCTGCCCGCCACTGCGCCCTGGCTGCGCTGATGGCCATCGGTCACTATCCGGAGGCCGCGCAAGGTTTGGAAAAACTCGCCGATGTGGTCCGCGCCGACGCCGTCTTCAAAGCGCGTTTATTGGTGCAAAGCGCCCGCGCCTGGATCGCGTCGGATGAGCCCAAGCATGCCACCGCCGTCGCCGACACGGCTCTAAGGCTGGTCCCCGACGCCACCGATGCCTTGCTGGTTCGCGCCGAAGCCCTGGCGCTGCAAGGCGCATATTGGGAAGCAGCCGATGATCTCAGCCGGGTGCTTTACATCGCCCCCAACACGGTCGAAGCGCTGGTCCTGCGTGGCGCGGCCTACCGTCAGCTGGATGCGTCCGACTTAGCCCTGGATGATCTGAACCGCGCCCTGACCCTGGCCCCCAACCACCCCACGGGATTGTTGGAACGCGGCATCGTGCACCGTCTGGCCAAGCGCAAAGCCAAGGCCCGCGCCGACTGGAACCGAGTGATTGAGGTCGCGCCCGGGTCCGAAGCAGCCCGCGCAGCCGCCGCCAATTTGCATAAACTGGATTCCGGCATAGATTGAATTTGATCGATCTGCTGGAAAGCGCCTCAGCCATCACCTATATTAGCGACAACTCATTTATTGACCCGCTAAGCGGGCAACAAAAACAAGACAGCCAGGGATCGCACCATGAGCAATCGCAGTCACCTCGATACGCCTGATTTCCCTCTTCAATCCAGTGGGGACGTTGATGGCCCAGCCCACCGCCAAGCCCATGAAATCGGCTGCGGCGCCGTGGTCATCCGCTCAACCGAGGACGGTCATACCGTGTGCATGAAGCTGGACCGCATCGGCAAGGAATACATCCACCACTATGTCATCGTGCTCGACCCCAAGCCCACCGGAGAGATGGAGCTGGTCTACGTCGATCCCGAAGAAAAGCTATTTGATTGCTTCGCCACCTTCGACGTCGCGCTGGGCACACCTGAAAACATTGAGGCCGAGACCGGCCATGCGTTTGAAAATCAGGGTGGCCACTTCATCAAAGTGCTCGATGATCCCAAGGCGCAGAAAATGTTCTGTTATGTCGAGCCGGCCACCGGTTTGGTGCGTATCCGCCAGGACCGCAAAATCAAAAGCGTGCACCCAAACTGGAAAGCCCGCGCCAGAATCAAAGATGAGATCGTGGAATTGGCCGAACTGCTCGAACGTTTTGCCGCGCAGCTCTAAGCCTTACGCCGCATCCCAGTGGGAAGTTCCTCGACCATCGCCGGATAGACACCATTTTCATCGTGCACTTCAAGCCCCGTCAGCGGCGGATTGAAGACGCAAATCATGCGCATTTCCTTGTCCGCGCGCAGCAGATGTTTTTCGTGACCATCCAGTGCATACAGCGTGCCTGGGCGAATGTCGTAAGTGGGGCCGTTCGGCAGCACCTCGATCTCGCCAGACCCTTCAATGCAATACACCGCTTCCAGATGATTTTGGTACCAAATCAGCGTTTCCGTACCGGCATGGATCAACGTGTCGTGCATGGAAAATCCCATATCGGCATCGCGCAAAATCAAGCGCCGGCTGGTCCAGTTGCCGCCCTTGACCTCATGTTCGGTACCGAGAATATCGTCCAAATTTTTCACGATCATTTTAGTCTGTCTCCTAAACTTAAACTTTATGCGACGCACTTTCCGTAAGCATTGGGGAAGTGGCGCGCAGCCACGACGGCGACGGCCTTTTCAAGGGTTTCAAGGCCCTTTTCCAACACGTCCTCGTCGATGGTCAACGGCGGCATGACTTTGGCCACCTGAGATTTGATCCCGGCGGTTTCCATAATCAGCCCGTTGGCAAAAGCCTCGCGGCAAATCTCTTCGGCAAAACCATCAATGCCGCTTTCCAGCGCCTGGATCAGCCCACGGCCGCGCGTTTTGAACTGCGCTTTACCAAAGCGGTCCGCCAAGGCGTCGAGGCATTCGCGCACCCGCTGGCCTTTTTTTGCAACGGCGTTTTCCAACGCATTGTCGCGCCAGTAGTCCAAGGCTTTAGCGGCGGCGACAAATGCCAAATTGTTGCCGCGGAAGGTCCCATTGTGTTCGCCCGGATTCCAGATATCGAGATCGGGGCGGATCAGCACCAGCGCCATGGGCAAGCCCAGGCCGCCGATGGCCTTTGACAGGCACACCATATCGGGCTTGATGCCTGCGGTTTCAAAACTGAAAAAAGTGCCGGTACGCCCGCAGCCCATTTGAATGTCGTCGACGATCAACAAAATGTCGTGGCGGCGGCAAAGCTTTTCCAGGTTGCGCAACCACTTCCAACTGGCGACGTTGACGCCGCCTTCGCCTTGCACAGTTTCCACCACAACCGCGGCAGGCGTGTCTAGGCCCGAACCTGCGTCGTCAAGGTAGGCTTCGAAATACGCCAGCGTGTCCGCATCGGCCCCTAAATACCCGTCAAAGGGCATCGCCGTAACATGCCCCAGCGGCACCCCCGCGCCTGCGCGCTTGGATGCATTTCCGGTCAGCGCCAGCGCACCCAGCGTCATGCCGTGAAAGCCGTTGGTGAACGACACCACCTGGGTGCGGCCCGTAACCTTGCGCGCCAGTTTGATTGCGCTTTCGACCGCGTTGGTCCCGGTCGGTCCGGGGAACTGGATTTTGTAGTCCAAATCGCGGGGCTTCAAGATCACCGCGTAAAAGGTTTCCAGAAAATGACGCTTGGCCTCGGTGGCCATATCCAGCGCGTGCATGATGCCGTCACGTTCCATGTAGTCGAGCACGGCGCGCTTGAGCACGGCGTTATTGTGGCCGTAGTTCATCACCCCCGCACCTGCGAAGAAATCAATATAAACATTGCCGTCTTCATCGGTCAGGTGCGCATCTTTGGCGCTCGCAAACACGACGGGGAAATCGCGGATATAACCACGTACGTTGGATTCGTGATTTTCAAAAGTTTTCATAGTTTCGATCCTATCTCTTGTGCTCATTTCTGGATGTCTTAAGCGATGGGATGAATGGGATGGATGGTGAACAGCCGCTCTTCTTCGTGCTGTTCATCTTCGGGAAAGTCAGATTTGGTAAAGCCATCGTGAATGGAGATATCCGCCCCGCGGGCCTTTGCAAAGGCCGTGAACAGCGCTTCTGATGCCGAATTCGATGGCGTGACTGTGGCTTCCATTTTGCGTACCCCGATGCAGCCCGGCAGTTCGACCAGGCCTTCCAGCAGGCGCTTGGCGATGCCCATGCCACGAAATTCGGGCAACACCGCCACTTGCCAGACGAACAAGACGTCTGGGTGCTTGGGCAAGCGATGCGCGGCGATAAAACCTGCGGGCAGGCCGAAAACTTCAACCACCGCACAGGTGGTGTTAAAGTTGCGGCCCAGCATCATGTAAGCGTAAGGCGAATTCAGATCCACACCACCGGCGTCGCGGGCCAGTTCCCACAACAAGGCACCTTCGTCTTCCATCACGGCTCGCACGGCGACGCCGTCGGCATCGAGAAGCGCTTCGCCGTCCTTCATCATCGCGCTGGACATTTTCAGGGCCACGGCGGGCATGGCCGACGCGCATGAAGTGCTTTTAAGGGTGGTTTTGGACGTGGTTCGGTTTAGGGCAAGCTGATTGGTTTCAGTCATGATTCCACTGCATTTTGTTAACGACAGACGTGCATCAGGGGTTGCGAGCGTTAAAACGCAAGCAACGCCTGTAGGCCGATTTCAAAACCGGCTGGTCGCAGACTTAATGCAGAAAGGGAATGAGATGTTCAGAGCACGGCATCTTCACGCTGCCGACAAAGATCCAACCCACGGGACGAGAATTGCCCATCGGACGCTTCGGACGGAGCGACGTAAGTCGCCCGTCACCCACATCATCCTGGGGCGGCAAAACGACATTTTCGTCGTCGATTTCATACGGGGTTTGATGCTCTATCATCAAGGCACATGGTAGCCAAATGCGACCGCTTGTCAACTTGGGCCCCATGAAACTTATGTTAATTTATAATTTTTGCTTAAAAATCAAGATCTTGATAGTGCTTGGGTGGCGGCACGCCGGGAATGTGATCGTGCAGCAGTGCGCGAAAGCTGGGGCGAGATTTGATGCGCGCATACCAGTCTTTGGTCAATGGAAAATCAGCCCACGGCACATCGCCCAGATAGTCCACGCACGACAGATGCGCGCCTGCCGTAATATCGGCCAGGGTGAAATGATCGCCTGCGAGCCAAGTACGGCGTTCGACCAAAAACCCGATATAGGCCAGATGGTGACGAATGTTGGTCTTACCCGCACGGATCGCCGTGCTATCGGGGGAGCCCAACCCTAAAAACCGCTTCATGACCTTTTCACCGACCAAGTTCACGCCGACTTCGCGTTCGAACTTGTCATCGAACCACTGACACAGGCGGCGTACTTCGGCGCGTTCCAAGGGGCCGGACCCCAACAGCGGGGTCACATGGCCCGACTCGTCTAAGTACTCACAAATCACCTGCCCACCGGATATCGCCGTACCGCCGGTTTCCACCAGCACCGGCACTTCGCCAGCGGGGTTGAGGCGCAGGAAAGCCTCACGGCGCTCCCACGTTTTTTCAACCTCCAGGTCGAACTCCAGTTTCTTCTCCCCCAGCACAATCCGGACTTTGCGGGAATGGGGGGACAGCCAATTGTGGTAAAGCGTGCGCATGGGAACCTTATACAACAAGTTTTGCGTGAAGGAACATAGGCGCTTTGTTGGAGCGTAACCTTTTCCACCACCCAGCGAATTTCATCATGAAACTGCCGCATTCCGACCCTAAGTTAAAATCATTATAAATTATAGCACCCCATTCAGACACACAGCGGAGCCGCCCCATGCTGATCAAAATCCCAAAGTCCTGGTCCTTACGCGAATCGGACGCCACGCCCGAAAGCATCTACCGTGAGCGCCGCACGTTCATGAAGGGCACCGCGGCCGCGATTACCGGCGGTATCGCCGGCAGCCTGATCGGGCCTGAAGCCTTTGCCGCCTGGACCAAGGGTGAGGTGCTGCCAAATGTGGTGAAAAGTAAATACACGGTGGACGGTCCCTCGACGCCTTATGAATCGGTCACCGAATACAACAATTTCTACGAATTCGGCACCGGCAAGGACGATCCCTTCGACAATGCTAAAGATTTCGTGACCAAGCCGTGGACCATCGAAATCGCGGGCGAGGTTGCCAAGCCCGGCACCTACGACGTTGAAGACCTGCTGCGTCCCCACCAGATGGAGGAGCGCATTTATCGTCATCGCTGTGTCGAAACCTGGTCGATGGTCGTGCCCTGGGTCGGGATCTCGCTGGCCGACATCATCAAACGTCTTGAGCCCACGTCACGCGCCAAATACGTCGCGTTCGAAACCCTCCACGACTCCAAGCGCATGCCGGGCCAAGAACGCCGCGTGCTGCAATGGCCCTATGTCGAAGGCTTGCGCATGGACGAGGCCATGAACCCGCTGACGCTGCTGGCAACCGGACTGTACGGTGAAGTACTGCCACCGCAGAACGGCGCGCCAATCCGCTTGGTGACGCCGTGGAAATATGGCTTCAAGGGCATTAAATCCATCGTCCGCATCACGTTCTTGGACAAAGAGCCTCCCACCTCATGGAACCTCGCGGCATCGGGTGAATACGGGTTTTACGCCAACGTGAACCCGGATGTTTCTCACCCGCGCTGGTCACAAGCCAAGGAACGCCCGGTCGGTGAATTTTTCAAACGCCCGACCTTGATGTTCAACGGCTACGGTGAAGAGGTCGCGGGCCTATACAGCGGTATGGACTTGGCAAAATATTTCTAATGAACACGAACATCAGCACGGCCATGAACAAGACCTCGATTAAATTGCCGCACCGCACCGCATGGTGGCTGGTGTTCTCGCTGATGGCCTTGCCGTTGGCCTGGCTGGTGGGCATGGCGTTCACCGGCGGGCTGGGCGCCAACCCCATCGAGGCGATCAATCGCTATCTTGGCGATTGGGCGCTGCGCATGCTGTTGGTGACCCTCGCCGCGACCCCGTTGAAAACGCTATTCGGTTGGCTATGGCCTGTGCGGATGCGCCGCATGTTGGGCTTATGGGCGTTCGCTTATGTCACCTTGCACATCACCAACTACGTCGCCATCGATCAGTTTTTCGCTTGGGGCGACATCTGGCAAGACATCATCAAACGCAACTTCATCACCGTGGGCATGATTGCTTTTGTCATCCTCGGCACGCTGGCTGCGACCTCGTTCAACGGGGCCATCAAGCGCCTTGGCGCGAAGACCTGGAAAAAGCTCCACAAGCTGGTCCACCTCGCCGCCGCGCTCGGTTGCCTGCATTACATTTGGATGGTCAAGGCCGATCTTTTGCTGCCGACAGTTCACAGCGCCCTTCTGGCGGCGTTGATGGGTGTGCGTCTGTACACATGGGTGAGGCGCAACTACCTGCGCGCCTAAACGGTGTCGGCCAATATGAGTTCTGAAGTATTGCACAGAACCGCTCGCGCGTCGGCGCAAGGGATTCCTCACCCGACTTTTAACAGATTGGGGAATCTTAGCGGATCGTATCGCATAGATTTCGCCCAAATATCCGTGAACAAGTCTTGCACGTCTTGTGTGAAAAACGGCAGCCCAAGAATTTCTTGCTGCTGCGGCTCATCGCCTGGAATGCCGAAACGCACCATAGCGTCTTCCAGCCACAAATAGAAATTCATCTTGGTCTTTTGCATGCCACCGGTTTGCAACAAAGCCCGGTATGCGATGTAAGCCACGATGCACCGGTATTGCCCGAAACTGACGTAAGGTGACGGCGGGTTCGACGCTTCGGCAAAACCCGGCTTGATTTCATGCCATGCAGGCATAAAGGCCGGAACGGGGCTCACCAATGCCCCGATGGCCGACCAGGCGGCGGCGACAAAATCTGCATAGACAGAATCGGACGGTTTTTTCATATAAATAATGAACGTATCCGCCTTACCGATGGAGCCGGGCGCCCCGAATTTAAAGTGATCAATAAATTTATATGAGGCATCGTCCAACAACGTCATAAACGCCGGCAAAACGGTTGCGACGTCCTTCGCATCGACATTCAAGCCGAGACGCCAATTGACCTCATCACTCGTGGGCCGCCCAACAGGAGGAGTGACCCCCTTCTTCTCAAGGGTCGATCCGGTTGGATAGACATGCAAATAATCGATACTAATTTTTGTTAAGAGAGTGCTCGATTTGTCGTTACCGTAATCCGTTGCAAAACCGCCCGTGCTTGTGGAATTGATATAGCCCAGATTCTGAACATTTACGATATGCGCACCTATGGATGTGAAAATCGTCGACATTGCTGCGTTAAGCGTTGTGCCTGATAGCGCCGTTTTCACATTGACCGTGTCCTTGGCGCTGTAAACCGTTCGATACAAATCGTTCACAACATTACCGGGGTTTGACGATGCGTCATACTTCTGCAGAACCGTCCAGCAATCATTAATGAAGGTTATGTACGATTGAAAAGCTGTCGTCATGAAATCGGCTCCCTCTGCTCTAGTGTATCGGTGCGCGGTTCGGCGCGGCCCATCAGTTCGTCGTGGGCGGTGACAATTCAGAAAGTGAACCGGGCAAGTCCGCCGCACCCGAGTACATCAGTTGCCATGCAACGGCAGTACCGTCGGACGCTGCGGGTGCCTTGGCCAAGTCGGCGGCAAGCTCAGCGTAAACATCACTTTCAGATCCACCCCCGGATGCGTTTTCAAGCGCCGCAGCGATCCCCAATGAAACGGCCGAACAAAATTTATTCAGATTGGTCGATAGCGCCGCATCCGCACCAGCTTTCAAATCACTCGCCAATTTTTTGAGCCCCGCGTGATCCAGGGTTGCGGCTTGTTGTAGATTGCTTTGGTCCAAAATTTCGACGCCCGCAATGAGGCTGTTGAGCGCAAGATTTTGTGCATTAAGCAACATTTCAATGCTTATCGCCTGGGCTTCGGCGGCTTTGCCTTTCACCGTTCCATTTGCGATGCCTGCAACCAACGCATCGACCTGTTGGGCATAACCCAACATCTCATCAAGCGCGGCAGTCAATTGGCTCACACTTTCCTCGGTGCGGAATTTATATGCGGCAGTACTTATCACCAGCTGCCAGTCGCTGGTGAACTGAGCCGTGTAAATGCCCAATAATGTGACATAGGTCGTGTTGCTGTTGGCCATACTGAAGCCTCTCTTTCGCTTGCATGTGGTGACGCACACATGAGTGCGCATCTACACAACAAGACGAATAAAGGCGGTGATTGTGATAAATTTTAAAATGGAACGGGATCAATTACGCCGTTCAGGCGTTGCGGGAATCGCGGATATCTTGCTCGCTCATGCCGATGGTCAATGCCAGAGCATCTTTGTTTTTTTGCAGAAATTTCTGCCCCCTACGCGGCACAGGAATTTTCAGGCCCCGGCACATGCCGATCAGGGCTTCGAGAATCTGGTCCTCGCTCAAGTGTACGCGGTACGGATTGTTCGGGTCGCTGGACGTATATTGCAAAACCACCTTGAGGCCTTCCGGCGAATTGTCGGAAACCACACGATTTTTTGAACTGTCGATGACCTGCAAATCCTCAATGTGAGAATCGGGCACATTGAGGTTCTTGTCCTTGGCGAATTTTTGAAACGCCAAGCGCAATTCCTGCTTGCTGAAAATCAGTTTGCGAACGTCAACGGGCATACAAAATCTCTTTCTCTTCCCAGGCACGCGGCCTTAAGAATCCAGATATAGTCGCCCCCCTATTCGATAGCTCATACTATTTTGCAATGAACATCAATGGGCTTCGTCCCAATTGGCTCCTATGCCCATGTCCACCACCAAAGGCACGCTCAGCGATGCGGCATTTTCCATCACGTCTTTGACCACAACCCGCGTGGCCTCTAACTCGCTTTCGATCACTTCGAAGATCAGTTCATCGTGAACCTGCAACAGCATGCGCGCACCAAGCCCCGCATCCACCAACGCATCCGGCAACCGCACCATGGCACGCTTGATGATGTCGGCCGCGCCGCCCTGAATCGGGGCGTTGATGGCGGCACGCTCTGAAAAACCGCGGGTCATGGGGTTTTTGTCATTGATCCCGCCGACGTGACACTTACGACCGAACAAGGTGGTGACAAAACCGTGTTCCGCGGCGAACGCCTTGGTTTCATCCATGTAGGCACGTATACCGGGGAACCGTTCGAAGTAGGCCTTGATGTAATCGCCCGCCTCAGAGCGAGAAATATCCAACTGGCGTGCCAGACCAAACGCGGAAATGCCGTAAATGATGCCGAAGTTGATCGCTTTGGCGCGGCGTCGCACCATCGGGTCCATGCCCTCGACCGGCACGCCGAAAACTTCCGACGCCGTCATGGCGTGAATGTCGAGACCGGAATGAAACGCATCTTTCAGTTGGCCGATATCAGCCACATGCGCCAGCAGGCGCAATTCAATTTGCGAATAATCGGCACTGAGCAATTTGTGCCCCGCCTCGGCAACGAAGGCTTTGCGGATTTTGCGGCCCTCTTCTGTGCGTATGGGGATGTTTTGCAGATTGGGATCGCTCGACGCCAGCCGCCCGGTGGATGTCGACGCCATCGAATACGATGTATGCACCCGCCCGGTTTCCACATTGATCTGGTTCATCAACGCGTCCGTATAGGTGCTTTTCAGCTTCGCCAGTTGACGCCAGTCCAACACCCGCGCGGGCAGTTCGTGGCCTTCGGCGGCCAACCCCTCCAACACATCCGCGCCGGTGGCGTATGCCCCCGTCTTACCCTTTTTACCGCCCGCGATTCCCATTTTGTCGAACAGAATTTCACCCAATTGTTTGGGTGAACCGATGTTGAAATCTTCCCCCGCGAGCTTGTGAATTTCAATCTCCAAATCACCCAGGCGCTTGGCGAAATCATCCGATAGGCGTTTCAGTTCGGTAGCATCGGCTTTGATGCCCTCGCGTTCCATCTGCACCAAAATTGGGATCAGTGATCGTTCAAGCGTTTCGTACACCGTTGCCATATGCTCTGTCACGATCCGTGGCTTGAGCATTTTATAGAGCTTCAACGTCACGTCGGCGTCTTCGGCGGCATAGTCGAGCGCCTTGTCCAACGTCACCCGATCAAACGTCACCTGTGCCTTGCCAGTGCCCGCGACGTCTTTGAACTTGATGGTCTCATAATCAAGGTGCAAACGCGCCAATTCATCCATGCCGTGACCGTGCAAGCCACCTTCGAGGACGTAGCTGATCACCATGGTGTCATCCACCGGGGTGACATCGACACCATAACGGCCGAGCACCAACATATCGTATTTGATGTTCTGGCCGACCTTGAGCACGCCCGGGTCTTGCAGCATCGGGCGCAGTAAATCCAATGCACGCTCCAGCCCGATTTGCTGAGGAGCACCTTCGTCCGCCACCTTGTCGCCATCGCCGAAATCAAAACCACCCTGAGCTTCCGGCCCCTTATGGGCGAGCGGAATGTAACACGCGCGGCCCGGCGTCACGCACAACGATACGCCCACCAACTGAGCCGACATGGCGTTCAACGACGTGGTTTCCGTGTCCACCGCAACGACGCCTGCGTCCAAGGCTGCCGCGATCCAAGGCATCAGAGCTTGTTCAGTTTGAATCAGTTCGTATTCGGCTTTAACTTCAGGCAACTTGGGCGTAGGGCTCGTCATGGTGGCGCCGCCATTTTTGCGGTTGCCGTTGTCGCCGATGGAAACGCCGCGGGCCTCGACTTTCGACAGTAGTGATCTGAAGTTTTGCTCCTTCATAAAGCTCACCAAGGCCGCAACATCGGGTTCGCCAACGTCGAAATCATCCAACGGCACATCCACAGGCACATCCAGACGCAACGTCACCAAGTCTTTGGACACCCTTGCATTGTCGGCTTGCGCAATCAGACGCTCACGGCGCTTTGGCTGCTTGATGTTTTCGGCATTGGCCAACACGGCTTCCAAATCGCCATACTCATTGATCAACTGCGCTGCGGTTTTGACGCCGATGCCTTCCACGCCCGGCACGTTGTCGGCGCTATCGCCGGCCAGCGCCTGCACGTCGATGACCCGTTCCGGGCCGACGCCAAATTTCTCGCGCACTTCGTCGGGGCCAATGGTGCGGTTTTTCATCGCGTCGAACATTTCAACGCCTTCGCCAACCAGCTGCATCAGGTCCTTGTCGCTTGAGACGATCGTGACCTGGGCGCCTTGTTCGCGGGCTAGACGGGCGTAAGTGGCGATCAAATCGTCGGCCTCAAAACCTTCCATGTCCACGGCCTTCAGGCCCATCGCGCGGGTGGCCTGGCGCACCAGTTCGAATTGCGGGATCAGGTCGTCGGGTGGCGGCGGACGGTGGGCTTTGTATTGGGGATATATGTCGGAGCGAAAGGTTTTGCGCGCCCGATCAAAAATCACCGCGATATGATCGGCGTCGGTGTCTTCCACCAGCTTCATAATCATCGAGGTAAAACCGTACACGGCATTGACCACCGTGCCGTCCAGACTTTTCATCGAGTCGGGAAGCGCGTGATAGGCTCGGAAGATAAATCCCGAGCCGTCGATCAGGAATACATGTTTCATCTGCGCCCGCTTAATGCGCTGCGGTTTTGGCGTTGGCATCCAAAACAAACATTTTTGAGCAATACGGACATGTGACTTTACCCGTGCCGGAATCAATCTTCAGATAGACCCGGGGGTGGCCGCCCGTTTGCTGATCGCCATCGCATACGACGGTGGTGGTGGTCACGATTGTCGGGGCAGCATCCGTCATGGTGGGTCTTCCTTCGAGGTCGAGTTCGTAAAAAAGTGCCGATGCACTCTATATAAGTGGGTTGCGTGCGCGCGCAAAGGGCTTACATTTCCCACAACAAGGGCGCGATCCGAACTCGGATGATACCCCAAGTGTCGTCGGTTGCAACGCCCCAAGGAGATAAATCAGGTGACATTCCTACCCGAAAACGCCGTCGAAATTCGCAATTTGTCCAAGATCTACAAGCCCCAGGGCAAACGCGGTGAAATGCACGCGCTGACCAACCTCAATCTGGACATACCGCGCGGCTCGTTTTTTGGCTTTTTGGGCCCCAACGGGGCTGGAAAATCGACGCTGATCAACATTCTGGCGGGTTTGGCGTTAAAATCATCTGGCACGGTACGGATTTGGGGCAACGACATCGACGAACACCCGCGCGCCGCCAAGCGCGGCATCGGCATTGTCCCCCAGGAACTCAACATCGATCCCTATTTCACCCCCCGCGAGGCGTTGGAGGTTCAGGCCGGTCTGTATGGCGTGCCCAAAAGCCAGCGCCGCACCGATGAAATTCTCGACGCCGTGGGCCTGACGGACAAGGCCACGGCTTATGCCCGTACGCTTTCGGGCGGCATGCGCCGCCGTCTTTTGGTCGCAAAAGCCCTGGTGCACACACCGCCGGTTCTGGTGCTGGACGAACCCACAGCGGGCGTGGACGTGGAACTACGTCGCCAACTTTGGGCCTATGTGCGCAAGCTCAACGAAGAGGGCGTGACCGTGTTGCTCACCACCCACTATCTGGAAGAAGCCGAAGAACTATGTGACCGCATCGCCATCATCAATAACGGCACCTTGATCGCGTGTGACAAAACGAAGAGCCTGATGGGTAAGCTGGACAGCAAGCGTGTCACCGTGATGCTGACCGAGGATTTGAGCAGCATTCCCGATTCTCTCAAAGGCTTCAACGTTACCTTGAAAGATCAGCGTGAACTGGAATTCACCTATCAGCCGAGCGCGGTAAAATCCTCCGATATCATCGTCGCCGTGCAAGGTGCAGGGCTTAAATTCGCTGAACTGGTCACCAAAGAGCCCGAGCTGGAAGATATCTTCGTCCAATTGACCCACCAGGCGAACGAACCCACCGCCGCTCCGCACATCAATGCGAGATGAAGCATGACAAAAATCGATGCCCCCACAGGTGATGAAGGTTATTTGCTCGACCCCAATGACTGGACCGTCGCCATCGCCGAACAATTTGCCGCCGACGAGGATATTGATTTAACCGACGAGCACTGGGCCGTGATCCGGTTTGTCCGCGATTGGTATACGGAACACGGCGTCGCACCCAGCGGCCGCGACATGACTGCGTTCATGAAAGCCCAAGGTGCGTCACGCAATCGGGTGTTTGAGCTGTTTCCGTATGGCTATGTGCAGCAGACCTGTAAAATTGCCGGCATGATCAAGCCGCGTTCTTGGAGCACTGGCTGAGTCATCGGCCATTTTCAATTTAGGTATTTCTATGCCATGCGGTGTGCTTGTCTGCCACCCCTGTGGCGTTCCGCCTAAAATGCGTTAATCTCTTTTCGGATTGCCAGCCCCAAAGGACGCATTATGAACAAAGACAGCGTGCGCATTGCCGCCATTTCGATCATCGTCTTACTGGCGGGGTTCGCCTTCGCCTATCAATTCGTCGAGCCCGCACCGCCGCGCGAAATCACCATCGCCACCGGCGGCACCAGTGGCGCGTATTACGCCTTTGCCAAACGCTATCATGAAACCTTGGCGCGCCAGGGCATCAAGCTCAATGTTCTGAAAAGCGCTGGTTCCATCGAAAACATCCAATTGCTTGCATCCGGCAAGGCCGATGTGGCCTTCATCCAGGGGGGCACCGGGAATGCTCAGGCAAACCCTGATTTGGTGTCGTTGGGTTCGCTGTATTTTGAACCATTGTGGGTGTTCGTGCGTGCCGACCTGGCGGTTGAAACCTTGAGCCATTTGCGTGGACTGAAGATCACCGCAGGCGCCCAGGGCAGCGGCACTTGGGCTGTCGCAAAGCGGCTTCTTGAGGCCAACCAAGTGCCCACCGACAGCCCCAACATCAGCCACGTACCATCCACTGATGCTGCGCGCGCGCTCATGGCAGGGGAAGTTGATGCAGCATTTTTCGTCACCTCGCCCACCTCGTCATTGGTGCGCGGGTTGCTGGAACGATCCGATCTGAAGCTACTGAATTTCGACCGTGCTGCCGCCTACACCCGCCAACTGCGCTACCTGTCCGCCGTCACACTTCACCAGGGTGTGATCAGTTTGGGGCGCAATATTCCCGCTCATACCATGACCCTACTCGCCCCGGCGGCGACATTGGCGGCGCGGAAAAATTTGCATCCCGCGTTGCAAAGCCTGATCGTACAGGCGGCCCGTGAAATTCACGGTGGGGGTGGGGTTTTTGAAGAACCGGGACAGTTCCCGTCTACCCGCTATCTGGATTATCCGCTGAGTGACGATGCCCGCCGAGCACTGGAAAATGGCCCGTCCTTTTTGGAACGTTACCTGCCGTTTTGGGCGGCGGTGTTGGTGGACCGCCTGAAAGTCATGTTGATCCCATTGATCACCTTGATGATCCCGTTGATGAAAATTTTACCGCCCGCCTATCGTTGGCGCATTCGTTCGCGCATTTTTCGTTGGTACAAGGACCTGATCCGCATTGAGCAAGCCGCGATCAATACAGCGGATGGCGATGAGCGCCAAGCCCTGCTGCAAGAGCTTTCGTCCATGGCCAACGAGGTGCGAGATCTGCATGTGCCGCTGTCATACACAGACGAAGTTTATAACCTACGCCTGCATATCGAGATGATCATGCGCACCTTGAACGGGCCCTCAAGATGAAGGGTTTCACGACCCGCGTCGCCCAACCCAGCGATGATGCTAGCGTAAGTGCTTTGCTTAAAGTTTCCTATAGCATGCTATTGGCGCGCGATTACTCGCCGGAAATCTTAGACCTCGCCCTGCCCCTGATGTGTCGCGCCAATTCCGATTTACTAACCAGCGGCACCTATTACGTAACCGAAAACCGGGACGGTCATATCGTTGCCTGCGGCGGTTGGGCACTCAACCGCCCCGGCCCAGCGGATAGCCCTGACGACGTTCGCGAAGGACTCGCCCACATCCGCCACGTTGCCACTCACCCCGCATGGACCCGCCGCGGCATTGGCCGCGCCCTGGTCGAAAGGTGCAAGACCGAAGCACGCAATTGCGCCATCAGTCGATTTGAATGTTATTCTAGCCTGTCAGCGCGGTCATTCTACGCAGCGCTCGACTTTCGCGCCTGCGGGTCCATAGACATTGTGCTTGGCGACGGTTGTCTGTTCCCCAGCGTAGTGATGGAGTGTGCACTTTAGCTGAACTTTTGCCCCGAGACCGCTTCGTGGTACAGCGGCTGAACGATATTTCCCGCCGGATCCTTGCAATGAAAACTACGTGCACCATCACTGTGATCATGGGGTTCGTCCAAAAGTTCAACCCCCTGACTTTTCATAAATTGATACCAGTCTTCCAGGTCTTGCTTGGTATCAACGATAAAGCCGAAATGATCCAGCCAGCCGCCTTCTGCCGAAACGTCCGATGCGCATCGTCCCAATGACAGGTTGTCATTGCCCAGCGTCAGGTACACCAAATTTTCACTGGCACGGTTGAGCACCTTCATGCCGATGATGTTGACATAAAAGGCTTCGCAGTCTTCTAGGTTTGGCACTTTCAGGGCGATATGGCGTAAGCCATTGAAACGGTTGGGTCTTGAAGTCACGAGCAGGTTCCCTTATTTGTGAGGCCTGAATTTCAGGACCGTCATCAGATCCTCGGGAGATAAGCATGTATTGCATCATCGTCAAAACCCAATTGAAATCGGGCATGCGTAAAGCGTTTCTCGATGCCATGCTTGTCAATGCCGAGGCCTCGGTGCGGGACGAAGCGGGCTGTATCGCGTTCGATGTTTTGGAAGCCCGCGAGGAAGCCGACACCTTTTATCTATACGAAATTTACACCAGCCCCGGCGCGCTGGATGCCCACAAGGTAACGCCGCATTACAAAACTTCACGCGCCATCGTGACCGACCTGATCGCCAAACAGTCGGTCATCCGTGCCGATGTCACATCCTTGAACCCGACACTCAGGCCCTAACATCCCCAGCCAAACAAACAGCCCCCCGCATGATGACGTGCGAGGGGCTGTTGATGGATAACCGAAGGGGCTTAATAGCCGCCTTTACGTTTCGTTTCCGGTAATCCGGCAATTTTGGTTGCTTGCTTGGACGGCTGCATCGGGAATAACGTATATAGGTCTTTGGTGCTCGGCTTTTCACCCCAGATAACGGCCATGGCTTTGACCATGTTGCGTTCGTTGGGCTGATTGGCGTTGTTGTTGATATATTCATCGCGCAAAAAATTAATCAGATCCCAGTGCTTTTCTGTCAGATCGTGTAGGTCTTCTGCCGCGGCTATTTCTTTGGCGATGTCTTCATTCCAGTCATCGATATTAACCAGAAAGCCTTTTTCTGATGTTTCAACGTCTGCGTAAGCCATAAATAGTCCTCACTGTTTTGTTTATTTTATAATGGGTTAGGCGCACCTGCTCCCCGGCATGGGACGCCGCTTCATATGAGCTAGCCCTAATATAATGTCGCCTTTGGAACTTTTCCAGACACACGTTGCACAACTTACGCGTATCGAAACACCGACTAATTGCCAAAAAATTCTAGCAGCCAGTCCATCTCATCGTCGGTGAGCGGAAATTCACCGTCCGTCGGCTCCAGTACAGCTTGCGGTTTTATGCTGCCCAAGCGTTTTTGCACGATCAGTACGTTATCGGGGGCAAGCCCTGCTTTCCATGCGATTGCCACCAAAGCCTTGGCGTTGCCAGAAGCAGCAATTTTTTCAATCGCAGCGACCGACTTTTCCGCCAATACGGCAAGTGCAGCAATGGCGTATTCCTTCTGCCCGGCCTTCAGCGCACTTTCGATCATATCCGGCTGCAAATTGCCCTCACCATGTAGTCGCTTGGCCTTCAGATACGGGGTTTCGCGTTCCTGGCTGGCTTCGACCTCTGCGGCCAAGTCCAACCGCCAAGACACTTCTTCACGCACGGCCTTGGCAGTCTTAGGGTCCAGGTCCTTACGTGTGAGCAACGCCTTGATCAAGTGATCGGCAACAAAGTCGGCCAAGCGCAACGCAACGCCCATAGGTAATGTTGGACGGTGCACCAAAGGATCTTGCAAGGATTTAACCGTACGTGACTTGTCGCAAATCCGTTCCAGAAGATCTTCTTTAATCGACACCGAGCCGTTACCCAACAATTCCGCCACCGCGGCCGTATCGTTGGAAGCAAATAACTCTTCCATCACTTCATCGGACAAGCTCGCACGTTTTGAAATGGCGCTCAACGCACCTTCGGCCGGATTTAAATTGATGATCTGCACCAGATCGCGCTCGGTCAACACAGGTGAGTTTTCCAGCACCGGCGCGCACACCATCAGTTCCGAATCCTCGGCCAGATGGCGTATCACTTCGGGCGGCGCGTCGGCCATGTCCTTCAGGGTCTCCGCAACGATGCGGCGCACCTTGGTGGCTTGATCCCGGGCTAGGGTTTCCAATGCCTCATAGGTCAGTTGGCGCAATTGATCGACTTCGTTCGCGCTCAACCCCGGTGCCAATCTGGAAATTTTCGCGGCCAGCTGGCTGCGCACACCTTCATCATCATCGCCGGTCAACAAAATATCAGCTTGAGGGGGCGTGGCTGCATTGTTGGCAATTGCGGCGCGCACAGACGCAACCTTATCCGTAGCTAAAAAATATAGAATTTCCGGCTGTGCGTTGGCGTGCTCTGCCACTTCCTGGCGCACTTTGACGTCATCGCTGCGAGCAAGTTCCTTGGCTTCTTCGTAGTCGAGCGTCCGACCTTTCCGGAATTTTTCCAGCAATCCTTTGAGCATTTGCGTATCTCATCCTCGCCAAACGCGCCCCCGCGTCCTCTTGAATACCCCCGAGCCCCCCCGCGTATCAAGATATTCATATCATTAACCTAACGGGTTCAATCGGCAAGTCTACACTATCTGCGAAGCGGTGCTTGCGATCCGTCGACCTTAACGCTAATGTGCGCGGCGCAAGCACCCGTAGCTCAGCTGGATAGAGCGCTGCCCTCCGAAGGCAGAGGTCTCGCGTTCGAATCGCGACGGGTGCACCATCGAAAACCCAAGGGAGACCTTGGGTTTTCGCGTCTCTGCATCATGAAGAGTTCCTCGCGATATTAAACCCCAATGTCAATTTCGGGCTTTGTGGGTTCTAAAGATTAATGACCATACCCTCTTTGGCACCGAACGCGCCGTCCCACTCGGCGTGCGCGTCGGCTTCCAAAGCTCTTACGACATCATCATTGTAGTCGGGAGAGTAATGATACATCGCCATGCGTTTGGCCCCGGCAAGCTTGCACAGGCGCACCCCTTCGTTCCAGGTCGAATGGCCCCAGCCAACCTTGGTTGGCAGTTCGTCCTCGGTGTAGGTGCAGTCGTAAATGACCAGATCGGCGCCCTTCATCATTTTCACCAGACCTTCGTCGGTTTCCCCGGGCGTGTGTTCCGTATCGGTTGCATACACCAGTACTTTGCCTTCCGCTTCGATGCGATAACAGGTGCACCCCGCGGGGTGGGTCAGCATGTATGTTTTCACATGTACGCCCTCATACAAATCGAACGTCTCGCCGGCATGAAAGCCGATGCAGTCCAGTTTGGAGGGCAGGTGTTCATACTGCACCGGATGAAGGTTTTCCGACAGTTGGCTGCGGATCAAATCTTCAATGGTAAGCTCCCCGTAATTCAGGGCTGCATGAATACTGATCGTATGCTCAGGAATGTAAATGTGCTTGAAGTAGTTAAACCCATTGGTATGATCACTGTGGAAGTGACTCATCAGGAGATGCACATCGTGCACGCCCCGTTTCGTCAAGTCATTACCCAACCACGGCAGGCCGGTCCCGGCATCCAGGATGATGGTACGGCCGAGAATTTCGAGTTCGACGCACGATGTGTTGCCGCCGTATTCAAGGTAGTCGGAATAGGCACATGAAACGCTGCCTCGAACGCCCCAAAATTTGATGCGCAATGATCTCTCCATTTACAAAGGAAGGCACCCCCAGTGCTGCAACACCCTAGACCCCGCGCACCTGTTTCTCAACACACAAAGACGGGCATGCAACTTTAGTCAATTTATTGATCACAATCGAAATTACGTGACCAGGAATCACCTTCAACGCGAGTCGAAACGATGATTTTTAGAAAAAAACCAGCCCTAGACACGCCGATGGACCATTTCTTACATCGCGATGAATTGAGCATTGATGAACGTGCTGTACTCGATGTGTACCTGACTGGCGTCAGCCATGCGCTGTCCGGGCTGAATGCGGTTCAGGTGAGCAACAACAAACCGCCTTTGTTCCACCCCGCGCCGGAACACAACCTGGATGCGCCCGACCTGGAACGCCTCATCGAAGACTTCCTCAAGCAACGTGCGGATATGCTCTCACAGCCCCTCGGCTTGTGCGCAGTGATGGCAGTGATGCAGCGCTTTTCCGCTTAAGACAAGCCGTCCACCACCGCCGCACCCATAGGGTCAGGCGGCAAACTTACACACCACGGCCGGTATTTTTTCGAGCCGCCCATAAGGTCGGCGGGCCGGGGTCTTGGGATTGGCGCTGGGGTGAGCATTAGGTTTGGCCAGGGCGCGTGAGCGGGGAAGCAAATCGCACCTTTCGGTCACATCTTCAAGACGACCATCCATCAACATGACCATCACACGGGCGTCTTCAGTCACAAACACAAATTGAGCATCCTGCATGGCGGAACTCCTTTTGATACGATCCCGGCTTGGCGGACCCGAAGCCTTAAGATCGGAGGCTATGACCTGTATATGGGCCTGACTGCATTTGGTTTCACACTATATTAACCATAAAACCACACTATTTAGTATATATACCTTAGTTTTATTACAAAATATTGACACTCATGCTGCACCGCCATGAACCGCCTGCAGCTTAGCCAAAGTCACCCCTTCATAGCTTTGCCATTCAGCCCGACAGCCGTCGAAGTCCTGCCCTAAGGTGTAATCGTTGGTCACAACGAGACATGGCACGCCTGCGCGCACGCAGGCCACCAAGCCGTTGCGGCTATCTTCCAAGGCTAGAGTATCCTTGGCATCTAGGCCCAGTTTGTCGAGCACCCAGGTGTAGACGTCCGGTTCCGGTTTCAACACCGGCACCTGCCCACCGTCACCAATGCACGTAAACCAGCCAAGGCTGTCATCACCCAAATTCACCCTGAGCAACGTTTCCACGTTGATCGGCGTGGTTGTCGTGGCGATGGCGATGGTCATATTTTGGGTCCGGCACTCGTTGATCAAATCTTCGATGCCGGGGCGCAGGGGCACTTGCCCATTTTTCAAGCGTGCGATGAAAAAGTCGGTCTTACTTTTGTGCAAGGCCGGAATCAATTTGTCGATATCATCACGCTCGAGAAATTCAGGATGGTTTTCTTCAAGGAAAAACCGGATGCGCTGCTTACCGCCAGTGACTTTCAGAAGGTGCTTGTAAAGCACCCGGTCCCAGTTCCAATCGTAACCCACCTTGGCAAAAGCATCGTTAAAGGCTTCACGGTGGGCGTCCTCAGTATCGGCAAGTGTGCCGTCGACATCAAAAATCAGGGCTTTCATGTTTGTCTCTTTACCCGTTAATCTACTTGTAACCGGGGAGGCCCACCCCAATGTGGGGATGAGGCCCCACGTTGACAAGCCCTGAAAATACAGCTTAAACACAAGTTAGGTGCGCCATGACCCATCTTTTACATGAAGTCAAAGAGGAACTGGATTGGGCGGCACGCGAGCTGCTGGACGTCGAGCAACAGTTCGCCCAACTGGAAGCGCAGCTCAAGGGCAAGTTGGAAGAACCCGGCGGCGAAGCAGATCGCGATGCCTTGATCCAGGAAATCGAAGCGCAAAAGCAAGCGCTCAACCTCAATGAGCTGTACGCCATCTTGTCACGGGCCGCACGGCGGTTCAGCCTGCTCACGCGCGTATTCGAAATTGGATCTCTTCATGCCATAACCGAAGACATCGTCACCGCGTTAACCGATGGGCTGTTGTTCCGGCTGGATGACACCGATGAGGCCACAGATAAAATCATCTTTAAGGTGGCCGATGCCTTGCAGGCATACTTTCACATTCATTTCAGCGACGAAACCGATGCCAAATTGCGCGAAGCATGGCTGGACGTGGAAAATATTTTGCGCGAAAAGGGCCGCAAAATTTAATCCCCCATCAATTGAAGCACCACCTGACGTTCATGGTCACGAGCGCGGTGCTCATACAAAAACACCCCTTGCCAGGTGCCCAGAACAGGCTGTTCGTCGATCACCGGAATGGACAACGACACATCAGTCAACACCGACCGAATGTGCGCTGGCATGTCGTCGGCACCTTCGTTGGTGTGAGTGTAAAGTGACGGGTTTTCGCGCACCAGCTGCTTGAAAAAAGTCTGAATGTCATAGACCACATCCGGGTCGGCGTTTTCCTGAATCGTCAAACTGGCCGAGGTATGGCGACAAAACACCGTCAACACGCCGTTTGCGATGCCTGTACCTGCGATCCACGCTTTGATTTCCCGGGTGATTTCAAACAACCCCTGGCGGGTGGTGTGCACACTTAAGGTGGTGTGAGCTTGGCGCATGTGTCGTTCCTCGAAATCTGCTGGCCCTGATAACCTAAGAACTCATATCCATATCCGCAACCCGTCCACGTATCCATTGCGAAACGGCCTGAATGCGCGGCCACGATGCCAGTTCCTGATGGGTCAACAACCACAACTCGCGCTTCAAGACGGGCGTTCGCTCGCCAAGCCGTACAAGTTGCGGGTCGCGATCGCCGACGAAACACGGCACAATGCCGCGCCCCACACCCGCACCGATTGCCGCCACCAAGGTCTGAAAGGAATTCGTTTTCATCACAATACGTTCGCGCGCGCGCTGCGCCCCCAGGTGGCGCATCAGCCAACGGTGCTCCGCAATATCGGCAAGGGAATCATCAAACCCGACCCACCGGGCCATGGAGTCTTCGCCAGCCTCCGTCCCGAGCGCACGCGCGCCGTAAATGCCATAATCCACATTTGTCAACTTACGCGCCAGCATGGCTCCTGTGCGTGGCCGCCCCATACGCAATGCTAGGTCCGTTTCCCGGCGCGTGAAGCTCAAATTCGCATCTGCTCCGATCAGCTGGATGTGAACATCTGGATAATCCGCCGTAAACCGCCCAAGCCCCGGCGCCAACACGGTGGAAAGGATCGAGCCGACCGCTGTAATCCGCACGGCACCGCTTAATGTTGATCCCGGCGCACCAACGTCCGTCATCAGGGTCGTCATTTCCGTTTCGACCCGCTCTCCATGCGCCAGCACCTCAGCGCCGAGTGCGGTCGGCGTGTGTCGCCCGTCATGCCGGTCGAACAAGCGCCCCCCCAGAGCATGCTCCAAGCCCTGCACACGCCTTGAAACCGTGGTCTGGTTGACCTCTAAAACCCGGGCCGCCGCGCTGAGACTGCCGCCCCGAAACACCGCCAACGCCACCCGCAGATCATCCCAGTTCAGTTCTGCATTTTTGCTGCTCATATTGGCATTATCGCCGATTGTTCTGCAAAATTACAACCCGATACTGGTGGCTCATCTACCCCTTTGAAAGGATCGTCCTTATGACCAAGCCGCTTACTCTTTTAGAGCTCTCCCATGCGACCCCGCGCGCCGCATCCTTGGCCGACGCCACCGTGGTGGTGATCGATGCCCAACGTGAATACGTGGATGGTTTTTTGGTCCTGCCCGGTGTCGATGAGGCTTTACAAGACATTCACACCTTGCTATCCCGGGCACGACGCGCCACCACCCCCATCGTACACATTCAACACGCAGGCGCACCCGGTGGTGCTTTCGACCCGCAAGGACCGGGGTTTGCATTCGCCCCCGGTGCCGAGCCTCATACCGACGAACCGGTGGTTCAGAAAAACCTACCCGATGCCTTTGCGGGCACGAACCTGGAAGACATTCTGCAGGGATTTGGTCGCACGTCCCTGCTGATCGTCGGCTTCATGACCCACATGTGCGTGACCAGCACCACGCATTCCGCACGTTCGCGCGGCTTTGCCAACACCATCATCGCGCGCGCAACGGCGACGCGGGCGCTGCCCGGTGCTCAAGGCGGGGTCATTGACGATGTGTCCCTGAAACAAGTCAGTCTTAGCGGGTTGGCGGATTTTTTCGCCGTGATCGTTGAAGACACCGCGGCCATCACCGATCAGCCGTAGCGGTGTAGCTCGCGACCAAAGGCATTGAGCCAGCTGCGGGCGTCATCCATGCGCGCCGTCAGACTGTCGGTCAACGCCCAAAAGTCATCGCCGTGATCGCGGTGAACCAAATGAGCGACTTCGTGGGCGACCACATAATCCAAAACGTGTTCGGGGGCCAGAACCAGCCGCCAGCTGAAATTCAGCGTGCCCCCGGACCCGCACGACCCCCACCGCGAGCGCGTATCGCGAATGGAAATACGGCTGACGCGTTTGCCGATGCTGTGTGCTTTTTCATGGGCGCGGGCGCTGACTTCACTGCGCGCCTGGGCTTTCAGCCAGTCTGTCAGGCGACGGCTGAGGTGCTCGGGGCGCCCACTGATTTCAATGGTACTGGTTTCAACGACGACGTCACCGCTCGACACCCGACGGACCCCACGCCCGGCGGGCATATGGCGCACGACATGCGGCACACCCAAAAAGGGGAGCTCGACACCATCGCAAAATGCCACGGTCTCGGGACGCTTCACCAACTGGCGCTTGATCCAGTCGGATTTGCGTGCCGCCATGTCGACGCCATCTTGAAAGCTAACATGGGTCGGAATGGTCACCACCGCACCGGTGCCTTGCTCATCCAGGCGCAGGATCAATCGGCGCGCTTGGGGATGACGACGCACCAAAAGCGGCACGACCTCGCCGTCGATATCAAGGCTATGCTGAGATTGGGTCTTGCGGACTGCCACGCACGTCTCTTTCTCGCTTACGCGATTTGCTTATTCAGGCCAAACAACGATGTGATCTTCCAGATCGCCCGCTTGGCTGGCTTCGATACACCGTCCCTTGACCGAAATGCCTGCGGTGACCACGGTGTTGGGATCGCCGCTGACCAACGGATGCCACGCGGGCAGGTCTTTGCCATCCGCCAATAGACGATACGCGCATGTGGACGGCATCCAACGCAAATCGCTGACGTTGTTCGCCGTCAGTTGCACACAATCGGGCATAAAGCGCTGGCGCTGTGTATAATTTTTACAGCCACACGTTTCCATATCCAACAGGCTGCACGCAACATTGGTGTAGCTGATTTCGCCGGTGGTATAATCTTCCAGCTTTTCCAAACAGCATCGCCCGCAGCCGTCACAAAGCGATTCCCACTCCCCCTGGCTCATATCCACCAGACGTTTTGCGCGCCAAAAAGGGATACCGTCCTGATCACCTGGCATGTCAGGCGTCGAGTTGAGCGGGTTTGGTTTTAGATTTGGGTTTGGATTTGGAGACACGCGTCACAGCACCGTGTTGTTTGATGAATTGAGCCAGTTGCGGCTGGATAATACCACGCCATTTGCGCCCGTTGAATATACCATAATGCCCCACGCCCTTTTGCACGATGCGCACGCGTTTGTCTTCGGGTATATGGGGGCAAATGGTGTGCGCGGCTGCGGTCTGGCCGACGCCGGAGATATCATCCAGTTCGCCTTCGACGGTCATCAATGCGACGTCTTTGATCGCGCTGGGGTCGACCCGGTGGCCGCGATACATCAGCTCACCCTTGGGCAGGGCGTGATCGTGAAACACCGCCTGAACTGTTTCCAGGAAATATTCGGCGGGAAGATCCATCACCGACATGTATTCGTCGTAGAACTTGCGGTGCTGGGTTGCGCCGTCGCCATCGCCTTTGACCAAATGCCAAAAATGATCCATCTGCGCGTTCATATGACGGTCTATGTTCATACCCAAAAACCCCTGCAATTGCAGGAACCCGGGATAAACCTGTCGTCCGGCACCCGGATAAATCAACGGCACGCGGTGGATCGAATTCATCTCGAACCAGCCCAGTTCGTGTTCCTTGGCGAAATCGTTGACCGTGGTCGGGTTCGCGCGCGTGTCCACCGGCCCGCCCATCAAGGTCATGGTACGCGGCACAACACCGGGTTTGCCTTGGGCGATCGCCTCGGCTTGCAGCGCCACCGCTGCCAACACCGGAACCGAAGGCTGACACACGGCGACGACGTGGGAATCCGGCCCCAGTAGCGCGATATAGCGCGCCATCAATTCGATATAGTCATCAAGATGGAACGCGCCATCGCTCACAGGCACATCGCGCGCGTCGGTCCAATCCGTGATGTAAACGTCGTGTTCGGGCAACATGGCTACGACGGTGCCGCGTAATAAGGTCGCGTAGTGACCCGACACCGGGGCGACTAACAGCACCTTCGGCTGACCGTTAACACCATTTTTCTTGAAGTGCAGCAAATCGCAGAAAGGACTTTCGTCGGCAATTTCTTCATGCACAGTCACGTTTGCGATCTTGCCGCCCTTACCCGGAACCTTTGTATGAAGGACGCCGAATTCAGGCTTGCCGTAGCGACGCACCAACCGCTCCGCAACCTCTAGCCCTGCCGCAACTGGACGGCCATAGGGCGTGTGCAAAAACGGCGCCATCGCGGTGCGGGATGCTTTAAGCCAAGCGCGGTACGGCCCGAGTACGGCATGCTGAAATTCATGAAAATGGTAAAGCATGGTGCTTAATTACGTTCCCAAATCTGGCTCTGTTCGGTGTTAACCCTACCTGATTCAAACGCACTTCACATCATTTTTTTGCACTGCACCATTTTCGCCGCGCCGAAATCTTTAAGGGCGGTGAATCAAGGCTTCTGCTCGCGGTCGATCAGATGCACAAATGAGCCAAACACCTTATTGCTGACCTGACCCGCACGCCCCAGCTTGACCCCGTCGGCATCGTAAGCTTCAAACAGATGCGGCCCTGGGCCTTCACTGCTGATGGTCGCATAATGAAATTCATGGCCTTTAAGGCGGGTGTGAACGGGTCCCAACGGGGTCTCCGCAATCAACGTCACGCTGCGATAACCCAAGTGCAATTTACGCGCTTCAAACGACGTGCCCAGCGGCAATAGCCCAGCCATGGCATGGGTGGTGCCGTCGGCATCCTGCATACCGCGCCCCAACACCATATAGCCCCCGCATTCACCATAAACCACCGCACCGCAGCCCGCAGCACTGCGCAAACCATCCAAGAACTGATCCGCGCTGGACAGACGATACGCATGCAATTCGGGGTAACCGCCGGGTAAAAACACCGCATCGGCATCCGGGTTTGGCGCTTGGTCGTCAAGGGGTGAGAAAAAACTGATTTCCGCGCCCTGATTGCGCCAGCCTTCCAACACCATTGGATAGGCAAAGGCAAAAGCCTCGTCCCGCGCAACCGCGATCCTTTGGCCCAAAGGCGGCAAAGGCAATACCTTGCCTGACACACCCCACCCCGTCCCCAGTGCCTTCAACGCATCCGTGTCGACGTGACGGGCAATCACATGGCCTGCGCTGTTGATCAGCCCTTGCAGGCCCGCATGCTCACTCGCCTGAATTAGACCCAAGTGCCGCGAGGGTAGTTCCAGCCCCGTCTCCATCGGGATCATGCCCAAAATCGGAATGTGCGGAACCGCTCCAGCCATGGCTTCGCGGATGACACGTTGATGCCGCGCACTGCCGACCCGGTTAAAGATCACACCCGCAATCCGCACATCGTCACGATAGGTATCGAAGCCCTTGACCAAAGCCGCAGCCGATGCACCCTGGGAGCGGCTGTCGACCACCAAAATTACAGGCCAGCCTGTCAACTTAGCAATGTCCGCGGTTGAGCCTTCGGTCGCGCTGGCCCCGTCGAACAGCCCCATCACGCCTTCGCAGATCACCAGCTCCGCATCCTGGCCCGCCGTGGCGACAGCGGCCATCAAGGTCTTGTCGCGCATGGCCCAACCATCGACGTTGAAGCATGAACGTTCGGTCGCCCGCGCGTGGAACGCCGGGTCGATATAATCCGGTCCGGACTTCATCGACGCCACCCGCACACCTTGAGATTTCAAGTGTGCAAGAATACCCAATGTCACCACGGTTTTGCCGCTGCCTGATGACGGCGCGGCAATGATCAGGCCATTGACTGGCCGTGCGCCCAGACTGTCCTGGGTTGGCGTGTGCTGGTTTGGCATGAACGTTCCTTAATGAATTCTGGCCTAAACCATTTTAGCCCTAAAGAATCTCAGCCAGGCGTTTGGCCATGACTTCTGGCGTCGTGCCGTGGCTAAAATGCGCCACGTACTTGCCGTCAGGTCCCATCAGGTACGTGAAGGAACTGTGATCCATCAGGTAATTGCCGTCGGGATCGTCTTCATCGACCTTGGCATAATAGGCTTTATAGGCGCGCGCCACGGCTTTCGTTTGCTCAAGCGTACCGGTCAATCCGATCAATTTATCATGGAAATTCGGTACGAAATCCGCCATGGCCTCTACTGTATCACGCTCTGGGTCCACGGTGATAAAGATCGGCAATACTTTGTCCAGCTGCTCCGGCGCCAACTGATCGAGGGCCTGTGAAATAATGCTCAAGGACGTCGGGCACACATCGGGACAATACGTATAGCCAAAGTAGACCAGCATATATTTGCCGCGGTAATCCTTATCCGTGACCACCTTTCCGGTATTGTCTGTCAACTCAAATGGCCCGCCGATGCCCACTGAGCGCGCGCTACCTGCTTCACCGGCGTGCCCACCCATCAGGTAATAGCGCCCAACCGTGGCAACAACGACAAAGCCCAAAGCGGCTATAGCGATAAAAATTATGCGTTTCATGGAAATTCCTTGCGGTTGTCCCTAGCTTTGGTGCCGACAATACGTCCCCTCTCTTTCCATCGCAAGGGTGATATGCTGGTTAACACAACCGATGATGAAGGCGATCAGTCACCCGTTGCTGTTCCGCCGTGCCGCCCCTAAAGTACCGCCATGACCGACGCAGCCTCCACACACCCCAGACCGTCACCGCGCAAGCCAGCGGACAGCGCTTTGCGTAAGGGTTGGACCACGGGCGCGTGCGCGGCGGCGGCGGCGGCGGCGGCGTACTGGGCGCTCAGAACCGGCGCGTTTAAAGACCGCGTCACCATCCAATTGCCACGCGGCGAAACGCCTAGCTTTGAACTGAAAACTCACAAACGTGGTGATGGGTTCGCCCGCGCCAGCATCATCAAGGATGCCGGCGATGACCCCGACGTTACCCACGGACTGGAAATTATCGTCGATGTACGCCCCGGCCCGCTTGACGCCGGTGTAAACTTTGCCGCTGGTGAAGGCGTGGGTACCGTAACGCTCATGGGCCTGCCGTTGCCACCCGGCGAACCGGCCATCAACCCCGGACCCCGCCAGCAAATCACCGACGCCCTGCAGCGTGTGGCGTGCGAACTGGATGGTGCCGACGCAGGTGTGCCGGATGTTAAAGTCACCATTTCCATCCCCGGCGGGTTGGAAGCATCGAAAAAAACCATGAACAGCCGTTTGGGCATTATTGGTGGGCTATCGGTGCTGGGCACAACGGGTATCGTGGTGCCATTTTCGTGCTCCAGCTGGATCCATTCCATTCACCGCGGTATCGATGTCGCCCGTGCGCAAGGTTTCCCCCATGTCCTCGCGGCCACCGGGCGCACATCCGAATACGCCGCCAACTCAGCACTCATGCTTCCCGATGAAGCCCTGATCGACATGGGCGATTTTGCCGGGGGCTTGCTCAAATATGTGCGCACCCACCCGGTCGAACGCCTGACCATTGCGGGTGGATTTGCCAAAATGGTCAAGATGGCTCAAGGCGCAATGGACTTGCATTCATCCCGGTCCCAAGTCGATTTTGACAAGTTAGCAGATGCCCTCGCCCAGTGCGGAGGTGCAGAGACCCTTCCCGCGGCACGGCAGGCCAACACTGCCATGCATGTTCTGATCCTCGCCAACGAACATGCCCCCGCCCTTGCATCCTTAATTGCCCGTCAGGCCCGCGAGGTCGCCTTGGCGACTTTGGCGGGGGGCACGGACGTGGACGTGTGGGTCTTCGATCGCGATGGCAAGCGCATTGGTGATGCGTCATGAGCACCAAAATTCTAATCCTCGGTGGCACAGCTGAAGCAAAGCACCTCGCCCATGCCATACACAAACAACGCCCGGAACTGGACGTCACCCTATCCCTCGCCGGCGTCACCCGCTCCCCGGCCGATATGCCCGGCCATGTGCGGACCGGGTCTTTTGGTGGAACTGAAGGTCTAACGGCTTACATCCAAGAACACGGTATCAAGGCCGTAATAGACTCCACCCACCCGTTCGCCGCCACCATGACCCAACACGCCGTCCAGGCCTGTCGAGCCGCTGGCGTGGCTCTGTTGCATTTTGAACGGCCACAATGGATTCTACCGCCGGACACCGACGTTGTGTTCGTGCCCGACTTTGTCGAAGCCGCGCGGCTGATCGCACGTACGTCATCAAGCGCGTTCTTAACCATCGGCCGCAACAACCTGTCGGCGTTCGACGGCGTACGAGATGTGAAATTGCTGGTGCGTTTGATGGACGAAGCCGACGCCCAGAGCGATCATGTGCTCGGCCTTGAAAACTGCACCCTCGTCACCGGACGCCCACCGTTCGACTGCGCTCATGAAGAAGCCCTGATGCGCAAACACCAGGTCGACACCCTTGTCAGCAAGGCCAGCGGTGGCGATGCCACCCGTGCCAAAATCGATGCCGCCGCTAAAGTTGGCACCCGCATAATTCTGATCCGCCGCCCTGTACCGCCGGACGGCGAGCGCACCAGCAGCATCGAAGACACACTGGGCTGGCTGTATACCCACGCTAAATAAGAAGCCTATGAAGCTTTGACCTCACGCAGCACATGGCTGTGAGTCGCGTCATACAATTTGCTGTCTGTAAACCCTTCCGCCGCCAGAACGCGGCCAACCAATATCAACGCCGTACGGGTAAAGCCCGCTTTTTTCACCTTGGCGCGTATGTCCGAAAGCGTCCCCGTGACCACCGCTTCGTCCGGCCAACTGGCACGGTAGACCACCGCAACGGGGCAATCATCACCATAATAGGGACTCAATTGCTTGATCACCGGGCCTAAGTTATTGACCGACAGATGCACCGCCAGCGTCGCACCGGTTTTGGCGAAGTTTTCCAGGGTCTCGCCTTCGGGCATAGAGCTGGCGCGCACCGAGGTGCGGGTCAAAACGATGCTTTGGCTGATATCGGGCAAGGTCAATTCGCGTTTCAGCAACGCCGCAGCTGCGGCGAATGCGGGCACGCCCGGCGTAATGTCGTAATCGATACCCAGCGCATCCAGACGACGCATTTGTTCCGCAATGGCGCCGTAAATGGACGGATCGCCCGAATGCACCCTGGCGACACTTAAGCCCTTTGCATGTGCGGCTTCGATTTCGGCGATAATTTCGTCCAAATGTAGTGGCGCGGTGTCCACGACGCGGGCATCGCCTTTGGCCTCGGCGACAATTTCCGCAGGCACAAGCGAACCCGCGTACAGCACCACCGGGCAGGATTTGATCAGCTTAAGCGCACGTACGGTAATAAGGTCGGGTGCGCCCGGCCCCGCACCGATGAAGTGGACAGTCATGGGCTCACTGGCCTCCGAATATGGTTTTAAGAAGTGTGTCGATGACGCCCGCCCCCGCGCCGTTTTGCGTTTGGGGTCCCGGACTGCTCAGGGTTCCATCCGGGTTCTGCACCGGGACGGATTGACCGCGCACCACATCCTTAAGCACATCAAGGATAACGCCCGTTGCCTTATCGATCAGCACCACGTCCTTGTCGACCACGACGACACTCTGGTCGTCCGGGCGTTTGGGTAATTTGGCGGTAAGATCGTCCGGCAGATCACGTTTGGCCAGACCGTGCGGTAGGCGGCCTCTTTCATCCAGCTGCTTTTGCAAACCGGGGGGCAAAGACTCACGCTTGGCCAGACCGGGCGGCAAGCCTTTAGACTTACCCTTGCCCTTGTGGCCCTTATCTTTTTTATTCCATTTTTTGCTATCGGCTTCGTCGCGGTCATCGTCCTCACGATCATCCTCGTCACCTTCTTTGATGCCATCTCGGCCATCATTTTTCACGGCCCATTCCGGTATCGCCTCATCTTTTGCCATGTCCTTAATGTCTACGCCGAAGTGCTCGCCAATGATGCGTTTTTCAATTTCACTGAACACCGCATCACGCAGCACATCGGATGCGCTTTGGGCAAAGGCCGTCGATGTCATGGTCATTAATGCAAAGGCAATTGCATATTTAATCGCGTTCATTAGACGTTTCCTCCTGCTTTCGCGTCCATTTTGCCGCCATAACCGCGTGGCGTATAGACCCAGCGATTTTGCCCGCGCTCGATCACCCGCGTGTCTTCGCCGCCCACCATCACCAGCGTCAGCATATCGGCATGATCCGGCGTCAAATCGGCAAGACGGATAACATCGATATGTTCATCGGGGCGACCCAATTGGCGCGCAAGCACCACTGGGGTATCGGGGCTGCGTTTGGTCAGTAAAATATCGCGTGCCTCCGCCAGCTGGGTGCGACGGCGATTGGATACGGGGTTGTAAAACGACACCACAAACCCGCCATCTGCTGCAGCCTGCAAACGTCGCTCAATCACTGTCCACGGAGTCAACAAGTCGGATAAGGAAATCAAACAAAAATCATGGCCGACCGGTGCGCCGATGCGTGCTGCGGCGGCCTGAAAGGCGCTGATGCCCGGTTCGACCTGTATGTACAGGCGGTTCCAATCTGCGCGATTTTCACGGTCCAGCAACTCAAATACCAACGACGCCATGGCGTAAATACCGATGTCACCGGAACTCACCAGCGCCACATCGCGGCCTTCGGCGGCCAGTTCCAAGGACTGACGCACCCGGGCCTCTTCTTCAGACAGAATTGACGTATGGCGGGTCTTGCCTTTGATTAAATCTGGAATAAGATCAAGATAAAATCCATAACCAACTACATCACTGACTTCACTCAGTATTTTTGTCACGGCAGGGGTACGCCACACATCGGTTCCTGGGCCGATACCAACCACAAATAGGCGTCCTTGACCCTTACCAACTGAGATAGGCATAATGTCATGATCAGATATGGCAACGGCACATGTGGCTCGTTTTGACTTGTTTTTCGCGACAATAAGTCGCCCCCCTTGGGTCGCCGCCAAGGCCGCGCCTTCCGACACGCCGTGACAGCCCACTTCGGCGAACACTACATCGGATGGGTTTTTAAGATTGTGGGTTTGTGCCTCCAGTTCAGCGGCGGTAAAGAACCGCGCGGGCACACCCATCTCGCTCGCCACACGCAGCACGGCGGCTTCGTCCGATTTCACGTCGATGGACGCCACGCAGGCGATCGATTGCCGCGCCAGGCCCGCCGTTTTCAGCGTCTCATCAACCAGCGTCGCCAAGTCATCCGGGGGACAGTCTCGCTCGCAGCCGACGCCCAACACCAAGGTTGGCGGATGCAACACAAGCGCCTTATCCCCATCAGCATCCTTGTGTGTGACGTGCACGCCAACATCGGCCTGATCTGTGAAACCCGCCGACACGAGCCACCCCGCATCGCCACTGTCCACATCCAAGCCTACTGCATCACCGCTCAACAGTGCTGTCGCGATATCCTTTGCCCGTTCAGGATTGGCTACGGACCATCCATGGGGTGGTTCATCCAACGCGATACCCAATCCCGCGTCCCCTGCCGTGGTCACAGCGGCAAACCCTTGGCTAGCCTGGGCGATAACCCCGGCGAGGCGGTTTGCACCCCGATGTCCACCCAAAAGCGGCACCGCAAACGCGCCGTCCGGCGACACCGCGACCACGGGGGGTTCTTCGCGTTTATCGGCCAACAACGGCGCCAAAACACGCACCACGATGCCCGTCGACATCACCGCTACGATCGGCGTTCCATTTTGATATAGATCGCGTAGCGTTTGTGCCGTATCGGTGAACAGCCGGTCAGCATCCGCCGCGTCAATCCGGCCCTGACGGCCCCACAGCGCCGCACCCGGCAGTGTCAATTTAAGGATTTGTGCCGTCGCCAGACCTGCCGCGTTCAGACACAAGATCACGGCCCCCTCGGATATCGCACCTGCAGGGGCGGCGATATCCTCATGTGCCGCCGGAGACAAAACCATCGAAAAATAAGACGATTCATCCTCAAAATCGTCTAATTTGGCTATTTTTTGCTCATTTTGCGTTGCACGCTCTACCCAAAAAGCACCGTCTATGCGGCCTGATTTTAAGAGAATGCGTTTAATCTTATCAATATGACGGCCGATTTTCATGAAAGCGATGGCCATGTGGGTATCGCGCGCCCGCGCTGCAAGAACGCCTTCTGGCAACGTCGCGGGCAAAGCCTGAAAGATATCATCGCCACGGGTGAGGCTCACATTTGCCGCTGCACTGCACGCCTGAACCGAGGTCACACCGGGGACGACCTCAACCACATAATCGTCGATCAGGCGGTCCATCACATATTGGAATGAACCATAAAAAAGGGCGTCTCCTTCGCAGATAAAGACCACATCGCAACCTTCGTCCAAATGCGTGCGAAAAGCCGGGACGGCCTGTGCGTAGCTTTCCTGTCGCTCTGCTGCTGTAGCCGCCATCTCTACGGGCACATCGAGAACCTTGACGTCACCACGCAGGAATGGTCGGGCGATCCCTAGCGCTACGCCGTCTTTGCCAGAGGCATGCATGTGCGCGACCACTGCAGCACCCTCCAACAGAGCGCGAGCGCGCACAGTCATCAAATCTGGTGCACCGGGACCAACGCTCACGCCGATTAGCTTGCCGTGTTTGATGTTTTGTGTTTTCTCATTCATCGTGTGGTTCCAATGACTTATTGACCAAATACTGCATTACGGTGCGCATTGGCAAAAATAGGGTTAGATTATTAATTTTATTATCATCACGCGAGATCGAAATTTGAATAAGATCACCGCCGTACTTCTGTTTCATTTTAGCCAGTTCAGCGGTGCCTTCCACGGTAACCGCGTTGGCCACCAGCCGTCCACCGGGCTTCAACCGTGACCAAGCCGCCTGAACCAGACCCGGCACGCCGACGCCACCGCCGACGAAGACCGCATCGGGGCTGCCCGACTGTATTTTCAGCACCTCGAGGGCATCACCGGTGACGATATTGAGGCGTGGCACACCAAGTGCTGTCGCATTGCGCGCGATACACGCGGCCCGGTCCGGATTGCGCTCAATGGCCAGCGCGGTGTTTGCACGGTTTGCCCTCATCCACTCAATGGCGACCGACCCTGCGCCCGCGCCAACATCCCAAAGCATTTCACCCGGCAGGGGGGCAAGGCGCGCCAGCGTCACGGCGCGCACTTCGCGCTTGGTCAGTTGTCCATCGTGCTCGTATGCATCATCGGGCAACCCCGCCACGCGCGACAAAGGCCGCGCCTTGGGTCCCACAAAACATTCAAGCGCCAAGGTCGCAAGATTGGCGCACCGCTCACCGGACCAGCTTTCCGCCACGCCTTCGATGTGGTTCTCGGCTGGGCCACCAAGATGTTCCAACACCGTCAGGCGACTGGGACCAAAACCGCGCCGAACCAGCAAGTCCGCAACCTCAGCCGGACTGTCGCCATCGCGCAACAGCACCACCAAGCGCGCATTTGGAGCCAAATGCAGGTTTAGGCTCTCCAATGCGCGGCCGTGAATGGTCACAACGTCCGTGTCGGGGATCGACCAGCCCATGCGCGCACAGGTCAAGCTCACCGCGCCGGGAGCGGGCAGCACAAACACACGTTCTGCCCCAAAGCGCCGGATCAACGTCGCACCAACACCGAAATACAACGGATCGCCAGAGGCCAACACCACAATGCGCTTGCCAAGCCGTGCCTCAAGTTCGTCCAACGCGGCATCGAAACCCGCCGACCAGTCCAACCGTTCCGCTTTAATATCCGGCACTTTGTCCAGGTGGCGTTCGCCTCCGATCAAAACCTCGGCTCCCTCAACCAGCGCCCGCGCTGCGGGGCTGAGACCGTCCAGACCGTCTTCGCCGATGCCGACTACCGTGATCATGCCCATTTTCATTAAGGATTGCCCCCCAGCGCGATGGCATTCAACGTGCCCGCCGCGACGGCGCTGCCACCCAGCCGCCCCACCATGGTGATAAAGGCGATATCGCTTTGCTCATCTTGTGAAATCATCTCGACCAGCGCTGCTTTGCTTTCCGCTGCACCCACGAAACCGACTGGAAAGCCCAATATCGCTGCGGGCTTAGGTGCGCCCGCCAGCAGCATTTCCAAAAGCCGAAACAGAGCCGTCGGCGCATTGCCGAACACGCATACCGCACCGTCCAAATGATCTGCCCAGCGTTCCACGGCAACCGCGGAGCGGGTTTCCCCACGAGCCTTGGCGTCCGTGTCCACGCCATCATCGGTCAGGCAACATATTACACGGTTGTTTGCCGGTAAAAAACGCGCCGTGACGCCCCGCGCAACCATTTGCGCATCGACCAAAATCGGCGCACCCGCTTGCAACGCCGAGCGGGTGCGTTCTGCCGCATCGACGCTAAAACGCAGGTAATCTGCTGCCTCAACAAGCGCCGTGGCATGGATCACGCGTTCCGCCACCGATTCCATAAGGCCTGGAAGATGACCGAGTTCAGCCTCAGCCCGAATGCGCACAAAGCTTTCGCGTGAAATGGCGTCAGGGTCGTGAATGTATTCGAACGGCGAGGACGACGTCATGCTCAGCCCTCCCCGTCTCCATGTGTGTGGGGGTGGTGATGACCATGACCGTGGTGAACACCGTGATCTTGTGCGTTTTCCTCGGTCCCCGCGCCCTGCACATGGTGGTGGTGGCCGACTTGCGGTGCGCCGTGGTCATGTTCGTGCCCGATAATTTGTTCACGGTATTTACACAACTGGCAATTCATCACGCCCGCGCCGTTGAGCGCATCTTCCATGCGACCGATAAACGCGTCGATCACCAGTGGGTGGTCGTTGAGATACGAGGCCTTGAGAATTTCAACAGCGGGGTTCACCGCCTGGGCTTCGTCGGCCCAATTGTAAATACGGGTCACCAAAATCCCGGAAAATAAGAAGTACGGAAACACCACAATGCGCTTGAAGCCCATTTTTGTGACCCGCGCCAGGGCCTGATCGACCAACGGAAACGCAACGCCCGAATAGGCCGTTTCCGCCCAGCCCACCTGCAACCCTTCCCACAGCATCCGGGTGACCTTGGCAACGTTGGAATTGGCGTCCGAATCGTTGGTCCCGCGTCCGACCACCAACAACAAAGTATCCTCGCGTGCGACGTCCGTTTCGGTGCCCGCCAAGGCCTCTTCGATGCGCTGCTTTGCGGCGTCCAGCAAGCGTGCGTCAATGCCCAAATCGGCGGCAAACACAAGATCGAGGCCATCGTTTTCCGCCGCATAGTTGTTCACTTCGGACGGCAGATCGTTTTTCACATGACCGGCTGCGAATAGCATCCCCGGCAAACAAATGATTTTTTTCGCCCCTGCGTCGCGCAGCTTATCCAGGCCCTCGCGGATCACCGGCGTGGCGAACTCCAAAAAACCGCTCTCGACGTGGTGATCGGGCAAGCGTTCCTTGATGCGCACGGCCAATTGATTGAATTCTTCCACCGCGCCGCGGTCACGAGAACCGTGGCCGCAAATCATGATGGCGGGCCGTTCTGGGGAACTTACTTGGGAAACTGGGTCTGTCATTGGTTTTCCTGACGCTGGTGCATAGCCTTCGGCGTTTAAAACGGTGAGGGGTGGTCATCGCCTCCGTCCCCCGAGCATTCCGTTTATCGGTGAGAAGAGTTTATAGGCGCAGCCGCCGCAATGCACAATTTTAATTCTTCTCTCACGAACACGACGTTAGACTGCGCCCATGTTTAGTTTTGGCATCCTTCATGCGGACACCGCATTCGATCCGTTCATCTTGTTGGTCTTGGCGCTGGTCCTGGACGCGGCAGTAGGTGGCATGGGGCCGGTGTTCAAAATTATCCCGCACCCCGTGGTGATGATCGGGTCACTAATCCGTTGGCTGGACAAAAAACTAAACCGCCCAAGCCGTAGCCAAATGGACCGCGCCATCCGTGGTGCGTTGGCGGTGGTTGTGGTCATCGTATTGACCGGTGCCGTCGGCGTGGGCGTACAATGGCTGACCATGCATCACGATTTCGGCTGGGCGGTGGAATTGTTTTTGTTGATCGCCTTGCTGGCCCAACGCGAACTTTATACCGCCGTGCAGCGGGTATGGCTGGCGCTTAAAAACGATGGAACAGAGGCCGGCCGACGCGCCGTAGGCGAAATCGTCGGTCGCGACCCGGCACAACTGGACGAACACGGTGTCGCGCGCGCCGCCATTGAAAGTTTGGCCGAAAATTTTTCCGACGGCGTCGTTGCGCCGGTGTTTTGGTATGTGCTGTTCGGCTTTCCGGGGTTGTTGATCTACAAGGCGGTCAATACGCTCGATTCCATGATCGGCTACAAAAACGATCACTACCGCGCGTTTGGGTTCACAGCTGCGCGCCTGGATGATGTGTTGAACCTGATCCCCGCGCGATTGTCAGGGTTGCTTCTTTCCATCGCGGCCCTTGTCACGCCGCACGGCAATCCAGCGCGGGCCTTTGGCACCATGTGGCGTGATGCGTCCAAGCACAATTCACCCAATGCCGGGTGGCCCGAGGCCGCCACGGCGGGCGCATTGGGCTTAGCGCTGGCTGGGCCGCGTAAATATCCCCACCACACCGTAGACGCACCCTGGATCGGCAACGGGACCGCCAAGGCTACACCCGCACACATCCACCGGGCCCTGTATTTGTTTATGGTCGCCTGCTTGCTCAACGCCCTGATCGTTACGGTGATCGCAGTGTTTCGTTTTCAGATCGGGAGCTGATTTCAGGTCTTTTTTATATCTCGACTCTTGTTCGAGAAAGTTTATTTAGATCAGGCAATGGCCTCACCCAACCCTAACGTCCAGGACCATCATGGCTGATTTAACTCTACTTGCCGTCTTCATCCCGACTTTCTTTTTCGTTTCGCTGACGCCCGGCCTGTGCATGACGCTAGCCTTAACGATGGGCATGACCATTGGCGTGCGCAAAACATTTTGGATGATGTGGGGCGAGTTGATAGGCGTTGGCGTCGTCGCTGCGGCAGCGGTTTTGGGCGTCGCTGCGATCATCACGCAAAGCCCAGAGGTGTTTGTGTTTTTGAAATACGGCGGCGGCGCGTATTTGGCCTATTTGGGTATCCAGTTGTGGATGTCCAAGGGCCGCATGGCGATGCGTATCGACAGTGAAATCATGCCCCAACCGCGCCGCACGGAACTGGCCCTGCAGGGGTTCATCACCGCCATCGCCAATCCCAAAGCCTGGGCATTCATGATCGCACTGCTGCCCCCATTTATCGACCTGGAACACCCCGTCGCACCCCAGCTGGCGATGCTGGTGAGCCTGATTTTGTTGATCGAATTTGCCTGTCTGGTGATCTACGCCACGGGTGGGAAATCGCTTAAAAAGCTGCTGCAAAACAGCGGCAACGTCCGCATCCTTAACCGCACGGCGGGCACCCTGATGGTCGGCGTCGGTGGATGGTTGGCGTTTTTATAACGACGGCTGGGCGGGATTATTGCGCCAGCGCCAACAGCGCATCAAGGTCGAGACAGGTTTCCAGGTGATCGGCTAGATCATTGAGGGCCTGCTCCACACCCGCTTTATAGGCCACGCCACCGCTACGGCCTTCACGCAACCGCGATAAAAAATCGTGTCGAAAGGCATCTGAGGCAAACACACCATGCAGGTAGGTGCCCATAACCCGCATGTTTGAGCTGATTGCGCCCTCTTCTCGACCGTCCTCCAAGTGGAACCACGGGGTATGGCGGTCGGGGCCTTCGGTCAAGCCGATGTGCATTTCATAGCCAGCAATGGACATCCCGCTACAAGGTTCCAGGCCGCTGACCTGTTCCAAAGTTTTGTCACCGGTGAGCACCGTTTCCACATCCAGCAAACCAAGGCCGAGTTCTTCCCCCGCGTCGCCTTCGGTTCCGTCCGGGTCGGCGATGCGCACACCGAGCATTTGGTAACCGCCGCATAGCCCCACCACCAGCCCGCCACGGTGCACATGAGCGGCAACATCCACGTCCCAGTCTTCGGCTTTGAGAGCGCGCAGATCGGAAATTACCGATTTAGAACCGGGTACAATGACCACGTCCACATCGCCGGGGATTGCGTAGCCGGGTTCGATCATCAACACCTCGACATCGTCTTCCGCCAGCAAAGGATCTAAATCGTCGAAGTTGGCGATGCGTGTCAGGCGCAGCACGGCGATGCGAATTTTCCCCGCGCCGTTTCCCCGTTCTGCACCCCGCCCAGTTTCCGCCCAATGCCCCAGAGACGCGCTGTCTTCCTTGGGCAGTTTTGCGGCGGCTTCAAACCAGGGGATGATGCCCAGCCCGGCCCAGCCGGTGCGCGCTTCGATGTCGGTCATAGCGGTGGTGAAAAGTGACATGTCACCGCGAAACTTGTTGATCATGAAGCCCTTGATACGTGCTTGCTCCGAGGGCATCAACACTGCATGAGTGCCAACGATCTGGGCGATTACACCGCCCTTTTCGATGTCGCCCGCCAGCACCACCGGCACCTGCGCCGCCTGGGCGAAACCCATGTTGGCGATATCGCCGACACGCAGGTTGACTTCGGACGGGCTGCCCGCACCCTCAACGATAACCAAATCGCAGGTGGCTTTAAGTCGTTCAAACGCAGCCAAAACTTCCGGCAACAAGGTTTCTTTAAAGGTGCGGAAATCTTTCGCCGTGACCTGACCGCGCATCCGACCGCCGACGACCAGTTGCGCGCCGGTTTCTCCCTCGGGCTTGAGCAATACCGGGTTCATATCGGTATGGGCCGGCACCCGGCACGCACGCGCCTGAAGCGCCTGGGCGCGACCGATTTCACCGCCATCTTCAGTGACGGCAGCATTGTTGGACATATTTTGTGGTTTGAATGGACGCACGGTAAGACCGCGCCTGGAAAACGCACGGCACAGCCCTGCGACAATTAGTGATTTTCCACAATCCGACCCCGTGCCCTGCACCATCAGGGCGCGGGTTTTATGATCCTCATTGGGCATCGAGCACCTTGCGCAAGCCGTCCGCAGCCGGGTTTTGTCCGCGGCCTTGCAACACAATATCCGCAGGCGCAAGCGCCTGACCGTAATAGGCCAGATTCAAATCATTGCGTTTGACCAGTGCCGCCGCTTCCAGCGACCCGCCCGCGAACACCCCAACACCCTGGGTGAAAGCCAGAAGGTCCGCTCCGGCATTGGTGGTGGTTGAAGCCTCAACCCCCGCGCCGACGGTGCCGACGATCAAACCTAAGTCCGCGCCCAACTTACCCTGATGTTCGATGATGGAGCGGATCGCATCTTGGCTGAACACCAAGATTATCATGTCGCCTACCTGCGCACCGGCCTGCAAGCCGACACTGCCCGCAGCCATCAGATAAAATCCGGGATAGCCCCAACGCCCTGCCGCATCCTTGGCGAGCAGCACGCCGTTTCCACCTTCGGCCGCGAGGATGAAGCCACCTTTGATCACACCGGGCAGGATGAGAATGCCTTGAGCCTTGGGCAATAGGGCGCGAAAGCGATCCATCGGTTCTTCTTGCGAAGCCTTGAATTTCTTCAGCGTCATTTCTGCGCCCTGCACAATCTGATTGGCGCGCTCGCCGTCCGTCATCGGCCGGGTGGCACAAGCCGCCAAGGGCATCGCCAACACCACCATCAGCACCGCCATCACACGTAAAATCATCGCTATATCCCCTTTTGTGCCTCAACCCCAGTGGTATCACAAAAGTTCTGTACGGGCGGTTAAAATTCAATACCCTCTTGCGCTTTGATGCCGGAGCGAAAGGGGTGTTTAACCAGCGTCATTTCCGTGACCAGATCGGCCACGTCGATCACCTCATCCAGCGCATTGCGCCCCGTTAGCACCACATGCAGGTCTTCGCGTTTGGACTTCAATGCCTCCACCACCATCGCTGCATCCAGTTGCCCGTAACGCAACGCGATGTTGATTTCATCCATAATCACCAAAGAAACGGCTTCATCCGCCATCATCTTGGTTGCCGCGTCCCAGGCGCGCATAGCGGCGGCCTTGTCACGGTCCAAATCCTGACTTTCCCAGCTGAAACCTTCGCCGTGGGCCTCGATCGTGCATTGGTCGCCAAATTTTTCAAACACGACCCGCTCACCGGTATCCCACTTGCCTTTGACGAACTGCACAATGCCAACACGCCGACCATACCCCAACATCCGCAATGCCATGCCCCAGGCGGCTGTCGATTTACCCTTACCCTTGCCTGTATGAACAATCACCAGTCCCCGTGCATCGGTCTTAGCCGCCATGATTTTATCGCGGGCGGCCTTCTTTTTTTCCATCTTAGATTTATGGCGTTCCACATCATCACTACCGGACATCGTAAAATCTCCTCTTGGGGGGCTGTTTGGCTCATAATGATTTAGAGTTAGGCAATAGATTGAGGCATTATTATATTAATCAAGTGATAGATTAAGCAAAAATACAAAAAGGGATGTTGAAGACACATGGCTTCCGCAAAAATACTTCTGGCTGGCGGCGGCGAAGAAACAAAAGCTGCACTGCACAAAGCCTTTGATGGTGATGGCATCAGCATTGATCTCGCCCACGCACTCAGTGCCGATGATGCCCTTACGGAACTGGTCAGCCAAAAATTCCAGCTGTGCGTGATACGAGGTGTTTCAGACCACCCGGAATTTGCCACTTCCGTATGCTCCGGCGCACGCGAAGCCGGTGTGCGCGTGCCCATCATCATTTTAATGGACATGGCCAACCGCCAAGCTGAAAACGAATACCTCAACGCTGGCGCATTGGCCGCCATGCCTTGGGATGGCAGCCAAGACGCAATGTTGCGCAATTTCGTGCGCCTGACCGTGATCTTACGTCAATCTGAAGAAAATCTCCGTAAAACCAACGACCGCTTGGTGCAGGAAATGCTCACCATCCAAGATGAACGCGAGCGCGCAGAATCCATAAACGGCCAGTATGTCGAACTGGCGGAAAACTACGCCATCGCCAAGGAAGAACTGGAAAAGCTGAACCAGGAAAAGAATAAGTTTTTTTCCATCATCGCCCATGACTTGCGCAGCCCGTTCACCGCATTGTTGGGATTTACCACACTGTTGGCCCAGCGTGTCGACACGATGGAACCGGCTAAAGTCAAAGAATATGCCGAAACCATCAATGACAGCGCGACCCGCGTGTTCAAATTGCTAGAAAACCTACTGGAATGGTCGCGCCTGCAAATGGACCGCATCGAGCACAAACCCGTCGATTTCCCCCTTGGCGACATAGCGGGCAAAACCATCGATATTTTTGAGCCTGTCGTTAGGGACAAAGACCTCACTCTGCGCGAAAGCGGCAATGCCCCGCATGTTTTTGCAGATCCACATATGGTCGACGCCGTTATCCGCAACCTGGTCAACAACGCCATCAAGTTCACACCCCGTGGCGGTGCCATCACCATCACCTATGACGTCACCCCCACCAATTTCGTGCGCGTCGACATCACCGACACCGGCGTCGGCATGACGCCTGAAATCGCCACCAAGATATTCACCTTGTCCGATAACATCACAACCCCGGGCACCGATGGCGAAAAGGGCACCGGCCTCGGTCTTTTGCTGTGCAAAGAATTGGTGGAGCGCAACGGCGGGCGTATCGAGGTCGATAGTGAACCAAACAAGGGTTCAACATTCCGCTTCACCCTGCCGCTTGAAGCGCCTGCACAAGACATACAGGACGTGCCTTCCGCAACCGACTGATGGATTTTCCCTCTATCCACCCGCTCTTAATTTGCTAGGCTCAACTTATCACCGATCCCAGATAGAATTGTGCGCCCATGGTCAGCCGCGACAAAAAATCCACCCCGACATCTAAGCGTGCAAAGACCGCCAAACCGATCATCGGCTGGCGCGAATGGGTATCGCTCCCCCAACTGGGCGTTGATGAGATCAAAGCCAAGGTTGACACCGGCGCGCGCACCTCGGCGTTGCATGCCTGGAAAATCGAACCTTTTGAGCACGACGGCGCGCCGTGGGTCCGTTTTCAACTGCACCCCGTCCAGAGCAATAACCAGATCGTTATCGCGTGCGAAGCCGCCGTTGTCGACCGGCGCGCCATCCGCAACACCGGCGGCAAACAAGAAATGCGTTACGTCATTAAAACGAGTGTAACGCTGGGCAATGTCAGTTGGCCCATCGAGGTCACGCTCACAAACCGTGACAAGATGGGGTTCCGCCTGCTATTGGGGCGCACCGCGGTGAAAAACCGCTTCCTGATCAATTCCGGCAGCTCATATCTGGCAGCGCAAACGCTGGTCAGCTGAATCAAACCGATAGAGTGGAGTTCCATCCGATGAAAATTATGATGCTGGCCCGTAATGCCGAGCTCTATTCGCATCAGCGTTTGATTGAAGCCGCAGAAATACGCGGCCACCAGATTGATATCTTCGATACGCTTCGCTGCTATATGAACATCACCTCACACCGCCCCGAGCTGCGCTATGGCGGTGAAAAGGTCGAAGGCTATGACGCCGTGATCCCACGCATTGGCGCATCGATCACCTTTTACGGCACCGCCGTTCTGCGCCAGCTGGAAATGATGGGCGTTTACCCGTTGAACGAGTCGGTGGCGATCGGCCGTTCGCGCGACAAGCTGCGATCCATGCAGCTGCTGGCGCGCGACGGCATCGGCCTACCCGTGACCGCGTTTGCCCACGACACCAACAAAACCGACGAAGTCATCAAAATTGCCGGGGGCACGCCGGTGGTGATCAAGTTGCTGGAAGGCACCCAGGGCGTTGGCGTGGTGCTGGCGGAAACACCCCGATCCGCCAAATCCGTGATCGAGGCTTTTCGCGGTGCCAAGGTCAATATCCTGGTCCAGGAATTCATCAAAGAAGCCGGAAACAAAGACATCCGCGTTTTGGTGGTTGGCGGCAAGGTCGTGGCTTCCATGCAGCGCACCGGGGCGGGCGACGATTTTCGCTCAAACCTGCACCGTGGCGGCAGCGCCGATAGCATCAAGATCACCGCAGAAGAACGCTCCACCGCTATTCGCGCCGCCAAAGCCATGGGCCTGAATGTCTGCGGCGTTGACATGCTACGCTCCAACCACGGCCCGGTGGTGATGGAGGTCAATTCATCCCCCGGTTTGGAAGGCGTGGAAAAAGCCACGAACATCGACGTGGCCGGCAAGATCATCGAATTTCTGGAAAAGAACGCCAAACCCAACAAAACCAAAACCAAGGGCAAAGGCTAAGCCATGAACCCGTCTTTCATCATCAACGGCGAGAGCATTCAGCCGGGGGAACGACGTACCGTCGAGATCCCCGTCAGCCTGCTGTCCAACCACACGCCCATGAACATGTCGGCGCATGTGGTCCACGGCAAAAAACCGGGACCGGTGATGTTCGTTTCCGCCGCCATCCACGGTGATGAAATCATCGGTGTGGAGATCGTGCGTCGGCTGTTGAAGGCCCCGGCCCTTCGGCGCATGAAGGGCACCTTGTTGTGCGTGCCCATCGTCAACGCGTTCGGCTTTATCAATCAAAGCCGCTACCTGCCTGATCGCCGCGACCTCAACCGCAGTTTTCCCGGATCGTCAAAGGGACCGCTGGCCGGGCAGCTCGCCAACCTGTTCATGACCGAGGTGGTGAACCGCGCCGACATCGGCATCGATTTGCATTCCGCCGCTTTGCACCGTCTCAACCTGCCGCAAATTCGCGTTTCGGGCGAGGGCATGCGCGCCTATGAACTGGCCAGCGCATTTGGCGCGCCGGTGGTGTTGGAAGCCGCACTGCGCGACGGCTCATTGCGCATGGCCGCACATGAAGCCAACGTTGACGTCTTGGTATATGAGGCTGGCGAAGCCCTGAGATTCGATGAATTCGCCGTGCGCGTCGGCGTCAAGGGCGTGCTCAGGGTGATGAAAGCCATGGGCATGATCGGCCCCAAAAGCGTCAGTGACAGCCGCACCAAGCCGCACTTTTCCAATTCAAGCCATTGGATTCGCGCACCACGCGGCGGCATGCTGCGCGCATTTCGCACCATCGGCGATGCGGTGCAGGAAGGCGACGTGATCGGCGTCATCTCCGACCCCATCGGCGATAATGAAATGGACCTGATCATCAAAACCGACGGCGTGATCATCGGGCGCACCAACCTGCCCAGCGTCAACCAGGGCGACGCGCTGTTTCACATCGCCCACGTCCGGCGCAGCGGCGGGGTGGAAAAATTTGTCAACCAAGCCGAAAAAGATTTCGACGTCGACCCGCTGTTCGACGAAGACGAGATCATCTAAGCCGTCACGTCCCCAACAAACTTTCCAACACCGCCCGCGTGGAATTGAGGCGCGGGCTCCACAGGCCCCGGTCTTGGGCTTCGATGAGGCGGTCGGCCATGTCTTTGAGGGCGTCGGGGTTGTTGTCGGCTAAGAACGTGCGCACTTTGTCGTCTTCCAGATAGGCCTGGAACACCGCATCGAAATGGTGGTCTTTGACGCACCTTGCCGTGGCGGCGAACGACACCAGATAATCCACCGTCGCGGCCATTTCGAACGCGCCCTTGTAGCCATGGCGCATCACGCCGTCGATCCATTTGGGATTGACCACGCGCGCACGTACCACCCGACCGATTTCATCTTCCAGCGTGCGGGCTTTGGGCGTTTCCGGGCGCGAATGATCCACATGCCAGGTGGCCGGTTGTTGGCCGGACAGCACGCGCACCGCCGCCGTCATGCCGCCTTCGAACTGGTAATAATCATCGGAATCGAGCAAATCGTGTTCGCGGTTGTCCTGATTCTGCACCACAGCCTGCACCGATCTGATGCGGGTCTCAAAAAGCCCGTGGCGGGCTTCACCCTCCGCCCCCGAGCCGTAGGCATAGCCACCCCAAGCGACGTAGGCCTTGGCCAAATCGGCTTCGGTTTTCCAGCCTTTTTCATCCATCAGCGCCTGCAGGCCCGCACCGTAAGCGCCGGGCATAGAACCAAAAACACGAAACCCGGCCCTGCGGCTGGCTTCTGCGGCGTCTACACCATTGGTTATAAATTCAGCCGTTTCATCTTGAACCCGTGCGGCCAGGGGGTTTTGCGCGGCGTCTTCATCCACCGCGGCGACGGCGCGCACAGCGCTATCGAACAGGTCGATCAGGCCGGGAAAGGCATCGCGGAAAAATCCTGAAATGCGCAGCGTCACATCAACGCGGGGACGGCCCAAAATTTCAGCGGGCAGAACCTCAAACCCGGTCACACGGCGGCTCGCCGCGTCCCAAGTCGGGCGCACGCCCATCAGCGCCAGTGCCTGAGCGATATCGTCGCCGCCGGTGCGCATGTTCGATGTGCCCCACGCGGTGATCGCCATGGTTTTCGGCCACTCGCCATGGGCTTGCAGATGCGCATCCAGCAAAATGCCTGCCGATTTCCAGCCCAGCGTCCACGCCGCGGGCGTCGGGACGGCGCGGGTATCGACGGAATAAAAGTTGCGTCCGGTGGGCAGCACATCGGGGCGACCGCGGGTCGGTGCGCCAGACGGTGCGGGTTCAATAAAGCGCCCTTCCAGCCCCCGAATGATGCCCTGAATTTCCGCATCGCCGCAGGCCTCAACGGCAGGGCGGATGCGGGTTTCGATTTCCACCATCACCAATGCCGTGCGGGTCCAGTCCGCATGCGAATCGACGTCACCTTTGACCAACGCGAGCGCCAAGAATTCCAATCGTTCCACCGTATCACCGGCACTGCGCCATGCATCTTGCATACCTTGCAATGCATCTGGTTTTGCGCCCGTCCAGGGTGCCGCCATATCGCAATCCAAGGGATCGAAGTCCAGACTCAAATCGTCCGCCAGGGCGCGGATCAGCGAGGCATCTTTGGGTTCTGTGCCGCGTGACACTCGCACCAGGGCGACCAACAGCGCATGCAGCAAATCTCCTGTCGGTGAACTGCCAAAAATATGAAGCCCATCGCGGATTTGCATTTCTTTCAGTTCGCACAAATAGGCGTCCAGCTGTGCAAGGCGAGTATCGTCCGCTGCGCTCTCGTCCATACCCGCATCTTGCGCCAACCCGGTGACGTGACAGAGATCCAAAATATCACGGCGTAGCACCTTGGTGCGCCGCGGGTCCGTGCCGGCGGCTTCGAAATACTCATCCACCAACTGTTCCAGGTCGCGCAGCGGGCCATAGCTTTCAGCGCGCGCCAGCGGCGGGGTCAGGTGATCGATGATCACCGCCTGAGCGCGGCGCTTGGCCTGAGTGCCTTCGCCCGGGTCGTTGACGATAAACGGATACAAATGCGGTAACGGTCCCAGCGCAGCCTCGGGGAAACACTCGGAACTCAGCGCCAAGGCCTTACCCGGCAGCCATTCAAGATTGCCATGCTTGCCGAAATGGATGATCGCGTCGGCGTCGAATTCTTCACGAATCCAGGCATAAAACGCCAGATACCCGTGGGGTGGCACCAAGTCCGGATCATGATAGGTTTTTTCCGGATCGATGTTGTAGCCGCGTGCAGGCTGCAAACCGATCGCCACCTCGCCGCACATGAAAACCGAAATGGCGAAGTGCATGTCACTGCGCATGAACGGGTCAGCCTCGGGGTTGCCCCATTGCTTGGTCACGCGGCGGCGTATCGATTTCGGCAATGTGGCGAAAAATTCGCGGTAGGCATCCAGCGACAAGGTGACGTCCGCCGTGGCTATGTTTTCCGTTTTGTGGGCGTTGGTGGGGCCTGCCTTAATACGTTCGATCAGGGCATTGCCGTCTTCGGGAATATCTTCGACTTCAAAACCGGCAGCTTGCATCGCATGCAATGTATTGATGATACCCGCAGGTGTGTCCAACCCCACACCGTTGCCCAAACGAGCGTCGCGGTTGGGGTAATTGGCCAAAACGATGGCGACGCGCTTGGACCAATTTTCCTGAGTGCGCAACCACGACCAGCGTTGGGCCAGATCGGCGACGAAACCAATACGATCGGCTTCGGGCTTGTAGGTTACCAGATCGCACTGGGTGTGTTCGTCGCGTTCCGACAAATCCTTAAACGATATGGCGCGGCTGAGGATGCGCCCATCGACTTCGGGCAATGCCACGTTCATGGCGATGTCGCGAGGGCCTAAGCCCCAAGTGTTTTTCATCCAGCCTTCACGGTTTCCGCCCGATAAAACCGCCTGCAAAATGGGTAGATCGTAGGCATCGAACGGTGTCTCAGCGCGTACCGCACCGGGGCTAGAGGCTGAAAACCCGGTGGTGTTAAGCACGCAGCCGAGCGGAAATATCTCGGCGTCGAAGGCCCGTTCCAAGATATCTGACACCGTGGCTTTACTCACCAAGTCCTTAAGGCTGGCGACGTAAATCGGCAACGGGTTGAGACCCGCGTGTTGCAAACCATCCACCAGATCATCGATGGCTTCTAGATTGCCGCTGAGAAACAAGGCGCGGTAAAAAATCACCGGGGTGACGGGCAGCCCTTCTCGCCATAAGGGATACTTGATATCTGAGAGCGCCACCCCGCCACGGCCGGGCCAGTACAGACCCGCCGGCAGCACCGGGCGCGGTTCGGTAAAGTCCGTGTCATGACCGACCAAACTGGCTGCGCAGTCGACAAAACCGCGTGCGTTGTCCGGCCCGCCCAGCACTAGGTACTGCCACAAACGGTGGGCATCTTCTTTGGGTAAGGTCGAATAGCTAGTTAGCTCGGCATCCGGCTGGTCGTCGCCAGGCAAAAAAGCCACCGGGATTTTCGCTAGGCGGCAGGCCGCTGCGACCTCGTCGACACCGTAAGGCCAATAGCCCCGCCCGCCCAAAACCCGCACCACCACCAGCTTGGCGTGGCGCACCACGTTTTCCACGTACAAATCCACCGACATGTTGTGACCAAGGTGCAGCATGCCCGCAAGGCGTAGAGTGGGAAAATCGTTCTGATCTTCAAGCGCACCCCGGCACGCCAACGCCAACGCGGAAATTTCCGTATCTGCAGCGGTGATGACGACAACGTCCGCAGGGCTTTGACCCAGATCGATGGCTTCGGAACCGTCCTGAACGCTTCCCGGTTGGGCGGCCAGCAGATGCATCAGGCGGCGCTTTCGCCAAAATCAGCGGCCAGCTGTGCAGCAATGGCGCCTTGGTCCAGTCCCGCCTGACCGATCACCACCAAGCGGCCCTGGCGATCTTCGCCATCCGCCCAGGCGCGATCGAAATAGCGGGTGAAGCGCGTGCCGACGCCCTGTACCACATGGCGCATGGGCTTACCCGCAACTTCGATGAAGCCTTTGATGCGCAAAACGTTGTGCGCTTCGACAATTTCAATCAGCCGCGTTTCGAGCGCCGCGGGATCGGCCTGCACGCCGACATTGACGATGAAACTTTCGAAATCATCATGATGGTGGTCGTCGTGGTCATGATCGTCATCATCATGGTCGTCGTCGTGATGCTCGTGATGAGAAGGACGCGCATCCAGGTCGTCTTCTGCAGCCGCGTCCAGACCCAACAACACATCGACACCGACGTTACCGTGGCTGGTGGCGACCATATGCACGCCGGGGCGCAACTTGGCGGTGAGGTCCTGGATCAGGCGCTGAGTTTCGCTCTCGCCGATCACGTCGGCTTTGTTCAACAGCACCATATCGGCGCACAGCAGCTGGTCGGTGAAGACTTCTTCCAGCGGATTGTCATGATCCAAATTGTCATCGGCTTCGCGCTGGGCCTGCACAGCAACCTCGTTCGACGCAAACTGTCCAGCAGCCAGCGCGGGGCCATCGACAACCGCAATCACACCGTCCACAGTCACGCGGGTCTTGATTTCAGGCCAGTTGAACGCGCGAACCAACGGTTTGGGCAATGCCAAGCCAGAGGTTTCGATGACGATGTGTTCCGGCGGGTTGTCCCGGCCGACCAAGGCTTCGATCACCGGCAAAAAGTCGTCGGCCACGGTGCAGCAAATGCAGCCATTGGCCAGTTCCACCACATCGTCGTCTTCGCAGCCTTCGATACCGCAGCCATTGACGATCTGGCGATCGATGCCGAGATCGCCAAATTCGTTGATGATCAACGCGATCCGCCGTCCACCTGCATGTTCCAGCATGTGCCGGATCAAGGTCGTCTTGCCCGCGCCGAGAAACCCGGTGATGACGGTGGCAGGAATCTTGGAAAGCTTAGGGGGCAGGCTCATGGGGAGGGGGCATCCTTTTTGGTTTTGTTAAATATCTTTGAGGGTTTGCGGCAATCCGGCGACCACCAACACCACGCGTTCGGCCCGCGCAGCTGTTATTTGGTTCACAATACCCAGCGCGTCAACAAAAGACCGTGCAACCGCGTTCATAGGGATCACGCCAAGGCCGACTTCTTCCGACACCACAATCACCGGGGCGGGATGATTGTGCATGGCCCACACCATACGCTCCGCATCGAGCACCGGGGTGCGGCCATCGTGCAGCATGTTGGAAACCCACATACCGAGACTGTCGATCAACACAGGCTTGTTTGGGTGAAATTTCTCTGCGCGTTTGAGCGCCTTGGGAATATCGAAGCGCTCTTCAACCGTCGCCCAGCCTTCGCCGCGACGCTCTTGATGGGCCGTGATGCGTTCGGACATTTCATCGTCCGAAGCGTGACCGGTGGCGAGGTAAACCCCACCATCCAGCATGAGTTTTTCAGCGTAAGCGCTCTTGCCCGAGCGTTGACCGCCCAGAACCAGTGTCAGCGGCGGCAGTGTATTTGGGGTGTGCGTCAATGTGTTGCTCCTAATTGGGGTGAGCACGTTATCAAATCATGTTAAGGCCGACCACCCGCCAACTGCCACCGCGCTTAACCCGCAAGCCATCCGTAATGTGGTCGAGACGGGTGAGCGAGGTGTTCTTCACATCCAGCGCCAGCGCCTGGTTCGCCGTCAGGCCCAGTGCAAGCGCCACAGCAGCGCGAATAGATCCTGCGTGGGCTACGCAAACGATATCGCGCCCAGCATAATCCAGCGTCAAACTTTCCATCCGCGACGCGACGCGAGCGCACACGTCTGCGGCGCTTTCAGATGTATATTTGGGGCTTGGTGGCGGCGCGGTGATATCCGGTGCCGCCCAAAATGCCTTGGTTAAGGCATCATCCATTGCACCGATTTCCGCCCAGGTCAGGCTGGTCCATGCCCCAAAGGCCTGTTCGGCAAAGTCGGGGTCTACCAACGGTTCAACACGTTCGGCACCTGCGGCAAACAGAGCCTCCGCCGTTTGGTGGGTGCGTTGAAGATGGCTGGTCAGCCACACAGCGCCGCGGGGAAGCTTCGCCGCCAACGTGGCAAACGATGCCTGATCAGAAACGTCCGCCGCGATATCCGCCTGCCCTGACAGCTTGCCCAAGGGCGCGGCCACCACCGGCGCGTGACGGACAAACCACCAGCGCGTCACTTCCATCGTATGCTCTGTACTCATATATAAAAGACCGTGCGAAAGGCAACCGCCATGCCCGCCAGAACCAATGCCTCAGCCACCTGTTGAGCTGCGCCCAAAACGTCGCCCGTAAAACCGCCGATTTGACGCTGCGCCAGCCAGCCGACCATAACCATACCGCCCGCTGACAGACCCGCGGCGAGAAGCCCCGGCCCAAGCCCCAACACCAAAAAGGCGATCAACACACCCAATATCGCGGCGATCACCGCATCATCGCGGCTGGGCACCCCGGCACCCCGGCCAAGTCCCCCGGTGCGCGCCGGGCTCATCACCACCATCATCAGCGGCATCATGGCGCGCGACAACACATGCGCACCGACCAATGCACTTGCTGCCAGACCCGGCCCATTGAAACTGCCAAGGCTGGTGGCCTTGAAGCCGATGCCCAGAACCAACGCCAGCACACCATAGGTGCCGATGTGGCTATCTTTCATGATGGCGAGTTTTTTCGCCTTGCTCACTCCGCCGCCAAAGCCATCAGCGACATCGGCCAAACCGTCTTCGTGCAATGCGCCCGTGACCAAAACGCCAACAATCAAGGCCAAAACCGCCGCCGCCAAGGGATGCAGGCCCAAATGAGCGCCGCCCCATAACACCAGCCCGGCAAATGCCCCCACCAACACACCCACCACCGGCCACATCCGCACGGTTTCAGCCAGCGCCACCATGCCTTGGCCCTTATCCGTCACGTCGACGGCGACGTCCGTTTCCGCGTCTTCATCCGGCAACGGTGCGTTCCACCACCGGGGCAACGGCACACGGGTGAGAAACAGCCACGCCACGCTAAAGCGGTTCATCATGCAACGAAAATACGATGTCGACGGGCCACCGCCGTGCAACGGGTCTGTGCTCAGGATATTGTCCTTTTTCGCCATGGCTCTCTCTTTTCGTTTATGTGCCGCGCACACCTGGGTGTATAGACTAGGATACACATTGCAAATCTTATGTTTTTTCTTTTCAGGCTGCGAGTCCGTTCCATGAATAAATTGCCCTCCATCTCCACCCTCGACGATGTGCGTCAGATATTGACTGAACTGCCCGGTCCCGATGTCGAGGCCGCCCGCGCTGCACAGGCCCGCGAACCGCAGCTAACCAAACCCGCAGGGTCGTTGGGACGCCTTGAACAACTCGCCGCCTGGACTGCGACGTGGCAAAATCGTTACCCACCGCGCATGAAAAACCCCAACGCACATGTCTTTGCTGGCAACCATGGTGTGGTGGCGCAAGGCGTATCAGCCTTCCCAGCTAATGTCACCAAACAGATGGTGGCGAATTTTGAACACGGCGGTGCCGCCATCAATCAACTGTGCAAGACGTTCGGCGTCGGCTTGTGCGTCGAGCAAATGGACCTCGACAACCCAACCCAGGACTTCACCCAGAAACCTGCGATGAGCGACGCTGAATGCGCCGAAGCCATCGCGTTCGGCATGAGCGTCATCGACGATAGCTCCGATCTGGCTTGCCTTGGCGAAATGGGCATCGGCAACACCACCTCGGCCGCGGCGATGTGTCTGGCCCTATTTGGCGGCAACGCCCTGTCTTGGGTGGGACCCGGCACCGGATTGGACAAACCCGGCATCGGCCGCAAGGCGGAAGTTGTAGGCCTGGCCGTGAATTTGCACAAGGCCGAGATGCTCGACGGTTTGGACGTAATGCGCTGCCTCGGCGGGCGAGAATTGGCCGCCATCGTGGGCGGTGTCATCGGCGCGCGTCTGAAAAAAGTTCCGGTGATTTTGGATGGCTATGTGTCCACCGCTGCCGCCGCAGTTCTGCCCAGCATCAACAAACGCGCGCTGGATCACTGCAAAGTCGGCCACGTCAGCCAGGAACCCGGCCATAAATTGTTGTTGGAAAAGATCGGCAAGAACGCCCTGCAAGATCACAACATGCGCTTGGGAGAGGCTTCTGGCGCGGTGCTTGCCGTGGGCTTACTGAAAGCCGCTGTGGCATGTCACAACGACATGGCGACGTTTGCCGAAGCGGGTGTTTCCGACAAAACAGCTTAAACGGCTATTCTCCCCGCTGCATCAACAAGTCCTTAATGCGCACTACCTCTACCATGCGCTTGGCAATGCCCGCGCCAAAAAAGCCGCTGGAATCGCGGTCGCTACAGGCCAATTCATGCGCTCAGGTCGTGTCCCGTTCAATGCGGTGCTTGATTTTCAACAGCTGACGGCGGCGCTCATCTTCGGCGATAAGGTGTTCGACGTAGTGGCCCTGAAACATCGTGATGCCGACGGAACGCCCGAAGTCGATGGCTTCGCGGTTATCGCAACGCGCCATGATGACATGGGTGCGTCCGGCTTCTTGCACCAGATCGCGTAACTCTTTGCGGATCGTTTGTCCGCCATCGACCAATTCCGGATTCCACATCACCTTGACATAATCGACTCCCAAACGTTCGCGGTTGATCATCGACAGGTTTTGGTAGGTCAGGCCGTCCAGACAGATGCGGTAGCCTTTTTCCTGGCAAAATTCACGTACGAACAAAAACGCGCCGAGATCGGCGAAAATATCGACTTTTTGCAGTTCCAACACCATCGAGCCACGCCGCGCCGCCGAAATGCTGTCGTCGAACGCCATGAATTCGGGTGACATCAATGTCGAAACATTGACGTTGAAGCTGATATCACCGGTGATCGAAAAGCGATCAGTTTTCGACAACAGCGACAAAACGCGTTTGTCCAAACTTTCTGTCAAATACTGAAACAGCCAGCGGTTGGAGGTCAAATTGATGCCCGGCATCATGGTCTCGCGTAGGTCCATGATGGAAATATAGAGTTCCGAAAAAATTGGCTCGGGCACCAGCTTTTTGCTGACCCCGCACACGAACTGGCGGCGCACCAACGACGTCAGGTCGGTGCGCAAAAGTGCTTTAACCGCACGGCCCAGAATTTCGGGTGACAAAGGATCACCATGGTCCTGACGAGATTTCAGCGCCGCACGAACATTGGAACGGGTGATCGGGCGCTTGACCTGACGACCATCGTCGCTCATTTCACGAACCATTTTGATCAGGTCGTCGTAGCCGGTTTCCACATCGTACCAAGAGACGAAATCAGATTCGGAACGCGATTTTTCGTCAAACAACGGATCATCGGAAAACAGGAATTTGACTTTTTGCACCGTGTCTTCGACACGACTGTGGGCTTGCGATTTATAGACAAAAAAAATGTCGAGGTTTTTCAGCTGAAACAACTGTCCCATCAATTCGCTGACCAGCGCTTCAAAGCTGTTGGTGGCGGCACGAATATGGTGTTCACGACGATTCGCAGGCATCAGGCTGGAAATATTGATGCGCACGGCCTTGCGCCCCTCGCGACGGTTTTCCAATCGACGCAGGTATTCCAACAACAACTGCTCTTGCGTACGGCGATGCATGTGTGTGGGCGTAGAGGACGACGAGCGAACAGCCATGTCAGCGCCCCCCCCGTACATCTTGCGCATTGTCCATCAAACCGCTCATCAAATCAGACCTTTTTGCGCCATGGCCTCGACCACCTTGTCTATGTAGTGGCCCTGGTAACAGCGTATACCCAGTTCAAGCCCCCAGCTCACCCCTTCTTCGGAGTCCACCCGCGACAACACAACCCCGCCTTCCGGCATTTTGGAAACCACGTCGCGGATCTGCCGGGTTTGCTCCTGACCGACCCCGCCGCGCACCTCCGGCCCCCAAGTGATCTTGATATAATCCGCGCCCAACAGAGATGGGTCGAAAAAATATAAGGTCAGCGGATTAAGGCCATCGATCAACACCCGATAACCATGTTCGTGCAGCCATTCCCGCGCCGAGGCATAGGCCTCCATGTTGGCGAATACATCCGTGATCTGGATTTCAACAATTACGTTGTGAGTGTTTTCACCAATCAGGGCATGAAAATTTTGAAACGGGCGCGACATCACCGTCGAAACATTCAGGTTTACGCTAAGAGGTGCGTCCATGTTCGTATAGTCGAGACGGGAAAGCACCTCCAACACGCGCGCATCGATGGTTTCGGATAAAAACTGAAACAGCCAGTGGCTGGAAAAGATGTTAACGTCCGGCGCAATGCGGGTGCGCAATTCTTCCATCGTCACATAGTGTTCGCGAAAGGCCAGATTTTGACCCTTGCCACCCCCCACCACCACAGCAGGCTGGCGGTGAACCAAATCACCGACCCGGACCTCCAGCAATTTTTGCAAAATCCCCTGCAACAAATCTGGCACCAGGGGTGTTCCGGTCATGACTTTCGAGGCTCGACCGGTGGACATGCTTTCGGTCGGCTGGTTCTTGACCTCTTCACGGTGCACCAGCGCTTCGTTAACGGCGGCACTAAAATCCTTAACATCACGAGGCTGGCTAAGGTCATACCAGGTTGAAAACCGGTCCTCAGCGGAGCCGTCTTCGGTCATGGTCAGTGGATCTTCATTGAACAGCGCCCGCACACGAAACACCGCATCATCGACTTCATCGACGGGAGTGTTGCGGCACAAGAGCACAACATCATCATTGGCAAAACTGAACACCTGAACGTCCTGATTGGCCGCAAGGCTATCGAGCGAGCGCCCCACCATGCGCAGAAAATGGGGCTGGCGGTGACTGGGGCGCATTTCAGACAAGTGCAGATGCACGACATAGACCCCAGTCATGTTATTGCGCATACGACTGAGCACATCCAACAGCCGTTTTTCCTGGCTGGGTGGAGTGAGCTCTTGTGTGCCGCTGTATGCCTCAGAATAGTCCGCCATAATTGACGCGGGGCCTCCTCGAAAATGATTCTGACATGGTACGGATAAGTGGTTAATAGGCAATGACCGAAAACAAGTACAAGGCCAAGTTATCCTTGCACTCACACCCACAAGTTATACATGTAAAGCATTATGAACAAAGCACAGCCTGCCCTGATCCACACCACCCCGCCGCGCGTGCCCGATAACACCCGGGTTTACGCCATTGGCGACATTCATGGTCGCAGAGACCTGCTGGACCGGCTGCTGGCAACCATTGCCAAAGATTGTGTCGACGCACCCAAGCGGTGCGTTCTGGTGACCTTGGGCGACTATATCGACCGCGGACCAGACAGCTGCGGCGTGATCGAGCGACTTGCGGGCCTGCAAACATCCCCTCCGTTCCAAGACTTCTCGCTTTGTTTCCTCAAAGGCAATCACGAGCAATTGATGGAGCAGTTTATCAACGGCGAAAACGATGGTCACTTGTGGATGAACTGCGGCGGGCGAGAAACTCTCAACAGTTATGGCGCGAAACACAGCGCACACAGCATCACCAAGCGTCTACCCAAGCACCACCGCCAATTTTTATCCAAAATGGTGCTGATGTCGCGCGAAGGCGACTATGCTTTCGCCCATGCGGGTGTGCGTCCTGGTGTCGGATTGAGCAAACAGGCCCCTGAAGATGTGTTGTGGATTCGCGCCCGGTTTTTGAATGCGACAACCAATTTTGGAGCTGTCATCGTGCACGGTCACACCCCTGTAGACGTCCCTGATGTGTTGGATAACCGTATCGGCATCGACACGCGGGCCTGGGCGTCGGGAACCTTGACCGCATTGGTTCTGGAAGGCACGGAACAACGCTTTCTTTCCACCTGAGCCAATTGCAACGGAATGCTCGCTACCCCATATTCAGGCTATGGATATCCGAACCCAGTGCACGCTCGGAAACATGCTCCAGCTCGCGAATGTCTTTTAATTTTTCCGCTGTATCGGTGATGATCGTATCGAACGTCCGCAAAGTCTCCTGCGACAGGGCCGCACTTTTCTCCGCTTCGATTTGGATAAAAACAAGATTGTTCAGCGCGTTGTTCACAATATCTTGAACCGTTGACATGGTGCTTTGCACCACCCGAACACGATCCCGGTCCAATTGACGCTCAAGACGGCTACGCACGGCATTGCGATATTGATCAATCGCAGCAGCCAACACGATAAAAAGTGCCAGCTGAATAATTTCGTGGGCCTTCAGGTTGTCAAACATCGACAGGGCTCTCATCACCCAATCCAACATGTCCACGCTCATATACATGTCAGCCGTAAGGTACAGCCCCGCCAAAACCAGGGTCACAAGCAGCAAGGGATGGCGGCGACGTAGAGTTTTATAAAACATAATGTACAGTCCTAGTGGGCTCATGATGAGGTTTGTCGTAGCTACCAATTGGGCCATGTGAACACTCATTTCAATTATTCTATTAATTTGAGTGAAAAATTGTGGTGAACAAAGGGCTTTCTCATGATCATGTTAACATAATCCTGTGTGCTGGCATGCCGACGGCGCAATCAACTTGGGATGAAAGTATTTTCCTTGCCTATATAGGGCTTCTGGTCCTTGGCGACTCCGCCGCAACACGCTACAAAGGTATTGTTTTTGCCATCTGGTTTGAGAGACTTTATGACCACACTGTCCACTTTGGCTGAGTTGATCGAGCGTTTGTCCGGTGCGCGGGTGTTGTGCGTGGGTGATGTCATGTTGGACCGCTACGTCATCGGCGCGGTTGAGCGTATCTCGCCCGAAGCACCGATCCCGGTGCTGCGCGTGGAACGCGAAACCGTCATGTTGGGCGGTGCGGGCAATGTCGCCAGCAACCTCGCGGCGCTCGGTGGTGGCGGTCACTTCGTCTCCGTTATCGGTGATGATGATGCTGGTGATGAAATTTCGCGCCTTCTGAAAAATTTGAGTGCCATCGAAACAGGTCTAATTTCCTCCAGTGGGCGGCGCACGACATTGAAAACCCGCTTCGTCGGTGCAGGCCAGCAAATGATGCGCGCCGATGTGGAAGCGACCGATCCTCTGTCTGCCGTCATTCAGGGCCAGGTCCTTGAACATGTCACGCACCCTTCCCGGGCTTTCGGTGCTGTGGTGTTGTCCGATTATGGCAAGGGGGTGTTGAACGATACCGTCATTCAAGGTGTCATTGCTGAGGCCCATCGCACCAACGTTCCCGTCATCATCGACCCCAAAGGCACTGATTACAGCCGCTACCATGGTGCCGACATCATCACACCCAATAAAAAAGAATTGATGGATGCCACCGCCATGGCCGCGCAGACCGATGCCGACGTCATCGCGGCGTGCAACCACCTGATTGACACATGCGGGGTTGGCGGTGTGTTGGCGACCCGCAGCGCGGATGGCATGACGCTGGTCGTCAAAGGCCAAGACCCCCGCCACTTCAAAGCCGAAGCGCGTGAAGTTTTTGATGTTTCCGGTGCCGGCGACACAGTCGTCGCGACCTTGGCTTTGGCACTGGCCGGCGGCGCCGATGCCAAAGACGCCGCACGCTTGGCCAACACCGCGGCCGGTATCGTGGTCGGAAAATCCGGCACCGCGACAGTCAGCGCTTCTGAACTTGCGCGCGCTCTGCATCATCAGGACCTGGGATTGGCCGAGGCTAAACTTTCCGATCTTGAGCACGCCGCGAGTACCGTATCCGACTGGCGCGACCAAGGACTGAGCGTCGGTTTCACCAACGGCTGTTTCGATCTGTTGCACCCCGGTCACATCACCTTGTTGACTCAGGCCCGCGCCGCCTGCGATCGTCTGGTTGTGGGCCTGAATTCCGACAGTTCTGTGCGCGGCCTCAAGGGGGAAACGCGCCCGGTGCAGTCCGAGGCTGCCCGCGCCGCGGTTCTGGGTGCCCTATCAGCGGTGGACCTGATTGTTTTGTTCAGCGATGAAACCCCGATCCAGTTGATCGAAGCCCTACACCCCGATGTTCTGGTCAAGGGTGCGGATTACACGATCGACACCGTGGTCGGCGCGGACATCGTACACGGCTATGGTGGGCGTGTGGTCTTGGCTCAATTGCTCGACGGACACAGCACAACCAACACCATCAAACGCCTTGGTCAATGATCGCGCTATAAACGCTACGGCCTTCTCACGCCCGCCAACCGCTCGTTTCGAAGGACTTCCCCAATGCGCCTTCAGCCTGCATCGTTTGCAATGGCAGCCTTGCTCACCGCAATGGTCGCCATTGCGCCTTTGTCCACCGACATGTACTTGCCCGCGTTGCCCGCCATCGGCGCACATTTGGGCGCGAGCACTGCGGATGTGCAGCTCACACTCAGCGTCTATCTGATCGGTTTTGCCGTAGCGCAATTGATTGTCGGCCCTTTATCCGACCGGGCGGGGCGCAGACCCGTTCTGGTCGGCGGACTGATTGTTTTTGTTTTGACGTCGATTGCGTGCCTGCTGTCGAACACCATCATCTTGTTGATCGTCGCGCGCTTTTTCCAGGCCCTCGGTGCCTGCACCGGTGCCGCCGTCGGTCGCGCGGTCGTCCGTGACATTCACGAGCCTAAAAATGCTGCACGCCTTCTCGCACACATGGGTTCAGCCATGGCCATAGGACCGTTGGTCGCGCCCCTGATCGGTGGGCAACTCACAGCCGCTTTTGGCTGGCAGGCCAATTTTGCTTTGCTGACCATTATGGGCGCGCTGGTTTTGGTCTTGGCAACTCTCACATTACCCGAAACGCACACCCGTCCTGATTTCAATGCCCTGTCGCCCCGGCGCATGATCGCGAACTATACGTGCCTTAGCCTGAACCGCCAGTATCGGACTTTCGTGTTGGTTAACGGGTTTAGTTTTGCCGGACTGTTTGCTTTCATATCCGGTTCAAGTTTCGTGCTGATTGACAGCCTGGGTATGACACCGGAGACGTTCGGTTTTGCCTTTGCCGTTTCCGTTCTCGGCTACATCACAGGAACGCAGTTGGCCGCGCGGCTTCTCAAATCCAACGAGATCGAAGCTTTGATTACCATTGGTGGGCGCATCGGATTGATCGCAGGACTGGTCGGTGTGCTCACTGCCTGGCTTGCGCCCACATCCGTGAGTGCGGTGATCGTGCCTATGTTTTTCTATGCCCTGTCGGTCGGGTTTGTGATGCCCAATTCCATGGCGGGTGCCCTGGGGCCCTTTCCCCAAATGGCGGGGGCGGCATCGGCCTTTATGGGCTTTATCCAAATGGCACTGGCGGCCTGTTTCGGTGCCGTGGTCGGGTGGGCTTATAACGGAACATCCCTGCCCATGATGATGACCATCGCCACATGCGGTCTCATCGCCTGGGCTTTTTCCTTGCGCATCAAACAAACCTAGATCAGTTTCCAAACACCGATTTGAAGAGGTCCTTGATGAGCGTTTCAAACGGGTTTGGTCCCGACGTGCCGTCACCCTCGCGTCCTTGTGTGGGAAGTTTTGCGATGGGCAGGTTTGTGGGCGCTGTGTTTTCCAGCGCCACGGTCGCGAAATCGCGCCACAATCGTGCAGGTAGGCTGCCCCCGGTGACACCCTTCATCGCCTGACCGTTGTCGTTACCCATCCAAACCCCAGCGATCAAATCCGGTGTGTAACCAATAAACCAAGCATCTCGGTAGCCTTGCGATGTACCGGTTTTGCCCGCCGATGGGCGCTTTATCCGGGCCTTTTTTCCTGTGCCGTGGGGGCTGGCAATGACATTGGATAACATGGCATTCATAGCCCCGGCATATCCGGCAGGGATAACCCGCCCCGGACCACCGCCGGAGCGCACATACAGCGGACGCCCCTTACTATCTTGAATTTCTGAAATGGCGTAAGGCCAAACGCCCAGCCCACCGGTAGCAAACGGCCCATACGCAGCCGTCACCTCCAGCAGGCTAAGCTCGCTCACCCCCAGGGCCAAGGATGGTTCCCCCGTCAAAGTCGCTGTGATGCCAAGTTTGCGGGCTGTGTCTTGCACGCGGTTGCGCCCGGCTTTCTCAGACACCTTGACCGCCACGGTGTTGATGGATCTGGTCATCGCCTCGGTCAGGGTTATGTCGCCAAGATATTCTTTCTTAAAATTGCGGGGCGACCATTTATCAATGGTGATCGGCTCGTCGCGCATCACCGTATCTGGCCCCAGCCCTGCGTCGAAGCCAGCCAAAAATACCACCGGCTTAAATGCCGAACCCGGCTGGCGCTTAGCCTGTACCGCACGATTGAATTTGCTTTTGGCGTAGTTCGCCCCACCCACCATGGCCAGAACTGCTCCATCGGGTGCCAGCGCCACCAAGGCAACTTCAGACACACCGCGCTTATGCGCCACGCCGCCCTTTTTCATGGTGTTTTTGATCAAGCGTTCCGCTGCACGCTGCATGCGAGGATCCAGACTGACAATTACCGTCACGTCCTGATCCAAAGTCACATAGTCACCCACCTGGCCCAAAACCCAGTCGGCATAATGGCGCGCCAACGGTTTGCCGGTTTTGCGTTTGTAACGCCACCATGTGCTCGGCGGTTTGATGGTCTTGCGATCTGCTGAGCTTAGATAACCCGCCTTGACCATGTTGGCCAGGACCACTTCGGTGCGGGCCTTTGCCAATTTCGGATTGATCATGGGATTGTATTTATTGGGCCCTTTAAGCATTCCCGCCAGCATGGCCGCTTCATATGGCGTCATGTCGCGGGCGTGAACGCCAAAATAAAACTGCGCCGCACCCTCGACACCATAAACGCCCTGACCGAAATAGACCCGGTTGAGATAAATCGTGAGGATATCATCCTTGCTGAATTGCGCTTCCAGCCACAAGGCCAAGACCACTTCCTGTAGTTTGCGCTTCAAGGTCCGGCGGGGACTCAGAAACAAATTTTTCGCCGCCTGTTGAGTCAGGGTCGAGCCCCCCTGACGGATACCGCCGGCCCGCACATTGACCCACATGGCGCGCGCGATGCCTATGGGATCTACCCCCCAGTGATCATAAAAACGACGATCTTCGGTCGCCAAGATCGCATGGGGCAATTCAGGCGGGAGTTCTTTCAGCCGCACTGCCGCCCCATAGCGATCACCCCGACGCGTCAATTCAACACCGCTGCGCGTTACCACACGGATGACCGGCTCGCGAGTTGCCGCAATGGCTTCGTCAATATCGGGTAGATCCCACGCGATGTAGGCCGCCCCGATACCCACCACAATCAACCCCCAAGTCCCCGCCACGGCAACCCAATAGGCCGCACGTTTCCAGCGTTTTGGTGGCTTCCCATCCCCACCGTCGAGGAATGAAGCATCGTGTTTGGTTTTTTTACCCATGATCTACATATATGTAAGGTGTGCCCATTAACAGGCCGTGAACGTTTTGCACGGTGCTCCTATCCAAACGTAGTGTGCCCGAAGATACCTTGCCATGCGCATAAAAGTGCTTCATATGGATTGTGAACGGGAGACGCGATGTACGGCACATTAATCAGTATTTCCGCCTTGTTAGTGGGCGTGTTCGCTATGAACCTTGGCTTTGGCCTTCAGTCAACCTTGCTGGGTGTGCGCGCCGGCGTGGAACATTTTCCCGTGGCCCTAACCGGTTTCATCATGGCAACGTACTATGCTGGTTATGTTATCGGTTCAATTCAAGCCCCACGCATGGTGCATAATGCCGGACACATCCGCGTTTTTGCAGCGTTGGCGTCACTGGCCAGCGCTGCGGCGCTGCTTCATGCCGTGTTTGTCAGCCCCATCACATGGACCCTGTTTCGAATTTTGACCGGGTTTTGTCTGGCCGGACTGTTAGTCGTTTCTGAGAGCTGGCTCAACCATACCAGCACCAACCAAAATCGCGGTCGCGTGCTTTCGATCTATATGGTGGTGAGTTTGGGCGCAACGGCGCTGGGGCAATTGCTGCTGAACGCTGCGCCGGTGGAAGGGATGGAGTTGTTCATTCTTGTGTCAATTTTGGTGTCTCTGGCTTTGGTTCCGGTTGTCCTGACATCGCGTGCAGTTCCCGTACTACACTTCACGCCGCGCATGAAAGTGCTCAAGTTGTTCTCTATTTCCCCAATGGGTACCGTTGGCTGCTTTTCAACAGGGCTGATCAATGGTGCATTCTGGGGCATGGGTGCAGTTTATGCGCACACAGCCGGATTAAACGCTGAGGGTATTTCTCTGTTCATGGCTGTGGTCGTTTTGGGTGGCATTATGTCCCAATGGCCCCTGGGCCGCTTGTCTGATCGCATCGATCGTCGTTGGGTGCTCGCTGGATTGGCCATCGCCAATACGGCATCAAGTCTTGGTCTTGCCATTGCCGGCGATTTGTCGCTCGAAACGATGTTCCTTTTGGGCTGGGTCTTTGGTGCCGTGGCGTTTCCGCTCTACGCAATTTCCATCGCCCACATAAACGATGTCATCCCAAGCGAGGATTTTGTCCCCGCCAGCAGTGCGCTGCTGCTGGTTTACGCCGTTGGTGCAATGTGCGGACCGTTCATTGGCGGCAGCGCCATGGACATGCTGGGGGCACCGGGCTTGTTTTATTATACCGCTGTCGTCAGTGCCTTACTGACGGCGTTTGCTGTTTTCCGCATGTATGCCGGTCACACCGTTATAACCGCAGACAAGGAAGACTTTATCTCCGTACCGCGGACCACGGCGCAGGCCATGGAAATGGCCGGGCAAGCCGCCGAATATGCGGCCGAAGAAAAAGACGACGATCAGCCGCAACCTTAACTCAGGCGTCATTGCTCACACGTCTTAGCAGAATAGGCCTGAGCTAAACGTCCAGGTTGGCGACCTTGAGTGCGTTGTCTTGGATAAAGTCGCGCCGCGGCTCAACGTTATCACCCATCAAAGTCGAGAACACTTCGCCTGCTTCTTCCGTGTGCGCCACCTTAACCTGCAACAAAATACGCACATTGGGGTCCAACGTGGTTTCCCACAGCTGACCGGGGTTCATTTCGCCCAATCCTTTGTAGCGTTGAACCGACAGACCCTTACGACCCATTTCCGTGACCCGGTCGATCAGATCCACAGGCCCGGTGATGGGGTGATCTTTCTCTTTGGCCGTCAGCACGCCGTGGCGCACGTATGTTTTCTGCAAGCTTCCCGCCATGGCATCGAGCCGTCGGGCCTCCGCGCTTTTGATCAGACCGCTATCGATCAGGTGCGTATTGGTAACGCCGCGCAAAGTGCGTGTCAGGCGCAACCCGCCATCTTCCTCGACGCTGCCGACCCAGCCGCGCTCCAATTCGTTTTCCAGGGCGTTCATGCGTTTGGCGAGATAACCACCGATTTCGCCAGCATGTTCTGGGTCCGTCAACACCTGGACGTTCAACGCGCCCAAAATCGCCGCCTGTTCAACCATTTTCAGCGGTACATGCTTGGAAAGATCAATCAGCATATTCCGAGCGACTCGTGCATCTTCGACCAAGCTGCGCAGGTCCTTGCCTGCCACCTGACTACCGTCATGAGTGGTGAACACCGTGCCTTCGTCCACCGCCGCATTGAACAGATAATCTTCCAGGCCGTTATCGTCTTTCAGGTAGACCTCGGAATTGCCGCGCTTGACGCGATAGAGCGGTGGTTGGGCTATATACAGATAACCACGCTCGATGATTTCAGGCATCTGGCGGTAAAAGAACGTCAGCAATAGCGTGCGGATGTGACTGCCATCCACATCAGCATCGGTCATGATGATAATTTTATGATAGCGGCATTTTTCAATGTTGAAATCATCACGCCCGATGCTGGTGCCGAGCGCCGCAATCAAAGTGCCGATTTCAGCGGAACCGAGCATCTTGTCGAAACGGGCGCGTTCGACGTTGAGGATTTTACCCTTCAACGGCAAGATCGCCTGATTGGAACGATCGCGGCCTTGCTTCGCCGAGCCACCGGCGGAGTCACCTTCGACCAGGAACAGTTCGGAATTGACGGGATCGCGTTCCTGACAATCGGCCAGCTTGCCCGGCAACGAGGTGATGTCAAGCACGCCTTTGCGTCGGGTCAGTTCCCGCGCCTTACGCGCCGCTTCACGCGCGGCGGCGGCTTCGATGATTTTGCCGATCACCTGTTTCGCCTCAGTGGGGTGTTCTTCGAACCAACGATCCAGGCCTTCGCTCAAAACGCTTTCCACCACCGGCCGCACTTCGGAACTGACCAATTTATCTTTGGTTTGGGACGAGAACTTAGGATCGGGAACCTTGACCGACAACACGCAGGTCAAGCCTTCGCGCGCATCGTCGCCGGTAAGGGCGAGCTTTTCTTTTTTCGACATACCCGACTTGGTAAAGTACGAGTTGATGGTCCGCGTCAGCGCGCCCCGGAACCCGGCCAAGTGCGTGCCGCCATCGCGTTGCGGGATGTTGTTGGTAAAGCACAGCGTTTGTTCATGATAGCTGTCATTCCACTGCATCGACATTTCCACGGTGATGTCGTCTTTTTCGCCAACCACCAAAATGGTTTCGCCGATCAACGCGCTCTTGGCGCGGTCGAGGTATTTGACGAATTCAATCAGGCCACCTTCGTAGTGCAGATCGACCTCGACCTTATCCACATGGCGGTCGTCAGTGAGCACCATGTGCACGCCGGAATTCAGGAATGCCAGTTCGCGCAGGCGGTGTTCCAACGTGGCAAAATCAAAATCGGTCATGGTGAACGTCGCGACACTGGGGTGGAACGTCACCTCAGTTCCCGTGTGTGGCGTACCGTCGTCTTTAAGGGGCGAGTCGCCGACCACTGCCAGAGATCTGACTGTGTCGCCATTTTCAAATCGGCAGCTGTGCTCTTTGCCATTGCGGTGAATGGTGAGCTCCAACCAATCGGACAACGCGTTGACCACCGAAACACCGACGCCGTGCAGCCCGCCGGAAACTTTGTAGGAGTTTTGATCGAACTTACCACCTGCGTGCAGTTGAGTCATAATGACCTCAGCCGCCGAGACGCCTTCTTCGGTGTGCATATCGACTGGAATGCCGCGCCCATTGTCGGTGACTGTAACCGAGCCGTCGGCATTGAGCGACACCGTGACCAAATCGCACCAACCACCCAGTGCTTCGTCAATGCCGTTGTCCACGACTTCATAAACCATGTGATGCAAACCGGTGCCGTCATCGGTATCGCCGATGTACATACCGGGGCGCTTGCGCACAGCCTCAAGTCCTTTCAGAACCTTAATCGAATCCGCATCGTATGCGGCATTGGCCTGTGGGGTATCGAGATCTTGGTTTTCAGTTTGATCGCTCATATTCGGTCTCTGCCTATTGGCTTTACAATGTGTTCGTCACGCGCGCCCGCGACAGTTTTAATCTGCATCCGCTAATGCGGCATCGTCGACGCTGTAGAATTTGGCTTTGCCTTGCAGCGGTGCAAACAGCTCCGCATCCGTTCCGGTGAACCATGCCTGACAGCCCAGCGCCAGAACTTCGCTGAACAGGGCATCTCGGTGTTTGGCATCCAGGTGCGCGGCCACTTCATCCAGCAGCAACACCGGCACCCGTCCTTCGTCCGTAACGCTCAGCCGCGCCGCCGCCAGCACCAGACCCACCAGCAGCATTTTTTGTTCGCCGGTCGAACATTGCCCCGCGGGCATCATTTTGGCCGCATGGGTGACCAGCAAATCGCTTTGGTGCGGCAAACGACCGACAACGGCGTTTCCCGCGACGCCTGCGTCCGCATCGCGGGTACGCGACGCCTTAAGCGTGGCGCGCAGGCGGTCTTCAACCTCCAACGCCGGCAATTCCATCAACCAACTTTCTGCCAGCCCATCGATGGCGAGGGTTCCGGCAGGAAACAGGCTGTTCGTTTCCGCTGCGGCCCCGGCCAAGCGTTCCGCGACGCCAAGACGCGCCGCAGCGACGGACATACCGCGCGTCGCCATCGTGTCTTCCAGCGCACTCAGCCACGCATCATCCATTTTGCCATCCGCCAACAACCGGGCGCGTTCACGAAGCGCGTGATTGTATGCCGTAATGCGGCCCGCATGAGCAGGATCGAAGCCATACACCAAACGGTCCAGGAAACGGCGGCGTTCCTGACTGCCATCCAGAAACAAGCGGTCCATTTGGGGCGTCAGCCAATGAGCCGCAAAATGTTGACTGAGCACCGCAAGCGCGCGTTGCGCTTCGCCATCCACATGGACGACACGTTTTGAGCCTTGCGCCGTCTCAAGGCCGGTGCCGACAGATACTGGAAATGCGCCGCCTTCGATATCGGCAGCGACCGCCCAAGCCCGCCCGTGCGGGCCCCCCAACGTTAAATCGCGCCGCCCAACATCGGTGAGCCTGGCGCGGCGCAAACCGCTGCCGGGAACGAGAAACGACAACGCCTCCAAAACATTGGTCTTACCGGCCCCATTGGCGCCGGTCAGCACAACTGGGCCCGCGCCTGGCGTAATACGCAACTGTTCATAACACCGAAAATTTGTGAGGGTGAGACGCGCACATGCAAGCCGCCCAACATCATTTTGGGTCACACTTCTTTGGGTCATGTCGCCCTGGGACAGGTTGCTTCCCCTTAGATCCGGGCCGTTGAAACCAACTGAAGCCAAACTTTGAGTCACGTTTGCTCTTCTGCCCTGTTGTCCATCCAAGCTCCGGGTTTGCTCGACAATCACGCTAGCTCTTAAACCCGCATCGGCATCAGCACATAAAGCGCGCTGTCGTCACCTTCTTCGCGGATGATGGTTGGCGACGCCGCGTCGGAAAGAGACATTGAAATGTTGTCACCAACGACCTGGCGCATAATTTCCAACAGATAGGCCGAATTAAAACCAATTTCCAAGCGCTCACCCGCGTAATCGGTTTCCAGCTCATCCGTCGCACTGCCGCTATCGGGGCTGGAGGCCGACAAGACCAACTTGCCCTTGTCCAAAGTCAGCTTCACGGCACGCGATTTTTCGGTCGAGATGGCGGACACACGATCGACAGCATCGCCGAACGCCTTGCGCGCGACCATCATTTCCTTGTCGTTGCCCTGGGGAATGACCCGTTCGTAATCGGGGAAGGTGCCATCGATCAGTTTCGAAGTCAGCACCACGCCGTCGAACGAAAACTGAATTTTTGCATCCGACATGGAAATGCGCACTTCCGCTTCGGTCTCTTCGATCAGCTTGTGCAGTTCCTGAACCGTTTTGCGCGGCACGATGATGCCCGGCATAGACTCTGCGCCATCGGGCAAAGCCGTTTCCGCGCTGGCCAGGCGGTGGCCATCTGTGGCAACCGCACGTAACACCGGTACGCCATCTTGTTCCGCGGCGTGCAGGTAAATGCCGTTCAGGTAGTAGCGAGTTTCTTCGGTGGAGATGGCAAAACGGGTCTTGTCGATCAAGTCCTTAAGCTGGCCTGCGGCCAAATCGAAGTTGACCGGCAGCTCGCCGCCCGTCATGACCGGAAACTCGCCTGCAGGCAGGCACGACAGCGAAAAGCGCGAACGCCCCGAGCGCAGAACCATCTGCCCGTCGCCGGATGTGGCATCCAGTTCGATGTCCGCGCCGTCCGGCAGCTTGCGCACGATTTCATAAAGCGTGTGAGCCGGGGCGGTGGTTTCGCCCGGCTCGGCAACCTGGGCCGTCGTCGCGTCAACGATGTCCAGATCCATGTCGGTGGCGTTGAGGCGCAATTTGCCGTCACCCGCACTCATCTTCACATTGGACAAAATCGGAATGGTGTTACGCCGTTCAACGACGTTTTGCACATGGCCCAGGGATTTCAAAAGGGCCGCTCTTTCGATGATCAGCTTCATATTTCGTCCAACATACTGTTCGTTTGCGGTTGCGCGGGCAGTCTTGGCATCTCAGGTGCCTGACAGCCCCCAGGAGCCCTCTGCAAAGAAGGGAAGTCATTATAACAAAGCGGGCCTAAATCCGAAGCCTTTTCTCAGCCCGAAAATATCATAAATAACAATTTATTATCAACACGTTACATGTCATATGGCAACCCGTCTCAAGCACCGCAAACAGCACGCGTGTAAATTGAGTGCACAGTCGATTCGCGCGCCCATCACATAGATGCGCCCACAGCCTGCAAACGCGCCTAAAAAACGTTCAGCCCCCGGGTCATAAGACCAACGGGGGCTGAATGAAGTTTGCACCGATGAGGGCCTTTGAGAGCCTAAATGCGACCTCAGCCTTCCAGCATACGGCGCAGCAATTCGACGTCTTCGGCAAAGGTTGCGTCGCGTTCGCGCAGCTCATCGACCTTTTTGACCGCGTGCATCACCGTGGTGTGATCGCGACCGCCAAATTTACGGCCGATTTCCGGCAATGAGCGACTGGTCAATTGCTTGGCTAGGTACATGGCCACCTGACGGGGGCGAGCGACGGAGCGTGCACGACGTGCCGAATGCATATCGGACGTGCGGATATTGAAGTGCGCGGCGACCTTTTTCTGGATTTCTTCAATGGTCACGCGACGATCATGGGCGCGGATCAGGTCGTGCAGAACATCCTGGGCGCTTTCCAATGTTATATCGCGACCCACCAATGATGCGTGTGCAGCAACACGGTTCAAAGCACCTTCAAGCTCACGTACGTTCGAGGTGATCTTGTGAGCGAGGAATTCCATCACCTTGTGAGGAATCTCAACGCCCATGCGCTCGGCCTTGGTTTGCAAAATGCCAAGACGCAACTCGTACGTGGTGGCATGAATATCGGCCACCAGGCCACAATTGAGACGTGATTTAAGGCGTTCTTCCATGCCTTCCAGATCAGACGGGGACTTATCCGCGGAAATGACGATCTGGCGGCCTTGATCGACCAGCGCGTTAAAGGTGTGAAAAAATTCTTCCTGGGTGGAATCCTTGCCGGAAATGAACTGCACATCGTCGATCATCAACACATCGACATTGCGGAACTGGTCCTTGAAATCGACCGTGTTCTGTTCGCGCAGCGCACGAATGAAGCGATACATGAACTTTTCCGCCGACATGTAAATGACGGTGCGGTTGGGATCGACTTCGCGGATGTTCCAGGCGATGGCATGCATCAAGTGCGTTTTGCCAAGTCCCACACCACCGTATAAGAACAACGGATTGAACTGCGCCGTAGGACTTTCGGCAATGCGCTTGGCAGCGGCATAAGCAAATTCGTTGGGCTTGCCGACCACAAAATTTTCGAAGGTATAGCGCATATCTAGCGGTGCGCTGATTTCCAGTGCCGTGTCATTGGCCGGACGCACATTGGCAAGGTGGCTGGAGGCCATGCGCGACGGCGCCATCGGCATACCAGCATCCACACTTGGGTTATTCTTAACCATCGCGTGAGACGGCGGTGCTTGCGTGGCGACGGAACGGGCAGGGACCTCTGCACCAAATGGCGCGCCGTGATGAGTCTTATCGTCCGAATTGCCATAATCGGCCTGCACGAACACATCCACATCTTTCACATCGGTATTGATGGAGCTCCACAATTCACCGAGACGGTCGGCATAATGGGCGATCACCCAGTCCTTCATGAAACGCGTCGGCACGGAAATACGCACCTTGCCTTCGTTCATTTCACGTACAGTCATCGGCTTCAACCAGCTTTGAAAAGCAGCCTCGCCAATTTCATCGCGCAGGCTACTCAGCACATCATCCCACTGTGCTGTCACCTGAGCGTCTACGCTAGCCCCGCTCATAAATTCATCCCCCTGCCATCGGCTAAAGGTGTGCCCACCTTTTTGGCGTGTGCATTCCGGAACGTGCCGACGTTAGCGTCAGCCCGGTGCAGCTTCGAAAATTTTAAGTCTTGCAGATCGATGTGTGTGCCAATGGGGCAGGCCAACATTACAGCCAACGCGTCACGTTTCGTCATTGTTACAAGGTGCCTCAAAATAGAACGTTATTTTCCCCGCCGGCACCGATAGACATCGGACTAGAAACGCCGGACTTGCCTTAAACAAGGCACATGAGCGTATTTTTTTATTTTCTTAAGATAGCTTTTAATTACTTGGAGACAGCAAGTAAAACCAACCGCCCCAGGCCCGTGATTTAATATAAAGCATTAACTTGCGAACCCGAATTGATGCAAATTCTAAGTAAATACTTTTACAGCTCGTCATCAAAGCCCCTCCAGCCCCGTCGACAGCAGTGATCTTAGAGCCCTCTTGCCTATGTTTCAACAAGACCGAAAGGGGAACAGGCAAAAAAATTAGCTTGACTCAATCGACCCTTTTCATTCCATCCACGCTATCCACAGGGGGCAGAAAACTGTGGGAAACTTTGATTAAATCGACGCATAAACTTGACCTGCGCTCAACCACTACATATGGACCACACGCCCCACCCAAGACGCCACATCCTGACAACATGCCGAGGATTAGAATGTTCGGACTAGAGCCATCTCATTACTTCGAATTGACTTTATGGCGTGGGCGCACAGGCCCAGACACTCTCAATACCGTCATGGATTTTTCTCAGCGGTACGGGCATTTGTACATCGGTGCCACAATCGCGCTGGCAGCCATCATCCCCGCACCTTAACAGGCACACAAAAAGCCGCACCAGGTGACCCAAGTGCGGCCTTAATTTTGTATCGCGCCCGGCTTTACGGCCAGGTCAGAGCATACGAACGTCGGGAGAGGCTAAAAGCCTCAGCCCATCGCTTTGATGCCAGCGCTGAGACGCGAAATCTTGCGCGAGACGGTGTTCTTGTGGAACACGCCCAATTGTGCGCCGCGTACCATTTTCGGCTCTGCGCTTTTCAGAGCAACCTCAGCAACAGCTTTGTCGCCGGAGGTGATTGCAGCTTCGACCTGTTTAACGGCCGAGCGGATGCTGGTACGGCGAGAGCCGTTCACATCGGTGCGGCGTGCGGTCTGACGGATACGCTTTTTAGCGGACTTGTGATTTGCCATTTTTTTAAAACCTTTGCGTTGAACGCATGTTCGACGGAAGCGCGGTTTATATAGGGACCTGCGCGACCCGTCAAGCCTTAACGGAGCTGTTTTTTAACCCTTATTTCATCGCCGCCGGTACACATACCCCCCGACGCACACTGATATCTAACGATTTTCGAATTTGGCCTTTCGCTTCTCAACAAAAGCCGACATGCCTTCTTTTTGGTCGTAAGTGGCAAAACAGGCATGGAACATGCGCCGCTCAAAGTGCACACCCTCGCTCAAAGTGGATTCAAAGGCGCGCGTTACGGATTCTTTGGCCATCATTACGGCTGAACGCGAGAACGACGCCATCGTCGCGGCCATGGCCATGGCTTCTTCCATCAGCTTATCTTTTGCCACCACGCGTGCCACCAGTCCGGAGGCCTCGGCCTCACGGGCATCCATCATGCGCCCTGTCAGAACCATATCCATGGCCTTAGCCTTGCCCACCGCACGGGTCAGGCGCTGGGTGCCGCCAATTCCGGGAATGATGCCGAGCGTAATTTCAGGCTGGCCGAATTTTGCCGTCTCGGACGCAACGATCAAATCGCACATCATCGCCATCTCGCAACCGCCGCCGAGCGCATAACCCGATACCGCCGCGACCACCGGCTTGCGACACCTGTCGATTCGCTCCCAGGGGCCGGAAATAAAGTTACCCCCATAGGCGTCGCTAAAGCTCTTGTCCGCCATCTCTTTGATGTCGGCACCCGCGGCAAAGGCTTTTTCAGACCCCGCCAGCACGATCACATGCACGCTGTCGTCGGCTTCATACTGATCTAAAGCCTGAGCCATTTCCCCGATCATCTGAGCATTAAGCGCATTGAGGGCTTCGGGCCTGTTAAATGTGATGATGCCAACGCAGTCTTTGATTTCGGTCAGAATGGTTTCAAACGCCATGGTACCGCGCTCCTTATTCCGGGACATTTAAAAGAGGGTAGTTAAAAGTGGGCTTACATACAAAGATGGGCGGGGCTCTATTTTTTCTCAGGTGCCAAGGTGAACTGCACATGCAAAATGTCCCCCACCTGCTTAAAAATCAATTCCAGAGATTCGGCTTCACGCACGAAATGGGTCGCATCCGTCGCGGTCCAACCCAGTTGCGGCAAAGTGGCGGCGTAAAAAGCCAACACGTCAGCTCGTGCGACGGTGCCTTCGGCAGCGACTTCGGCAATGCGCCCATCCGGAGTCGAGAACTCGACGCCCTCGCCGACCTCAGTGATGCCCGCCATCAGTGGCAGGTCGTCGATGATGCTGGTGAAGCGGGTAGCCCCCTCGGCAAACGTAGGCACGCTCACCATCGTCAACACCGCAGCAAAACATAAGGTAAGCAGTACCCGCATGGAAAAACCTTATCGTTAATGATTCATCGTTGCCGTCTGGGACAATAATACGTGGAGCGCCCACCTTGTTCCAAGCGCTGAATGCCCCCGGTCTTCAAAACATCGCAATCACAACCCGGACACTTCATACCCGCGCGGTCATAAACCGCGAAATTGTGCTGAAAATAACCCAGTCCGCCATCCGTGGTGCGATGATCTTTGAGGGTCGAGCCCCCCGCAGCGATGGCTTCCGTCAGAATGTCTTTAATAGCACGGGCCAATTTTTCCGCCCGACCACCCTGAACACTCCCCGCCGTGCGCTTAGGGGAAATGCCCGCACGAAACAAACTTTCCGACGCATAAATGTTGCCCACCCCGGCCACCACATGGGCATCCATGATCGCCGGCTTGATGGCGACACGCTTGCCTTTCAACGCCTTGGCCAACACCGGGCCGGAAAACGCATTACCCAGTGGTTCGGGGCCAATGGCGCGGATCAGCGCATGATCCGCAAGCTCCTCGGTTTTACACAAGTCCATCAAGCCAAAACGGCGTGGATCGGTAAAAACGATAGCTGCGCCGTTATCTAAGTCAAACTGCACATGGTCGTGCTTGCCCACCGGGGCAACCGTATCCCCGGGTGCATAAATGCGCACCTGACCCGACATACCAAGATGCCAGATCAACGTATCTTGCTCCGTCTCTATAATAAGGTATTTCGATCGCCGCCCCACACGCACGATGCTGGCGCCGTCCAGCCGTTGTGCAAAATCGCCCGGAAAGGGCCTGCGTAAATCTGCCCGGCGCAAATCGACGCGGGTGAACGCGGCCCCCTCCATAATGGGGGCCAGGCCACGGCGAACGGTTTCAACTTCAGGCAATTCAGGCATAGGATGTTGCTAGCACACTCCTGATCTGAGAGCTATGGCGTACGCCTGAACATAAAAAGTATGCTCGACGTGCGGCGAGAGGCTTTTTTACAAACCAATATGGGTTTATGGTCCAGCGCATGAGCACAGAAACACACAACACATCAAATCCAAAGGTCATCGAACCCGAACGCATTCAGCCGGGCGAGTCCACCACGCATTTCGGTTACAAGACCGTACGCGAGGAGGAAAAGGTCGAAATGGTGCGAGGCGTTTTCAACAACGTCGCATCCAAATACGACCTGATGAACGATTTGATGAGCATGGGCGTGCACCGCCTGTGGAAAAACCGCCTGATGGAAAAGCTGCGCCCGCACGCTGGACAAAAGCTGCTCGACGTCGGCGGCGGTACCGGCGACATCGCGTTTAAGTATCTCGACTGCGGCGGTGATGATGTGACGGTGTTCGACATCAACGATGAAATGCTTCAGGTCGGACGCGATCGCGCCATCGACCGAGGTTCACTGACCGGCATTCAGTGGATGCAGGGCAACGCCGAAGAATTGCCGTTCGAAGATGCAACGTTCGATGCCTACACCATCGCGTTTTGCATTCGCAACGTCACCCACATCGACCGCGCGCTGCGCGAAGCGCGCCGCGTGCTGAAACCGGGCGGGCATTTTTTGTGTTTGGAATTTTCCAAGGTGGTTGCCCCCGGTCTTGGCCCGATTTACGACACCTATTCGTTTTCGCTGCTGCCCAAAATTGGTGAGATCGTCGCAGACGACCGCGAATCATATCAGTATCTGGCCGAATCCATTCGCCGGTTCCCCGATCAGGAAACCTTCAAGGTGATGATCGAAGATGCCGGGTTGGACGTTGCGAATTATGAAAACTTGACCGGCGGGATCGCCTGTATTCACAGCGCGTGGCGCACTTAAGCGAGTAAACCGTTGGAATCCCTTCGTCATATTCTCCGTCTTCTGTCTATCGCGCGCACTTTGGCGCGCCATGACGCGTTGTTCATTCTCGAGCAACTGAAACTGGCGCCCAGCATTGTGTTGTTCGCCAAGCTGATTTCCACCCGCAGCGCCCCTGGCCGTCCCGGCGAACGTCTGGCGCGTGCCTTCCAGGACATGGGGCCAAGCTTCATCAAGGTTGGGCAAATGCTGTCCACGCGCTCGGATCTGCTGGGCGAGGAAATGGCGGCTGACCTTTCCAAGCTGCAAGACAAGCTGCCACCCTTTTCCGGTGCAAAGGCTCGCGCCGCCATCGAGGCTGAATTCGGCCAGCCCGTGGATGAACTGTTTTCCCAGTTCGATGACGAGGCCATCGCCGCCGCGTCCATCGCACAGGTGCATTTCGCGGTCACCAAAGACGGCGAAGACGTCGCGGTTAAAATTCTCCGCCCCGATATCGAAAGCGCGTTCCAAGACGATCTGGAGCTGTTTTTCTGGGGCGCACGGATTTTGCAACGCACCCGCCCCGAACTGCGCCGCCTGAAACCGATGGAAACCGTCGCCACCTTGGCGCGCTCCGTCGAAATGGAAATGGATTTGCGCTTTGAAGCCGCCGCCGCCGATGAGCTGCGTGAAAACTTCCAAGGCGATCCCTCCATATTCATACCGCGCATCAACTGGCTGCGTACTGGCCAGCGCATCATGTGCACCGAGCGCGTGCACGGCATTTCGTTCGGCGATATCGAAGCCATCAAGGCGGCCGGGCACGATCCGCATGAGGTGTTGCGCAAAACGGCCGAGACGTTCTTTTATCAGGCCTTCCGCGACGGTTTTTTCCACGGCGATATGCATCCTGGCAACCTGTTCGTGCTGCCCGACGGCGCGGTGGCGATCGTTGATTTCGGTATCATGGGACGCCTGGACCGGGCATCGCGGCGCCACCTGGCGGAACTGTTGATGTCGTTTCTGACCCGCGATTATCGCCGCGTTGCCGAAGTCCATTTCGAAGCGGGTTGGATTCCCAAGAACCAACCCATTGACGAATTCACCCAGGCTTGCCGCTCCATTGCCGAGCCGATCTTGGACCGCCCGCAAAACGAAATTTCCATTGCCCGTTTATTGGGGCAGTTGTTTCAGATCACCGAGACGTTCTCCATGGAAACTCAGCCGCAACTGTTGTTGCTGCAAAAAACCATGCTGGTAGCCGAAGGCACCGGGCGGCGTTTGGCCCCCGACGCCAACATGTGGGTGATTGCCCGGCCGTTGATCGAAGCGTGGATGCGCGCCAACCTCGGGCCTGAAGCCCGCATCAAAGAAACCGCACAGCAAGGTCTTGATGCCCTCATGCGTCTGCCTGGCATTGTCAAAGGTATTGAGGATGCATTGACCCTGTTTGACGAACACGGCCTTAAGCTTCACCCCGATACGGTCGCGCAATTGCGAGGCAATCGCCGCCGCACCCCGGTTTCGGGCCCCCTATTGATCGGTGCAATTTTCGCTGCCGTTATAGTCGGCCTGACCGTTCTTTAACGTCGTTCCGATGTGCTGATTTTTAATTCCACTTTTTTTGTATTCCCGAATAAATAACACTTGCGCGGTGGGTTATTCGATACTACCTTATCCACACCATTTTTTCGTAATTCCTAGTGCTCCGTGTGGGTTTTAAATCGTGTTGAACGGTAAACGCATCTTATTGATCGTCACGGGTGGCATCGCCGCCTATAAGACCCCGGAACTTGTTCGCCAGCTCATCAAGGTCGGCGCAAGTGTGCGGTGCGTGATGACCCCGGGTGCTGAACAGTTCGTCACGCCGCTGACCTTGGCCAGCCTTTCCGGCGACAAGGTATACAGCGACTTGTTTTCGCTGACCGACGAGCACGAAATGGGCCACATCAACTTGTCGCGTCAGGCCGACGTTGTGTTGGTCGCCCCAGCAACGGCCAATACGCTTGCGAAAATGGCCCATGGACTTGCCGATAATCTTGCGCTTACGCTTTTGCTCGCCACAGACAAATCCGTACTGGTCGCGCCCGCGATGAATGTTCGTATGTGGGAACATGCCGCCACACGGGCCAACGTTGCGCTGCTCAAAGCGCGTGGCGTGCGCGTCATCGGCCCGGACGAGGGCGAAATGGCCTGCGGTGAGTTTGGCGAAGGACGCATGTCCGAACCCGAAGACATCGTGATGGCGCTGCGGGCCTTTTTTGTCGCCAGCGCGCCGTTAAGCGAGTACTCGGCTATTGTCACCAGCGGCCCAACGGTTGAAGCCATTGACCCGGTGCGCTACATCGCCAATCGATCCAGTGGTAAACAGGGTCACGCCATCGCGCTCGCCCTCAGGGACTTGGGTGCGCATGTAACCCTTGTGTCCGGCCCCGTTGAGTTGCCCGATCCTTCTGGGGTGAAAACCATCCACGTCGAAAGCGCCCGCGATATGAAATTGGCCGTTGAGGATCTGTTACCCGCCGACATCGCCGTGTGCGCCGCCGCCGTAGCTGATTGGCGTGTTGCGAACGCGTCAGATCAAAAACTCAAAAAGTCTGCCGGCGCCACATCGGAAGCACGGGCCACCAGCTTGGATATGGTTGAGAACCCCGACATCCTCGCGGCCCTATCCAAGCCCGGTGCAAACCGCCCCCGTTTGGTGATCGGCTTTGCCGCAGAAACCGAAAATGTCATCGAATATGCGCGCGCCAAGCTAGCCAAAAAGGGCTGCGATTGGATTTGCGCCAACGATGTCTCACCCGCCAGCGGTACCTTTGGCGGCGACGCCAACACCGTTCATCTCGTCACCCGCACAGGTATCGAAGACTGGCCGACCCAATCTAAACATGCGGTTGCCAAACAACTGGCTAGTCGTATAGCCGACTACATGACGGCTCACAGTGATGCACAAAACCCCGGAGAAACCGGATGAAAAACAACAACGCACCTTCGACACTTGCCGTTGGTACGGTTGAAATCGGTGTTCAGCGCCTTGAGCACGGTGCCGATTTGCCGCTGCCTCAACATGCCACGCCGTCCAGTGCCGGTGTCGACCTGCAAGCGGCTATCACCCAGAATTTGGTGCTTGAACCCCAGCAGCGTGTCCTGGTGCCAACGGGCCTCGCCATCGAATTGCCCGTCGGCTTTGAAGCCCAAGTACGCCCTCGTTCAGGTCTGGCCAACAAGCACGGCGTGACCGTTTTAAATGCACCGGGTACAATTGATGCGGATTATCGCGGCGAGGTCGGTGTCCTTTTGATCAATCACGGAACCGTACCGTTCACCATTGAACGCGGTATGCGTATTGCGCAAATGGTCGTTGCCCCGGTTTCGTTCGTTAACTGGCGTGAAAGCGAGAGCCTTAACGCATCCATGCGCGGAACGGGTGGCTTTGGGTCAACAGGAACAGCAGCACACGCCGATAACGGCCAACACATAAAGTAAAAGCCTATTTAGGGAATCTTTGGTTATGCTTCGATTATCAAAAAAAATGCTGTTTGCGATTGAGGCGGTGCTGGACATCGCCTATCACGCTGGCAGTGAACCCGTGCAAAGCCGTGAAATTACCCGCCGTCAAGACATCCCCAGACGATATCTGGAACAAGCCCTACAACAGCTTGTACGCGAGGATATTCTCATTGGTGTCCGTGGCCCCCGCGGCGGTTACCGCTTAGCGCGGGAACGGCGACGCATTTCCATTGGTGATATTGTCCGTTCGGTGCGCCGGATGGAAACAGCAGACGACCCGCTTCAAGATGAAACCGGATCTGAGCTGGGCATTCGCGTTGTGCGGCCGCTGTGGCTTGAAATGCAAGGCGAGGTGATGAAGCAACTCGATCAGGTCAGCATCGACGACATGTGCAACCGTGCGCACAAGTCCGGCATCGAGAGCGAAGGCCGAAAAAGCCTAGATTTCACCATTTGACATCCCCCTTTTATAACTGCGCTGAAAACAGCGAGCTTGTTGATCCGCCAAAAGCGCGATAAACCTTAATTCTTATGAACAGCCCAGGCGTGCACAATAATAAAATAATACAGCGCTCCTGTCCGGGAGGACGATCGAGACCATGAGCAGCAAAAATTCGAACCCCCGCTTTCGGGGCCGCGTTTACGACAGCATTTTGGACACCGTCGGTGCGACGCCACTGATCAAACTGTCGCGTTTGGCGAAAGCTGAAAAGTGCAAAGCAACAATTCTCGGTAAATGCGAATTTTTCAATCCGTTGGCCTCGGTCAAGGACCGTATTGGCCTCGCCATGGTCGATAACGCTGAAGAACTAGGCTTGATCAAGTCCGACGACACGCTTGTCGAACCGACTTCGGGCAACACCGGTATAGCACTGGCTTTTGTTTGTGCCGCCAAAGGCTACAAACTGGTTTTGACCATGCCTGAAAGCATGTCGTCCGAGCGTCGCAAGATGCTGGCCTTTCTGGGTGCCGAGATTGAACTGACCCCCGCTGCGCAGGGTATGCAGGGCGCCATCGACCGCGCACAGGAGCTCGTCGATACCAAGGGCTATTGCATGCTGCAACAATTCACCAATCCCGCCAACCCGGCCGCGCATCGCGATACCACTGCCGAAGAAATCTGGGAGGACACCCAGGGCGACGTTGATGTTGTCATCAGCGGTGTTGGAACCGGCGGCACGCTCAGTGGCATTGGCGAGGTGCTCAAACAGCGCAAACCCAGCCTTAAAATGATTGCCGTTGAACCTGAAGACAGCGCGGTTCTGTCCGGCGGCGTCCCCGGTCCCCATAAAATTCAGGGCATCGGTGCGGGCTTTGTCCCCGAGGTGCTCGACCTCAATCTGATCGATGAAGTCATTCAGATCGGAAATGAAACTGCGTTCGCCACCGCGCGCAAGGCTGCGCGACTTGAAGGTCTGCCTATCGGCATATCATCGGGTGCGGCGCTGGCGACGGCGCTGGAATTGGGCCAACGTGATGACATGGCCGGAAAAGTCATTGTTGTGATCTTGCCGTCCTTTGCGGAACGGTATTTATCCACGCCGTTGTTTGAGGGCTTGGGCCAAGATTGATCTTTCTAACGGTTGTGGCGTAGCAGCGCTCTCGCGAGAGAGTCCTTGCCGTTTACGTGCTCAGACCCTAAATCAATTCATGTTCATTATGCTCGCCTAATGCAGCACATTGTATTCATGGCGTTTCATATATAACAATGCGCTATGTTATCCCCAAGATAATGATCGCGTGCATCTCGTCGCTATATTTTGCGCCTACTCTTAAGGATCCTCCCCAAGCCGGAATTCGCCATGAGCCTTGATTTCACGGAAGACCAAATTCAACGCTATGCCCGTCATATCTTGCTGCCCCAAGTCGGTGGCCAGGGACAGGAAAAGCTGCTCAATGCTAAAGTTTTGGTGATCGGGGCGGGCGGGCTTGGTTCGCCGGTCCTGCTGTATCTTGCTGCTGCAGGGGTTGGTACCATTGGCATTGTCGATGACGACAGCGTCGATCTATCCAACTTACAACGCCAGATCGTTCACACCACGGACCGGGTCGGCGTCGCCAAAGTTGAAAGCGCCGCGGTGGCTCTGCGCGCCATTAATCCCGACATCAACTTGAATTTACATCAGGAGCGCATCACCGCCGCCAATGCCGAAGCCTTAATGGCCCCTTATGATGTGGTCACCGACGGATCCGATAATTTCGCCACCCGTTTTCTCATCAACGATGCAGCGTACTTTACCAAGACCCCATTGGTGACAGGCGCAATTTTGCGGTTTGATGGTCAGCTTGCAACGTTCAAAAATTTCCCGGGCGGCCACCAAGACGGCCCCTGCTACCGTTGTATTTTTCGCGAACCTCCCCCCCCGGGCCAAGTCCCCAGCTGTTCCGAGGCTGGCGTGCTCGGTGCACTGTGCGGCACCGTTGGATCTCTACAAGCCACGGAAATTATTAAGGAAATTCTGGGCATTGGTGAGAGTCTTTCCGGGTCCTTGTTGATTTACGATGCGCTCGCGACTCAATTTCGTACCATCAAGGTCAAACGTGACCCCGGTTGCCCACTATGTGGCGATCACCCGACCATCACGGACTTGTCCATCCATCTGAAGCCTAGCCCGGAGCCCTGTCATGGCTGAAGCGCTGAACCCCGATCGTCCGCAAAAGCTTTCCGTCGTGGTATTTTCCGGCGATTACGACAAGGTGCATTATGCGTTGGTGATGGCCAGTGCGGCCGCAGCAACGGATACCCCGGTGACTTTGTTTTTCACCATGGAAGGTGCACGCACCTTGCTGCGACAGGGCGTCGACAACATCCCCGCGTGGTCACTTCAACCCACCAGCAGCGGTTTTGAAACTGGTGCAGACATGGACGACACCTATAAATCCAATGGCGTTGCTGACTTTGAAACGCTCTTGAGTGCCTGTCGCGAACTCGGTGTTCGGTTCATGGTGTGTGAAATGGGCTTAAAGGCCCTGAATATACCCAAAGGCGACCTCCGCCCCGATATTCAATTTGAAATCGGCGGCGTGGTTACGTTCCTCAACGATGCGCGCAGCGACGGCTCCGTCATCTTCGTTTAGTACCTTGCTTAAATTGCATAAAAAAAAGCGGTGCCCGTATAAGAGCGCCGCTTTTTAATTTTCGTCCTGAGATCACAAATCAACCAGAACCCGATCGGGTGGTGAATGTCCGTCGGCAAAGGTTTTGATATTGATCAGTACCTTTTCACCCATATCAATGCGCCCTTCGCAGGTTGCCGAACCCATGTGCGGCAGCAATGTGACATTGGTCAGGTCCAAGAACTTCGGATTGATGGCCGGTTCATTTTCATAAACATCAAGACCCGCGCCTGCAATCTGCCCAGCCTTCAACATGCGGATCAGGGCATTCTCATCAATGATTTCACCGCGTGCGGTGTTGACGATAAACGAATGCGGTTGCATCAGCTTCAAACGCCGGGCCGACAACAAATGATAGGTCGCCGGTGTGTGCGGGCAATTCACGGAAATGATATCCATCCGCGCCAACATTTGATCAAGACTTTCCCAGTATGTGGCTTCCAACTCACGCTCGACATCTTCGTGAACGCGGGTGCGATTGTGATAATGGATGGAAAGACCAAAACCCTTGGCCCGTTTGGCCACAGCCCGGCCAATGCGGCCCATGCCGACGATGCCAAGGCGCTTGCCGTGTATGCGGTGGCCCAGCATCCAAGTTGGCGACCAACCTGTCCACTTGCCCTCACGCAGCGCATGTTCACCTTCGACCAAGCGGCGCGGCACAGCCAACAGCAGCGACATGGTCATGTCTGCTGTGTCTTCCGTCAGGACATCAGGGGTATTGGTCACCAAGACGCCGCGTTGTCGCGCTGTTGCCAAATCTATGTGATCTACGCCGGTGCCGTAATTGGCGACCAGCCGAAATTGCTCGCCAGCCTGGGCCAAGACGGCGGCATCAATATTGTCCGTCACCGTTGGGACAAGCACGTCGCACGTTTTCACTGCATCGGCCAGTTGTTCCTGCGTCATGGGGGCATCGTCCAAGTTCAAGCGAACATCGAACAATTCCATCATGCGCGTCTCAACAGGGTCCGGTAGTTTTCGCGTAACGACGACTTTTGGCTTTTGAGTTTTGTTCATCGTAATCTACCCCTCATAGGGCTTATTTTCAAAACCGGAGACGAACGTCGCTATCAGTACAACATCGTCAATATTTGGGTAACAGCAAAGTGTTAACCTGTCCAGAACCAACACACATTAGTCATTCAACCACCGGTCAAAAAACGCGACTCATTCGCTTCATCTTACTGCTTGGTATTAGCATAGACCCTGTTCCCAGATTGCATTTCCGCCATTTTGTCCGCCCATGCGCGATCACCTGACGCACGGCCCGACAAGGGATTGACCGGCCGGGCATGGGGTTCTCTAATGGATTTTGTTCGAATCGTTGATTTAGCGTTCGCTTTACGCACTTCGCCCAGGAGGCGCCTTAGGAATGTATAGGCTAATTTCATTTATCGTATTGGCAGTCATTTTGTTTTCCACAGGTGGTGCCCTCGCCCAATCTACCGGTTCTGGGCTACCGCTACCGCGTTTCGTTTCTTTGCGCGCGGGAGAGGTCAACCTGCGCACTGGCCCCGGTGTTCAGTATCCCGTCGAATGGGTTTACCGCAAAACTGGCCTGCCCCTAGAAGTGATTGCCGAATACAAGACCTGGCGCAAAGTCCGTGACTGGGAAGGTAGCCAAGGTTGGGTCCACCAGACCATGCTGTCATCCAAACGTACATTCATCGTCACCACCGGCACCCGCGACATCCGCGCAAAGTCCGACCCCACATCTCGTCCCGTCGCCAAAGTGCAACCGGGTGTCTCGGGTCAGCTGGTGGCATGCCCGAGCGGAACCGAATATTGCCGTGTTGAGGTTGAAGGCTTCGATGGCTGGCTCAGCCGGCTTGATTTTTGGGGCGTTCTCAAGGGCGAGACCATAGAATAACTTTTTCTTATCTTCATCGCATTTGCATAAAAATCAATGTTAATGGTATGAAATTTAAGCGAAATTCCTCCTCTCACTCGGGTTGAGCCTATCCTCGCCCATTTCAAAGATTCCGGATCGCGGGCATGTGTACAACTACACCCGCGTTGCGTCTTATGTGCGCGGCTTTGTGGATTGATTTACACAGCCTTATATCGTGCCGATCCCACTTACAGTCGCACGAAACCATCGCTATTTCGAATGAGAAACCACTTTTGGTCCACTTCGGCACATGGCCTGTATTTTATTTTCAATTTTATTACGGGCTTAAAATCAATATGTTAACGCTGGACCACAAAATCGAAAGGGCCACCGCAGCCTCATTAGACGGCAAAAATTCCACTTCAATTCGATATCGAAACTAACTTTGCGCGCGATGGCTGCACGGTGCCGTCACCTGTCTGGGTAACCCCTTGTCAGAAGCCATAACGCCGATTAGTCCAAATCTGCGGTTAGCGCCTCGCGGACTGCCTGTGGCAGCTTCACCATGTGCCCATAAGCCTCATGACCGATAGCCATGATGGCCTCGCAACCCGGCTGTTTAAAGGCCTCGACCTGCGTGTCGGTAAAATTGAAGTGAAGGAACTGGATCGACGATGCCTTGCCCTCGGCATTGGTGCGATCGACGTCCGCTTCGGGTACGGCCAGGATTTTTTCGCTGCCGAACGACAGCGTCACCGTTTCTTCGACCCCGCCGAGCTTGGCCAAGACGTTGGCGCGGCGATCCGGATCATCGATTTCGAACATCAAGGTGCAGACCAATTCGCGTCCCTTTGGGATCAACGGGTTATATGCGCTCAGTTCGTCTTCGATTTGCTCGTCGCCGCCCTTTTCGATGAAGAGCATCTCATGCACCTGATGCCACATGGTGTCATAGCTTTCGAAGTACGCCGTCGCATCAGGGCCGATGTGCAGGCGGCGGTTTTTCTTCAATTGCGTGATCGCCTGACGTCGCTCTTTACGCACACCGTCGTACTCGGTCATGGGCATAATATCGTCGCGGGTGATTTCGTGAGCTTCACGGGACATAGATTTATTTCCTTCGACTTTACAGACCGTACGCGCGGGCCATCAATTGCACCGGGTGACGCAGCGCCTTGCCGGGACCCTCAAGGGTTTTGTCTTTGCGTTCCATGCCTTGAATGATTTGGTCACGCGCCAACGGGCATTCGGATACCACGTAGGCATTGTCCGCCTTAACCGCATCGTTAAATACTCGGGAGCCGACTTTCATGCCGACTTCAAAAAATTCCTTGGTCACACCCCAGGAACCGCCGTGACCGGAGCAGCGTTCAATCACGGTCGTTTTCGTTTCTGGGATCAACTTAAGGAGCTCTTGCGCTTTGCGGCCTATATTCTGGGCGCGGGCGTGGCACGCGATGTGTGCGGTGACGCCACCTTCTAGAGGTTTGAGGCCTTCAGCCAAACCTTCCTTTGTGGCGATGTCGACCACGTACTCCGTCGCATCATAGGTGGCGACGCTGAGGGCCTTGACGTTTTCATCGTTTGGTTCGATCAGCGGCCATTCAAATTTCAACATCAACGTACAACTGGCCACCGGAACCACGACGTCGTAACCGTCTTGGATGTAAGGCTTCAAAGTCGCGGCAATAGCGCGTGCTTTACCCGCCACCTGGGCAATGTCACCCTTTTCCAATTGCGGCATGCCGCAGCATTCGGGATAGACAATTTCAGCTTCAACGCCATTTTTTGCCAGCACCGCGCGGGTATCGAGCACGATATCCGGATCGTTGTATTCACCAAAGCATGACGCATAAATCACCGCTTTGCGCTTGCCGTATGCGGGCGCTGCGGTGTTGATCTCAACCGCCTCCGCCTTGGCGCGATCGCGGCACGATTGCTTTGAAAATTCTGGCAAGGCGGCGTCTTTGTGGACGTCGAGGACAGCTTGCATGATCGGACGCGTCAGAGCGTTTTCGCGTTTGGACGCCCAATTGGCGAGGCCTGACATCTTCACACCGAGCGGACCGTTTTTGTCCATCTCAGTCAGTTTATCCTGCTTTTTGTTGGTCTTGCCCTGCTTGAATTGCAGAGCGCGCGCGCGCAGCATCAGATGTGGAAAATCCAGATCCCACTCATGCGGCGGCACATACGGGCATTTGGTCATGAAACAGAGATCACAGAGCGTGCACGCATCGACCACTTTCCAGTAGTCGGCCTTGTCAACACCGTCGATTTCGCCACTTTCAGACTCGTCGATCATATCAAATAGGCGTGGAAAGCTATCGCATAGGTTAAAGCAACGACGACAGCCGTGGCACAAGTCGAACACCCGCTCCAACTCTGTGAACAGTTTGTCTTCGTTGAGAAAGTCTGCGTCTTGCCAATTGATTGTGTGGCGCGTCGGTGCGCTCAGGCTACCTTCACTCATGTCCCCAACTCCCGAAAATGATCTAACGCTTAATGTTCATCTTCTAAAAACAACGCGGGAGGCTTCACTACAAAGCCCCCCGCGCCGCAATACTTTCAGACCGGGACGAAATTAGTCCAGGCTATCGAACGCTTTCTGGAAGCGACCAGCGTGAGACTTTTCAGCTTTCGCCAGGGTTTCAAACCAATCGGCGATTTCGTCGAAGCCTTCTTCGCGTGCGGTCTTCGCCATGCCCGGGTACATGTCTGTGTACTCGTGGGTTTCGCCTGCGATGGACGCCTTCAGATTGTCGCCAGTGCCGCCGATGGGCAGGCCCGTTGCGGGATCGCCGGTTTCTTCAAGGAATTCCAAGTGGCCGTGGGCGTGGCCGGTTTCACCTTCTGCGGTGGAACGGAACACGGTAGCAACATCGTTGTAACCTTCGATGTCGGCCTTCTGTGCGAAGTACAGATAACGACGGTTAGCCTGAGATTCGCCGGCAAATGCGGCTTTCAGGTTGTCTTCGGTTTTGCTGTCTTTCAAGCCCATGGAGGCCTCCTCTGAACAGATGAATTCAAAAATATAAGCGGTGGGCGACTGAATATTTCGCCGCCGGTTGCCAAACTATAGCCCTTTGAAAGGCAGGGTCAAGGCAAAGTTACCATCATTCTAAACAGTAATGTAACTATCTGAAATGTGTAACTTTTAGTTTGATGTTAGGCGCACAACAATATCAATCCCCGCAATTTTTGTACCTTCTGGTGCGCTGGGCATCGACGCCAGTTGCATGCGCCCACCGGGAATGTCTTCCAGGCGTCCGGTCGTTTCGTGAAAGAAGTGACCGTGCTCATGTGTGGTGGTGTCGAAATAGGACCGCGTCGGGTCCACAACGATTTCACGCAACAAGCCTGCATCCGTGAATTGGTGCAAAGTGTTGTACACCGTCGCAAGCGACACGCGGATGGCGGCCTCCTGCGCCTCAGCGTGAAGTAGTTCTGCCGTGACATGACGTGCGCCGTTTTCAAACAGCAGCTTGGCCAGGGCAAGACGTTGACGGGTCGGCCGCAAACCTGCGGTGCGTAGCTGATCGAGGACTTGTGCGTAAGGTCTCATGATGACTCCCAATTGATGCTGACACATCCTGCTTGAATTGGGCTCCCCCCGTCCTTGATATTGGTCAAATGAAGAAGAAGAGAAGCAAGCCTATATTCACAACCCCTTACGAGGTTGTTTCAATTTATATTGATTGTAGGCCAGTTAAGCATAACTTGATTTCACGCGCAAAACACAAAAACATTATTTTTTTTGTGGTTTTTACGCGCGCATATCAATCGCCGGTTTTGATGCGGTCCACCAGCTGTTTGACGGTCGGAATAAATCCACCCTCATAGAAAGGGTCCTCGGCAAACTTATAGGCATTATGGCCCGCGAACATCAGGCTCTTGTCCAGGTCGCCGCCGTGGGCAGCGCGCTGCAAGGCTTTTTGAATGCAAAAAGACCGAGGGTCGGCACGTTTGCCGTTGGTGCCTTCTTCGTTGTCTGCCCAGTTGGAAAAGCGGCACTGCGACAAACAGCACATGCATTCAGCCTGACTCTGAAGTATTTGCTGGGATTTCTCTGCGGTAACGAACACGATCGTGCTGTCAGGGGTTTTCATGCCTTCGGTCTGGCCTGCTGCAATCCAGCCTTGGGCGCGGGGCAGGTCTTCGGGCTTGAGGTACACAGGACGTCCGCGCGGGCCCAGGGGCAATTCCGCGGTAAACGGGGCTTCGCCCGGCTTCGAGCGATATTCAACCTGACGCTCTGTGCGGCCCACCAGATCTTCGAGGAACGGGTTGCGGATCGCGGACGAGTAAAAACCCGTGGGGCTAAACTGATTGAGGTAAACATCGCCTTCTTTAAGGTTCAAAAGGCGATCTTTCCATTCGTTCAAGATCGGGCTTTCTTGCGTCAACAACGGGCGCGTACCAAATTGAAATGCCACCGGGCCCAGCTCATCGTTCTCGAGCCAGTCGCTCCAATCGCGCAAATACCAAACGCCCCCAGCCATGACAATCGGCACATGGTTCAAGCCGTAGCCGTTCATGACATTGCGCAAGTCAACACAGCGCGCGTACGGGTCTTGCGGTTCGTTCGGATCTTCGGCATTGGACAAGCCGTTATGCCCACCGGCCAACCAGGGGTCCTCGTACACCACGCCACCGAGTAGATCTGCGTAATTTTTGTACGAGCGCCGCCACAAAGCATTAAAAGCTCTTCCCGAAGAAACGATCGGATAGTAATGGATGCCGTATTGAGCGGCAATTTCTGCAACTTTGTAAGGCATGCCCGCGCCGCAGGTGATGCCGTTGACCAGTTCGGCCACTTCGTCCAAAACGCCGTGGAGAATTGGAACGGTGCCGCCCGCTTCCCACAACACATTCATATGAACCCGCCCCTCGCCACCGGACACATCGCGGGCGATTTTCGCCTGCTCGATACCGCCGCGGATGGCGTAGGCTTTCAATTCTTCAAAACGGTCCCGACGGGTTTTGCCGTGATAATCCTGCGGAATATAGGTGCCGTCTTCGGCGTAGCTATCGGGGTTAACGCACGAAAACGTACCAATGCCGCCAGCTTTAGCCCAAGCACCCGCAGTCGTGCCATTCGACACGGCGACGCCTTTGCCACCTTCAACCAAGGGCAACACGTCCTTACCGGACATCTTAAAGGAATTGAGCGCTTTCACGGAACCTCCGGATCAACCGCCCCCTACGCCAAATCGGCGAACTAATGGGGCTGTAGCATGAGCATACACATATATGCCAAACGAGTGTGGTCACTTTTTTGCTTATCCAAATGAGGCAGAGCGGCCCTCGCCAACCGCGGGGGCCGCTCCAAACTCATGCATTGGATTTAGTCGTCTTTCTTCGCCGGAACAATCTCTTCCCCGGTTTCTTGATCAACAACCTTCATCGACAGCTTCACTTTGCCGCGATCATCAATGCCGATCAATTTGACCTTCACCGACTGGCCTTCTTTGACAATATCACCAACTTTTTCGACCCGCTGCGGGGCCAATTCAGAAATATGCACAAGACCATCGCGCGGACCCATGAAGTTCACGAATGCGCCGAAGTCCATGATCTTGACAACCTTACCGGTGTAGATCACACCGACTTCCGGCACTGCCGTGATGCCCTTGACCCAGTCGATGGCCGCTTGCATGGCTTCCGCGTCCACAGCAGCCACTTTCACGGTGCCGTCGTCGTCCAGATCAATTTTGGCGCCGGTCGTTTCACAGATTTCGCGAATGACCTTGCCGCCCGCGCCGATGACATCGCGGATTTTGTCTTTGTCGATCTGGAAGGTTTCGATGCGCGGTGCCGTGGCGGCAACGCTATCGCGACCATGATCGATGGTGTGACCCATTTCGCCGAGGATGTGCAAACGCCCAGCCTTAGCTTGATCCAACGCAGTTTCCATGATGTCGGATGTGATGGACGTGATCTTGATGTCCATCTGCAAGGACGTGATGCCCTGATCGGTACCGGCGACCTTGAAATCCATGTCACCGAGGTGATCTTCATCACCCAAGATGTCCGACAAGATGGCAACGCCGACGTCTTCTTTGATCAGACCCATGGCGATACCGGCCACAGGGCGTTTCAGCGGAACGCCCGCATCCATCAGCGCCAAAGAAGTCGAGCACACGGTGGCCATCGACGAAGAACCGTTGGATTCGGTGATTTCCGACACCACGCGAATGGTGTAGGGGAAATCTTCCTTGGACGGCATCACCGGGTGGATAGCGCGCCATGCCAGTTTACCATGACCGACTTCACGACGACCGGTGGCACCAAAGCGACCGGCTTCACCGACCGAGTACGGTGGGAAGTTGTAGTGCAACATGAAGTTCGAACGGTAAGAGCCTTCAAGCGCATCGATGATCTGCTCATCCGAACCGGTGCCCAACGTGGCAACACCGATGGACTGCGTTTCACCGCGTGTGAACAGGGCGGAACCGTGCGAACGCGGCAAGATGCCTACTTCGGTGTTGATGGGGCGAACCGTCTTGGTGTCACGGCCATCGATACGCACGCCGGTTTCCAAAATGGACAGACGCACGATGCTTTTTTCCAAAGATTTGAACGCATCGCCCAAAACTTTATCCAACAAATCGGCATCAAATTCGCCCTTGATGGCAGCGGAAGCAGCATTTTTGGTTGCAGCGACAGCAGCTTGACGTTCCAACTTATCGGAAATCTTGTAGGCGTCGCGCATACCCGCTTCGGCCAATTCCTTGACCTTGGCTTTGACGTCGTCCGTACCTTCCGGTGCAGAAGCCAGTTCCATCGGCTCTTTGGCGCAATGTTCGGCCAATTCGATGATCGCGTCGATCACCGGCTGGAACCCGTCGTGACCGAAAGCCACGGCACCCAGCATGACTTCTTCGCTGAGTTCTGAGGCTTCGGATTCAACCATCAACACGCCTTCTTTGGTGCCTGCGACCACCAGGTCGAGGTCCGAGTCGGCCATGTCTTCAAGCAACGGGTTGAGAACGTATTCGCCGTTGATGCGGCCCACGCGTGCGCCACCGATGGGGCCCATGAAAGGCGCGCCGGAAATGCACATCGCAGCCGAGGTGCCGACCATGGCAACCATATCGGGATCGTTTTCCATGTCGTGCTGCACAACGGTACAGATGACCTGAACTTCATTTTTGAAGCCCTTGGCAAACAGCGGGCGGATCGGACGATCGATCAAGCGCGAGGTCAGCGTTTCCTTTTCGGAAGGACGGCCTTCGCGCTTGAAAAAACCACCCGGAATACGACCGGCTGCGTAGGTTTTTTCTTGGTAATGAACCGAGAGGGGGAAGAAGTCGATGCCGGGACGTTCAGAGTCCATAGCAACAACGGTGCACAGCACCTTCGTTTCGCCGTAGGTCGCCATCACGGCGCCGCTTGCCTGGCGAGCGATCTTACCGGTTTCCAGCACCAGCGTGCGGCCACCCCATTCGAGTTCTTTCCTGAATTCCTTAAACATACTTACATTCCTTCAAAGTGAACGGCAGGCCTATTCGTTTTTTGCCTACCAACAGTTCCTGCCTTAACCCACATCGGCCATCCGATTGTGGGCCTTGTCTTTTCGGTCGCGCATCCGTGCGTGGGATATTGAACGCCTTACGCATGACAACAAAAAGACCAACGGCCAGTCCCCATCATGAGGACTGGCCGTGTGTGCTTTAGCGGCGCAGGCCGAGGCGTTTGATTAAGCTCTCGTAGCGCGCGGTATTTTTCTTTTTGGTATAATCCAACAGGCGGCGACGCAGGCCAACCATGATCAACAGTCCACGGCGCGAGTGGTGATCTTTTTTATGGATCTTGAGATGTTCGGTCAGGTTAACAATGCGTTCGGTCAGAACGGCAACCTGCACCTCGGGGGAACCGGTGTCTTCCGGCTTGATTGCATATTCTTTAATGAGCTCTTGTTTGCGCTCTGCGGTAATCGACATCGTGTACTCCTGTTTTTATAAATTAAGGACACGGATCGGGCGGATTTCTCCACCTTCGATCCTGGCCAGAGCCAGCGGCACATCCCCATCCATCACGACCACCGTTTCGCCTGGAACCACCTTTAAATCCGGGGTTCGATTCAATACGGTGAGCGCCGGTGCGGGCATACCATGCCGCATGTTTCCAGCCTCATCTTCCGTCAAGGCCAGCGCCGGGATGTCGTCCAGCACGGTCATGATCGGAAGCACTGCTTCTTCGAGGCGCGCACTATGCCCCAAGGACTCCAACGAATCCAGCGAAATCGCCCGGTTTTCGCCAAATGGCCCGGCCTGTGTGCGGCGCAAATCGGCGACATAGGCAACGGTCCCCAACCTCACCGCCAAATCGCGTGCTAACGACCTGATATAAGTGCCTTTTCCGCACTCAACGTCGATGATTGCGAGGTCCGGCTCAGGCATCTCCGCCAGCCGCACACTGTCAATGCGCACGATGCGCGACTTGATCTCGAAGTCTTGATTGTCCCGCGCCAGCTTATAAGCCCGTTGGCCGTCTACTTTAATGGCGGAATAGATTGGTGGGGTCTGCTCAACATCGCCCTCGAATTCCCCCAAAACAGCTTCAATTTCGGCCGCCGAGGGGCGCACGCCGGATGTGTCGATCACGTCACCTTCCGCATCATCGGTGCTGCGTGCTTCGCCAAAGCGCACCCAACAGCGATAGGCTTTCTTACCATCCATGACAAAACCGACCGTTTTGGTGGCTTCACCCAAGGCAATCGGTAAAATACCGGTGGCAAGCGGGTCGAGCGTGCCGCCATGCCCCGCCTTTTGTGCGTTCATCAAGAACCGTACCTTCCCCACAACCTGGGAAGAACTCATGCCTTTGGGCTTATCGATAACGACCCAACCGTGAACCGGCTGACCCTTGCGTTTGCGCGCCATCAGATGGTGTTTTCATCCTCGCCGTTTACGGCGAGATTGTCGGCGGCGTCTTCATTGTCATCAGACACCAGATCGCGGGCGACATCGGGACGATGCAACAACGTGTCGATGTGACCGGCGAAATCGAACGATGTGTCATGTTCGAAATGCAATTGCGGCGCATACTTGAGGTTCACTTTGCTGACCACCGCATGGCGCAGAAACTTGCGCGCCCGGCCCAATGCATCGACCACGGTCTTCACCGCTTCGGCATCGCCACCGCCCAACGGGGTGACAAAACATGTGGCATTTTTCAGGTCGGGACTGACGCGTACCTCGGTCACGGTGACCGGTGTGGTGGCCAAGGACGGATCGCGCAACTCACCGCGCTCCAAAATCCACGCCAAGGCGTGACGTAGTTCTTCGCCCACGCGCAGCTGACGCTGGCTTGGACCCTTGGCAGAATTATGGGTGCCGTGGCGTGTCATAGCAATTGCCCTGTTATACGGGAAAGACGCTCAGCTTATTCTTCAAGCTGACGCGCAATCTCGATCACTTCAAAGCATTCGATCATATCGCCTTCCTTGATGTCGTCATAATTGGCAAAGGACATACCGCATTCGGTGCCTTCCTTGACCTCTTTGACGTCATCTTTAAAGCGCTTGAGCTGGCTCAATTCGCCCTCATGGACCACCACATCGTCACGCAACAAACGCACCTTAGCGCCGCGCTTGACCATGCCGTCGGTGATCATGCAGCCCGCAACCTTGCCGACCTTGGAGACCGAGAACACCTCACGAATTTGTGCGTAACCCAAAAATTCTTCCTTAAGGGTCGGCGCCAACATCCCCGACAGCGCATTACGCATATCGTCGATGGCATCGTAGATGATCGAATAATAACGGATGTCGACGCCATCACGCTTGGCCAGATCGCGTGCCTGAGCATTGGCGCGAACATTAAAGCCCATGATGAAGCCACCGGAAGCACGAGCCAAAATCACGTCGGATTCGTTGATGCCGCCAACAGCGCCATGCAGAATTTGAGCTTTGACTTCGTCAGTGCCCATTTTATCCAAGGCCGCCGTGATGGCTTCCAAAGAACCGTGCACATCCGCCTTGACGACGATCGGCAACGTTTGGGCCACGCCTTCCTTAATTTTCTCAAACATTTCTTCCAGCGTGCCACGGGTCGCAGCGGCAGAACGCTTGTCGCGTTTCATGCGCTGGCGATATTCAGTGACCTCACGCGCTCGTGCATCGTCACCGACGACCACCACATCGTCACCCGCATCAGGCGTACCGCTGAGGCCGAGAATTTCCACTGGCATACCTGGGAACGCTTCATCAATCTGCTTGCCGTGATCGTCAACAAGTGCCCGTACACGGCCCCATTCGCAGCCGGCGACAAAGATGTCACCCTTGCGCAACGTCCCGCGCTGGATCAGTGCCGTCGCAACCGAGCCCCGACCTTGTTCGACCTTGGCTTCAACAATGATGCCTTCCGCCGCACGGTTAGGGTTGGCTTTCAAGTCGAGCAATTCGGCCTGCAACAAGATCGCTTCTTCAAGTTTATCGAGTCCGGTGCGCGCCTTGGCGGACACTTCCACGGCCAGAACATCGCCGCCCATTTCCTCGACCACGATTTCGTGTTGCAGCAGTTCCATACGCACTTTGGCGGCATCGGCGTCGGGTTTGTCGCATTTGTTGATGGCGACAATGATCGGCACCTGTGCGGCCTTCGCGTGGTGGATAGCTTCAATGGTTTGCGGCATGACGCTGTCGTCGGCGGCCACCACCAAGATAACGATGTCCGTAACCTTGGCACCGCGTGCACGCATATCGGTAAATGCAGCGTGACCCGGGGTGTCGACGAATGTGATCTTCGCACCGCTTGCCAAGTTCACCTGATAGGCACCGATGTGCTGGGTGATGCCACCGGCTTCACCGCTGGCCACATCCGTAGTGCGCAGCGCATCAAGCAACGACGTTTTACCATGATCGACGTGCCCCATAACCGTCACAACTGGGGGACGACGTTCCATATCCACGTCATCATCACCACCGCCGCCAAGACCCGATTCAACATCGGCATCGGCAACGCGCAACAAGTTATGACCAAATTCCGTGACAAGCAGCTCAGCTGTATCAGCGTCGATAAACTGACTGGGAGTCGCCATGACCCCCATCTTCATCAATTCGCGAATAAGATCCACGGCCCGTTCGGCCATGCGGTTCGCGAGGTCCTGAACCGTAATGGTTTCCGGAACGACCACATCGCGCACAATTTTCCTGTTCGCGGCACGCGCCTGTTGCTGCTGCTGTTTTTCTTTCTCGCGTTTGCGACGAACCGAAGCAAGTGAACGCTGGCGTTCTTCATTACCGCCACCCGACAGGGCGGAGGAAATGGTCAGTTTGCCAGACCGGCGGCGAGAATCGTCGCGACCACGCGTAGGTGCCGCCGACTTATCTTCGCCAGCTTTGGGCTTTTTAACTTTTTTACCCTTTTTGTTGTCTTCCTTCGCTGGCTGGCCGAGACTGGCTGCGGGCCGGTCTTGAGGGCGCTGTGCAGGACGCGAGGGAGCAGGGGCGCTGCGCGGTGCTTCAGGGGCCGCGGCAGGAGCCGGAACATCTGCGACTACAGGAGTCGCAGCAGCAGTTTCTGCCGCACGCTTGGCTTCCTCAGCCGCATGCTTAGCTTTCTCAGCTTCTTCCAGTTCACGTTTGGCCTGGACTTCAGCTTCACGCTTTGCCACTTCAACAGCGCGAACTTTGGATTCCTCCAACGCCCGGACGCGAGCTTGACGTTCACCATCGGTTAGCTTGTCGTCGCGCTGGACAAATTTGTGAGCACTCATCGCTTCCGGTGCCGCAGGTGCGGGCTTAACAACGGGCGCGGCAACTTCAGCCGTTTCAGCCGTTTCGGCAGCTTCGGCGGGCGCAGCCTGACCTTCACGCACCTGAGCCATCTTACCGCTGGCGTCTTGAGCGTAGGTCCGCTTTTTCTTCACCTCGACCGCGACCATTTTGGAACGGCCGTGCGAGAAGTTCTGCTTCACCGATCCGGCGTCAACAGTCTTCTTAAGCTCGAGCTTGCCGGGACGTTTAAGGGTCAGCGGCTTTTTCTCGGTGTCGTTTGTATCGCTCATGTCACTCCGTTTTCGAGCTTGGCCCGAATTGGTCGGCTCTTTAATCTTTTACGCCGCCCGGATTCACGTCACCCGTCAGCGGCCGGTCCAGAACACCCGCCAACCGGCTAGCATCCCGCAAAAATTCTTTCGCCATGTTGCCCGACGCAATCAGCGTGTGCACCGCGTTGTCGCGGCCAATGGCATGGCCGATCTCTTCGGCCGTAAACAACGCCACCACCGGAACGCCGGGGGCAAGGCGCATGATCTTCTCGCGTCCGTCATCTCCGCCGTCCGAGGCTTCAATGAGGACGCCCGGGGCGCGACCCTTGACGCTGGTGCGGACGTTATCAAAGCCCTGCACCAAATCGCCGGAGCGGCGCGCCAGACCCACACGGTCCAGGCAACGCGCCCTCAGTAGTCTCGCCACGTCGTCAACCAAGGTATCCGATACCTTGGCTCTGGCTTTGGCCGCACGGGCAAATGCCCCCTTGGCCGCCGCCGTTTTTAGCATATCCAGCCGCGCGGACAACCATAATCCCCGACCCGGCAATTTACCGGCGGCATCAAACACCACTTCGTCGTCCGGGCCAATGACAAAACGGAGCATTTCTGCACATGGTTTTGTCTCACCGGAAACGATGCAGCGGCGTTCTGGGCCCTCCTTCGAGCTCATCGTCGCAACCACCGGCCTTATTCAGTTCCGCCTTCTGCGGCGGCGTCATCCTCTGCAGCGAACCAGTGCGCACGGGCAGACATGATCAGTTCGTTGGCTTGGTCCGCGCTCATTTTGAGCAATGGCGGCAACATTTCAACCAACTCATCACCAGCCAGATCGGCCAGATCGTCGCGCGTTTTCACGCCCTGCTCACCAAGCGCAACCGCCATCTCGGCATTGACGCCTTCAACTTCAAGAATGTCGTCGTTGACACCCAGCTCGACGCGTTTCACGTTCAGCTCTTCATCGCGACGCTCCAGATAACCGCGGGCGCGAGCCCGCAGCTCTTCGGCCACATCTTCATCGAAGCCTTCGATCGTCGCCAATTCATCCACAGGCACAAACGCAACTTCCTCGATCGAGGTGAAGCCTTCGGTGACCAGCAGATGCGCGATCACGTCGTCGACGTCGAGCGCGGTGATGATCAGCTGGGTACGGGCCTGGAATTCCTGCTGACGACGTTCCGATTCCTCGGCCTCGGTCAGGATGTCGATGTTCCAACCCGAAAGTTGTGACGCCAGACGTACGTTCTGACCGCGACGGCCGATGGCCAGCGACAACTGATCGTCCGGCACCACCACTTCGATGGTGTTCTTTTCTTCGTCCAGCACCACCTTAACCACTTCGGCCGGGGCGAGCGCATTAACGATGAAGGTCGCGGGATCAACAGAGTGCTGGATGATGTCGATTTTTTCACCCTGCAACTCGCCGACCACAGCCTGAACGCGCGAACCGCGCATACCGATACACGGACCCACTGGATCGATGGAACTGTCGTTGCTTTTGACCGCGATCTTCGCGCGCGATCCCGGATCGCGGGCCGCAGCCATGATTTCGATCACGCCATCGTAAATTTCCGGCACTTCCTGGGCAAACAGTTTGACCATGAAGTCTGGGTGGGTGCGCGACAGGAAAATCTGCGGGCCGCGCTGCTCTTCGCGCACGTCCATGATGTAGGCGCGCACACGGTCACCATTGTTGAAGTGTTCACGCGGAATGGTCTCGTCGCGGCGCAGCAGCGCTTCGCCACGGCCCAAGTCGACGATCACATTGCCGAACTCGATGCGCTTGACGATGCCGTTGACCACTTCGCCGATGCGGCTCTTGTATTCTGCATACTGGCGCTTGCGCTCAGCTTCGCGAACTTTCTGCACGATGACCTGCTTGGCGGTCTGCGCGGCGATACGGCCAAAATCGATAGGCGGCAATGGGTCGATGATAAATTCACCGACCTCAGCGTCTGCTTTTTTGCGTGTTGCGCGCGACAGCGGCTGCTGCATGTGCTCATTTTCGATTTCTGCATCGTCGGCGACCACTTCGATATAACGCGCCAGCGTGATCTCGCCGGTGTTGCGGTCGATGTGGGCGCGGATGTCGTGCTCGTTACCGTATTTCGAACGACCGGCGCGCTGGATGGCTTGTTCCATGGCTTCCAAGACTTCGTTGCGGTCGATGCCCTTATCACGGGCGACCGTGTCGGCAACGGTGAGAAGCTCTGGGCGTACATGAACGCCGGTGGTGTGCATGGTAGTGTTCATTTGGTCTGCTCCGTGGTGGCCGCCGCGATCAGCTCGTCGGTCAGTAACAGTTTTGCACGTTGGACATCATCGAAATCCAGGGCGTAATCTTCGCCTTCTGACGTTTCGATCAAAATTTTCTCTTCTTCATCAAGTCCCAAAAGGCGGCCCGTATAGCGCTTGCGCCCGGCGGCTTCACCCTTCAGTTCGACCCTAACGTCAAAACCGGCCCAGTCTTGAAAATCCTTAAGCCGGGTCAGCGGACGATCAATACCCGGTGAACTCACCTCCAACGTGAATTCCCCGGCAATCGGGTCTTCCACATCCAAAGTGGCGGAAATGGCGCGACTGATGGTCGCACAATCTTCTACGTCCATACCGCTGCCGTCCGCACGTTCGGCCATGATCTGCAACCTTGGTTGCTGGGTGCCTGTCACCTGAACCCGCACGAGCTCATAACCCAGTTCTTCAACTGTCGGGGCTATAAGGCCTTCGATGTGCTTTGCCTGATCCATGACACGTCCGTTTTAACGTTTTCTTTGGTCGTTTCAGCGCCTCGACGTCAACCTAGAAAAGGTAACAAAAAAGGCGGGTTCCCGCTGGGGACCCACCTCATTGTTCGATCCTGTCGAACAGCGAGACTTAACAACTTGAAAAGGCTTTTACACCCAAGCGCCCCGAGGCGCAAGGTTTTGTTGCGACGCACGCCACTCTCAGCTTCGCGGTTTGCGCCGAAAACGCAAATAAACGCAGGCATCGCCTTTGGCTAGAGCCTTTTGCTCATAACGTGTTCGGATCCAGTCCTGGGGCGGGTCGCGCCAATCCGCAGGGCCTTCGGCTACCCACTCAAAATCATCGTGGGGCAAGACCTTGCTGAGCGACCAACGAATGTAGCCCATATGATCCGAGGCGATCCGCAGTTCGCCGCCATCCGAGAGCATACGTGCAAACTCATCAAGGATGTCGGTCTGAATAAAACGCCGCTTGTGATGCTTGGTCTTGGGCCAGGGATCTGGAAACAGGACAAACACCCGCTCCACGGAACCGTCTGTAAAATCGGGGAAAATATCGCGCGCATCGTCGGCGCGGATGCGCACGTTTTCACTGCCCGCATCGTCAATTTGACGCAGCAACTTGGCCACACCATTCAAAAATGGCTCGCACCCGACAATGCCCACATCCGGGTTTGCCTGAGCCTGAGCGGCCAGATGTTCGCCGCCGCCAAAGCCAATTTCCAACCATATAGCCCGCACATCCGGGCCGAATTGGTCGCGAATGGGCGTGCCCGGTTGGACAGAAATGCGCGGTAGCAGTTCTTCCATCAAACGTTCGCGGCCGGGGCGTAGCTTCTTGCCACGCCGCCGGCCGTAAGAACGTAGATATCCCGGTTCAGGACTATCGTTGTCTGCGGTCATCATCAATGCGTTGCTTAAAACGCAGCTTTGATCGCGGCTACAATGTCGGTTTTTTCCCAAGAGAAACCACCGTCGCCATCCGGCTGGCGGCCAAAGTGACCATAAGCCGCCGTGCGTGCATAAACCGGACGGTTCAAACCCAGATGGGTGCGAATGCCGCGCGGCGACAAATCAACCAGGCCCTGGAGCACCGTCGACAACTGATCTTCATCCACCTGGCCAGTGCCGTGGGTATCGACATAGACCGACAACGGATGCGACACGCCGATGGCATACGCCAACTGGATGGTGCATTTATCCGCCACTCCGGACGCCACCACGTTTTTCGCCAAATAGCGCGAAACGTAAGCAGCCGAACGGTCAACCTTGGTGGGATCTTTACCCGAGAACGCGCCGCCGCCGTGCGGAGCCGCGCCGCCGTAGGTGTCGACGATAATTTTACGACCCGTCAGACCGCAATCGCCGTCAGGTCCACCGATCACAAAATTGCCGGTCGGGTTGATGTAAATTTCGTTTTCCGGCGGCATCCAGCCATCGGGCAACACATGCTTGATGTGCGGCATAACAATGGACGCGACGTCATCACTGGAAAGGCCTTCGTTGTGCTGGGTCGAAACCACCACCGAAGTCGCGGTGACCGGCACGCCATTTTCGTAACGCAGCGTCACTTGGCTTTTGGAATCCGGGCCCAAGCCAATGTCTGCACCGGAGTGGCGCGCATCGGCCATGGAGCGTAAGATTTCATGGCTAAAGTAAATCGGCGCAGGCATCAGAACTTCGGTTTCACGGCACGCAAATCCAAACATGATGCCCTGATCGCCAGCACCTTCGTCCTTGTTGCCCGCTGCGTCAACGCCTTGGGCGATGTCCGCGGACTGAGCGTGCAGATGAATTTCAACACTGGCATTTTTCCAGTGAAAACCATCCTGTTCGTAACCGATGTCTTTCACGCAATCGCGTGCGACTTCTTCAAGGCGTTCTTTATCGACGCTACCGTCCGCGTTCACCAATGGTGCAGGGCCGCGAACTTCGCCCGCCAACACGATACGATTGGTGGTGGCCAGCGTTTCGCAAGCCACGCGGGCCTCTGGATCAGCCGTCAAAAAGGCATCGACCACAGCATCGGAGATGCGATCGCAGACCTTATCGGGATGGCCTTCGGAAACGGATTCAGAGGTAAAAAGATAATTGTTCTTTGCCACGGTGTGCTCCCCGTATCAGGTTTAAGTCCACTGGACCCGGGGCGGGCGGATCAAGGGACAAGCGTCCGGTACCGTGCCGCACCCACTTAGCCTTTTTTAACGTGGTGGCAAGCGGTCCAAATCCATCCACAATCACATGCAAATAAAGCACGGGCGCCGCGTTTTCAAGCCCGGCGCCCGTACTTCTTGCATATTTTATAAGCGCTGCGCAATTGCTCTTACAACTTAGGCTTCGGAATCAACATCCAGGTCGGTTGCATTTGCAATGGATTTGGTCAGCTCAAACACGCGTTTGCGCACCTTGGGGTCTTCGATGCGGTAATATGCGCGTACCAGTTCCAAGGTTTCGCGGCGCGCCATCGGGTCGGCCGTTTGCACGGCTTCGATGTCGTCAACACGGCTGGACATCGCATAATCGCCACGCGTGCGCTGCACTTCACCGGGCATTTCTTCAAAAAAGTAGCTCACAGAAACATCAAGTACGTTGCTGAGCTGATAAAGACGGCTCGCACCAATACGGTTGGCGCCACGTTCGTATTTCTGGATCTGCTGAAACGTCAAGCCGACGGCTTCGCCGAGCTTTTCCTGGCTCATGCCAAGCAGCGTGCGACGCTGACGCAGACGCGCACCAACGTGAACGTCAACGGGGCGCGGAGTGCCGAGCGGGGGGCGATCGGCAGCTTTAAGAGCGGTAGAACTGGAAGTCATAAGGGGAGGGTCCTTGTTATTCAGGAATTTGGTTTTTGTAACGATGCTAAGTTTTGCTTAGCATTTGTCGCATCTCTTACCCCTGACGCGTGTACCGGTCAAGAGCAGACATGACATTGTAGTCCATTATATGGTATGCAATCTTTAGTGTAATATAGTTTTCTTTATACGCCACAAAATTTATGCTGTCGCCGCCCAAGCAACAAGCCTATCAAGAAAACCACAATGGCAAGGCCAACCGGCAAGGCGTTCCCCACCCGCGCATACACGCCTATGTCATTCAGTGGCTTGGGTAAGTCCCCGTCTATAAACCCTTTTTCCCCTAATGAGAGCCGCTGGCGCACGCGCCCATAGCCATCCACGATGCCCGAAATTCCGGTGTATGCAACCCGCACGGTGGGCAGGCCTTCTTCCACCGCTCGCAATCTGGCGCTCACGAAGTGTTGATGTGGCCCAGCCGTTTTGCCGTACCACGCATCGTTGGTGAGGTTCAGCAGCCACGCGGGTCGATCCGCTGGATCGGTGACCGCGTGGGGAAAAATAATCTCATAGCAGATCAGCACACTGACTGGCGGCAAACCCTTGAGTCGCAACGTCTGCGGACCGGGGCCGGGCGTGAAGGCACCCTGGCCCTGGGTGATTTTGTCCAACGGCAACCAACTGGAAAACGGCACGTACTCACCGAACGGCACCAAATGAAACTTATCGTAAGACGCGGTAACTGCGCCCCGATCATCAAGCGCGAGCATTGAGTTGGCGACCCTGAGCGGGCCTTTGGTCAGGTTCCGTGCGTGGACCACGCGCGGTGCACCCAAAATAGTGAGGCCGCCTTGCGGTGTCATATCGCCCACGAATTTCCGCCACGCTGCATGGTTCTCAATGAAAAACGGTGCCGATGTTTCAGCCCAAATGATATGCGTGGGTGGGGGTGCACCGCCAATAGGGGGGGCCGTGCCCAAATCAAGCTGCGCCAGCATGTTACGCTCGCGCAGCTCGGGTTTCCATTTTTCACTTTGGGGAATGTTGGGTTGAACCAAGCGCAACCGCACATCGGGCACCACCTCGTCGCTGGCGTGGCTCAGACGGTTCGCCCCCAGACCCCACATGCCGATCAGCGCCAAAAAGGCAAACCCGGTCAACCTGCGCACTGCCCAACCCATTTTGCGGCCGGCCTGCGGTGCATCGTCCGCCACGGCACCGACCGATGCCGCTGCCAGGACGGTCAGCAGGCTTTGCCCGTACACACCGAACAGCGCCGCCCCCTGCAAGGTTACATCGGACACCGCCCACACACTGCCGACGGGATTCCACGGCAAGCCTGTAAACAGCCATCCACGAACCCATTCCAAAAACGCCCACGCGCCCGCCAGCACCAAAGCCCGGGCCGTCAAGGACCCCGGCACCATGCGCACGATCAATGCTGCCACCGCGGTAAACAAGCCAATGCCAAAAGCGAAACCCAGTATGGCAAACGGAATTAACCAGGCGAACTTATCGGCATCGACCAGCAGTGCAAATGAGACCCAATAAAGCCCTGCGGCAAAAAAACCCGCGCCGAACCACCACCCCACGGCAAAAGCGCGCCACCGGGTGGGCGCATCGGCGCTCATCCACAACAACCCGCTAAAAGCAGGGATCAGTAGATAGATCTGATAGGTGGGCGGCATCGCGAACACCGCCGACAACCCAAGCGCGAACGCCAGCATCCGAGCTTGCCAAACACCCAAGCCGCGCACGCGGGCACGAAGTCTGGCCAGCGCCTTGGCGATCACGACATGCGCGAATTCCAACGATTACACCTCGTCTTGTTGGGATTTGTTTTTGCCGCCATCACTGTCGATAAACAGTTGATCCACAGCTCGGGCATCGACGATATCGGCTTTATCGCCTGTCGTCATCATCGGTGCGCGAATGCGCAATCGCTTGATGCGCCGCGGATCGACATCTAGGACTTCAAATTCCAGGCCGCTTGAGTGGGTCAGCAGCTCACCGCGTGACGGCACCCGGCCCGCAATGGAAAATACCAACCCACCCAGGGTGTCAATCTCGTCGTGTTCTTCCTCGCTGAACAAGACCATACTCAGTGCTTCTTCCAAACTTTCCAACGGCGCGCGTGCACCTGCACTCCAACTGCCGTCGGCGCGTTTTTCCAACACCGGTTTTTCAGCTTCATCAAACTCATCTTCGATCTCACCGACGATTTCTTCGACCAGATCCTCGATCGTCACCAAACCGTCGATGCCACCGAATTCATCCACCACCAACGCCATGTGAACGCGCTTGGCACGCATCTCCAACAGCAATTCCAAAACCTGCATGGAGGGGGCGACAAACAGAACCGGGCGCACGATGGACGAGGCGTTAAACTCCTCTTCTCGACCACGCCAGACCAGCAGATCCTTGACATGAACGATGCCGAACGCATCATCCAGCGTTTCACGGTAGAGCGGCATACGCGAGTGCGCTTCTTCTGCAATAAGGCCAATCAACACGTTCAGCGGCGCATCGATTTTAACCGCAATAATGTCGGCGCGCGGAATCATCACGTCGGCGACGGTCTGATCTTTGAGTTCGAGAATGTTGAGCAACAGCTGGCGCTCATCGGCACCAAGCGAGGCTTCGCCCTCTTCGGGTTCTTCAATCAGGTCTTCCAGCACATCACGCGCCGTTTCCCCGTTGCGCCCCCTCAACCAATCCAGCATGGACTTGATCGGTGACTTATCACGTCGCCCGTCTTGGGCACTTTCCGCCGGATCATTGGCGTTGAGGGTATCAACGTCCTCTGTGAGTTCAAAACGATCCGGCTTGGGAGAAGATGACTCTTCGTTCATCAGAAACAGGGTGTCCTTTTACTATGACAGCGTCGTTCGGTCGGGATAGGGGCTGTCGATCCCCAAACCCGCCAGGATTTCAATTTCCAACGGTTCCATCTCGTCGGCCTGTTCATCGGTTTCGTGATCGAACCCTAGCAAATGAAGCATACCATGAACCAGCAAATGAGAATAATGATCCGCGTCGGACTTTTGTTGCTCGTCCGCTTCGCGGCTCAACGTCTCGAACGCCACCGCAATATCGCCCAGCAAAATTGGTGCGCCTTCGGGAAGGGTCGTGGGCGTGTCTTCATCGTTGGTCGGAAATGAAAGCACGTTGGTGGGCTTGTCTTTACCCCGCCAATCACGATTCAAAACTTGAACCGCTTCATCATCAGTGAGCAGCACACTGACTTCCACCGGACCATCGAAAGCACCATCCAGTTCGACCGCAGCCTTCAGGGCGGCCTCTAGGGCGCGGTGACAAATCGCTTCATGATCGGGCAGGGCCTTCACCCAGCCACCCGCTTCCACGGCAATATCGATCATCATATCCAATGAGGGTTCGGCACTCATCGCGGTTCCGTCTTTATTTCGGCCTGCTCATAACGCGCGCTGGCACGGCGGCTTTTTTCAGCGGCATCGTAAGCATTGACGATGCGCGTCACAATTTTATGACGCACCACGTCGGATGCATTGAATTCGACAAACGCCATACCTTCGACCCCGGCGAGAACATCCCACGCATCGCGCAGACCCGAACGAATACCACGCGGCAAATCGACCTGGGACAAATCGCCCGTCACCACCATGCGTGCGTTTTCACCCAGTCGGGTGAGAAACATTTTCATTTGCACGGCGGTGGTATTTTGCGCTTCGTCCAAAATCACAAACGCATTGGCCAAGGTGCGTCCGCGCATAAACGCCAGCGGGGCGACCTCGATTTCCCCGTTTTCCAACCGCTTCACGACTTGATCAGCGGGCAGCATGTCATACAGTGCGTCATACAGCGGGCGCAAATAAGGATCGACTTTTTCTTGCATGTCACCAGGCAAGAAACCCAGCTGTTCGCCCGCTTCGACGGCTGGACGCGACAAAATAATGCGGTCCACATCGCCGCGCACCAAAAGCTCGACCGCCTTAGCCACCGCAAGATAAGTCTTGCCAGTGCCCGCCGGGCCGGACCCGAACACCAGTTCGCAATCGTCGATGGCTTTTAGATACGTCGCCTGAGTTGCTGAGCGCGGGGAAATCACCCTGCGTTTGGTGTGCACCTCAACATTGGCGTCGGATAGCTTTCCGCCTGGCTGGCGCGCAATACGTAGCGCCGCGGACACTTCGGCCGTACCGATTTCCGCGCCGCGGCTCAGACGATCATAGAGACTGAAAAGAATTCGTTCCGCCATATCCACCGCACCGGACACACCGCTGATGCTGAGATCCGCACCACGGGCATCGATGCTCACACCCAATTCCGTCTCAACCTGAACAAGGTGTACCGAATGAGGGCCAAACAGAGCTTGTGCCAACTGGTTGTCGGCAAAAGTTAGCTTCGCCAGCTTTGCCTCACCTGCGGTACTCCCGGTACGGGCTGGGGCACGGGCGGAACCATCTTTTTGCGTGCCCATTTTCAGTTTGGGTTTTGCTTTGACTTTACTCGGCGGTTTGGGTTGTTTGCTCACGCGCAGACTTTCCGATTGTCTTGGCCCAATTCACCCACCAACGACCCCATTAGCGAATAGGGGCCTGCCGACGTGATGGTGACATCAACCGTTGTGTTCATCAGTTTTTGCGAAACCACAGAGGAGGCTTCGACCACCACCGCCTGCATATAGGGCGTACGTCCGACCAGTTGATCGGGCTTTTTGCCCGGGCGGTCGAACAGCACCGGCATGGTTTTGCCGACGCTCTGCTTGTTGAAGTGCATGGTCTGCGCGTCGAGCACCATCTGCAGTTCGGCCAAGCGCTCTGCTTTCACCGCTTCATCAACCTGAAAATCCATCAACGCTGCAGGCGTTCCCGGACGCGGTGAGTACTTGAAGGAAAAGGCCTGGAAAAAACCCACATCCTCGACCAACTGCAACGTGGCGCGGAAATCTTCATCGGTCTCGCCGGGAAAGCCGACAATAAAATCCGATGACATGGCGATATCGGGCCGAGCAGTACGTAATTTTTCAATCAGGGTGCGGTAGTCATCGGCGCCGTGTTGGCGGTTCATCGCCGTCAGCACCCGGTCGGAACCCGACTGGATCGGCAGATGCAGATACGGCATTAGTTTTTCAACATCGCGGTGCGCGGCAATCAGGTCGTCGTCAACTTCCGCCGGATAGCTGGTCATGTAGCGCAGCCGCTGCAGACCGTCGATTTCAGCCGCTGCATGCATCAAACGTGCGAGATTCCATTCCGAGCCGTCACCCGATCCCTCGGGGGCGACGCCGTGATAACTGTTGACATTCTGACCCAGGAACGTGATTTCCTGCGCACCAGCTGCCGCCAGTTGTTTCGCTTCGGCCAAAACGTCGGCGGCGGGGCGAGAAAATTCGGCACCCCGCGTATAGGGCACCACACAATAGGTACAGAACTTGTCGCAGCCTTCCTGAATGGACAAAAATGCCGATGCGCCATTGACCGAACGCTCAGATGGCAGGGAGTCGAATTTGCTTTCTTCGGGAAACTCGGTGTCGAGCACCTGGCCCGTAGCGCGAACCGCTTCGGCAACCATTTGCGGCAGACGGTGATAGGTCTGCGGGCCGAATACCATATCGACGTAAGGCGCGCGCCGCAGCACTTCCTCACCCTCGGCCTGAGCGACGCATCCGGTCACGGCCAGCACCATGTGCTTGCCTTCATGTGCCATTTTTTCTTTTTGTCGGCGCAAACGACCCAGTTCAGAATAAACTTTTTCCGCCGCCTTTTCGCGAATATGGCAGGTGTTCAAGATCACCATATCCGCGCCCTCGGACGTGTCCGCCGCCACATAGCCCAACGGACTCAAGACCTCGGCGATCCGTTCAGAATCGTAGACGTTCATCTGACAGCCATAGGTTTTGATGTGCAGCTTCTTCGCCACGCCAGTTTTTTCCTTTTTCATAAAACCCACAGCAAAGTGTGCTCAAAATATGCTGGGGACAAAACGCAAACAGGGGCCGAAGCCCCCACATTTCTGGGAAATTAGCACCAAGCGGGCGCAAGTCAAGTGTAGGGTCAATCCCCATCCGCATCTTCGCCGGGACTGTTATCCCTACCGGTATTCGTGTCGGCACCCGTGTCAACGTCCATTGGCACCCCGTACAGTTCCAGCTTGTGCCCGACAAGACGGAACCCATGCTCCGCCGCAATTTTTTCTTGAAGCGCCTCTATCGCGGCGTTGTGAAACTCAATCACCCGACCAGAGTTGATATCGATCAGATGATCGTGGTGATCGCCACTGGCTTCTTCATAGCGCGCCCGGCCATCGCCAAAATCAAGACGTTCCAAAATTCCGGCTTCTTCAAACAACCGCACGGTGCGATATACCGTGGCGATGGAGATGTTCGGGTCTTCCCCAATCGCACGGCGGTGAAGTTCTTCAACATCGGGATGGTCTGTCGCGTTGGAGAGGACACGCGCAATGACCCGACGCTGACCGGTCATCTTCATACCCTGTTCCTGACAGAGCTCCTCAATCCGTGACCGCGTCTCGGAACCCATGTTCCGCCCCTTCCCTGCTTGTTCGTATTTTTGCATATCTTGGCAATGCAGCCCAAACTGAACTCAAGGCCAGCCTAAACAAAGACCGACGGCACCCGATGCCGGGTGCCGTCGGGTATCTTTCCACCCTCACACGCTAAGGTAAAGCCTTAGCGCAAAAGTCAGATAATTATTTCTTGAACTTTATTTCTTGCGTGCGCGGGTCGCGGGCTTGCGCGGCTTGGTGCCGAGGCCAATTTTCTTCGCCAACGCGCTGCGGTGCTTGGCATAATTCGGCGCGACCATCGGATAGTCCGCCGGCAAACCCCAGCGTTCGCGGTATTCTTCCGGGGTCATATTGTAAGCCGTCTTCAAGTGACGCTTGAGCATTTTCAGCTGCTTGCCGTCTTCGAGGCAGATGATATAGTCAGGCGTCACCGATTTCTTGACGGGAAGCGCTGGTTTCGGGCGTTCGGGCAAGATCGCCTGGGTACCCAAACCGATCAAGGTCTTGTAAATGTCTTGGATCACGGAGGGCAATTCAGCCGTGGCGACAGCGTTGTTGCTGACATAAGAGGCGACGATCTCGGTCGTCAGCTCAAGAATTTCAGCGGTTTCCATTTTCTCGGTCATTTGTTTTCTCTCAACCAATCCTGATGCGTTCATGCGAGAACGGGAGCGAAGTGTTTAACTTTAAAATTACGACACTTATATAAATGACACTTATATAAACATGCAAGAAAAAGTCACGGAACTACAATGACAAAAACAACTGACAATATTGGTGCCGATTACTTTTTAGACATTACAAACGATGTTTGTCCAATGACCTTCGTGCGCACGAAATTAATGATCGAGAACATGAAACCGGGTCAAACTGCTCAAGTGCGCTTGAAAAACACCGAGCCGTTAGAAAACGTCCCGCGCAGCGTGCGCGAAATCGGTCACGAGGTTGTTTCGCTTGTACCGGAAGACCCAAACGGCGTGGCCGACGGCGTGCACCTACTGGTCATCCGAAAATCAATCTGAGTGCGAACGCCCCGGTGCATGAAGCGCCATAACCAGTGCATCGACGCTGGCACCGTCAGGCCCTGTATAATAGCCTTTGCGTCGCCCCGTCTCCCGAAACCCCAGCGCCTGGTAGAGGCTGATTGCGGGTGCATTATCAGTGGCGACTTCCAGAAACATCATTTCCAAGCCCATATCCGCGGCCAAGTCCAGGCCCTGCACCATTAAAGCCCTGGCAACGCCTTGGCCGCGTTCGGTCGGTCGCGTGGTGATGGTCAAAACCTCCGCCTCACCCCCCCCATCGCTAAATTTAGCCGCGCGAAACAAAGCAAAACCCAGCGGCGCGTCATCGTCTTCGCGTAAAATCAGATAGCCATAGGTTCCGGGCATACGCAGCGCTGTATCAAAAGACGATGCGCTCCATCCCTCATTGAAACTCTCCCCGTGTAACGCCGCCAGAACCTCTACATAACTGAGGCCCACGGCGACCACATAGTGTGAAGCGTTCAGCACCATGGCGTTATGGTCTCGCCCGACCGGCATTTTTTGGCAGCTTGGCGTCTGGCGGGCGCAGGTACAAAGGTTCCGGCGGGGGCGCGGTTTTGTCCAGCTCAAACCGCTCGGCCGCAATTTCAGCGACAATGCGCGTATCGGGCAACGCCGACGCAGTACTCATGTGCACTTCAATATCGTAACCCGCCAACATCTCCGCGGCCCGGCCTGCTGCATCTCCTACCGCAAGAACGGTCTTCGCTTGACCGAGTAGAGCGGCAAGCGCCGGTCCGTCTGCAGCCACGGCATCGCACAACACCATCAAATCCGCATCGAATATTTGCACGTAAATATCTTCGCGCTTGCTTTCCACCGCCGCCAATATGATCTGCCCTTGGCGTTGATCCACGGCGATGCCATGGGCCACCGCTTCCAACGTCGTCACGCCGATACAGGGAATGCCCAACGCCAGCGCGTAAGCGCGCGCCGTTGCAAGGCCGATGCGCATGCCGGTGAACGCGCCGGGGCCGCGGGTGACCGCAATGGCGCTCAAGTCTTTAGGCGCAACACCAGCAGACTTCAAAGCCTCCACCGCCATAGGCACCAATACCTCGGCCTGACCCCGCGACATTTCTCGTGCATCATGGGCCAGCACGACGTCCCCCTGACGCACCGTGACAGAGCAGCCGGTGGTGGCCGTATCGAGTGCTAGAAAGATGAGAGATTGTGACGTCACGGTTTATCCTTTTTTCGGTCTTACACACGTTATACTCTGCAGGCCCTCAGGATGCCAGTTTGTGGAACACAAGTTCAGGAAGCGTATATGTCTTTGATAGAAATCACCGAAACCAGCCATAATGTGGAACTGGACCTCAAGTACGCGACGTCTGACAATTTCACCGCCAAGCCCGTTTACAAACGCGCCGCATGCTACCTGCATCCGCAAGCGGAGAAAATGCTGGTCGTGGCCCGCGACCTCGCCCACACCCAAGGCTGGCGGTTGCGTATATTCGATGCCTTCCGCCCATCCGAGGTCCAATGGAAGCTGTGGAAGCACACACCCGATCCCGACTTCCTGGCCGACCCCCGACGCGGCTCACCCCATTCGCGGGGAGTCGCGGTGGATTTAACGCTGATCGATGTGGAAACCGGCGAGGCGCTCGACATGGGCACCCACTTCGATGCCTTCACCCCCCAAAGCCATCACGCCAACACCTCAGTGAGTCCTCAAGCGCAGAAAAACCGCCTTTTGCTCATGGGTCTGATGACCACGGCCGGGTGGGACTTTTACCGTAATGAGTGGTGGCACTATCAACTGTTCGACAGCCGTGACTATCAACTGTATGGCGATGCCGACCTGCCCGAACCCATGACCGCCTGATCGTCCTTAGACCTTGCCGTACACGGGCACCACCGCGCCACGCGCCGCGCCATTGTCAGGCGAGGCGAGATGGACGATGGTCGCCGCGACCTCATCAGGCTTTGGCCAAGCCTCGCAATCGGCATCCGGCATGGCTGTACGATTGGCGGGGGTGTCAAGGATCGACGGGGCCACAGCGTTAACCCAAATGCCTTCCCCCGCCAATTCTTCACCCATGGCCTGGGTCATCGCGACAACTGCGGCTTTCGATACCGTATATGCCACCATGCCTGCACCTTGGCGCGGCTCCAGTCCCGGACGCGCGGCGACGTTGACGATGCGCCCACCCATGCCCGGCCCACGCATCGCTTTAACGGCTTCGCGTGAACACAAAAAGCAGGTCTTGGCGTTCATCGACATTTGCGCATCAAATGCCTTGGCCGAAGTCTCGGCCACCGGGGACATATCAAAACCGCCCGCAATGTGGATGGAGGCCCATACCTCGCCCACGCCACCGTAAAATTGTTGTACCCGGTCCTCGTCAGTCAAATCGACATGCGTGACCATCACCACCCGCTCGTGTTCATTATACGGGAAGCGCTCAATCTCATCTTCATGAAATACCGGGATGTGCACAGTTGCCCCATGAGCGAGTAAGCGCCCGACCACAGCCTGACCCAAAGCGCCGGCTCCACCCGTGACAACAACCTGTTTATTTTTGAAAATCATGAAGAAATCCCTCAATCTTTAATGTGGCGCGTGATGAATATCACTTGAGCTTTAACCCTAAATGGAAACAATAGCCTCAAAGATCAAGTTTATGGGGCCCACAAAATGTTGATTTCATATCGATTCCTGTCTCTAACGATGGCTATGGCGTGTGCTTTTGCATTCTCGCTCACGCCCGCGTGGGCACAGGAACCCACGCCGGATGACGGTGCTTCGATTATTATGTACCACCGTTTCGGCGAAAATGATTATCCCACAACCAATACCCGGCTGGAGCAACTCGACGCTCACATCGCAGAGCTGAAGAACGGCAATTACAACATATTGCCCCTCACGGGCATTGTCGCCCGGCTCAAGAACGGCGAGAACTTTCCCCACAAATCTGTCGGCGTCACCATTGATGACGCCTATCGATCCGTTTACGCCGAGGCTTGGCCGCGCTTCAAAAAAGCGGGCATCCCGCTCACCCTGTTCGTCGCCACGGACCCCGTCGATCAAGGTCTGAGCCGCTACATGTCCTGGGATCAAATCCGCGAGATGGCCGCCGACCCGTTGGTCACCATTGGTAGCCAGACGGCAAGTCATCTGCATATGGCCGACAGTTCCAACGCACAAAACATGGCTGAACTCAAAACATCGAACCAACGCTTTCGCGAAGAACTGGGCTATACCCCCAGATTGATCGCATATCCTTATGGCGAGTTTTCCAACGCGGCCATCGCCGCAGTCAAAAAAGCCGGGTTCGTCGCCGGCTTCGGCCAGCATTCGGGGGCATTCGGGTCCAGCGACACAGCCCTAGATGACATCTACCGTCTGCCGCGTTTCGCCATGAACGAAACGTACGGCGAAGTCTCGCGCCTGAAAACGGCGGCGGGGGCCTTGCCTATTCCGGTTCAAGACCTCGTCCCACAAGACACTCTGGTCGATCCCAACAACAACCCCCCTTATGTTGGTTTTACGGTTCCCGCCGACCTGCCGCGCGCCGATCAATTGGCCTGCTTTTCCAATCAGGAAGGCAAACTCAAGCTCGAACGGCTGGGGCCGCGCATCGAAGTGCGTATGAGCCACAAGCTGCCCGCAGGCCGCACGCGCCTCAATTGCACTTTGCCCGCAGGTAACGATGGCCGCTGGCGCTGGTTCGGGCAATTGCTTTACGTAAAGTAGTACCCCTTGATGCTGGCGGTTCTTGATGAACACAGAGGATTTCAACGCATATTGCCAGTCTCTGCCCGCAACGACCTATGTCGTTCAATGGGGCGGCTCTCACGTCTGGAAAGTCGGCGGTAAAGTGTTCGCCATCGGGGGTTGGGGTGGCGGCAAGTACCCCGGCATTACCTTCAAGGTGTCGGACATGGTCTATGAAATTTTACGTGATGCACCTGGGCTGCGCCCCGCACCTTATCTGGCGTCTCGCGGCCTAAAATGGATTCAAAATTATGCAAAGCCCGGTCTTTCAGACGCCGAATTGAAAGACTATTTGGCGCAGTCTCACCGCATCGTTTCTCAAGGTCTGACGAAAAAACAACGATCCGAATTGGGCCTAGACCCGGACGAACCGCACCGTCCTCTCACAACATAAAAAAGCCCGCTCTCATCGTTTGGTGAGGCGGGCTTTTTTAAAAGATTTTGAGAACGCTCAAATCACCGGTTCAAAACCACCGTTTTGGCTAAGACGTGCACCATCCAGAAGATCCAGTTCGTTGCCGGAAATGATGGCGTGCAGTTCCGAAACGTAAACGGCGCCACGCTCAGAATAGCGATGCAGCGCGTTGGCCAAGCGTGAGCCACTCACGGGTTGCCCCTTCGCCCGCATTTCAGCCCGCATGGCACGGAATTCTTTATAGGCGCGATGTTTGTTCAGGTTGGTGATGTAGGACTGAACCGAATCATAAAGGCTATCAAAGGCCCGCACGCGATGTGATTTGCCGCTCTCGCGACCATTGGGCACGATCCCTTTGTGGTCGCTGACAAAGGTCCACTCACCAAACATGGCGTTGCCTTCCCGCACAAAGCGCGATGTGCCCCAGGCGCTTTCGGTGGCCGCCTGAGCTAGCGCCAAGGAGGGCGGGACCACATCATGATGCCGCAAAAGCGCGCTGATGTCGCCACGCCGCGTACGATAACGATCTGCCATCGCTGCCAACCAAAGACGGTCCAGCGCATTGATCTTGGAACCGGTTTGCTTTTGAGCCTGAAGTCCCCACAAGCGCGAGCGATCTTCAACGATCTGTTCGTTCACCTGCAAAACCAGCGGCAGAACGGTTTTGAAAAACACCGCCTTGCGCTCTTCGGTTTCGCGAATTTCAGCCATGTTACCGGGTAGGCTGACAAACTTCACACGGGGAACGCCCGCAGAACCTTCAAGAACTGCGCTCAAATCGTAATCCAGGCCGCCATCCTCGGGACCCGAGGCGGTTTCCATGGATGCGAGGTCGTCTGCACTGGCAAACTCATCAATCGCTGCTAGGGCATCGGCCGCAAATATCTCATTTTCCTGAGACAAGACGGTCGATGCCGCGTCTTGAGGGGAAAAGCTGGCTTGCGCCACGGACGTGCCGCTGGGCGCGGGCATAAGCCACGCTGTGCTGAACAAGACCGCAACCATAGAAGCCGCGGCGCCCAAAGAGCTCCAGTGAAATGTTTTCATATCGTATTTGTCTCGATCTACCGCACCAAAGGTCGCTGTTAAAGCCGAAGGGCCCATATGCCGTTAAGCGGGCCCGACCCCTCCTCGATCCGTCCTTTATATCTAAGACGTTTAATCGACCGATCCGTGTTTCAGGTTAGAGCTTGGTCTTAGCGCCTGCTCTGAATCCTGAAATATGGCGGCTCTTTTACGTGAAATTTTCGGGCTGTTCTAGCCCCTTTTTTCCACAACCCAGAAGTCTCTGAGAACTTTGTGGAAAATCAAATCGCCCCAAGCCAAAGAGGCCCGGGGCGATTTCAAAGTCGGCTCAATTTACGCGATTCGCGTAAAAATTCGTCAGTTAACCGCGCGAACCTCGGTCACTTCGGGAACATAGTGACGCAGCATGTTTTCAATACCGTTCTTCAGCGTTGCCGTGGAACTGGGGCAACCCGCGCAAGCACCTTGCATATGCAGGTAAACCACGCCTTCTTCGAACGAGCGGAACACGATGTCGCCGCCGTCCTGAGCCACCGCCGGGCGGACCCGCGTTTCGATCAGTTCTTTGATTTGTTTAACGACGTCGGAATCGTCTTCCCCGCCCTCAGCCGTCTCAACCGCATCGCTCATAATCGGCAGGCCTTGGGTGAAATGATCCATCACGGCGGCCAGAATGCGGGGTTTAACCACATCCCAGGCTTCTTCCTCGACTTTGGTCACGGTGACAAAATCGCCGCCGAGAAACACGCCATCGACGCCCTGAATTTCAAACAAGCGCGTCGCCAGCGGAGAGGCGCCAGCGGCGGCTGCGTCGGTGAAGTTCGCGGTACCAGCGCCCATAACCTGTGTGCCTGGCAGAAACTTGAGCGTGGCGGGGTTCGGGGTTGCTTCAGTTTGAATGAACATGGTTGTTCTCTATCTTCGTTAAACGGAAAGTGTTGGCCGGAATATGGGCCTAAATAGGCCCAGGTTCAACCCGGACGGCAGTAGGGGCATCAAGCCCTGCCGGTCAAACGTTCAGAAAACCGACTGTTTCCTTAATCTCGGCGATGATCGGTTCAGCAATAGCGCGGGCGCGTTCTGCCCCGTCTTTTAGCACCGCATCGACGTGACCGGGTTCTGCCATCAGGCGGCGCATTTCGTTCTGAATGGGGCCAAGTTTGGCCACCGCTAGGTCAGCGAGATGCTGTTTAAAGGTGCCAAAGCCTTCCCCCGCAAACTTGGCAATGGCGTCGTCGCGGTTGGTATCACTGAGCGCGGCGTAAATGCCCAACAGGTTTGCCGCTTCGGCGCGTCCCTCCAGACCCTTGGCGTCATCCGGCAACGGTTCGGTATCGGTCTTGGCCTTGCGGATTTTTTTCAAAATCGTATCAGCATCATCGGTCATGTTAATACGCGACAGTTCAGACGGGTCGGACTTGGACATTTTCTTAGTGCCGTCCTTAAGGCTCATCACCCGCGTTGCGGTGCCCAAAATCAATGGTTCAGGCATCGGAAAGAAATCTTCAACGCCGAAATCATTGTTGAACTTGGCGGCGATGTCGCGGGTCAGCTCCAAATGTTGCTTTTGGTCCTCGCCCACAGGAACGTGGGTGGCCTTGTACAACAAGATGTCGGCCGCCATCAGGTTGGGGTACGCGTATAGCCCAACCGAAGCGTTCTCGCTGTTTTTACCCGCCTTGTCCTTAAACTGGGTCATGCGGTTGAGCCAGCCAAGCCGAGCCACACAATTGAAAATCCACGCCAATTCCGCGTGCCCCGGAACCTGTGACTGGTTGAAAATGATGTGCTTTTTTGCATCAACACCCGATGCAATCATCGCCGCCGCCACTTCACGGGTCGATGCGGTCAGCGCCTTGGGGTCTTGCCACTGGGTAATGGCGTGCATATCGACAACGCAAAAGAGGCACTCATAGTCGTTCTGCAATTTGACCCAATTGCGCACCGCGCCCAGGTAGTTGCCAAGGTGAAGATTACCCGTGGGCTGAACGCCCGAAAAAATGCGTGACATAAAGTCAAAGCCCTTCCGTTTGGACCGGATGAGAATGTGCCGGTGTGTAAATATAAGGAATTCAATCGTGTGCTGGCGTTATGAACTGCCGTTTTGATCCGGTCAAGCCTTCGAAGCATCCTTTGCCGGGCGGCGCATCCAGCCTTTGACATCGCCAAGCCTCGCCGCACCGAAAACATGGGCGCAAATGCCATACGTCACCATGCCGCCGCCAACAATCACCGCCAAGCCCAAGGCCTTTTCAGACGAGCCGCCGCCAAGCCAGCCTTTAAGCTCTACCATCAACAACCAATTGAGCATCACCACTGCCGCCGCCATCACTGCGGTTGCCGACAGCGTACGCCACAAACGGCGACGCAAACGCCCGTCAAAATGAAACTGACCGCGCCGGACCAGAAAAAATGTCAACAATCCTGCATTGAGCCACTGGCTGACCACCGTCGCTGCCGCCAGTCCCACATGCGCCAGCGGTCCCATCAGTGACAAGGCAATCACAATGTTCACCACCACGCACAACCCGCCGATTTTGATCGGAGTGGACATGTCTTCGCGAGCAAAATAGCCCGGTGCCAGCGCCTTAACCAGCACGTAGGCCGGCAGGCCACAGGCAAACACCATCAGCGCCATAGCCGTCTTTGCGGTGGCGTCTGCCGTGAACTCTCCGCGCTCGAACAACACCGACACGATCGTATCGGGGATCACAAATAACGCCACAGCGGCAGGCAAGGTCAGCAGCAAGGCAAATTCCACCGCACGGTTTTGGCTGTTCATCGCGCCAGCCTCATCGCCGGATTTGATCTGGCGCGCCAAAAGCGGCAGCAACGCCGTGCCCACCGCGACGCCCACGACCCCCAAGGGCAATTGCACTAAGCGATCGGCATAAAACAGATAAGAAATCGAACCCGACACCAACAACGACGCGATCACGGTGTCGATCAGCAAACTAATCTGATAAATACCCGCACCAACGGCGACCGGAGCAATGCGCTTGAGCAGGCGTTTAACATCGTCGGTCATCCTGGGGCGCACCAAACGCGGCATCCACCCTGCACGTCCCGTATGCCAGATCATCCACGCCAACTGCACCACGCCCGCACCTGCGATCCCCCAACTGAGCGCATGGGCCGGGGACGGCATCGCCGGGGTCAGTGCGAACACGGCGGTGATCAGCGTTAAATTCAACAAAATCGGCGTGGCTGCCGCGGCCCAAAATTTTCCCAATGAATTGAGAATCCCGCCCAGCAGCGAAACCAGTGAAATGAACACCAGATAGGGAAAAGTGATGCGCATCAAATCAACGGCAAGTTGGTATTTTTGCGGCTCATCAACAAAGCCGGGGGCGATGACCCTCACCACCCAGGGCATGGTCAGCTCGATCAAAATGGTAAAGAGCAACAACACCACAAGCAGCCCACTTTGCGCCTGGGCGGCAAAAGTCCGTGCGCCGTGAGCACTATCGGGGTCTGCTTCGGTTTCCAATTTGCCCGCAAAAATAGGTACGAAAGCAAGATTGAATGCGCCTTCTGCAAACAAACGGCGAAACAGATTGGGCAGCTTGAACGCAACAAAAAAAACATCCGCCATCCAACCCGCACCCAACACCCAGGCCACGGCGACATCGCGGACGAAACCCAGCAACCTTGAGATCAAGGTCATGGAACCGACGGTGGCAATAGCACGAATAAGCACGATGGACCGGACCCCCAGGACGTTCACAAGAGAGGCGTTGAAGACACGAGAGAATCTGCCACTCTAAAACCCAGTATACTTTTTTTGATGGCGTCCAAAAGCATACGAAAAAACGAGATGCTTTTTTATCGCCTGATCCTGGCGTAATAAAGACTGGCTTAATAAAGTCTGGCGTGTGCACAGCTGACCGGGAAAGACACCGAATATGACGGATACCCTTGATTGCGTTGTGATCGGCGCAGGCGTGGTCGGTTTGGCTGTTGGTCGAGCCATGGCGCTGCGTGGGCGAGAAGTGATTGTTCTGGAGGCCGAAACCGCCATCGGCACCGTCACAAGTTCACGCAACTCCGAGGTTATCCACGCTGGAATTTACTATCCCGAAGGCAGCCTCAAGGGGCGGCTCTGCGTGCAGGGCAAGTGGATGCTGTACGACTACCTGGAGCAGCACGGGGTCGACCACCAACGTTGCGGCAAACTGGTGGTCGCCACCAATGACGCCGAGGTCGATATTTTGCACAGCGTCATAAAGAAGGCCGCCGCCAACGGCTGTACCGAACTCGATTGGCTGGACGGCGCCGAAGCGATGACGCTCGAGCCAGAACTGAAGTGCCTGAAAGCCCTGTCGTCGCCGACCACCGGCATTGTCGACAGCCACGGCTATATGCTGAGCCTGCAAGGCGAGATTGAGGCCCACGGCGGTGCGGTGGTTATGGCAAGCCCCTTGATCGACGGCAAGGTTCGCGCTGATGGCATCTTGCTGCGCATCGGCGGAGCGGAGCCCATGGAGGTGCTGTGCAAAACCGTCATCAACAGTGCCGGGCTCGATGCCCAGTCCGTGGCCCATGCATTAAGCGGCTTTCCCTGTGCACATATCCCCGAACGTTACCTGTGCAAGGGCAACTATTTCACGCTGAGCGGCAAAGCGCCGTTCTCACAATTGGTTTATCCGGTTCCCGGTGCGGCGTCATTGGGTTGCCATTACACCCGCGACCTGGGCGGGCAGGGCCGCTTTGGTCCCGACGCGGAATGGGTCGATGAGATCAATTACGAGGTCAATCCCGCCAGGGGCGATTCTTTTTATGAGCAAATTCGCCGGTATTGGCCGGGCTTGCGCGATAACACCCTTAGCCCGGCCTATTCAGGCATCCGACCGAAGCTTCAAGCCCCCGGCGAACCCGCCCAAGACTTCAAGATCGAAGGCCAAAAACACCACGGTGTCGCGGGCTGGGTGAACCTGTTCGGCATTGAATCGCCGGGCCTCACCTCGTCGCTTGCGATCGGCGAGTATGTAGCGCAGATGCTCGACTGAGTAGCCAAGGCATTACGGGGGGGCTTCATTTTCAGGAATCGGGGCGCCTCTCGACGTACCGATGGCGCGCAGCAAAGCCGTGGTCAGGGATTTGATCTTGGTTTCTGAATCCACCTTCAGACCAAACACGTCGCGCACGTAAAAAACATCAACCGCGCGCTCGCCGTACGTCGAAATATGCGCCGAGGTGATTTGCACCCCCAAGTCCGTCAACGCCCGAGTGACATCATGCAAAAAACCCTGGCGATTGCGGCCGTTGACTTCGACCACAGTTGCCGATTGCGAGGCTTCATTATTCACCAGCACGCGGGGGGGAACTTCAAACACGCTTGTGCGGAGCTTCATCTGACGCTTGCGTTCCGTGGCCAATTCCCGTTCAGGACGGACTTGCCCTGTCAGCGCTTCTTCAATGCGTTTTTTCAGACGCGCAAGCTTTTCCGTGCCTCTCACGGCATGTTCTTCGACGTTTTGAACCCAGAACGTATCCAGCGCCATGCCGTTGCCCAGCGTGGCAATTTTGGCATCGACAACGTTTGCCCCTGCAAGCGACATCGCCCCGGCGATGGATGCAAACAGGCCTGGATGATCAAGGGTGTGAATCAGAACTTCGGTAACGTCGATATCTTCGGCAACGCGGGTTTCAAGGACCAGTTTCTGGCCGCTACGTTCCGCATCACGCACGATTTCAGCGTGGTGCGCCAAGTCTTCGGCGCTGTAGGCCAAGAAGTAATTCGCGTGGCCTTGGGCGAGGAGCCAGTCCACATCATCGTTTGACCAATGATCCAGATTGTCGATCAATTTCTTGCGCACCCGATCGGCACGCGCTTCACGGCGCTGGGCGGGCAGGCCACCGGTCATCAGTTCCTGTGCGCCGTAATACAGCTCTCGCAACAACGACGCCTTCCACCCGTTCCACACCGTCGGCCCCACTGCGCGAGTGTCGGCCACGGTCAAAATCAGCAACAAGCGCAGCCATTCCGGCGATTGCACCAGGGCGACAAAATCCTTGATGGTTTTGGGGTCGTCCAGATCGCGCTTGTAGGCGTTGCGGTTCATGTCCAGGTGATGCAGCACCAACCAGGCCACAGTTTCGGTTTCCCATTCGTTCAAACCAAAACGCGGGCAAAGTTTCTTGGCAACCTCCGCCCCCACCACAGAATGATCCCCGCCACGGCCTTTAGCGATATCGTGCAACAACACCGCGACATACAAAACCCGACGCGATTGGAGGTCTTTGAACACTTCGCAGCTAAGCGGGTGGTCTTCGGCCAACAATCCGCGCTCGATCTGGCTCACGATATCGATGGCGCGGATGGTGTGCTCGTCAACGGTATAGACGTGATACATGTCGTATTGCATCTGCGCCACCACGCGCCCGAAATCGGGGACAAAACGCCCTAGCACGCCCGACTCGTTGAGCCGCATCAGCACTTGCTTCGGACCCTTGGGCAAAGTCAGCATCTCAAGAAACAAGGCATTTGCGGTCGGGTCGTTTTGGATTTTTTTATCGATGAGCTTCAGGTTTCGGCTCACCAGACGCAAGGCTTCGGGATGGATGTCGAGGTCGTATTTCTCCGCTTCATAAAACAACCGCAACAAATTGACAGGATCTTCTTTGAAGACCTTAGGATGCTCAAAGGTCAACCGCCCGCTGTCAACTTTGAAACCGGGAAACTTACGTTTGCGAAAGTTAAACGACGGCATGGTGATGCGGGGTTTTTTGGTGTGCTGATGTTCCAGCACTGCACAAATCACCCGTGTCAGGTCGCCAACATCCTTGGCAACCAGAAAGTAGTGCTTCATAAAACGCTCGACCGCGCTAACGCCTCTGCGATCCGAATAGTCCATGCGTTGGGCCAAGTCGTTTTGAACATTGAAGCTGATGGTTTCATCCGGGCGACCGCTGAGGTAATGCAGATGGCAACGCACCGTCCACAAGAATTTCTGCGCCTTATTGAACCGCCGCGCATCGTCCTTGTGCAAAACACCTTTTTCCACCAAGCCGGAAATGTCATCGACACGGTACAAAAATTTGGCGATCCAAAACAAGGTTTGCAGATCGCGCAAACCGCCCTTGCCGTCCTTGATATTGGGTTCCAACACATAGCGGGAATCGCCCATACGATCGTGACGCTGATCGCGCTCTTCCAGCTTGGCTTTAACGAACTCCGCTTCCTGACCGTGAATGACGTCACGCTCAAAGCGCTTTTCAAACGCCACGAACAAAACATGATTGCCGCTAATCCAACGCGCTTCCAGCAGGCTGGTGGAAATGGTGATGTCGCCCTTGGCCATACGAATGCCTTCGTCGATGGTGCGCGTGGCGTGACCGACTTTGAGACCCATGTCCCACAACATGTAGAGCATCCATTCCACCGCATCGGTGGTGGCGGGGTGGGGGGTTTTCGGCAGCAAAAACATCAAATCCAAATCGGAGTGCGGCGAAATTTCCGCCCGTCCATACCCACCAGTGGCGATCAGGCTGATGGCTTCATCAGGCATCTCGAAAACGTGGGTGATAGTGAATTCATGCAAAGTGCGGATCAATTGGTCGAGCAGGAACGCGCCCTCGCGCAGGGTCCTGGCACCGGTGGCCTCACGAGTCTCAAAACGCCTCTGGACCTCAGCGCGTCCCGCTTCAAGTGCACGCTTGAACACTTTAAGGGCGTTGGCCCGTGCTTTGGGTTTTCTAACGTTGCCCGCGTGTGCAATCGCACACAGCTCCGCCATGAAAGTTTTTCGACAAATAACGCCGCGTGGGTCTTTGATCTTCAAACGCATTTATGTTGTCCACCTGCCGTTTTGATTCCCCAACCATCGCAGCCTGTTGTTTGATGTTTATATAAGAGATGGAGCCCGTGAACGAGAGGCAATTCATCTTCTCGTTCGACCACAGCTTAAAAGCTCTCGCGTTTCTTGTGTCGTGGCAATGTTTTCGCTCTAATGACGCTCAGCCGTTTCGACAACAATTGGTGCCAATCCTCAATGTCCAGCCCGCCAAGGTCCAGCCAACTCTGCAAAGACGAATGCAATCATCTTATTGCGCGGGCAAAAGAGATGACTGCCATGCTCAACGCATTACCGTCACAAGATGAGGCGCATTTTTTGGACGACTGGCGCGCCCAGGCTGAAGCCATGCGCGACAACCCAACACTGGAGTCTCTTGGCGGAGAATTGGCATTGGAGAACCTATCGCTGGAACTGCGCCGCTTATGGCTGCAGCATACCTATGCCCATTCCAGCGATTATATGATGTCACCCCCGCACACCCAGCGCAAATACCTGCCCGATGGCGCGCGCATCGGATTTCCCTATGACCGTTGGCTAAGGCCCCAAATTTTGGAACACCGCCTAAGCGCGCTGCACTCTGCGCCAAAGGGCTGGCTTGGGCGGGCGTATCTTTTTGCCAACGCCATGGCGGCAATCACCACGACCTTGCAGGTCTACCGTGCGTTCGCCCGCAAAACCTGGCCCCAATTAGCAGCCACCCCCCGATCTCCCCTGTCGCTACACTGGTTCGGTGGATATTTTGAAATTATCAAAACGCTACATCTGGTTTGCGACGACCATCTGCACGGCCGCAAGCACACTCGTCAGCAGGACCTGTGTTCGGCGGTTGAGTGCGGCGTCGCGGATGTGGTGCTGATCGAACCGATCGCCGCCAACATCGACCTTGAAGTGTTCGATCTCGACGCCTTCATCCGCGCCTGGAAACGTCGCCCCGCAGACGCGCGGCCTTGCTCAATCATTATCGATGCGTCTTTAAGCGCCAGCATATTTCCCATCGAAAGGCTGTGCCTTGATCTTGGACCGAACCCGCCCGCAATGGTGATCTTGGTGCGCTCGGGGTTGAAGCTCGATCAGGAAGGGCTAGAGCTGTCCAACGCCGGGCTGCTAAACCTGTGGATGGCGGATGATCCCGACAACGCCAAGCGGTTCGACCAACTCACCGACACCTTGGAGGTTTCACGCACCACCGTGGGCGCTAACTTGTCGCAAAACGAATACGCAGCACTCAGCGCACCTTTTTTTCTCGACCCGGACGCGCTGTCGCGCCACGCCGCCGCCGTGTTCGCCAACAACCGTGATTTGGCCGCGGCACTGTCACGCACGATCAAACCAGAAGGTACGTTGTTCAGTCATGTCGCACATCCGGGTCTGGGCAAGCACAAGCATTTGTCTTGGGCCGAGGCCCCCTATATCAATCTGCACTACCGCCCCGACGACGATACGGCACGGGCGTTTCTGCACGAAGTCTTGCTATTTGAGGCCCGCGCCCGAACCCTCACATTCCAATCGGGCAGCAGCTTCGGCTTTCGCGGCCACCGTTTTGAAATGGGCTTTGCCCGCGGCCTCAAAAACAGCACCCTGCGCGTTGCCATGGGGGCGCGAAACGGCCCGTCCAAGCCCGGTGTGATCCAGCTGTTTCAAGACCTTGCCACCTATCCCGATTTTGCCGCGTTGCGCGCCGCCTATCCGCAAATCGCGGCCAACCAGTCCGACGACCCCATTCAGGAAGAAGCGTGAGCGATCAAGCCTTACCCACCCTGTACAGCTTTCGCCGCTGCCCTTATGCGATGCGGGCGCGCATGGCGTTGTTCGCCAGCGCCATGCCCTATGTGCTGCGCGAAGTAGTGTTGCGCGACAAACCCGCCGACATGCTGGCCCTGTCGCCGAAAGGCACGGTGCCCGTGTTGCAGCTGCCCAGCGGACAAGTGATTGACGAAAGCCTTGATGTGATGCGCTGGGCGCTGGGTCACCACGACCCCCTTAAATGGTTGAAGCCACAAAGCGGCAACGCTAAGACCATGACCGCGCTGGTCCAGACCTGCGACAGCGAATTCAAGACCCATCTTGATCGCTACAAATACGCCAGCCGCTATGAGGATTGCGAGCCGTTGGTCCATCGCAAGGCCGGTGAGGATTTCTTGCGGCAGTTGGAAACGCACCTTGGGCCGCACCCGTACCTGTTTGGCGATCACGCCACGCTGGCCGACATCGCCATCGCGCCGTTCGTGCGCCAGTTTGCCCTCGCCGACTGGGATTGGTTTTTCGCTACGCCCTTTCCCAACGTGCACCGCTGGCTGAACGCATTCATCGCCAACCCACCGTTCACCGCCGTAATGGATAAGGTCGAGCCATGGAAACCGGGTGATGAGGACGTCGTTGTTGGCCCACAGCCGTCGTCCTAACTTTCAATATCCATAGCTTTCAATCTATAGAGAAAATCCAAGGCTTCGCGAGGTGTCATTTCGTCGGGCAGAACTGCCTTCACCGCGCCCTCGACCTCAGATGCTTTGCGCGGTTCTGACGTCGTCGCCCTGGGGCTTGCGGGGGCATGGGAAAACAGCGGTAGGTCGTCGGCCAGCTTGGTGACCGTGGACGATTGCTCGCCCTCTTCCAAAGACTTCAAAATCTGCTCGGCGCGGCAGATCACGGCGGTGGGTAAGCCGGCCAACTGACCGACGTGAATACCGTAAGAACGGTCCGCCGCGCCGGGGCCGACTTCATGCAGAAACACGACGTCGCCTTGCCATTCTTTTACTTTCATAGCATGACATGAAAGTCCATCGAGCTTGGCTTGCAGCGCTGTCAGTTCGTGATAATGGGTGGCAAATAATGACCGGCATTTGTTAACTTCATGCAGGTGTTCGATCACCGCCCAGGCGATGGACAAACCATCGAACGTCGACGTGCCCCGGCCGATTTCATCCAAGATCACCAGCGCCCGCTCGCCCGCCTGATTGAGAATTGCCGCAGTTTCGACCATTTCAACCATGAACGTCGAGCGCCCACGCGCCAGATCATCCGCCGCGCCAACACGCGAAAACAGGCGATCCACCACACCGATGCGCGCGCGCCCAGCCGGAACGAACGAGCCCATTTGCGCCATCACCGCAATCAGCGCATTTTGCCGTAAAAAGGTCGATTTACCCGCCATATTGGGGCCCGTCAACAACCACAGCCGCCCCAGCTCGTCATCTTGAGCACAGTCGTTGGCGACGAATTTTTCCCCCGCGCCCGCTTCCAATGCGGCCTCGACCACCGGGTGGCGGCCCTGAGCAATGTCAAAGTCCAAGCTATTGTCGATCAACGGCCGGGTCAGGCGGCGTTCTACCGCCAATTGGGCCAGTCCCGTCGCCACATCCAATTGCGCCAGCGCCCGTGCCGCCAGGGCGATTGCATCGGCACGATCCATCACACGGGCGGCAAGGTGTTCGAATACATCTTGTTCCAGCGCCACCGCGCCATCTGCGGCGCGGGCGATCTTGCCTTCCAGTTCGGACAGTTCAACTGTTGAAAAACGCACCGCATTGGCCATGGTCTGGCGGTGGATATAAGGCCCATCCGCGCCCATCAGTTTGTCGCCGTGCTTGGCCGAGACCTCAATAAAATAGCCCAATACGTTGTTGTGCTTGACCTTCAGCGCACTCAGCCCGGTATCGGTTTGGTAACTGCCCTGCAAGCCCGCGATCAGACGACGGCTTTCATCACGCATCATGCGCAGTTCGTCCAGATCGGCGCGATAGCCCGCCCGAACGAAACCACCGTCTCGCACCAGCACAGGCAGATCGTCGCCGAGCGCAATGTTCAATTCACTCACCAGCTCGCCATGCGCGCCGAGGTTTTCCAAACTCTGGCCAAGACCCGCCGAGATCGCCTTGCCATCAAATATATCCCGCGCGACGGCGCTCAACGCCAGCCCATCGCGCACCGCCGCCAAATCACGCGGCCCGCCGCGACCCAAAGTGACACGGGTCAGGGCGCGCTCAAGGTCGGGGCAACGCACCAACAAGGCGCGCACATCTTCGCGCACGCGGCTGTCATCGACGCAAAATTGCACATCGCAAAAGCGGCCTTCGATCACGGCGACATCCGTCAACGGCGCGGCCAAACGATCCGCCAGTAGACGTGCGCCAGCGCCCGTAACGGTGCGATCAATCACCGATAGCAACGAGCCCTTGCGTGTCCCAGTAAGGGTTTCAGCCAGTTCCAGATTGCGCCGGGTCGCCGCGTCAATTTCCATCACCCCACCCGCAGCGATTCGCACCGGTGGGGCGATACGTGGCAATTTGCCCTTTTGCGTCAGTTCCACGTAATCGATCAACGCGCCCGCCGCCGCCACCTCGGCACGGGTAAAGCCGCCAAAGGATTCCAGCGTCTTCACCCCAAACAAGGTTTCCAGACGCTTAGCCCCGTTGGAGCTGTCAAACCGCGCCGCCGGTTGTGGGGTTAATGCATCCTGCCAGTCGTCCAGAACAAAACGAAAGGCATCGCGGTGCATCAAGCTGTCGGGGTGCAGCACTTCGCCGGGCCTTAGCCTTGCGAGCTGCGCGCCCAATTGATCGGGGGCGGAGGCCTGAGCAAAAAACTGCCCTGTAGACACGTCGATCCACGCCAAGCCCAACGCTCCCTGGGCTTCAGCGACAGCGGCCAGATAGTTGTTGGAGCGCGCATCCAGCAAAGAATCTTCGGTAATGGTGCCGGGCGTGACGACCCGCACCACTTCGCGCCGCACCACTGATTTCGCGCCGCGCTTTTTGGCTTCCGCCGGATCTTCGGTTTGTTCGCAAACCGCGACGCGAAAACCCTTGCGGATCAGACGCGACAGATACTGTTCATGGCTGTGCACCGGCACGCCACACATGGGGATGTCATCGCCGTTATGCTTACCGCGCTTGGTCAATGTGATGTCCAGCGCCGCAGCGGCCTTTTCGGCGTCGGCGAAAAACATCTCGTAAAAATCACCCATACGATAGAACAACACAGCGTCCGGGTGGTCTGCTTTGATGGACAAAAACTGCGCCATCATCGGCGTTACAGGCGTATCGGAAGAGGCCGTGTTTGGGGCCGTACTCGGGTCTGGGCTGGGAGCCGTTGCGGGGCTGTTCTGGTTCATATTGGTTATGCGGCAATCCGGCGTTAAAAGGTCCCCCACCATACCCACCCCGCAGGGGCGAGATCAACACGCGAAACACCTATATTCTCAAGTCTTAAGGCCCAAAGCACCTTGGCCTCGAGACAGAAGCGGCTTAACATGAACGTTCAAAATCAAAAAGACCTAAGCCTGGAGGCCCCTCGTGAACACCACACCACAAATCTCCCGTGAAGCCGTCGGCGTTTTCAAAGACCGCACCAGCTTTGAAGCCGCGGTTCACCATCTGCTGGATGGTGGGTTTGAGCGCACAGACCTGTCGGTGCTCGATGGTCATGAATCCCTCGACGTTGCAGGCGAACCGGGCAAACCGTGGAAAGACGTTTTGTCCGCCATGGTCGGTGAAATCAAATACGAAGGCTCGCTGGTCGCTGCTGGCGCAATCTTGCTTGCCGGCGGCCCAACCGCAGCGCTGATCGCCAGCATCATCGGTGCGGCTACGGCGGGTGTGGCAGCGAAAGAGGTGCTCGACGAAGTCACCTCGACCCCCAACAGCGAAGATTTTGCCAACGCCTTGGCCGCAGGCGGCTTGATCTTGTGGGTTACCTGCACAGATGCGAGCCGGGAAACTGCCGCACTGAAGCTGCTTGGACAATTCGACGCCGCCAACGTCCACATTCACGAGCGCACATCTTAAAGCGCGCCCCGTACCCCAGCTGAGAGATCTCCCCATGCACGATGATAATAAAATGAGCGCCATGGACCAAGAAGCATTGGTCATGCACGCCAGTGGTCGCCCCGGAAAATTTGAAATCCGTGCGACCAAGCCCCTCACCACCCAGCGCGACTTGTCCCTGGCCTACAGCCCCGGCGTCGCCGCGCCGTGCCTGGAAATCCAGCGCGATCCACACTTGGCCTATGACTACACCGCTAAGGGCAACCTGGTGGCGATCATTTCCAACGGTACCGCGGTTCTCGGCCTTGGCGATTTGGGCGCACAGGCGTCCAAACCGGTGATGGAAGGCAAGGCGGTTTTGTTCAAGCGCTTCGCCGACATCGACGGCATCGATCTGGAAGTCGATACCCGTGACGTCGATGAGTTTGTCAACTGCGTCAAGTTGCTCGGCCCCACCTTCGGCGGCATCAACCTCGAAGACATCGCCGCACCCGATTGCTTCATCATCGAACAGCAATTGCGCGAATTGATGGACATTCCGGTCTTTCATGACGACCAACACGGCACCGCGATCATCACCGCCGCGGGCCTGATCAACGCCTGTCAGCTGACCGGCCGGGAAATGTCCGACATCAAGATCGTCGTCAACGGCGCGGGCGCTGCGGCTATTGCCTGTATCGAACTGGCCCAGTGCCTGGGCGTGCGCGCCGACAACACCATCATGTGCGACAGCAAAGGCGTCATTTATCAAGGCCGTGAAGCCGGTATGAACCAGTGGAAAGCCGCCCACGCCGCCGCCACCGACGCGCGCACCTTGGAAGATGCACTCAAGGGCGCCGACGTGTTCTTAGGCCTGTCGGTCAAAGGGGCGCTGACCCCCCAAATGGTTGAAGGCATGGCCGAACGCCCGATCATTTTCGCCATGGCCAATCCCGATCCTGAAATCACCCCGGAAGACGCCAAAGCTGTGCGCCCCGACGCCATCATTGCCACCGGGCGCTCAGATTATCCCAACCAGATCAACAATGTACTGGGGTTCCCATACATTTTCCGCGGTGCCCTGGATGTACGCGCCACCACCATCAATGAGGACATGAAAACCGCCGCCGCTCACGCCATCGCATCGCTGGCGCGTGAAGACGTTCCCGACGAAGTTGACATGGCCTATTCCGGAAAGCACCTGCAATATGGGCCTGAATACATCATTCCCGCCCCATTTGATCCGCGTCTGATTACTACGGTGCCACCCGCTGTCGCCCAAGCGGCGATGGAGTCCGGCGTTGCCCGCCGCCCGCTCATCGATATGGATGCGTACCGCAATGAACTGACCGCGCGCCTGGACCCCACCGCGCCCAGCTTGCAGGCCATTTTTGAAGACGTGCACCTGCACCCGCGCCGCGTTGTGTTCGCCGAGGGCGAAGAAGAAAAGTCAATCCGCGCTGCCGTCGCATTTTACAATGCAGGCTATGGATACCCCGTTTTGGTGGGTCGCGAAGAACAGGTTCTCGCCACCATGCGCGATCTTGGCCTGCCCAAACTGGACGGCGTGGAAATCACCAATGCCAAATTATCCGACGCCACCGAAAGATATACGGATGAAGTCTACGAACGCCTGCAGCGCCACGGTAAATTGTTCCGTGACTGCCAGCGTATGGTCAATCAAAACCGCAACGTCTTTGCGGCTTGTATGGTTTCTCAAGGTGATGCCGACGCCATGGTCACAGGCCTGACGCGCAACTACCACGCCGTGCTCAAAGACATCACCAATGTGATCGATCCGTCTCCGGACCAGTCCGTTGTCGGCCTGACGCTGATGGTGGCGCAAGGACGTACGGTGTTTATGGCCGACACCGCCGTCAATGTGAAACCCGATGCACAGCAGCTGGCCGACACCGCCATCCAAGCCGCCGCCAAGGTGCGCCATTTGGGCCAGGACCCGCGCGTGGCGCTTTTGTCGTTCGCCAATTTCGGCAACCCTAAGCCTGAACTTACACAGGTGATGCGCGACGCCGTTAAAATCCTTGATGAATCCCATGTTTCGTTCGAATACGAGGGCGAGATGAGCGCTGAAATCGCGCTTGATTACGATTTGCAGCGTCGCTTTTATCCATTTACGCGCCTGTCCGGTGCCGCCAATATTCTTGTATTGCCGGGCATGAATGCCGCCAGTATCGCCTCTGGCTTGGTGCAGCAGTTGGGCGGTGGAACGGTGATCGGGCCGCTGCTTTTGGGTCTTTCAAAACCGGCGCAGATCGTGCCGATGGGTGCCACCGTTTCGGACTTGGTCAATTTGGCTGCATTGGCAGCGCATGACGCCATTTAAGGCAACTGCACACGCAGGCCCAAGGGTGGGCGCACTGACGAAAACGCAGCGCCAAAAGCATCCATGAACTTAACCCATTTTCTGTGATGGACGGATCAAGGGGAGTTTTCATTTGCCCAATGATCAAACGACAAAATCGCACCTGTCCTGTTTGTCACAAATCTGATACATAAACTTTTCGTACCCAGCTTTATGGGTGCGCTTTTATTTATGTTCCTGACGGTTCCTTGCCCAGGACGGCCTCATGAAGGAAACTTGAGACCATGACAAATACCCCCACCCCGCCCAAACCCAAAACCACGCTCGACAAGGATCTGAAAAAGATCACCAAGGTCGAAGCCGCCGCGCAGGTCCAAAGCCAAGCCATGGCACGCGTTGGGCTGGGTGTTTTGTTTTTGGTCGCGGTGTGGATATTCACCTCCACCCAGGGCGTGGCCTTCAGCCCATTCGTGGTTGCCGCAGCGGTCATCGGCGGTTACATGGCCATCAACATCGGTGCCAACGATGTCGCCAACAATGTCGGCCCGGCGGTGGGTTCAAAAGCCCTAACCCTAACCGGCGCAATTTTAATCGCCTCGATTTTCGAAGCGGGCGGCGCATTGATCGCGGGCGGCGATGTGGTTTCCACCATCAAAAGCGGCATCATCGACCCCAGTCTGATGCCCGATGCGGCGACGTTCATGACCACAATGCTCGCAGCGCTGCTGGCCGCTGCATTGTGGCTCAACCTCGCAACGTATCTGGGTGCACCCGTATCCACCACCCACGCCATCGTTGGTGGCGTCATGGGCGCGGGCATTGCCGCCACCGGGTTTGGCGCGGTGAACTGGAGCACCATGAGCAAGATCGCTGCCAGCTGGGTGATTTCCCCGATTATGGGTGGCGTCATTGCCGCCTTGTTCTTGTATTTTTTGAAGGTCAACGTGTTGTACAAGGCCGATAAAATCACGGCCGCCAAACGCTGGGTTCCGGTTGTGGTCGCCATCATGGCCGGTGCATTCACCATGTACCTGATGACCAAGGGCATCAAAAAAGTATACAAATCCAACTGGATGGAAACCATCACCGCAGGCATCGCCATCTATGCCGTGGCGTGGTATGCCACCCGCGCGCGCATTCAGTCCGTATCCCAACATATGGAAAATCGCCGTAAATCTGTCAACGCGCTGTTCGTGCTGCCGCTGATCATTTCCGCCGCATTGCTGTCATTTGCCCATGGCGCAAATGACGTCGCAAATGCCGTCGGCCCACTGGCAGCGATCGTTTCCGCCGCCAGCAGTGGCGAAATTGTCACCAAGGCGGGTATTCCGCTGTGGGTCATGTTGGTCGGTGCGGTTGGTATTTCCCTTGGCCTGATGTTGTTTGGGCCGCGTTTGATCAAAACTGTCGGCCAGGAAATCACCAAACTCAACCCCGTGCGCGCTTTCTGCGTGGCGCTGTCGGCAGCCATCACCGTGATCATCGCATCCGCGCTGGGATTGCCCGTGAGTTCCACCCACATTGCGGTGGGTGGTGTGTTCGGTGTCGGATTTTTGCGCGAATACCTCAGCCGCCGCGAAACACGACAGCGCCGCCTTTCCCCATTGGCCGCCGCCGGTGCAGGCATGACCCAGGGCCTGCACACTATCGAAGAGGCCGCGCCGCCACTGCAACACCTGCCGGGCAGCTCCGCAGCACCACAACCAACACCCAACAAAGCCGTTCGCAAAGCCAACCAGCGCAAGCTGGTGCGCCGCACCCACGCGTGGACGATCGCCGCGGCGTGGGTCATCACCGTACCGCTGGCCGCACTGTTGGCCGCAGGCCTTTACTTCGCAATGACCAAAATGGGTGTGCACCCATAAAGAGTGTCTGCTCGTGCAAGACTTTGCCACAGTTTATCGATGGTGAGGAGGTCCGGGCAGGCGCTCTCGCTGCGGCGGCCTCCACCTCAACGAAGCAACGGTGTTAAGCAATCGGCGCTTAGGCTTAGCGCATGCCCAGGACTTCGACGGATTTGACGATCACATCGGCACCGTTATTGATGATGGCGACGGCATCGAACGGATCGCGGAAGCTGGCATCGCGAGCACTGAGGACTTTTTTGCCATCCAGGCTGACTGCCATTTGGCCGTTTTTTGTGCGAGTCCATTCCAGGCTATGGTTTTTCTTGTCTTCCAGGCCATCGATCGAAACGCTGTCGATGGTGCCTTGGCCACGCTTGGTCACGCGCACCAAATCCAGAGATGCGCCGCGGGCAACTTGCTTGGGCGTATAGACCAAACGGTAACCAGAATCACCAGTGCCCTGGGTCAGTCCATAAGCGAAACTGCCCTCGCCTTTCCACGACGAAAAGTTTGCCGTCAGGGCAAAGGCGTTGGAAATGCGCACCCGTGAACTCAGCACCGCAGGCTCGGCCTTGACGGCTGGGGCCGCCGGAGCGGTATTGGTGTTGGTGTTATTCTTGTTTGCCCCCTGCAGCACCGCGCCAAGGATCGAAATCGCCAGTTGTTCCTTGGTAATTTTACCATTCTGAGTCGCCGCCGCAGTGCCCGATGACCCCGCAACCGCCTTGGACCGCAGGCCATAGCCTTGCTCAACCCAATATTCACCGGCAACAATGGTCCAGGTCGGGTTGCGGATGATGTCGCCATCGGCGAAATCATCAAACAACAGCCGTTCGGTCCAGGGACGTTCATAACGCGCCATCAAATCACGCAGATCGCGCAAAAACATTCGATCCGCGGCGCGGGCTTTTTCAGCCTCATCGACCAAAGATTTGAGGTCCTTAAGAAGACTTTTCGCTCCCACTGAGGATGACGCCGTCGCCGAGCCCGGCGGCGCCCAAGTTTCATAACGGCTGGTTTGGGCCTGTGCTGTAAGTGGCAGGGCGACCAAGACCGTGGCCAAAAGGACGCGGCGCAGTGCGGTGAATGTCATCGGCTCAAAATCTCCACGGATGATTGTTTGCACCAGCTTATCAAGCCTATCTCGGGACTCAAAGCAAAAGGGCGACTTCACCGGGAGGTCGCCCTTTTATCAACAATTGACCGGTGTATCAGTTGCCGGCGCGAGTGATGCCTTCGCGGATCAGTTCTTTGGCGCGCTCTGGGCCTTCCCAGCCCGTGACTTTTACCCACTTACCGTCTTCGAGGTCTTTGTAGTGGGTGAAAAAGTGCGCGATCTGTTCGACCAGGATCGGCCGCACATCGGTGTAGGATTCAACGTTTTCATAATAAGGGTGCAGGCGATGCACCGGCACGCAGAGAATCTTTTCATCCACGCCACTTTCGTCTTCCATCATCAAAACACCGATGGGACGCGACGTGATCACAACGCCGGGGCTAACCGTATGCTGACCCAACACTGCGGCATCGACGGGGTCGCCATCGTCGGACAGGGTGTGGGGGATAAAGCCGTAGTTACACGGATAATGCATCGCGGTGTGCAGGAAACGATCGACAAACATGGCGCCGGAGTCTTTGTCCAACTCGTACTTCACCGGATTGCCGCCCATGGGCACTTCGATGACGACGTTGAATTCTTCAGGGGCGTTGTCGCCGATGGGGAGTTTATTAATGTCCATATCTGTGCCGCTTTTTACCTGGTGATTTCGGTGGATGATTTGGGTCTGATGATTTGGAGTGGGCGGCCGCCATGTTGCGGCGCACAATCGAGGGCTGTATGCCACGGATTGCGCCAGACGTCTAGTTTTTTCAGACCGGTTTTAAGGCACAGAGGTCGCCGGGTGATCCTTTCCACCCTCACCCTTGGGCGGGAAGCGTCGTATCATCCACATCAGCAAAATAAGCCCTGGCACCGCCGCAACGGTGGTGAAGATGAAAAACGTCACCCAATCCACACGGTCAGCCAGCCATCCGCTACCCGATGACATGATGGTACGCGAAAATGCCATGAACGAGGTCAGCAACGCATATTGCGTCGCCGTATATGCGACATTGCATAGGCTGGACAAATACGCCACGAACGCTGTTGTGCCCATGCCGGTGGTGATGTTTTCCACTGCGATGGTGATCGCCAGCATCCACGTTTCAGGCCCGACCCAGGCTTGCGCGACAAACACAAGATTGGAAGCGGCCATCAACACGCCACACACCAGCAACCCGCGCATGACACCAAACCGTGCCAACACCACCCCACCCAAAATACCGCCCGCAATGATGGCGTTGAAGCCGAATACCTTGGCGACGGCGGCGATTTCGGTTTTGGTAAAGCCCAGCTCCAGAAAAAACGGGGTTTTCATCACACTCAAAATGGCGTCGCCGTACTTATACAACAAGATAAATAGCACGATATGGACCCAGCCGCGCCGGGTCATGAAATCGGCAAAGGGGCACACCACCGCGCCATAAAGCCATGCCATCGCACCGGCCAATTTTGGCGACAGGTGCTGTTTGCGCTCAAGAAAATCCTCAACCGCCTGTTCGCGTTGTTCCGCCTCCGGCGTAACGACCACATCCGGTTCCGGGTTAAGCAAAATCGCAATGATGCCGACCCCCACCAGTGCCGCCATAATAAAAAACACCGTTTGCCAAGCAAACATATCGGCAAGAATCAAGCCCGCCGCCGCCGTGCCCACTTGGCCCAGCCGCCAGCCAAACACCGCCGTGGCCGCACCCGCGGCCAGTTGATCGTCTTCAAGAATTTCGATGCGGTAGGCGTCGACCACGATGTCTTGGGACGCGGATGAAAATGCCACCGCCAGCGCGAATACCGCCGTCCACCAGGTGTCCAAACCCGGCTGGGTCAGTCCCATAACAAAAATGGCCGCCAACAACAGCAACTGCGTGAGCAGCACCCAGCCGCGCCTGCGCCCAAACAGGGGCGTAAACACCGGCACGGCAAGCTTATCCATCAAGGGTGCCCACAGAAATTTTACCGCGTAGGGCAGGCTGACCAGAGCAAACAGGCCGATGGTGGTCTTGCTAACACCTTCGTCCACCAGCCACGCGCTCAAGGGGTCGGCCAAGACGCCAAACGGTAACCCGCTGGAAAAACCCAAAAACAACAACGACAGCACGCGGCGGTCGCGATAAACCTGCATTGAACTTAGCCAAGTGCGCATAGATGACTCCGCGTTAAAACCCGAAGCGCCAGTGTCGGGCCGGGGTCTTGATATCGCGTTAAGACGGAAGCACAAGCAGCCTCAATCGTCATCACCATCGTTGCCCCCGAACCACCCGCCGCCATTGGCTGGCGCGGTAGATCGAGCGCCCAGGGGGGCAACGTCGCGACGCTTAGTCGGTTCCCATCGGTCCGTATAGTGACAATTGCCACAGCGTTTCGACGCCGCGCGGTGGCGTTCGTCACTGGGTGCTTTGTTTGCATGGCAGTTCACGCACTGGCGCAATTCAGCGCGTGACAATGCTTCATGCTTGAACGTTGCAGGCTTCCACTTTTCCGTCACATGGCACTGGCCACATTTTTCAGACGCACTTTTGTGCAGCTTATCGGTGGGCTTTTTATGACAGCTCGCGCACTGCTCCAATTCGGCCTTGGGCAACTTTTCATGCTTGAAATCCACCGGCTTCCACGTATCGGTCAGATGACACAACCCGCATTTTTTGCTGCTGGTTTCATGTAATTTGTCCTTGGGCGCGCTGGCTTGGTGACAACTTGTGCACTGGGCCAGATCTGCAGCAGACAAAAGTTCATGTTTGAACGTAGCCGGTTTCCATTTCTCGTCCGTGTGGCACTGGCTGCATTTGATCGAGGCCTTTTCGTGAATCTTATCTTGAGGTTTCGCATGACAGGCCACACAGTCTTTGCGCGTTTCACCGTCCAGCAGAGCGTGCGAAAACTTGAACCGCGCGCGATAAATCGCGATGCCCGCATGGTCGGAATGACACGCCACACATTCTTGTTCCGACAATTTTTGATGAAATGCGACAGGGACCTTACCCATGTCTTTGAGCATCACTGCACCACGGGTGGTGCGGATGCCAATATCCTTAACCTTGTGGCATTTGACGCACTTGCTGTCCGTCGCGCCGACGAACAACGTGTGGCAGGCAAAACAGTCACCCTGAATATCTTTATGACCTGCGATCACATGACCCGGGCTGATCATCAGATCGGCGTACACGAACGTCAGCACCGCGATCACCGCCATATTTAGCCACAGGATGTTCTTTACCAGTCGGCTCATTTCCACCCCCAGAACATGAAGATGCTCAGAATGTGGCCAAGCGCCAAAACCCCAAACACGAACGAGATGGGAAAGTGAACCACCCGCCATTTCGCCATCAAGTCATAGGTGACAGAATCCCAGAACACCTCGCGTTCCACCTCTTCCTTATTGAGCCCGTGGGAGCGATAACGTTCTTCCCTCTCTTTCAGGTGCAGCCGCGAGCGGTGCAGCAAACGCTGACCGACCATACCGCTGAGCACGTTCAACACCATGAAAATCATCGCCAGCCACGCCAACACCGCATTGAAATGAACGCCCACATGGACCAACACCAGTAATGAGCCCGCCCAGGTCAGAGTTTCGTGTAGCCACAACAGCCCCTTGGGACTGCCGATGGAGATCATCTTGCGTTTGCGTAAGGAATATAGAAACGACATCACGACCATCAGTGTGCCGGGGATGCCCAGATAGCGCCCCACCCACACCAAATCAAACGCGTGCAATAACCGATCCGACGCAATTGCCACAGCCACCAACAACGTGAACTGCAAGATAAAGGGTAGAACTTCCTGCCGCAGCAGAGACTTCATTTCCATCGCCTATGCCTCCAACGTCACATCGTGCTTGGGGCGCGTGACGCACACCAGACATGTGCCCGGCTCTGGGTCGAAGTCCGGGCTGTGGTTGTAGCTGACCTCGCCGTTCATGATGGTGGTTTGGCAGGTGCCGCAGCCACCGGCACGACAACCGGATGCAATCTCAACACCGTTTTGTTCCGCGAACTCTAACAAGTTATCGCACGCGGGATCCCACACCTGTGTTTTTCCGGACGTGCCGAACGTCACATTGATCGGGCCTTGCTCTTGTGTCGGCCCCGCCTTATGGCGTTTCGGCCGGGGGATCGACGCCGGGCCAAACGCCTCATAATGAATGTGTTGGTCGGGCACGCCCCAATCGTCAAGCGCAGGGACCACTGTTTCCATCATGGTGCGGGGGCCGCAAATGTAAAAGTCATAGACCTGGAACGATAAGGTCTGGCGCAACAAGCCCACATCCACACGGCCTACGTGCTGATAATCGCGGCCCAGCTCATCATCCGGCAACGGGCGGCTATAGCAAACGTGCAGATTGAAATTCGGATAACGCACAGCTAGGCGGTCCAGATGGTCCTTCATCGCCTGCTCGCGAGAATTCCCAACACCGTAAAATAACCACACCTCGCGCTCCGGGTCATGCACCAGAGTGTCGTTAAGCATGGAAATCATCGGCGTAATTCCGATCCCGCCCGCGACCAGAACCACGGGACTGGTGCCGCGTTCCAGATAGAAGTGACCGCTGGGCGCTCTGACTTTAAGCACATCCCCTTCGCATACATGATCATGAAAATGGTTCGACGATAACCCCGGCGGTATGTCCGGTTGATCGGATGGTGCGGGCACACGCTTGATCGATACCCGATAACGCCCGCCCCCCGGGGCGTCGGACAGGGAATAACACCGCGTCACAGGTTTGACCACGCCGTCGATGTCCAGATCGAAGGTCAGAAACTGGCCCGGCTTGAAACGCGCGAGCGGGCCGCCGTCTTCGGCTTCCAGATAAAACGAACAAATGGCGCCGTCCGGCGATTCCACCTTGCGTTTGGCGACGCGAAAACCGCGAGCCCCCCGCCACGGTCCCTCCACGCCGCCTGTCGCTTCGCCTGCAAAACAGGACCCATCCGGCGTAGCGACCTCGAGCCCCGCCATGCGCTTTTTCATAAACAGATAATCACGCCACCGCCGCAGCAAAACCACAAAGGCGGCAATCGCCACCTGTGCTAAGGCTCCCAGTAGAATATACAGCAACAGTTCAAGCGTGGTCATTCAAACGTCTCGATTCAGGGGCGCCCTAAATGGAATGGCCCTATTTTCCAGAACCGCCAAAACCTTACTGTTTCCAAGGTCAATTGTTAAGGGCGACAAAAAACCCGGAGCAATCGGCTCCGGGTTTTTTCAGACATGAAATCTATCAATCCGCGCTATCAGCTTTGCGCGATTCCCGCTTGCGGATGTTCGGGTCGAGATAGCGCTTGCGCATGCGCACGCTTTTCGGTGTGACTTCTACCTGTTCATCGTCCTGAATGTAGGAGATCATTTGCTCCAGGCTCATGCGGCGCGGCGTGGTCAGACGAACGGCTTCGTCGGTACCGGACGAACGCACGTTGGTCAGTTGCTTGCCCTTCAGCGGGTTCACTTCCAGATCGCCGGGGCGCGAGTGTTCGCCGATGATCATGCCTTCATAGACCTTCACCTGGGCGCCGACAAACAACGGGCCGCGGCCTTCAAGGTTGAACAAAGCGTAAGGCACCGTCGCGCCACCACAGTTGGAAATCAACACCCCGTTGCGACGACCCGGAAGCGGGCCAGCGTAAGGAATATAAGAATGGAAGATCCGGGCCATGATGCCGGTGCCGCGGGTTTCGGTGAGGAACTCACCCAAATAACCGATCATGCCGCGTGCGGGCACATGGAACACCAAACGCGTCTTGCCGCCACCGGAAGGTTTCATTTCCTTCATCTGGCCTTTGCGCAAGGACAGGGCTTCAACCACGATGCCGGAATATTCTTCATCCACATCGACGCTGACTTCTTCCAACGGCTCATGGCGCTTGCCGTCAATTTCCTGCATCACCACGCGGGGGCGGGACACGGAAAGCTCAAAACCTTCACGACGCATTTGTTCGATCAACACGCCCAACTGCAATTCGCCACGACCGGCAACGTCAAAAGCATCGTTGTTTTCTGATTCGGTGATACGCAGTGCAACGTTACCTTCGGCTTCGGCAAACAAGCGATCGCGGATCATACGGCTGGTGACCTTAGAGCCTTCGGTACCGGCCAGCGGGCTATCGTTGACGGCGAACATCATAGACAGGGTCGGCGGATCGACGGGTTGAGATTCGATCGGTTCAGCGACCTGAGGATCACAAAGGGTGTCGGCGACAGTGGCTTTCACCAGACCGGCAACCGCGACCAGTTCGCCTGAACCTGCTTCCGTGACGGGGGTACGGTCCAAACCGCGGAAACCCAACAGCTTGGAAATACGGCCCGTTTCAACCAGTTCACCCTCGCGGTTCAAGACCTTGATGGTCATGTTCGGTTTGGCGATGCCGGTTTCGATGCGTCCGGTCAGAATACGGCCCAAAAACGGATCGCTTTCCAAGGTGGTGACGAGCATCGAGAACGGTGCTTCGTCGTTGACCTCAGGGGCTGGTACATGTTCCAAAATGGCGTCGAAGATAACGTCCATGTTGAGTTGCTCGCCATCTGGCTCCAACGCCGCCCAGCCGTTTTTCGCCGAGGCGAAAATAGTTGGAAAATCGAGCTGCTCTTCGTTTGCATCCATGGCGGAGAACAAATCGAAAATTTCGTCTTGGACCTCAAACGCGCGCTGCTCGGGCTTATCGACCTTGTTGACCACCACGATGGGCTTGAGGCCCAGCTTCAATGCCTTGCCGGTGACAAACTTGGTCTGCGGCATTGCGCCTTCGGCCGCATCGACCAACAGCAAAACGCCGTCAACCATGGACAGGATACGTTCCACTTCGCCGCCGAAGTCAGCGTGACCCGGTGTATCAACGATGTTGATGCGCGTGCCTTTCCATTCGACCGAGGTCGGCTTGGCGGTGATGGTGATACCGCGCTCGCGTTCCAGTTCGCCGGAGTCCATGGCCCGTTCCGAGACTTTTTCGTTGTCGCGGAAGGTGCCGGATTGTTTCAACAGCACATCGACCAGGGTGGTTTTGCCGTGATCGACGTGTGCGATGATCGCGATGTTGCGAAGTTTCATCGGGGTATGCCTTTTTATATGCGTCAGCCGAGTTTGGCGGCGACGACTTCGTTAAGGGGGGTTTGCGGACGCGCGCCAAAGTGGCTGATGATCTCTGCCGCAGCGATGCCGCCGAGGCGCGCGCAATGCGCCAAATCATCCGCGTGGCCGTTGGTGTAACCAAACAGGAACCCGGCAGCGTACGCGTCGCCCGCGCCGGTGGTGTCTGCGACGTGGTCGACCGGATCGCAGTCGACAACGTGAACTTCATCGCCATTGATGACGACCGAACCCTTTTCGCCGCGGGTCAACGCAGCGACTTTGCAATGTCCGCGCACATGCTGCAACGCTTCATCAAATGTTTCGACTTGGTACAGCGCCAAGATTTCTTCTTCGTTGGCAAACAAAATGTCGATGTGACCCTCGACCAGCGCCAAAAAACTATCGCGGTGACGACCGACGCAGAATGGATCGGATAGGCTCAACGACACTTCACGTCCGGCCTCATGCGCCAATTCGGCTGCGGCGACAAACGCGGCTTTTGCGTCTTCCTTGTCCCACAGATATCCTTCCAGATATGTCACGCTGGATGCACGCACCACGTCGGCGTCGACATCGTTCGGCCCCAATTCGACACAGGCGCCCAAGAACGTGTTCATGGTGCGCTCGGCATCGGGGGTGACGTTAATCAAACAACGCGCGGTGGACGCACCATCGGTGGCGGCGGTGGTCGGAAAATGCACGCCGATGGCTTCGATATCGTGATGGAACACCTTGCCCAGCTCATCATCGCGAACCTTGCCGATGAATGCGCCGCTACCGCCCATACTGGCCAGTCCGGCGATGGTGTTGGCGGCGGACCCGCCGGAACATTCAACGCCGGTGCTCATCTCGCCATACAGCTTATCGGCCACATCCGCATCGATCAGCACCATGGTGCCCTTGGTCATGCCGTGGTGGGCCAAAAAGGCGTCGTCCTCGTGGCTCAAAACGTCCACGATGGCATTGCCGATCCCGACCACATCAAAACGTGCGTCCGACATGTCTAAAGCTCCTCAAAACAGAAATAAGCCCCCAAAGCTGGGAGCCTTAATTTTGGCGCAGTATAGCGACGAAGTCCGCCGGGGCAAGCCCTAGCAAACTAGAGAGTTAATCTGGCAACATCTCACGGGCTTGATTGGGGAATTTCTGCAGCAACCACTTTAGCACTTCTTGCTGGTCTGCTCCTGTGGCACGACGCACTTGAATAAGAAGTTTCGCAGCAGAGGGCCTATCCAGCGTCAAGTTTTTTGCCCCCTCATTACAAACCGAACACAGCGCCCGCAAATTCACTGCATCATCGGTGCCACCCATACTTTTATCAACAATATGACCAATATGAAGTCGCGTTTTTCGCGATGAATCATATGGATGAAGTTCACCAGCAACGGCCCCACATTGCTGGCATGTAAAACCGTTTCTATCTAGAACATACGCACGAACTTCCTTGGAAATAGCTCTGGAGAAGGCTGGAATTGGTTTAGGATCCAACAGCAAATATTCACCGGGTTTCATATCTGAACGGTCATTATGCGTCAGAATTTGATAGCCCTCTTCCGTACGTAATTCACGAATACGCCGGGCCCACTCACTTGTCCCACCAGCAACCTCTCTTAGCTCTGCAGAGCCCATGACCGTGCCAATATGATCGAGCAAATACTCCCTCAATTTTGTGCGAGCACCCTTAGGTCTCGACATCACGAGGCCCTCTTCATAGAAGAGCGCACCTCAAGACATTGGGCAATTTGGCGCGCAACAGCACAGGCGACAGGTGGTGGGAATGCGTTACCCACCTGACGATATGCCGGTGTCTTCTTACCGGAAAACAACCATTCGTCAGGAAAGCCCTGTAAACGAGCAGCCATTCTAACTGTCAAACGCGGCATTCCGACAAAATCACGCTCTGGTGGCTCATTTGCGACCAATCGACCATCAACACCTAATGAAGCCCATGCTTTTTTTGATCGAGTTGGCCCTAAATCAGGTCCCCCATGTTTTTTCGAACCGCCAACAAGAGTTGGCGCCACCTGATCCGCTCGCGCTTTCCAAGCCTCCACCTGACGCCATCCATTTTCTGACATCAAATCATAGAGAGCCTCGCCAACGGTTTGAGACTTTTTCTGTAAGGGCGCAGGCCAAGAAATTTCATCCACAAACTCATTTCGAATTGCGACAAACACAACCCTGGGCCTTAGCTGAGGCACGCCATAATCGGATGCGTTCAATAGCTTCCAATCTGTCGTATAGCCCAATTGCGCAATTTCACCGGAGATATAACGTCGATAATCCTCAAAAACTGAATCAAAAATACCCCTAACATTCTCAAGCATAACAGCTTTAGGGCGAGCCTCTTTCACAAGGCGAATGGCTTCAGGAAAAAGATTCCGTTCGTCCGCAGCACCCAACTGTTTACCTGCCTTTGAGAAAGGGGGGCATGGAACACCGCCAGCAAGTAAATCAATATCTTGGTATTCTACCGCCGAGAAATTACACAGGTCATCTTCCACAATATTCCAGTTTGGGCGATTGTCCCTAAGGGTCTGGCAGCAGTGCTTATCAATTTCAACCAACGCCTGATGGGCAAATCCAGCCAGCTCAATACCTAATGCTTGACCACCCGCACCTGCACAAATTTCTAGTGACTTGAGCATTATTTCTCCTTCATGTTCTCTTTTTGTATCTTTTTCTAAAGGATCCGTAAAGAGCCCATAACATCGTTACAGTGCTTAAATTGGTGCATTATCGTACCTCATCATTATGTCCCCGCCCTTGCGAAAGGGCGGTTTCGCGGTTATCTCTGGGAAACGCGAAATGTTGAGCCAATTTGGGGATTTACCGCATGGGCCGTATTCTTTCCGCCTACTACAGAGCGTTCGAGCAACTGTCGGACCCCAAGACCCGTTCTGTGGTGTGGGCCTCGATCGGGTGGTCGGTGGCGATCTTTGTGGGATTGTTTGTGGGCTTGGTGGTGCTGTTGAAGGCCACCACGTTTGTCGCCATTGGCCCGTTGGAGATGTTTTTTGATGTCGTCACGGTTTTGGGTGCGCCGGTTCTGACGTGGTTGCTGTTTCCCGCCGTGGTCACCGCCATCGGCGCGTTGATGCTGGACAAAGTCGTCGATGCGGTCGAGCAGCGCCATTACCCGCACCTATCCATTGCACCGGGGACCAGCCTGAAAGAAAGCATCGGTCCGGCGATCAAGTTTTTGGGCGTGACGGTGGGGCTTAACATCTTGTGCCTGCCGTTGTTGTTGATCCCGCCGCTGTTTCCGTTCGTGTATTACGGTTTGAATGGATATTTGCTGAGCCGGGAATATTTCGAGCTGGTGGCATTACGCCGTTTGACGGTTCAAGACGCCCAGTTGATGCGCTTGCGCTGGCGCACACCCCTATTTTTGGCCGGCGCAGGGTTTGCATTTATGCTCACCGTGCCAATTTTGAACCTGATCGCGCCCATTCTTGCCACCGCCGCAACCGTACATTTGTTTGAGGCCTGGCGCGCGAAAGATAAACTTGCCGACAAACCGTTGCCTTCAAATGCGGGCGGCGTCACCTTGTCCAACACCAACACCACACCGACGGAAAGCTAATGCGCATCCTCCCGATCCTTATGACGGCCTTGGCACTTGCCGCCTGCGCCGCGCCGCCCACCAAAACCGCGCCCGCCGTCACACCTGAAACGGTCAACCTTGCGCCGACGGCGGCGCCAACTGTCGCGGTCGAACGCGCCAAACCCAAAATCACCAGCCAGCAATTGCTCGGCCAAGGTGACGCATGGGTCCGTGCACAGCTGGGCGATCCGGGATTTGTGCGGACAGATCAAAGCGCGTATCTGTGGCAATACAAAAATGGCTCATGCGTATTGAATGTATTTTTATACCCCGACGAGGGCAATGCGCCCCGCGTGCTGCATTTCGACGCGCGCAACAGTGTCGGCGGCAACACCGACCGAGACCACTGCCTCGCCGCGCTGCAAGATTGATCAGAGGGCCTTGCCCTTAAACGCGCACAAGTCGCGCACCGTGCACACCGCACACTCGGGCTTGCGCGCCTTGCACACATAACGCCCGTGCAAAATCAGCCAATGGTGCGCATAGACCATAAATTCATGGGGAACCGCTTTCAGCAGTTTCTTTTCCACCTCAAGCACATTTTTTCCGGGGGCCAGCCCCGTTCGGTTGGAGACGCGAAAGATGTGCGTATCCACAGCCATGGTCGGCTCACCCCAACAAACATTCAAAACCACGTTCGCGGTTTTACGGCCAACGCCGGGCAGACGCTCCAGTTGTGCCCGGTCACGCGGTACCTCGCCATCGTAATCGTCGATGAGCATCTGGCTCATAGCGATCACGTTTTTAGCCTTGTTGTTGTATAGCCCTATGGTCTTGATGTGGTCCTTCAGCCCGCCCAGCCCCAACTTAAGCATTTTTTGCGGCGTATCGGCGATCGCAAAGAGCTTTTCCGTGGCCTTGTTGACGCCCACATCAGTGGCCTGCGCGGACAGCGACACCGCCACCACCAAGGTGTACGGATTGGTCCAGTTCAGCTCTGATTTGGGCTCTGGATCGGCGGCCCGCAGGCGGGTGAAAAATTCTTGTACGGTGGCTTTTTTCATAGCCCGAAGACTAGAACAAGAAACCCCGGCTGCAAACCCCGATCGGGCTTCCCTTATCAGCTTCGAAACGCTCCCGACCGTGCAGATAATTACAGATGTTCTTAACCGTTTTAAATTAGCCTCAGTGGATTGAGCCAGATTTCAACACCTTTACATTCGCCTTTTCTTAGCCGCACTTTAACGGCTATATGGCATTCCATACTGACATTATGGTTTTTCTGACAACCCCTCTTTTGGCCCGAGTTCATGTCGCCTTCCGCACTTAAAACGCCCAGCGTCGCTAGCGAATCCTTCCCGCTTCAGCGGTATTATTACAGGCGCGTTATCCCCGCCATCGTATTGTTTATGGTGCTGCTCAGCGTGTTGATGTGGTTCGCTTTCGAGCAAGTCACCCGCCACATTTATTTAGAGCAGGCCCAAAATCGCGCTGAATTGATTGTCGACTCTCTCAAAGATGCCGCGCCCGATGCTTGGCACACTTTTCTTGCCGGTCACATAACCGACACCGACCTTGAGGTGCTCAGCACCGTGTTCCGTGAAGAGGTTGAGCGTCAAAAACTGATTAACCTCAAGGTCTATGATCTGCGTGGGTCCGTAATTTATGATGCTGATCCGCTTTTGATTGGGACCCTGGAAACATCTCAATCCCTGCGAAAAGTGATTGTCAGCAATACAGCGACCTTAGTGCGAAAGGTCGCTGGCGACGGTAGCTTAGCCTATGAAATTTATGCACCGTACCTTGATCAGGACGGCAACTTGCGAGCGATCTTCGAGCTCTACGAAGAAGTTACCTATCTTGATACCTTGCTGCTTGAAACCGTGGTCCCCGCAATTTCCGTCCCTGTGATCCTCCAAATTATTTTGATCGTGCTGATGGGTGTTTTGGTGCGTCGGGCACAACGCGATATTGACCAACGCACCGTCGCCATCGGCCAACTCAGCCAACAACTGGAGACTTTCGTTTCCGCGAGTGCGATTTCCGCTGCAAAAAACGCCGGGGGCTTGGACAACATTCCATCGCGCAAAATCACCTGTACGCTGTTTCATTCCGATGTGCGCGATTTCACCAGCTATGCAGAGGATAACTCGCCAGAACGCGTGGTGTTCTTCCTCAACGATCTCATGACCATTCAAGTCAAAATTATCAGCGATTTTGGTGGAGATGTGGACAAGATGATTGGCGACGCCCTATTGGTAAGATTTGAAGGCGAGGATGCCGAAAAGCGCGCCATCGATGCCGCCAAAGCCATCTTGGATGCCGTGCGTCGTGCCACCTTGGCCCGCGGCTTGGGTATCGGCATTTATACCGGTCAGGTGATTTCCGGGGCAATCGGCCCAACCTCACGCCGCGATTTCACGGTGATCGGCGACAGCGTCAACATGTCGGCAAGGTTATGCTCCCAGGCTCTCGCAGGTGAAATTGTCGCCGACGTCGCCACCGTTGAGGCAGCCGCGTCGCAAGACTTTACCAATGAAGACCCCATCCAGGTCAAGGGCCGTACCCAACCGCTGGCGGTGAGCCGCTGGCATGTCAGCGCACTGACAAAACCGGCTTAAAGACCCAACACATCTTTCATCGTATATAGCCCGGGGGGCTGGGTGCCGCTCCACAAGGCTGCACGCACCGCGCCGTTGGCGAAAACCTCCCGCGATGATGCCTTGTGGGTGATTTCCACCCGTTCGCCGGGGCCTGCGTACATCACGGTGTGATCACCAACCACATCGCCGCCGCGCAGGGTCGCAAATCCGATTTCGCCCCGCGGTCGTGCGCCGACAATTCCATCGCGGGCCTTACACGCCACATCGTCAAGCGCCACACCGCGCCCCGTCGCCGCTGCATGACCAAGCGCCAGCGCCGTGCCCGATGGCGCATCCACCTTGTGATGATGGTGCATTTCAAGCACTTCAATATCGTAAGCATCAGGCAAGATTTGGGCGGCCTTTTCCACCAGACCCAACAGGACGTTGACCCCGACGGAATAGTTCGCTGCCTGTACAATAGCGGCCTTCTGGCCCGCCGCATCAATCGTGCTTTGTTGCGCCGCATCCAGGCCCGTGGTGCCGATCACCAGCGCGGTGCCATGCTGCGCAGCCAACGCCGCTTGCGCCACGGTGACGGCAGGCACGGTAAAATCGATAACCACGTCTGCAGCAGCAAACAACGCATCGCCGTCCGACGTCAACACTACGCCAGCAGCCTCATCACCGATGATCTCAGCCAGGTCGCGGCCCATGTCAAGGTGATTTGGGGCCTCAGTTCCGCCCGCAAGTTCAACGCCTTTGGCGGCTTGAACGGCAGCGATCAACATTCGACCCATGCGCCCCGCGGCACCGACAATTCCGATCTTCATGCTCTATATCCATCTTGATGTATGTCCACTTTAGCAATCTGAGCCAAAGCGTTTCCCTGCGCCAGCTTTATCACCAACACCAAGCAAACACCACACCCTTACCCCTGCGTTAAGGCCGTATCATCACTCTAGGATACACATCTTATGATTTATAGCTTATGACACTTGCTGCTCACTACGTGTATTCAACAGGGCCAATAAGGAATATCTTCATGAAACGGGTTACCAAACAAGAACTCATCCGCGCCGCCTTCAACGGCATGCAGACGGCTGAGCGCAAGTTCAGTTCACTGACTTCCAACAGCGTGCACCTCAATCGCGCGCCTGAGTACCTGTTAACCGTAAATGTTGCTGAAAAGCTTGGTAAATCTGCACCAAATCATCTGACATGGCTGGAGTTCCAACTGAGCCAAGCGCGCTCCGACGTACGCGGCCACCCGTCAACGACCTCACGCGCCAAAGTTTCCGCGCATCAAAACGGGCGTTGCGACATCTTAATGTGCTGGGCCGCCAGCAAAGAGCCACGCGCCGCGTTTGAGATCAAGCGCGACGTACAGTCACTCAATAAAATCAAAAGCGACGTCGAACGTATTCTTTATCTCATGGGGGGCGGTATCGATGGCAACACGTTGCAGTTTGGCGCCGTAATGTTCAACACCATGGCGGAAAGCACCCATGGCCACCACGTCTTGAAAGCCCGTGTCGCACAATTTCGCGAGCACCTGGAAGGTTGGCGCACCAGCTTGGGCGGCAAGAACCACCGCCTCAACATCATCTCAGGGAGCATCCGCAAGCGCCGGGCGGGCGACTATTGGGCACCGCTGGCTTTGGTCGCAGAACGCGTTCGTCCAATCAATCCTTCAGATCATCCCACAAGTCTTTGACCTTGGAGAAGAAGCCACCGGACTGTGGGCTATGCTTGTTTTCGTCGCCGCCCTCGGCGCGGAATTCCTGCATCAGTTCTTTTTGCTTCTTGGTCAGGTTCACCGGGGTTTCCACCGACAGCTCCACCAGCATGTCACCACGGGAGCTAGAGCGCAGAACGCTCATACCCTTGCCGCGCAGTCGGAACTGCTGGCCCGACTGGGTGCCGGAGGGAATGTTGATGCGTGCGCGTGATCCGTCCACGGACGGGACTTCGACCGAGCCGCCCAACGCTGCGGTGGTCATCGGCACAGGAACGCGCACGTAAACATTTGCGCCTTCACGCTGGAAAATCCGGTGTGGTTTGATGGACAGGAAAATATAAAGATCGCCCGTCGGCGCGCCACGCAAGCCCGCTTCGCCTTCACCCGTCAAACGGATGCGGGTGCCGTCCTCGACACCTGCAGGAATGTTGACCGCAAGGGTCTTTTCCTTGTGCACGCGCCCTGTACCGGAACAATTGCGACATGGATCCTTGATCACCTTGCCCTGTCCGTGACAGGACGGGCAGATGCGTTCAACGGTGAAAAAGCCCTGCTGACTGCGCACCCGACCATGGCCGCTGCAGGTCGAACAGTTAACCGCTTGCGAGCCCGGCGTCGCGCCGCTGCCGTGGCAGGTATCGCAAGCGACCGAGCCCGGCACATGGATTTCCGTTGATTTGCCGTTAAAGGCTTCTTCCAGCGTGATTTCCATGTTGAACCGCAGGTCCGAACCGCGACCCGACTGCTCCTGACCGCGACCGCGACCGCCGCCGCCGCCGCCGAACATCTCTTCGAATATGTCGGAAAAACCGCCGCCAAAGCCTTCGAAACCGCCGCCGCCAAAGCCGCCGCCGCCGCCTTGCTCAAATGCAGCATGACCGAAACGGTCGTACGCGGCACGCTTTTCATCATCCTTGAGGACTTCGTAAGCCTCGTTAGCGTCTTTAAAGTTTTGTTCGGCGACCTCATCGTCCGGATTACGATCCGGATGATATTTCATGGCGAGCTTGCGGTACGCCTTTTTGATCTCGTCGCCATCAGCGCCTTTCGAGACCCCAAGCAGCTCATAGTAATCCTGCTTCGCCATTGTTCTACCCACTTAGTCTGAGCCACACAGCCCGTTAACGCATCCGGCGGGCACCGGATAATCGGGAGCCCGCCGGACACTGGAGCTTGTAGGCTTGCCTCAGTTTATTTCTTATCTTGATCGGGATCGATTTCTTCAAAATCGGCATCGACCACATTTTCTTCGCCGTTGCCATCTTCCGCTGCGGCACCATCTTCCGGTGCAGCGCCATCAGCTTCGGCCTGACTGTCCTTATACATGGCTTCGCCCAACTTCATTGCGGCCTGCATCAAGGCGTCGGTTTTGGCCTTGATAGCCTCGGCGTCGGCGCTTTCGTCTTCCAGAACGGTCTTGGTGTCCTGAATGGCGGCTTCGATCGCAGACTTGTCTTCCGGTGAGACCTTCTCACCGAATTCCGTGAGGTTCTTTTCGGTGTCGTGGATCAAGCTTTCTGCGTGGTTTTTGGCATCGACCAAAGCGCGGCGGTTTTTGTCTTCTTCCGCGTGGGCTTCAGCATCCTTAACCATCTGCTCAATGCTGGCATCGTCAAGACCGCCGGACGCCTGAATAGAGACCTGCTGTTCCTTGCCGGTTGCCTTGTCCTTAGCCGACACATTGACGATACCGTTGGCGTCGATGTCGAAAGTCACTTCGATCTGCGGCATACCGCGCGGTGCAGGAGGAATGCCGACCAAGTCAAACTGACCGAGGATTTTATTATCCGCAGCCATTTCACGTTCGCCCTGGAACACACGAATGGTCACGGCCGTCTGGCTGTCTTCGGCGGTCGAAAACACCTGTGCTTTACGCGTTGGGATGGTCGTGTTGCGATCGATAAGACGCGTGAACACGCCGCCCAGCGTTTCAATGCCCAGCGACAACGGTGTCACGTCAAGCAACAGAACGTCTTTGACTTCGCCCTTGAGCACGCCGCCCTGAATGGCCGCACCAATGGCAACCACTTCATCCGGGTTTACACCCTTGTGCGGGTCGCGGCCGAAGATTTCTTTGACCACTTCTTGCACCTTGGGCATACGGGTCATACCGCCAACCAAGATCACTTCATCAATTTCAGATGCCTTCAAGCCGGCATCCTTCAACGCCGCCTTACAGGGATTGATGGTGCGCTTAATAAGATCGCCAACCAGGGATTCCAGTTTGGCCCGGGTCATCTTGACGTTAAGGTGCTTCGGCCCCGAGGCGTCGGCGGTGATGAACGGTAAGTTGACTTCAGTCTGGGTCGAGCTAGACAGTTCAATTTTAGCTTTTTCAGCAGCTTCCTTGAGACGCTGCAGAGCCAGGCGGTCCTGACGCAGATCGATACCACTTTCTTTTTTGAATTCTTCGGCAAGGTATTCAACAATGGTGTGATCGAAATCTTCACCACCGAGGAAGGTGTCGCCGTTGGTGGATTTCACCTCAAACACGCCATCGCCGATTTCCAGGATGGAGACGTCGAACGTGCCACCGCCCAAATCATAAACCGCAACCACACCGCCTTCTTTCTTCTCGAGCCCGTAGGCGAGTGCAGCGGCGGTTGGCTCGTTGATGATGCGCAGAACTTCCAGACCGGCGATCTTGCCCGCATCCTTGGTTGCCTGGCGCTGGCTGTCGTTGAAGTAAGCCGGAACCGTGATCACGGCCTGGGTAACTGCGGTGCCCAAGTAGCTTTCAGCGGTTTCTTTCATCTTTTGCAGGATAAAGGCGGAAACCTGCGAGGGGCTGTATTTTTTACCGTGCGCCTCGACCCAGGCATCGTTGTTGTCGCCATCGACAATCTTGTACGGCACCAGATCCATGTCTTTTTTGGTGAGTGGATCGTTGAAACGGCGGCCGATCAAACGCTTGATGGCAAATAGCGTGTCCTCTGGGTTGGTGACGGCCTGGCGCTTGGCCGGCTGTCCCACTAGGCGTTCGCCGCCCTCGGTGAACGCAACGATGGACGGCGTGGTGCGCGTGCCTTCGGCGTTTTCCAGGACCTTAACGTCCGAACCTTCCATGATGGCCACGCACGAGTTCGTGGTGCCCAAATCGATACCGATAACCTTACTCATCTCTCTCATTCTCCGTCTCAGGCGGACATCTGCGGCCTTAGTGCATAAGCTCCGCGTCTGTCCCCTCGGGGTTAAAGGGGCATTTGCCCGACATTGGTGTTTTACGTTTGTTCAATTGTGGCGGCGCACTCAAAAATCCGCGCCGGATGGTATATAAGCCCGTGTTTTTCGCCATGCAACGCTTGTTATGCGGAAAAACCATGTTTAAGACACGGATGTTTTAGGTTTCTTGATCAACCTTCTGACCGGGCTCCGTCTCACCGGGCTCGTAAGCCTGCTGGCCGCCTTCCGCCGGGGTCTCCGGGTTTTTCGCCGCGCTCTCGGTGGATTTCGCGCCACCTGTCGACACAATCACCTGCGCAGGACGCAGCAAACGGTCCTGAATGGTGAAGCCCCCACGTAGAACCTGCATGACCGTATTGTGCGGTACTTCGGCGTTTTCAACCTGTTGCACCGCCTCATGGACGTTGTGATCAAACGGCTTGCCTTCGGCAGGCACCGGCTTGATGCCGTGGCCTTCGAAAATACTCAGCAATTCCTTCATGGTCATGTCGATGCCGATGCACAAGTTGTCCAGGTTCTTGTCTTCCTTGCGCGCCTCGTCCGTCACCATCATCATTGCCATGCCGAGATTGTCGGCGACGCGCACGATATCGCGTGCGAAGTTGGCTGCGGCATACTTGCTGGCATCGGCTTTTTCACGCGCCGCGATACGACGGGTGTTTTCCAGCTCGGCCATGGTGCGCAGCAACTTGTCTTTAAGCTCCGCCACTTCGGCTTCAAGATCGGGTCCATCCTGGTCTGCGCCTTGCGCTTCCAACTCAGCTTCTTCGGCCTCGGCCTGCAATTCGCGGGCGGCAGCGGCCATTGCATCTTGCTCGGCCTGTGCAACAGCCTCTGATGTTTCGACGTTTTCGTCGTTCACGTTTGAGGGTTCGTCAGCGGGAAGTTCGTTCTCTGGGTTCATCGCACACCTGGTTTTTATCTGAGGGCCGCGTTGACGGCCAATATAGCTCCGCCTCACAGCGTCGCTCCGTGTTGCACAGGTATTTAGCCTATTTTACAGATCAATCAACCCACCGCGTGCGCCCATTACCCGATAAGACGCCCCACCAGCTTGGCAGTGAAATCGACCATCGGAATGATACGTGCGTAATTCATGCGCGTCGGCCCGATCACGCCAATGGTGCCGATGATGCGTTCTCGGCTGTCGTGGTAGGGCCCCACGATCAATGAACAGCCCGACATACCGAACAGATTGTTGTCCGCGCCGATGAATATCTGCACGCCGTTGGCTATGTCGGCGCTTTCGATCAGACGCGCCATGGTTTCTTTGGTTTCCATAGCCTCAAACAGAGAGCGGATATGTTCCAGATCCGCCGCCGCGTCACGATCTTCAATCAAGTGTGCTTGACCGCGTACGATCAGCGAACCCTTGCCGCGCCCACCTGCCCACACGGCGATACCCTCTTCCACCACCTTGGTGGTCAGGGCGTCCAGCTGGGCCTGATGGTTATTCAACTCGACCTTGATTTCGCCGAGAGCGTCATCAAGGGTACGCCCCACCAAGCGGGCAGACAGATAATTTGTGGCCTCAACCAGCGCACTGGGCAGCACGGTCATGGGAATTTCAATGATGCGGTTTTCCACCACGCCATTTTCCGTCACCAACACCACCAGCGCTCGGCCGGGGCTGAGGGCAACGAATTCGATGTGCTTAAGCGGTGCTTGGGTTTTCGGCGCAACCACCAGGCCCGTCAGCGATGACAGCCCCGACAACGCCTGGGTGGCATTTTCCAACATGCCCTCGATGCTGCTGCCCGAAGATTTGCACTTACCTTCAATCGCGTGACGTTCCGCGCTGGTCAGGTTGCCAACCTCCAAAATACCGTCGACAAACAGCTTCAGACCCGCTTCGGTCGGCAGCCGCCCGGCCGAGGTGTGAGGGGAAAACAACAGCCCGGTGTCTTCAAGGTCGGCCATCACGTTGCGAATGGTAGCAGGCGATATATCCAAACCCGATTGCCGACTGAGCGTACGCGAGCCGACCGGATCGCCGGTTTCCAAATAGGCATCGACGATACGGCGGAAAATTTCGCGCGAGCGCTCGTTCAACTCGGTGATCATGTGGCTTTTCGCCTTTTAAAGGAATGTTACCGAAAGGTAGTCGCGCCGACGATTTTCGTCAATTGGGCGCTTTACGGGAGCGAACATGGCAGGTAGCTTGGCGCTCAACCAAATCACAACCCATCTGTGGGCCATTCGTGGACCATTTACGGACCATTTGAGGATACAAGACCATGAGACCCAGTGACCGCGCACTCGACCAAATGCGTTCCGTAACCCTGGAAACCGGCTTTGCCAAACATGCCGAAGGATCGTGCCTGATCAAATTTGGCGACACCCACGTTTTGTGCGCCGCCACCGTCGAAGAACGCGTGCCGCCATGGCTGCGCGGTCAGGGCAAAGGCTGGGTCACGGCGGAATACGGCATGCTGCCACGCGCCACCAATTCGCGCATGCAGCGCGAGGCCGCTCGCGGCAAGCAATCGGGCCGCACCCAGGAAATCCAACGCCTGATCGGGCGCTCATTGCGTGCCGTTACCGATTTGGAAGCCATGGGCGAAATGCAGATCACGGTCGATTGCGACGTCCTGCAGGCCGATGGCGGCACCCGCACGGCATCCATCACCGGCGCATACGTGGCGTTGTATCTGGCACTGCGCGGTGCGGTGGAACGCGGCGTCTTGCCGAGCGTGCCGCTGATCGATCAGGTCGCAGCGGTCAGTTGCGGCCTCTATAAAGGCAATGCGGTACTGGATCTGGACTATCTGGAAGACAGCGCGGCTGAAGCCGATACCAACTTCGTTCTCACCGGCGCCAAGGGGATTGTCGAAATTCAGGGTACCGCCGAGGACTATCCGTTTTCCGAGGACCAGTTCATGGAACTGATGGGTCTGGCGAAAAAGGGCGTGGCCGAACTGGTGATACTGCAACGCCAAGTACTGGGATTGGAGTAAACCCCCATGGTGCGCAAGTTCACAGGCGGCAAGCTGGTCATCGCCAGCCATAATCCCGGCAAGGTACGCGAAATCGGCGAATTGCTGGCACCATTTGGCGCAAACGTGATTTCAGCGGGTGAGCTAAACCTGGACGAGCCTATTGAGGACGGTGACACCTTCATCGCCAACGCGATCATCAAGGCCGTAGCCGCTGCCAAGGCATCCGGCCACGTTGCGCTGGCCGATGATTCGGGCCTATGCGTGCACGCCCTGAACGGCGAACCGGGTATTTTGTCTGCACGCTGGGCCGGACCGGGCAAAGATTTCACTGTCGCCATGCAAAAAGTCGAAAAGGCACTGAGCGAAGCCGGGGCCAAAGATCGCTCCGCGCACTTTGCTTGTGCCCTGACCCTGGCTTGGCCCGATGGACATGTGGAAAGCTTTGAAGGTCAAGTGCACGGCACAATGACATGGCCAGCCCGTGGTGAAAAAGGCTTTGGCTATGATCCAACCTTTGTTCCAGATGGCTTCGACGTGACCTTCGCAGAAATGGAGCAAGTGCAAAAACACACCATGAGCCACCGTGCCAAGGCATTTGAAAAACTCGTCGCCGCCTGTTTCAAAGACTAAGCTATCGGAGATGCATATTTAGGTGGCCCCAAGCCGGGATTGAATACCCGGTTTCAACCAAGGACGGATTGCATGACCGCACAAGACCCGTTGGCATTGTATGTCCATTGGCCCTGGTGTCTGGCCAAATGTCCCTATTGCGATTTCAATTCCCGCGCCCTCAGTCCCGCAAAGGCCGACCAGGATGCGTACCGCGACGCCATTTTACATGAACTAGATCATTACGCTGAGCAAACGAAAGGCCGGGCGCTCAGTAGCATTTTCTTCGGTGGCGGCACACCCAGCCTGATCGTCCCCGAAACCATCAACGCCATCATCGCGTCCGCATCCCGGCACTGGAGCCTACAAAGTGATTGCGAAATCACCTTGGAAGCCAATCCAACCTCCATAGAAGCCTCTAAATTTCGTGGCTTTCGTGATGCAGGCATCAATCGTGTATCCATTGGCGTGCAAGCACTTAACGATGAAGCCTTACATGCATTGGGCCGCGAGCATTCGGTCGAAGAAGCCCTTCACGCCCTCAATATAGCGAGCGCCATTTTTGATCGTTTCACATTCGATTTAATCTACGCCCGCCCCGGTCAAGGTCAAGGTGACTGGGCTGACGAACTGGAACAGGCGCTGGAATTGACCAACGGCCATATCTCGCTTTATCAGCTCACCATCGAACCCGGTACCCCTTATTTCCGCCAAAACATTCCTGAGGCGGAAGAAAACCTTGCCGCGGATTTGTATCTAATGACCCAAGAAATGTGCATTGACGCCGGAATGCCGACTTATGAGGTTTCAAATCACGCTCGCCCCGGCCAAGAAAGCCGTCACAACATCACGTACTGGACCGGCGGCGACTACATCGGCATCGGCCCCGGCGCGCATGGACGTCTCAGCGCCCCAGCTGCCGGGGTGGAGAACGGATCCCTGACAACCCGCGCAACCTATCAGATCGCCGATCCGGCGCGCTGGTTGAATGGCATTAACGCCAAGGGCCACGCCACCGCTAAGGTCCGGGATCTGAGCCGCCAGGAACGCCTTGAAGAAATAGTACTGTCCGGCCTGCGTCTCACCGAAGGTCTGAACCGGGCGCGGTTCACCCGCCAATGTGGGCAAGAGCTTCTCAATGCGCTCAATAGCGACGCCATTTTAGAACTGCAAAACGCACAACTGATCACCGTCGACGACCTGGGCTTGCGCACCACAACCGAAGGGCGCCTGGTCCTGAACACGATCATCAATCGTCTGCTTGAAGATTAGCCGCCCGTCACTCCGGCGATTTAAGGCACATGCTATGGAAAGGCTTGCGGCGCGGCCTCAATGACGCTTGCGTCTCTGCCCCGAACTTGCATCACGGCAAGCCCACGCTCCGCAACACCCGTCCCCAAAAACCGGAAAATCCCGTCACGCCCGGCAAATCCGCCCGGCTGGGCCAGTACATCTACGCTGTAGGGCTGCGGCGTAGCTTGGGAACCCAGCACCACGGCCAGCGCCGTCGCATCGTAAGCCAACGTCGCCAAGCGGTGTGGGCGATTACCGTAAGCCGTCAGATATTTGTCTGAAAATGCCTTGCGTGCGCTGGGGTCGGGGGCGGCAAACCACGCACCAACCAGCGCGGGTTCCGCGCCAAGGCCTACTTCATCCCACTGCCCGGTGCCGAGAATTTTTACTTTTTTCGGATCGACATCGTAAAACGGCAGCAACGCTGCCACTGCGATCAAGCGCTTGCCGCCATCTGCCAACAACAGGGCATCAAACGGCAGCTCGCCCAGTGTCTCCAGATTACTCAACCGCTTCAGCGCCAATTGTGAAACCTCATCGCCGCGCGCTTTAAGAGTCCGACGCTGTTCCAGCAGTGCCCCCCTACGTGCATTGTAGTGCGCGATACGCTTCACCGGTTCGGAAAAATCGCTCACCTGGGGGTCGTAAAACTCGCTTTGCACCACGAAGCCACCTGCATCCCACACCGCCGCGTTCATGGCTGCAGACACCGTGTCGCCATACGCGCCGCGCGGTGCCAGCAAAGCAAACCGACGCGCCCCCTTATCGGCAGCATATTTAATCACGCGCCGAACCTCGTCGCCGGGGAAAAAGCCCATGGTGTAGACACCCGGACCCGCCACTGTGCGGTCAGACGAGAACGCCACCACAGGCACATCTGCAGCGCGCGCCAAATCGGACACCGCGCGCACGGAGGTGGACAACAGCGGCCCAACGATCAACCGCGCGTCATCACCGATGGCCAAGCGCGCAGCTTCCGCAGCACCTTCGGGTGTGCCGAGCGTGTCATGCACCAGCAATTCAAAATTAGATCCCGCAAACTCAAAGAAAGCCATCTGCGCCGCACTTAACATAGCCGAACCGACACGCTGATTGGGACCTGACAGGGGTAGCAATATCGCTACGCGCAACCCACGCGCTTGCGGTACGGCCGGCGGCTCAGCGCCGACACCCGGCGTTCCGGGCACACCGGTTTGCATCGTGGCCTGCGGGATACGCCCAATCAAATCATCCAGGGGCGGCAAAACCGGAGGCCGCACCACGGGCGCATCCACGCCGCGGTTGGCCAGCTGCCCACCAACACCACCTGACGCGGCATGAGATACCGGAGCTGGGGCCCGATCTTGAGCTTGTGCCTGAGGGGGGTTGGTCAGCTTTGGTTTTTCTCCAAGGCCCACCTTGTCGCAACCGACAAGCGCCATGCTCATCAACGCAAAAACCACACCCGCCCGAATTCCGGTACGATTTAAAGTGATGTTGATCATTTGCGGCCTGGAGCCTCCTGCAAAAACTGATACTCTTTCGCCGAACATAACGGCTAAACGATAAAAACGACTAAATTTTGTTGAAGCGTAGCGGGCAGCATCCAATGAGTAAACCGCCAGATCGCACAAATCAGCACATAAAAGCGCCGCCGGCAAAGGTGCGTGCGCAAAAGCGCGGGCAGTGGGCGGAACAGTTGACCGCCATGTACTTGTGTTTGACCGGCCACCGCGTGTTGGCCCGCAATTTCAGGACCAGGGTTGGTGAGGTCGACCTCATCGTTCGGCGTGGCAATATTCTCAGTTTTGTCGAGGTCAAGGCCCGCTCAAACATCACCAGCGCCGCCGAGGCTATCAGCACTCGCCAGCGCCGCCGCATCCAGCGTGCCGCCGAATTGTTTTTAGCTCAGCACCCCAACTTGAGCACCTGCGACATCCGCTTTGATGTTTCGCTGGTAAGTGGGCCACTGCGGTTCACCATCGTGCGCGACGCCTGGCGCGTAGATACCTGACAGCCCCAAGCCAGCACCACAATCATGCCCCATTGCCCGTGTACTGAACCTTTATTAACCAAGGTGCCCTAAGCTCTCCATACGCGGACCCCGTTACATAGAGTATTTGAGATGACAGTTAAGTATTTTGAGAGGCGTTCCAGTCGGATCACCATGTCGGCCACAGCCTTAATCGGCTTGCTGATCATGACCGCAGGCTGCACACCGGTGGGCGTGGTAATCGGCCTGGGTGCAGGAACTGGCATTGCCGCTTACCAAGAGCGTGGCGTAGATGGTGTAGCCCGCGACTTGGGGCTGACCAGCCGCATCCTGGATCAATATGCCCGTCACGATCATACCTTGGTGACCGGCATTGGTGTTGACGTCTACGAAGGTCGCGCCCTGTTGACCGGGCAGGTGGACACAGAAGACAAACGTGCCGATGCCGTAAATTTAGCGTGGAAAGTCGACGGCATCGCCGATGTCATCAATGAAATTCACGTCACATCCGATGGCGGCCTTCTCGACACCGCTCGCGACACATGGATTTCGGCGCAATTGGAAACCAAACTCACGTTCGATGAAAAAATTCTTGCCATCAACTATTCCATCGAAACGGTTGGCGGCACAGTTTACCTGATCGGCATCGCTCAAAACGACGAAGAGTTGGCGCGGGTTAAAAACCATGCCCGCTCCATCGATTATGTGCGTCACATCGTCAGCCACGTCCGCGTCAAAATGCCCGCAGCCCTCATCACCGAACCCACCCCGGGCCAAGGCAGTTAAGCCATGGGCAGCGACGTCGAGCAAACCGCACAACAGGCGCTTCGCCGGATTGGCTTGCTCGATACCAATGCCATCAGTCTTTGTGATGCCGCCCTATGGCTGGCCAAATGGGCCGACCCGAGGCTCAAACTGGATGTCTATCGGCGTCACCTTGAGGCCTTGGTTCAGGCCGCCCTTGATTACGTTGCGACGGATATTTCTGATGACACCTTGACCCTTGAAGCCGCACAGCAAGTCATATCGCGGCGCTACGGTTATGGTGCCATTGCCGGGGCCTGCGTCACCTGTGAAACTCTTAACCTTGCCGACACCATTGACCATCGTCAGGGCGACAGCATGATCTTGGCTATCTTGTACCGTCATGTGCTGATTGCACTTGGGCGTACCGTAGAGATTATTGCATTTGCACCCCGCACACTTGTCGCGGTGTATACGGGTGGTGGACGCGTTCTGCTCGACCCCTGTGATGGTGGACGATTGATGGATGCGCGCGATCTGCGGCGGTTGCTCAATGATCATCGTGGCGCCGACGCCGCGCTCAACCCGGATCAACTCAGCGCTCTCGACCTACGTCAAGTTCTGGTCAACCTCCAGCATGAAATCAAAACCTATCATCTGCGCCACGCCGCGCCCGAAGCCGCATTGCTGAGCGTAGAAGGCGCATTACTGATTGCGCCCAATGATGCCCGTTTATGGCGCGAGTTTGGGCTTTTGCACATGCGTCTTGATCATATTGGCGATGCGATGGCCGCCCTGGAACACTTTTTACAATTGCCTGAAAGCGGGTCACACCGCTATACAGCATCTCAACTGTTGCAGCAGCTGCGCCAGCGCTTTGAGCATGGCGAACCCTAATATGCCTTCCGTCGTATCACGCCTGCGGACTAAGGAATTTCACACATGAGTCTCAAAGTCGCCTTACAGATGGACCCGGTCCAAGACGTCGATATTGATGCCGACAGTACTTTTGTCATCGGTCTCGAAGCACAGAAACGCGGTCATGAGTTGTTCTATTATCATCCGGACGACCTGATGTATGACGAAGGCCGCGTGATGGCCGTTACCCAACGCCTGGAACTGCGCCGCGAACTGGGCAACCACTTCACCCTTGGCACGCCGGAACTTGTTGACCTGGCAACGCTGGACGTTATCTGGCTGCGCCAGGACCCACCGTTCGACATGGCGTACCTGACCACCACCTATCTGCTGGACATGTTGCCCGCCACAACATTGGTGGTGAACAACCCCACCGCCGTGCGCGCAAACCCTGAAAAGCTCTACATCGCCCGCTTTCCCAATTTGGTGCCACCCACGCTGGTGACACGCAATGTCGCGCAAATCAAAGCGTTCCGCGATAAACACACCGATATCATCATTAAGCCGCTTTACGGCAATGGCGGGGCGGGGGTGTTCCACCTCAAGCCCGACGATGAAAACTTAGGTTCACTGCTGGAAATGTTTTTACAGGGGTCGCGCGAGCCGATCGTGATTCAGGCTTACTTGAAGGATGTACGCCAGGGCGACAAGCGCATCATCTTGGTCGATGGGGAGCCCGTCGGCGCAATCAACCGCGTTCCGCAAGAGGGCGAGGCACGCTCCAACATGCACGCGGGCGGCACACCCGAGCCCAGCAAGCTGACACCGCGCGATCTGGAAATTTGCGCGACCATCGGCGCAGACCTGAAAGCCCGTGGGCTCGTTTTTGCTGGCATCGATGTCATCGGCGGCTATCTGACCGAAATCAACGTCACGTCACCCACCGGCCTACAAGAAATCAGCCGTTTTGATGGCGTGGCGCTGGAACAAAATATCTGGGACGCGATCGAGGCCAAGCTTGGCTCTTAAAGCAAGTTGGCGAAGGTGATGTTCCAGGCCCCTTCATCATTGGGGGGGCGTGTCGATTGTACTTAGATCATTAACCAATAATCACTTGCACGTAACTGCACGCGCACTACACTCATTTGGAATATAGTTTTCAAACAGGGGTATCTATGGTCGCGCGCATCAGCACCGCTGCCTTTCAGGGTATCGAGGTTCTGCCCGTCGATGTTCAAGTGCACATCGCCCAGGGTTTGCCGTCGTTTACGGTCGTCGGCCTGCCGAACAAGGCCGTCAGCGAGGCCCGCGAGCGTGTGCGTGCGGCGCTGTCTGCTTTGGGGCTTGCGCTGCCGCCCAAGCGCATCACCGTGAACCTCTCGCCTGCCGATACGGTGAAAGAAGGCTCGCACTTTGATCTGCCCATCGCGCTGGGTGTACTAGCGGCGATGAATGTTTTGCCTACGGATCAAATGGATGCATTCCTCGCGCTTGGAGAATTGGCGCTGGATGGCACCCTCACCGGCGTCTCTGGCGTGCTGCCCAGCGCTATTCATGCCAACGCCTGCGGTCTTGGACTTATCTGTCCTGCCGCCCAGGGCGGTGAGGCCGTGTGGGCTGGCGAACTGGAGGTGTTGGCCCCCAAGTCCCTGATTGATTTGATCAATCATTTCAAAGGGACACAGGTTCTAAGCCGTCCTCAGGCGCAAATATCCATGACATCACTCAACGCTCTGCCAAATTTGGACCTAGTAGACATTAAAGGCCAGGAAAGTGCCAAGCGGGCATTGGAAATCGCCGCTGCAGGGGGCCATAATCTATTGATGAGCGGCCCGCCCGGTGCGGGCAAATCGCTGCTGGCAAGACGACTTCCCGGCCTTTTGCCCGACCTTTCCCCCGCCGAAGCCCTAGATGTGTCGATGATTCATTCCTTAGCCGGAATATTGCCGGAAGGTGGCCTGATGCGCACCCGGCCCTTTCGCGATCCGCACCATTCTGCATCCCAAGCGGCGCTGGTCGGCGGCGGTGTTCAGGTTCGCCCCGGTGAGGTTTCATTGGCCCATTTGGGGGTGTTGTTTCTGGACGAACTGCCTGAATTTCAACGCCCTGCGCTGGAGGCCTTGCGCCAGCCAATCGAATCCGGGGCCGCCGTGATCGCGCGGGCTAGCGCCCACGTTTCGTATCCGGCACGATTTCAGCTGATCGCGGCGATGAACCCGTGCCGGTGCGGATACCTGGATGATCCGGGCCAAGCCTGTTCGCGTGCGCCCAAGTGCGCGGAAGACTATCAAAACCGCCTGTCCGGCCCCCTTTTGGATCGTATCGACCTTCATGTTGAGGTGCCGATGGTGCCAGCATCCGATCTCAGCCTACCGCCATCGTCGGAAACCTCCGCCCATGTGCGCCAACGCGTTATCAAAGCCCGCGACCGCCAGTTAAATCGATTTAAAGCCCTCAGTGCGGTGGCGCGAACCAATGCTGAAGCCGATGGCCAAGTTTTGGAGCAGACCACCCAAATGGACAGTGCCGCCAAGGCCCTGTTGGCTGATGCCGCGAACCGCATGCGCCTGAGTGCACGAGGCTATCACCGCATCTTGAAAGTTGCCCGCACCATTGCCGATCTTGAAGGTGCGCCGGATGTTCTCAAACTGCATGTGGCGGAGGCTTTGTCTTATCGTCGCCGGGCGCCGGGCCGTCAAACCGTGGCACTTAGCGCCTAAGTGTACTTTACTCGCGGCCATGAACCTCTGCGCAGAGGTGTTATGCATTCTGTGCGTTACTCATCATCAACTTAAGCGTGTAGGCTCCTGAGATGAGTAAGCCCGATTATCCAGCCCTAAGCGCAAAACTGATGCGTCAGAGCCAGCAGCTCTGCGATAAGTGCGGCTTAACCGTTTTGCGCGACCAAAATCAGTCCAAGCCTTGTGACGACGGTTGCCCATCGCTGGTCATTTTGCATAACGCAACGTCGATTTTGAAAAATATGCGCTAAACTTAATCGTTGGAACAACAGCTCTTTGCGCTGATCTGCACCGATGGGCAAGGTACGTCGCCATAGGAACAGAACACGCAACATTCGCCCTTTCGGGCCTGCACGCGTGTCTTGCAGTCGGCGCAATCGTGAAAACTCACGCAGCCGTATTCCGGCATATCCACATCTTGCGCCTGCCCGCAGACGGGACAGGTCAGCGTGCAGATGAGAAACGCACCGTTATCCGATACTTCAGGCCTGGTCATGCACACTCCTGAAAACGCGCGCTGGAAACTTATTCGGGAATCATCCGCCCCATGTCGCGTCCGCCGCAAATGTGCACATGCAGATGCGCAACCTCTTGGCGAGCATCGGGACCAGTGTTTTGAATACTACGAAAGCCCGGCGACGCCAGACCTAAATCGCGCGCAACCTTACCCACCGCCCGGTACAGTCCAGCGATTTCCGCATCTGACGCGTTCGCGCTGAAGTCATCCAAGGACACGTACGCGCCCTTAGGGATCACCAGGGCGTGCACCGGGGTTTGCGGTGCAATGTCGTGAAACGCCAACGCCCAATCGTCTTCATAAATTTTGTTGCAGGGAATTTCCCCACGCAAGATTTTGGCGAAGATATTGTTGTCATCGTAAGCCATATGAGCGCCCCTTACAGCTCGCCGCGCGCGCGCTTTTCTTCAATACCGGACATACCTTCACGTTTGGACAGCTCAAGATAAACGTCATCAGGGGTGATGCCCACATCGGCCCACAGCACCATCAAGTGGTAAAGCAGATCCGCGCTTTCCGCAGCCAATGCTTCCGGCCCTTCGACCAGGGCCGCGATGTTCACCTCGACGGCCTCTTCGCCAACTTTCTGCGCGATGGCGGTTCGGCCCTTGTGCAACAGCTTAGCCGTATAAGACGTTTCAGGGTCCGCGCCCTTGCGACTGACGATGGTTTCAAACAGGCGCGGCAAAATATCCAGATTACTATTGCTCATCGAGTGGTTTCCTCATCAAGGCCGTCCAGGCGCACATCAACACCATGCGCGGCCATATAGCGCTTGGCTTCGCCAATGGTGAAAGTGCCGAAGTGAAAGATCGAAGCCGCAAGCACCGCTGATGCATGACCGTCACGCACACCCTCGACCAAATGTTCCAATGTGCCGACCCCGCCCGATGCGATCACCGGAACACCGACGGCATCAGCTATGGCGCGGGTAAGTTCGATATTAAAACCCTGCTTGGTGCCATCACGATCCATGGATGTCAGCAAAATTTCGCCTGCCCCGTAGGCGGCCATACGCTGTGCCCATGCAACGGCATCCAGGCCGGTGGGTTCTCGCCCGCCATGAGTAAAGATTTCAAACTTACCCGGTGCAACCGTCTTTGCATCAATCGCAACGACAATACACTGAGAGCCAAATTTTTCCGCTGCCTCTTTGACAAATTCAGGGTTTTTAACGGCTGCAGTATTGATCGAAGCCTTATCGGCACCCGCCAGCAACAACTTGCGAATATCTTCGGTGGTCCGTACGCCACCACCAACCGTCAATGGCATAAAGCACTGTTCGGCGGTACGGTTTACAACGTCAAAAATGGTGTCTCGGTTTTCCACGCTGGCCGTGATATCGAGAAATGTCAGTTCATCCGCACCAGCGGCATCGTACAGGCGAGCCTGTTCCACCGGATCGCCCGCATCGATCAAATCGACAAAGTTGACGCCTTTAACCACACGTCCGCCTTCGACGTCGAGACAGGGAATGATGCGTGCCTTAAGCATGCGCTTAGGCCCCTCTGGACTGAAGAAGATCGACAGCTTCGCGCACTTCGATCTGTCCGTCATATACTGCGCGGCCACTGATCACGCCCTCCAAAAGATCACCGCCGCGTGCTTTCAGCGCCCCCAGATCTTCCATCGACGATACCCCGCCCGAAGCGATCACCGGGATGGATACGGCCTGCGCCAGCTCCAGGGTTGAATCGATGTTCGGGCCCTGCATTAATCCGTCACGGGCAATGTCTGTAAAGATGATAGCGGCAACGCCGACACCTTCGAATTTCTTGGCAAGCTCGATGGCGGTGATGTCGGACACTTCCGCCCAGCCCTCAACCGCGACCAGGCCGTCCTTGGCGTCCACACCGACGACGATACGTCCGGGATAGGCCTTACAGGCCTCAATCACCAAATCGGGGTCGCGCAACGCCACGGTTCCCAAGATCACCCGGCGCACGCCCTTGTCGAGCCAGAAGCGAATGGTTTCCATATTGCGAATACCACCACCCAGCTCAATCGGCACGCTGACATCATCAAGAATTGCATCCACCGCATCGGCGTTAACCGGACGGCCTTCAAACGCGCCATTCAGATCAACAACATGAATCCACCGGCAGCCCTGCGTGACAAAGGCCCGTGCCTGCGCGCCGGGGTCGTCGTTAAACACTGTGGCCTGGTCCATTTCGCCACGCAACAAGCGCACGCATTTGCCGTCTTTTAGATCAATGGCGGGAAAAAATATCATAATCCGTCTCTTACTACTTTAATTCCGTATGCGCGCCTTAAGGCACCCACTTCAGAAAATTTGCAATGATGTGCAGACCGAGGGCCTGACTTTTTTCCGGGTGAAACTGGGTCCCGATCATATTGTCGCGACCAATGGCCGCCGTCACCGGGCCACCGTAGCTCACCCGCGCCAAAACGTGTTCCGGATTAACTGGCTTATAATGAAAGCTGTGAACAAAATAGGCGTGCTCACCATTTTCAACGCCGTCAAAAACCGGGTGCGGATTGACAACTTCAAGATCGTTCCAGCCCATATGGGGAATTTTCAATGCTGGATTATTTGGCTCAAGTGCCGTTACGTCGCCTGTTATCCAACCTAAGCCCGGGGTGTCACCGAATTCGTGACCGACATCGCTCATCAGCTGCATACCGACGCAAATGCCGAAAAATGGTCTAGCCTTCTCAATAACCATCTCGGTTAGAGCCGCATGCAAACCATCAACAGCCTCTAACCCCGCCTTGCAGTCAGCAAACGCGCCAACGCCGGGCAGTACAATACGGTCCGCACTTTTAATGTCATCCGTTTTACCGGTGACCAGAATGTCGGCGCTTAAACCTTGCTCGTTCGCAGCACGCTCAAACGATTTCGCGACTGAACGCAGATTGCCGGAGCCGTAATCGATAATTGCAACCTTCATATGTTCCTCAGCAATTTCGATGTCATGTAGGGATTGGCGTCGAGATAACGCCGCTCCGCCTCTTCTTTATCGTGTGCCGTGACCACGGCCTCTTCAAACATGTTGCGGCGATCCAGGGACCAGCGTCGCAATTCATTGGCAATCAAGCCGGTCACCACCGCGACGCCCAAATGGATCACCGCTTGGGATGTCGGATCGCCGATCAGCAGCGGCATCGCCACGCTCACCGCAAGCTGCAAAAGGAGCAACACCACCGCCACATCCCACGCGCCAACAACCAAAGCCCACACGAAACCGAAGACGGCAGCCGGCCATGAGAAGCCATCCTTAACCAAAGCCAGACATGGCTTTAACCCGGTATCACGGACGTGCACGGTATAGACGGTCATGTGTGCCCCAGCCTTATGTGCTTAGAGTGAGCCGCCCAAAACGCCTTTGGTCGACGGAACCTGATCAGCCTTGCGCAGGTCAATCTCGACGGCCTGACGCAAAGACCGCGCGAGCCCCTTGAAACAGCTCTCGACAATGTGGTGGTTGTTCTCACCATAAAACGTTTCGACATGCAGCGTTAAGCCCGCGGCCTGTGTGAAGCCTGCGAACCATTCTTTGAACAACTCGGTGTCCATCTCACCCAGCTTGTCACGTACAAAATCAACCTTCCATACCAGGTAGGGACGGTTGGATGCATCCAACGCCACACGGGTAAGGGTTTCATCCATAGGTGACAGGGCCGAGCCGTAGCGCGTAATGCCCTTACGGTCGCCCAGCGCCTGATTAAAGGCTTCGCCAATGGCGATGCCCACGTCTTCGGTGGTGTGGTGGTAGTCAATATGGAGGTCACCCTTCGCCTCGACCTTGAGATCAATCAGGGAGTGGCGCGACAACTGCTCCAGCATATGGTCGAGAAACCCGATGCCCGTGGACACGTTATATGTCCCCGTACCGTCAAGGTTCAGTTCGACCAAAATTTGGGTCTCGTGGGTCTTGCGCTCAACGCGGCCTGTGCGCATTGGACGTCCTCCAGTAAAAGCGTTTATAGACGCCTTCTTTTAACAGGATCGTCCTATCAGTACCAGCATCAAGCTGATCTAAGTGATCTGTGCAAATTTACGCGAGCCCTTGACCCGTTCGTCGCGTCGGCTTACATCCGTCAGAGCTCTCGTCAAACAACGATCGGATCCATACCATGAGCAACGACCGCCAACCCACATGGCACGGCACCACCATCCTGAGTGTTCGTAAAGGCGATGACGTGGTGATGATCGGCGATGGTCAAGTGAGCCTTGGCGACACCGTGATCAAAGGTACCGCACGCAAAGTTCGGCGGATCGGTGATGGCTCGGTGGTGGCTGGTTTTGCCGGCGCCACGGCAGACGCTTTCACGCTGTTCGAACGCCTAGAGGCCAAGCTTGAACAGTACCCCAACCAATTGACCCGCGCGTGTGTCGAGCTGGCCAAGGACTGGCGAACGGATCGCTACCTGCGCAAACTTGAAGCCATGATGTTGGTTGCTGACAAAAGCGTGTCGTTGGTCCTGACTGGAACCGGCGATGTTTTGGAGCCAGACGACGGTGTGACGGCTATTGGCTCCGGTGGCAATTACGCCTTGGCAGCGGCCCGTGCACTGATGAACCAAGACGGCGTCAGTGCTGAGCAAACAGCGCGTCGCGCCATGGAAATCGCCGCCGAAATCTGTGTCTATACCAATTCCAATTTTACCCTCGAAAAACTCTGAAAGACTGACCGCTCATGAGCAGCTTCACCCCCCGCGAGATTGTCTCTGAACTGGATCGTTTTATCGTCGGCCAAAACGATGCCAAGCGTGCCGTTGCCGTGGCACTGCGCAACCGTTGGCGTCGTCAGCAAATTTCAGACGACATGCGCGATGAAATCGTGCCGAAAAACATTTTAATGATCGGGCCGACCGGCGTCGGCAAGACCGAAATTGCCCGCCGTCTGGCCAAGCTGGCCGATGCACCGTTCATCAAAGTCGAAGCCACCAAGTTTACCGAGGTCGGTTACGTCGGACGCGACGTGGAACAAATTGTACGTGATCTGGTCGAAAGCGCCGTACACATGGTGCGCGACAAACATAAGACACAGGTTCATGCCAAGGCGGAAATGGCTGCCGAAGAACGCGTACTTGACGCACTTGTCGGCGACAACGCATCCGAAGCCACCCGCCAAAAATTCCGCAAAATGCTCCGTGAAGGCCAACTTGACGACAAGGAAATCGAAATTCAGGTCCGCGATACAGGGGCAGGGGGTGCGCCATCATTCGATGTCCCCGGCATGCCTGGTTCCCAGGTTTCTATGATCAATCTGTCGGAAATGTTTGGCGGTGCTTTTGGCGGCCAACTGAAACCAAAAAAACTGAGCGTGGCGTCCAGTTACACGATTTTGATCGCCGAGGAAGCCGACAAGCTGGTTGATGAAGAAGCCCTGACCAAGGAGGCCATCGACAAAGTTGAAATGGGTGGCATCGTATTTTTGGATGAAATCGACAAAATCGCCGTCCGTGCTGAACGGTCCGGAGGCGACGTTTCTCGTGAAGGTGTGCAGCGCGACTTGTTGCCACTGATCGAGGGCACCACGGTTTCAACCAAACGTGGGCCGGTAAAAACCGATCATATTTTGTTCATAGCAAGCGGTGCATTTCATGTCACCAAGCCCAGCGATTTGCTGCCGGAGCTGCAAGGGCGTCTGCCCATCCGCGTCGAGCTTCAGGCTCTGACCCGTGATGATTTGGTGCGCATTCTCAAAGAGCCTGAATCCAGCTTGATCCGTCAATACACAGCACTGATGGCTGTTGAAGACGTGACCCTGAACTTCACCGACAACGCCATCGAAGAGATCGCAACCGTTGCTGCCGAGGTTAATGGTTCAGTTGAAAACATTGGCGCACGTCGTTTGCACACCGTGATGGAAAAGTTGCTGGAGGTGATCAGCTTCGAGGCTTCTGAGCGTTCCGGCGAGGTTATCGATATTGATGATGACGTCGTACGTGAAACGGTTTCCAGCCTTGCTAAGGATTCCGACTTGCGGAAATTTATCCTTTAGGCGTCCCCATCAGCTCCGATATGGACTTACGCTGGTCCGGTAACTTGATGCAATGATATCTCAATACCTTGATTCCGCCGGTATCTATGGCGGTGATGAGGTCCGCCCAGCGCTCGCACTCGCCGACCAGATCCCCGGCGATCCTGAGCAGTTCGTCTTTCTTCATGGTCGAAAGAAAATCCATCCATGCCTTCAGCACCCGCACGCGAAACTCATGGGTAATGTCGTCGGGGGGGCGCACATCCAGGTTCAGGGAATTCAGCATCGCCAACATGGCCTCTTGCGGCCATAGGCTCGGCACCAAACTTTGATGCCGCGCCCAGACTTGCACTTTTTGATTGGGCGGGTTCGTATCCGGCAACACGTAGCTGACGAACCTCATTTCACCATCTAACCTAAGCGAATCGGTCACCGCGCTGAACAACGCCTTTTTATCCGTCACGGTATGAATCGCGTCGAACGCCATCATGGCGTCGAAGGATTTCGGCTTGAGTTTGAGGCTTTCCAAAGTATCGAAACGGATCGGCGCCTTGCGCTGAAGGCCGGCGCGTTTCATGCTTTCCTGACCGAGCGCGGCAAGCTCCTTGTCTGGCTCGTAACCCGTGACCCAAACCCCGGTCTCTTCGACCATAGTCTCGGAAATGCCGCCAAGTCCGGCACCCAACAACAACAAACTTTTCTTTTCATCCAAACCCAAAAGCGGCAATAGAAGCTTTACACTTTCTGCTCCACCGGGGGTCGTATAGCCCAGACCCCAAAGTTTTTCGATCACGTTGAGACGATTGGGCGGCCAATGGACCGTTTCCTCGTGTAACTTTTGAGAAGCGTTTGGGGCATCAGTTTTTTTAAGTGAGGCACCCTTCTTGGGAGCAGGCTTCGCTTTATTTCTGCGAAACGCACCGGCGATTTTACCGATTAAGCCGTCGGGTTTTTCTTTGGCTATTGCCATTATTTACCGATCATCTCGTTTCTGGCCCATAAACCTGCGCCTACACACGATATAATGTCATCTAGCAAAATTACCCTACAAATCTAAACAAACCCCCTACGCTGACCACATAGCGTATCTTTTTCAGCTTTGATTACATACGACGCAAAGCCTTTGTCTAGCTTCCCTATGTGCTTAACCAGCCATTCCTTTAGAAAGCTCAAAAGCTTCTCCAGATCCACGGTCTGCGGATTTGTCTCAAACGCAGCGAGAAATCCACGCACCAACCCTTCAATATCGCGATGATTTTGCTTATGTTTTTCGATGTGAGGGTAATGCGTGTCCGAAAACAGCGCCTCTTCACGCGCAAAGTGGGTTTCGATGTACTGCACGAGACGTCGTAATCCACCAGCGACGATTTCATCACCCTGCTCAAAATTCACCGCGTGATGCAGATCGTTCGCGATGTTCACCAACATTTGGTGGTCATAATCAATAATCGGGTGGCCAACCTCTAGCGCCTTGGACCACTGAATCAGCATATCCAGCTCTCCTTCAAGGCGCCCCCTATAATTGTATGAGTATTATACCGACATGTCACACAGGAATCATCATTTTATCCTGAACTGACCGTTTTTCAGCCAACTAGTAGATTGGGCCGCTGCTCTTCCCGAGCTTATGTGCGCGAATTTCATCCAAAATCCACTGCAGTGTCTGTTCATCTAGATCGCCAATGGACTGAGCTAACTCGTTGGCTAGCTCCGTCGCACGCGCACTCATTCCGCCCGTGTCTACCGTGACGCGCGGATGTGACAGACGCGCCAAACGCTTCAGCTCTTCACTGTCGTCCCAAATCAGACCAAAATAGCCGCAAATTTGCATGATCATACCGGAACCGGGACGACCGCGGTTGCCATGCTCCAGAGCAGAAAGATATGCCCCAGACACCCCAAGCGCCAAAGCCATTTCCTTTTGCGACACCCCTTTGGCGTTCCGCAATGCTCGCATTTTTTGTCCAAATGGTGTCATGGCTACGCCCTCGTCGCGGCGGGGATCGGTGTGCGCCCAAAATAGTGCAGAGGGGTTAAATTCCCGTCAAGCGGCCTAATATGCGCCCGAACCGGACACCTGCAACACCACTATTCCGCCAACGATCAACGCCATACCGACGACAGCGCCTAGCGTCAGCGGCTCGTTAAACATAAATTGTCCGATCAACGCGATAGAGGCCACACCGACGCCGCTCCAAATTGCATAAACCAGTCCCACCGGCATTGTCTTAAGGGTCAAAGACAACAGCCAGAAAGAAAGCCCATAGCCAACCACAACCAAAAGCGCCGGACCCAGTTTTGTCATCCCATCAGAGATTTTCAGTGCGGTCGTGCCGACCACCTCAGTCATGATCGCAAAGCCCAGTAGAGCATAGGGGTGCATGGAATTCTCCGTACTTCAATTCGCCCAACCGACAGGGCCGCGCATCTCAACGTTTTTTTAAACGCACATACAGCGCGCCCTCGCCGCCATCCTTAGGCGAAGCGTACTGGAATGCAACCACCTTGGCGCGATTTGGAAATGAGTTCAACCAACGCGGCACTTGTTCGCGCAAAACACCGATAGAACCATCTGCGCGGGTTCCTTTGCCCGTAATCACCAGCACCTCTCGTTTGCCCGCAAGATGCGCTGATTCCAAAAATGCATCCAACGCCGGGTGTGCTTCGGCCTGCGTCATCCCGTGCAAATCGATCCGCCCGGTTACATTCACCTTGCCGCGGCGCATACGCTTGGCGGTGGCTTTGTCCAGGCCCGGTTGGTCCGCATGGCTTAGATCAGGCAGCGTGGGTGGCGGTGGAGTGGGCTGAGTAGCGGCGACAGGGCGTGTTGTGGAATTGCGCACTTTCGGCAAGGTGGGTGAGGGAGGAGCCGCGCCCTTAACCGGCGGCTTTGCCCCAAATTGTTCCGGCGCAATATCACGCTTTTTAAGTGGCTCAACAGTTTTTGTCACCGCACGCCACAGACCGAGATCCTCATCGGGCGTCTCGGCCTTTTTCTTTTTTGTGGGGTGGGGTTTACGTGTGTTCGCCATCGATCAACAATATCACCAGTTTGCGCGGGCCGTGTGCACCAAGCAGCAAAGTTTGTTCAATATCCGCCGTCCGCGACGGCCCGGTGATCCAGTTCACCGTGCGCGGCAACTTGGTGCCGCCCGGTTTAACATCCCGGCTTAACCGCGCCCATACTTCTTCATAGTTGGCGGCAATATCATCTTCAGAGACCACCACTATATGTATGTCAGGCAGAAAATTCACCGTGGTTGGTGAGTTGGGTCCCGACGCCATCACCAAGGTTCCGGTTTCGGCGATGCCTGCGTAGGCGACCGATAAACCAACCTGGTCAGCACCCTCTCCACGTCCATAGGCGACGTCAACTCCATCCCAGTTCATAGCTTGCAGTGTTTTATGGGGGGCGGCTTTAAGCGCCCCGCAATTGGCCCTAGCGAGAATATCTTTCACAACGCTCGGCACCTCATCGAGCCGGGCGAGGCTACACACATCGGCCTGAGCACTTTCGGCCTCCGTCACGAACAGAACCGTCCGCGCCGGGCCGTGCGCGCGCCCACGCAGCGGAATCAAATCCGGTGCACCATCCGCAATACGCTGGTCGACCTGAGCGGCCCGTACCCCTGCATCTTGCACCGTATCCAGGGTCGCTTTCAAACGAGCAAAAATTTCACTACGAGCGCTCATCGTTCGCCCCTTTTGTAGCGGGCCTGAAACGTGCCGCCTTGCGGGGCGGGCAAATCCCGCGTCTTGGTCCAGCCGCCAGCGCCCGGCAATGACGTAAGCGCACCCTTGTCCCCCGCAAGCATCTTGAGCGCCCCAACAGCAAGATTCATGACGCGCTGATAAAGTCTCGGCCGGCGTGCCAACACTGCCCAGACGCGCAAGGCTAGACCCGCCAATCCGCCGGGCTTACCGACGTTGAAAGCCCGTACCCGCCACTTGCGCAACAGGTCGGGCAGGGGGATGCGCACAGGACAAACCTCTTCGCAACGACCACAAAATGTCGAGGCGCTGGGCAGCAGGTGGGCCTCTTCAATGCCGACAAAGTGTGGCGTCAGAACCGAACCCATAGGGCCGGGATAAACCCAGCCGTAAGCATGACCGCTGGTCACGCCATACACAGGACAATGGTTGATGCATGCACCACAGCGAATGCAGCGCAAAATATCGCGGAACTCTGAGCCCAGAAGTTCGGAGCGACCATTGTCCAACAACACCACATGAAATTGTTCCGGCCCGTCCAGATCACCCGGTCGTTTTGGCCCGGTGAAAAACGTGTTGTAGACACTTTGTTCCTGGCCCGTAGCAGTACGCGCCAATAACCGCAAAATCAAAGTTGCGTCATCCAGGGTTGGCACCACCTTTTCAATCGATGTGATTGCGATATGTACCGGGGGCAAATTCTGGGTTAGATCGCCGTTGCCTTCGTTGGTCACGATCATCGCCGTGCCCGTTTCCGCCACCAAGATGTTCGCGCCCGTAATGCCGACATCAGCCTGCAAAAACTTATCACGCAATTCACCGCGCGCTTCCGTCAACAGTGTCGTGGGTTCAGACAGGTCACGCTCTGGGTCTAGGTGCGTGTGGTTTTCACGAAAAGTATCTGCGACCTGTTCTTTTGAAATATGAAATGCGGGCGCGATGATGTGGCTGGGAAGTTCATGACGGAGCTGGACGATGTATTCACCCAGATCCGTTTCAATGGGCACAATGGCGTTGGCTTCAAGATGGTCGTTAAGGGCGATTTCTTCCGCGATCATCGACTTGCCCTTGCTGACGGTCTTGGCGTCTACGCTACGACAAATGTTCAAAATGATCTCACGCGCATCTTGCGCATCCCGCGCCCAGTGCACATGGCCCCCAGCCTTAATCACCTCGGCCTCAAAACGCTCCAGATACACATCAAGGTGCTCGAGCACATGATCTTTCAGATCTCGCGCCGCGTCACGCAACTGATCGTATTCGGGCAGCCGCGACATGCCCTGTACACGCTTTTTTTGAAACCCGTCTTTGAGTGTACGTTCCAGCAACGCTTGCAAATGCTCATCATCCAGAGCTTTTTTTGCCCCCGCTTGAAAATCATGACAATGAGGGACGTGGCTCATGTGGGTTCACCCTCATTGGGCGACTCACTCGGGGCCTCGCCAATGGCGGGTACATCGGTCATGTTGGCCAGAACTTCGGCGACATGAAAGACCCGCACTTTCGAGCCGCGACGTGCGAGCTTACCCGCCATATTCATCAAGCAACCCAGGTCTCCACCTAACAGCAGATCACTTTCCGCCTGCTCGGCGCAGGCGGCCTTTTTATCGACGATTGCCCCAGAAATGTCGGGATATTTGATGGAGAACAACCCACCAAAACCACAACATGTTTCGGCCTCATCCATTTCGTTCAGTGTTAAGCCGTCCACCGTAGCCAACAAAGTTCGAGGCTGTTTTTTAACACCCAGCTCACGCAGGCCCGCACAACTGTCGTGATAGGTTGCACTGCCATCAAACGCCGCGCCGGTATTGTTCAAGTCCAGATGATCAACCAGATAGGTGGTGAGCTCATAGGTACGCGCCGCCAAGTCTTCCGCCCTTGCCCGCCACGGCCCGTCATCGGCAAACAACTTTGCATAATGCTCGACGATCATTCCCGTACACGAACCCGACGGCGCGACCACATGGTCAAAATCAGCAAAGGCTTCGATTACGTTTTGGGCAATGCTTCGCGCGTCCGCCATGTCGCCGGAATTGTAGGCCGGTTGTCCGCAACAGGTTTGTTTTTCAGGCACCACAACCTCGGCACCGGCGCGTTCTAACAACCGCAACGCGGCGAAACCAACGGACGGCCGCATCAAATCGACCAAGCATGTGACAAACAAACCAATGCGTGGTTTTGCCGGAAGTACGTCAAGGGGGGTCAAAGTCTCACTCATCCTTAAGCCGCGCGCTGCTTGCTGCGCCCTTTCAAAAGCTATCGGGCCTTCGCTTGAAGCGGAACCACCGACAGGGGCAACAAAATAAAGTAGCGTCCTGGTCGTTTCATATTACCCGCACGCTTGGCTGCCCGATCACCAGGGCCAAAAAAAATGTCCCCGCGCACCACTCCGCGGATGGCGCCGCCAGTGTCTTGCGCGATCATCAAGCGCTGGAACGGCTTCGCCGCGTCCAGTGGGTCGTGGGTCATCAACCAAAGCGGTGCACCCAACGGCACATAGCGCCGATCTACCGCCAGAGATCGCCCAGCTGTCAGCGCAACACCTTGCGCACCCAGCGGGCCGTCACCTTTTAGCAGACGGAAAAAAACATAGCTTGGGTTTTGTCGTAACAGGTCAGGCCCGGCCTTGGGTCTTTGCTGGACCCAGTTTCGAATGGCGCTCATGGTCAAACGGTTCGCAGGAATTTCGCCACTATCGATCAGGATACGCCCGACTGATTTATAAGTACGTCCGTTTTTGCCGGCAAAGCCTACATGGACAATGCCGCCGTCTTTCATGCGCACCCTACCGGAACCTTGAATATGCAGGAAAAATGCATCGACTGCGTCATCAACCCACAGCAAAGGCCGTAGATTGTTCACTTTCCCGGACTCAATACTAGCACGCGCGGCATAGGGTTTCAGTTTACCGCCGACAACCCGTCCCCAAATTGTATTCCCACCCAGTTCATCATCGAATGCACCAAGACTGACACTAACCAGGTCATCGGGGCGAGCATAAAGAGGCGTTTGAAACTTACCACCGCGGTTCCATGCACCATTGAGTTCCGGTTCATAATATCCGGTAAATAGACCCTTCGTTACGCCCGCATCAGCGACTTCGTAGGGCACAAACCATGTTTCAAAAAACCGTCGGGCTAGCGCATCATCTTGGTGGTCCGCAGCTAAGGCCGCCGCACACGGGCCTTTCCAGTTCGCAATTGTCCCACCCGGCGCACCATCATTGGCTGCGACTTTACGGGTCGCGGGCAAAGTCAGCATCCTCGCGCAGGACTTTCGAAAAGCAACCAAGGCCGCCCCATGCTGATCGTCCGCCCAACCGGGTAGGGCGCTGAAACCAGTGCTGCGAAGTTCAATTTTTGTGGTTTTTACGTCTTTAGCAGGCGGGGGGACGTTCGTAACTTTTGGCACCGGCGCACAGCTCACGGTGAGCATAAAAAGGGCCACCGTAGATAAAACCACACGCATTTTCATAAGAACGCTCTTATTCCAGGCTGCCTGTACCGACCAAAGTCCAGTTTGGGTCGCGCGATTTTGCAGGGCGAGCAAACGTCCAGAAATCGGTTGCCTCAATCACCTTGATTGGATCGCCATCGATCACCGTTCCATCACTATCCAAAAGCGCGCTGATTTGTTCCGACACGAATTTGACCGTTACAAGAGCGTCCTTGCCGTCCATGTAGGCCTCAACCGCCTCTGCAGCTTTAATGCCAACCAGGGTTTCGTCCAAAGTTTGACCTGCGCCATTGCGTTGTTCGATGGCCTGAGCAAAACCTCCAAATACTTCTGGGCTGAGCAGATTTTTCAGCGTTTTAACATCGCCCTCAGCATAAGCATTCAGGATCATTTCAAATGCCATGCTTGCGCCACCCACAAATTCTTTAGGCGAAAAGCTCGGGTCATATTCACGAATGGCGCGAACGCCATCACCAAGCGGGCCTTCGGGTATTGGCTCTTCGACTTTGGCCGCAGGGGCAGGCGCTTCATCACCTAACGAAGCTGACTGGGGTGCGCGCGCATTCGGCAGCTCAACCACATTGCCGTTATCATCAAGAGGAGACCGGCTTTGGTCGCCTTCGCTCTTAAACCGGTCGTTGTAGCCGCCCTCATGGCCGTCACGATTTCCCAGCACACCGCGGAGCCGTAAAACCAGAAAAATCGCAATCAAGGCAAAAAGAACAATGTCAAAAAATTGCATGCCGTTTCCGTCACTTTTGTTCATAAAGAGGGCTGACTTGCGTGGTCCTGACCTGGACCCCACTTCTGCCCTACATTAATAAATACTGTTTCTACGCTACTATACGCAAAATGCTGCTTTACGCTATCCGTTAGATAGGCTGATGGCATCATAAGGGCAAGGCATAAGGACTAATATGGGTTTCGTTTTACTCGCCACACTCATTGGCATTCCCACGATTGAGATCGCGCTGTTCATTCAAGTCGGCGGCCTGATCGGTGTGTGGCCGACCATTCTGGTTGTTTTTCTGACCGCCATCGCCGGCGCTACACTGCTGCGTCACCAGGGGCTCGGCACGCTTGCCAGATTGCAAGAAAGCCTGGACCGGGGCGAACCGCCACTTGATCCTGTGTTCGATGGTTTTTGCCTTTTAGCGGCCGGCATACTGCTGCTAACGCCCGGATTTTTCACCGATATGCTTGGGTTTTTACTGTTCACACCACCGCTGCGCGCTGCATTAAAGCGCCTGGTTGCTAACCGGGTCCGGGTGGGCACGCAGACCGCATCTTCGCAGGGTGAAGCAAACGAGTTTCATTGGCGCAGCCCAGAAATGGGATCGGCCGAGCAGGATCATGTCATTGATGGCGATTTCCAGGACGTTACGGACACGGAAAACCGGCCTAAACTGAATGATCGTGGGCCTGGTAAGTAGGGCACAACAGTAACCCACAACGATTTGAGGCCTCCCGCAGGGTTGTTCAATTTGAAAATCCATGTTAGCGAAGACCACCTATTTTTCGTGGTTTTTCGGGCCCCCCGCAAACTCCAGCTATCTAAGGACCATTCATATGAGCGACAATTCCGGTAACGGCGGTGAAACCGCCCAACAAGCTCCCCTAGCCGTCAATGGCCAATACATCAAAGATCTGTCCTTTGAATCGCCAAACGCGCCTGGCATTTTGGCCGAACTGCAAAACCAGCAGCCCGACGTCAATGTCAATGTCGACGTTCAGGCCGCCAAACTTGAGGGCCAGCCCGCGAACAATATGTATGAAGTTATCCTGGATGTTCGCGCCGAGTTGAAGCTTGGTGAAAAAACAGGTTTCATTGTCGAACTTAAATATGCTGGCGTGTTCACCATTAACGTTCCCGAAGAACACCTCAGCGCGATGCTGTTGATCGAATGCCCCCGCATTCTGTTCCCGTTTGCACGCAACATTCTTGCTGATGCCACGCGCGATGGTGGCTTTGTGCCGCTCTTGCTGCAGCCAATCGACTTTGCGGCCATGTACCAAGCAAATCTGGCGCAACAGGTCAAGCAGGCTGATGCGGATGTTGCCGAGTTGGTAAAATCTAAAAACTAAAGCACACCACTTTGTATGCATTGCGAGTTTAAACGCCCCTTTATAGGGGCGTTTTTTCGTTTAAGTACGCCACAATGGATCGGTCAGTTTTTCGATAAATTCTGCATGTGCGGTTAACTCGTCTGAGGTCGGAGCAAAACTGCGCGCCTCGCGCTGTTGAGGTTTTTCAATTTTAATTTCCGCATCACCCTCATCTGTTTTCTCAACATTCAAGCCAAACCCTGTTTGACGGCCCCCCATCAACTCTAAATAAACATCAGCCAGCAATTGCGCATCAAGCAAGGCACCGTGAAGCTCACGGTTGGAATTATCAATACCAAAACGCCGACAAAGGGCATCCAAATTGGCCTGCGCGCCCGGAAATTTTTTGCGCGCCATCTTCACCGTGTCGATGGCGCGGTCCATGTCCAAAGACGGCCTCTTGAGATTTTCCAGTTCCCAATTCAAAAATCCCATATCAAACGCAGCGTTATGGATCACCAACGGTGAATCGCCGATAAAATCGATAAAGCCATCGGCGACATCCGCAAACACGGGGTGATCTTTGAGAAACTCTTCCGATAGCCCATGAACTTTAAAGGCTTCTTCCGGCATGTCTCTCTTTGGGTTTATGTAAGCATGAAAGACTTCACCGGTGGCGATGTGGTTGACCATTTCCACGCAACCAATTTCCACCACCCGGTGTCCAGATTTTGGGTTCAGGCCCGTGGTTTCTGTATCCAGTGCTATTTCACGCATTCAGCTATCCGATTTATAAGTTAACAGCCCCAATGCGGACCCCAGACCTCACCCTTTAGGGTTCGACATATTTTGACGACCTTCGCAATTTGACGCAAGGATTGCCCACGCGTTCCCGCAGTGCTGACCACAAATTCCGCCAGCTTGCGTTTTATGCTATCTGGCATTTGGCGATTTTGAATGGCATTTAACTTTTTGGTCGTCATGCCAGCTCGACGCAAGACGCGCTGGCGCTGCAGCATTTGCGGTGCGGACATCACCACGACAGCATCCACTCGGGCACGGCTTTCTGTTTCGTACAACAGGGGAATATCGAGAACCACCAAAGGCACTGAACGACGGCGGCAACGCTGTAAATATTGGCGCTGCTGTTGATGAACCAGGGGGTGCACAATAGCCTCTAACCGTTCAAGAGCAACATCATCACCCAAAACGCAATTTGCTAATTTTTGTCGATCAACGGAGCCATCCGCACCGATAACTCCTGAAAAAATCATGCCGATCTTTTGGGTTGCTGCGCCCTGAGATCCCATCAAACGATGAACACAGGCGTCCGCATCATGTACCGGAACACCCAAACGCCGAAAACACCTTGCCCCCCATGTTTTACCCATGCCGATGGATCCTGTGAGGCCGAGAATATACACGATTTATATCCCCGCAAGCACTTCGGTGCGAAGCTCATCAGTTACATCAGGTAGATGACCAAACCAGGCCTCAAACCCAGGGCGGGCCTGGTGCAAAAGCATGCCCAATCCGTCGACCGTGGGATTGTTACGTATCCGTGCACGAGCTAGCAAATCAGTTTCCAATGGAACATAAACGATATCGTTCACTAGGGCGGTGGAGGGCAGGGCCGTTAAATCTAAATCCAAGGGAAGCTGGTTTTTCATGCCCAAGGTCGTGGTGTTGACCAACAATGCGGCACCATCCAAATAATCTGCACGTCTGGTCCAATCGCCAACAATGAGTGAGGCCCCATCGATACGGTGTAGTTCATCGGCAAGCTGTTCAGCGCGTGATTTTGTTCGATTCAAAATACGAACTTCGGGTGTGCCTGCATCCAGTAATGTGACAACGATTGCGCGTGCCGCACCGCCAGCACCAAGAACCACAGCCGGGCCTGTTGCGGTCTTAAAGTCGGCAAAGCCGGCTTTTAAATTTTCCAAAAAACCAAAACCGTCTGTATTAAAGCCGTACAACGAACCATCTTTGCGCACCACAACTGTGTTCACCGCACCGATGCGCTGAGCCAACGGATGAGCCTCATCAACAGTGGCGAGCGCGGCTTCCTTGTGCGGAACGGTCACATTAACCCCCGCAAAGCCGTCTCTTTGAAGGTTTCTAAGCCGCGCAGTAAACTCATCCGGCGTAACAGGGATGCGTATGTATTCACCCTCAATCGCGTAGTGGCGTAACCAATATCCGTGAACTTTAGGCGATAGAGAATGGTCCACCGGCCAACCCATGACGCCTGCACGTATAAATTTCGATTGTGCGGAAGAGCCGATATTCGTCATGTGGATGCTAACTTTTCAAAAAATTTTGAGTGCGCAAAAAACTCAACAAGGGGATTAATGGTAACCCTAAAACGGTGAAAAAATCACCCGTCACGGTCTCAAATAATTGCGCTCCCCGACCTTCCAGATGATAAGCGCCAACGCTATGGATTACATCTTCACCGACACGGTTCAAATAATCTTCCAAAAATGCGTCTGAAAATGACCGCATGATCAAAACTGCACTATCTGTATGGGTCCAGAGTTCTTGACCGTCGCAAACCACATTCAAGGCGGATATCAATTTATGTTCATGCCCACGTAGCTGTTTAAGGCTTTGACGCGCACACTGTACGCTTTCAGGTTTATCGAATATTTTATCGCCGAATGCTAAAACTTGATCCGACCCGATCACCAAGGCACCAGGATGACGCGCGCTGACCACTTGAGCTTTTTCCCGAGCAAGTTTTTCAGCAAGACCTTTTGCAGGCCCAGACCAGGTTTTTTTGATGCCTGTTTCATCAATATGCGCAGGATCGCAATGATGATTTACGCCCGCCTCAGCAAGCAAGCGCGTCCGTGCTTGGCTGGCTGAAGCTAGGATCAGATCTGCGCTCACGTTATGACACCGCGTCAATTCGATCATTATAAAGATGCATGATGGTTGCCGCTGTTTCTTCCACGGATTTTCGCGTTACGTCGATCACCGGCCATTTGTGTTCATCATAAAGACGTTTGGCTTCGCGGATTTCCTGCGCCACTGCATCTGGATCAATGTAATCGGTGTCTTCCGTGTGACCCTGCATTTTTAAACGTTGGCGACGGATCTGAACCAAACGACGAGGGTCCTTGGTTAAGCCAACAATCAAAGGACGACTGGCCTCAAAAATCTCACCCGATAAAGATATTCCTGGAACAATCGGAATATTTGCTGCCTTAATGCCGCGGTTGGCGAGATAAATGCACGTTGGTGTTTTGGTGGTTCGAGAAACCCCCATCAACACCACATCGGCATCGTTTACATCATGCATGGATTGACCGTCATCGTGGGCTAAAACAAAATGAAGAGCCGCGATTTTGGAAAAATAATCCGCATCCATCACATGCTGGCTACCGGGGCGATGTTCGCGTTCCACTCCCAAATAATTGCCAAGCTGACCCAGCACCGGATTGAGCAAATCAATACAGGGCAGCTTCATTTTTTTACAGCCATACACCAATTTTTCAGTCAGACCGTCATCAACCAGTGTAAAAATAACAAATCCTGGACTGGCTTCAATTTCCGCAAGAATATCGTCAATCTGTTGGGGATTGCGGACCATGGTCCAGCGTTTTTCAATCACCTCAACATCTGGGAATTGCACCAAACAGGCCCGCGCCACCACATCTAGTGTTTCACCGGTACTGTCGGAAATTTTATGCAGGATTAAAGACGTCATGTGAGCCCTGTTCTTTTGGGTCAAAAAGCGGTTTTTTCAGATGGTTTTTTTGCCGGGATTAAATGTGGATAAAAGAATCTTTGATCAGGTCTTCTCAGTTGTGCCTGTATAACTATGTCTTTATTAGCGCCTTGGTCCTCAGTGTACAACATTCTCCACCGACACCTGAACCTTCTAAACTCCGGCCATTTCTAAGCGATTAATCCCCACGATTCACATGTTTACACTTTGTTAACTTTTCACCGTTTCAAAGGCGCTATGCGCTTCATACAGATATCTTCAACAGTGTTTGCTTAAGCGTTATGAAGGTTGTGTATGAAAGCTGGAATAACCCGTGGGTAAAAAGAAATCCCCGATATCCACGCTACTACAACAACAACATCCTTTTTATTTATCCAAATATATTGTTTGTTAGGGGCGCTTTTCGACGGGATAACTCATTAGAAATCAGGATCTATCAAACGTGACGAAACGCTTCCTTCAAGCTCTTAAGGGCGAAACGCTCAGTCCCCCGCCTATGTGGCTTATGCGCCAAGCCGGTCGATACCTTCCGGAATATCGGGAAATCCGCTCAGGCGCGAAGAACTTCCTGCATTTTTGTTATACGCCCGATTTAGCTGTTGAAGTGACACTGCAGCCTTTGCGCCGTTATAATTTTGATGCTGCGATTTTGTTTTCAGACATTTTGGTGATACCCGATGCCCTGGGCCAAAAAGTAGAATTTGTATCCGGTCAAGGTCCACAATTGGAACCGATCACCAACGAAGCTCAGTTGGAAGCCACCTTAGATCCAAGCAATCTGCACACGCACTTGGCACCAGTTTATGAAACTGTTCGCCGGTTGTCTCAGGAAATTCCCGACAGCACCGCGCTGATTGGTTTTGCAGGTGCGCCGTGGACGGTTGCGACTTACATGGTTGAAGGTAAGGGCAGTAAAGATTACGCCGATGTGCGTTCTATTGCGTATTCCGATCCGATCTTTTTTCAGCGTTTGATTGATATGTTGGTGCACAGCACCTCGATGTATTTGATTGAACAGGTTCACCACGGTGCTGAATGTCTGCAGCTGTTTGACAGCTGGGCTGGTGTGTTGTCAGAACAACAGTTTTACAAATGGTCGATCGAACCGATGGTGCGCATCGTTGAGCGTGTGAAAGCGGTTCATCCCGATGTGCCAATTATTGGTTTTCCTCGTGGAGCTGGCCCGCTTTATGAAGCCTATATCCGTGAAACCAAAATCGATGGTGTTGGTTTGGATCATACCGTGCCATTGGAATGGGCGCGTGATGTTCTTCAACCACTTTGTCCGGTTCAAGGTACGTTGGATAATCTTTTGCTGGTTGCTGGTGGCGAGCACATGGATGCTGAGGTGAAGCGTATCCTTGAAATCTTGGGCAACGGTCCTTTTATCTTTAACTTGGGTCATGGCATCGTGCCACAAACTCCACCTGAACATGTTGAGCGACTTTGTGCGTTGGTGCGCGGAGAACGTTAAGTCAGATTGAGGCTTTAAATGAAACGCTTGGCAATTGTACTTTATAACCTGGGCGGCCCTGACCGTTTGGAAGCGGTTGAGCCGTTTCTCTACAACTTGTTTATGGATCCAGCAATTATCAGTTCACCGTTGCCTGTTAGATGGTTGTTGGCAAAGCTTATTTCTAAACGTCGCCGCTCATTTGCGCAGGATATTTATAAGCATATTGGTGGTAAATCGCCACTTTTAGAGCAAACCAACGATCAGGCTTGTGCTTTAGAGCAGGTTTTACGCGTTCAACATCCAGATGCTGAAATTAAGGCATTTGTCTGCATGCGGTATTGGCACCCAATGAGTACCCAAACGGCTCAAGCGGTGAAAGCGTTTGGTCCAGACCAGATTGTCATGTTGCCGCTGTATCCGCAGTTTTCAACCACCACCACAGAAAGCTCATTCACAGACTGGGACCGCGCTGCAAAAGCAGCCGGACTTGATGTTTCAACCAAGCGCATATGTTGTTATCCAGACAATCCAGGTTTCGTTTTAGCACAAGTCAAACTTCTTCAAAATGCTTTGGATGAAGCTCATAAACAAGCGGCTGGAAAACCTATTCGTGTTTTGTTTTCCGCTCACGGTTTACCGAAAAAAATTGTCGATAACAAAGGTGATCCCTATCCCATTCACGTTAAACAAGGCGCGGATCAAATTGTGACTGAGATGAGGGCGTTGGGTATTGTGCTAGATGATTGGTTGGTCAGTTATCAAAGCCGTGTCGGGCCCTTGGAATGGGTTGGTCCTTCCACTGAAGATGAAATTCGCCGCGCTGGTTTGGACGGTGTGGGATTGGTAATCCTACCAATTGCCTTTGTTTCCGAACATTCTGAAACTTTGGTTGAGTTGGATATCGAATATAAAAACCTTGCCAATCAAGTCGGCGTGACCACTTACGTGAGAGTTCCGGCGGTTTGCACCCATAAAGACTTTATCGATGGGTTGGCAGAAATGGTCGGAACGACGTTGCTGCAATCCCAATCTTTATGTCCGGCCGGGGGTATGTCACGCGTATGCCCAAATACAGTTAAGGCCTGTTTGGCAGACTTGCCCTAAACGCTGGAACGAGTAAACTCCTCCATCGGAAAAATATGAAAAGGTCGAACTTCAAATGGATCTATCCATGCTTGGAAATCTGGTGCTCGAAGGTGAAGCGTACAATTGGGTGAAAGCTCTGCACGTTATTTCGGTGATCGCCTGGATGGCCGGCTTGCTTTATTTGCCAAGGTTGTTCGTTTATCACAGCCAGTCGCAAGTGGGATCGAACCAATCACAGACTTTCAAAATCATGGAACGACGTTTGTTGCGGGCAATTATGAACCCGGCAATGGTTTTTACATGGATTTTCGGGGGCTGGATGTATTACAGCCTTGGGGCCTGGACCGAGGGTTGGGCACACGCCAAAATTTCGCTGGTTGTGGTGCTGACTATTTTTCACATGGTTATGGGCAAGTGGCGTAAAGATTTTGAGCGCGATGAAAACAAACACGCTGAAAGTTTCTACCGGGTTGCAAATGAAGTGCCGACGGTCATTATGATCGCCATTGTCATCTTGGTTATCGTTAAGCCGTTCTGATTTATACCTTCAGCACCGTTGAATAAATCACCTTTGACTTCAAATCGCGCTTCATGTATTTGTTGAGCAGAAAGTCAAATGGCCCGCACCTGTTCCTTCCATAAGTGGCCATCCTCCAGCCTGATTAAATATTCCCACCCAAGTTCAGGCGGATTTCTAAACTCATCTTTTCTTGCCGCGTTGTTTTGCGCCCAATTCATTCGTCGGCCCCCCCCTCCTTTCCACGATTAACATATTGGTTCTGATATGAATCTTAAAGAACTCAAACAAAAGTCACCCGCAGATCTTTTGGCTTTTGCCGAAAGTCTGGACATCGAAAATGCCAGCTCGCTACGCAAACAAGATATCATGTTTGTTATTTTGAAGCGCTTGGCTGAGCAAGGCACCGCGATCTACGGGGAGGGCGTGTTGGAAGTTTTGCAGGACGGGTTCGGGTTTCTCCGTAGTCCCGAGGCAAACTATCTGCCCGGTCCCGATGATATTTATGTTTCTCCAAGCCAGGTGCGGCGCTTTGGTTTGCGCACCGGCGATACCGTCGAAGGAGAAATTCGCAGCCCAAAAGATGGCGAGCGTTATTTTGCCCTGTTGAAGGTCAACACCATCAATTTTGAAGATCCCGGTGCAGTACGCCATCGCATTAATTTCGATAACCTGACACCGCTCTATCCCGATGAGCGCCTGATCATGGAAGTCGAAAACCCGGAAAGCAAAGAATATACCGGCCGGATTATGGATCTCATAACGCCGATTGGTAAGGGGCAGCGCGCCCTGGTGGTTGCACCGCCGCGGACCGGTAAAACCGTGATGCTGCAAAATATTGCTCATGCCTTGGCGGCCAATCATCCGGAAAGCTACCTGATCGTTTTGCTGATCGATGAGCGCCCCGAAGAAGTGACCGATATGGCGCGTTCGGTGAAGGGCGAGGTTATCAGCTCGACTTTTGATGAACCTGCTTCGCGCCACGTTCAGGTCGCGGAAATGGTTATTCAGAAAGCCAAGCGCTTAGTTGAGCACAAACGTGACGTCATCATCTTATTGGATTCCATCACCCGCCTGGCGCGCGCGTATAACACCGTTGTACCAAGCTCCGGTAAGGTCTTGACCGGTGGTGTTGATGCTAATGCCCTGCAGCGACCTAAACGCTTCTTTGGTGCGGCGCGTAATGTTGAAGAGGGTGGCTCCATGACCATCATCGCAACAGCGCTGATCGATACGGGTTCGCGTATGGACGAAGTTATTTTCGAAGAATTCAAGGGTACGGGTAACTCGGAAATCATTTTGGACCGCAAAGTCAGCGACAAACGCATCTTTCCGGCCATCGACATCACCAAGTCCGGCACGCGTAAGGAAGAATTGCTGGTCGACAAAGCTACGTTGTCCAAGATGTGGGTGTTGCGCCGTATCCTCATGCCGATGGGTGTCACCGACGCGATGGAATTCCTCATGGGCAAAATGCGTGAAACCAAAAATAACAACGACTTCTTCGATACCATGAACACCTAGTTCTGCATCGATACGAATGTAAAAATACCGGCCTCACAATCGTGGGGCCGGTGTTTTTATAATGTTTATCAATGTACTATGGGATCAATATGGTTGAACCGGTCGTCTTGCGTGCTTCCAGGTCCACATGGGCTTTGGCGGTATCGGCCAGCGGATATTCCTGATTAATCTCAATTTTGACCACGTTCGATTTTACCAGCGCGAACAATTCGTCGGCCATTTCGGTAAGGCTTTTGTGGTCAGCGATAAAGTCAAACAGTGTCGGTCGAGTGAGAAAAAGAGAACCCTTTTTACCCAAGAGCCCGGGATCAAAAGGTTCAACTGGGCCTGAGGCATTACCGTAGGTGACCATGGTGCCGCGCTTTTTGAGGCAATCAAGGCTGTCCATAAATGTGTCTTTGCCAATTGAATCGTAAACGACGTTAACGCCCTGATCACCAGTTAATTCCATAACACGGTCTTTGAAATTTTCTTCACGGTATAAGATCGTGTGGTCGCAGCCATGTGCTTTGGCCAGCGCTGCTTTTTCGGGACTTCCCACGGTCCCGATGACGGTGGCGCCAAGATGCTTTGCCCACTGGCAGACAATCAAGCCAACGCCGCCAGCCGCAGCGTGCATCAATATCGTGTCACCGGATTGAACTGGGTACGTTTGGCGCAGCAGGTATTGTGCGGTGAGCCCCTGGAGCATCATAGCTGCAGCCGTTCTGTCTTCGATGCCGTCAGGTATTTTCACAACACGGTCAGCGGCAAGGGTGCGGTGTTGAGCATAGGACCCGGGTGGGCGTGAGGCGTAGGCAACACGATCACCAATGTTCACAGTCTGTACGCCGTCCCCGATGGCTTCAACCACGCCAGCACCTTCCATACCGATCGTACCGGGAAGGGCGGGCAGTGGATATAGCCCGGTGCGCATGTATACATCGATGTAGTTGAGGCCGATGGCCGTGTGACGGATAAGAATTTCACCTGGCGCCGGTTCACCGACGGTAACATCTTCATAGGTTAGGGCTTCTGGTCCGCCATACGCATGTATGCGGATGGCTTTGCTGGTCATCGTCATGTGGGAGGTCTCCTAAAGATAGCCTTCAAGGCGTAAAAGATCTGTCTTGGTATCCAGCCCACCGTCACCGGAGTAGCCGCCAAGAGCGCTTTGCCCCACCACACGGTGGCAGGGGATGAGTATGGGTATGGGGTTTGCGCCACACGCCGTGCCAACGGCCCGTGGGGAGGATTTGAGTGTCTTGGCGATGTCACCGTATGTTTTGACCTGGCCGGGTGGAATGCTTTGCATTTCTTCCCACACTCGTTTTTGAAAAGGGGTGCCGCCCGGATCAAGGTTCAGTGACTTAAAATCTTCAAGGCCAGTGCGAAAGTAGTCCCTTAGGGCCCCGGCCGTTTTGGTGAGAACCGCGTTATTGCTGGTGCGTGGGGCTTCCATACCAAATCCCCAGTCGAGTGCGATGATTTTGCCATCGTTCTCAAACAATGTGATGTCGCCAACTAGCGTTTTTAAGCAGAGCGTTTCCATGAACGGAACTCTACAGCCCCTTGAGCGCTGCAATCAAGGCATCCTCATCTACAACAGGCGCCGAGCACGTTGCCGCGCGGCAGACATAGGCTGCTGCTTTACCGTCTATGGAGGTTTTGCCGTGCGCTGGGTGACCTTGAGCATACGTATTGTTGCTATCTGAGCGAATCACGACGTGGAGAGCTCCGGGAGCTGTATGGGCTGCGCGGAGTAACTCATTCGCATTCCCGTTTGTACCAGCAATAACGACTTGAGCACCTTGGGTTAACAGTTCAAAGGCGTTCATCAATGTCGGCATGTTGGTGATCGCGGCGGCGTTTTCGGCGGGGAAGGCTTTGATGACCCCCTCGGCGCGCTCGCGGTAGCGATCTTCACCCGTGAGCAGGTAAAGGCGCGCCAGCACATCAGCCATTGTACCGTTGCCGCTGGGCATCACGTTATCTGTGCATTGGCGGGTTCGGGTGATGACGTCGGTAACGTCGCGTGCGCTGAGGCAGTATCCACCGTCATCCGCACACCAAAACAAGTCGTCTGCTTGATGAACCCAGGCTTCTGACTGAACAAGGTAGGTGCTATCGCCCGTGGCCCCGTACAGTTGAAGTGCCGCCCTGCTCATGTGTGCGAGATCATCAAGCACCGCATTGTGTTTAGCTTTGCCTGCGGCCCAACTGCGCGATAGCCGCCCATCTGTGACCATGTATCTGGAAACAAAGGAAAAAGCGCTTTCGGCAGCGCTTAGCCATGCGGGTTCGTTAAAGACGGTTGCGGCCTTGGCAAGGGCTTGGATCATCAGTCCGTTGAGGTCAGCCAAAACTTTGTCATCACGTCCAGGCAAGGCGCGCTTTTCACGCTGTTTGAATAGGCTTGCGCGAGCGTCTTCAAGCATGCCTTCAACGGCGGGATCCAGCGGATAGGGCGTAACACGGGATATGACGTTTGCACCGAAACCACCTTCGCTCCAGTTGCCTTGGTCTGTGATGGCGTAGGTTCTTTTGAACAGGGGCGCGACGTCGGTGAGCAGGTCATCGATTTCGGCCTCTGTCCAGATGTAGAAGCTACCTTCGACGTTATGGCCGTTTTCATCCTGAGTGTCGGCATCTAAAGCGGATGCGAAGCCACAATGTTCGCCATCTGCGGTGATTTTCATTTCGCGAAGTACCCAATCGATGGTTTCACGAATGCGAGCCTCATACAGGGGTGTTTTGGTTTCTTTCCAGACTTCCGTAAGAAAATCGATCAGCTGAGCATTGTCGTAGAGCATTTTTTCAAAATGCGGCACCAGCCATTTTTCATCGGTCGAGTATCGGGCGAAACCGCCACCGATGTGATCATAAATGCCGCCCTGACACATGTGGTTGAGACTGTTACAAACGGCATCGCAGTATAAGTCCAGCCCAGTGCGGCGCCAGGCACGCCACAAAAGACCGAGCAAAGGTACCTGGGGAAATTTTGGGGCATTGCGAAAGCCTCCATAGCTTGGGTCGATGGCGCGCAGCGCTGTGCTGGCCACTTCATCAACGAAGCTGAGAGTAAGTTCGGGACCAGATTGCGTGATCGATAGTGCCTCGAGCGCTTCGCGAATGACGGCAACATTGCTGGTTACCTGTTCACGGTTGTCTTGCCATGCGCTTGAGATGCCGCTCAGGACTTGTTTGAAGCCAGGGCGACCGTGGCGCTCTTCGGGGGGGAAGTAAGTTCCGCCCCAAAATGGCTCTCCATCGGGGGTGAGAAACATGGTGAGAGGCCAGCCGCCCGGTTGACGCATCAGCGCCAGTGACGATTGATATACGACATCAAGGTCGGGGCGTTCTTCACGGTCGAGCTTTACGTTAATGAACAGTTTGTTCATCAGAGTGGCTATTTCTTGGTTTTCAAAACTTTCATGAGCCATCACATGGCACCAATGACACGATGAGTAACCGATCGAAAGCAGTATGGCCTTTCCGCTTTTCTTGGCGGCAGCCAGGGCCTCTTCTCCCCATGGGTACCAGTCTACCGGGTTGTCCTGGTGTTGCAAAAGATAGGGACTGGTCTCAAGGGCCAGTTTGTTTTTAGGCATGATATGGCGCCTTATGATATCTGAATTTTGCTTGGTAATTTACGACCTGCGATGATGTATGACTGTGGCGTTGTGAAATGATCTATGCTTGCTTACTTTGTGAGAGACTTGGCGTCATACAACCCCAAATTCATTCGGGTCTTTGCCCGCTTAACAACGAGACCTTTTGTGATGACAGAGTTTGAGCCCTTTTATCGTGTTCATATTTTTTGCTGTACAAATGAACGTCCCCAAGCCCACCCCAGGGGCTCATGCGCCCGTGCGGGGTCTGTTAAGTTGCGTGATTACATGAAGGCCCGCGCTAAGGAGTTAGGTCTTGGCGATGTGCGGATCAATTCCGCGGGCTGCCTAGACCGCTGTGAGTTAGGCCCGGCCGTTGTGATTTATCCAGAGGGTGTGTGGTATAAAATGGAAACCTTTGAGGATGCTGACGAGATCCTCATTCAGCACGTTCAGCAGGGAAAGCGTATCGAGCATTTGATGATGCGTGCGGACCAGTAGGTGTGCAGCATGATGAATGGCATTGTGAGCGATACGATTTATGCCCTGGCCAGTGGTACTGGTCGTTCGGGTGTTGCGGTGATCCGCATTTCCGGGACGCGGGCGGGGTTTGCGCTGCAATCGCTTAGCGGGAATGATTTGCCGCAGCCGCGTGTCGCAAGGTTGTTGCGCCTTCGTCATCCCGTGTCTGTTGACGTTTTGGATGATGCGTTGGTTTTGTGGTTTAGCGCCCCGGCGAGCTTTACCGGTGAGGATGTTGCTGAGTTACATGTGCATGGGGGGACGGCCGTTGTTGAGGGTGTATTGGCGGCTTTGTCTGATCTTGATGGCTTGCGTCTGGCTGAGGCGGGGGAGTTTACACGCCGTGCGTTTGAAAATGCCAAGCTTGATTTGACTCAGGTTGAGGGCCTTGCAGATTTGATTGAGGCGGAAACCGAGGCCCAAAAAAAGCAGGCCCTGCGTCAATCTGAAGGAGAGCTTGGCCGCCTTTATGATGGTTGGCGCGCAAGTCTGGTTCGTGCTCTTGCGCATTTTGAGGCAGAGCTCGATTTTAGCGATGAGGAGCTGCCGGAAGATATTCATGACCATCTGATGGCTGGTGTGCGCGACCTTTACACTGCAATTCAGGCGCACTTGGTTGATGGGCGACGAGGCGAACGTTTGCGTGAGGGCGTGCGCCTTGCCATCATCGGGCCGCCTAACGCCGGTAAGTCGTCGCTTATGAATGCGCTGGCCCGGCGCGATGCGGCCATTGTTTCCGACATTGCGGGCACGACCCGTGATGTGGTCGAGGTTCACTTGAACCTTGGTGGTTACCCGCTTTTGGTGGCTGATACGGCTGGGTTGCGCGAAAGTGGAGATGCCATTGAACAGGAGGGCGTGCGTCGTGCTCGCCTGTGGGCTGAGGGTGCTGACTTGAAGCTCGCTATTTTTGATGGCGCGGCGTTGCCTGATCTGGACGCCAGCACCCGATCTTTGTTGGAGGCGGATACGCTGGTTGTGATCAATAAGTCAGATGTTACACCGCGGGACGTTCCCAGGCGCATTGATGGTCATGCGGTTATGACATTGTCGGTTGCCACGGGGCAGGGGCTTGATGCCCTTGTTTTGCGCCTGTCGGATATGGTTGCGGAGTGCTGCCGCGTTGGCAATGATGGACCGGCCCCGACTCGGTCTCGGCACCGCGAAGCCTTGAAGCGTACCGTAGCATCGTTGGAGCGGTTTTTGGGCCGCGATAACGATGAGCATTTGGGAGTGGAGTTGGAGGCTGAAGATTTGCGGATGGCGGCGCGTGAGCTTGGGCGCATTACCGGGCGGGTAGATGTCGAAGATTTGCTGGATGTCATTTTCCGAGACTTTTGCATCGGCAAGTAATTTAAGTCCTGTCAGGCGCAGGCTGCTTACCCTGTTTCTTTTTCGCAATGTTTCACGTGAAACATTTCACGGTCCTCAGCGTACTGCTTGTTTGACTTGTGCGGGCGCCGCACCTAAGTTCCGCTCATGGACTCAAGCAATACCCATGATTTTGATGTTGTCGTCATAGGTGGCGGGCATGCCGGCGCGGAAGCGGCCGCTGCGGCCGCACGCATGGGTGCGCGGACGATTCTGGTTACCCATCGCCTCAGCACGGTCGGAGAAATGTCCTGCAACCCTGCAATTGGTGGCCTGGCTAAGGGTCAGCTGGTCAAAGAAATCGATGCCCTGGATGGACTCATGGGGCGTGCCGCTGACCGGGGAGGTATTCAGTTTCGTATGCTGAATCGATCGAAGGGTCCTGCTGTGCGAGGCCCCCGGGCACAGGCGGATCGTAAGCTGTACCGCCAAGCCGTACAGGAGCTATTGGCAGAACAGGAAAATTTGACGGTGCTAGAGGCTGGCGTTGATGACATCGTGATCGATAAGGATGACGGCGTTACGGGTGTGCGTCTTGCGGACGGAGCCTTGATCACTGCGAGTGCAGTGGTTTTGACCACGGGTACTTTTCTGCGCGGCCTTATCCACCTGGGCGATCAAACGTTTCCGGCTGGTCGGGCGGGGGATCCGCGGGCTGTCGGGCTTGCTTACACGCTGCGCCGCCTGGGCTTAAAAACAGGGCGCCTGAAAACGGGGACGCCACCACGCCTGGACGGAAATACTATCGATTGGCAGAGTTTACAGCGCCAACCCGGTGATGCGGCGCCAGAGCCATTCTCTTTTTTGACCAAGGCCATCACGCAGCGCCAAATTGACTGCTATATCACGGGAACCACGCCTGCTGGCCATGCTCTTATCAATGCCAATCTTCAGCGTAGCCCTATGTATTCCGGTCAAATCGAGAGCATTGGGCCGCGCTATTGTCCATCAATCGAAGACAAGGTGGTGCGGTTTTCTGGTCGTGATCATCATCAGATTTTTCTTGAGCCAGAGGGTTACGACGATGCGACTGTCTATCCAAACGGTATCTCAACGTCTTTGCCGCGCGATGTGCAGCTGGCCTTTTTGAAGACGATCCCTGGCCTTGAACAGACCCGCATGATCCAGCCGGGCTATGCTATTGAATATGATTTTGTTGATCCGCGGGAACTCGGGCCTACACTTGAGACCCGTGGAGCGACGGGTTTGTTTCTGGCCGGTCAAATCAATGGGACAACGGGTTATGAAGAAGCTGCAGCTCTAGGTTTGATGGCTGGTGTTAATGCAGCGCTGAAGGCAGGGGGCTCGGCCGACACCTTCGTGTTGGATCGCTCGGAAGCATATATTGGTGTCATGATCGATGATTTGGTCACTTTGGGAACGCAAGAACCTTACCGTATGTTTACATCCCGTGCTGAGTATCGCCTTAAGCTGCGCGCCGATAATGCTGATCGTCGGTTAACTCTGAGAGGTGCGGCCGTCGGTTGTGTTGGTGCTGGGCGCGCTGAGTCCTTCAGGCGTAAAGAAACGGAGATCATTTCTGCCCTGAAGCTGATTGATCAACTCGGTGCAACCCCTACGGAATTGGAAAAGCACGGCCTTAATATCAATCAAGATGGCCAGCGTCGTTCGGTCAAGCAGCTGTTGTCGTATCCTGGAGTTGACTGGGCGACAGTGGAGCCGATATGGCCGGAGCTAAGGGAGATTTCACTAGGTGCTAAGGTTCAGGCGGAAATCGAAGCGAGTTATGCTGTCTATCTAGAGCGTCAGGAAGTTGATATTCATGCGTTTCGTAAGGATGAGGCTTTGGCTATCCCTGCGGATTTGGATTATGAGAGCATCAATGGCCTGTCGAATGAAGTCCGGGCAAAGTTAAAGTCCGTTTGTCCCGTGTCTCTGGGTCAGGCGGCTCGGATTTCTGGGGTTACGCCTGCTGCGTTGACTTTGCTTCTTGCCTATGTCCAGCGCCGTTCGCGGCTTAAGTCGGCCTAAGACATTGTTTGTGAATGCTGGTACACACTGTTTCACGTGAAACATTGTCATATCGAAAAGGCTAAGTTTAATGAGGGGGCAGGCATGAGTGAGCCGACTAGTGGATACTCTTGTGGTAACAACGCTGCGATGCCCGTCCTGAATGCGAATGACTTTCAGGCGGCGACAGGCGTTACGGGTGAAGTCATCGCGCGTCTGCAAACGTATGCTGATCTGTTGGTCAAGTGGCAGGCGAAGATAAATTTGGTTGGCCCGGATACTATCCCATCACTATGGCAACGGCACATGCTGGACAGTGCCCAAATCGCACCGTTGATCCCTAGTGGAAAAAAAGTTGTGGATTTCGGCAGTGGAGCTGGGTTTCCGGGTTTGGTGTTGGCCTGTATAGACCCTACACTGGATGTTCACCTGATAGAAAGTGATCAGCGAAAATGCGCCTTTCTCCGAGAAGTCAACCGTACCGTGGGGTGCGGGGCCACGGTTCACAATGAGCGCATTGAACTGCTGCAGCCCCTGAACGCCGATATTGTGACATCGCGCGCCTTGGCACCGCTGGGTAAACTTCTTTCGTACGCACAGATGCACAGCTTATCCACAGGGATATACCTGTTTCTTAAGGGTAAACGGTGGTCCGAGGAATTGACCGAAGCACAAAAAGGCTGGAGTATGCACGTTCGTCATCACCCTAGTCGGACTGATCCGGCAGGCATGATCCTAGAGTTGAGAGAGTGCATCCAACGTCATGAGCATCTGGAATAAAATGCGCACAAGCACCATAGGGGACATCATGAACCTGCCCGTACCGGAAAAAGGACCACGCATCATTGCCGTGGCCAATCAGAAGGGTGGTGTAGGCAAAACCACCACCGCGATCAATTTGGCGACAGCACTAGCGGCGGTGAAACAAAAAATTTTATTGATTGACCTGGACCCACAGGGCAATGCTTCGACCGGCTTAGGCGTTGATCGCAAAAGCCGCCGGTTGGACACCTACCAGATGCTGATCGGCGGAACAACTTTGGCCGCGGCGGTTCAAAAATCGGCGGTTCCGGGCCTGGACATCGTTCCGGCAGGCATGGACCTATCCGGTGCGGAGCTGGAATTGGTGGCCATGGACGCCCGTGAATACCAGCTGAAAAATGCGATTGGTGACGGCGCACAAGACTATGACTATGTACTGATTGATTGTCCGCCAGCGTTGGGTTTGTTGACCTTGAATGCGATGGTCGCTTCACAGGCGGTGTTGGTGCCATTGCAGTGTGAGTTCTTTGCCCTTGAGGGGCTGAGTCACCTGCTCAAAACGGTGGAGCGGGTGAAGAGCGTGCTCAACCCCGACCTTGAGATCCAGGGTATTGTGCTGACCATGTTTGACAAGCGTAACAAGCTGTCCGATCAGGTGGCGGCTGATGTTCGTGAGTATTTTGGCGATAAGGTCTACAAAACCGTCATTCCTCGCAATGTGCGGGTATCCGAAGCGCCGTCTCATGGACGTCCAGTTTTGATGTACGATATGAAGTGTGCTGGATCGCAAGCCTACTTGCATTTGGCTGGGGAAGTGTTGCGCCGGGAAGGTCATGTCAGCGTTTAAGGCTTGACCGAGGAAAATATGATGGCTGAGAAAAAATTAGGTATGGGTCTGTCGGCGCTTTTGGGTCGGGACGAAGCAGAATTTTCTGAACTGGATGCAGGGGAGGGGGCAAAAGTCGTTGCCGTTGTTCATCTGCATCCCGGAAAATATCAACCACGCCATAATTTCAGTGACGACCAGTTGCGCGACCTGTCAGATTCTATTCGTGAAAAAGGTGTCTTGCAGCCGTTGCTGGTACGTCCGCACCCTGAGCAGGTTGGTGAGTTTGAAATTATCGCCGGAGAGCGGCGTTGGCGCGCGGCTCAATTGGCACAACTTCATGAAGTGCCCGTTATTATCCGCGATTTTGATGACCGGGAAACACTTGAAGTCGCCTTGGTGGAGAATCTTCAGCGCCAAGACCTTTCCTCGCTCGAAGAGGCGGAAGGCTATCATCGCCTGATGCATGAGTTCAGCCATACGCAGGAACAACTGGCTCAGGCACTTGGCAAAAGTCGTTCGCATGTTGCAAATACATTGCGCTTGCTGACGTTGCCGGGCGACGTCAAAGAGCTTCTGGCGAGCGGTGCTTTGAGCGCCGGACATGCTCGTTGCCTGGTTGGCGTAATGGGGGCGGCCGATCTGGCCAAAGAGATCGTGCATAAGGGCCTTAACGTGCGTCAAACAGAGCAATTGGTTAAGGCCGATAGTCAACAAGATGCCAAGCCTAAAGGGGCAAAGCCAGCGAAAGATGCAGATACGGTAGCTCTAGAGCATGACCTAGCGAACTTGCTGGGCTTAAAAGTTGATATAAAAGATAAAAAAGGTCATGGCCAAGTTGTGATTCACTACGCAAACCTTGAGCAGTTGGACGGCATTTTGGCACGGCTGACGCATTCCGTAGCCACTACAGATGATTGATAGCGCTTTTCGTTAATTAAGCGGAATATTTTGTGGGCGGGGGCGCCGTTCATGAGTAGTGGCGCCTAGCGCATTGATATGATTTAACTTATTAATTTTCTGAGGTTAACGACGACGCTGTCCGGCTTTCGCGGCCTGTGCAATGGTGAGCATGGCGCGGCTGCAAATAGCGTTGGCGGGCAGTCCTGTCGTTTTACAGTCAATCTCAGCCTGCGTCAGAATCTCAAAAGCGCGTGATAGTTTTGCTTCAGGCCATAAGCTAAGTTGCATCCGAAATGCATCGGCCAGCTTAAACATGATGGGCGGACGCATTGTTTTGGTGGCTTGATCCGCACTCATGCCCTGGGCCATTTGGCCGCGGGCAATATGTAGACGCTGAAAGTGGCGTTCTGCAGCCCGCACCAGCTGGACAGGATTGGTGCCATCAGAGAGAACGCGGCTTAAGGACGCCTCCAGCTTTGTCGCATCCCCGCTCGCGGCACCGTAAATCACATCATCAATTCCGCTGGCGGCGGTATCGCCAATAGCGGCGCGAACGTCGGCCTCACTGACGGGTATGGGTGCTGTGCCATTGGCAGCATTTGAACTGGGCGAATCCATATAAATAGCCAGTTTTTCCAGCTCGCCACGGGTGACAGAGCGATCAACGCCGAGGCTTTGCACCAAGAGGGACATGGCGTCACGGTCAGCGCTTAGGCCAAAGCTGTTTAAAGATTCACGGATAACATCGGGTAGGGAGCGCAGATCGTCAGCGTAGCACGCGATGGAGGCACCATTTTTGGCGGTTTCAAACATTTTGCGTAGTTTTGAACGGGGTGGTAAGTCGCCGGCATCGATAACAACGAGGGCATCTGCGAGCGTGCTCATCGCGAGTAAGGTTTGGCATGAAGGGGTGACGACGTCCCCAGCTTGACGAACACGGATAACACGCGAGCCGCCACCAAATGAAATTGAGGCGGCTTCATCTGATAGTCTAGCCGGGTCCGACTTGAGATCAGGGCCGCTGAGCTCGACGACACGGAAGGGGTCGCTGAGATCTTCCACGACCGTTTTTGCTAGACGTATTGCGCGCTCGCGCACAAGTCCCTCGTCAGGGCCAAAAACAAGAATGGCGCGGGCGACCGGGTCTGGTGAGCGCAGAAAGCCTTCAATTTTGCCGCCCGCGATTTTCACGGGCGGACGCTTTTGCTGATCAGTGGGGGCTGCTTCTGACCTGGTCCTTGGAAATAGACCGCAAGCCGGGTGCGGAGAGTTTCGGCAAGATCTTGAACAACGCGAGCACGGGAGTCATCCTTGGCGGCCAAAGTAGCAAAATCTGATACCAAGATGTTGTAGCTGGAAACGGATTTGGCCGATCCGGAGGTCAAGAGGTAACCGTCCGACTTACGGGAGAGCTTATAATCAGCCGTCAGAGATAAGTTCGCGCGCGTTGCAAACGCATTTTTTTCGACGGCCAACGTCGCCAAAGATTCGCTGAGATTGATGTTCAAATCATAGGCCTGCGGCGCACTGCTTGATCTTGGCTTGAGCAAATGCGTTAGCGAGCTGTGCATCACCTGCCCGACACGATTGGGTATAGGGCGGACATGGATGAGAGAAAGATAACCTTGCGTGTTCTCTGAGGTCGCACCACGCCCATAAAGCGGACTGTATCCGCAACTGCTTAAGGCCATCCCGGCTATGACAAGACTCGACAGGATCGAGAGACGGGCGATGAGGGGCTTAGACAACAATGTTAATAATCCTGTTGGGCACCACAATGACCTTGCGCGGCGATTTGCCATTCATGGCTGCGACCGCAGTTTCAAGTGCAAGTGCAGCTGATTGGGCTTGATCTTGCGGGCAATCGATGGGTAATTCAACTGTTCCACGCATTTTACCGTTAACCTGGACGGCAATGGTCACAGTGTCATCGACCAGAAGACTTTCATCTACGGTCGGCCATGATTCATTGGCGATTAAATTGGCATGCCCCAAATGTTGCCACAGTTCCTCTGCCAAATGAGGCATCATTGGGTTGATAAGCTTAGCAACGAACTCGAAAGCTTCTCGTCGCACCCAGTTCGATGCGTCATCAGATGCGACGAACGACTCGAGTGCTTTGGTCAGCTCACGAATGCGGGCAACAGCTTTGTTAAAATGAAAACTATTGAGATCGTGTGTAACGGCATGTGCGGTTTTGTGGACCAGGCTACGTATTTTTAGAGTTTCATCAGAAAATTTGCCGGGCATAGCGCTACCAGCGGTCGCCATCTGATCGGATGCGCCCTCTATGAGCCGCCATACCCGACCGACATAGCGCCAAGCGCCCTCAACCCCTGCGTCGGTCCAGTCCAAATCACGATCCGGCGGGCTATCGGATAGCATAAACAAACGAGCCGTGTCAGCGCCGTAGTTCCCGATGATGATTTCGGGGTCAACGACATTCTTCTTAGACTTGGACATTTTTTCGGAGCGACCAATAGTAACCTGGTCATCACCAAGGGCCGCGGCCTCTTCGGGCGTAAGCCATTTGCCGTTTTTGTCCTGATACGTTTCGTGACAAATCATGCCCTGGGTCATCAGACCAGCGAAGGGCTCCTTGATGTCCAGATAGCCGCAGTCTTTGAGCGCTCTGGTGAAAAAACGGGAGTACAGAAGGTGTAAGACAGCATGTTCAATTCCACCAATGTATTGATCGACCGGTAGCCAATAATTGACCGCGCTTTTACTGAAGGCCTGTTCAGATTGAGCATCGCTAAAGCGCGCAAAGTACCAAGATGATTCAAAAAAGGTATCAAACGTGTCTGTTTCGCGTACGGCAGCCTTCCCACAGGAAGGGCAAGGGGTGTGTTTCCAGCTTGGATGGTTGTCGAGCGGGTTACCAGCCTCGCCCAAGAGCACGTCATCGGGCAGCTCCACAGGTAGCTGACTTTCCGGTACGGGGACAGCACCGCAGTCGTCGCAATGAATAATCGGGATAGGGCAGCCCCAGTAGCGCTGGCGCGATACGCCCCAGTCACGCAATCGGTATTGAACTGTACCTTTACCAAGGTTCATGTCCTCAAGACGCTTGATAATGGCGCTTTTGGCATCGGCTACATTCAGTCCGTTGAGAAACTCGGAATTTACAGCAACTCCGTTTTCCGAAAAAGCTTCAACGGCACTCGCGCTAAAATCGCTCAGCCAGCGGGCCTCTTGGTCCGTGCCGGCAATGTCTTGCGGTGCGACGACGGGGATAACGGGCAGATTATATTTACGTGCAAAATCCATATCGCGTTGGTCGTGGGCCGGGCAGCCGAAAATGGCACCGGTGCCGTACTCCATCAACACAAAATTGGCGACATAAATGGGTAGGGTGTGGCCTTGGATGAAGGGGTGCTTAACGCTAAGCGGAGTCTTAAAGCCCTTTTTCTCTGCACTTTCGATGGCAGCTTCAGAAGTGCCGAGAGCATTGCAATCACTGATAAACTGCTTCAATTCAGGGTCGGATTGAGCCAATTCAAGTGCTAAAGGATGATTGGCTGCAATCGCCATAAATGACGCGCCGAAAAGCGTATCAGGGCGCGTGGTGTAAATCTCCAGCGTTTCAGGCTTATCTGTACGCTCAAAAAAGACCTGGGCACCCTCAGAGCGGCCGATCCAGTTTTCCTGCATGACGCGGACTTTTTCGGGCCAGCGATCAAGTGTTTTAAGCTCACGCAACAGATCATCACCATACTGAGTGATTTTGAGAAACCACTGCGATAGCTGGCGTTTTTCAACAGGTGCGCCGGACCGCCAGCCCTTTCCGTCAATCACCTGCTCGTTTGCCAAGACAGTGTTTTCAACCGGATCCCAATTGACCCAGGATTCCTTCTTGTAAGCGAGGCCTGCCTTTAGAAAGTCGAGGAACATTTTTTGTTCATGTTTATAGTACTGCGGCGTACAGGTAGCGATCTCTCTGCCCCAGTCATAGGACAGGCCCATGGTTTTAAGCTGCGCCTTCATCGTTGCGATGTTTTGCTGCGTCCATTTGGCCGGGTGGGTGTTATTTTGGATTGCCGCGTTTTCCGCGGGCAAACCAAAGGCATCCCAGCCCATGGGGTGCAAAACATTCAAGCCTTGCGCGCGCTTAAATCGGGCGACGACATCACCAAGGGTATAATTACGTACGTGTCCCATGTGAATACGCCCCGATGGGTATGGAAACATTTCGAGTACGTAATATTTTTCACGATCTGGATCTTCCGCGACCGTAAATGTACTTTTGTCTTCCCAGGCCTTTTGCCACTTGGCTTCGGCTTCTTTGAAGTTATAGCGCGACATGGACGTGAGCATTCCTATTGACAGTGATAAGCTTAGATTTAATGAGTAAGCAGCAAGAACAATAGTCCTAGTTTTGCTGAAGACGGGTTTCGTTGCGAAGTTGGCGTGCGCGAGTGAGGACAGCGTCTTCGAGTTTGCGGCCTGCGTCTTCTTCTACGGCGGCGTCACGCCATGTTCCGGCGTTATCATAAACCTGGCGGAACACGGAAACGCGTACGCCATCGGCGCGAAGGGCGCGGCCCAAAACATAAACGTTGAGCTTAAACCTCTCCATGGGTGTTTCGCTGGGCGAAAACCAATCGGTGATGATGACGCCACCAAACGGATCGGCGCTGGTGACCGGCATAAAGGCAATGGTGTCTAAGGTTGCGCGCCAAAGATATGAGTTAACACCAATGCCACCGCCCTGGTCAGCGTTGGACAGCTTTTTCCCCTGGTCACCAAACGTTAAGCCGCCCTCGCCAAAAATTGTTTTGCGCGGATTTGTTTCTTCATATTGCTTGCCAACCTCACCGGCGGCACGCTTACGCGGCGTCAGCACTTTGCCGCCAGAGCAGGCACTAAGTGCAAGGGATACTAAAATAGCGCTCGTAACAGCGAAAAACAGTGTGGTCTTTTTCATAGCGTCCTAAAACTCCACAGGCGATCCTGCATCAAGTAAATTTGATAAAAAGTAGCACATCATACGCAGCTTGGCGCGATCAGCAACGCTCGAAATCGCAAGATCCGCACAATAGCAGGGTAATAAGTTATATAAAAAGTGATGATGACTTAAACATGGCGTTGAAAAAGGCATATTCATATTCTGAATTACGCGAGTGTAACAGCTAAGTCACACAAAGTGGGGGAGCGGCTTGGGGCCTATTCTCATAGGAAGTATCGTATATTTATGCTGTATAAAGCCCGTACAGGAGAAACGTTGTGACAAAAATATCACGCACGAAAAGATATGCGATGAATACTGAAGAGAGTTTCTTGATTTCCAAAACATACAGGTTCAGCATGCAGCATCCAATTTGGGGTTAAACGTCTATCGAAACGTGATGCTGCTCAATGGTTATTCAAACCAAGCATCGGGAACGGAACGATAGAAAAAACTAACGTTAAGGAGAAACCATGAAAAAGATTCTGCTCGGTACCACGGCCGTTATCGCCCTGGGCACCATGACCACCGAAGCTTTCGCAGCTGACAAAATCGCCCTGGGCCTCGGCGGCTTCATGAAGCACTATGTTGGCCTCGGCAAAAACGACGAAGTCGCTTCGACTTCTTCTGCTGCTGAGCGCGGTAAAGACATCGGTCAGAAATCCAACACCGAAGTTTACTTCACCGGTTCCACGACCCTCGACAACGGCATCAAAGTTGCTGCCCGCATCGAAATGGAAGCCGATGGCGCTGCAACGAACAACATTGATCGCTCCTACCTGACCGTCAGCTCCGAAGCAATGGGCAGCGTTGTTGTTGGTCACGCTCCGCATTACGGCAACTCTGCTGCTGTTCGCGTGCCACAGGTTACCGGTCTCGACTGGGGTGACACCGATGGCTGGGGCGGTACCGCAACCTCATCCACCACCACCACGACCACCTTCTCCAACGCTACGGGTGGCGGTAGCCGCGCTATGGACACCTTTGGTGGTGATTCCGTGAAATTGAAGTACACCTCCCCGAGCTTCAGCGGTTTCTCCGTTGGCGCATCCTACTCTGCTGCTGAAGCTAGTAACGCTTCCGAAGCACGTTTGGTTGTTGCTGCTCAGGACGGTTACAGCTACGGCGCAACCTACTCCGGCGAAATGAGCGGCGTTGGCATTTCTGCTGACCTCACCCACAACGACTACGACACGGCATACTCGTTCAACCACTTCGGTTTGAACCTGAGCATGGCTGGCTTCACCGTCGGTGGTGGTTATAAAGACTTCAACGATACCCGCTCCACGCCCATCGCACCTGCTGGCGACGATATCAATGATGGTAACGGTTGGGAACTCGGTGTTGCATACAAAACCGGTCCATACAGCGTTGCTGCCGGCTACATGACGGCTAAGCGTTCCGGCACGGTTGCTACGGCTGGTGACGACAAAGACACCAAATGGAGCGTTGCTGCTGCTTACGACCTCGGCGCAAGCGTTGCTTTGACGGCGAACTACTACAACGCCAAAGCAGACGTTGAGGGCACCGGTACGGATGCCAACAAATCTCGCACCATCAGCGGTGTGATCGCCGGTATCGAAGTTGGCTTCTAATTTGAAGTAAGCTTTGGTCTTCGGACTTTGAAAGGGCGGCTTCGGCCGCCCTTTCTTTTTGCCTGCTCACCACATAAATCACGAGCAACAAAACACATTAATTCCGCCATGCGCCGATGGCCGCAAGCCCATATGCGGGCCCAAGAGCCAGGCGTGTTGCGCTGCTTTGCGTGATCCCGCCAAGGGCGATTATGGGAGTTTGGCTTGTTCGTGCCAGTACGGCAAAACGCAATGCCCCCAGCCTGCGTGCCCCCGGATGGCTTTTTGTCTCAAAAACAGGTGATAAGAATATAAGATCGGCCCCAGCCTGTCGGGCACGCCATATGGCCATACGGGTGTGAGCCGCAGCCGTTATAAAAAATCCACGTTTGGCGGTTTTTGTGCGCGGCCGCCTGCACCGGGCTGTGGCCTCAGACAGGTGTGTGCCGTTCGCACCCACTTGCAAGGCCAACCGAATATCTCCGGCGACGATAACCTTAAGACCCAGTTTTCGGGCTTGCGGAATGATGAGCTGTGCCAAGGAAACAAGCGATTGTCGGTCAGTGTGACGCAGTACAACACAGGCCCCCCTGGGTAAAAGAGAAAGTAGCGAACTAGGGTCGGGCAAGCGCTCTGCGTCACTGAACAGATAGAGCTGCGGCAATGATTTATGCAGATTGTGTTGTCGCGGCCAATTGTGCCGGGTGCACAGCTTTGCTAGTTTTTTCATGATCACCCTTGTATCATCCGATCGCCTTTCAGCCTAGCCGGAGCAAGTCCATATGCCGACACAGAACAACATCTTAAGTGCACCCGGTTTGGTAGAGGTGCGAGCCAGGATTGATGTTGCGGGGAAAAAGGCGGGCCGCCCTGCTGACGGCGTTTGCCTTGTTGCGGTCTCGAAAACACATGCGGTTGAGCAAATCCGCCCTATCCTTGAGGCGGGGCAAAGAGTTTTCGGTGAAAATCGGGTGCAGGAAGCAGAACAGAAATGGCCCGAATTGCGTGAAAGCTATCCTGACATAACCTTGCACCTGATTGGACCGCTGCAAACCAACAAAATCAAGCAAGCCGTCGCTGTTTTTGATGTTATAGAAAGCGTAGATCGCGAAAAACTTGCCCGTGCTCTGGCTGGTGAAATTGCGCGCTCGGGTAAAAATCTGCCGGTATTTATTCAAATCAATACGGGTGAAGAGCCACAGAAAGCCGGCATTTTACCGCCAGAGGGCGACGCCTTTATTCAATTGTGCCGTGATGAGCTTGGTCTGGATGTGCGAGGGTTAATGTGCATTCCACCAGCGGATGAAGAGCCTGCTTTACATTTTGCACTTTTGGCTAAAATTGCCGCGCGAAATGGCCTAACGGCCCTCAGCATGGGTATGAGCGGAGATTTTGAAACGGCAATCCAGTTTGGTGCAACGCATGTGCGCGTCGGAACGGCCATATTTGGAACTCGCCCCCCCATACATGAAGGGTAAAACTTCGCCAAGCCTAAGGGGTTAGTTACGGTTGCCCCAGTCTTGGGACATGTAAAAAATCGCCTTTGTTGCAATGTGACAACAATAGTAAAAGATCACTTATTTTTAAAGCGATGCAGCCTTCAGTTGGCGTAAAGCCAGGCTTTGCGACATGCATGAAGATCGCACTCCCCCGGTGCGGTAGAACTGGGTTGGCGTTGTATAAAATCTCGACGACAACATCATAAACATGGTCGTCGCGCCATAATTTTTCGTGGCGCGCGATGTGCGGTAGAGCGATCAGTGTGTTGTAGTCTGAATGTTCAGGGTCATCACACCAGCCCATGTTTTGATGGATAGCAACGATATCCAGGCCAGTACGGGGTGGGTTTTCAAGTCTGTCGGCGCGGTAAAAAACACGACCAAGGGGGAGCGTACCCACCGGCGTCGCCCCATCGCCTTCGTGTTTGGTGTCGCTGATCCCGCTTCGTCCCAGTGCACAGCGAAATGTATGATCGCCAAGCAGCACATAACCTGCGGGGTTGACCTGTACGTTCATGAATTACGTCATCGCTTAATAATTATGCAGAGACCCGCGAACGTTGTCTTTGCTGTTCTCCAAGATTTTGATTTTGCTCATACTGACCAGTGGCGCTTCGCAATGCGCTGTCCGTCCACATATTTGATGACCACGCGACATCGTTAGCGTTAGCGCCAATGCCAATGTTTTGTGCAGATTTGGCAGATGCAAACTCCTGATAATGCTCAACGCTAAGGGATGTGCCTTCGGGCGCGCTTAAGGGCCGGGTATCCTCAACGGCAGCGGTTGTGAAGTGCTCTAACGAATTTGTATTTTGACCCTCACCAAAAAAAGCCTGGGCATGCTCCATTAGATTTTTGCCGGTCAGGAATTCAAAAAAGGAAGTTGCAGCCCCAGCCGCAAGTCCAACGGGGCCGCCAAAAAGAAAACCGCCCGCCATTTTGGCAACGGCACTACTTTCATCACCGGTAACTGCTTGATACGCCGTAGAAACGCCAGGAATATTCTGTAAGGGGTTAACCGTATCCAAAAGGGTATCAAAAAGATTTAGGCCGTCTTCTTCAGGGTTTGTTGGCTGTGGGTCAACTTGCTCTTTGGAAATGGCGCTAACAGGACTAACCGGCGCTGAGGCGAGTTCTCGCGCGGGGTCGCGTGATGTTAAAAGACTGTCGGCACGGTATTGGGATATATCCATGAGTTCATTCCGTAAACAGTTTTACAACAGGCAAAACGCACCTGTGGCCCTGCACGGAACTAAGCAAGCGACATGCCAAGATGTTAGATATTTATAATCAATAGGTTAGAAATTATTTTGAATAAGCAACGATGACCAAACGCGGCAAAATTTGCCGTTTTATTTTGTAAGAGGCTGGATTTGCCGAGTTAAAGGGAGCTCAAAACAGGTGGCCGCCTTTGGCCTTTTTGGTTTGAAGGTAGCTTTCATTGTGCTTGTTAGAGGGAAAGGCGTGCTGAACTCGGGCTTCGACTTGGATGCCAAAACGCGACAGTGCGGAGACTTTATCTGGATTGTTGGTAAGCAGGCGTACGGTCTGTAGACCAAGGTCTTTGAGCATTTGGGCGGCGGGTAGGTACACGCGTTCATCAGCATCGTATCCAAGCATTTCATTGGCATCGAGCGTGTCGAGCCCACGGTCTTGAAGCGTGTAGGCACGTAGCTTATTGACCAATCCAATACCGCGCCCCTCCTGGGCAAGATAGAGCAATACGCCTGAGCCGCTGGCGCCAATCGCCTGGATGGCACCGCGCAATTGGTCGCCACAATCGCAACGTAATGAACCAAGCAGATCCCCAGTGAAGCATTCACTATGAATACGCACCAGCGCTGTTGTGCCAGGCTGGGGATCACCGATGACGATGGCAAGGTGCTCAAGGCCGCCATCTTGCGGACGATAGGCGATGATGCGGGTAAGCTCGGCATCTTCTAAGGGGACGCGGGCTTCTGAAACACGCTTAAGCGTACGCGCAGCGGTGTGTTCGTACTGAAAAATATCCCCCGCATCAACCAGTATCAAATTATGGCGAGCAGCCCATCTAGCCAAATCGGCGCTATCAGGGTGCACAATGGGAGCAACCACAGCAGCAGGCAACAGGCGCGCAATCTTAGTCAGGCCAACGGCTGCACTTTCCGGTCCATGCTTAGCGACATGCCGCACGGCGGCACGTTCTAAATCATCTGAGGGGTCTTGCGTAAGGGGATCGGCAAGGCGGAGAACGGCTTCGGCATTAAGGCCCCCACTCAGGTTGAGGGATAGAACGGTGGTATCATCAGTGTCGAGCTTGTCACTTAACCCCAAGACTTCAGCGCGCGTTCGCGTGATACACAAGATGGAATCACCACCCGCCAATATGGATAATTCGGCCAGGCTATCGGGGCTGGCACCTTCGGCAGCCATAACCAGCGCCCGTGCACCTTCTGCGGCGGCAACGGTAATGATACGACCACGGCGAAGCTCAAACACAGCGCGGTCAACGGCCAGTAAAGATACGGGCTCGCGCGTGGTTGGCATGTTCGGGGGTGTTTGGCGGTGGGGCATAGGATAGAACGAACCTCTTGGGGCGGGAAACGGCCTGCACGAAGCGGTACACGACCATTGATGGACCTTACTCCAAGCCATGAATGCAAGAAAAGAGCGAATCGATTGAAGACGAATATTGCCGAGTGGCGATCGGGTACCGATATAATAACACGTAGAGTGTGATATGGGAGTGTGGATTGGCTGGTGGGACATGAATATGAGCGAAGGCAAGCGCATACTGATTATTGACGATGACTCGATGTTGACGGGTATGCTGAGCGAACAATTTGAGGCACTGGAAGGTTTCCAGTGTGTCTGCGCCCACAGTGGTGAGGAGGGTCGCGAGCTCTCTAAAGATCATTATTTTGATTTGGTAATTCTTGACGTCGAGATGCCGGGCATGGATGGCCGCGAAACATGCAAACTGTTACGCGCCGACGGGTTGGTTGCGCCGATTATTATGCTTACTGCGGCGGATAGTGACAGCGACGCGATCCAGGGACTTGATGCGGGGGCCACGGATTACGTGACCAAACCGTTCAAGCTGGGCGTTTTGCTTGCTCGAATCCGCGCCCATATACGCCAGTTCGAGCAGAGTGATGATGCGGTGCTGTGCATCGGTCGGTACCATTTTCAACCGGGGTCTAAGCTCTTGTTTCCAGAAGGCATCACAAGCGAAAACCGCGCCCGTGAACAAATTCGTCTAACGGATAAAGAGGCACAAATTCTTAAATTTCTGTATTTGCACGGCGATCGCGTGATCAGTAGGGATGAATTGCTGGATGAGGTGTGGGGCTACAACGCAGGGGTAACGACACACACGCTGGAAACCCATGTGTATAGGCTGCGCCAAAAAATGGAGGAAGACCCTTCTCAGGCAAAAATTCTTGTAACGGAACCGGGCGGGTATCGTCTGGTAAGTTAGTGTCGCAGCCCACATCATTCAGAATTCAGAGTAACGAGCATATCACGCAAAAAGCCCGGCCAGGGGGAGGGGCCGGGCTTTTATCCCTTGGGGGGATCCGTTGAGGGTATTGGGGGGAGAAACCACCCAACGGGTCGGTCAAGGCATTACACGATGACCATAGTAGATATGGGAATGTGATACTGCGTTTGCTAGTGGTACGTGAAAATGTGGAGATGCAGGGCTAGTTCTGCTTACGCTGTAGCGGGCGGTTTTCGACCTTGAATAGCTTTTCATCCAGCGCTTCACCAAAAGCAGGCCCGAGCAGAGATACCGTGGTGGTTATGCCCTGTGCGTCAAGCACAGACCATTTTTTTAATACGAGGGGCCGAGTTTGAAACACCAGGGTTAAGCTGCCCTCGGCAGGGTCCTCGGCACGCTGTAGCGATAGCCGTAGAGCGCCCTTGGAGTGTTCATAGTCGGTGATCAAAAGATCATCACCAAAAAAATTGACGTTGTCGCCGATAAACATCGACGCTGGCAAGCTGCTTAACGGCACGAAGCTCGTTTGGGCGAGCTCTTCATCCTTGTACATCACCAATTGGCCGTCGGAGACGATCAAGACTGGTACGGGGGGGTCATAATCAATGCGCATGCGGCCGGGCTTGGACAACAGAAATTCACCCTGCGCAAAATTTCCCTGACTGGTGACCTGCATAAAGTGTGAGCGCAACGTGGATATGGTGTTGAGGTAATCCTGAACTTTGATAATTTGCGCTTTTTGCTCTTTTTCAAGTCCAATGGCGTCTTTTGCGCTGGCCTGTTTGGGCCATAAAAGGGCGGCCACAAAAAAGCTGAGGGCGACAATCAAAAGACTGGCCACAACGCTCCTTAGAGGAAACGCACGATTAGGAATGCCAGTTTCGGACAGTTCTGTCGTGACTGGGGAGTGTTTATGCTGCGCTGACATCGCCTATAAGAACCTCTCGCCGACCTACACGGTTAGCTTTGCTGACCACCCCTTCGGCTTCCATACGTTCGATAATACGGGCCGCGCGGTTATAGCCGATTTGTAAGTGGCGTTGAACAAAGCTGGTTGATGCCTTGCCTTCGCGTGCGACCAGCGCCACTGCTTGGTCATATAGCTCATCTTGCTTGGTCCCGCCACCCGCTGTGAACATATCGTCCGGCCCGGCACTGGGTTCTTGAGTGACGGATTCGATGTATTCGGGTGTGCCTTGATCTTTGAGATGGAGAACAATCTCTTCAACTTCCTCATCAGATACGAAAGGACCATGCACGCGTGTGATCCGTCCACCGCCAGCCATGTATAGCATGTCACCTTGGCCGAGGAGCTGTTCTGCACCTTGCTCGCCGAGAATTGTACGGGAATCAATTTTTGACGTCACCTGGAAGCTGATGCGGGTCGGGAAGTTGGCCTTGATGGTACCGGTGATCACATCGACCGACGGGCGCTGAGTGGCCATAATGAGATGAATGCCCGCCGCTCGGGCCATCTGCGCCAGACGCTGGATCGCGCCTTCAACATCCTTGCCTGCAACCATCATCAAGTCGGCCATCTCGTCGACCACAACAACGATGTAGGGTAGCGGGTCCATGGACAGGGGCTGATCTTCATTGATCGGCTTGCCGTCAACATCGAAACCGGTTTGCACGGTGCGGGTCAGGACTTCACCGCGCTTACCGGCGTCGGCAAGGCGCTGGTTGTAGCCGGTGATGTTGCGCACTCCCAGCTGGCTCATCAAGCGGTAACGGTCCTCCATTTCACGCACAGCCCATTTCAGCGCCACAACGGCTTTGCCGGGCTCGGTCACCACGGGGCTAAGCAAGTGAGGGATACCGTCGTAAACACTGAGTTCCAGCATTTTCGGATCGATCATGATGAACCGGCATTGGTCGGGTGCGTATTGGTACAATAATGAACAAATCATGGTGTTCACGCCCACCGACTTACCTGAACCGGTGGTGCCGGAAACCAAAAGATGGGGCATGCGCGCCAAATCGACGATCACGGGATGGCCGCCGATGTCTTTGCCCAGTGCCAAATTGAGTGCGCCCTTGGCTTTTTCAAAATCCTGTGATGCGATCAGTTCGCGCAGATACACCATTTCGCGGGTCTGGTTGGGCATTTCGATGCCGATGACGTTGCGGCCGGGAATGGTTGCAACGCGCACGGAAATTGCGCTCATGGACCGGGCGATGTCATCAGACAGGCCAATTACTCGAGATGTTTTTGTACCAGGCGCGGGTTCCAGTTCGTACAAGGTTACCACGGGTCCGGGGCGCACCTTAACGATTTCGCCCTTAACACCGAAATCCTCAAGCACTGTGGATAGCATCATCGCGTTTTGCGCCAGCGCCTCTTTGGAATGCTGATGGGCGTGATTGACGGGATCAGGTGAGTCGAGAATGTCGAGCGATGGAAGCTGATAGGCACCGTTAACACCGAGATCCAGGGTGCGCTGACGTGATGCCTGTGCCTTACGGCCGGGTTTGGCTTGGGTCGGCTTGTCTTCGACCAGCCCCTTCATGTTTGGTTTGGGGTTAACAGTGTCAGTCGTCTTAACGCGGCGAGCTCGGCGCTTGGCCCCAACTTGTGGAGGGGAGGTTTCATTACGTTCATCATCATCTGTAAATTGATGATGGGGCAGGGGGGCGCGGCCGAGGATATACGTGAAGCCCGCTAGGAACAAAGCACCGATTCTATGATTTGTGGCGGAAAGCCCGTGGCCGATGGATTTCCAGTCAGATGCAGGCAGCGCCAGTGACCATATCAGCACAAAAAGGCCCGGAAGGACAACGATGCTCGCAACGATAAAAGCATTTAACTCCGCCCGGGTTGAGCCCAGCGCTTGTAACAGATGGGCAAGGCGTTCAAGCAAAACAGCCCCAGCAACGCCACCAAGCCCTGTCGCCAACGGCCAGCCGGCAAAGTTAGGCAGGTTCGCGGCGGATACGGACAGCAGGACGGTTCCTGTCAGCGCACAAACGACCCGTAACCACAGTTGATTTATGCCCAGCTTGCGGACCAGCAAAAAACCCCAAGATATCATAATAAGGGCAGGTAAAGTTGCAGTTAGGCCCAGGCTTTGGATCATGACATCAGCGACAATCGCACCGGTCGTTCCCAGCCAGTTTTGTACGGGGCCATTTGCGGCGGCGTTCCAGGACGGGTCGGTCGGGGCGTAAGAAACCAGTGCGGCAAGCTGCGAAGCGCCAAGCACAACAAGTCCCGCGCCGGTGAGTTCATAAACCCGGCGGGCGAAAAAGGCCGAACTGCCTTCGGGCAGAAGGGGGCCCGATCCCATTTTATCGGTTAACCAAGCCATGCCTTTTTGTACACCGGGAGAATTTATAAGACCTTAACATAGGCTAATATGATGATGAACAAATGGGGCATGTCTGAGACGTAGAAAGACCTGAATGCATAAGCACCCAGGCCTTTCTACGTATTACAACCAGTTGTGCTAAGCGTGGGTATCTTCTTCGGGGTATGCGGTGACACGGTGAAGGCTGAGATCAGCGCCGCGAAACTCATCTTCCGGATTCAGGCGAATGCCAATTACGGCCTTAAGCCCGCCGTAAACGAGAAACCCACCGGCCAGGGCGAAGAGAACACCGGAAAGTGAACCGATCAATTGGCCCAAGAATGTCACCCCACCTAAGCCGCCCAAGCCCTCAAGCCCAAAGATGCCCGATGCAATACCACCCCACAGGCCGCACATGCCATGCAGAGGCCAGACGCCGAGGACATCATCAATTTTCCATTTTTCTTGGCATTGATTAAAGCCCCAAACGAACAAGGCTCCTGCAACGCCACCAACGATCAGTGCACCCAACGGGTGCATGATGTCCGAACCGGCACACACGGCAACCAGTCCGGCCAAGGCGCCGTTATGAATGAAGCCTGGGTCGTTGCGCCCCGCAACCACAGCAGCAAGAGTGCCGCCTGCCATTGCCATAAGCGAATTAATGGCCACCAGACCGGTGATGCCTTCAACGGATTGAGCGCTCATAACGTTGAAGCCGAACCAGCCGACCACCAATATCCATGACCCTAAAGCCAAAAACGGAATGTTTGATGGGGGGATACCGACCAGTCGACCGTCTTTTTTATAGCGTCCCTGGCGTGCACCAAGCATCACCACCGCACCCAGTGCCAGCCAGCCGCCGACCGCATGAACAACGATAGAGCCTGCAAAGTCATGAAAGGGTGCACCGGCGATGCTTTCTACAAAGTCCTGAAAGCCTAAACGTGAGCCCCACACCATGCCTTCAAACACCGGGTAAACGAGCGCCACCAAGATAGCTGTAGCGATCAGTTGCGGCCAAAAGCGAGCGCGCTCTGCGATGCCGCCGGAAATGATAGCCGGAATAGCAGCTGCAAAAGTGAGCAAAAAGAAAAACTTGACGAGGTCATAGCCATTTTTGGCAAAGCTCATGCTTTCGCCAGGAACGGCACCGGTCAGCACTGCGGCGGAGGAGAAAAAGTTAACGCCATAAGCCACCGAATAGCCAATGAAGAAATAAGCTAATGTTGATATGGCAAAATCGGTGATGATTTTGACCAGGGCGTTTACCTGGTTTTTGCGGCGTACAGTGCCGACTTCAAGAAACGCAAATCCAGCATGCATAGCCAGCACCATGGCGGCACCGATCAGCACAAAAAAAACGTCCATACCCGCTTGCATGGCGATAAACCCCTAACCGTTAATGTCACAGCATCTTAAAAGGCCCCCCAATTGGGCCGGTATCTGCGTCTCAAGTTTTATGCCACTTTTGGTGGATTGGCGTAATAGATTGATTTGACGACTAAAAGGCACGACTGCGCGAATGTTGGGCAATTCGGTATAGAGCTAATTTTGCGTATGAAATAAGCAGTTGCCTAATAAAACTGCAAAAGAAAAGGGCCGGAGACCGAAGCCTCCGACCCTCTGCTTGAACGGGGTGGTTGGGGAATCAGATGCTGTGGGCGCCCCGTCCAAACTCCGGATAGGCTTCGAGGCCAAGCTCGGCCTTGTCGAGACCTGATGCTTCGTCTTCCTCGCTAGCCCGGATACCAACCGTGAACTTCAGAGCCATCCATGCGATGGTTGAGGTCACGATAACGAAAGAACCGATGCCGACAACGCCGATCAGCTGGGTTACGAAGCTGGCGTCGGCATTGGTGAGGGGAACCGCCATGGTGCCCCAAATACCGCACATCAAGTGAGCGGGGATCGCGCCGACTACGTCATCGATCTTCAGCTTGTCGAGCAGCGGCACGGCAAACACGACGATCGCGCCACCGACGCCACCGATTAAGATTGCAGATCCCAGGGTCGGCGTGTCTGGGCCGGCGGTGATGGAAACCAGGCCACCAATTGCACCGTTAAGCGCCATGGACAGATCGACCTTTTTGTACACCAGCTGAGTGAGGATCACTGCGGCGACCACGCCACCGGCAGCAGCCATGTTGGTGTTGGCAAAGACGTTCGCCATAGCGACTGCATTGCTAGCTGAGTCCAGCGCCAGCACCGAACCGCCGTTAAAGCCAAACCAGCCGAGCCACAGAATAAAGGTACCCAGCGTTGCGAGCGGCAAATTTGCGCCCGGGATCGGGTGTACAGAACCGTTGGCACCGTACTTGCCTTTGCGTGCACCAAGGATGATGGCACCGGTCAGGGCGGCCCAGCCACCGACGGAGTGAACGATTGATGAACCTGCGAAATCCAAGAAGCCCATTTCGGTCAACCAGCCGCCACCCCATGTCCAGGAACCCTGGATCGGATAGATGATAGAGGTCAAAACGACCGTAAAGATCAGGAACGGCCACAGTTTGATGCGCTCGGCGACGGTGCCCGAAACGATCGAGGCAGCCGTTGCAACAAACACCATCTGGAAGAACCAGTCCGAAGAGGATGAGTAGCCAGCTTCGAAGTTAGCGCCAGCTTCCGCCAGTGCGGCAGCATCATCAGCAGCCCAGGGCATCAAAGAACCGATGTAGCCGGTCACGTCCATGTACATCAAGTTATAGCCAAGAGCATAGAACATGATGCCTGCAATGGCATAAAGGGTGATGTTTTTGAGACAGATGGTTGCGGTGTTTTTGGACCGCACCAAACCTGATTCTAGCATTGCGAAGCCCGCGGCCATGAACATGACCAGAGCGCCGTTTACCAAAAAAGAAAAACTGTTGAGGATGTATGCGGTTTCCGGGTCTACAGCATAGGCCGGAGCAGCCATCAATGCGATGGTGGCGGCCAGACCGGGAATGATCAGACGATTTTTCATGTGTAAATCTCCTTACAGGGCCTGGTCGTCGGTTTCGCCGGTGCGGATACGCATGGCTTTTTCCAAATCGATGACAAATATCTTTCCGTCACCAATCTTGCCAGTGCCAGCGGCAGTGCTGATGGCTTCGACCACGCGTTCAGCTTGATCGTTCGCCACGGCGACCTCGACCTTGACCTTGGGTAGGAAGTGAATTTCGTATTCGGCTCCACGGTAAATTTCCGTTTGGCCTTTTTGACGACCGTAACCCTTGACCTCAGTGACGGTCATACCCTCGACGCCGAGACCCGTGAGGGCCTCGCGGACGTCATCGAGCTTAAAGGGCTTGATGATGGCCATGATAAGTTTCATCGCACTAATTCCCCTGTTATGACGCACATGCGCCTCGGATAAGTTCGCGCCTGGACCACTGGTCCGGCATCACATCCAGTACAAGAGTCGTGCCAAAGTCGGTTGCAGAGATGATTTAATTATATTTATCATCATGCTAAAGAAATTCGCCTGTGTATGACTGACCATAAAACGCGAACTATATTGACTAATTAATAGGCATATATCATCAAGTGCCTATATTTAATGCATAACAAAGGAGGCATGCCTAGCCTCTGGACAAATGACCGCCGTACGTGGATTCTAGGGAGGCATATGAACATGCCGCACGAATTGTGGCTCTGTCAGGAAACGGTCCCATGAATGTCACCGCGCAAGATCAAAGCGATAACGCACATAATACTGAGGTCGATATTTTGGTGATCGGCGGCGGGCTAGCGGGGGGAACTTTGTCATTGGCTCTGGCGCAAAATGGCTTCTTGGTTGCTACTGTTGATAAAGAAGACATGGCGGGCTGGATCGATCGGGGTTTTGACGGTCGTGCCTCGGCGGTCGCTTTGTCATCACAGCGGGTTTTGCAAAGCGTCGGCATTTGGGACGTGATTAAAGATGAAACTGCGCCCATTCACGATATTCGCGTCGCGGATGGTGGCTCGCCACTTTTTTTGCATTACGACCATGAAGAACTTGGCGATGAACCGTTTGGCTACATGGTGGAAAACCGCTCTATCCGAAAAGGCCTGAACACCCAGGTCGGGAAAACTAAGGGACTGACCTATTTCGCCCCCAATGAAGTGAAAACATTGGAGCGCGACACAAACGGTGTTCATGCCACGTTAAAGGACGGAACCAAAATCGAGGCAAAACTGGTGATAGCCTGCGATGGTCGCGGGTCCTCAACGCGTGAAGGGGCGGGCATTAAGCTGACCAAATGGGATTACAAACAAGCAGGCATCGTTTGCACGGTAGAGCACGAGCGCCCTCATGACTTTTGCGCTCAGGAACATTTTTTACCCTCGGGCCCGTTTGCTATTTTGCCGTTGACGGGTACGGCGGAAAAACCGGCTTGTCGGTCGTCTATCGTGTGGACCGAACGCTTGGATTTATGGCCAATCATGATGGAACTGGATGACGACGACTTTCTCGAAGAGCTGGAACTGCGCTTCGGTGACTTTCTTGGCGAAATAAAAGTGGTCGGCCCGCGCTTTGCCTATCCATTATCGCTGCAGTACGCAGAAACTTATATTGCCGAGCGACTGGCGCTGGTGGCTGACAGCGCTCATGGCATGCATCCCATCGCCGGACAGGGTCTGAATATGGGTTTGCGGGACGTTGCTGCGCTGGCGGAGGTTCTTGTTGGGGCACGGCGAACGGGTCAGGATATTGGCGCGCGTATGGTGCTGGAAAAGTATGAACGTTGGCGTCGGTTCGACAACGATCTCATGCTCGGCGTAACCGATGCGTTAGTGAAATTATTTTCCAATGATATAGAGCCGGTCAAGCTGGCGCGCGACCTTGGCATGGCCGCAGTCGATCAGTTGCCTGATTTAAAACGATTTTTCATGCATCACGCCATGGGCACGGTGGGTGAATTGCCTCGTTTAATGCGGGGAGAAGCCCTGTAGGTGCTCGGTTGCAGCATTTTGAGCACATTAAAAAAGCCGCCGATCATTTTCGGCGGCTTTTTTTAGTACGAATAAGAAACAATTATTTTGACGGGTCACGGCTCAAGCCAGCAGCCTCAAGTTCCTGCAAATAATTGGCAAAAATGGCCTCTTGGTTCTGGCCCATGTTGTAGAAGAAATCCCAAGTGTAGATACCGCTGTCATGCAGGTCATCGAATTTGAGCGCCACGGCATAATTACCGACGGGTATGATTTCCATGATGTTGACATGGCGACGCCCGGCGACGACTTTTTTCTGATCGGGGCTATGGCCTTGGACTTCTGCAGAAGGGCTTTCGACACGAAGCAGTTCAGCGCTGATTTTGAAGGTCTGACCGTCATCGAATGTAAGGTCGAGCAGCTTTTCTTCGCGATTTAAGCGAATTTCGGTGGGTGTGTGGCTTTGGCCAAATTCACGAGTGGCGGCAATCATCAAATTATCCTTTGCGCGTTATGGGCCAGGGCTGGCTTACTTGGATTTACAAGTTATGATCGGACCCTTGGCGGGCTGCTGGAACAGGCCAGCGTATATTAGCGTTTGTTGAGATTTAGAGTTCCCGCGCTTCACTTTCAAGCATGATGGGGATTCCATCGCGAATTGGATAAGCTAGACCAGCCTGTTTACTGATCAATTCCTGAGTGTCCGGGTCGTACGTAAGGGGGCCTTTGGTGAGGGGGCACACCAAAATTTCTAATAATTTACGGTCCACAGTGTTTTGTTGGTTGATCATCCAACGGGTTCCTCAGTGCTTGAACATGCCATGATCTTGAGTGGTCATGGTGCTCATTTCGAAAAGTGAGATTAGCATATGTGCACGATCTTCGTGGGTGTCACATTCCAAAAGAGCCTGCTTTTCTTCAGGTGCAAAGGGGCAACTCATGGCGAGTGATGCAACCAAGGCTTCGTAGGGCGCTTGTGAAACGGCATTCCAGTCGGCATCGATGTCTTTATCGCCGAAGTAGTCGTGCACAAGCTCCAGGATACGCCCCCGACCAGGGCCATCGTCATGCTCGGTGGGGGTCAGGTCGTGTTGAAAACATTCATACTCGGCCTCTACGCAACGGTAGCCGTACAAGCCATCGCTGGCGGGGTAAACGGACGCCACACGAAAACGGGCAAGGCCCTCAAGGGTTATAAGGTAATGGCCGTCACCAGAGTCCTGAAACTGGATAATACGCCCGACCGTTCCAATGTCGTAAAGTGCTGCGTCATCGGGAACGGGGTCACCTTGGGCTAGGCGGGGCTGGATCATGCCGATGAGGCGCTCCATCCCTAAGGCGTCATCAATCATCTGAATATAGCGCGGTTCGAATATATTCAGTGGCAGGTGACCGAACGGCATCAGCACAGCACCCGTTAAAGGAAAAACGGGTAGTTTTTCTGGCATATCGAAAGGGTTACGTGAGCCGAGCATAAAAACCTACGAGTTGGATTTAAGAAAACAAAGTAGCGGAGAGGCGTTTTCGAGCATCCACGGTTAGTGGGTCGGCCGGGCCAAGCGTATTGAATATTTTGACGAGCTGCTTGCGGCCAGCCTCATCGTTCCAGTTACGGTCAATGCGCACAAGTTCCAATAGATTATTGATTGCGCCTTCGGTTTGACCTAAGGCAAAGAGGCTCTGGGCTAGGGCAAAGCGAGCCTCTAAGTCTTTCGGGTTCTTGTCAACTTTGGCTTGCAGGATAGTGGTGTCGGTTTGTTCGGCACCCGCACCTTCCTCAGCAAGTTCGAGGGCGGAAATAGCCTGCTGCACTTCGGAGCTAGCGAGGGTCTTAGCGTCTAAGCTGGTCAACATTTCACGCGCCCGGTCGAATTCACCCTGTGCGGCAATCGCGCGAACGATACCCGCAAAAGCGGGAACCATCGTCGGATCCTCAGACAGCACAGCGGTATACATATTTTCAGCAGCCAAGGCATCGCCAGCCTTTAAGGCTTCTTGCGCTTGTTCGAGTGCGGCCTCGATGGGTGGCTTTGCATCCCCAATGAGCTTATCGATAAAGGACTGAATTTGACTTTCAGCAAGTGCGCCCGCAAAGGCGTCAACCGGGCGCCCATCTTTGAAAGCAAATACGGTGGGGACAGACTGAACACGCAGTTGGCCTGCGAGCCCTTGGTTTTCATCGACGTTGATCTTAACCATTTTGATTAGACCACCGGCGCGCTTGACCAGTTTTTCCAACAGTGGGCCGAGCGTCTTGCATGGCCCACACCAAGGTGCCCAGAAGTCAACGATGACCGGTGCATGAGCAGACGCCTCAATTACGTCTTGGACAAAACTATTGGTGTCACCGTCTTTGACCAAATTTGCTGTCGCCGTTTGCGCCGGTGGGCTGGTGGCGTTGGCGGTACCCATATCCAGAGCGGGCTTGTTTGGGTTGGCAGAAGGGGGCTGCCCTGAACCAAGAATGATGTCGCTCATCAGTAAGTATCTCTCGATCAAAGTCGGGGGGTGGGTGGTCTCGTGCCCCATAAATGGCGGGAAACGCGACGCATCGCAAGGGCAGAGTGGGTAAATTTAAGTGTTTTCATCATCATTTGCAAAATCAATCACAAGCGGTTCGTGGGACGTGGCGCGCAAAAAAATCAATAAATCATCACCAGTGATGGTCGTGGTCATGGTGTTGACCAAAGGGTGAAAGCTCACGGACCCTGTGCCTATCAGGTTATTGTCTAGGACCACGCGAACTTGCTGGTCGGGGTCGTTGATCACAGCAAAAGGGGTAACGGAACCTGGAAGCACGCCCAGAGCATCAAGAAGGGCGCCTGCCTTGGCGAAGGAAAGATTGCTGACGCCAAGCTGACGGCGCAAGCGTTTCAGATCAACCGGACAGTCCTCATCTACAACCACAAGCCAGAGCTGCTTTTTCTTATCTTTTAAAAATAAATTTTTACTATGGTGTCCAGGAGCGGCACCGCGCTGGGCTTGATTATCCTCAACCGTCATAACAGCCTCATGCGTGATGGTGCGGGACTGAATGTTTAGGTTTTCAAGTTCGGCGAGAAGTTGTTCAGGCGTTTTAAATGGCGTGGTGGTCATATCGCGCTTTCAGGTTGGGGGCAAATAATGCAATGGGATGAAAAAAAGTATAAAAGAGGGCTTGCATTGCCGGAATGGGTGGGTATTATCCGCCTCGCCTTTTAGGGGGCGGTGCGCGGGCGTAGCTCAGGGGTAGAGCGCAACCTTGCCAAGGTTGAAGTCGTGAGTTCGAATCTCATCGCCCGCTCCATCCTCCTCCTAATGGAACAAAAAAGCCGGACTTATGTCCGGTTTTTTTGCGTTTGGCGTTCATCGTTCAATGGACACGTCTATTCTATGATGGCGCTACGTGCAATTAGGATCGAGAGAGCGACAAGAGTCACCAGCGTCGTCAGTCCAAAAGCGAAGAGCGCATTGCCAATTGTGAGAATTGGGCAATCCTGGCGTTCCGCCTTGCGGCGGTGGGACGGGCGACGCTCACGCCCCGCGACAATGGTAAAGTAAAAGCGGGTGTGAAGAAACGGCACGGAAATGCGGACATCAACGGGGTGGCTCACCCAAGTCGTGGGGTTCTGCTGGCCTGATAGCACGGTGTGTTGCGGTTCGGAAGAAGCCTCGCCGTTCATATTGAGTATTACCCCTACACACGAAAGAACAATTAAGCGTCCCATAGCAATGGGCTCGGGTCAACCAACCTGTTGTTAAAATGTAGTTTTGGACGAAATTAATTGGTATTTTTACGTGAATGAACTAGCTTGTTCTGGGGGCTGGCTCATTCAATGGTGGGAGTACACTAACCATGCCACTCGATGCAGAACGTGGTCGCCGTAAGAAAATTATAGATAAGATGGTTGCGGTAGCCATAGAGCAAAGTAAAAAGGGTGATCGAGCGCGGGTTAAAAATTTCGTTGGTCAGTATTTCAACCACCTTGCCATAGACGATTTAGAAACCATGGAGACTGACGTCCTCGTCGGCCTCGCCTTGCACCATTTAAAATCTGCAGCGACCCACAAACCCGGTAAGCCACTAATTAATATATATAACCCGGCCATCGCAAAAGAAGGCTGGGGGCTCGGTCACACGGTGGTGGAAATCATCACCTCTGACAAACCGTTCCTCATCGATAGCGTGACAGCAGAAATCAATCGCCATGGGTTTGGCGTACATATTTCGATCCACCCTGTAATGCGTGTGCGCCGCACGGGTGCGGGCGCACTGACTGATATTTTGGAACCAGGAATTCTTGGTGCCGAAAAGGGCGTGACGGCAGAAAGCTTTATTCATCTTCAAATCGACGAACAACCGTTGATTCGTCATGAAAACATTAAGGCTGGCCTAATGGAGGTCTTGGCGGATGTTGGGCTGGCTGTCCGGGATTGGCGTAACATGCGTGCGACGCTGGCGGCCCTTGTCGATGAGCTGGAGACCTTGACCGTTAGCTTACCCCTAGAAGAAGTCAGTGAGGTGCGGGATTTTCTGCGTTGGCTGCATGACGATAATTTCACTTTTCTGGGCTACCGCGAGTACGAATTCACCGGGACGGGAAGCAAAGCTGGCGTCACGGTGGCCAAGAATAGCAGTATGGGCGTGTTGAGTGATCTCTCACGGGTGGTGATTCAAGAATTGCGCGATTTGGCAAAAATGCCCGACGAGGTTCGTAGCTTCGTTAATCGCCCCGATCTGTTGTCGGTTACCAAAACGGATATGTATTCCCGTGTGCACCGTCCGGTACAGATGGACTCGATTGGTATCAAGCGTCTGGATGCAAAAGGCCGCGTGGTTGGGCAGAGAATTTTTGTCGGCCTGTTTACGGCTGGGGCCTACAACAGAAGCCCTCGCGACATTCCATTGCTGCGGCGTAAAATTCAGGGAACCTTTGATCGCGCTGGTTTGCCGTCCAACAGCCACAACGGCAAGACACTTTTAAATATCTTGGAGACATTTCCGCGCGATGAATTGTTTCAGATATCTTCGGACAAATTGCTGGAAATCAGCCTTGGTATTTTGCGACTGCAAGATCGCCAAAAGGTGTCGTTGTTTTTGCGTAAGGATGATTTTGAACGCTTTATCAGTTGCTTAATTTATGTGCCGCGGGACCGCTACAGCACAGATCTACGCAAAAAAATTCAGACGCAATTGGAAGAGGCTTTTTCCGGTTCCGTCTCAGCGCATTACGCCCGATTAGGTGATGAGGCTCTAACCAGACTACATGTGGTGATCAAAACCTCACCGGGTAAAATTCCCGGTTATGATTTAAAGGCGATTGAGTCCAGCATCGAGGAGTTGACTCGCTCTTGGAGCGATCGACTTGGTGGGGCGCTGATTGCCGAATATGGTGAGATGGAAGGCATGCGTCTTCTGGACAATTATCAAGATGCGTTCAACCGCAATTACGAAGAAAGCTTTACCACCGAAGAAACCTTAAACGACATCAAACGTATCGAGCTTACGTATATTTTTGCACGTCTGGGCCTGCATCTATATCAGCTCGACGCACCCTCCGGACCACCGCTTCGCTTTAAGATTTATAACCCTGAAGGCCCAGTTGCGTTGTCTGATATTCTGCCGATGCTTGAAAACCTTGGCCTGAGAGTATTGGAGGAAATTCCCTTCCGCGCACGGCCGAAGGGGGCACCTTATAAAATTATTCTTCATGATTTCGGGCTAGAGCCACGCGGTAAGCTTATGGGCAGCGGCGATGATGTGCGCTCGCGTTTTCATGCGGCGTTCGATCAGATTTGGTCCGGTGAAATGGAAAGCGATGCACTGAATGCTCTGATTTTATCCGCCGGATTGAATTGGCGAGAAGTCACGGTGCTGCGGGCTTTCACAAAATATTTGCGTCAGGCCGGGATTACCTTCTCAGAAAATTATATGGCTCGCACCTTGATGGATAATGCCGCGATCACGCGGGGCATTGTCGACATGTTTGTCGCACGGTTTGAACCCATGAATGGCGTTACGCATAGCAAAGACGGTGCGGCACAAGCGACGCGCAAAGTGGCAAGGTTACGTAAAAAACTATTTGCGTTGTTGGAAGATGTCAGTAGCGCTGATGAGGATCGTATTCTACGCCGTTACATCAACTTGGTGGATGCGACGTTGCGGACTAATTTTTTCCAGTTGAATGCCGACGGTGAATTGAAAAGCTGGCTGTCATTTAAATTGTCGAGCCATGATGTTGAAGATTTACCGCTGCCACGTCCAAAATTTGAAATTTTTGTCTATTCACCACGGGTCGAAGGCATCCACCTTCGCTTTGGCAACGTCGCTCGCGGTGGCTTGCGCTGGTCCGATCGCCGCGAAGATTTTCGTACAGAAATTCTGGGTCTAGTTAAGGCCCAGCAGGTGAAGAACGCGGTTATTGTTCCGGTCGGCTCCAAGGGCGGCTTTGTGGTTAAGAACCCTCCCACCGAGGGAGGGCGGGCGGCGATGTTAGCAGAAGGCATCGAGTGCTATAAGATTCTTATTCGCGGGCTACTCGACTTAACGGATAACTTCGACAGCCAAGGTAAGGTGGTGTCACCTGTGCGGGTGGTTCGCTACGACCCGGATGACCCTTATCTTGTGGTTGCTGCTGATAAGGGTACGGCCACGTTTTCCGATATAGCGAACTCGGTTTCAGCTGATTACGGGTTTTGGTTGGGCGATGCTTTCGCATCAGGCGGCAGCGTTGGGTACGATCATAAAAAAATGGGCATCACCGCACGCGGCGGTTGGGAGTCCGTGATGCGCCACTTCCGTGAGATGGGCCACAACACCCAGACAGATGATTTCACGGTGGCCGGTGTCGGCGATATGTCGGGCGATGTGTTTGGCAACGGCATGTTGCTTAGCAACCACATTCGTCTCGTCGCCGCCTTTAACCACATGCACATCTTTATCGACCCCAATCCCGATGCTCAAAAAACCATTGCGGAGCGTCAGCGCCTGTTCGACCTGCCCGGCTCAACGTGGAGCGATTACAACACCAAGTTGATTTCAAAAGGTGGTGGGATCTTCGAGCGCCAGGCGAAATGGATTGTGATGTCCAAGGAGATGAAGGCGTTCTTTGGCGTGAGTGTGGAAAAAATTACACCCAACGAACTGATCAAATTGATCCTTAAACTGGACGTTGGGTTGTTGTGGTTTGGCGGTATCGGTACATACATTAAGGCAAGCGCTGAAAGTCATGCTGATGCAGGTGATCGTACCAACGATGCGGTGCGCGTCAACGGTCACGAGGTGCGCGCGCAAGTGATCGGTGAGGGTGCCAACTTGGGCGTCACCCAGCGTGCGCGTGTCGAGTATGCGCTCGCGGGAGGGCGTCTCAATTCGGATGCCATCGACAATTCCGCAGGCGTGGATTGTTCGGACCATGAGGTCAACATCAAGATTTTGTTGGATGCTTTGGTGGTGCAGAAAAAACTCACCCAGCGCACCCGAAACACGCTGTTGGAGCGGATGACGGACGAGCTGGGTAAGCTCGTGTTGTGGGACAATTATGAACAGACTCAGGCGATCTCAATCATTCAAACCCGAGGTACGGATTTGGTGGATCATCAAATTCGTTTGATGCGGATGCTTGAAAAATCGGATCGCCTTAACCGGGATGTTGAGTTTTTGCCAGATGACGAAACGCTCAACGACCGCGCCCTTGGCGGACAAGGCCTCACCCGCCCGGAAATTTCGGTGCTGATGTCGTACTCCAAAATATGGCTGTACGATGAATTACTGCTGGGTGACTTGCCGGATGATCCTTTCTTGGTGCGGGATTTGATACGGTATTTCCCGACCCCACTGCAGAGCAAATACAGGGATGAAATTGGTCAGCACCGACTGCGCCGTGAAATTGTTGCGACGCGTGTAACCAATTCTATGATCAACCGGGTTGGGGGAACGTTCGTCACTCAATTTATGGAAAAAACCGGTATGGGGCCGAGCGCCATCGCCCGCGCTTTCATCATTGGCCGAGAGGTTTTTTCAGTTAGGGATGTGTGGCATCCGATTGAAAGCCTGGATGCCAAAGTTCCAGCAAGCGCACAAATTTCCATGTTGCTGGACGTCAACAAGTTGCTGGATCGCGCCACCATGTGGTTTTTGCGAAACGGCATCGGGGCCCAGCCCCTGGCGGCAAGCGTGGAGCGTTTTCAAAGCGGATTAAGCCAGTTGGCGTTGGGGTTGACCTCTGTGGTGCCGGGGCATTATCGCGAAGACATGGAAAAGCGGGCACAGGTCTACGTCGATCAGGGTGTGCCCAAAGACCTGGCGTTACGTATCGCTGGGTTCGTAAATCTGGCATCCGGTACCGATATTGTGTTGCTGGCGCAAGAGCGCGGCTTGAAGGTGTGTGATGTGGCGAGGCTGTACTTTGCGGTTGGTGCGCGGTTCCGCCTCGGCCGCTTGCGTGCAGCGTGTGAGGCACTGACGGGTGAAAGCCATTGGCAAAAATTGGCGGTTGCGGCATTAATGGAAGAGCTGTTCGGCCATCAATTTAACCTCACCGCACATGTTCTTGAGACATCGAAAAATGTGACGGATCCCGACAGGGCATTCAAGGTGTGGTCAGGTGCACACCAAGGTGCGATTAATCGGGCGGAACAATTGCTGACTGAACTGTGGGCAGGGGACATCAACGATATTTCGATGATCGCTGTTGCCAGCCGTGCGTTGAAATCATTGATTGATGAACGCAAGGCCTGAGAGGTTCTACATAACGATTGATCTGGCAATAACCGATATTACGCTTGGTCCATGGTTGAGACCGACAATCTCATCAAGCGTTTCAATCGGGACGAGGCTTGATCGATCCTTAATGGGGCAGGCAAGACCACGGCGCTTCGCGTCTGTTTACGGCCCGCTACCGTTAACCCCAACACATAAGCTGATTGCGACATATAAAAGCGCCGGGGCAGTTTTCCGCACCCGGCGCTTTTTAGGTTTCATCACTTAATGACGGAAGTGACGCATGCCGGTGAAGACCATTGCAACGCCAGCTTTGTTGGCGGCTTCGATGACTTCTTCGTCGCGCATGGAACCGCCCGGCTGGATTACGGCCAGGGCACCGGCTTCAACGGCTTCTAAAAGACCGTCGGCGAAGGGGAAGAATGCGTCCGATGCGACGACGGAACCAATGGCCCAGCTTTGATCCGCACCAGCGGCCTTAGCGGCTTGTTCCGCGCGGAAAGCGGCAATGCGACATGAGTTCACGCGGCTCATCTGTCCTGCGCCGACACCGACGGTGCGGCCGTCCTTGACGTAAACAATCGCATTGGACTTGATGTGTTTTCCGACGGTGTAGGCGAATTTCATGTCGGCCAATTGTGCGTCAGTTGGGGCTTTTTCGGTGACGACTTTCAGATCATCGAAGATCGCGTTGTCGCGTCCCTGGACCAACAAGCCGCCTGCCAGCATCTTGACCGTGCGACCGCCTGCGCTTGGGTCCGGCATCGCGCCGGTGGTCAGTACGCGTAGGTTCTTCTTGCCCGCGAGAATTTTTAATGCGTCGTCGTTGATCGAAGGGGCGATGATCACCTCGGTAAAAATTTTGGTGATCTCTTCCGCTGTTTCACCGTCCAGGGGGCGGTTCAAAGCAATGATGCCACCGAAGGCGCTTTCGGTGTCACACATGTAAGCGTCGCGGTAAGCATCCGCCAGCGTCTTACCTGTGGCCACGCCGCAAGGGTTGGCATGTTTGATGATGGCGCAGGCTGTGTCGTCGAATTCGGCGACCAGCTCAAATGCCGCATCGGTATCGTTGAGATTGTTGTAGCTGAGTTCCTTGCCCTGCAATTGGGTGGCGGATGCCACACCGGGGCGCGGGTCGCCGTTGACATAGAATGCCGCAGCTTGGTGGGGGTTTTCACCGTAACGCATGGTTTGTTTCAATTCTCCGGCAAAGCTCAGGCGCTTGGGCCAGGTTTGGTCGGTTTCATCTGCGAACCATGTGGAGATAGCCGTGTCGTATGCGGCGGTGCGAGCATAGGCGCGTTGAGCCAAAAACTTGCGGGTGTCCAGCGTGGTTGCGCCGGAGTTGGTTTTCATCTCCGTCATGACGCGCTCATAATCTTCGGGCTCGACCACTACGGTGACGTCGCCGTGGTTTTTCGCCGCGGCACGGATCATCGCCGGGCCGCCGATGTCGATATTTTCAACGCAATCCTTGTAGCTCGCGCCACCGGCAAGTGTTTCCTCAAACGGATAAAGGTTCACGCACAGCAAATCGATGGGCGCAATGTTGTGCTCTTCCATTGCTTTGATGTGTTCGGCATTGTCGCGCACTGCCAGCAGACCGCCGTGGATTGCGGGTTGCAGGGTTTTGACTCGTCCGTCCATGATTTCGGGAAAGCCGGTATGTTCGGAGACCTCGGTCACCGGCACGCCTGCGTCGGCGAGCATTTTGGCGGTGCCGCCGGTGGACAACACTTCGGCACCTTGGTCGGCGAGGAAACGGCCAAATTCAACAATGCCGGTTTTGTCGGAAACGGAAAGCAACGCGCGGCGGATGGGTTCGGACATGAGAACGGTTCCCTGAAATATGACAGCTGGATGAAGAGGTCTTGGCGATATACCAGCCTCGAGCGTGTAAGGCTAGTCCCGGTTGAAGTGCAAGCACTACTTTGTCTGTGCTCAAGCCAGCCCCGCACCGGCTTGTGCGTTAGTCAAGCCCGCCTTGGTCGGTGGGTGGGGGAGCGTACTCGGGGACCAATTTTGCTATTGAGGTTATCAAGCCACTCCGATCTTCGGCATGGGCGGCAGCATCGAGTGCATCCAGGGTGCGGCGTACGTCTTCAACATCACGGGTGCGCGGCGAAGCCAGCAAAATACCGGGGGACTGGGTGGGGACAAGCGGCTCGGAGCCGTGGAAAATTTCTTCAAACAATTTTTCACCGGGTCGCGTACCAGTGAACTGAATTTCGATGTCTTCATCAGGCTTCAATCCGGCTAAGCGGATCATTTGACGTGCCAGCTCGACGATCTTCACCGGCTCGCCCATATCAAGAACGAACAGCTTGCCATCGGTGGCATGGTTGGTTGCGCCGAGTGCCGAGGCCTGTAGCACCAATTCGACCGCTTCACGAATGGTCATGAAATACCGGGTCATGTCCGGATGAGTAACGGTCAACGGGCCGCCTGCTTCCAGTTGCCTTTGAAACAGCGGCACGACCGATCCGGTGGAACCCAGGACATTACCAAATCGTACGGTAACGAAACGAGTACCTTTGTCGATGCCGCGGCGAAGGTCTAAGGCCTGCACATATGTTTCGGCAATGCGTTTGGTCGCGCCCATGATATTGGTGGGATTGACGGCCTTGTCGGTAGAGATCATCACCATCATGTCAACGCTGGCTGCCTCGCAGGCATCGGCGACGTTGCGGGTGCCGGTGGCGTTGGTGAGAATACCCTCAAAGATATTTGCTTCCACCAGCGGAACATGTTTGAGGGCTGCGGCGTGAAAGACCAGCTGCGGTTTGTGGTGTGCAAAAATATGTTCGATACGGGTGCGGTCGCGAACGTCGGCAATCATGGCCTGACGGACCATTTCGGGGAACTGTTCCGTCATTTCGCGATCGATTTGATATAGTGCGAACTCAGAATTTTCGAGCAAGATCAGTTCTTGTGGGCCGATTGCCGCAATTTGTCTGCTCAACTCCGAGCCAATTGACCCACCGGCACCCGTCACTAAGACACGCTTGTTTTTGACGAGGGCGGTCATCGCATCTCGATCCAGCGGTTGCTGTGGTCGGCCGAGTAGGTCTTCGATGGCGATGGGGCGAATACGCACATCTTGGTCGTCGCCCGATTTCAAGTCGTCTACCCGGGGGGTGCGTGCGATGGTCATGCCGAGGCGGTGGGCTGTTTCCAACAATTCACGCACACCGGCGCCCACAATCGTATCCTTGGTCAGCACCAGGCGTTGCGGGCGGTCCTCGCCAGAAAGACCGGGAACGATTTGTTCTATATCGGCTACTGTTCCCAGCACCGTGACATCGTGGATCAGCCTGCCCACACGGTCGTGGTTCTCGGCAATGATCCCAATGGGGCGGTATGTCGATGTTGAGGAACGAGCGACGGCGCGAATAAACAGTTCTGCTTCATCGCCTGCACCAACCAGCAAGACGGGAATTTTTGAGGGCGCGTTTAGGTCAAGGTGCCAATCGAAGCGGCGATCCTTGATCATGCGGTAAAGAAACCGCGGGCCACCAAGCATGGCGAGCAAGACAAACCAGTTTATGATGGGAACAGAGCGCGGCACCCCTTCGAGGCGGAAAAACAGGAACATCTCCAGCGAAAAGACCACCATTAAAATGGTTACGGCCTTGGCCAGCGTCACCAGATCGTTCATGGATGCGTAGCGCCAGATGCCTCGGTACATACGCAGGCTTAGAAACACCACAGCGGCTGTTGCGGTGAAAATGGCCGTGCCGGTGAAAATGACATTGCCGTGAAAAGGTGCGAAAACATCACCAACACGCAAAGCCATGGATATACCGAACGATAATGCCGCCATGATCACATCGTGGATAAACGCGATCTGGTTGCGGGGCCGCATCATTAGGGCTTTGGGCAGGAGGGCCATGGTTGGTATTACCTGGGTCGAGTGTCGAGTTTGGTTCGGGAGGGTATCACACCAACGTTTTGTGACGGCAGTCTTTTTTGTGTCGAAATGGGCTGGGGTCTGGGTTAAGCCCCATCTTGCGCTAGCGCCCACTTGATCAGGGCGCCGTTACCGGACAACGGGCCGGATATAACAATCTGTTCTGTGCGACGATGCTCGCCGGCGTTGCCCACGTAGACACTGTTTTCAAGGGTTACGGTGTCTGTCGAGGTGCGCAAGCGCCATACGTCCTTGCCAGGCAGGCGCAACAAAACCCCATGACCATCGCCAAGTAACGAGGCCTTAACTTTGGGGTGGAGGTGAAACCGAAGGGTAAAGTGTGTGCCGCCGGTGCCGACCAGCCTGTCCTCGCCGCGAATATTTGTCCCGTGAGAAGCAACAAATAAGGCCCGGTGATGCACGAGGCCGAATGCGCTCATGTAGCCGTCATGACTGGCTTCAACCAACGTACCTTCTTCGATGTCCTGGCGCGTGCAGGTGACTTGCTCAGGGCCGCTCCGCAGCTCGCCGTTCAGGTCGAACATGGAGCTGGATGTGTCGTTGACGGTCAGGGTTGAATGTGCGGCTGTGCTTGCAAGCGCTGTGCACCATGGATCGCTTCGGACTTTTCTAGCACCGCAATTGACGAACAGTCGATGTTTGCCGACGCTCAGCTCGAAGCTTAGGGTCCCGGCATGTTGAGCGTGACCAATGGATGTTGGTTGGCCGCAATCCATGATGACGTGAACGGCACCGGCGTTTAGCCGTTGAAACCCGGCATGTGGTGCATTTTGTGGTGCCTTGGCGGTCGATGCGGTTTGTGCCAGAAGAAGGTCTAGCCATGCAGGGTCGTTTTCAAGGCCACCGTTGAACAGGGTCAGTCCGCCGTCATTGTGGCGCAGGGCGCGTAACATCGGCGCGGTGCGGTCAATTGCATTCTGTATAAACCTGGGGACATCGCCCGTAGCGGCGCTGAGTAATGCTTTAAGTTCCAACAGATCCTTTAGAACTTCGGCGAGGCGCTCTGGGTTGCGTTCGATATGCCCACCATCAGGTAAAATTTGTGCCTCAATTTCTTGTTCCAGGTGGGCAAGAGACCGTGCCATGCGGCCCTCCCCGCCCAGAAGGGCGTACGCGCCATAAATCTGGCCTTTTATGGCATGAAACCGCTTGAAACCGAGATTAGATGCGGGAACGGTCAGGAACAAGTGGCGGGCATCGCGACCGGCCCGCTTACAGAGCATGCGCTCAAAGGAGCTGCAGCCGTCATCGCGAACCAGAAAGCTCCAGTACTGGCTCCAGTTCACCAAACGCTCGGCGACGACCTCGGGGGCCCATGCTATGGCACTCCAAGTGTGGTTGGCGTCTATCCAAGTTGACAGCCATTCGCGGGCAAAATATGGGACTTCACCGCCGCCTATGGCGCAAAGGTCCTTAAGCCAACTGTGACCGTGAAACCAGGCCAACCAGGTCGTTGAGGCCTGGGCGGGCAACGCCGCAGCAGAACTTAAGACGTGGCTCTCCTCACGGTGGTGAAAATCACCGTTCAGAATTGTACGGCCAATTTCAGGGTCGCCCGGCCAAAGTTCCGGCACTTGCAGCCGCGTGCTTTTGGGCGAGCGCCCAATTAGCATCAGGCGATAAAGAGCGGACGCTCTGAATCGGTTTTCTCTCATCGGTGCTGACGCAGGTGCTGCATCAGCGAATGGTGGCGGGATGAGACTCATAATCATGATGGGTAACAGTAATGCCCGGGGCGGGCAAGAACCAGCATCACGGTGCGCCAACTCACTTGAAAACTTCAAACATTTACCGCTCCAGGGATTGTGTGCTGGTGTGGGCAGCAGCTAGAAATGCTGAATTCATGGATTCGCAAAATGAACTGCAATAGTCATGAGTGTCTATATGGGGTGGGTGCATCCGCGCTTAAAGGCGACGCAAGCGGGCTGCAAAAAATCCGTCCATACCGCCAAGCTCACTCAAATGACAGGGCAAGGTGCGCAAGTATCCCTCCGCGGTTACGATTTCCGTGAGTGTACCGGCCTCTGCAGGTTGCAGGGGATCAAGACAAACAGGGGCACCGGCTGCCAGTAGCGCCTGAATTTGTGACTCACCCTCTTCGGGAAGAAGCGAGCAGGTGCAGTACACAATCAATCCGCCGGGGCGAACCATATCAACAGCAGACCTAAGCAGGCGTGCCTGCAGACCAGCGAGCTTGTGGACGTCGGCAGGTTGTTTCAGTTGCAAAACGTCTGGGTGACGTCGGGCGGTACCGGTGGCAGAGCAAGGCGCATCAAGCAAAACCGCATCTGCCAATATGGCCGGACGCCATTCAGTCGCATCAGCGGTGATGAGTTGAGCAGGGAGATTGGTACGTTTGAGATTTTCCGTTACGCGCATCAAACGTTTTTCTGATCGGTCAACGGCGGTGACGCGTGCGCCGGCAGCGGCAAGCTCCATGGTTTTACCGCCAGGCGCGGCGCATAAATCAATAACATCAAGATTGTGCACATTGCCCAAAAGCCGCGCTGGCAAGCTGGCGGCGAGGTCTTGAATCCACCATACGCCCTCGTCAAAACCGGGAAGTGTGGTGATCGTCCCCTTATGTTCGCTTAGTCGTAAGGTTCCGGTGGGCATCAGCTGGGCTTCGAGTTGTTCCGCCCAACTCGCGGGGTCTTCTTTGGCCGTAATATCGAGCGGCGCTTCGATCAGATGCTGTGCCGTAATGGCACGCGCAGTCTCTTCGCCATAAGCGGCGACCAGTTTTTCCCATAACCAGGCTGGTGTATTCACTTGTGCGGTATCTTGGGCGGCCAATAGCGCTGGGCCTTCGCGCTGGGCACGGCGCAAAATGGCGTTGACCAGTTTGCGGTAGGGTGCCAAATGTCCTCCAACGCACAGATCAACGGCAGTATCGATGGCTGCATGATCGGCAATGTTGAGGAAAAAGAGCTGAGCTAAGCCAATACGCATGACATTCTGGGCAGCAAGCCCCTTTTTCCCCAAGGGCTTATCCAGGAATGCAGAAATTAGGATATTTATTTCACCTAAATGACGCAGAGTGGTGCGGGTGATTTGCTGTGCGAGTGCCCGGTCGCGTTCAGACAGCTTATGAAACCCCTCAGCCTGCGCAAGAGCATCGTCCAGCTGCTGCTTGTGATCGAGAATGGCGTCGAGAAGGTGTAGCGCAGCAGTACGGGGCATGGGGCTTAAGCTCGATTGATTGTATGGAGTGTGTGGTGGCCCCATATAAGGGCCGTTTAGCTGCCCCTATACCACGATAGGGGCGCAGGTTACACTGAAAGGTGTAACCTGCGCTGAGTTTTGGAAAGGTCATGTATATAATGTTGACGTTTGAGGCGAATATTAAATCCACATCCGAAATATCAGTTTTGGACAAAGGCACGGCAGACGGCGATGACGAAAAACAACCCGTATCAGAAACAACCAATCAAGATGCCGCTAAACCCAAAGAGCATGGCGGGCGCACTGGTCCGGACCCAGTTCGTTATGGCGATTGGGAAAGTAAGGGCCGGTGCATTGATTTTTAAGGGTTAATAGACTTAACCAGCCATTTGAAGTAGACACAATGGCGCGTCAAGTGAAAAGGTTACGAAATCAGTTTGAAATTTTTTGAGCTTACACACAGGCCGTTAAAATTATACCGCTTAGTAATCGGTTTATTGTGGGGCAAGTTCTCCAGGGAGTAGCAAAGCCCTACAAGACCCCCCTTGCCAGGCCACAGGCCTGTGCGATGCATTTCGGTATGGCTACAAATATCATTATTGGATTTAAAAAACCTACACGCGTAGGCGGGGGCACCGTTGCGGAACGTAGATATAAATAAGATCATAAAATTAGTTTAATTTAAATTTGAGATGGCAAATTTGGGTGACCAAACATGAAGTTATGGCCAGTAATGCGTCACAGCAGAGACAGGCGCTTTGCTTATAAGGGATGAGGAGTGCGTGGTTGTATCTAAATGTGGCGATAGCGGGTGCCGCCGGTGGTCAACAACCTATTATAAAATCAGCATTATTTAAACACATTGGCATAAATGGTAACGGCAACTACCTTAAAATTACGGAGTAAAGGCTGCTCCAAATTTAAGATTAATAGTAACTGCCTAATAAAATATCAACTAATTATCATATATCAGTGAGTTAGGAAAAAACGGCGGAGCCACGAAGCCCCGCCGGTGGTCAATTATCGAGCTGGGCGTTAGCGGTTTTGACGCTTGTCTATCAGATCATCAACAACGCTAGGATCGGCAAGCGTTGATGTATCGCCAAGAGAGCTATAGTCATTTTCCGCAATTTTGCGCAGGATCCGGCGCATAATTTTACCCGAGCGAGTTTTAGGTAGCCCAGGTGCCCACTGAAGCCAATCCGGCGTGGCGATGGGGCCTATTTCCTTACGCACCCAGGTAACAAGCTCCTTTTTCAGCTCATCGGAAGGTTCAATACCGGCGTTTAGAGTAACATACGCGTAGATACCCTGGCCTTTGATGTCGTGCGGTGCGCCAACAACGGCGGCCTCGGCGACTTGCGTGTGGGCGACTAAGGCGCTTTCAACTTCAGCAGTGCCCATGCGGTGCCCGGAAACATTGATCACATCATCAACGCGACCGGTGATCCAATAATAGCCGTCTGCGTCGCGACGACATCCGTCACCGGTGAAATACTTGCCGGGATAGGTGGAGAAATAGGTCTGCTCAAAGCGATCATGGTCGCCGAACACGGTACGCATTTGTCCGGGCCAGCTGTCAACAATGCAGAGGTTTCCCTCGGTAGCCCCTTCCATCGGGTTGCCGTCATTGTCGACGATTTGTGGCTGGATGCCAAAGAACGGGCGGGTGGCAGAGCCGGGCTTGAGTGCCGTGGCTCCGGGTAGAGGCGTAATCAAAATGCCACCGGTTTCAGTCTGCCACCACGTATCGACGATCGGGCAACGGCCCTCGCCAACCACATTGTAGTACCACATCCACGCTTCAGGGTTGATCGGTTCACCCACCGAACCCAACAAACGCAATGATTTGCGGGAGGTTTTCTTTACCGGCTCATCACCGTCGCGCATCAGGGCACGAATTGCAGTTGGCGCAGTGTAGAAAATGTTTACGCTGTGCTTGTCGCATACCTGCCAAAAACGCGAGGTATCTGGATAATTGGGCACGCCTTCGAACATCAATGTTGTCGCGCCGTTAGCCAATGGCCCGTACACGATGTAGCTGTGTCCGGTAACCCAACCCACATCGGCTGTGCACCAATAAACATCATCCTCGTGATAATCGAAAACATACTGATGGGTCATAGACGCATAGACCATATATCCACCAGTGGTGTGCAAAACGCCTTTTGGTGCCCCAGTGGACCCGGATGTATAGAGAATGAACATCGGGTCCTCGGCATTCATCTCTTCCGGTTCGCAGGTGGAGGGCTCGGTGGCGACCGCGCCTTCATACCAGACATCGCGGTCGTCTTGCCAATGGACGTCGGCACCGGTGCGTTTCACAACGAATACAGTTTCGACGGACGGGCAGCTTTTAAGGGCTGCATCGACGTTGGCTTTGAGCGGGATGCCTTTTTTACCGCGCAGGCCTTCGTCGGCAGTGATCACGCAATTGGAAGAGCAGCCCTGGATGCGGCCAGCCAAAGCATCCGGCGAGAACCCGCCAAAAACGATGGAGTGGACTGCACCAATACGTGTACAGGCTAGCATTGCATAGGCTGCTTCGGGGATCATCGGCATATACAGCGTGACAACATCGCCTTTTTTGACGCCACGGCCTTTCATTGCATTGGCGAGCTTACAAACCTCATCATGTAGTTCTTGATAAGTGATGTGCTTCGAATCAGCCGGGTCGTCGCCTTCCCAAATAATTGCGGTCTGGTTGGCGCGGGTCTTCAGATGGCGGTCAATGCAGTTCGCGGAAGCGTTCAAAGTGCCGTCGGCATACCATTTGATGGAGACGCCGGGCGCGTCGTAATTAATGTCCTTAACCTGAGTGTAAGGCTTAATCCAATCAAGGCGTTTACCGTGCTCACCCCAAAATCCTTCAGAATCTTCGACAGATTTCTTATACATTTCTAGGTACTTGGCATTATCGACCCATGCAGTTTTGGCCAGTTCGTCTGGAACCGGAAAAAAATTGGTGTCAGTCATTTTGTGTTTCCCTCCCTGGGGTGAGGACTGTTTTGGATTGTCCGGCCCTGGCCTGTTCCGTCGGATAAAATAAACCGCGGTCTTGTTATGGCTGTGAGACGGGGCGCTTAGTGCTGTACAGCGGCACATGCTGCAATGCAGCGTAAGGTGGAGAGTATTGAGGAATTTAAGACCCTGCGCAAGAGAAGATAACCGGGTTGAATTGGATATTCAATCAAGCCAAACAGCCCCGTCTCGTACGGTGCACGGCACAGCGGCAAGTTGCTTGCCAATGCACGGACCATGAACACAATGACCGTCCTCGATACGAAACAAAGCTCCGTGGCTTGAGCACAGGATCATATCTTTTTCTGGGGTAAGGAAGCGCCCAGGCATAAAATCCAGCGGGGCCAAAATATGCGGGCAGGAATTAACGTAAAGATAAACGCAATCGCCATTGCGAATGGCCAGCAAGCGGGTTGGACTCTCCTCAACAACAGCCGTGAAGCTAGCAGACTCGCCATCTTCGATATCTTCGAGTTGACACAGGGGTTTAGCCTTCATCGGTGCGTCACTCCCTCAGCCATGGACATAATTTCAGCCCATTCTGCATTCAGGACCGGCACGACGGAAAGCCGAGACTGACGCAGTAACATCATGTTCTCAAGGTGAGGATTGGTCTTAATATCCGCTAGCGAAACGGGATTGTTAACGTCTGCGATTGCTTTGAGGTCAACACAAACAAACTTGCCGCTCTCGTCAGTGGGATCTAAGTAGGCTTGCCGGGTTACTTCCAATATACCGACAATTTTCTTTTCTTTAACGGAATGATAAAAAAAGACAGAGTCGCCAGTGGCCATAGCCTTCATAAAATTGGCGGCTTGGTGGTTGCGCACGCCCGTCCAAGGTTCCACGCCGACTTTGACATGGTCGCTCCAGGACCAGCAGTTTGGTTCAGATTTAACAAGCCAATGGGCCATAGGCGAACGATCTCAAATTTATGTTCTATGGAAGGACCTTATTCCAGGGCCGGATGATAACACTTTCGAAAAGTTTTGCTTTTGCATAAGGATCATTCGCAGCAAATGTTTCGACTTCAGTACGAGTTTCAAAATCAACAACGATAAGACTCCCGTTCATGGTCGCATTATCATCAGCCAATGTCGGCCCGGCAAAAACGAGATGCTTGCCTAAGGATTTTAAATGTTCGACATGAGCAGGTCGATTATCAAGGCGCGCGTCAAGATAATCTTCTTTGTCTGTGCAGAAAATGGCAAATAGCATAGGGCTCTCCATTTGACTCAATGAGGCGGGACAAAATTACTCAATGTTAAGGGGTCGGCTTAACAATCCAGTGATAATGGCGTCCAGATCGACACCGTGATTGAGCACGCCATCGACGGCAAGACAAATCGGCATATTTACCTGTAATCGGCGCGCCAGTTCTGTAACGGCGGCTGCGGTGAACACGCCCTCAGTGACGGCTTTGCGCCCTGCCAAAATGCTAGTAAGGGAGCGGCCTTGCCCCAATTGCACGCCAAGGGAGAAGTTGCGCGATTGTATGGCGTTACAGGTCAGGGTTAGATCGCCGAGTCCGGACAAACCCATAAGCGTGTGTTCATCAGCACCGAGAACCCCGCCAAGCCGCGCTATTTCCGCCAGACCGCGTGTGACCAATGCGGCGCGGGCGTTATCGCCCATGGAACGGCCTTCGACGATGCCACAGGCAATGGCCAAAACGTTTTTTACCGCACCGCCCAGCTGGGCCCCGACGACATCATTGGAATAATAAGAACGAAAACAGCGGCTTGATAGGGTTTCGCAAAGTTTCAGCCCCAACATTTCATCGGTGCAGGCGAGCGTTATCGCGGTGGGCATATTACGTGCAACCTCAATGGCGAAGGTTGGCCCGGACAGTACCGCGATGGGGGCGGCGTCGCCGAGGGTTTCCGCAACGACGTCACTCATCAGCTTATAGGAACCCTGTTCGATGCCTTTGGCACAAATAATGGCAGGGGTGCCGGGTCTCCAGTGTGGTTTGGCAAGTTCGCAGGTAGCACGCAGGAACTGCGCAGGTGCGACAAGCAAAACGGCTTCTGCATTGACGGCCTCGGCAATATTGGTGGTTGCTCTAATGCCCTTGTCTAACGGCACGCCAGGTAAAAAAATGCTATTTTCGTGCTGTGCATTGATGGTGGCGGCTACTTCAGGTTCATGCGCTTGCAAAACGACGTTTGGTCCCGCACGCCGGACCGCCGCAGCCAACGCCGTTCCCCAAGCACCTGCGCCGATGATACCGATGGTTTGCACAGCATTTTCTCCTGCTTGATATGACAATCTATATGCTCTCTACATATGGCGGGCGCAAGCTTGGGCGGGTAGTGCTTATGCTTTAACGCCAGCACCGGCGGCTTTGGGAGCGTTTGGGTCTAAAGGCCACCGAGGGCGCGGTGCAAAATTAAGATTATCTGCATAACCTAATTTTAGGTACTCAATGCCTGCCCAGGCAATCATGGTCCCATTATCGGTACAAAGGTGCGCTGGAGGTGCAATTAAGCACATTCCTTCTGTCTTAGTTACGGATTCAAGCTTTGCGCGCAATGCCGAGTTCGCCGCCACACCACCGGCAACCACCAGGGCGGTTCCGTGAGGGCATTGACCGCGAAACTCATGAATCGCACGGCGGGTGCGATCCCCGATGACATCAGCAACGGCAGTCTGAAAGCTGGCAGCCACATCATTGATGTCTTGGGCAAGCAAATCACCAGGGGGCAAGGCGTCAATCGTGCGCTTAACAGCTGCTTTAAGGCCGGAAAATGAAAAATGGCAACCAGGTTTACCGCGCAACGGACGGGGAAGGGCAAACCGTGAGGCGTCACCGTTCTTAGCAGCGGCTTCGATGGGGGGTCCCCCGGGATAACCGAGACCAAGGAGTTTGGCTGATTTATCAAACGCTTCACCAACCGCATCGTCAATGGTGGTGCCGAGGCGTGTATAGTCACCGACGCCGCGAACGATTAGCAACTGGCTGTGCCCACCTGACACCAACAACAACAGATAGGGAAAAGCCACTTGGTTGGTTAGACGGGCTGTCAACGCATGGCCTTCTAGGTGATTAACGGCAACAAACGGAATGGAATGCGCGGCGGCGATGGCTTTTGCGGTCATTACGCCAACGATGACGCCACCAATCAACCCAGGTCCTCCGGTGGCGGCGACGGCATCGAGCTTGTCGAAACCAACTCCAGCTTGCTCCATCGCTTGCTGGACCACATGATCTGCAAATTCTAGGTGTGCGCGTGCTGCTACTTCGGGCACGATACCGCCGAACGGGCGATGTACCTCAATCTGCGACAAAACCACGTCGGAGAGGATTTCTCCAACGCCATTTTCATCGCAGCCGATAACAGCAGCAGCTGTTTCGTCACAACTGGTTTCGATGCCCAGAACGATCATGTATAAAGCCCTTGTTTCGTACTGAGCGGACTTTACTCTAAGGCGGACACAAGAAACCAGAATTAACGAACTTAAATCTAAGACGGGTCATTTTCAGATCGACCAATCCAAGAACAGAGACGGACACAGCTTATGAACGACACCCCATTGCGTATCGGTACACGCGGCAGCCCCCTCGCCCTGGCGCAAGCCTATGAGACCAAGGAAAAGTTGATTGCCGTCTTTCCCGAATTGAGTCCTAAGGGCGCGATTGAGATTGTGGTCATCAAAACCACCGGCGACGTCGTGCTGGACCGCGCATTACAAGATATTGGCGGCAAGGGTCTGTTCACCAAGGAAATAGACGAAGCCATGTTGGCGCACGACATCGACATCGCTGTGCACTCTATGAAAGACGTGCCCACGTATTTACCCGATAGCATCCATTTGCCGTGCATGATGGAACGCGAAGACGTGCGCGATGTGTTCATTTCCAACAAGGCGAAAACAGTATGGGATTTGCCCGAAGGTGCGGTGGTCGGGTCAGCCTCGTTGCGCCGCCAATCACAAATTCTCGCTCGTCGTCCTGACCTTAAGGTCATTACGTTTCGCGGCAATGTACAAACGCGAATGAAAAAGCTCAATGCGGGTGATGTCGACGGCACGCTTTTGGCGGCTGCAGGCCTCAAGCGTCTCGGTATGCAAGAGGTCAGCACCGACGTAATGGATGCAGAAGACTTTGTCCCAGCCGTGGGACAAGGCGCCATCGGCATTACGTGCCTGGAAAATGACGAACGCGCCAATCGGCTGTTGGCTACCTTGAACCACGCGCCGACAGTTGTGCGCGTAAATGCCGAACGGGCCTTTCTCGCGGTGCTGGATGGCTCTTGCCGTACACCGATTGCGGCCAACACTTGGTTCGCGGATGATGGCGCATTGCATTTCACTGGGCTGGTGGCAAAGCCCGACGGCTCCGAAGTTCACCGTATTTCTCGCACCTGTGCTGCGGATTTGGTGGCGGCAGAAAACATGGGCCGCGAAGCGGGACAGGAAATCAAAGATAAAATTGGGCCCAATTTTTTAGCAACTGTCGAATAGGGGCCGACCATGCGCGTCCTGGTGACCAGACCCATTGAGGACGCCGCCCCGTTGATGGGTGCACTGGCGCGATTAGGCCACGAAGGGGTGGCTGCACCGTTGCTCGAAATTAATTTGATCGCTGGTGAACGACTGAAGCTGGACGGGGTACAGGCAATACTGTTTACGTCGGCGAACGGCGTGCGAGCTTTTGCGGCACGCTCTCATGAGCGTGAATTGCCAGCGTTATGCGTTGGTGATGCCACAGCTCGCGAGGCCTTTGCGCTTGGGTTTGAACAAGTTAAAAGTGCCTCGGGCGATGTAACTGCTTTGGCCGAACTGGCGATTGCGGAACTGAACCCAGCATTGGGGGCACTGTTACACCCTGCAGGTTCACGAGTAGCAGGTGATCTGTCTGAAGTGGTGCAGTCGGCGGGTTTTGTTTATAGACGAGAAATCCTCTATCGGGCGGTAAAAATAGAAAACCTCCCAGAGGTCGCGATAGGAGCATTGTCTACGGATACCGCAGACGGAGTATTGTTGTTTTCACCCCGCACTGGTGCAGCGTTTGTACAGCTGATTGACAAGTCGGACCTGCGCGCGCACCTCATGAATGTAAGCGCTTATTGTTTAAGCACAGCCGTGGCCGAAGAAATCAGCGCGCTGCCATGGAAAAAAATATTGATCGCCGAGCGACCTGATCAGGCTTCGCTTTTGGCTTTGCTCGACACATGATAGGAATATCCTAGCGGACATATTATAAATTGGCCCAAATCGAATTGGGGACATGACCTAGCGATGATGGACAACAAAAATAAAAATTCAGACGTAAATCTGGTGGAGATTGAGACTGATTCATCAGGCTCTCCAACAGAGGACTCGCCTCAGTCGGAGCGCATACTGGAGGAGCCATCCAAAGGTGGCGGCTTTGTGTGGCTGTTGGCCGTGTTTTTGGTTATTGGCGGCGGTGGCTACGCAGTATGGCCGTACGTTGCGCCGAAGGTTCCTGCCATTAAAGATGCGCGGGCCATTTTGGGATTAGAGTCCCGTCCAACGCAACCGTCGTTACCGGGGGCTTTGCAAATTGAACGAACGCAGCCTGCGCATCCAAGCACTCCGGTGGATGTCACTGTGCCTATGCCAGCCCCCGAACTCCGCTCGGCGGACGCGACGCTGGAAAGTCGTTTGCCGTCGGAGCTCGTTGTCCCGGCTCTGTCCGATCAACAGCCGTCGTACGCCCCGGAAAGGGCACCACAGGGTTTAGTTACACAAGCACCGCCCAGCACAGATCAGCCCATTTTGGATAAGCGCTTGTCTGCACCGCCTAACGCCACATCGCAACAGGCCCTGGGGCAAAGTGGCGAAACCGTATCAGGCGTCGTGCCGACGGTTCAGGGCCTGACGGATCGTTTGAACTTATTGGAAGCACAACTTTTGACCGCGGCCAGTGAAGGAGCGGCCAGTGAAAACCGCGCAGCTATGGTAGTCACGGGCGATTTGGTGCGAACACTCACAGAGCTGAAGGCAGACCTGGCCACACTGAAAACCCGCGTGGCGGTTCTGGAAAGTGCGCCGCGTACGCAAATTGATCCCAGCGCCTCGGCGCAGGCCCTGGTTTTGTCCGTCGCTCAGCTAGGCTCCGCCACGGAAAGTGATCGCCCATTTATCACTGAGCTTGATGCTCTGGCACGTATTGGCGGCGCGCAACCAGTTGTCGATGCTGTGGTCCAGCGCTTGAGCACCTACGCAGGCGCTGGCGCTCCGACCCAGTCGGCACTCGCGGAGCAATTTAAAAGTGTGGCTGTAAGCGTTATGAAGGCGCATGGAGCAACGCAACGTCATGGCTGGTGGGATGAAGTCGTGGGTGCTGCGTCTTCACTTGTGACAATTCGCCAAACCGACCCGGCACGCATTGAAGACCCTATTGAGCGCGCCCTTGCGGTGGCAGAGATGGCGCTTCATGACAATGACTTGAAAACGGCCTTGGCAGCTTTGGACACAATTCAAGGCACGGAAGGTGCCGCGGCCCGTAGTTGGCGCGACAGCGCCCGAGCCCGCGTTGAGGTTCGTGAAGCCATGGACATTTTGCATAACCATGCCCTTACCGCCCTGGCGGCCACGGGTGGTGCATGAGGAGATCGGCATGCTGCGCCTGATACTTTTTCTGATCGCCGCCGTGGCGCTGGCTTGGGGCGTGATCTGGGTGGGCGACAACCCCGGTCAAGTGAGCCTCAATTGGGGTGGCTGGCAAGTTGAAACCAGCGCCGGCGTTCTTGCTGGTGGCGTGGCGATTCTTACCGCCGCTGTGGCGCTGGGTTACCGTTTGTGGCTGTTTATGACGCGCGCGCCAGGACAAATTACCAGTGCATACCGTGAGCGGCGATCACGCAAAGGCTATGTGGCGTTGACCAAAGGCATGGTTGCGGTTGCAGCGGGTGACGGCGAAGAATCTCGCCGTCAGGTACAAAAAGCTGATGGGCTTTTGGGGGAACCACCGCTGACGTTACTGCTAAAGGCACAGTCGGCGCAGTTGAACGGGGATGAGTTGGCGGCGGAACAATTTTTCACCGCGATGCTGACGGACTCTGAAATGGAATTCCTCGGTTTACGCGGTTTGTTGAATCAGGCTGTAAAATGCGGTGATGATGCGAGCGCCTTGGAGCTGGCCCGTCGGGCTCAAGCCTTAAAACCAAAAAGTGAATGGTTGGCACAAACCCTATTTGATTTGGAAGCACGCGCGGGCACATGGTTAGCGGCGGGCGAAGCATTGAAACATGTAGGCAAACTGACTTCTGCCAGTAAAGGACAATATCGCCACCGTGAGGCTGTGGTTGCATTGGGTGAAAGCTTGGATGCAGAGAATAATGGTGACCCGGTCAAGGCACTGAAGCTGGTCGAAAAGTCAGTTTCTCTCGACACCTCACTGACCGCCGCGGCACTGCGTTTGGGAGAACTTTATTTGGGCCGGGGCGACACCAGCAAGGCTCAGGGCGTGGTGGAAAAAGCCTGGGCCTTGATGCCGCATCCAGATTTGGTAGCGCTCTATTTTCTAGCCAGCAAGGCTGATGATGGACTGAAAAAAGTGACGGCGGCGCAAAAACTGTTGCTGCTCAAGCCCGATGCACCTGAAGGACATATTGCGTTGGCTGAGGCTGCGCTGGAAGCACAGTTGTGGGGGCAAGTACGCACACATTTGGGCACAGCGATGGAAGCTGGATGCTTGACCCGTAAGGTGTACACCCTTATGGCAGAACTGGAAGACCAGGACCGCGGCGATAAGGACCAAGCGCGCCACTGGCTGGCGCGCGCCGCAACGGCCGCCGCCGATCCAGCATGGGTGTGCGGCGCTTGTGGCCACGTCGATGCGAGTTGGTCGCCATATTGTCCAAAATGCAGGACTTTTGATCAGATGACGTGGAGTACACCACAGGGGATTTCTGGTCTTTCCATGACCGATAAATCGGCGCGGTTATTGCTGGCGGATTGATTTGATCCATGATGCTGGTGTTGGGAAAGCTGAAACGCGTTGACGTGCGCGCCCGGGCGGATTAAAAGAGCGCGTCTTAAGATTACTCTCTTTTAGGCCGATGTAGCTCAGTGGTAGAGCAACGCATTCGTAATGCGTAGGTCCGCAGTTCAAATCTGCGCATCGGCACCATTATTTCGCAGTTTTCTGCGCGGTTCGGGCTCCCTCATGGGGGCCCGAATTTTTTGCTTAAATAGTTATAGAGCCATGCACTTCATTGGAGGGGTGCAGCCCGTTATCATCAGGACACTGGTTTATGCAGAAGAAGAGTTCGAAATCGTTTGTTGTATAACGAAAGAAACTCCATCTTTATAGGTGGCGATTGAATGGGTGTTCGCTTGTAGCGGCAGAAAATCTGGGGAAGTATTCGTGGTCGATATTGTGTTGGAATTTATCCGGGCAGTTGTCTTGGCGGGGCTGGTTCTGTTCCTCTGGCAAGCGGGGAAAAATCGATTTGAAAACCTCAGGAACGGCTGGCGTATTGTGCTGTTCGGGTTCATGCTGCTGTTGTTTGGCAGCATCCTTGATTTTACAGACAATTTTGAGGAACTGAGCCGCTTTGTCGTCATTGGTGATACGGAAACGGAAGCCTTTCTGGAAAAGTTTATTGGTTTTCTGGGCGGATTTGTTTTCATTTTTATCGGCATGGTGAAGTGGATACCAAATGTTCAAGCCCTGTCAGAGCGGATTGACAGCCGCAACCGAGACCTGATCAGATCCAATGCGTCACTTATAGAGGCCAAAGAAAAGGCCGACCAAGCCAGCCAAGCGAAATCAGAATTTTTAGCATCAGTCAGTCATGAGCTGCGGACCCCTTTGACGTCCATAAAAGGAGGCCTGGGGCTGTTGCGTGGCCATATGCCGAGCGAATTTTCCCAAGAGTCCCAATTGTTGATGGATATCGCAATACGTAACAGCGATACGCTACTTGAATTGATTAACGACCTTTTGGACTATGAAAAAATCATTTCGGGGGAAATGTCCATCGAGGCCTGTCCGCACGATATTTTGATCCTGACTCGCAATGCAGTTGAATTGACCCAGGCTCTTGCCCAAAAACGCGCCGTTCAATTGTCCCTCGTGGAGCCTCAAGAACACGTTTGGGCCAATGTTGACGCACTTCGATATGGTCAGGTCATGCGAAATCTTTTGTCGAATGGCGCAAAATTTTCACCGAAAGAAGGGAAGGTTGAGATTTGTGTTTATGCCGCAGATCACAAGGTGCATGTTGAAATTAAAGATCAAGGTCCTGGAATTGCCGATGATGACAAAGAAAAAATTTTTGAACGGTTTTTTCAGGCTGACTCAACGGATAGCCGTCAACAAAGTGGTTCGGGCTTAGGCTTAGCTATCGCTAAGTCCATAGTGGAGGCCATGGGGGGCAGTATTGGCCTTGAATCCGAACTTGGCGTTGGTTCAACTTTTCGGGTCATACTTCCTATATGTGAAGCTAAGCCCACTGCGGTATGAGCATGTCTTGAGCCTAAGCCCCGGTTACGGCGTTTGAGACGGTCGTGAACAGGTTACCCACGGTATCGGTAAAGAGTGTCAGCCCGCCCACGATCGCTACGAAAATCAAGCTGGCGATCAGAGCGTATTCGATGGCCGTGGAGCCCTGAACAGAATGCATGAAGGCAGGCAACTGCGTAAATTTTTGGAAAGATTTCATAGCGCCTCCGATTTTTTAAGAATGGTTACTAAAAAAATAGTGTATTTGACCTGGGTTCCAATGAACAGCCCTTGAGCCCTTTGGTTTTAGTTTGAATAAGGTAAAATTATGCACGATCGATCGGGCTCAGCAGTGAGGCACGACACAGCACACGCTGCGCATACGACGGAAGGCGTGATGTTGACGCTGGCCGCAACCTGCTGCTGGGGCATGTTTCCATTGGTGTTTAAGACCGTAGCGCACATTCCTGCGTTGGAGGTGCTTGCCCATCGCTCTGCTTGGTCATTGGTGTTTGTAGTGCTGATCATGCTTATGGTTGGCCGCCGCCACGAAATGATCTCGCGGTCGCTTTACGCCCCACGAACGCTCGTTGCGATGTGTCTGTCTGCAACGGCGGTTGCCGTCAACTGGGGTATTTTTATCTGGGCCGTATCTCATAATGTGGTGCTGCAATCTAGTCTTGGCTATTACATCAGCCCATTGGTCAGCGTTGTGTTAGGCGTTGTACTGCTACGTGAACGTTTAGGGATTGCTGCTTGGACAGCTGTGGGCTTGGCAACACTTGGGGTTTTGGTGATGATCTTCAATTTTGGCACCGTGCCCTGGGTGTCTCTTGGGCTGGGTGTGTCCTGGGCGCTTTATGGCTTGGCGCGAAAAACCGCACCTGTGGGCTCTTTACCGGGCCTGTATTTGGAAACGTTGCTGCTGTTGCCATTGGCGCTCGGGTACATCTTCTGGCTTGGGTTCTATGAGGGAACGGGGATATTTGGCGGCGAAATCATCGACAGCGCCTTGCTTGCGGGGACGGGGCTTGTCACAGCGTTACCGCTGTTGTTGTTTGCCCGCGCAACGAGAATTTTACGTCTCTCGACCATTGGGTTGTTGATGTACATCGTACCGACAGCTCAGTTCATATTGGCGGTATTTGTCTTTGACGAACCTTTCACGCGCGTTCATTTGGCGTCTTTTGCACTGATTTGGTTGGGCTTGATTGTCTATGGCTGGGGCACGGCACGGATGCGCGCTCCGTCCCCCGCCGTTTAAGTCCATAACGCCTGCGTAGCGTTTAGAACGACACCTCATTTGCATAATGATGGATTGGTAATGACACGCCACCTTTGTTGCGATTGGGCCCTTTATTAACGGTTCATGAGCGTCCCCACCTATGGTTAATGCAGTGTGAATATGTAAAAAGAAACGAATTTTCGTTTATGATGTTCACAGTCGTAAACGAAAACGCTTTGGCCTAGGTATAGCAGTGCGTAACACTTTGTTTATATGGGCAGGCAGGCCAAATTATTTATGCGAACCACTGTGAAACAAGTGATACAAGGCTAGCCAGTACGTTATAATCTATTGATATAAATACATATATAAACCATATCGGCATCGATATGTTTTCAGTGCCTGATGAGTTATAAAATTGGGTTGCCTGTGCCGCGCGGTTTTAAGATGAAGCGGGTTTGGTGTTGTCAGTCTAAAAACTCAAAGTAGGCATAAGTTCTGTTTTGCGAGAGCTATGGTTAAGTCATTCTTAACGGCTGATGGCCAATAGCGGCGCGAGTGAATTGGTTTCATAGGGATCTTGAGGCCGTAAAAAGCAAAGGAATGTGGTCTACTGCGGTGTAAAGAACCCCGTGCTGATTGGTTGCAGGTGAAAATTGAAAATAGCGGCTTGTGGTTTAGAGACTAGAAACAACGTATGAAGTTGATAGGGATGATATAGCGTCTAATTTGGCCCGCGATAGTCTTAAAGCAGGCTTTCGAAAGGGGAATAAGAACCATTTAAACAAAAAATAGGTATGCTGCGTAATATTCCTAAGAAAAATTTAATTAAATATAATTTGTTTAATTACATATAGTTATTAGATTTTTCTTATATTAAACATTAATATAAGAAAAGAAATAAACCGGAATATAGCGTGAAATTGGTGAGAAAGAATAAAAAAACAACAAGCGCAGTTGACCAAAAGGAGATTGCACCTACACTGTCACCCACGCTTGTGAACACAAGAAGCGGAAATGCAGGATTGTGGAGCTCAAAGTCCTAGCAAGGGATACATCTGCCCGTCCTTTCTCCGAATTTATGAGCTTTGGTGGATGAAACCATGACGGACAAACTGGTCAACAAAAAATCATATACAGTACCCTGTGCCAGTCGATTTCGTGACGAGGTCATGGCGCTTGCAAAATCAAAACAGTGTAACGTTGCCGATCTCGCACGGTCAGTTGTGTTGGTGGTGCCGATCAGCACTATAAATTCATTTAAGGACCCAGGAGAGCCCGCCCGTGATGATCGGGAAACGGTGGTGTTGAAGTCGGGCCGATCCATGGGCAAACCGTGGCGAAGAAAGCCGCGTTTGCAAGTGCGAATGGCCCCCGGCTATGAAACCGAAACCATTCGTAAAGCGCTGGCACTGGCGTTGGCGATCGACCGGGGCCACATGAATGTCGGCGTTGAATCAGAGGTCGCAATATCTGAGGCAGAGCTGGAACGTGACGCACAGCACGCCCTACTGCGCGATACGCACGAAGAGATGGAACGACTGGGCAATGTTGTTCAGGCCTTGCGTTTCGAGCCACTGGACGGAGGCGTCCATAGTCGCGAACAGGCTTTATATATTCTTGGGTTTCCCCCGGGATCGCGTCCAGATGTCAGTACTGTGCGGCTACGCTTTCGCCGCCTTGCAACGGTGTATCATCCAGACGGCAAGGACGGGTGTCACCAGCGCATGAGCCAGATTAATGCGGCGATGGAGCTGCTGCGCCGAAGTGGACATTAGGTATTTTCTATACTTAGACAAAACAAAGCCGCCCAAGATACCCTGGGCGGCTTAATGTCTTCGCTCACTTGCAGGATTAGCGGCGATCGCCAAACAAGCGCAGCATCATCAAGAACAAGTTGATGAAGTCAAGATACAGTGTAAGTGCACCCATGATGGCCTTTTTGGTGGCAACACCATGGCTATCCATTTCGTCATAAATGGATTTAATCTTTTGCGTATCATAAGCGGTGAGGCCCACAAAGATCAGAACACCAGCAGCTGAAATCACGAACTCAAGCGCTGTGGATTGTAGGAAAATATTGACCACCATCGCGATGATGAGGCCGATTACGCCCATGACCAAAAACGAGCCGAAGCCAGAAAGGTCACGTTTGGTCGTGTAGCCATACAGGCTCATGCCAGCAAACATGGATGCAGAAATGAAGAAGACGCGTGCGATGGACGTACCTGTATACATCAGGAAGATGGACGCCATGGACAGCCCCATGACGGTGGCAAAGGCCCAGAACAGAGCCTGAGCCGTTGTGGTGCTGAGCTTGTTGATGCCAAAAGAAAGCACCAGCATAAACGCAAGCGGAGCAAGCATCACGACCCATGAAAGCGGGGTTCCGAAGATGGCATTGACCATAGTTGGAGAACTTGCGGTGAGCAGCGCGACAATGCCCGTCAACGCCAGGCCGGAAGCCATGTAGTTGTACACTTTGAGCATATGAGCGCGCAGGCCCTGATCGATGCTGATCGATTCGGCGCGCGATCCTGTGCGCAAAACGGTTTGGTTTTGGGGGTCGAAGGCCATCTGGCGTTCACTCCATATGTTCAGGTTAAGTACAAAAAACTCAATGGTTCTAATATGTCAGGAAATTAGGGCGAATCAAGGGCAACTGAGGGATTATTAACAAAGGAAGATTAAGGCGCGCTATTATTCGTTACGCAAATGGCGACTGGCCTTTTCACCAAGCGCTCGCCAAGTACCTAAAAACCCTGCCATCAAGGTTAAGGCAATGGCCGCCGCCACAGTAACAAAAGCATCAAGCGGCAAGAAAACCCATGTCATGCCCATGATAAAGTGAATCACGGCCCATGAGATGAGCGTACCGACAAGCACGCCGACCAGTCCCGTGAACATCCCAAGCAAACCATATTCAAACAAAAAAGCGTACATAATCTGCCGCCGGGTTGCGCCAAGCACCTTGAAGACGACGGAATCAAACACGCGGCGGGTGCGCGCGGCGGCGACAGTTCCCCCTAACACGATAATACCCGCAAGAACCGTCAGTGATGCAGTGCCCGTGACTGCGGCACCGATACCGGCAATGATCCGGTTGGCAGCTTCCAACGCCTCTCGCACACGGATAGACGAAACGTTGGTAAAACTCTGTGCAACAACACGTTCAATTTCAGCCTCAGCCTTGGGTGTAGCCTTAACGGCGGCAATATGAGTATGAGGCGCACCTTCGAGGGTGCCGGGTGCAAAAATGATGGCGAAATCGAAACGAAGACTGCGCCAATCAATCTTGCGCAGAGACGTAATCTTAGCTGTGATGTCCCGGCCCAGAACATTGAGGGTCAGTGTGTCACCCAAACCCACACCAAACCCACGAGCGACATTGGCGTCGAACGAGATTTGTGGCGGACCAGAATAATCTTTAGCCCACCACGCTCCAGCGACAAACTCGGTGCCGTCTGGGGGGCTGACGGCATAAGATAAGGCGCGATCGCCACGTACGGCCCAACGCACACCGGGATCGACATCGACATCCCCAACATCAACACCGTTGATTTTGACGATGCGGCCCCTGAGAGACGGGCGGCGCATGAGATCAGAGGCACCAGGCACGCTGCTAACAGCTTTGTCGAAAAGACTGACTTGGTCAGGCTGGATATCAATAAAGAAAAGCGCCGGCGCCTGATCGGGGATTGTGTCTTTAACTTGTTTGGCGATGTTGCCTTGAATCAACGCAACACCGACCAGGACGGACAGTCCCACTCCTAATGCTTGAATGATACCGGGAGTAGACGTGCCAGGGCGGTGCAGATTGGTGAGTGCTAGCCGGACTAAGGTATTTTGGGGACGTGGTGTGATCTTGGCAATTTTCATCACCGCTACGGCGCAAAAGTGAAGCAAAAAAACAGTGGAAATACTAACGCCGACAAACCAGTAGGCGAAGTTTCGCTCTTCAGCCCAATAAATGACCAAGGCTCCCAATGCGGCCGCTCCACCAAACACGGCAAGAATGTAACGCGCTTTAGGCCGAGCTGTGACAGGTATGACATTGGTGCGAAACAGATTGGCGGCGGGTGTTTCTTGGGCCTGTGCCAGGGGCCACAGGGCAAATGTCAGCGACACCATCAAACCAAAGGATGCGGCTTTAACCAGCGCAAGCGGATAGAGACCGGCCTTGGGCGCAACAGGTAAAAGGTCACGAACCAGTTCGATGCCCACAAGTGGCAACACGGCCCCCAAAAACAAACCAATACAGATGCCAAGCAGGCTTAGAACGAAAACCTGCAAGAGGTAAATTTGGAAAATTAAATGAGCAGGGGCACCCAAACATTTGAGTGTGGCGATGGTTTCGGTTTTGGTTTCCAGATAACTGCGTACAGCACCCAAAACACCAATACCGCCAACCAACAGCGCTGTGAGGCCGGCAAAGGTAAGAAACAGGGTCAACCTTTCGATAAAGCGTTGCAGCCCTGGTGCCGCATTATCTGGACCGTGGATACGCCAGCCAGCATGCGGAAATTCAGCTTTAAGTCGCTCAATAAATACATCCGGCTGCGTACCAGGCGTGAGAGCAAGACGTTCATGATAGCGGATTTGGCTGCCGAGCTGTACAAGCCCGGTATCCGGCAACGCTGCACTGGAAACCATAAAACGCGGCCCAAAGTTGAGTATTGACGCGACGCGATCAGGCTCTTTTTTTATCACAGCCCGCAACTGGAACGTTGCTTTCCCAATACGCACGGTGTCACCGATCGCAAGTCCAAGTTTGGCAAGCAGCCCCGTTTCCACCACAGCACCCCAAATGCCATAGGCTTTGGCAAGTTGATCTTGCAGCACGGAGGGTGGGTCAAGTTCAATTGAACCCATGAGCGGATAAAGTGCATCAATGCCTTTAAGTTCAACGAGTGCCCGGCTGGCATCGGTTTGCGCCATGGCCTTCATTTCGAGGGTCGATGACATGCGGGTGGTGTGCGCTTGCAAGTAAAGCCGCTGGCTATCAGAGATCGGTTGGTGCTGCGTTCTAAGATCAACGTCGCCACCCAACAGATTGCGAGCGTCAACCAAAAGACCTGATTTCACAGATGCAGAAAGACTGCCAACCGCAGCGATGGCTGTAACGCCCAGTGCCAAGCAGGCAATAAATATACGAAAGCCCTTGAGGCCCGCACGCATCTCACGACGCGCAATGCGCCACGCCAGTAGCAGCCCGGTGTTGGTGCTGGGTGTCATGGTCTTAGCTTGTATGCGCATCGGCGATGATGTTGCCATCGGCCATCGTGAGTGTGCGGCTGCACCGTTTGGCCAATTCCGGCGCGTGTGTGATCAGTAACAGCGTGGTGCCCTTGCGTTGGTGCAGATCAAACAACAGGTCCATGACGGTCTCACCTGTATGACCATCAAGATTTCCTGTCGGCTCATCAGCCAGTAAAATGGTTGGTTCCGTAACAAATGCCCGCGCCAAAGCCACGCGCTGTTGCTCGCCACCGGACAACTGGCCAGGGTAATGCTCAAGTCGGTGGTCTAGACCAACAGCGCAAAGCTGATCGCGGGCGGCATCGAAGGCGTTCGGGTGTCCGGCGAATTCAAGCGGCAGAGCGACATTTTCCAGCGCGGTCATGGTCGGCACCAGGTGAAAGTTCTGAAACACAATACCGGTATGTTCACGGCGGAACAGTGCCAATTTGTCCTCATTCAGATGCGTGATGTCATTATCGGCAATGCGAACGTTGCCTTCGGTCGGGCGTTCCAGGCCAGCGACCACCATGAGCATAGAGGTCTTGCCAGAACCGCTCGGCCCCACCAGTCCGACGGCTTCGCCACGCTTTATAGTGAGATTTATGCCGCGAAGGATATTGACCTCACCCGCATCGCTGTTAAGTCTGAGATGGATATCATCAAGCTCGATGGCTGGCGAAGATGGGGCAGATGTCATAAATTGTGGGTCGGTCATAAAGGGCACCTGAATGCAGTTATTCACCAAACGATCATGGTACACCCAATCCGACAGCGTCAGGGGGCGCTCTTTCGGATATGGCCTTGTGGTCCGACTTGTCAACGCGTTGGTCGGGGTCTTGATGTTGTCCAGTGTGCAAGCTCATGCATCAGACCCAAAAATTGTACTGGCTTTGGGTGACAGTCTTACGGCTGGTTACGGTCTGTCGCAATCAGACGCCTTTCCTGTTCAGTTACAGGCAGCGCTGGTTACTGCCGGGGAAAACGTTACGGTCGTGAACGGCGGCGTATCGGGAGATACGTCCGCAGGGGGGCGGGCTCGGCTGGAATGGCTTTTGTTGTCTCCGGTGGATGCGGTGATTGTGGAATTGGGTGCGAATGATGGCTTGCGCGGCCTTGACCCGGGGCAAACCCGGGACAACATCGAATGGATTTTGGCCACGTTAAAAGAACGCGCTATACCTGTACTGCTCAGTGGCATGCTGGCGCCACCTAATTTGGGGGAAGATTATGGTGCTGAGTTCAACACGATCTATCCAGATTTAGCTCGTAAATATAATGTTGTGCTCGATCCATTTTTTCTCGAAGGTGCAGCGGCAATTCCGGCGTTGAATCAAGGCGATGGTATTCATCCCAATGCAGACGGTGTGGCGATCATCGTCAAACGGATGCTGCCCAAGGTTAGAGACCTCTTAAAACGAACAAAACAGGACGACTGATGATTTATAACGAACTTGGCCGCACTGGTATGCAGGTGAGCCATATTTGCCTGGGCACCATGACGTGGGGCCGTCAGAATTCGCAAGATGAAGCCTTTACGCAAATGGATTATGCGCTTGATCGGGGTGTCAATTTTTTTGATACCGCCGAATTGTATTCAGTTCCGCCATCGGCTGAAACATATGGTGCAACCGAAACCATTATCGGCAATTGGTTTAAGGCGAGGGGTAATCGCGACAAGGTATTTTTAGCTTCCAAGATTGCCTGCAAAAACGTGAACGGCCAGAACCCGCCGGTTGATTACATGCGTGATGGCAACATGAAACTCGACAGGGTCAACATTATGGCTGCTGTGGAGGCCAGCCTTAAGCGCCTGCAAACAGATTATATCGATCTTTATCAGGTGCATTGGCCTGAGCGACGCTCAAACTTTTTTGGCCACTTGGGTTATGTGCACGATGACGCCGATACCTCAACGCCTGTCGAAGAAACCTTGGAGGCTTTAGCTGAGGTGGTTAAAGCGGGCAAGGTGCGCGCTATTGGCCTTTCCAACGATACGCCGTGGGGGGTGATGAAGCATCTGGCGTTGGCGGAGCAAAAAGGCCTGCCCCGTGTGGCCAGCGTACAAAATCCATATTCATTGCTCAATCGGACGTATGAGGTTGGCCTTGCGGAAGTTTCGCTACGTGAAGAGTGTGGACTGCTGGCCTATTCGCCGCTGGCATTTGGCGTTTTGAGTGGTAAGTACTTGGGCGGCGCACGCCCCGAAGGTGCTCGCCTGAGCCTTTTTCCATATTTTGATCGCTACGTGCGCGGCTTGACCGAGCAGGCGACGGAAAAATATGTGCAATTGGCCCGCGATCATGGTTTGGATCCGGCACAAATGGCGCTGGGTTTCGTCAATCGCCAACCTTTTTTGACCGCCAACATCATTGGTGCGACGACCATGGAACAACTGGCATCCAACATCGATTCACTGGACCTGGTTTTGAGTGATGAGGTTTTGCAAGGGATTGAAGATATTCACCACGCGACACCCAACCCCGCGCCTTAACAATCTGTATGTGTATGTGGGCCTTGGCTTACGGGATAAGGTATAAGATATGATTCGATTATTTGCGGGGCTCACGATACCCAAAGCTCATCGTCAGCAATTGGCTTCAATTCAAAGCGGGGTCAAGGACGCACGCTGGATTTCGCCAGAAAACTTGCATGTCACGCTGCGTTATATCGGCGAGGTCGATGAGGATGTGGCGGCGGAATTGGCCGCAGCTTTGAACGAGGTCGCGGCGGAACCGTTTGAGATCACGTTGAAGGGCGTTGGCACTTTTGGAAGCCCGCCCCACAGCCTGTGGGTGGGGGTTAACGATAAGCCGACGGGGGCCTTGAACCATTTGCAAATGAACGTTGAAAGCGTTTTGGTGCGCGCGGGGCTGGATCCGGAAGGACGAAAGTTTACCCCACATGTAACCTTGGTGCGTTTTAGGCGTTCCGTGAATCAGGCGCGGTTGGCACAACACTTATCTACCCATGCAGGGTTTGTTTTGCCACCGTTTGAGGTGCAGGGCTTTACCCTGTATCAAAGCCATCTCGGTCACCAAGGGGCCCATTACGAACCCTTTGCCGAATACGATTTTTAAAGATTGAGCAATTTGGGCAATTCGCTCATGTTCGTGAAAATGCGCTGCGCTCCTGCCGACCTCAGCGCGTCAGCTGTGTGCGGGTTTGTGTGACTGCCGCCGGTGAAGCCCAGCACGGCCATGCCTGCGGCGACGCCGCCACGCACGCCCGCGGCAGCATCTTCGATAACGACGCAATGTTCGGGCTTAATTTTCATCTCATAGGCCGCCAGTTCAAAGAGGTCCGGCGCGGGCTTGCCGTGGGTAACCTGAGTGGCGCTGAAAAGGTGCCCATCGAAATGATTCAAAAGCCCGGTGATGCTCAGCGAGTGGCGGATTTTTTCAGGCGTTCCGCTGGATGCGACGCAAAAATTCGTTTGCGAATGACGCAGATGCCTCAACACATCGGCAACACCTGGAATAACATTTAGGTCGCGCTCGAACGCGATACGGTCGCGCTTACGCAGCTGTTCGACAAAATCGTGAGGCAAATCAAGGCCCCAGTCCTGGCGCACCAAGTCGGTAACAGACTTGATCGACATGCCGGTGAAGGCGGTGCGGCATTCGGCCCCATCGGTGGGTCGACCGAGGTCACTAAGGTACGCGGCCAATTCACGCGACGCGATCATTTCGCTGTCGACCAAGACGCCGTCGCAATCAAAAATCACCAACTGGGGGGGCATGTTCAAAATCCAAATTTCTTGAGTGTGTGGGCCACCGATGCCACGTATGAGCCGCCAAACAGTCGGACGTGCACCAAAAGGGGATACAGATTGTAAATGTCGCGGCGTTCTTCGAAAAACCCGGGGCGGATGGGCCGCAGTTCATGGTAGCGGCTGAAAAATGCGTCGCTGAAGGTACCGAAAAGGGTCGTGAAGGCCAATTCAATCTCGGCATCGGCGTAATAAATGGCGGGATCGATAAACCCGGTAATGTGCTCATGGGCGCTGAGCACGTTGCCCGTCCACATGTCGCCGTGAATGAGGGAGGCGCGGTAAGGCTGTTCGATCCAGCGATCAAGGACCTCGCAAAAGCACGTCAAGCGTGACAGCATAGTGGTGGGCAAGCGTCCGGCGCGCAGGGCTTCCTGGCCCATGTGCATCAGACGCTGGTCACGGAAAAAATCGCTCCACTTGGGCATCCAGGGGTTGGGCTGGTGCAGACCCCCGATGACGGTGTCACGTTCAAAACCAAAACCCTGAAGGCCTGTATGGTTGTGCAATGCAGCTACGTGGCATGCAGCGTCACGTTGCACCACGGTTCCCATGCCGCCACCAGTTTCCAGCATGGTCATCAACAGCATGTCAGGCTCTGCGCTGATGACGGCGGGTACAGGCAATTGGGTCTTCTCACTCAGGTAATTGAGCATGAAGCCTTCCAGCTTAAGGTCAGATTCAACCCCATCAACCTGTCCATGGTCATCGATTTTCGCGACCAAATTACGACCGGAGGGCATGTGGATGCGATAGGCCTTGCCAACGCAGCCGCCGGAAAGTGGGGACATCCGATCTGGGCGTTCGCCTGTGACGGCCTCGATGCGCCTGCTTACATCATTTTGCATGACTCTGGTTTCCCTGATTCGGGCCTAGAGGTGCTTTTGTTGAATGTCACTAAGTAAGCCATGTGCCGCTTGCACGATCATATCGTAAACGGGCTCGAAACCGCTGTCGTAATACGGGTCAGGGACCTCACGGAGGCCCAAGTCGGGTGCAAAATCCAAAAACATGGCCAGTCTGTCTTGTGCATCCGGCGGACAAATGTTGAGCAAGTTTTGGTGGTTGGAACGGTCCATCGCCAGCACATAATCAAAAAACTTGAAATCTTCTGCATGCGCCTGTCGTCCACGCAGACCGCTAATGTCGATGCCGTGACGTTTTGCCTCACTCTGGGCACGGGCATCCGGGGGCGAACCGACGTGGTAAGCGTGGGTGCCGGCGCTGTCGATGCGAATTTTGTCTCCGAGCCCTTCGCGTTCGACCAAATCGCGAAAGATGCCTTCTGCGGTGGGGGAACGACAAATGTTGCCAAGGCAAACAAACAAAACGCTGACCATCGGATGCTTTTCCTATTTGAAAGGGGCCTAACTGAAATGAGCAGAGACGAAGTTCGAATTATCCAGGCGTGTTCACCCTCTGGCAACCCACGTTGGCGATGAGATCAAGCCTACGTTATTCCGGGGTGATTTTGATGCCGTCAAAGTCGCTGAGGTCATTGGCGGAAATGGTGTCGGTGATGCGCTTGATGTAGACCGTACCCAGTTCTGAGTAAGCTTTGAGATGGAGCGCCAGAACGTGCCCTGTAAGCGGTTCATTCAATGTGCGTAGAGTGGCGCGACGATGGCGAAATGTCTGGTAGGCCTGGTGACTATTGATGGTGAGCATGTAGGAACGTATCGATAATTGCGCAGAAGCAAAACTTTTGACTTTGAAACCGCTGGCGCGTTTAGGTGTCATGCCGGGTGTGTCAGGGTTGTAAGTGCGTTCGCCAAATAACGCGTTACCCTCGCGTGCGAACCGTGATGTGCCCCAGGCAGATTCAATGGCGGCTTGGGCCAGCACCAGAGATTCGGGGAGTACATCTACACGCTTAAGCAACTCACTTTTGTCCACCTTTGTGGTCCTCAGCCCGTATGCGAGGGCTAATGTGATGAGCTGAACGGGCAGTGTGGCCCTTTTGACGAATTCGCGTTGGTTGCGGATACGGTCATTCTCCATGGCGATCAGCGGGAGCATTGTTGCCAGAAATAGAAGCCTTTGCGCCTGAGATTGCGATTCTTCGGGTGCTTGGGGAATGGCTTGGCGGTGTTCGGCGCGGGTGGTATGCGTCTTACGGGCATGTTGAAGAGTGGTGCGGGCCACAAGCACCTGTGCTTCAAGACTAGGTTTCGGCCAAAAAATCAACAGCACGAGAGCGAAAAGGACACAACCGCTGGCCACGATTAGAACCAACGTGGCGGGCTTTGTGACCAAAAGATTTTTGTGGAAGCGAACCATGAGGCGATGACTTCTTTAGCGTGATCCGTGCGATGAGCGTTTGACTATGATGAACCAATCGCGAGCGTTATGGAACTTTGACGTGCGGGTGATGCATAGGGATGCACAGCTCAGATATATACGAAAGTTTCACGTTAATATTTTGGAGGGAAATTTATTCAAGGCTTCACCCAAATCTTGCGTTAGCGATTGCTCTACCAAATAAAATCATATAGATTTCCTTAACTTGAGTGGGGCGCAATTAATAAGATAACCATAATCTTATTCACTCTTGAGGGCTGTAAGTGTTTGATGTCGAATTAAAAAATCGCATGATTCTCGACAATGCTTGGTGGACAACTGGGACTGTCGAGGCGTCTGTGAAGCACGCGGCGCGCCGAGCCTTTGTGCATCCGTTTCTCAGGCATGTCCGTTCCGGTGGTGGGGTTGCTGCGGTTCTTTCCGGGCCAGGTCGGGCTGGTAAGTCCATTCTCATTAAGCAGGTCATTCAGTTGTTGTTGGATTCAGGGGTGGAGCCACAATTTTTGGTTTACCTCCGCCTTGATAATCCTGCTTTTGCCAATATGGGGCTAATCGGTTTGGTCGACCATGCCTTATCAACCGCTGGTGTTGACGCGGGTGGTGCAGGCGCTTTTGTCTTCTTGGATGATGTGCACAATATTCCTGAGTGGGAGGCGCGCTTGGATGAACTGGCGCGCGCGCGCCCATCATGTCGTGTTTCCGCCGTTACCGCACTTGTGCCCGAGGCCAATATGGATGTGATGTCGGCTGCGGCGCAGGGCGGCAAACATAAAGGTCCCGGCCCTTTTGCACATGTTGTTTTGCCGCCGGTATTGTTCGCAGAATATCTCCACATAAAGCGGATTCGGGAAAAGCTGTTCGACAGCGAAGGCCGCTTGACGGACCTAGATGCATTGAATGATGCTTTTGTTGATTACGTGAATTCAGGCGGTTTCCCAGAGGTCGCATTTGTGACCGACGGTACGGGCGAAAGTCCGGTAGATGTTGTGTCCAAAATCTTGCACCGCGATTTGGCAGGTTTGTGTGGGATCGCCGATCAGCGCGAGGTGGCTAAACTGATGACGCGCCTAGCCTTGGAAACAGGCATTGAGACCAGCATCGAAAATCTCTCTAAAGATATGAGTGTGGCTAAAAATACGCTACGCAAGTATTTGGAGTTTTTGGAAGCGGCGTATTTGATTAAGCGCATTTGGCGCGTTGACGGGGAAGCCAAACGGTTCCAGAGGCAAACCCGGTTTAAAGTTTATCTGACCTCGCCAGCATTGCGGGCCGGCCTGGTTGGCCCGGTCGGTATCGCGGATGATGTTATGGCCAGGTTGGCTGAGACGGCGGTGATTTCTCAGTTCATGCATTCTCCAACTTTTGAGCGCCTTTATTACGCGTTTTGGAAAAAGGGCCGGAAACATAAACACGTATCGTTGGTGGAAATGCCTGCGAAGGGCAACACGCCGGTGAAATGTATCGAGCTCGATTGGTCGAACAAGGCCGCCTCCCGTCCTCATGAGGCTATGGGCGATATGCTGGAGTTTCTCGATGAGAACAGGCCGACTACGCCCTCTAAAGTTTTGACCCGCAATATGTCCGGCAAGCGCTTTGTCGGTGAGCATGAAATCGGTTTCATGCCTGTTTCTGTGTGGTGTTATGCCGTGGGGCAAGTGCTATTGGTGGGGCCGGCGAAGAAAACGGGCTGATTTCTTAGCACCACTAGCCTTATAGAGTCATCAATTAATGCTTATATACACACTAAAATAAGCTGGAATACCAAGGATTGCAGCGGTGTGCATGCATGGCGTCGGATATAACAAAAGGGGCGCAATGGCCCCTTTTGTATTAAGTACATCAAAATATGCTTATTTATTAAATTTGGCGCCGAGACGTAAGCGCAAAGCATTGAGGCGGATAAAGCCTTCGGCATCGTGCTGGTCGTAAACGCTATCTTCTTCGAACGTTACAATATCCATATCATAGAGCGAATAAGGAGACTTGCGACCGGTGATGATGACATTGCCCTTATAAAGCTTAAGGCGAACCGCGCCGGTCACCCGTTCGCTGGCTTTATCGATAGCAGCCTGAAGCATCTCGCGTTCCGAGGCAAACCAGAAGCCATTATATACGATCTCGGCATAACGCGGCATCAATTCGTCTTTTTGATGAGCTGCGCCGCGGTCCAGTGTCAGACTTTCCATGGCGCGCCGCGCGTGAAGTAAAATGGTTCCGCCGGGGGTTTCGTAAACGCCGCGGGACTTCATACCGACAAAGCGATTTTCAACAATATCAATAGCACCGACGCCGTTCGCACCACCCAGATCGTTGAGCTTGGTCAGCAATGTTGCGGGGCTCATCTTCTCGCCATTGATGGCGACCGGATCGCCAGCTTCAAAATCGATGGTGATTTCAGTCGGCTGATTGGGGGCCGCCATGGGGGTAACCATGCGGGTGAGGATCAAGTCGTAATCGGGTTCTTGCCAAGGGTCTTCGAGAATTTTGCCCTCGGAGGAAATGTGTAGCAGGTTGGCATCTTGGGAGAACGGCGATTCACCGCGTTTATCCGTGGGAACGGGAATTTGATGCTGTTCGGCGTAGGCAATCAGGTCGGAACGAGACGATAAATCCCACTCACGCCAAGGCGCGATAATTTTGATATCGGGGTTACAGGCGTAGTAACCAAGTTCAAAGCGGACTTGATCGTTACCCTTGCCCGTTGCACCGTGGCTGACGGCGTCAGCGCCGACTTCGCGGGCAATTTCGATTTGGCGCTTGGCGATCAGTGGCCGCGCGATGGATGTACCGAGCAGATAAGTGCCTTCATATAGGGCATTGGCGCGGAACATTGGGAAGACATAATCACGGACAAATTCTTCGCGGAGATCTTCGATGAAGATATCCTTGATACCCATCATCTCAGCCTTCTCGCGGGCTGGTTCAAGTTCTTCACCCTGGCCGAGATCCGCGGTGAAGGTCACCACCTCGCAGTTATAGGTTTCTTGAAGCCAGCGCAAAATGATGGATGTATCCAATCCGCCACTGTAGGCCAGAACAACTTTTTTGATATCGTCCGCCATGATGGGTGTCCCTAAAAGTTCAAGATTTAGGGCGCTCATGCCCCTATAACCCGCGCACTATAAGCATAAATACGGCGCGGGCAAGGGGCGGGTGAGGTGGAATAGATTAAGCATCAAGCCAAGAGTTAAAGTCGTCTTGCATAGAAGCAAATGTTCGGTAGCCCAATGCCAAAAAAGCATACTGACCATCTTCGGCACAGAGCACAGACGGGAAACCCTGAACGCCAAAAGCATGGGTGCGTTTGAAATCAAAAGCGACCTGCTTGCGGGCATCATCAGCGTGGAAATAGCTGAGAAATTGGCCACCATCTAGACCGATTTGTGATGCGAGTTCGGCTAAAACATCGGGTGAGTTGATGTGTTTATTATCAGCATAAAAAGCGCGCTGTAAGGCTTCATACATGGCCAGGGCGCGTTGCGGGTTTAGATGACGGGCGGTGATTACGGCACGGCAGGCAGGCTCAGTGTCATAGATAAACCCCGAATCATTAAATCGCGCAAAATCGAATGGCTGGCCTGTTTTAGCATGAACCTCTTCCCAATGATGACGGATGTATGATCGCATGGGGGCATCCCAGGGCGTACGGGTCCCTGGCCGCAGCCCACCCATAATGACATGGAAGTGTGCACGGCCAGCGCTTAAACCGGCAAGGCGTTGCAGTTCCGGCTCAAACCCCCAACACCAAGAGCACATCGGGTCACCGAAAAACAAAACATGTTTTCCGGGACCCGGGTCAATCGCCTGCTTGTCAGAAATGGAAGCGTCTGTTCCATCAATCGTGCAAACGTCTGACATCTTATGTGCTCCGTGTTGTCATCAAACGAAAAGAAGGTTAGCGATCAAGCCACATCGGCGACTGGTGACCATTCAGCGGGTAGAAAGGCGTCATCCAAGGGTGTGTTGGCAAGATGATTCATATAGTTACTGATGGTCTTGGTTGCGACAGCCAATAGAACTTCAAGAAGTTGCGCTTTGCTGTAACCAGCAGTGAAAAAGTTATTGATGGAATCACGACTTAAATGTCCGCGAGTTTCAACCACCTTACGGGCAAAATCAGATAATGCCCCAAGTTTAGGGTCCAAAAGCGGGCGGCCATCACGTATGGCAGCAATAGACGCGTCATCAAGACCTAACATTTTCCCCGCGACGGTATGAGCCGCTACGCAATACGTACAGCCATTTTCCTGACTGACGGTCAAAAACAGCAATTGTTGTTCCGCGGGGGAGAAATCCGTTTCCGCCAATAGGCTGTACGTTTGCGCGTAGCCTTTTGTTGCGGCAGGGGATTCAGCCAAGGTGCCGATCAGGTTGGGAACGAACCCAAAGCGTTCAGTGTAGGCATCCATAACACCATGGGATTGAGTTGGCGCGGTCTCTTTGGTGTGCAGCGTGAAGTTTGGCATGAGGCCTCCTAAATTATAGAACGATCATTCAATAATTGTGACTGTATGGCTAAAATTTAGCGCAGTCAAACAATAATTGAACGATCGTTCAATTATTAGGAGGGGGTAAAGGAGAAAGGATTAACGCGAGCTGTCGCCTAAGGCACAAAGGGTGTTATCTACAATATCAACAAGGACCTGTGGGTCTGGCTGGACGCGGGCCATAACGTTGATGCCTTGGGCCGCGGCAACAACAAAACGTGCGATTGATCGGGCACTGTGTACAGAGGGTATCTCGCCGCGTTCTTGGCCTCGCTCGACGACGTTCGTGAGGATATCCTCAAGCATCATCAGGGTATCGCGAATCCATTTTGTCATTGCATCGTCGCAGCCATAAAGCCCCGCTGCGGTGTTGGTGAAGAGGCAACCCTTGTGCTCAATATCTGAACGGGCTCGATGGACAAGGGAGTCGAGAAAATCAACGATCAATTGGCGGGGTGAGGCATCGTCGGGAGCTGCGGCGAGAATGCGAACCGATGACGTCGCGCGGTAGCGATCCATCACGGCGGCAAAAAATTCCGCCTTATCACCAAAGGAGTTATACAGGCTTCCCCGGTTAAGGCCCGTTGCTGCAACCAAATCTTGTATGGACGTGTCGTCGAAACCCTTTTGCCAAAACACCTGGGTGGCGCGGTCTAAGACTTCGTCTTTGTCAAATTCTTGGGGGCGTGCCATGAGATTAAGCCAGACGTTTGTTTTTGAACATACGTACAAAAATAAGCATAAATGGCCGAATTGAAAACAAAATTTAAGCTGTAAGAGAATCGGTGACAGAATTGCCCAGCTTGCGCTTGTCGGCAATGGCTTTGAGCTTCTGATTTTCGCTATCGGACTTCAACTGGCCACAGGCCGCCATGATATCGCGACCACGCGGCTGACGGATCGGTGCGGAATAGCCCAAGTCATTCAAGATACGGGAAAAACGATGAACCGCGTTGTTGGATGAGGTTTCGTAATTGCTGCCTGGCCACGGGTTGAAAGGGATCAAGTTGAACTTGGCGGGAATCTGGTACTGGTCCATCAATTTAACCAAAAGGCGCGCATCGGCTTCACTGTCATTCACATCCTTAAGCATCACGTACTCCATAGTGATGCGGCGTGAATTGCGCGCTCCTGGATACGCAGCGCAGGCTTTCAGCAGTTGGTCGAGCGGATATTTTTTGTTGATGGGGACCAAAATATCACGCAATTCATCACGAGCGGCGTGCAGGCTAATCGCTAAGTCGACTTCAATTTCATCACCGCAGCGCGCAATCATCGGCACCACACCAGAGGTGGACAACGTGATGCGGCGGCGAGAAATGGCAATGCCTTCCCCATCTTTGATGATGATGATGGCCTTCTTCACATTGTCGAAATTCATCAACGGCTCGCCCATGCCCATCATTACGATGTTGGTGAGCAGGCGCCCGTCCACACCGGACGGCCATTCGCCCTGGCTATCACGCGCAGCCATCAACTGGCCGATGATTTCGGCGGGGGTCAGGTTACGCACGATGCGCTGGGTACCGGTGTTACAGAAATCACAATTAAGCGAGCAGCCAACCTGGCTGGAAATGCACAACGCGCCGCGACCCTCATCGGGGATCAGTACGGTTTCAATTTCATTGCCATCTTCGAGGCGGAAAAGCCACTTTTGTGAGCCGTCCATGCTGGTTAGGTGACGGACAACTTCAAGCCGACCAATGTAAAAATGCTCGGCCAGCTTTGCGTGCATTGATTTGGGCACGGTCGTCATGTCGGCGAAGTCTTTGACGCCTTGATGATAAAGCCAATGCCATACCTGCTTGGCGCGGAAAGGCTTTTCACCGATGGCCGCCATGGCATCTGTAAGTTCTTCGCGGCTCAAGCCGATCAAATTGATGCGTGTGTCTGTCATGATGGCCCTCATATAAGGGCTTTTGGGGCAAATCGCAAAGATTCAGAGCGCCCAGAGATGATTATTTGACGCCACATGCCTTGTTGATGGCATTGAGTGCGGCGGTGAAACCTTTTAGGGAATACGTATCGGTGGTCACCGTGCCGCGTGAGGACCTGCCCTTAACAACCATCAAAGTACCCGCACGCATGGCGGCGGCCAATTTTTTATCGGCTTTGGCGTCCAACGCCCAGGCATGGCCGCCTTGGGTAAACAGTTTGAAGCTTTGGGTTCCGTCGATGATAGCGGTAGGCTCGCTTTTTGGCATAAACGTATAGCCTGCCTGGAAGCCAACTTCGCCAAAGCGTTTTTCTTTTGGTCGGTGGGAAATGATTGCCAGCACGGTACCGCGTTGGGTGTATTTGCCTGCGGACTTTTGAGGTTCGGCAGACATGACGCAGACGGGCTTGCCGTTTTCCGTTTCAAGAATGGCTTGCCAGTCGCCACTTTCAAGCAAAGTTTCGGCGTGCGCCATTGATGCACTGAGGGCGATCAAAAAAACTGAGTTGAAAAGAGTTCGATTGCGAATCATGGTGTCAGTTTACTCAGTGTGAAAAATCGGGCAAGTCTCAGTTGAAAATACCCGCTGCAAAAGGACCATACATAAATGACCAAATCCAACCCAGTGTTTATTGAGGTCACGCGCGGCGGCTTTGTCGAAAGCCGACATCGCGGAGCATGTGTAGTGGTTGATGCGGATGGCAAAATTCTTCAGTCCTGGGGTGATGTTGATGCGCTGGTGTATCCGCGCTCGTCACTTAAGCCAATCCAGGCTCTGCCGTTAATTGAAAGCGGCGCGGCAGATCATTTTGATCTGAGTGATGAAGAAATCGCACTGGCGTGCGCATCGCACAGCAGCGAAGCGTTTCATGTCGCGCGGGTGACGGCTTGGTTACAACGCGTTGGATTAACGGTTGATGACTTGGAGTGCGGAGTAAGTGAGCCCCTATCGCTCGATGTTACCAAGAACATGAGCCGTCACGGTGAAATGTTTACTCGGGCACACAACAATTGCTCCGGCAAGCATTCGGGGTTTTTAAGCACGGCCCTGTATATGGGCGAGCCGACAAAGGACTACATCCTGCCGGACCATCCGGTGCAAAAGCGGGTGACACAGGCGGTCGAAGAGTTGACGGGGGCGGGGCTTTCATCAGTGCCGTGCGGTGCGGATGGTTGCGGTATTCCGGTGTTTGCTTTTCCGCTCGTCGCGCTGGCCCGGGGGATGGCGCGGATGACGGCGGACGATTTGGGGCCGGTACGAACAGCGGCCGCGCGCCGCGTACTCAACGCCATGGCGGCCTGCCCACAGTGTGTGGCGGGCAGCGACCGGTTCGATACCCGCGTGATGCAAGCATGTGGCGGCGAAGTTTTGGTCAAGGGCGGGGCAGAAGGGGTCCACATCGCGATTATCCCAAGCCGCCGCGTGGGTATCGCCCTTAAGGTCGATGACGGCACAATACGTGCTTCAGAGCTAGCTATGGGTTGTGTGCTCGATGGCTTAGGCTTATTCAACGAGGCTGCCCGCACCAGCCTTGCGAACTTAATCGAAAAGCCGATTTTAAATACGCTTGGGGACCAGGTTGGGGAAATTCGTCGGGGGTCGGGCCTTACGTTCTGAATGAGAGTTAAGCACTGAATCCTTTAGGGTCAAAACCTTCACCCACAGGTGGGTCTTGGCGGAATTTATCCAAGTTGCGCAAAATCGGGCCACCGTGCAGGTGTTCATCGCGGGGTGTGTGCGGACCGCCTGGGCGCACCGGGCGTTCGGCAAACCGACCCATGGAGAGAGAACGGTCATACATCACCAAGGCTGCGGCAACGGAAACGTTGATGCAAAAGCTTGTGGGAATTTTTACGATAAATTCGCATTTTTCAACCATTTCAGGCGAGAGCGACCCACGCTCCGGCCCCAATATATACGCACACTGACTGGGGTGGCGAAAACTGGGCAGATCGACAGCGTCGTCGGTCAGCTCAACACCGACCAGGCGACAGCCTTCGGGCAATATCATCGTGTCGATGGTAGGAAAGCCATAAAATGGTACATGCTCAAGCGCATTGGATGTGTCCGCCAGCGCACCTTGTTGGCGCTTGTATGTTGCCGCAACGGTGTAAACGAAGCTGGCGCCAAAGGCGTGGGCAGTGCGAAAAATAGCGCCTGCATTCATGGACTTGCTGACGCTTTCGACGCCAACACCAAAATATCCCCTCATGGCGAAATCCTCTGCCTGCAACTGACCTGTGGTTTGTGGCTGCGCAAAATGGCCGAAATGGCGACCTTTTGCAAGGTTGGACAAATTAGTGCGATTGATCGGGGTGCTTAGGAACGACGCAAAAACTTGAGGTGACTGGGTTTGGCCAAGACCAAAATATTACCCGCTAAAACCAATGCGGCCCCCGCGATGGCAACGGGGGTAAAAACATACCCTTCCAGCCACACAGATAAACTCAGCGCCACTACAGGAAAAAGCACCGTGGCATAAGCGGCCCGTCCGGGACCAATGCGCCCCAGCAAGGTTAAATATGTTCCGAACGCAATGACGGAGCCCAGAACGGAAAGATACAAAAGCGATGAAATGTAGTGCGCAGAGCTGTCCCAATTGAATGGTAAATCCGTCCACCAAGCGTACAGAAACATAAACGCAGCACCATACGCCATACCATAGGCGTTGACTTGCAAAACGGGCAGGCCACGTTGCTGGTTGCGCGCAGAGATCATATTGCCAAGGCTTGCAAGTACGGTGGCGGTTACACAAAGAAGCAACCCGTAGACACTCTCATCGCGGAGACCAAGTGTGTAAAATTCAGGCCAAAAGACTAAAGTAAGACCGCCGATACCGGTTGTCGCGCCCACCACCATTTGCGGCGTAATCGGGGTTGCAAAGAATAGTCGCCCAAAGAAAATATTCCAGCCGACGATGGTGGAAAACACCACCGCGATCAGCCCGGTGGTGAGCAATCCGGTTGCAAGGTAAAATACGGCATAATTCGCGCAAAACAAAAACAGGCCCTGAGCCGCCATCCATAGGTGATCGCGCCGGACATAGCGCATGTCTTTACCTTTGACGATACACCACACCATCAGTACTGCGGCTGCCAAGGCAAAGCGATAGGCAACTGAGAGCTGAGGCTCGACTACACCCAATTGCAGTTTGATGGCATACCATGTTGAACCCCAAATCAGGACCGTGATGGCATAAAGTGAAATTGTATTTTGAGGCACAGCATGAACCTAGAGGGGGGTAATTGCGGGGAAAGTGGAGTTCCGTTTGCGTTTGTGGTGTGCGCAGTTTAGGACTAACAACAATTCTAGGGAAGGCCGTAACGGCGAGTGCCTGTGCCAGAACATTTTGATCAATGGGAACGATGATGCTGAACGCCATTCTTGATAAGTTTCCGCCGGGGCCAACGATGTTTTTTGGCGCAATCTATGTGATTATGCCAATCTTGCCGGAACCCCATCTCGTGCAAAAAGCAGCCATGCTGATGAACGGTTTGGCGCTGCAGCCTATCGATTGGTTCGATGTTGTTGCGCATTCCAGCGGCGGGTTGTTGGCCGTGGCCGTTTATTTACGCTCACGTCAACGGGCCGCGGATGCCGCATCCACCGCAGCGCAAGACGACCAAAAATAATCGGCATTTTAGTGCAGGACGTTGAGTGGCTAACGAATGCAATGAGCGCATTCCTGCTGTGCGCATAGACTTGTAGTAGAACTTGTTTAATCCACATATGGTGTCACGCTTGACCCAAATTGAGGATGCTTTATGTCGCCCAAGATTCTCCGCGCCCGTTTTTTGGCTTTACCGCCCGCCGTTATTGGTGCGCTGTGGATGAGCCTTGCGGCGTGTCTTTTGGGTGCTTTGAGCGTTTTGGTGCGCAACATATCCGCCGACCTACATCCTTTTGAGATCGCATTTTTTCGCAACGCCGCGCAGCTCGCTTTGATGCTGCCGTGGGTCATGATGGCTGGGATCGCGGTCATCAGCACCCGGAGGACATGGGCGCATGTGCGGCGGTCTTCTTTCGGTATTTGCGCTATGCTGACATGGTTTTCCGTGTTGACCATGATGCCCATCGCCGAAGCCACGGCGATCAGTTTCTCCGCCCCGTTGTTCACTACGGCGGGTGCGGCGTTATTTTTAGGTGAAAAGGTCGGCGTGCGACGTTGGCTTGCCACAGCGGTCGGTTTTTTCGGCGTTTTGCTGATCATTCGCCCCGGCTTTCACGACGTGGGTCAACCACAGCTTTTGGCGCTTTTGGCGGCGGCCTTCATTGCGGGGTCCATGCTATCGAACAAATCTCTTGCGCGGACGGAATCTCCCAACGCTATGGTGCTGTGGATGGGTGTGTTTATGAGCCTGTTTTCTCTGCCGCCAGCACTTTCAGTGTGGACGTGGCCTGCGGCTCATGTATGGCCCTGGTTGCTAGCACTCGGTGTTGTTGCCACTGCGGCACATTTGGCCATCAATCGGGCGTTTGGCGCGGCAGATGCATCTTACATAGCCCCATTTGGTTTTGCACAAATCCCGTTTGTGGCCGGGGTCGGCTTCATTGCCTATGCCGAAATGCCCGATATTTGGACTTGGGTTGGCTCGGCCGTGATTGTGTCGTCGGGGGTCTACATCGCCCGGCGTGAAGCCCGGCGCGCCAAAGAAGAGGAGGGACAACCCTTACCGAGCGTTGCCGCCGTTGCTGTAGAAAATGCCTAGTTTGCAGGGCCTGTGAGATTTTCGGGTTTATCTGAAGGGGCATTAATGGTGATTTCGACACGGCGATTTTTGGCACGGTTTTCCGGGCTGTCATTGGGGCGCAAGGGTCGTGAATCAGCAAACCCCTGCACAGTGATGCGGCTTGGATCGATCGTTGTGTATTGCAAAATGTAGTGGGCCACGGATATTGCGCGGCCTGCGGACAATTCCCAATTGGATCTATATTTATCGGTGGAAATAGGCAGGTCGTCAGTGTGACCTGAAATTAGGATTTGTCCCTCTGATTCTTCCAACACATGCAGAAATTTCGATAAAATGGGCAGAAATTCGTCCTTGAATTCACCGCTACCGGACGGGAAAGAGACACTGTCGGGAAAGCGCACAACGGTGGTGTTGCCTGCACGCACGATGTCCATTACATCGCTTGCGATTTCGCTCGCCATCACGGTTTGTATGTCATTGAAAGTGCGTTTGGCACTATCCGCAGCAACGTCGACCTCAGGCACCTCTTGCACGGGCTCTTGCGGGCCGTCCTGAACGTCCTTTTCATCGGGTATGACCAGATCGGTGACCTCCATTTCTGGGATCGGAATCGGCACAACGTGTTTTGTGGCCCCGGCAGCAGGGACTCCATCCAATTCAATAATGCCAGCCTTTCGGTCCATGGATTGAAGGCCGAAGGCATCACTCATCGCGCCGGCAATTTTTTTGAACTTGTCGGTTTCCATGACGGAGAATGACAAAAGCAACACGAAAAAAGTCAGCAGCAGACTCATCAAGTCAGCGAAAGTAACGATCCATGCTGGTGCTCCAGTCTCACTTTTCTTTTTGGGTGCCGCCATTATGCAGGGGCCTCTTGTTTTTCTTCATCATCATCATCCCCATCGGAACGGTTGCGTTGGTTTTCGGGTAAAAAGCCTTCGAGAATGTCTGCCAAAATCATGGGGCTCTGGCGGGCGTGGATCTGTGTGATGGCTTCAAGAATGAGCTCCTTGGTGAGGCGCTCTTCTTCTGTTTTGCTTTCCAGCTTGTCGGCGATCGGCAGAGCGATCAGATTGGCGATGATTGCGCCGTAAAGCGTGGTGAGTAGTGCCACAGCCATTGCTGGGCCGATGGATTGAGGATCATCCATGTTGGCGAGCATTTGCACAAGACCAACCAGGGTACCGATCATGCCAAACGCAGGGGCTGAATCACCGATGGCCTTAAAAATGTGCGCGCCTTCGTCATGGCGATGAATGGATAGTTCCATGTCGCGAGTAAGGGCGTTGCGAACCACATCCAAGGGGTGACCGTCAACGCACAGCTTAATACCTCGTTTGAAAAACAGATTGTTTACCTCGACGCTCTCCAGCGCCAAAAGGCCGTTTTTGCGGGCAATCTCGGCCAGTTCCAAGGACACTTCGATCAGGTTGCGAGGATCTTCGCGGACGTTCTTGAGTGCGGAGGATGCGCCAATTTTGAAGGCGGTAAACACATCTTGTAGTGGAAACTTTACAAACGTCGCCGCTAACGTGCCGCCGACCACGATCAGGAAGCCAGGTAGATTGAGAAATAAGTCCAGACCCGAGCCCACCAGGATGGCACCAACGACAACGCCGATACCAACCAACAAACCAATCAATGTGGCAAAATCCATGTCGTATCCTTAAGTCTTCCCACCACATCTGGGCCAAATGGGGGGGGACTTTAAAATATCGTACTTATTCAAACGCCACCACTAAAACTATCGGCCAAAGTGCGCCTAACATCAAGTCCATCAAGGTATTAGATGTAAAGCATGTGGGAGCTTTGGCATTGGAAGCAACGAGCAGATTAACGCTTTACTCAGACGGGAGTGTGCCGTCCAGCGCTTGCGCCAGACCAAAGTCCAGTGCCGTCAGTCCTCCTACGTCATGCGTGCTCAGGCGAACATCGACACGGTTGAAGACGTTAGTCCAATCGGGGTGGTGGTTCATTCGCTCGGCCAGAAAGGCGGCGTGGGTCATAAAGGCAAAGGCAGAAGGAAAGTCACGAAAGGTATAACTTTTTTCAATAGCGCGTCGATCCGCACCTAAACACCACCCTGAAAGTTGCGTGAGGTGCGCATCAATTTGCTCGGCGTTGAGTAAGGCTCTCATGATTGAGTCTCCCATCAGGTCATTAAAGGATCTTGCCCGTATTTTGGATATGTGGCGTCTCTTGGCGAATACCTCAAGAGACGTTAGTCTTTCAATATGGACAAACGTTTTAGGTTTCCGCCAGCACTTGATGATTTTGAAGCAATTGCGCGGGAGGTTTATGAAGGCTTACCGCAGGAATTGGCGCGGTTTGCTGATGGCGTGGTCATTCGCGTCGATGATTTTCCGGATGCTGAAACTGAGCGCGCTATGGGCCTGGAAAGCCCGTTCGATTTGTTGGGTTTATATCATGGGGTGGCATGGGGTGAAAAAAGTCTTGCCGACCCCGTAGCGGATGTGGACATGATCTTTTTGTACCGCCGTCCCATTCTTGAATACTGGTGCGAAAGCGGCGAAGATTTACAACATCTTATTCGGCATGTTCTGATCCATGAAATTGGTCATCATTTTGGTCTTAGCGATGCGGACATGGAGCGTATAGAAGCCACCGCCGAAGAGCCCATGATGTAAAATATGAGCTCAATATGAGGGAGAAAACCTGTGAACACCCCGATCCGTCCTCTTGAACCATTAGCTCTGTATACGGCGTGCCCTAAATCACATTTGAAATTTAAAACAACCGCGACGCTCAAGCCACAAGACAGCGTGATTGGTCAGGCCCGGGCCGTGGAGGCCATTCGCTTCGCCATTGGCATGCGCCATGATGGCTATAATTTGTTTGCCTTCGGCCCTGAGGGGACTGGGAAATCTAGTACCGTTTTGCGGTTCTTACAGCGTGAAGCTGAAAAACAGGCGCAACCCCAAGATTGGATTTATGTCAATAATTTCGAAGAGCCGCACAAGCCGCGTACGTTGACCTTGCCGGCAGGAAAGGCCTGCCCATTGCGCGACGATATGGAGCGGCTGGTCGATGAGTTGCAGGGTGCTCTGCCTGCAGCCTTTGAAGGTGAGGAGTATAGCCAGCGCAAGGAGGCGCTTGATGAAGAGCTTAAGACCCAGCATGAGGGGGCGTTCTCCAAGTTGCAGGAACGTGCAGAAGCCAAGGGCGTTGCTTTGGTTCGCACCCCAATGGGCTTGGGTTTGGCGCCGGTGCGAGACGGGGAGGTTCTCACACCGCAGGATTTTGAGGCGCTGCCAGAAAAAGACCAGAAAATCCGTAAAGATGGCCTTGCTGATTTGCAGACTGAGCTTGAAGGGATTCTCGCTCAAATTCCGAAGTGGGAAAAGGAGCATCGCGAGAAGGTCCGTGAGCTCAATCGCGATGTGACCATGCGCTCAGTCGGGCACTTAATTGAAGAGTTGGAAAAGCGCTGGCAGGACTTCGAAAATGTGATGGCATATTTGGAAGCTGTTCGTCAGGATGTGATAGAGCATGCGGCTGATTTTTTGCCCTCCGCGGACCAGGCTCAACAACCCGTCAGCTTCTCCGGTCAACGCCGTCCATCCAGTGGGACAGGCTCGTTTCGGCGCTACCAAGTCAACGTGGTTGTTGATAACGCAGCCAGCGTTGAAGATAAAAAAGGCGCGCCGGTTGTCGAAGAAGAACACCCAACGCAACCCAATCTGGTCGGGCGGGTCGAACATCTCAGCCAAATGGGCACCTTGGTGACGGACTTCAATTTGATCAAGGCCGGGGCCCTACATCGCGCCAACGGGGGGTATCTGGTTTTGGATGCCCGGCGTGTTTTGATGCAACCGTTCGCGTGGGAAACCCTGAAACGGGCCTTGCGCGCTGGTCATGTGCGCATCGAAAGCCCCGCTGAATCCTTAGGCTGGGCCAGCACGGTCTCTTTGGAGCCGGAACCCATCCCCTTAAAGGTAAAGGTGGTGATGCTAGGTGAGCCAATGCTTTACTATTTGCTTAGCATGTATGATCCCGATTTTAAGGAGCTGTTTAAGGTTGCGGCTGACTTTGCCAACTCGATGGATCGTGATGAAGTCAATGTTTTCGATTTTGCGCGTGTACTTGCCGGCCAGGTGGAACAAGAAGGCTTACGTCACTTAGACCAGAGCGCCGTGGCGCGGATTGTGGAACAAGGCGCACGCATGGCTGAAGATGCTGAAAAGCTCACAGCGCATATGGCGTCGATTGTTGATTTGGTGCGTGAGGCCGATTACTGGGCCGGGGTTGAATCTGAAAAGCTGATTTCCGCTCGTCATGTTCAAGAAGCCATTGATGCCAAAATTTATCGCTCAGACCGCTACCGCGAGCGTTTGCAAGAAGAAATTCAACGCGGAACCTTCGTGATCGAAACCGAAGGCGAGAAAGTAGGTCAAATTAACGGCCTTTCCGTTTTGCAACTCGACAGTTTTTCATTCGGTCGCCCGAACCGGATTACGGCCAGCGTGAGCATAGGCAAAGGCGAACTGGTTGATATCGAACGCCAGGTCGAACTGGGCGGCCCGCTTCATTCCAAGGGGATGATGATCCTGGAAAGCTTTCTCCATGGTCGCTTTGGGCAAGATGGGCCACTGGCATTGAGTGCACGGATCGTATTTGAGCAGTCTTACGGGGGCATTGATGGCGACAGCGCGTCTTCAACGGAACTTTATGCTTTGATGTCAGCGATAGCCAAGGTGCCGATTAAACAGTCCGTCGCTGTGACGGGATCTGTCGACCAATTCGGCCGAGTTCAAGCCATCGGCGGCGTGAACGATAAAATCGAAGGTTATTTCGATATTTGTGCGGCGCGGGGTTTAACCGCAGATCACGGTGTGATCATTCCCGCCACCAATGTAAAACATCTGATGTTGCGTAGCGATGTGGTTGACGCCGTTAAGGCGGGGCTGTTTAACATATGGGCGGTGGAGACAATTGACCAAGGGCTTGAAATCTTGACCGGCCTGCCCGCTGGCGAAGCCGGTAGCAACGGGGTGTATCCTATCGGCAGTGTCAACCGGGCGGTGTCGCGTGTCTTGCGTCAATTCGCTGACAAGGTACATGCATTCAGCATGGGTCAGGCTCCTGCGCCGACCAGTACGGTGATCAAAGTTGAACCGGGGCGTGTGACCTAAAAGGGTCAGGTTGGTTCAGGTGGTGCCGTTATCGTCGGTGGATGTGCTAAGCTCGTACGCAAATTTCTTACCAAAGCGCGCCTTAACATAAGGACGCACGGCAGTGTGATTTGTGAATAATAAATATCGATTGTTCAAACTTGCCCCTGTCGCGCTTTCTTAGATTGCCCCTAAGTTTACTTAAGGGGTAAACCTAAGGTTCGATTCTATGCGGTGGGATGCTGCGTTAAATACATTCTGGAGATGCCGTTTTTATGAGAGCACGCAATGAATTTGGTAGACTGGGCCTGATGATGACCGGACTTGGGGTCGGAGTAGGCATGGTTTTCCCCCCCTTTATGCTTTTGCTCGGCGTTCCAATGGACATTGCGTTGCGGCCCTCTGTTTTTGTGGCGACTGTTGCCTGTGGAATAGCTCTTGGCGCCTGCAATATCGTGTTGGCGCGTATACAAATTGGACGGCGCATTGCGTCTCTTAAAGATGTTATGCAGGAATTGGCCGATGAACACCCGGTGGCGGAAATCCCCTGCGCTACAAACAAAGATGTGTTTGGGGAAATGGCCCGGTCTATTGGTGTTTTTCGCGATCATGTTGAACAAAAGCGCGTTCTGGAATTGGATCAAAGTGAGGAAGTCCGACGCGTCGAGATGGACAAGTCTGCGGAACGTGAAGCGCTGGCGGGTGACTTTGATGCTGGCGTAAAAAGCACCATGGTCGATGCACAAAAAGACACCCAATCTTTACAGCAGGCCGCTCGGGCCATGGGAGAAAGTGCGGAGTCCAGTTTTGCGCAAGCTCAATCCGCCATTGAGTTGTCCGATGCCGCTACCCAAGGTGTGGGTGCTGTTGCGCAAGCGGCGGAAACTTTGTCCGAAACGGTGCGTGAACTTAGCGCACGTATGCGCCGCTCAAGCCAAATGTCGCAAGAAGCCGTTGAACGTGTCAGCCAGGCAGACGCCATGGTGGCTGAATTGGGTGAGGCCACGGCGCGCATTGAAAGCGTTGCAGAGCTGATCACCGATATTGCCGATCAAACCAATATGTTGGCGCTTAACGCGACCATCGAGGCCGCGCGAGCCGGCACTGCCGGAAAAGGCTTTGCCGTGGTTGCGGTGGAGGTCAAAAACTTGGCCAACCAAACAGCCCAGGCGACGGATCAAATTACTTCGCACATCGACAACATTCGTGGTGCAGGCGTGCGCGCGCGTTCGGCAATGGTAGAGGTGGGCAAGTCCATCGAGGAAATCAACACCATCGCCGGCGAGGTAACGCAGGCCGCGGATGAACAAAACAATTCGATCTCCGAGATTTCCGTGAACGCACGCGAAACGGCTGACGCTACGGGGCAGTCTCTGACGTACATTCGCGAAGTGGGCGACGCCATCGAACAAACGGGTTTCGCCGCCCATGAAATGCTGGCCACCGTTGACGATCTGGCCCGGCAGATGACAGCGCTGGCTGAAAAAGCGGACGCATTCGTCACAAATGTGCGTGAAGGTTGATGCTCGGAGAGCATTTCATGCGGCACCGATCTAACATACTGTTATAAAACAATTGCTGCGCAGCATAAGATGCAGCAATTAATAAAGTAGCTGGTGCTATCTGTTGTGCAAAAAAGCGCAGCTGTCCTCTCGGGTGGCGGCATTTTTAAAATGGTGGAGCCGATCGGGATCGAACCGACGACCTCCACGTTGCGAACGTGGCGCTCTCCCAACTGAGCTACGGCCCCCTCTTCAGATTCCCTACTGAAATCAACCTGTTATGTGACCACCTTAGGTAACTTCAGGGCGACAATCAAGGCCCTCAGTGTGCCAACTGTGCCAAACGTGTGCCAGAACCTTGCGTGATCACTCTGGAGACGACGAAACAGATATCCAGAGACACAGACGCTGACGTGAGACCCAAGTTCCCTCCAGTTATGGGTAGAGCCCGGTTTCAAAACATTGCCCGTTATGGGCGCTTTGATCAAGCCGATATGAGGCATGCCCCATATCGGCTTGATTTGCGAATTCGACCG